>Ga0213828_1000014_pt1 | contig 424322 bp, 384 predicted proteins | sample MC6MC0897MG_FD_180664 | JGI IMG/M metagenome (GOLD analysis project Ga0213828, IMG submission 180664) | Enriched soil aggregate microbial communities from Iowa State University, Ames, United States - MC6-MC0897-MG | ecosystem: Environmental > Terrestrial > Soil > Unclassified | place: USA...
GCAGATCAAGAGCAGATCAAGAGCAGATCAAGAGCAGATCAAGAGCAGATCAAGAGCAGATCAAGAGCAGATCAAGAGCAGATCAAGAGCAGATCAAGAGCAGATCAAGAGCAGATCAAGAGCAGATCAAGAGCAGATCAAGAGCAGATCAAGAGCAGATATGTTGGTTTTGTTAGTGGCTGTTATGTTGTTCTTCATTACGCTATCGCGGGGCAAGCCCGCCCCCACGTTGAATCACGTAGTCAAACTATGGTGGGAGCGGGCTTGCCCCGCGATGTTGATCTAGAGTTCCCATGACGGCAACTAGCGACTAGCTGCGTTAGTGCAGGCGCCGCCCGTAACTTCGCGACTTCAGGAGGCCGAACGGAGGTCTTGCGGAGGGAGGTGACGGGCATGGATGCCCGTCAAGCGCTGCGCCCCAGGATGGGGCGTTCAGCGCGGTCCTCCCGGGAGCAAGGCCGGAGTGAGGGAACCCGGAGCGAAGCGGAGGGCCGGATGAATGGAGCGCAACGGCTTTGCTTACTTTGGCCAAGACCAAAGTAAGCCGCCGTAAGGGCGGAAAGGTGACTATGCGTCGCCATCGCAAATGAATGCGCATACAACTTCAATACAGCCAAAAAACCAAAACCCCAAAACCCCAGCAATTCAAAAAAAGATCACCGCGCTTCCATATGCGCAATCATCAACTGCACACTCTCATTCCCCCGAAACTCATTCACATCCAACTTGTAAGCCAACTCCACCCACCGCACTGTAGGATTCGGCCAGACCTCCCGGTCAATCCCAAAGGCAATCCCATCCAACCGCACCGCCCCACACTCGCTCTTGAGCACCACCTTCAGATGCCGCTCCCCAACGACCCGCTGCTCGACCAACTGGAACACCCCGTGGAACAACGGCTCGGGAAAGTGCTGCCCCCAGGGCCCGGCATTGCGCAATGCCCGCGCCAAATCCAGGTGAAACTCCTCGACCGCCAACGTGCCATCCGACAACAACCGCCCAGTCAGGTCTTCCTCACGCAACTGCCGCCGTACCTCGTCGTCGAACGCCTCGGCAAACGCGGGGAAGTTCTCGGCCGGCAAGGACAGCCCCGCCGCCATGGCATGCCCGCCAAACTTGCTGATCAAGCTCGGATGCCGCGCCGCCACGGCGTCCAGCGCATCACGGATATGGAACCCCGGCACCGAACGCGCCGAGCCCTTCAACACCCCTTCCCCCGCATCGGCAAAGGCGATGGTCGGGCGGTGATAACGCTCTTTCAGGCGCGAGGCGAGGATGCCGATCACCCCCTGGTGCCAGTCGGCGTCGAACAGGCACAAGCCATAAGGCATGGACTCGACCGGCAGGTCCTTGAGCTGGGCCAGGGCCTCGCGCTGCATGCCCTGCTCGATGGACTTGCGATCCTGGTTCAGGCCATCCAGTTGCTGGGCCATGTCCAGCGCCAGGGCCGCGTCTTCGCACAACAGGCATTCGATGCCCAGGCTCATGTCGTCCAGGCGCCCCGCCGCATTGAGCCGAGGGCCAAGGATGAAGCCAAGGTCGGTGGAAGTGATGCGCTTGTGGTCACGCCGCGCCACTTCGAGGATGGCCTTGAGCCCCGGGCGGGCGCGACCGGCGCGAATTCGCTCCAGCCCCTGATGCACCAGGATGCGGTTGTTGGCATCCAGCGGCACCACGTCGGCGACGCTGCCCAGCGCCACCAGGTCAAGCAACTCGCCGATGTTCGGCTGCGGCTGCGTTTCGTAGCGCCCCAGGCTGCGCAACCGCGCACGCAGGGCCATCAGCACGTAGAAGATCACGCCGACACCAGCCAGTGACTTGCTGGGGAACGCACAACCCGGCTGGTTGGGATTGACGATGGCATCGGCGGCCGGCAACTGCTCGCCCGGCAGGTGGTGGTCGGTGACCAGCACCTTGAGCCCGGCGGCCTTGGCTGCGGCCACGCCATCGACGCTGGAAATACCGTTGTCCACAGTGATCAGCAATTGCGGCTGGCGCTCGAGCGCGACCGCGACGATCTCCGGGGTCAGGCCATAGCCATATTCGAAGCGGTTGGGCACCAGGTAGTCGACATGGGCAGCGCCCAGCAGACGCAAACCCAGCACCCCCACCGTGCTGGCGGTGGCGCCGTCGGCGTCGAAATCACCAACGATGAGAATGCGCTGGCGCTGGTCAAGCGCCTCGACCAGCAGGTCCACCGCCGCCTCGATACCCTTGAGCTGCTGGAAAGGCAGCAGGCGCGCCAGGCTCTTGTCCAGCTCAACCTCGGACTGCACACCACGGGCGGCATAGAGACGGGTCAGCAGGGGTGGCAGGTTGCCCAGCAATGGCAGGGGCGACGGCAGAGAACGGGGTTCGATACGCATGGGGTCTTCGATAATCCGGTGAGAGTCAGGTCAGCCGCGCTCGCCGAGCAGCCACTGCAACTGCACTTCGTGCTGGCCGCGGTCATCGGTGACGAACACCGTGCCTTCGCTGATCATCACATCCCACTTGATGGTACGCGGCATATCGGTGGCGAGGACTTCCAGCACCTCCTGCGGCACGGCGGCAATGCTCAGGTTCTTCAGGCCCTTGACCGCGCCAAGCACCTTGGTCTCCCACACCCGCAAGCTGCCGTAGGCCAGCAGGCTGGTGCGCTCGGTACGCCGCGAGCACCAGGTCAGGCGGTCGGCGTCGGGCTGGCCGACTTCAATCCAATGCAGGATGCGATCGTCCAGGCTCTTTTCCCACAGTGCCGCCTCATCGACGTCCGACAGGCCGCGCCCGAAGGACAGCTGCTCGTTGTACCAAAGGGCATAGCCCAGCAGGCGCACGGCCATGCGCTCTTCGGTTTCCGAAGGGTGGCGGGCGATGGTCTGGCGAACATTCTCGTACACGCCGCGGTCGAGGTCGGTCAGATTCAGTTCGAACTTGTAGGTGGTGGACGGCTGGGCCATGGGCGATAGGCTTCTTGCGGGGAAAAGTCGCACAGTCTAACTGATCCCGGGCGCCAGCGCCGGATCAGACAACGCCGATATACCTGCCGCCGCCGAGCTGTGATACAACCTGCGCTCACGCCCAGCCGCCACGGATGCCCCATGACAATGCCCAGCAAACCTCTCGCCGGCCTGAAAGTCATCGAGCTCGGCACCTTGATCGCCGGCCCGTTCGCCTCGCGGATCTGCGCCGAATTCGGTGCAGAGGTAATCAAGGTCGAGTCACCCGATGGCGGCGACCCGCTGCGCAAATGGCGCAAGCTGTACGAGGGCACCTCGCTGTGGTGGTTCGTGCAGGCGCGCAACAAGCAATCACTGACCCTCAACCTCAAGCATCCTGAAGGCCGCGAAGTGCTCAAGCGCCTGCTGGCCGAGGCCGACATCCTGATCGAGAACTTCCGCCCCGGTGTGCTGGAAAAGCTCGGCCTGGGCTGGGACGTGCTGCACGCCCTCAACCCACGCCTGGTCATGGTGCGCCTGTCGGGCTTCGGCCAGACCGGCCCGATGAAGGACCAACCGGGCTTCGGCGCGGTTGGCGAATCCATGGGCGGGTTGCGCTACATCACCGGCTTCGAGGATCGCCCACCGGTGCGCACGGGGATTTCCATCGGCGACTCCATTGCCGCCCTGTGGGGCGTAATCGGCGCGCTGATGGCCTTGCGTCATCGCGAAGTCAACGGTGGCGACGGCCAAGTCGTGGATGTGGCGCTGTACGAAGCCATCTTCGCCATGATGGAAAGCATGGTGCCGGAATTCGATGTGTTCGGCTTTATCCGCGAGCGCACCGGCAACATCATGCCGGGTATCACCCCTTCCTGCATCCATACCACCGCCGATGGCCGGCACGTACAGATCGGCGCCAATGGCGATGCGATCTTCAAGCGCTTCATGCAGGCCATCGGCCGCGACGACCTGGCCAACGATGCCGCCCTGGCCACCAACGATGGCCGCGATGCCCGCCGCGACGAGCTGTACGGCGTCATCGACCGCTGGGCCAACGGCCTGCCGCTGGACAAAGTGATGCAGGTGCTCAACGACGCCGAGGTACCGGCCAGCCGGATCTACTCCGCCGAGGACATGCTGGGCGACCCGCAATTCCTCGCCCGCGAGATGTTCCTCCAGGCCCGACTGCCGGACGGCAAGCCGTTCAAGATGCCGGGTATCGTGCCCAAGCTGTCCGACACCCCCGGCAGCGCCGAATGGGTCGGACCGGCCCTGGGTGAACATACGACGCCGCTACTGGCCAGCCTGGGCTACGACGCAGCCGCCATTGCCCGCCTGCGCGCGGCCGGTACGGTCTGATCCACGGCCCATGCGCATCCGCCACCTGCCCCTGCTGCTCTGCCTGGTATTCAGCGCGCTCGCGGCACAATCGGCCGAGGCCAGGGAGCGCCTGCTGTGGCTGGTCCGTGACCTGCCGCCGTTCACCATTTTCGAAGGGCCGGCCAAAGGCCAGGGCGTGATCGACCAATTGTTGCCCAAGCTGATCGCGCAGATGCCCAAGTACGACCACCAGATCGTCCGAGTCAATCGCGCCCGCGGCATCCAGATGCTCCAGGAGCACAGTTTCACTTGCGACCCGACCCTGCTGTGGACGCCCGAACGTGCCAGGTACGTGCATTTCTCCCAGCCATCGCTGGGCGTACTGAGCAGTGGCCTGGTGGTGCGCAAGCACGACCAGGCGCTGCTGGAGCCTTATCTGGACGGACAACAGGTGGATCTTCAGCGGCTGCTGACCCAGACCCGGCTTAAGCTCGGCATCGTCGCAGAGCGCAGCTACAGCATGCAGGTCGATGATGTCCTGAAGCAGTTGCCTGACAGCGCCTTCAGCCGCCACTACGGCAACGATGCCACCGCCAGCCTGCTGGAGATGCAACAATTGGGGCGCCTGCAACTGGTGCTCGGCTACTGGCCAGAGGTTCGCTACCTGATCCAGCAACAGAATGGCTCGCTGGACGATTACCGCTTCTATCCCATCCGTGGCGTCAACCGCTACCAGTTCCTCCATGTAGGCTGCTCGGACACCGCCTTGGGACGCGAGGCGATCGCCAATATCGACCAGCTGCTGCCGATGCTGCGCCGCGATACGTTGCCAGGCCTGTATGCCCGCTGGCTGGATCCGGAGCTGCAGGAAGATTATCTGGGCCAGGCCCGGCATTTTTTCGAGCAGGGCGAAGCGCCGGTGCGCTGAACTGACCCGTGCAGATCAGCAGTGGCACCTAACAGGGTGCAGGTGAATTCAAGGCAAAAGAAACCCCGGCCGCTGGGGAAGACGACCGGGGTCAAGCGAAAGTCCCTGGGACTTCCAGTGACAGCCTGGATGGCACCGGAGCAAAGCACCGTCAGGTTGCCCTTGCTGAGTCTGACGGGCCGGTCAGGCAAAGGTTCCCTGCATTTGCCTCTGATGCTGCAAGGCGGCGATCACACAGGGTTGCAGACGGCCTTCGGCAATCTGCAGGTCACGGTGCAGGCCATCGACCAGATCGACCAGCAATTGCTGTTCTATCAGCTCTCGCTCACAAACGGTACGCCGCAAAATCGGCAAACCGTGCTCATCGTGAACACTCAGGTGACGGCGGCCACGGTTATCGGTCGGTCCAAGCTCGGCGTGGTAAGGGGTCAGGGCATCGTTGAGCAGTCTGCAGATTCTTTCCATCCGGATCACTCGCTGGCTAAGGTAAGAAAACTGACCATCGGGGCCGGTGGAAAGTTCGCCAGGCCCGTCATCACGAGCATCCGCGATCAACATGACAGTTTCGATGCTCCGCCCCCCTTGCTTGCCGAAGGTCAGGCTACAGGCGCCCGAGCGCCTGCTCCAGGCCCACCATTGACATCGGCCAGGGCAGCTCAGCCAGGACATTCAAGCCCTGTTTGCGGGCCTCGAGCGCCAGGTCGATGCCCCCCGCGTCGCCATAGCCGACAAACAGCAACCCACCCGCGCAGGAAGCCTGCACCAGGTACTTGAACAGGCGCCGGGCATGACGGCTTGGCATCCCCTGGTCGAGCACCAGCACATCAACGGGTCGCTGCCCTTGTGTGATGTTGGCCGTGGCTGCCGGCACGTCATCGGTGAGCCGTACGTTGTACACCCCCTGGGCATTGAAGGCCTGATGCAAGAGCATCTGATAGTAGGGCCGAGCCTGGTGGATAAGGACATTGAGCTGATGCATGAGCCTCCCACTGGAGTCGTGTGTTCTGTTGGTCAGAACGCCACTTTAGTAAGGGTATCCATCGAACTACATGGGAAAAATCTGAAATCCGCGGCCGTGCGTCTTGCGCCCACAAAAAAGCCCGTGCAAGACGGGCTTTTTTGTGAGTGGTGCCGCTTACAGCGGCTTGCCGCGGTTGCCATGCTGGCTGACGAAGGCCTGTACGGCCTTCAGGTCGTTGGCCAGCACCGTGCAGCGTTCCTCGCGGCTGAACAGATCGCTCAGGTGCGCCGGCAGCTCCAGGGCCTTGTCGACACCGGCCTTCTCCACCGCCTCGGGGAACTTGACCGGATGCGCGGTACCCAGCACCACCATCGGGGTGTCCAGGCTGCGGCGGCATTCACGGGCAGCCTTGACGCCGATCGCGGTGTGCGGGTCGAGGACTTCACCGGTGGCCTTGAACACCTCGGCGATGGTCTCGCAGGTCTGTTCATCGGTGACGGCCAGCGAATCGAACAGCTTGCGCGCTTCGGTCCAGCGATCCTGCTCGACGCTGAAGCCGCCGCCTTGCTTGAAGGTGTCCATCAGCTGGGCAACCGCGGCACCATTGCGACCGTGCAGGTCGAACAGCAGGCGCTCGAAGTTGGACGAGACCATGATGTCCATCGACGGCGACAGGGTCGGGTGCAGGGCGTCCTTGACGTACTGGTTGCCGCTCATGAAGCGGTGCAGGATGTCGTTGCGGTTGGTCGCCACCACCAGCTGGCTGATCGGCAGGCCCATGTTGCGCGCCAGGTAACCGGCGAAGATGTCGCCGAAGTTGCCGGTCGGCACCGAGAACGCCACCGAACGCGCCGGGCCGCCGAGCTGCAGCGCGGCGTGGAAGTAGTAGACGATCTGGGCCATGATCCGTGCCCAGTTGATCGAGTTGACCGCCACCAGACGTGTGCCCTTGAGGAAGGACTGATCGGCGAAGCTGGCCTTGACCATCTCCTGGCAGTCGTCGAAGTTGCCTTCGATGGCAATGTTGTGGATGTTGTCGCCAAGGATGGTGGTCATCTGCCGGCGCTGCACTTCCGACACGCGCTGGTGCGGGTGCAGGATGAAGATGTCGACGTTGTCGCAACGGCGGCAGCCTTCGATGGCGGCCGAGCCGGTGTCACCGCTGGTGGCACCGACGATCACCACGCGCTCGCCGCGCTTGACCAGCACGTGGTCGAGCAGGCGGCCGAGCAGTTGCAGGGCGAAGTCCTTGAAGGCCAGGGTCGGGCCGTGGAACAGCTCCATCACCCACTCGTTGCCGTTGAGCTGGCGCAGCGGGGCGACCGCAGCATGGGCGAAGTTGCCGTAGGTCTCTTCGAGAATCTTCTTGAAATCGGCGTCGGCGATGCTGCCTTCGACGAACGGGCGCATCACCCGGAAGGCCAGCTCGTGATACGGCAGGCCAGCCCAGGAGGCAATCTCTTCCTGGGTGAAGCGTGGCAGGTTCTCGGGAACGTACAGCCCGCCGTCGCTGGCCAGGCCAGCCAGCAGGACGTCTTCGAAGTTCAGGGCCGGAGCCTGGCCGCGGGTACTGATATAGCGCATGGATGCAAACCTTCGATGCTGGGCGCGGGCCGCCGTCACGGCCCGCCACCGGAATTAATTGAGCTGTTCGACGCGGATGCGCACGACCTTGCCGACCACGTCCTGGAGCGCTTCCAGGGCGACAATGGCGTCGTCGATGCGCTGCTCGACCACACGGTGGGTCAGCAGGATCATCGGCACCAGGCCATCCTGTTCCTCGGCTTCCTTCTGCATGATCGACTCGATGTTGATGCCGCGCTCCGAAAGGATGCTTGCGACCTGGGCCAGCACGCCCGGGTGGTCCTTGGCCTGGATACGCAGGTAGTAGGCGCTTTCGCAGGCTTCGATCGGCAGGATCGGATGGGCCGACAGCGCATCCGGCTGGAAGGCCAGGTGCGGTACACGGTTCTCCGGGTCGGAAGTCATGGCGCGAACCACGTCGACCAGGTCGGCGACCACAGACGAGGCAGTCGGCTCCATGCCGGCGCCGGCGCCGTAGTACAAGGTGGAACCGGCGGCGTCGCCATTGACCATCACCGCGTTCATCACGCCATTGACGTTGGCGATCAGGCGATCGTTCGGGATCAGCGTCGGGTGCACGCGCAGCTCGATGCCGTCAGCGGTGCGACGGGCCACGCCCAGGTGCTTGATGCGGTAGCCCAAGGCCTCGGCATAGTTCACGTCGGCGGTGGTCAGCTGGGTAATGCCTTCGGTGTAGGCCTTGTCGAACTGCAGCGGGATACCGAAGGCGATGGACGCCAGGATGGTCAGCTTGTGCGCGGCATCGATGCCTTCGACGTCGAAGGTCGGGTCGGCCTCGGCGTAGCCCAGCGCCTGGGCTTCGGCCAGCACATCGGGGAAGGCACGGCCCTTGTCGCGCATTTCGGTGAGGATGAAGTTGCCGGTACCGTTGATGATCCCGGCCAGCCAGTTGATGCGGTTGGCCGACAGGCCCTCGCGGATCGCCTTGATCACCGGGATGCCACCGGCCACGGCAGCTTCGAAGGCGACGATGACACCCTTCTCGCGGGCCTTGGCGAAGATCTCGTTGCCGTGCACGGCGATCAGCGCCTTGTTGGCGGTGACCACGTGCTTGCCGTTTTCAATGGCCTTGAGCACCAGGTCGCGGGCGATGGTGTAGCCGCCGATCAGCTCGATGACGATATCGATCTCGGGGTTGCTCGCGACTTCGAACACATCAGCGGTAATGGGGGTACCGGTAATCTGGCAGTTCGGGTTCTGCGAGCGCATGGCAATCTGTGCCACTTCAATACCGCGCCCGGCACGGCGGGCGATCTCCTCGGCGTTGCGCTGAAGTACATTGAAGGTTCCGCCACCGACGGTCCCCAACCCACAGATGCCTACTTTGACCGGTTTCACTGTGAACTCCCCATAGAACGGCCGGCACCTGCGCCGACCGTGAAACATGCCGTCACCCCATGACGACGGCGTATTGAATTGGTTACTTGCTCTCGGCCAGGGCCAGTTTGGCCACTTGCGGCGCCGGCTGGTAGCCCGGAATCACCTGGCCATTCTGTAGGACGATCGCCGGCGTGCCATTTACACCAATCGACTGGCCCAGCTGGAACTGCTTGCTGACCGGGTTGGCGCACTTGGCAGCCTTGATTTCCTTGCCATCGACCATCTTGTCCAGCGCCGCGCGGCGATCGCTGGAGCACCAGACCGCCTGCAACTGCTCGTCACCCGGCGAACCCAGGCCCTGGCGCGGGAAGGCGACGTAACGCACTTCGATACCGCGACGGTTGAGCTCTGGCACTTCGGCGTGCAGCTTATGGCAGTACGGGCAGGTGGTGTCGGTGAACACGGTGATGTGCGACTTGGTCTCGCCCTTGGCCGGGTAGACCACCATCTCGCCGGCCGGAATGCCGTTGATCAACTTGGCGATGCCCTGGCGCTCGGTCTTCTCGGTGAGGTTGACCGGCTTGCCGTCCTGGATCTGGAACAGGTAGCCCTGCATGACGAACTGGCCGTCGGCGCTGGCGTACAGCACGCGGCCGCCTTGCAGCTTGACCTCGTACAGGCCGTTGAGCGGACTGCTGGCAACGCTTTCGATCGGCACCTCCAACTGGAGGTTCTGCAACGATTTGCGGATCGCCTGCTCGGCACCGGCATTGCCATCGGTAGCCGCGGCAACGGCAAAGGTACTGGCCAGCGCCAAGGCGGCGGCGGCGAAAATCTGGGTCACGCGCATGGGGTACTCCTGAAGGCGGACGGGGCCGTGGGGACGTCGCCCAGCCCTGGCGGGCGGCGAACGGTCGGCCCTTGCAACAAACCGTCCAAGCCTACCACAACAGACTGGCGCAGTAGGGGTACTCAGGCACCAGTCGGCGGAACATGAACATCATTCATCCACGGGGGTGGTGTTCGGCATGCAGCTGTTGCAGGCGGGCCTTGGCGACATGGGTGTAGATCTGCGTGGTGGACAGGTCGCTGTGCCCCAGCAGCATCTGCACCACACGCAGGTCGGCGCCATGGTTGAGCAGGTGCGTGGCAAAGGCGTGGCGCAGCGTGTGCGGGGACAGCGGCTTGTCGATCCCGGCCACCCGCGCGTGGTGCTTGATGCGGTGCCAGAAGGTCTGGCGGGTCATCTGCTCGCCGCGCTGGCTGGGGAACAGCACGTCACTGGGGCGGCCGCCCAGCAACTCGGCGCGGCCATCGCGCAGGTAGCGCTCGATCCACACCACCGCTTCCTCGCCCATCGGCACCAGGCGCTCCTTGCTGCCCTTGCCCATGACCCGCAGCACGCCCTGGCGCAGGTTGACCTGGTCCAAGGTCAGGCTGACCAGTTCGGTCACTCGCAAACCGCAGGCATAGAGCACTTCGAGCATGGCGCGGTCGCGCTGGCCAATCGCCTCACCACGATCCGGCGCCTGCAGCAAGGCTTCGACATCGGCCTCCGACAGCGACTTGGGCAGTGGCCGGCCCAGTTGCGGCATGTCCACCTGCAAGGTCGGATCGACGGCGATCAATCGCTCGCGCAACAAGTAACGGAAAAAACCACGCACCCCGGACAGGAAGCGCGCGGTGGAACGAGGCTTGTAGCCTTGGTCGAAGCGCCAGGCCAGGTGATCGAGGATCAGTTCGCGGCCGGCATCGGGCAACAGCACGTGCTTTTCCTGCAACCAGCCGTTGAACAAGGCCAGGTCACTGCGGTAGGAAGCACGGGTGTTGTCGGAAAGCCCCTTTTCCAGCCACAAGGCATCGAGGAACTGGTCGATCAGCGGGTGGTCCAGTGCAGGCATGAAAACTCGGTGGCAAACGACGAAATGACGCTTAGTCTTTCACAACATGGCATGCAGAGGGAGCCCGCATGAACGAACAGCAGATTCTTTTGAGTGTCGGCGGCATCGGCGCGGCGGCCCTGCTCTGCCAATGGCTGGCCTGGCGCCTGAAACTGCCTGCGATCCTGTTCCTGCTGCTGTGCGGCATCCTCACCGGGCCGGTGCTGGGCTGGCTGCAACCGCAGGCATTGTTCGGCCCGTTGCTGATGCCACTGGTATCGCTGGCGGTGGCGCTGATCCTGTTCGAAGGCAGCCTCACCCTGCACCTGTCGCAATGGCGCGAGATCGGCAGCGTGGTGCATCGCCTGGTCACCGTCGGGGCGCTGAGCACCTGGCTGGTGATCGCCCTGGCCACCCACTGGCTGCTGGGCTTCGACTGGCCCCTGGCGATCCTGTTCGGCACCTTGACCCTGGTCACCGGCCCCACGGTGATCGTACCCATGCTGCGGGTGGTGCGGCCGAAGGCGACGATCGCCAATATCCTGCGCTGGGAAGGCATTGTCATCGACCCGATCGGCGCGCTGCTGGCGGTGGTGGTCTACAGCTTCATCATCGCCAGCGCCGCCGGTGAAGGCCTGAGCCACAGCCTGGCGACCTTCGCCGGGGTGATTTTCTGCGGCAGCGCGCTCGGCGTCGCCGGAGGCTGGCTGCTCGGGCAGATCATGCGTGAGCAATGGCTGCCGGAGTATCTGCACAACCTGGCGTCGCTGGCCGCGGTGCTGGGCATCTTCATCGCCGCCAACCAGATCGTCCACGAGTCGGGCCTGCTGGCGGTGACGGTCATGGGCATGTGGTTGGCCAACATGCCCGGCGTGGATGTGCGGCAGATCCTGCACTTCAAGGAGAACCTCAGCGTGCTGCTGATCTCCGGCCTGTTCATCCTTCTGGCGGCGCGGCTCGACCTGCAGGCCCTGCTCGCCTTGGGCCCAGCGGTACTGGCACTGTTGCTGGTGATCCAGTTGCTGGCCAGGCCGCTGAACGTGTTGCTGTCGACCCTGGGATCGCCGCTGAACTGGCGGGAACGCGCGCTGCTGGCCTGGATCGCGCCGCGGGGCATCGTCGCCGCGGCGGTTTCGGCCATCTTCGCCATTCGCCTGGACCAGGCCGGGCACGAAGGCGCGCTGCTGCTGGTGCCACTGACCTTTGCCGTGATCATCGGCACCGTGGTCCTGCAAAGCGCTACCGCAAGGCCCTTGGCACGCCTGCTAAAGGTGGCGGAACCAGCGCCGAGCGGGTTTCTCCTGGTCGGCGCCAACCCACCTGCGCGCGCCATCGCCAAGGCCCTGCAACAACTGGGCTGCCGGGTGCTGCTGACCGACTCGAGCTGGGAGAACATCCGCGCCGCTCGCATGGACAACCTGCCGACCTACTTCGGCAACCCTGCGTCGCAGCATGCCGACGCTCACCTCGATCTGGTCGGGCTGGGCCATCTGCTGGGGCTGTCACCGGCGGGCGAACTCAATGCCCTGGCCTGCGCGCGCTTTCGTCATGACTTCGGCCACGCCCGGCTTTTCGTGCTGGCCAGCGGCCTGGAGAAACAGCGCAGCGACAAACACCGGGCCAGCGAGGAGCATCGCGGGCAATTGCTCGGGTCGAGCGCGATGACCTATGGGCAGCTGGCCAAACTGCTGCATCAGGGTGCCGAGCTGTACAGCACCACGTTGACCGAGGCATTCAGCTGGGGCGACTACCAGCAGTTGCATGGCCCACGGGCGACGCTGCTGTTCGCCCGGGACGGGCAAGGCTGGGTACATGTGGCCAGCCCGGACAACCCGCTCAAGCCACAGCCGGGGTGGACACTGGTGGCGCTGGTGGAGCCGGAGCTGACCGAACAGCCTGTGACGCATTGAATATACGGGATCGGCAATCAGGCCAAAGGCAGCACCGGCACCGGGCGCTTGTCCTCGTCGATGGCAACGAAGCTGAACACGCCATGGATCGCCCGTTCGCGGCCATCGAGGTACATGTTCTCGACGAACACATCCACCTGCACCTGCAGGCTGGTGTTGCCGACCTTGATCACCGTCCCCACCAGCTCGACGATCGAACCTGCCGGGATCGGGTGCTTGAAGTCGATGCGGTCGGTGGACACGGTCACCAGCGGCAGCCGGCAGAAACGGGTGGCGGCGATGAACGAAACTTCGTCCATCCACGCCAGCGCCGTGCCACCGAACAGGGTGTTGTGGTGGTTGGTGGTGTTGGGGAACACCGCCTTGGTCACGCGGGTCACCGACAGTTCGGTGCGGCGCTGGATTTCCTGGTCTCGGGTTGTCATCTCGGAGTCACATCGCAAAGGCAAGATTCAAGACGCAAAAAAGCAGCCCGAAGGCTGCTTTTTCTCGCACGGGGCCTAGGCCACCGGACAAACTGCACTCAGGACAGTTTTTCCTTGATGCGAGCTGCTTTACCGGACAGGTCACGCAGGTAGTACAGCTTGGCTTTACGCACGTCACCACGACGTTTCACGGCCAGGCTGTCGATCTGCGGGCTGTAGGTCTGGAAGGTACGCTCTACGCCAACGCCGCTGGAGATCTTGCGCACGGTGAAGGCGCTGTTCAGACCGCGGTTACGCTTGGCGATAACGACGCCTTCGAACGCCTGCAGACGCGAGCGGTCGCCTTCCTTCACTTTGACCTGGACGACAATGGTGTCGCCTGGTGCGAAGGTCGGGATCTCTTTGCTCATCTGCTCGGCTTCGAGCTGCTGGATGATCTTGTTGGTCATGCTGTGCTCCTAAGATGGATAACGCGATCCACCATCGATACGTTTAACTATCGTCCCGCTCGCGGAGGTATTCCTCGAGCAGCTTCTTCTCTTCTCCAGAAAGCGAGCGACTTTCCAGAAGATCGGCGCGTCGTTCGAAGGTCCTACCAAGGGACTGCTTCATCCTCCAACGCCGGATATGTGCATGGTTGCCACTTAGCAACACGTCGGGAACACGCTGATCCGCATACACCTCAGGTCGGGTGTAGTGCGGGCAATCCAGCAGACCGTCGGTGAAGGAATCTTCTTCCGCCGAGTCCACATGCCCTAAAGCTCCGGGCAGCAGCCGTGTAACCGCATCGATCAGTACCATGGCCGGCAGCTCGCCACCGGAAAGCACATAGTCGCCAATCGACCACTCCTCATCGACATGAGCCTCGATAAAGCGCTCGTCGATGCCTTCATAACGACCGGCGATCAGGATCAACGATTCCTGTTCGGCCAGGCCTTTGACCGCCTGCTGAGTCAGCTTGCGGCCTTGTGGCGAGAGGTAGATCACCTTCGCCGCAGCTCCAGTCGCTTGCCTGGCGCTAACCAGGGCGTCTTCCAGAGGCTTGATTTTCATCACCATGCCCGGACCACCGCCAAACGGCCGATCATCTACCGTGTGGTGACGATCTGTGGTGTAGTCCCGCGGGTTCCAGCAAGTCACCTGAAGCAACCCCTGTTTCACCGCGCGGCTGGTAATGCCGTACTCCGTGATGGCCGAGAACATCTCGGGGAACAACGTGATGACGTCTACGCGAAGGTTACCCATCGTTTAGAAGTCCGCGTCCCATTCAACCCGCATCACGCCTGCTTCCAGGTCGACGTCGAGCACGCATTGCGCCGTGTAGGGCAACAGACGCTCGCGATCATCCAGGCTGCCTGCGCAGGGCTTGACCACCATTACATCGTTCGCACCGGTCTCCAACAGGTGATCGACCTTGCCGAACAGCTGTTCGTCCTGGTTGATGACCTTCAGACCTACCAACTGGTACCAGTAGTACTCGTCGGCAGCCAGGTTGGGCAAAAGGCTCCGCGCAATGCAGATTTCGTAACCGCTCAGAAGACGGGCTTCATCACGATCATCGAGGCCTTTCAGTTTCACGACCAGGCCCTTTTGGGAGCCACGACCGCTGACCAGCTCGACCTGCTTTACCTTGCCTTCGTGCCGAAGCGTCCAGCCGGGATAATCCAACAGGTTTTCAATCGGATCGGTAAAGGAATACACCTTCACCTCGCCGCGAACGCCGTGAACCGAAAAAATCTTGCCAACGACGATGAGGTCGTCAGCCTTTTCTGGCGTCGCGTTCATACTGTTCAGGCAGCGGCCTTGGCAGCGTCCTTCAGCAGCTGAGCAACACGCTCAGACGGCTGTGCGCCCTGGCTCAGCCAGTAGGTGACGCGCTCTTGGTTGACCGACAGCTTGACTTCGGCGCCCGATGCGATCGGGTTGAAGAAGCCAACGCGCTCAACGAAACGGCCGTCACGGGCGTTACGCGAGTTGGTCACGGTCAGGTGGTAGAATGGGCGCTTTTTCGAGCCGCCACGGGCCAGACGAATGGTTACCATGTGAACATCGTTCCTATAGTCGGTGTTGCAGTTTGTACTGCAAATCTGAATGCCAAATAGGCACACGGGTGCCCAAAAGGCCGCATATTCTCGGGGAATACACGGACATTTGCAAATGACTTTTTCGGCAAGGCATTGCCCCACCGTCCAGATTTGCCGGTTTAGCCGCTAAATCAACGGCAGTTGCCCCGCCGGGGCGGGGGTTGTGGAAGCCTGCCCAGCTAAAGGCAGGCTTGCGCAATAGGGGTTACAGCTTCGGCATGCCGCCGCCTGGCAGCATCCCGCCCAGGCCACGCATCATCTTGGCCATGCCGCCTTTGGCGGAAAATTTCTTCATCATCTTCTGCATTTGCTTGTGCTGCTTGATCAGCCGGCCGATGTCCTGCACCTGGGTACCGGAACCCAGGGCGATACGGCGCTTGCGCGAACCACTGATCAGGTCAGGGTCGCGGCGCTCGGCCGGGGTCATGGAGTTGATGATGGCTTCCATCTGCTTGAACTGCTTCTCGGCTGCGCCCTGGGCGTTGCCCATCTGCGACAGGTTGACCCCGCCGATGCTCGGCAGCTTGTCCATCAGGCCGCCCAGGCCGCCCATGTTCTTCATCTGTTGCAGCTGGTCGCGGAAGTCTTCGAGGTCGAAGCCCTTGCCCTTCTTCAGCTTCTTGGCCAGCTTGTCGGCCTTGGCCTTGTCGATGGTCTGCTCGGCCTGCTCGATCAGGCTGAGCACGTCGCCCATGCCGAGGATGCGCGAAGCGACGCGGTCGGGGTGGAACGGCTCGAGGGCCTCGGTCTTCTCACCCATACCGATGAACTTGATCGGCTTGCCGGTGATGGCACGTACCGACAGTGCAGCACCGCCACGGGCGTCACCGTCAACCTTGGTGAGCACCACGCCGGTCAGCGGCAGGGCCTCGCCAAAGGCCTTGGCAGTGTTGGCGGCGTCCTGGCCGGTCATGGCGTCGACCACGAACAGGGTCTCGATCGGCTTGACCGCAGCGTGCAGCGCCTTGATCTCGTCCATCATGTCGGCGTCGATGTGCAGACGGCCGGCGGTGTCGACGATGACCACATCGATGAACTTCAGCTTGGCTTCGCGGATGGCCGCTTCGGCAATGGCCACAGGCTTCTGGCTGATGTCGGACGGGAAGAAGGTGACGCCGATGTCGTTGGCCAGGGTTTCCAGCTGCTTGATCGCCGCCGGGCGGTAGACGTCAGCGGATACCACCATCACGGTCTTTTTCTTGCGCTCTTTAAGGAAGCGCGCCAGCTTGCCGGCGGTGGTGGTCTTACCCGCGCCCTGCAGGCCGGCCATCAGTACCACGGCAGGCGGTGCGGCATTGAGCGCGAGGTCTTCGTTGGCCGCGCCCATCAGGCTTTCCAGCTCGGCCTGGACGATCTTCACGAACGCCTGGCCCGGGGTCAGGCTGCGCGACACTTCGGTGCCGACCGCACGTTCCTTGACGCTATTGACGAAATCCTTCACCACCGGCAGGGCAACGTCGGCCTCGAGCAGGGCCATGCGCACTTCGCGCAGCGTGTCCTTGATGTTGTCTTCGGTCAGCTTGGCCTTGCCGGTGACATGGCGCAGCGTCTGTGACAGGCGGTCGGTCAGGTTTTCGAACATGGTGATCCTTTCAGGCCCAGTGAAGCCGAGGTTTTTCAGGCGCCCAGGTGGAAATGCACACGCGCTGGGCACAACAAGGCGGCGATTATAGCGGAGACTGCCTTGCGCGCACACCTTGCTCGGGACCACCGGCCAGATGCGCTGCCTATCCCTGGCCATGGCCCCGTGGTATCGGGCTTGCCCCGCGATTGATACGCAGTCTTCCTTGCCTACCGCGTTCTATGCCAAACTCCGTCCCTTTAGGGCTTGCACGCCAGGACTTATGTTCTCTTCACCCAGCCTCATCCCCAACCTGCTCGCCGCCTTCCTTTATCTGGCCGCGACCGTCTACCAGGCCACCGGCCTGGCCCGTGGCGCCCGTGCCGACAAACGGCTGCTTGGCCTGCTCGGCACCCTGGCGGTCATCGCCCAGGGCGGCGCCCTGTTCTTCCAGCTGATCACGCCCCTGGGCCTGAGCCTCGACTTCTTCAGCGCCGCCAGCCTGATCGCCGTGGCGGTGATCGGCTTGACCCTGCTCGCCTGCCTGAGCATTCCCGTGGAGAACCTGCTGGTGCTGCTGTTCCCGCTCGGTGCGGTGACCGCGCTGCTGGCCCAGTTCGCGCCCCCCGGCACGGTGCCGCTGATCAACGAAGAGCCAGGCATCCTCGCCCATATCCTGCTGTCGATCCTGGCCTACGGCCTGTTCACTATCGCCGTGTTCCAGGCCTTGCTGCTGTTGCTGCAGGACTACCAGCTCAAGCACAAGCACCCGTCCGGACTGATCCGCAACTTCCCGCCGCTGCAGACCATGGAAAGCCTGCTGTTCGGCTTCCTCTGGGCCGGCTGGGGGCTGCTGTCACTGTCGCTGATATCCGGCTGGCTGTTCCTCGACAACCTGTTCGCCCAGCATCTGGTGCACAAGACGCTGCTGGCCTGTGTCGCCTGGATCGTCTTCAGCGTGCTGCTGTGGGGCCGCACCCGCCTCGGCTGGCGCGGTCACAAGGCGATCCGCTGGACCCTGGCCGGTTTCTGCCTGCTGATGCTGGCCTACTTCGGCAGCAAGCTGGTCCGCGAATTCATCCTGCACATCTGACGGCCGCCCATGGACACTCTGCCGTACGCCCCGCTGCTCGGCATCATCGCACTGGCCCTGCTGTGGTCGGCGCTGTTCACCGCGGTAGACTGCGCCCGCCAGCAGCTCAATGGCCACGGCGCCCCCACCCTGCCCGCCCAGGGCCTGGTGCTCGGCGCCAGCCTCGGCAAGTTGCTGGTACTGGGCCTGGCCTGCCTGATTGGCCAGCGCTACAGCGGTGAACACGGCTTCTGGCTGGCCGGCCTTGGCGCCAGTTTCACCCTCCTGGTGCTCGCCGACTACCTGCCGCGCCGCCTGGCACGCCGCAACCCGCAAGCCTTCCTGGACCTGGGCGGCAACCTGCTGAAATTGCCGCTGACGTTGCTGCAGCCGCTGGGCTGCCTGCTCGACGGCTGCGCCAAAGTGATCCTGCGCCCGTTCCGCGTGCAACCCACTGCGGTGGCACTGCACCCGCAGCAGGGCGACGCATTCGACGAAGACGAACCTGCCGAGACCAGCCAGCACGGCCTGCTGGAGGGCCTGCAGGCGCTGGACAAGATCACCGTCAACGACATCCTGGTACCGCGCAACGAAGTAGACGGCATCAACCTCGACGATCCCATCGAGCAGATCATCGAGCAACTGATCATCAGCCGCCACACGCGCCTGCCGGTCTATCACAACGACATCAACCAGGTAGAAGCCGTCCTCAACACCAAGCTGATCAGCCACCTGCTGCCGCGGGCAGAGCTCACCCAGGAGAAGCTCCAGGCCGCCTGCTACGAGCCCTACTTCGTGCCCGAGAGCACACCGCTGCAGATGCAGTTGCTGAACTTCCACAAGCAGCAGCGGCGCATGGGCGTGGTGGTGGACGAGTATGGCGAAGTACTGGGTATCGTCACTTTGGAAGACATTCTCGAAGAGATCGTTGGCGAGTTCGAGGACGAGCAGAACCTGGACAACCCGCATGTCCACCCTCAGCCTGATGGCCGCTTCGTCATCGAAGGGACGGCTTCGCTGCGCGAGATCAACCGTACCCTGGGCTGGCACCTGCCCTGCGACGGCGGGCCGAAAACCCTGAACGGCCTGGTCACCGAAGCACTTGAAAGCATTCCAGAAAGCGCTGTATGCCTGAAAATTGGCAGATATCGGCTGGAAATCCTCGAAACCGAGGACAATTGCGCGAGCAAGGTACTGGTCTGGACGCTGGCTCGATAGCTATACTCGGGTCACGCTTACCCAGCCCTGCCGTCCCGCCCGCTACCCGCACCCGGCGTCCGACGGCCAGTCCGCCCCACTGACACGCCCCGCGGTCCTGCTCAGCACCCCGATCAGCCACCGCTCACCGCCTATCCCCTGGGCTATCGTCAGTCGGCGACCAACAACAATACGCTCCGGCTCCCGTGTGCCCGCCACATGGGCCGTGCCCCATGGAGCATGACTGTCAGGGAACTTCGCATGACTACCAGCACCACCTACGCCGAACCTGCCTCGGCGGCCCCGGTCAACTCGCCTGCCCGGGTGGCCACCGCCAGCTTCATCGGCACCGCCATCGAGTTCTACGATTTCTACGTCTACGCCACCGCCGCCGCGCTGGTGATCGGGCCGGTGTTCTTCCCGTCCGGTTCCGGTACCGCGCAAATGCTGGCGGCCTTCCTTACCTTCGGTATCGCCTTCCTCGCCCGGCCACTGGGATCGGCGCTGTTCGGCCACTTCGGCGACCGCATCGGGCGCAAGTCGACGCTGGTCGCCTCGCTGCTGCTGATGGGCGTCTCGACCACCCTGATCGGCGTGCTGCCCGGGTATGACAGCATCGGCGTATGGGCACCGATCATGCTCTGTGTGCTGCGCTTCGGCCAAGGCCTGGGGCTGGGCGGCGAATGGGGCGGCGCGGCATTGCTGGCCACTGAAAACGCCCCTGAGGGCAAACGCGCGTGGTTCGGCATGTTCCCGCAGTTGGGCCCGTCGATCGGCTTCCTCGCCGCCAACGGCCTGTTCCTCACCCTGGCCCTGGTGCTCAGCGACGAGCAGTTCCGCGAATGGGGCTGGCGCATTCCGTTCCTGCTCAGCGCCGCACTGGTGCTGGTCGGTCTCTACGTGCGCCTGAAACTCGAGGAAAGCCCGGTGTTCGCCAAGGCCGTGGCCCGCCAGGAGCGGGTCAAGATGCCTGTGCTCGAGCTGTTTTCCCAGTACTGGCTGCCGACCCTGCTGGGGGCTGCGGCGATGGTGGTGTGCTACGCGCTGTTCTACATCTCCACGGTGTTCTCGTTGAGCTATGGCGTATCCACACTGGGCTACAGCCGTGAAACCTTCCTCGGCCTGCTGTGCTTCGCCGTGGTGTTCATGGCCCTGGCCACGCCCCTGTCGGCCTGGTTGAGCGACCGTCATGGGCGCAAGCCGGTGCTGATCGCCGGCGCGCTGCTGGCCATTGCCTCGGGCTTTGCCATGGAACCGCTGCTGACCTCGGGCTCGACCGCAGGCGTGGCGCTGTTCCTGGCCATCGAACTGTTCCTGATGGGTGTGACCTTTGCCCCGATGGGCGCGCTGCTGCCGGAGCTGTTCCCGACCCATGTGCGCTACACCGGCGCTTCGGCGGCCTACAACCTGGGCGGCATCGTCGGCGCCTCGGCGGCACCGTTCTTTGCCCAGAAGCTGGTGAGCATGGGGGGATTGAGCTGGGTGGGAGGCTATGTGTCGGCGGCGGCGCTGATCAGTCTGATTGCCGTGCTGTGCCTGAAAGAGACGCGCAATACCGAGCTTTGAATCAATCGCGGGGCGAGCCCGCTACCACGCCAGACTGATACTGGCGTGGTAGCGGGCTCGCCCCGCGATCGTTTCAAATCAGAACTCGACCTTGACCGCCTGCGAAGCCCGGGTCGCCTTGGCCCGCGCCGCCTCGACCGATTCGTCACGCGCCAGGCACACGCCCATGCGCCGAGTACCATTGATCTCTGGCTTGCCGAACAGGCGGATGGCGGTATCCGGCTCGCTCAGCGCCGCGCCCAGGTTGGCGAAGCTGGTCTGCTGCGACTGGCCTTCAGGCAGGATCACCGCCGACGCCGACGGGCCGAACTGGCGCACCACCGGGATGGGCAGGCCGAGGATGGCCCGCGCGTGCAGGGCGAACTGCGACAAGTCCTGGGAAATCAGGGTCACAAGGCCCGTGTCGTGCGGGCGTGGCGACACTTCGCTGAACCACACCTGGTCGCCCTTGACGAACAGTTCCACACCGAACAGGCCACGGCCGCCCAGCGCATCGGTGACCGCCTGGGCTACACGCTGCGACTCGGCCAACGCCTTCGGGCTCATGGCCTGGGGCTGCCAGGACTCCTGATAGTCGCCCTTTTCCTGTCGGTGGCCGACCGGCGCGAGGAAGGTCGTGCCACCGACATGGCGCACAGTAAGTAGGGTGATCTCGTATTCGAAGTCGATGAAGCCTTCGATGATCACCCGCCCCTTGCCGGCACGGCCGCCTTCCTGGGCATAGTCCCAGGCTTTCTGCAGGTCATCGGCGCCGCGCAGCAGGCTCTGGCCCTTGCCGGACGAGCTCATCACCGGCTTGACCACGCACGGGTAGCCCAGGTCGGCCACCGCCTTGCTGTAATCCTCGAAGGTGTCGGCGAAATGGTACGGCGAGGTCGGCAGGTCCAGCTCTTCGGCAGCCAGGCGACGAATGCCTTCGCGGTTCATGGTCAGCTGGGTGGCGCGGGCGGTGGGGACGACATTGAAACCTTCGTTTTCCAGCTCGACCAGCGTGGCGGTGGCAATGGCTTCGATCTCGGGGACGATGTAATGCGGCTTTTCCGCCTCGATCACTGCGCGCAGGGCCACGCCATCGAGCATGTTGATCACATGGCTGCGGTGCGCGACCTGCATCGCCGGCGCATTGGCGTAGCGGTCCACGGCGATCACTTCGACGCCCAGGCGCTGCAGCTCGATCACCACTTCCTTGCCCAGCTCGCCGCAGCCGCACAGCAATACACGGGTCGCGGTGGGCGACAGTGGGGTTCCGATACGGGTCATTTCAGGTCCTCGAAGGCGTCCGGGGCCGCGCCACGCTGGCTGCCGCCCGCTGAAAAATGGACCGGTATTCTACATCAGGATGTGGCCACCGCGCGCCGTGCCCGCCAGGCCATGATCAACCACACCGCGGTGACCCCGGCGAACTTCGAGGCCATCGCCGTGCCGATAACTGCAGGCGTCAAGGCACCGATCATGCCGAAGAAGATGAAGGTGTCCACCGGGATGCTCAGCGCCGAGCTCAGCCACAGGCGGTCGCGCAGGGGGCGCCGGGTAACGCTGAACACCAGCCAGTCGATCAGTTCGGAGACGAAGAACGCGGTCGCGCTGGCCAGGGCGATGGCAGGCTCGGAGGTGATATAGGACAGCACCAGCGCCACCAGCATGGCCAGCAACGCGCCATGGCCGTAGCGGGTCTGCACCATGTCGCGCAGGATGAACACCAACCCGCCCCAGGCGGACCAGATCACGTCCAGATGCGGCGCACTGGAGAAGGCGAAGTTGATCAGCACCACGCTGCTGATGTAGGCGATGAGATAGAACATGATGGGTGTTCGGATTGGGCAAGCCGGACAGATTAGCGTCGCCCCCTTCGCGGGGCAAGCCCGCTCCCACGGCTGTTCGACAGGTGCTACAGACCGATGATCAACCCGGCCGCCAGCGCCCGCTCATGGCAGCGCTGCAACACCACGCGCCGCTCGGCATTGTCCATGCGCCCCCAACGAGTGATCTCGCTCACCGTACGCTGGCACCCGGTGCAGATATCCTGCTCGTCCAGCGCGCAGACATTGACACAGGGCGAGGCCACGGGCCGCTCGTCACTCATCGTCGCTCACCAGGTCACGGGCATAGCGCTGGGCATTGTGCACATAATGGGCGGCGCTGGCCTCGAGCATGCGTTTCTGCTGCTCGGTCAACTCGCGCACCACCTTGCCCGGCGACCCCATCACCAGCGAGCCGTCGGGAATCTCCTTGCCCTCGGGGATCAGGGCGTTGGCGCCGATGATGCAGTGCTTGCCGATACGCGCCCCATTGAGGATCACCGCATTGATGCCGACCAGGCTGTAGTCGCCGACCGAGCAGCCATGCAACATGGCGTTGTGGCCGATAGTCACGCCGCGACCGAGGGTCAGCGGCGAGCCCATGTCGGTGTGCATCACCGTGCCGTCCTGGACGTTGCTGTCCTCGCCGATGTCGATCAACTCGTTGTCGCCGCGCAGCACCGCGCCGAACCACACGCTGGCCCGGGCCTGCAGGCGCACCTTGCCGATCAGCGTGGCAGTGGGCGCGGCCCAGCTTTCGGGATGGGCTTCGACGCGCAGGTCGCCCAGGCGGTATTTCATGTGTCGCTCCTCACGGTTGAACGCCAGTGGCGGGGTGTGCCCCGCTCAGTTCTCGATGAAACGCTCGGGGGGCTGGTGCAGGCTGATGCCAGCGTCGAACAGCAGGTTGACCAGTTCGACGATCATGATCGCCGAGAGCCCCCAGATCTTGTAGTCGCCGTAGCGGTAGCTGGGCACATACCAGCTGCGGCCCTGGTAGTCGATGCGGTGGGTGTGCTCGCGGGGGTCCTGGCGGAAAAACGCCAGCGGCACACTGAACACGGCGGCGATTTCCGCGTCGTTGGCGCGGTACTCGACATAGTCCGGGATCAAACCGACGAACGGCGTCACCTTCAGGCCATGCAGCGAGATCAGCGGGCTGAGCGGGCCGATGACCTCGACCAGCCCGGGCGGCAGGCCGATTTCCTCCTCGGCTTCGCGCAGGGCCGTGAACACCAGGTCAGGGTCGTCCGGGTCGCGCCGCCCGCCCGGGAAGGCGACTTCACCGCCGTGGGTGGACAGGCCCTTGGCGCGCAGGGTCAGCACCAGCTCCGGCTCCTCGCTGCGGGTAATGGGCAGCAACACCGCCGCTTCGGGGAAACGGCGGTCCGTCTCCGGTGATGCGGGGGTATGGTTGCTCATTCGGCGAAGAAGCTCGTCCAGCATTACGCACTCTCGTGTCCAAGGCCTGCCCTGCATGATGCACCAAAGCCGCGAGGCACCCAAGCCCCGCCCGCAGGCCGCTTGCGATAAGCGGGCCGGGCGCGCCAAGATAGCCCGACCCCACTGGAATGAATGAAAGCATGAAATTCTGCAGCGCGTGCGGCCAACCGGTCACCCAGCGGATCCCCGAAGGCGACAGCCGCCTGCGGTATGTCTGCGATCATTGCCAGACGATCCACTACCAGAACCCCAATATCGTCGCAGGGGTCTTGCCTACCTGGGGCTCCCAGGTACTGCTGTGCCGCCGGGCGATAGAACCGCGCCGAGGGTTCTGGACGCTGCCCGCCGGCTTCATGGAAAACGGCGAAACCCTCGATGCCGCCGCGCGTCGCGAAACGGTCGAGGAAGCGTGCGCGCGGGTCGGCGAAACCTGCCTGTACCAGTTGTTCGACCTGCCGCACATCAACCAGGTGCACGTGTTTTTCCGCGCCGAACTGGCCGACCTGGACTTTGCAGTGGGCATCGAGAGCCTTGAAGTACGCTTGTTCGAAAAGCACGAGATCCCCTGGCGCGAGCTGGCTTTCCGCACCGTCACACGCACACTAGAATGCTATTATCGCGACCGCGTCAGGCAGCACTATCCGATTGGCCATGAATACCTGCCGCCGATGAACGTCACGTCGTCCACCACCTAAGTTTTCAGGGATACGGTTTCATGCGCTGGCTGCTTGCCCTCTTCTGCCTCAGTGTCGCCTCGGTGTCGCAAGCCGCCTTCACCGAGACTATCATCCGCAAGACGCCGTCGGCCGCGCCGTCGCCGGTCCAACCCGCCACCACTGGCACCCAGCAAGAGCGGCTGATCGACAAGGTGCTGGTGATCAAGTCCGAGCGCCGCCTGCAACTGATCAGCCGTGGCGAGCCGCTCAAGACCTACCGCATCTCCCTGGGCAAGCAACCCAAGGGGGCCAAGGCCCGCGAAGGCGACAAGAAAACCCCGGAAGGCCTGTACTGGCTCGACTGGCGCAAGGTCAGCGACCGCTACAACCTGGCCATGCACATCTCCTACCCGAATATCACCGATGCCGCCAAGGCGCGCAGCGAAGGTGTTGCCGCTGGCAGCATGATCATGATCCACGGCACGCCGATCAACGAGGAGTACCCCGAGTGGTATTTCCATACCCTCGACTGGACCGAGGGCTGCATCGCCATGCGCAATGACGACATGCGCGAAGTATGGAGCATGGTCAAGGACGGCACGCTGATCGAAATCCGCCCCTGAGCGCTCACCGGTGGCACCAAAGGCCTGTCCTGCTCACGCGTGACAGGCCTTTCTCTTTTAGTGCACGCCCCTTTTCGCCACACCACCGCTCACTTTTCCTACAGTTAGAATCGCCTCATTCCCCGCACAATAGTGGCGTTGAGCCACATAAATGCCATCACTGACATTCTTAGAATTCCCGCAGCTGATTTCACGATTTCGTACATCACTTGCGAGGTTTTCATGCAAAATCCTGTCTCCAAGACCAGACCCGACCCCCTGCGCTGGGCTGTCTTCCTTGCCCTGCTGGGCAGCACCCAGGTTCAGGCGCAAGGCGCCCTGACACCGACACCGGGCCCTGGCGGCACCCCGATCATCGACAACAGCCATGGCGTACCGGTCATCGACATCGTCGCGCCTAACACTAGCGGCCTGTCGCACAACCAGTTCCTCGACTACAACGTCGGCAAGCCCGGCTTGGTGCTGAACAATGCACTGCAGGCCGGGCAGTCGCAGTTGGCCGGCCAGTTGGGCGCCAACTCGCAATTCCAGGGCCACGCCGCCTCGACCATCCTCAACGAGGTGGTCGGCCAGAACGCCTCGCGGATCGAAGGGGCTCAGGAGATCTTCGGCCAGAAAGCCGATTACCTGCTCGCCAACCCCAACGGCATCACACTCAATGGCGGCAGCTTCATCAATACCACCCGCGCCGGCTTCCTGGTCGGCAGGGCGGACGTTCACGACGGGCAGATCAGACACCTCGACAGCCGTGACGCCAGCGGCACGCTGAATGTGCTGGGCCGCGGCCTGAGCAATGCCGCAGGCGCCCTGGACCTCATCGCGCCGCGTATCGACACCACTGGGCACCTGTTCGCCAAAGGGCAGCTGAACATGACCATCGGCCACAACCTTGTCGACGCCCGCAGTCGCGAGGTGCTCGAACAGCTCCCCGCCGCCACCGCCATCGATGCCAACCTGCTTGGCGCCATGCAGGCCGGACGCATCCGCATCGTCAGCACCGCCGAAGGCGCCGGCGTGCAGGTCGGCGACAAGGAACTGCGCGCGGATCGCGACTTGATCATCCACTCCGCAGGCAACCTTCAGGTGCAGGGCAGTGACAAGCGCCAGGCGAGTCTCGTCAGCCATACTGGCAAGCTGGACCTCAACGCCGCCGGCGACCTGCGACTTACCCACGCTCATGGCAAGGCGAGGCAGATCGAGGTCCGCGCAGGGAACAAGCTGACCCTCGATACCGCCACCCGCGAAAAGGTGACGGACGACCCTGTCAACTGGTCGAAGCAATGGCTGTTCATCCCCACCGAAAGCCACAACGGCAAGACCACGCAAACCAGCCGCCAGCAACTGGGCAGCAGCCTCGTGGCCGAGGACAGCGTGACGTTGCAAGCGGGCAGCGACCTGCACCTGACCGCTGCGCACTTGCAGGCGGACAACGGCCTGAAACTGCGCAGCGATGGCAATATGACGATCGACGGTGGCGTGGACACCCTCGATATCGCCGAGCAGTCCACCCACAAGCGCTACCTGAACCGCACCGACATCGACAGCCAGTCACACAGCCAGCAGCTCAAGGCCAGCACCCTCAAGGGCGGTACCCTCGTCGCCAGCGCCGAGGGCGACATGCAGATCTCCGGCGCCCACCTCGAGGCGCGCAAGCAGGTCAAACTCGACGCCAAGGGCGATCTGCGGATCGAAAGCGCCGTGGAAAACGATCATGCCCAGCGCACCACAGGCAAGCGTGAACTCGTGGCCAGCGCCGGCAAGAACGCCCCTGACTCGGAGCAGTACACGGCCAAGATCGGCTACGAAAAACTTCACAGCGACGAGCAGACCACCGCGACACGCCAGATCGCCAGCAGCATCAGCGCGGATTCCGTCTCGCTGCACAGTGATCGTAAACTGACGCTCAGTGCTTCGAACGTGCAGGCAAGGAAAGACCTCATGCTGACCGCCAGCGAAGTCGAACTGGCGGCAGCCTACGACACCCAGGCCAGGCATACCCTCGATACCCGTACAGGTGCCGCGCTGAGCGTCACCGGCGGCACCGACCGCGTAGGCCTTGGCATCGACGGCTATCATGGCCCGGCCGCCGTGCTCGAACGCGAAACCACGACTCGACGAAGCCATCTGTCAGCAAGCGGCGATCTGCACATCGACACCGCGCAACTCACCACCACCGCTGCTCAGCTGAATGCGGGACGCACCTTGAAAGTGGACGCCGAGCGCATCGACAACCGTGCGGCAGCCGACACCAAGGTCCGGGAAACCACACTCACTAACTGGGACGGCGGCCTGAGCGTAGGCATCGACTATAAGTACCTCAGCGATCGCGTCAAGCAGCTGTTCACTGGCAAGCAAGCCGAAGACAAAGCGTCCTCACCGAACGCTGGCGCCGAACTATCGCTCCAACACACGTCACGCCTGCACAAGGACACCGACAGCACCGCGCAGGTCACGGCCTTCGATGGCGGCGACATCATCGTTCGGGCCGATCAGCTCAAGGATGAAGGGAGCGCCTACAATGCCGGGGCTGGGCGCTTGCACATCGAGGCTGGAGAACACCAGCTGCTGGCCGCCCGGGATCAGAGCAGCAGCGAAATACGCGACACCACCGGTGGCGGCAGCCTGCGTGTAAGCACCGTCACAGGAACGGATGTCAACGCAAGACTTGAAGGTCATGGCAACACGCTGAACCAGCTAAAGCAGGCAACTACAGCTCGAGTCGGCAGTTTGCAGGGCAGCCAGGGGGTCCAGGTAGAACTCGAACGTAGTGGTCACTATGAGGGTGTCCGCTTCGAGGGCGGCAACGGCGCGGTCAGCCTGCGCAGTGGCGGCGACCTGACACTCGCAGCAGCCCATGATCACAACACTGAACACACCACCACGCTGGACGCCGGATTGGCGGTCAAGGCCGGCACCGGCCTGCTCGGCCCCAACGGCGGCCTGGACGGTAATCTCAAGCGCCACAGCCTGGATACGCAGCACAGCCAGGCACGGGTCGCACAAATCGATGGCAAAGGTGCCGTGGAACTGACCAGTGGCGGTGATATGCGCCTTGAAGGCACGCGCATCGGCAGCCGTGCGGGTACCGGCGACATTACCCTGCACAGCGAAGGCCGGCTGAGCGTGACAGCCGCCAGCGATACCCGCCAGAGCCTGGGCAAGACCTGGGGCGGCAAGCTGAATGTCGACGGCAGCACTACCGGTGGTGGCTTGGGTGGCAAAGGCACCTTCGGCTGGGTCAATGAGCAGGCCAGCACAGCCATTGGCGCGCAGTTCGACAGCAAGGGCTTGGTGCAGATTACCAGCTTCGCCCATGACGATACCGCGCTGCAGGTACAGGGGCTGCAAGCCAACGCCAAACGGATAGCACTGGACGCCCGCAATGGTGGCCTGCTGGTCGAGGCAGCCAGCAACACCGAGCGCCACGACAACCTCGACGTTACCATTGGTGGCGGCCTGAAGGTCGATGCCATGGACATTGGGGGCATCAACGCCCAGGTCAAGGTCGGTCTGGATAAACGCGACAACACCACCTGGCATGACAGCAAGCTGCGCGCCGACCTGATCGACTTGCGCAGCCAGGGCGATACCCGCATCGAAGGCGCACAGCTTGAGACGCAGGCAATCGAAGGCAAGATCGACGGCAACCTGCGGGTGGCCAGCCGTCAGGACCAGGTCGACAGCGTAAAGCTAGAGGTCGACGCCAGTCTCGCCCAGAAGCAAGCGGCAGCATCCGAGACTGAAACCCCGGCCTCGCTGGCGAGCGTTTTCGAGGGCGGCAACATCACGGAAATCGCCGGGGTGCTGTGGAACAAAGTCACCGCGAAATTTACCCCGTCGGTCAAGATGGACTACGCCAAGCGCAACAACGACACCGTCAGCCAGCAGACGCTCCTGTCCGGCACGCAAGGCATCGATCTGCAGGTAGCTGGCGACACCCGCCTGGTCGGCGCCACGCTGCAGACGGCCGATGGCCAGGTCGAACTCGGTGGCGGCGCGGTCTCCCGCGACAACCTGAGCGGTCGGGACTACGCCAAGGATGTGAAGGTCAACGTCGATTTGTCCACGACTGGCCTTGCCAGTACCGCCTATTCGTACCTCTCGAACCTGTTCACCGGCAGCACCGACAAGGCTGACGACCACAAGGCATACAGCAACACCGGTCACGACCGCACTACCGAGTATGTCTCGCAGATAAAGGAGAGCCGCCAGCGCTGACGCTTGCCAGGCAGCGGCCTGTGGGTCGCTGCGCCTCCCACACGGATTCTGCGGGAGCGGGCATACCCGTTCCCACAGGGGCATCGGACCGAACCCCATGAACGCACCGATCTTTTCCTCCCATACTTTCCGCCCATCAAGCGCAGGCATACGCCACATCGCCACTGTCCTGCTGGCTTGCCTCATCATGACGCTATCGGCCAACGCCATCGCCACGGTCGACCCGGCCAGCCAGCAGTTGCGGGATCAGCAACAAGCCGTGCGGCAACTGGAGCAGCAGCAGCGGCTCGAACGCTGGCAGCGCAGGCAACCTGCCAACGCCACTGAAGACAGCGGTACTGCAATGCTCGACCCCGACCAGCACTGCTGGGCGATCAGCGGGGTACGCCTGGCCGGCAACCGCATGCTCGATACCCGGCAACTGCAGCCGATCGTGCGTGCGCTGTCGTCCACTTGCATGGGTGTCGCCGAAATTGACCAGCTACTCAAACAACTGACCCGGCACTACGTGCAAGCCGGATATCCCACCAGCCGCCCCTATGTGGCCCGCACCCCTGAGCACGGCGCCCCGCTGGACATCGTCATCGTCGAAGGCTTCATCGAATCGATCGAACTGGCTGGCGCCGACCTGCCCCTGTCGCTGCAAGGCGCATTTCCGGGCATGCTCGGCCTTCCCCTGCACCTGCCGGATCTCGAGCAAGGCCTGGACCAACTCAACCGGCTGCGTGCCTATGACCTGCAAATGGCCTTGCTGCCGGGCGAGATGCAAGGCGGCACCCGCGTCGTGCTCGAACCCCGGCGCGTCGCTTCACGCGCCCACCTGGACGCCCTGCTCGACAACCGCGGCGGGGAACTGACCGGCCGCCACCGCCTCAACCTGGGGCTTGGCCTGGACAGCCCGCTGGGCCTGAACGACGACCTGCGCCTTTCGCTGAGTTCGGTGGTGTTCGACGCGCCTGGCCAAAGCGAAGGCGTCAGCCTGTACTACAGCATTCCCCATGGCCGCTGGACCTTCACCCTGAATGCCAGCCAGATGCGCTACCGAGCGCCGATCCCAAACACCCGCTACGCCAGCAGTGGCCGCAGCGAGTTCTACGGCGTCGGCGCCGAGCGCGTGCTGTGGCGCAACCAGCAAGGCATGCTCAGCGCCAGCGCCCGGCTGGACCGCAAGCAATTGCTCAACCGCTTCGGCCCCGCCGTACTGGCGCTGCAGAGCCCGACCCTGGCCACCCTCGAAGCTGGCCTGAACCTGCTGTGGCTCGAAGGTGGACTGTGGAACGCTTACCTGGGCGTAAGCCAAGGGGCACGCTGGTTCGGCGCCGACCGACCGTTCGCCCACAAGCAGGCGCCACGTCCGGACTTCACCAAGTACCGCGCCAACCTGCTGCACCTGCGCCAGGGCCAAGCTCAATGGCCCTGGCGCTGGCAAAGCGAACTGGCCCTGCAATACAGCGCCCATGTGCTGCCCGCCGTCGAGCAACTGCAATTGAGCGATCACTCGGCCGTGCGCGGATTCCGCAAGCACAATGTCGCGGGCGCCAGCGCCGGGGCATGGCGCAACACCTTCAGCCAGCCGCTACCCCTGCCGGTGCAGGTACGCCCGTCCTTCGGCGTGGACCTGGGCTGGGCCCGCTATGCGCGCACCAGCCCGTCGCAGCGCCTGGTCGGTGCCTCGGCAGGGGTCGAACTGAACCTGCCGCACAGCACGGTGCGCCTGGACTACCAACGCGCACTGCACGCCAGCGATCGCCCGCGCAAATCACTGGAGCAAGGCTTCTGGGTCGCGCAATGGTCCCTCGCCCTCTGACCGGCATGTGGGCTACCACCTGAGCCGGCGCTGCCCGACCGTGTCCTCGGGCCCCAGCCATTGCACGCCGCGCAGCACGGGCGTCAAACCGGCATCGGCCTGCAACACGAAATCGACCTGCACTTGCCGGGCCGCCAGGTCGGCCTCCAGGCTCATCTGGTGCTGGCCCTGGCGAACCAGGCCAGCGCTCAACCGCCAGCCCTGACGGCAGTCCATTGCCAGCGAGCCCTGTCCCAGCACCAGCGACCAGGGCGCGTTCAAAGCCAGGTCGGCGACGGTGATGCTGCCTGCGGCGGCCCGACAATGTTGCCCCGAGCCTTGCAGCTTGATACTGCCCTGCCATTGCCCGGCCAGGCGATAGTCAGCGCCGACGCTTGGCTGTGCGCCCAATGCCTGGAGGTCCGCCTGCCAACGCCACGGCCAACCACTCAGGCGGCCTTGCCAGCCCTGCTCCTGGAAGCCCAGGCGCACCTGCAGGTCGCGCTGCCATGGACGCCATGTCCATTGCACGGGTCCCACCGGTCCCAGCCGGGCAAACTGCCCTTGCCACAGGCTGCCGTTCACTCCCTCCGCCGGCAACCCGAACCCCGCCACCAGCCAGCGCGCCGGCAGTTCGAACACCAGGGTCAGACAGAACACCAGGCCCAGCCAAAGGTACGCCCGCCGCCTCATGGTCGAAGCCGCACGGTGAAACGCAGCCCCTCGGTATCTCGCTCCAGCCCCCATTGCAACGGCTGCGCGCCGTCATCGCGCAGGGCCTGCAACCAGCCCTGCAGGGCTTGGGCATCGGCCACCTTGCCGCGCAGCAGCCAGCCTTCGTCCTCGGACTGCACCTCGACCAACTCGATGTGCCGGGCCTGGGCCGATGGGTGCAACGCTTCAAGGGTCAGCGCAGGCTGGCGCGGCTGTGCCGCGAGCGATTCGGCCAGTGCCTGCCATTGCCGCTGTTCCTGCCAGAAGGCCACGCCCTCGCGCAGCGCCAGCAACACCAGCAACACCAGCAACAGCACGACGACACACCAGGCCAGCGGTAGTCGATGATGTCGCATCCACTCACGGCTCATGCTGCGCTCCCCAGGTCGAACACCACGCGGCGCGCCTCGTCTTCCACCTGGACCTGCACGCCGACCGCCGTGGCCATCTCCTGCCAGGGCGCAGCTATGCCCTCACCGACCAGCTCAAGGTGCCAACGCTGGCCATCGAAGCGCACCGCCCGCAGGTGCCAGCCGGGATGATCGTTCAACCACCCATCGACCTGCGCCTGCAATGCCTCGAGCTGGCGCAGGCGCACCTGGCTTTCACGCGCCTCGTCCTGCAGTTGCGTCAACACCCGCGCAGCCTGGCGAGGCGTCGGCTGGACGCCGGTAACGGCCTGCACCTGGGCGCGATAGAGCTGGGCCTGGCGCCATTGTTGCGCGCTCCACAGCCCGCCCCACGCCAACGTCAACGCCAGGCAGGCAATTGCCAGGCGCGCCTGCCCCTTTGCCAGGCGCAAAACTTGGCTTGGCCGGCGGGCCTCGAACAAGCCGGGCAAGCCATCGAGCGGGGCCAGCACATCGGGCCAGTCGCCGTCGATGCACTCGACCTCCCCAGTCAGCCAGGCAAGCGCGGGCGGCGTGCCAAGCCCCTGCGGCCAGGCCAGCCAGTGGGCCTGGCCCTTGTACAGGCTCATCGCTCCTCGTCGCCATTGCCAAGCCGCTTCTGCCGCACAGTCGGGCAGCAGCTGGAACTCAGCCCAGCAACGTTCCACGGTCAGCCCCCAGCTGGCGCACTGTCCCCGCCACGCGTTGAGCCTGCCCCGCGCCACCACCAGCAGACGCAACTGCCCTGCGTGGCGCCCGATACAGGCACACAGCACGTCATCGTCGCCTTGCAGCAAGCGGTCCTCGAGCAGCAAAGGCCATTCCTCGCGTTTCAGCCCAGGCGGCGCGGGCAGCAGGAAATGACTGCAATGCTCACCAGGGACGATCAGGGCAACCCGCGCACCGAGCCCGGTCGGGGGCTCGCCCCGGCCTTGGCGCAACGGGCGGCCTTGGGTGACCAGCAGCCACTCCCAGACCTCGCCGGGGCGCAGCAGCAACCAGGGTTGTGCCGGCGCCCGCCGGCGCCATTCAAGCTTCATGCGCGCCCCCAGGGCAAAACGAAGGTACAGGTATAAGGTGCTCCATCACGCACTAGCTCCACGCGCACGCCCCTACCGGGGTGCGCCGGTTGATCGGAAGGCCAGGCCAGCCAACGGCCGGTCTGGTGGTAGAGAACATTCATCGCGCTGACCCGCTCCAGCCGTTCGCGTAGCACCCAAGCCGGGGCCGCGGCGGCGTACAGGTCGGCCGAGGTTTCCAGCAGCAGCCGTTGTTCACGCGGCTCGAAGCGCAGGCGCTGGCGCTGCAGGCGCGATCCCCCTTCGGCCTGCGGCCAGGCGGCGGCGGCCACCCACAGCAGTTGCTGACGGTCGGGCTGCCAGTCGAGCCAGCGCGCCGCCAACGGCAAACGCTGCTCGTACAGGCGGCGCAGCACCGGGCTGTCGAAACGCCGCTCCAGGGCCAGGCAAAAATCCAATACGCCGGTTTCGCTCACCTGTTCATCGAGCCGCTCGCGCACCTTCAGCCAGCCGTTGACCAGCGCCGACAGCATCACCCCGAGCAAGGCCGTGAGGGCCAGAGCCACCAGCAGTTCGATCAGGGTCATGCCCGCCTGGCACCGTTTCATGGCCGCTCCAGGAACACAGTGAACTGCCCCAGCGGCAGGCGCTGGTCACGATCGGCATGCAACAGCAGTTCGCCACGGCGCAGGTCGCGCACACCGGTGCGGCGCAGTTGCAACTGCCAATGACAGGCCTGCCCGCCCTCCACCAGCACACCGTTGTCCTGGTTGGTCACCGGCCAATACTGCTCGACCACGAAGCGTGCCTGCAGCTCACGGGCGCATAGCAGGCCCAGGCGATGCTGCTGCACGGTGTCCTGCACCGCCAGGCGCTGGCGCAGGACCTGGCTGGTGATCACCGCCAGGACGGCGGCGATGCCCAGGGCCACGCTCACCTCCAACAGGGTGAAGCCGCGTTGCCGGCGCTTCATGGCATCGCGCTCACGCGCAATTGCCCGCCGCGGTCCCAGTCCCAGCGCTGACCGCCCTCGGCCCAGCGCCAGCGCACAGTGCCCGGACGTGACCAGCCATCGGGGGTAAACAGCAGCGCTGGCGCCTGGCTGACGGGCCAGTCCGGGCGCAGGCCTTTGGGCCAATCGCCGAGCGCCACGGTTTCCACCTGCCAGTGCTCGCCTTGCCGACGGACGAACTCGGGGCGTTGACCGTTCCAGCGCAGCCCGCGCAACTGCCCAGCATGGCGCGCCAGGTCGGCCTGGGCCACGGTGGCGGCGGCCAGGCGATCGAGCGCCTGGTCGATGCTGCTTCTGCCGCTGTCGAGCCAGGCAACGGCCAGGCTGGTCATCAAGGCGGCGATGGCCAGCACCACCAGCAGTTCGAGCAGGCTGAAACCGCGCTGTTGGATCGGGACAGCGTGGGAGCGGGCTTGCCCCGCGATGGCGGTGGCGTGGCCAACATTGCCATCGCGGGGCAAGCCCGCTCCCACGCAGTTGCGCTCCCCTCGACCCATCACCTCAAAGCGCCCAGTTGCCCAGGTCGGCATCCAGCCCTTCGCCGCCCGGCACGCCATCGGCCCCCAACGAATACACATCGACCCGACCATGCTCGCCGGGCGTGCGGTACTGGTATGGGGTACCCCACGGGTCTTCCGGCAGGCGGCGGATATAACCGTCACTGCGCCAGCTGCGCGGCAGCGGTTCCTGGGTCGGCTTCTTCGCCAGCGCCGCCAGGCCCTGTTCGTTGCTGGGAAAGCGCAGGTTATCGAGGCGATACATGTCCAGCGCCTGTTCCAGGGTCGCGAGGTCGGCCATGACTTTCTGCTTCATGGCCTTGTCCTGGTTGCCCAGCACGCTGGGCGCGACCACGGCGATCAGCAGGCCGATGATGAAGATCACCACCATGATTTCCATCAGCGTGAAGCCCCGCTGGCGGTTACGTCGTTGCGGCATCGAAGTTCTCCTTGTCACAGTTGCAATCCCTGGTTGAGCTGCATGATCGGCAGCAGCACCGCCAGCACGATGAACAGCACCACGGCGCCCATCACCAGGATCATCAGCGGTTCGAACAGCGCCGTGGCAGTGTCCACCTGGCGGGCGAAGCCGCGCTCCTGGTCGTCGGCCACCCGTTCGAGCATGTCGGCCAGGGTGCCGCTGGCCTCGCCGCTGCCGACCATGTTCACCAGCAGCGGCGGAAACTCCCCGGCGTTGTCCAGCGCCCGGTGCAGGCTGGTGCCGCCCTGCACCTGCTGGCGTACCTGCTCCATGGCTGCGCGGATGCGCCGGTTGCCGACTGTCTCGGTGGCCACCTGCAGGGCTTCGAGCAGGGCCACGCCGCTGCCGCAGAGGATCGCCAGGCTGCGTGCCAGGCGCGCGCTCTCCAGCACTTGCAGCAGCACACCCATACGCGGCAGGCGCAGCAGCAGGTCGTCGCGGCGCAGGCACCAGTGCGGCTTGCGCAGCAGCCAGCCGCCCAACAGCGCGGCCAGGATCGCCAGTGCCAGCAGATAGGGGCCGGCCTGCACCAGCCCCTGGCTCAAGCCGATCAGTAGCGACGTGATGAACGGCAGGCTCTGCCCGGAGTGGGCGAACTGCTCGGTGAGCTTGGGCATCACGAAGGTCATCAGGCCGACCACCACGGCCAGCGACACGCCCATCAGCACCGCCGGGTAGATCAGCGCGGTGCGCGCCTTGTGGCGCTGGCGCTGCACTTGTTCGAGGTGGTCGGCCAGACGGCTCAGCACCTGGCCAAGGCGTCCGGAGCGCTCGCCGGCCTCGACCAGCGCGCAATACAAACCGGTGAACGGCGCGCCCTGTCGCGCCAGGCTACGCGCCAGCCCCAGGCCCTCGGCGAGGGAGCCGCGCAAGGCCACCAGCACCGCGTGCAAGGCCGGCTGGCGTAGTTGCCGCTCCAGTGTGGCAAGGGCATCGACCAGGGGGATGCCAGCGCCAACCAAGGTCGCCAATTGGCGGGTCAGCTCGCACAGTTGGCCACGGGTCAGGCGCTGACGACGTGGCTGGTGGCTGTCGTGGCGTTGCAAGTGCCGGGTGAACAGCCCCTGCTCGCGCAGCAATTGCCGCGCATGGCGCTCGCTGTCGGCCTGCACGCTGGCCTTGTGCGCCTTGCCGGCAAGATCCACGGCCTGGTAGCGATAGGTCGGCATGGCTAGCCCTGCACCACGCGCAGCACTTCGGCCAGGCTGGTCTCGCCACGGGCCAGACAGTCGCGGGCCTCAGCCACCAGGCTCTGCCGACGGCCATCCAGGTAGGCCTGCATGGCCAGTTCGCTCTCGCCGTCGTAGAGCAAGGCAACCAGCCCGGCGTCCAGCTCGATGAATTCGTACAGCCCCAGCCGGCCGACATAGCCGCTGCCCTGGCAGTGCTCGCAGCCGACCGGGTGATAGCTTTCGCGCAGGCTGCCCAGCTCCGGCCACAGTTCACGCTCGGCGCTTTGCAGCGGCTGCGCCACCGCGCAGGTGCACAGGCGCCGCACCAGGCGCTGAGCCAGCACGCCACGCAGGCACGAGGCAATCAGGAACGGCTCGATGCCCATGTCACGCAGGCGGGTCACCGCACCGACGGCACTGTTGGTGTGCAGGGTCGACAGTACCAGATGCCCGGTGAGGCTGGCCTGCACGGCGATCTGCGCAGTCTCCTGGTCGCGGATCTCGCCCAGCATGATCACGTCCGGGTCCTGGCGCAGGATGGCGCGCAAGCCACTGGCGAAGGTCAGCCCGGCACGCGGGTTGATGGCGGTCTGGCCGATGCCGGCGATGGCGTATTCCACCGGGTCCTCGACGGTGAGGATATTGCGGCTGCCGTCATTCAGGCTGTTGAGGCTGGCGTACAGCGTGGTGGTCTTGCCCGAACCGGTGGGGCCGGTGGACAGCACGATGCCATTGGGCCGCGCCAGGCAACCACGCAAGCCACGCAGCACCGTGGCAGGCATGCCCAGGTTGTCCAGCGCCAGCAGGCTGGCCTGCTTGTCGAGCACGCGCATCACCACCCGCTCGCCATGGATACCGGGCAAGGTCGAGACCCGCACATCCACCTCGCGCCCGGCGGCGCGCAGAGTGATGCGGCCATCCTGGGGCTGGCGCTTCTCGGCGATATCGAGCCGCGCCATGACCTTGATCCGCGACACCAGCATCGCCGACAACGCCCGTGGCGGGCGCAGCACCTCGCGCAGGTGGCCGTCGATGCGCAGGCGCACCACCAGGCTCTGCTCGAAGGTCTCGATATGGATATCCGAAGCGCGCAGGCGCAGGGCCTGGCCGAACAGGCCGTTGATCAGGCGGATCACCGGTGCCTCGTCATCGCTTTCCAGCAGGTCCTCGATGCGCGGCATCTCGCTCATCAGGCTGTCCAGGTCGACCTGCTCGCCGATGCCTTCGATCAAGGCCTGGTTCGCCGCCTCGCCAGCCTGGTAAAGCTGGCCGAGACGCTCGTCGAAGCTCGCGCTGTCGAGCTGCTCGACGGCCACCGGCTGGCCATGCACGCGCAGCAGTTCCTGCAATTGGTCACTGTCGGCGTCGCCGCGCAGCCACAACTGCCAGCCGTTTTCAGCTGGTGCCATGGCCACCCCGCTCTGCCGTGCCAGGCGATAGGGCAGCATCACCAGTCACCGCCTTCCAGACGTGCCCGGCTGGCGGGGAACACTTGCAGCAACGGCAGGCCCTCGGCCAGCGCCGGCAGCTTGAGCGGAGTGTTTTGCTGCAGGCTCTGGTACTTCTGCTGGCTCAGTCCGGCCAGGCTCTCGCCGTCACGCAGGATGCGCGGGCGGATGAACACCATCAGGTTCTGCTTGGTGTTCTTGCTGGCGTCGGAGCGGAACAACCGGCCCAGGTAGGGAATATCGCCGAGCAGCGGCACGCGCTGATTGCGGGTGGCCATTTCGTCGCTGATCAGCCCGCCGAGGATCACCAGGCCGTTGTCCTCGACCATGACCTTGGTCTTGATCTCGCGCTTGTTGGTGATCACGTCACTGGCGGCGCTGGAGTCGGCGATCGACGACACCTCCTGGACGATGTCCAGGCGCACGCTGTCGTCGATGCTGATCTGCGGCTTGATGCGCAGCTTCACCCCGACTTCCTTGCGCTCGATGGTCTGGTAGGGGTTGGCGTTGTTCTGGGTGACGGAGCCGGTGACGAACGGCACCTCCTGGCCCACCAGGATCGACGCCTCGGCATTGTCCAGGGTCAGCAGGGTCGGCGTGGACAGCAGGTTGAAACCGCTCTTGCCCTTGAGTGCGTTGACCAGCATGGCGAAGTTGAAGCCACCACCGATATGGCCGATGCCGGCGGTGGCGCCGGTGGTGGCCGAAAGCAGCTTGCCGAGTTTCTCGTTGTCGCCGCTGCTGGCGGCCCCGGCGATGCTGGCGATGTTCACCCCGTTGCCGCCGAAATTGACGATGCCGGCGCCGAACTTCTCGTCGGCGAACAGCCACTGCACGCCCAGTTCCTGGGCGCTGCTGTCGGAGACCTCGGCGATGATCGCCTCGACCACCACCTGCGCCCGGCGAATGTCCAACTTCTCGACGATACTGCGGTAGGCGGCCAGTTCGCTGTCCGGGCCGACCATCACCACGGCGTTGGTGCCCTCCTCGTACTCCAGGCGGATGCCCGAGTCGCTGGCCGCCGGCACCGGCGCATCCTTGCCCTCGCCTTCCGCCGCCGGCACCGTGCCAGCCTGGCTCAGGCCGCGCAGCACCTTGACCACTTCGGCGGCATTGGCGTGGCGTAGATAGATGACCTGGGTGTTGCTGCTGCGCAGACTGTCGCTGGGCCGGTCGAGCTGCACCAGCAGCGCCCGCACCCGCTCCCGGCTGTCGGCGCTGCCGCGCACCAGCAGCGCATTGCTGCGCGGGTCGGCAACCACCTGGGCGCTGTCGGCGCCCTGCTCACGGGCCAGCAGGCGCGTCACCAGCCCGGCGGTGTCGGCGGCGCTGGCGTGCCTGAGCGGCATCACCTGCAACGGCTCGTCGCTGACCTGGTCGAGCTGGCGCAGCAGGCTGTCGATGCGCTCCAGGTTACTGCGCCAGTCGGTGACCACCAGGAGGTTGGCCGCCGGATACGGGGTGATCACTCCGACCCGTGGGTCGATCAGCGGCTTGAGAATGCCGAGCATCTGCTCGCTGGCGGCGTTGCGCACATTGAACACGCGGGTGGCCACGCCGTCGCTGCCTTCGGCCTTCTTGCCCGCGGTTTCCACCGGCACCGGCTCCAGGCGCGCGGCCTGGTCGGGCACGATCTTCACGCTGCCGTTGGGCAGGTCCACGGCCGCGAAGCCCTGGGCGCGCAGCTGGGCGAGGAAGATGTCGTAGATGGCATCGGCGTCGTGGCGATCGACCGTGCGCACGGTGACCTTGCCCTGCACCCGGGGGTCGACGATGAAGGTGGTGCCGGTAATGCGCGACACGCTGTCGATGAACTCACCGAGCTCGGTGTCGACGAAGTTCACCTCGTACAGCGGCGTGCCGTCGTCGGCAAAGACCTCCGGCTCTTCGGCCCGGGCCAGGGACATGCCGAGCATCAGCAGCCCGGCCAGACAGTACCTTGCGATCATCATTCATCCTTGGCGCTTGAAGCCGGTCACGGCGGGGCGTGGTGGCCAGGGCAGGCGCTCGCGCCGCCCGTTGTTGTCGAAGATCAGGCCATCGGCGTCGATGTCCTGCAGCACGATGCCCGGCGCCAGGCGCTGGCCACGGCCGAGGGTGCGCACCTGTTGGCCATGGCGCAGTACCACCACGCTGGCCGACAGCGGCTGGGCCTTGAGCCCGCCCAGGTAGGCCAGGGGCAGGCGGGTGAGCGGGATGCGCCCGTCATCGACAGGCGTCTGCCAGTGCTCGGCCAACAAGCCTGGCAACGGTGCCGGCGCCGGCACCGGCGCATTGGCCGGTTGCGGCTGGCGGCTGAGCAGCAGCACGCACTGCGCCGCCAGCCAGCCGGCGAGGGTCAGCAACGCGAAGCTGAAAAGACGCGAAATCACGCGGCCACCTGGTGCGGGTGCCAGCCAGGGTGGCCCTGCACGTAGCGCACGGCCGGCAGTTGCAAGGATGCCAGGGCCCAGCCCGGCGCCTGGCGGGTCAGCCAGGCTTCGAGGGTCTGCCACAAGGGCGCGCCGGCCTGGGCATCGAAGTGCAGGCCAAAGGTGCGGCACAGGCCCTCGACGGGTTGCAGGCCGATGATGCGCTTGCCGTTGGGGCTGTAGCTCACCTGCCAGTCCTGGCTTTGCCAGCGCGGCAGGTCCTGGCTGTTGTCCAGCAGCAACGGGTCGCCGAACAGCTGCTCGGCGGCGTTCTCCAGCACCTGCTCGACCTGGCGCGCCGGGGCCTCGACAACCGGGGCGGGATAGCCGCCAGTCAGGCTGATCAGATGCTCGCGGGTGATCGCTTCACCGGCTTGCAGAGGGTAGTCGTAACGCAGGCCGGGCAGCAGCACCGGCATGCTCGAGTCGTCGGCCAGGGCCTGGTGCAGCAGGCGGTCCCAGCTGCCGCCACGGGTATCGCGGCGCCACAATGCTTCTGGGGCACGCGCCAGCGGCTGGTCGAGCCAGGCGGCATGACCGCTGCGCTGGCGTTGCAACTCGCCGCGCAACTGGTTGGCGCGGGCCAGGGCCTGGGGGGCGAGGCTGTGTTCGAAGGCCGGGAAGAACCGCGCCTCGAACTGCCATTGGCCGCCTGCCTGGCGGCAGCGCAGGCGAAACGCGCCACTGGCCCGGCAACCGGCGAACAGCACCGGTACCCGGCGGCCGCTGGCCTGGGTGGCCAGCACCGGCGCCGGCCACAGGTCCTGGCCACGGGCGCACAGCAGCACATCCACCTCGGGTATGCGCTCGGCCAACCACAAGCCCGGGCCGGTGCCGACATCCGCCAGCGCCACCACCAGGTCGGCCTCGCGCCGGGCTTGCTGGAAGCTCGGTTGCAAGGATTGGTACCACTGTTTCAGGGAGGCTTTCTGGTCCTGGGCGTAGGGGTCGGTGACGCCGACCACTGCGATGCGCACACCGCCACGCTGGAACACCTGCAGCCCCTTGACGCCCAGCGCCTTGCCCTGGGCATCGGCCAGCCCGGCGCCGAGGGTAATCGAGGAGGACTGCCGATAGAGCCCGGCACTGCGCTGCGGCCACAGCACACGCTCATCACTGCTGACCCGCGCTTCGCTGCCCAGCAGTTGGCTGCCCTGCACACCGCTTTCGCCCTGGGTGAGGTAGGCCAGGCCGCTGCCGTTCCAGCATTGGCCGTTCTCCAGGGTCAGGCACTGTTCGCTACCGGCCTCGCGCCGCAGCTGTTCGAGCAGCGCGGCCAATACTGCATAGCCTCCAGTCTGGGCCTGGCCGGCAAGGCCAGCATCGAGCAACGGCGCCAGCGCCGGCTGCCCGGCACTTGCATTCGGCCCGCTCATCCACGGGGCTCGCCCCAGGTGGCTGACCGGGCCAAGGCGCGTGGCCGGCACCACGGCCTGGCCCGGCTGGCGGGCATCGAGGGTATCGGCGACATACAGCAGGTCCAGCGCGCGGTCGCCAGCGCCACGAGGCATGGGCAGGGCCGAACAGGCGCCGAGCAACGGTGCCAGGGCACCGACACCCATCCAGCTGATCACTTCGCGCCTGCTCGCCATCGACTCCGCCATCCCTGTTCACGTAGGGCTCCGGATATTGCGGCGCTTGCGTGACAGTTTGATGGCAGAAAACCGACGTTAATTCCAAAACAGCACAGGTTAACGCTTTAGTAATAGCGGTGAGTTTTAAAGGCTCTTTAACAAATCTGACAATCAATCATCATACTTGCCCTCTACAGTCGCGGTTTCCTTCAACTCAGCCAAAAAAAGGACACCCTGATGAGTCGAGATACCGGCGATAACCTGGACCGCAACCAGAGCGGCAACCTGCCGATGGCCAGTGTCATGGACACTTACCTGAGCCGTCGCTCCGTGGTGCGCGGCAGCCTCGGCGCGGCCATCGCCATGATCGCCGGTGCCGGCCTGACCGGTTGCTTCGACAGCGGCGGCGGCTCGGATCACGACGATCCAGCGCCGCAGCCGGAGAAACCCAAACTCAAGCTGGGCTTCAACTCCATCGCCGGCTCGCGCACCGACGCCTGCGTGGTCGCCGCCGGCTACAGCGCCTACGTGCTGGCCCCTTGGGGCACGCCGCTGAACGCCACCGCCAACCCATGGAAGGCCGACGGCAGCAACACCTCCACCGACCAGGCCAACGCCATGGGCATGCACCACGACGGCATGCACTTCTTCCCCATCAACGGCAGCTCCAGCGATGGCCTGCTGGCGATCAACTTTGAATACATCGACACCGCCGCCCTGCACCCGGCCGGCCCCACCACCGTCGCCGGCAAGCGCCCGGTCGAAGAGGTGCGCAAGGAAATCAACGCCCATGGCGCCGGCGTGGTGCGCATCAGCAAGGTCGCCGGGCGCTGGCAGGTGGTCGACAACGACCCGCTCAACCGCCGCTTCACCACCGTCTCGCTGATGGATATCGCAGGCCCGATGCGCGGCACCGACCACGTCAAGACCAAGTTCTCACCCACCGGCACCCAGTGCCGCGGCACCAACAACAACTGCGGCAACGGCTACACCCCGTGGGGCACCTACCTGACCTGCGAGGAGAACTGGCCCGGCATCTTCGTCAACAAGGGTGTGCGCCCGGCCGACCAGGTGCGCATCGGCGTCTCTTCGAGCAGTGGCCAGTACAAGTGGGAAACCGCGGCGGGTGATGCCAGCGAAGTGGCCGGCGAATTCGCCCGCTTCAACATCACCCCCAGCGGCGCCAGCGCCACCGATGACTTCCGCAACGAAGCCAGCACCTACGGCTACATCGTCGAGATCGACCCGTACACTAACAACACCCTGGCGGTGAAGCGCACCGCCCTGGGCCGCTTCCGCCACGAAGGCTGCTGCCCGGGCCTGCCGGTGGCCGGCAAGCCGCTGGTCTGGTACACCGGCGACGACTCCAACAACGAGTACCTGTACAAGTTCGTCTCCGACGCGCTGTGGGACCCGGCCGACGCCAATCCGGCCGACCGCCTGGCCACCGGCGCCAAGTACATGGACAAGGGCAAGCTGTATGTCGCCCGCTTCGATGCCAACGGCACCGGCGCCTGGCTGCTGCTCGACGTGGCCACCCCGACCACCGCCGGCAGCACCCTGGGCGCGCAGTTCGGCGACCTGCCGGGCATCATCCTCAACACCCGTGGCGCTGCCGACGCCGTGGGCGCCACGCCCATGGACCGCCCCGAGTGGACCGCCGTCAACCCGCTCAACGGCGATGTCTACCTGACCCTGACCAACAACAGCGCGCGCACCGCGGCCAAGGTCGACGCGGCCAACCCGCGCGGGCCGAACCGCCACGGCCACATCATCCGCTGGCACGACAGCGACGACCACAAGACCTTCACCTGGGACATCTTCGTGTTCGGCGCCAACGCCGCCGGTGCGCCAGACATCAACCGCTCGGGCCTGACCGAACTGAACCAGTTCGCCAGCCCCGACGGCATGAGCTTCGATAGCCGCGGCGTACTGTGGTTCGAGACCGACAACGGCGAAGCCACCCTGACCAGCTACACCAACGACCAGGTGCTGGCAGTGATCCCCACCGACCTGGTGGACGCCAACGGCAAGCAGGTCCCGGTCAACGCCACCAACCAGGTGGACCTGCGCCGCTTCTTCGTCGGGCCGAATGGCTGCGAGGTGACGGGGATTGCCTTCACCCCGGACAACAAGACCATGTTCGTCAACATCCAGCACCCAGACAACTGGCCAAGCACCGACAAGGCCACCGACGTCACGCCGGCCGGCACCTCGGTGCGGCCACGGGCTTCGACGGTGGTGATCCAGCGTAATGATGGCGGGGAGATCGGCACCGTCTGATCGATCAGCTTTCACCTCAATCGCGGGACAAGTCGCATCGGTACGCCGATGCGACTTGTCCCGCGATTTTTTCTACCAGGCCACCGCCTCCCTGCCCCTGACCCGCACCTGCTGCGCCGGCACCCGCGCATGCCATTGCACCACGCCCAGCGCCTCGATCTGGAACTGGCTGCGCAGCGTGCGCCCCTCTTCTTCGAACGACAGCTGCAGGACGAAATGGCCGCTGTTGAGCAGCAACCCTTCGCTTAGCCGGGCGAAGGTCTCGTCATCCACCGCCCCCAGCGCCTGGCGCAAGGCCGCGGCATCGACATACCCGGCCGCCGGGCGGCCACTGATCACACGGCTGAGCATCGAACGAGAAAACCGTCCTTCGTACATCGCCTCCAGCAACGGCAGGTGTTCCAACCCCAGGGCATTGGCATTGAGCCGCCAGCCGCTGGTCGACGGCAGCGCACAGAGCATTCGATAGCGGCCTTGCCGACCACTGTCCGGCTCCAGCAGCAGGTTCAGCTCACTGGTGTCGAGCATCGGCTGGTTGGCCGCCAGTCGCGGTGGTTGCTGGCGCAGGTACTGGGCGCTCTCGGCGCCCTGCAGGCGGGCATCGCTGTCGGCATCCAGCCAGTCGGCCAGGGCATCGACCAGCCGTTCGGCAGCCATGTCATCGCCCAACAGCTGGCGCAACTGGCGCTCGGCCCGTGGGCCATCCTCCCCCAGCAGGGCATTGACGTTGAAGCAGCTGTGCTGGTCGATCACCCGCAACTGTGCCTTGCCGGCACCAAAATCATAGGCCAGCGGCTGCCCACGCAGGGCCTGCCAGAACAGCGGGCTGGCGCGCCAGGCCGGATCACGCAGGGCCTGGGAGGCGTAGGCCAGCCCCGCCTGCTCCATGGCCCGCACCTGCACCCGCTGGTGCAGCAGCCGCACCGCGTCCACCTGGCGCCGGCCATCCTCCACCAGCCAGGCCAGCCCCGCTGCGAGCATCGCCAGTACCACCAGCACCATCAGCAGTGCCGCGCCCTGTTGTCGCCTGCGCCCCATCCCTGTCTTCCCGTGGCCGCTGAAAAGCGCCAGTCAACACGCCAGTTGTTGCAGGCAGATGGCAGTCATGTGCCCGTCATCTGCGCAGGGCAGGATTGGCCTTCCTTTTTCTTTGACCTGACAGGAGTGGTCTTACATGGGTGGCATTGGAATCTGGCAATTGGTGATCGTGCTGTTGATCGTCTTCCTGCTGTTCGGCACCAAGCGTCTCAAGGGACTGGGTGGTGATGTCGGCGAGGCAATCCAGGGCTTTCGCAAGTCCATGGGCGGCACTGCCGACAACACTGTCGAGCAACAGCCGCAGGTGCTGAACAATCAGCCGGTGCAGCAGACGCAAACGGATCGTCAGGCCTGATGTTCGAGATCGGCTTCACCGAACTGCTGTTGGTGGGCATCGTCGCGCTGCTGGTGCTCGGCCCCGAGCGCCTGCCGGTGGCGGCGCGGACCCTGGGCCGTGGGCTGGGCCAGGCCCGTCGGGCACTGAATGCGTTGAAGGCGCAGGTGGAACGGGAGATCGACATGCCCGCCCTGGATGCCGCGCCGTTGCAGCGCCTGGAGCAGGAGCTGCGCCAGGGCATCCAGCTCGACGCGACGCCGGCCAATGACCCGACACCAGTCGCCCATGCCAAGGAGAGCGCTTGATGTCCCTCGCTCTCGACCAGGCGACGCGCATGCCACTGACCGATCACCTGCGCGACCTGCGCAAGCGCCTGGTGCGCTGCCTGCTGGTGATCGCGCTGGTGTTCTGCGGGCTGTTCCCCTTTGCCCAGATGCTGTACACGCACATTTCCGAACCGCTGCGCCGTTACCTCCCCGAAGGCGCCAGCATGATCGCCACCAGCGTCACCTCGCCGTTTCTTGCGCCGTTCAAGCTGACGGCGATGTGCGCGCTGTTCGTCGCCATGCCGCTGCTGCTGCACCAGGCCTGGGGCTTCATCGCCCCGGGGCTGTACCGCCGCGAACGGCGCATCGCCCTGCCCCTGCTGGTGTCGAGCATCGTGCTGTTCTACGGCGGCATGGCGTTCGCGTTCTTCCTGGTGTTCCCGATGATGTTCGGTTTCTTCGCCAGCGTGACCCCGGACGGGGTGGCGATGATGACCGACATCGGCCTGTACCTGGACTTCATCCTGGCGCTGTTTTTGGCGTTCGGCCTGGCCTTCGAGATCCCGGTGGCGACCTTCATCGTGGTCTGGGCGGGGCTGACCGACGTGGCCACGCTGCGGCGCAGCCGGCCTTATGTGATCGTCGGCTGCTTCGTGGTGGGGATGATCCTGACGCCGCCGGATGTGTTTTCCCAGACCATGCTGGCGGTGCCGATGTGGGTGCTGTTCGAGGTGGGGTTGCTGGCGTGTGGGTTGGTGCGCCGGGCGGAGTAAAGCTGTACCGGCCTTATCGCGGGGCAAGCCCGCTCCCACGCCAATCGCACATTTGCACTCTCTGCGTGGGAGCGGGCTTGCCCCGCGATAGGGCCATCAGCTCAACCAGAACGGTTCAACCCCACCTCCATGTCATCGATCAGCGCCTTGGCCATGGCGCTGAGGATCCGCGCCGAGCTGCCGGCCAGCAGGTCACCCTCCATTTCCGCCTCGCAAGTCAGGTGGCGGATGCAGCCGAGCAGCACCGACAACTCGCTGAAAGCGTCCTCGAAGGAAACACCCGGCTCGACCTTGAACAGGTCCAGGCAGACCGTGCGACCTGCGGTATGTCCGCGAGTCATGGTCGCAGCTCCGGCTTGTGTTCGAGCAGGGCGCAAGCCAGTTGGCCGAGGTAGTCGCTGGCGGTGAACAGACGGTCCTGAACTTCACCGGGTTCGGTCTGGAAGTAGATATCGAGCAGATCGGAGATGGCAGTGGCTACCTCGACGGCGGCGGCCATCGCCTCCTCGCGGGCGAGCGTGGGACGGATACTGATGAAGGGTGCGAGACGGGGTGGGTCAGGTACGCGTTTTTTCATTGGGAAGTTCCTTCGTGATTAACAGGAACCGCCACTTGATCGTTCTCACATGATTGGGTGGCAGCCGTACACGGAGTGAGAACCCGGTCACGAAGAAAACCGGTCAGGCAGAGCCTGCCCGCGCACGGCTGCCATAGCAGAGCGGCGTTCTTCGTGATGCGGGTTCTCACACCCTGTCACCACAATGTGGCGACCCGGTGAAGTTATCCCTGAGGTCTTTCCCCGACAACGCAGCAGCTTCCGGCAAGCACGTAGGATAGCTCCCAAGCTTTTCCGGTTGAAGCATTTGGTTTCAAGTTCGGAAATTTCCGACAGGAGATTTGGGGGACGGGGCGTTCATCGATAGGCGCCAAATCTCTATCGATATACATCCCCATCGACACACCAATCCAGACCAGTGGTATTGACCTGGTATTAAAGTGGTATTAATTTTCATCCCACAACAATATCGGACACCGCCCATGCGTCCTCTAACCGCCCTGCGTCCCGACGACACCAGCGCCACCCCGCTCTACCTACAGCTGGCACGCAACCTGGAGCAGGCCATCCACGCCGGCCAGTGGACCGCCGACCAGGCCCTGCCCTCGGAGCGCACCCTCAGCGAAACCCTGGACATCTCCCGGGTCACCGCGCGCAAGGCCCTGGAAGTCCTGCTCGAACAAGGCCTGATCCAGCGCATCCAGGGCTCCGGTACCTTCATCACGCCACGCCTCGAACAACCCCTGTCACGCCTGTCGAGCTTCAGCGAAATGCTGCGCATGAAAGGCTTCGTGCCCAGCTCGCAGTGGCTGGAGCGCAGCATCGGCACGCCGAGCAGCGACGAACTGATCCGCCTCGGCCTGTCGCCCACCGACCAGGTGGCCCACCTCAAGCGCCTGCGCAAGGCCGACGACATCGTCATGGCGGTGGAGGTCAGCACCCTGCCCGCCCGCCTGCTCGGCGACCCGCAGGCCATCGGCGATTCGCTGTACCAGCACCTCGACCAACTCGGCCGCCCGGTGGTCCGCGCCCTGCAACATATCCGCGCGATCAACGCCAGCGACGAACTGGCCGCCCAGGTGGGCATCGCCCCCGGCACCGCCATGCTGCTGATGACCCGCATCGGCTACCTCGACGACAACACCGCCATCGAGCTGACCGACACCTACTGCCGCAACGACTACTACGACTTCGTCGCCGAACTGCGACGCTGACCGGAGCCCCCATGGACATCGCCAACATCCTCACCCCCGACGGCTGGGTGCGCGGACAACTGCACCTCGAAAACGGCCGCATACAGGCCATCGAGGGCACGCCGTGCGACCCGCTGACCAACGACCTGCCCTACCTGCTGCCCGGCTTCATCGACCTGCATGTGCACGGCGGCGGTGGCAGCGACATCATGCAAGGCGGTGGGGCCTTCGCCACCATCGCCCGCACCCATCGGCGCTTCGGCACCACCTCGCTGCTGGCCACTACCATGACCGCACCACGCGAGGAACTGGCCCGCGTGCTGGGCGAGCTGGGCACGTACCTCAGGCAGCCACGCCAGGGCGCGCGCATTCTCGGCGTGCATCTGGAAGGCCCGTATATCAATCCCGGCAAGCTCGGCGCACAGCCGAACTTCGCCCACCAGGCGCTACTCGACGAGGTCGAGGAGTACCTGGCCCTGGCACCGATCAAGGTCATCACCATCGCCCCGGAAATCGCCGGGCACCTGCTGCTGATCCAGGCCTTGAGCCAGCGCGGCATCCGCCTGCAGATCGGCCACACCCTGGGCAGCTACGAGGAAGGCGTGGCGGCGCTGGAAGCCGGCGCCAGCAGCTTCACCCACCTGTACAACGCCATGAGCCCGCTGCACCACCGCGAGCCGGGCATCGTCGGCGCGGCCCTGGCCCACGCCCGCTACGCCGAGCTGATTCCCGACTTGCTGCACGTACACCCCGGGGCGATCAAGGTGGCCCTGCGCGCGATCCCGTGCCTGTACTGCGTGACCGACTCCACTGCCGCCGCCGGCATGCCCGACGGCGAATACCGCCTGGGCAGCCACACCGTGACCAAGTGCCTGGGTGGCGTGCGCCTGCCCGACGGCACCCTGGCCGGCAGCACCCTGACCATGGACCAGGCCCTGCGCAACCTGGTGAAGATCGGCCTGCCGCTGGCCGAGGCCTCCGCGCGCCTGTCCCGCCACCCCGCCGATTACCTCGGCATCGCCGACCGTGGCCGCCTGCAACCGGGCGCCTGGGCCGACGCGGTGCTGCTCGATCGCCAACTGAACCTGACCGCCGTGATGGTCGAAGGAGAAACCGCATGAGCTCAAGGATGCTCGAAGAAGCCCGCAGCTGCGCCAATGTCGTCGAACGACAGAACCAGGCGCTGGACCCGCGCCTGGAAACCCTGAGCGAACAGCTGCGCCGGCTCGACCCGCAAGTGGCGCTGACCGTGGCCCGCGGCAGTTCGGATCACGCCGCCAGTTACTTCGCCTATGTCGCCATGCAGCAACTCGGCCTGCCAGTGGCCTCGCTGCCGATGTCGGTGGTGACCTTGCAGCAGGCGCCGCTGCGGGTGCGCGGCCAGGTGGCGCTGGGCTTCTCGCAGTCGGGGCAGAGCCCGGACCTGGTCGACAGCCTGCGTCGCCTGAACCAGTGCGGCGCGACCACCGTGTCGCTGGTCAATGCCGAGGGCTCGCCGCTGGAGCAGGCCTGCCAGCACCACCTGCCGCTGGGCGCCGGCCCCGAGCTGTCGGTGGCGGCGACCAAGAGCTTCGTCGCCACCCTGAGCGCCAGCGCCCGCCTGGTCGCCCATTGGGGCCAGGACCGCGCCCTGCTGGCAGCCGGCCTTGCCCTGCCCGCGCAATTGCGTGAAGCCGCCGCCCAGGACTGGAGCCCGGCCCTCGCCACCTTGCGCGATGCCGAACGGCTGATGGTGATCGGCCGTGGCGCCGGCTTTGCCATCGCCCAGGAAGCGGCGCTCAAGCTCAAGGAAACCTCGGTGATCCAGGCCGAGGCCTTCAGCAGCGCCGAGGTGCGTCACGGCCCCATGGCGCTGATCGACGCCCAGTACCCGCTGCTGGTGTTCGCCCCGCGCGGCGTCGAGCAGGCCGGCCTGCTGCAACTGGCCGCCGACATGCGCCAGCGCGGCGCTCATGTGCTGCTGGCGGCGCCGGCCGATATCGCCGGGCGCGACCTCACCCTGAGCTGCGCCGAACACCCGGCCCTGGACCCGCTGCTAGCGATCCAGAGCTTCTACGTCATGGCCGCGGCCCTGGCCGAGGCCCGTGGCCTCGACCCCGACCAGCCGCGCCACCTGAGCAAAGTGACCTGCACGCAGTGAAGCCGCGAGGAACCGCGCATGCCCGACAATAACAAGATCATCCTCCATGCCCCGCTCGCCGGGCCGCTGGTGCCGCTGGAGCAAGTGCCAGACCCGGTGTTCAGCAGCGCCACCCTCGGTGACGGCGTCGCCATCGACCCACTCAACGACGTGCTGCACGCCCCGTGTGCCGGCGAGGTGGTGCAACTGGCCCGCACCGGCCACGCGCTGACCCTGCGCGCAACCAACGGCGCGGAAATCCTCCTGCATATCGGTGTCGACACCGTGCAACTGCAGGGCCGTGGTTTCTCGCCGTTGGTGGCGCTGGGCGACCAGGTCAGCCAAGGCCAGCCGCTGGTGCGCTTCGACATGGACCAAGTGGCGCAGCACTGTGTCAGCCTGGTTACGGTGATGCTGATCAGCAATGGCCCAGGCTTTGGCCTGAGGCGACTGGAGGCAGGCAATGCGCAGCTCGGCGCGGCGCTGCTGGAGGTCGAGGCCACCGGTCACGAAGCGCATGCCGGGCCGGTCAGCCATGAAAGCGCGCGCGGTCATGCCCGGGTCGCTCATCACGGCGGCCTGCACGCCCGCCCCGCTGCCTTGCTGCGCCAGACTGCGCAAGGTTTCCAGAGCCGAGCCATGCTGCGCTTCGCCGAGCGCGAGGCCGACCTCGACAGCCTGGTGGCGGTCATGGGCCTGGGTGTTGGCGAAGGTGCCGAAGTCGAACTGATCTGCACCGGGCCGGACAGCCAGGCCGCGCTGCAGGCGTTGATCGCCGCCGTGCAGACGGCCTCGGTCGGTGAGCGCCATGCCGCGCATGCGCCAACCAGCACCACCATGGCCAAGCCCGCTGCCGGGCCCGGCATGCTTACCGGTGTCTGCGCCGCCCCCGGCCTGGCCCAAGGGCCACTGGCCCGGCTGGACGGGGTCAGCCTGCCGCCCGACAACGGCGACAACGACCCCGCCGCACAGCACCAGGCGTTGAACACGGCCTTGGCCGAAGTGCGCCACGCCATCGACCGCGACTGGCGCCACCTGCCGCGCGGCCAGGAGGACGCGGCGGCGATCCTCGAGGCCCACCTGGCCTTGCTCGACGATCCGGCCCTGCTCGGCGACGCCCGCCAGCATATCGCCGACGGCGTCGCCGCCAGCCATGCCTGGAGCCGTGCCATCGATGCCCAATGCCAGATCCTGCGTAGCCTGGGCAACCCGTTGCTGGCCGAGCGCGCCAACGACCTGTACGACCTGCAGCAGCGTGTTCTGCGGGCCTTGCTTGGTGAAACCCGGCAACTGCGCCTGCCGCCCTCGGCCATTGTCGTCGCCCATGAACTGACGCCCTCCGACCTGCTGCTACTGGCCCGCCATGAGGTCGCCGGGCTGTGCATGGCCGCCGGCGGCGCCACCTCGCACGTCGCCATCCTTGCCCGCGCCCGCGGCCTGCCGTGCCTGGTGGCCGTCGGCGAAGCGCTGCTGGAGTTGCCCGCCGGCACGCCGCTGGTGCTGGACGCCGACCAGGGCCGCCTGGAAACCGAGACTGATGCGCAGCGTCTGGCCGAGGTGCGTCAGCATGTGCAGCAGCGCCGCGAAACCCGCCAACGCCAGCAGGCCGCCGCCCAACAGAGCGCCCGCACCCGCGATGGCCAAGTGATCGAGGTCGCCGCCAATGTCGCCAGTGCCGAGGAGGCCGCCGAGGCTTTGGCCCAAGGTGCTGACGGCATCGGCCTGCTGCGCAGCGAGTTCCTGTTCATCGACCGCCCCACCGCGCCGGACGAGACGGAGCAACGCAGCGCCTACCAGGCCGTGCTCGATGCCATGGGCGAGCGTCCGGTGATCATCCGTACCATTGATGTAGGCGGCGACAAGCAGCTCGACTACCTGCCCCTGCCGGCCGAGGCCAACCCGGTACTGGGCCTACGCGGCATCCGCCTGGGCCAGGTACGCCCGGAACTGCTCGACCAGCAGTTGCGCGCGCTGCTGCAAGTCAGCCCGCAACAGCGTTGCCGGATCATGCTGCCGATGGTGACCGAAGTCGACGAGCTGATCGCCATCCGCCAGCGCCTGGACCGGCTGGCCGGCGAGCTGGGCATCGCGCAAAGCGCCGAGCTGGGGGTGATGATCGAAGTCCCCGCCGCGGCGCTGCTCGCCGAGCGCCTCGCCGAACACGCGGACTTCTTCTCCATCGGCACCAACGATCTGTCCCAGTACACCTTGGCCATGGACCGCGATCACGCCGGCCTGGCCGCGCGAGTGGATGCCTTGCACCCCGCCTTGCTGCGCCTGATCGAGCTGACCTGCCAGGGCGCGGCGAAGCACGGGCGCTGGGTCGGCGTGTGCGGCGCGCTGGCCTCCGACCCGCTGGCCACGCCGGTGCTGGTCGGGCTGGGCGTGGCCGAGCTGTCGGTCAGCGCGCCGCAGATCGGCGAGATCAAGGCGCAGGTCCGTCAACTCGACGCCGCCGCCTGCCGCCGCTTCAGCCAGGGCCTGCTGGGCTTGACCAGCGCCGCCACGGTGCGCCAGGCCTGCCGCGACTTCACCGCCCAGTCCCACGCCCAACCGACCGCCGCCGCGGCCCTACAACAATAATCGGAGCGCACCATGTACCAGCACTTCATCCAGGGCCTGCAACGGCTCGGCCGCGCCTTGATGCTGCCCATCGCCATCCTGCCCATCGCCGGCCTGCTGCTGCGCCTGGGCGACACTGACCTGCTCGACATCGCCCTGGTGCATGACGCAGGGCAAGCGATCTTCGCCAACCTGGCGCTGATCTTCGCCGTCGGCATCGCCGTGGGCTTCGCCCGCGACAACAATGGCACCGCCGGGCTGGCCGGGGCCATCGGCTACCTGGTGCTGGTGGCGACGCTGAAGGTGATCGACCCGAAGATCGACATGGGCATGCTCGCCGGGATCATCTGCGGTCTGCTCGGCGGCGGCCTGTACAACCGCTTCAAGGACATCCAGTTGCCCGACTACCTGGCGTTCTTCGGCGGCCGGCGCTTCGTGCCGATTGCCACCGGGGTGTCGGCGGTGTTCCTCGGGCTGCTGTTCGGACTTATCTGGCCACCGATCCAGCATGGCATCAACGACCTCGGCCAACTGATGCTGGAGAGCGGCAGCATCGGCGCATTCTTCTTCGGCGTGCTCAACCGGCTGCTGATCATCACCGGCCTGCACCACATCCTCAACAACCTGGTGTGGTTCGTGTTCGGCAGTTTCCAGGCGGCCAGCGGCCAGGTGGTAACCGGCGACCTGGCGCGCTTCTTCGCTGGCGATCCGCACGCCGGGCAGTTCATGGCCGGCATGTTCCCGGTGATGATCTTCGGCCTGCCCGCCGCGTGCCTGGCCATGTACCGCCACGCCGTGCCGGCACGGCGCAAGCTGATCGGTGGCGTGCTGTTGTCGATGGCACTGACCTCGGCGTTGACCGGGGTGACCGAGCCGATCGAGTTCGCCTTCATGTTTCTCGCGCCGCTGCTGTACCTGATCCACGCGCTGCTCACCGGGGTGTCCATGGCGGTCTGCGACCTGCTGGGCATCCGCCTGGGCTTCACCTTCTCCGGCGGCGCCATCGACATGGCCCTGGGGTGGGGGCGCTCAAGCAACGGCTGGCTGGTGTTCCCTGTAGGCCTGCTGTATGCCGTGGTCTACTACTTCGTGTTCGACTTCTGTATCCGCCGCTTCGACCTCAAGACGCCAGGGCGCGAGGAGCAACCTGGCAACGAAGCGGCGGCCGGCGCGGAGGTGCCCAAGGCCCGGCGCTATATCGACGCACTGGGCGGCGCGGCCAATCTGCAAGGGGTGGACGCCTGCACCACGCGCCTGCGCCTGGTACTGGCCGATCGCGGCCTGGCCCAGGACCAGGCCTTGAAAGCCCTCGGCGCCATGGCGGTGGTACGGCCTGGCAGCGGCGGCAGCCTCCAAGTGGTGGTGGGGCCGATGGCCGATGCCTTGGCCGATGAGATCCGTGGCGAACTGCCCCATGCGCGGGTGACGGCAGCGGTGGCCGAGAAGGCCGCCGTGGTCACCGAGACGGTCGTCGTGGATGAATGGCTGCAGGCCCTGGGCGGGCGCGACAATCTGCTGGAAGCGCAGTGCGTGGCCTCGAGCCGGGTGCGGGTGCAAGTCAGGGATGAGAGCAAGGTGGCACAGGATCACCTGGCTGCCTTGGGATGCCTGGGAGTGAGTCCGCAGGCGGGCGGCGTGTGGCATCTGCTGGTAGGTGGCAAGGCGCCTGCGCTGGGCGCCGCCTTGCAAGGCTGAAAAGCATCGCGGGGCAAGTCGCATCGGCGCACCGCCGCTCCCACGAATTTGCTTCGTGAGAGCGGCGGTGCGCCGATGCGACTTTCCCCGCGATGTCATTCAACGTTTTCCTAGAAATCGGCCAGCGGCCAGACCTCATAGGCAGGTGTTTCATACGGGTGGCTCTGCTTAAGCGCAGCGACCACCTGGGCGATCAGCGCATCAGCCACCACCAGCTCCACCTTCCACTCCTCAACCACCTCGACCTGACCGGTCTGCCCGAGGTACGGCTGGCTGCCGTGCAACGGGCGGAACTGGCCCTGGCCGAGGGTCTGCCAGGCGCAGTGGTCATAGTCGCCAATGCGCCCGCCTCCAGCGGCGAACACGGCGGCCTTGACCACTTCGACATGGCTGTCGGGGACGAAGAAGGCGAGCTTGTACACGCCTTAGTTCACCCACACACGTGCATTGCGGAACATGCGCATCAGGGCTGCGTCTTCCTGCCACTCATCCGGGCGCCAGGAGTTCTGCACGGCGCGGAACATACGCTCCGGGTGCGGCATCATGATGGTCACGCGGCCGTCGCGGCTGGTCAGGCCGGTGATCCCGCGCGGCGAGCCGTTCGGGTTGGCCGGGTAGGCTTCGGTGACCTTGCCGTGGTTGTCGACGTAGCGCAGGGCCACGCAACCGGACAGGTCGGCTTCCAGCAATGCCTCTTCGCTGGCGAATTCGGCATGGCCTTCACCGTGGGCGATGGCGATCGGCATGCGCGAACCAGCCATGCCCTGCAGGAAGATCGAGTTGGACTTCTGCACCTCGACCATGGCCACACGGGCTTCGAACTGCTCCGAGCGGTTGCGCACGAAGTGCGGCCAGTACTCGGTGCCCGGGATCAGCTCGTGCAGGTTGGACATCATCTGGCAACCGTTGCACACGCCCAGGGCGAAGCTGTCGGTACGCTCGAAGAAGGCCTGGAAGGCATCGCGGGCACGGGCGTTGAACAGCGCCGACTTGGCCCAGCCCTCACCGGCACCGAGCACGTCGCCGTAGGAGAAGCCGCCGCAGGCCACCAGGCCCTTGAACGCTTCGAAATCGACACGACCAGACAGGATGTCGCTCATGTGCACGTCGACGGCGGCGAAGCCGGCGCGGTCGAAGGCCGCGGCCATCTCGACCTGGCCGTTGACGCCCTGCTCGCGCAGGATCGCCACTTGCGGGCGCACGCCTTTCTTGATGTACGGCGCGGCGATGTCTTCGTTGACGTCGTAGCCGAGCTTGACCGAGAGGCCTGGGTTGTCTTCCTCGAGCAGCGCGTCGAACTCCTGGTCGGCGCAGTCGGCGTTGTCGCGCAGGCGCTGGACCTGGTAGCTGGTCTCGGCCCACTGGCGCTGCAGCAGGCGACGGTCGCCCTTGAACAGCTCTTCGCCTTCGAACTTGATCAGCACTTCACCGTTGTTGATCGGCTGGCCGATCACCGCGACGCAATCCTCGCCCAGGCCTGCGGCGCTGAACTGCGCCAGCACATCCGGCGTGGCGTCCTGACGGACCTGGATCACCGCGCCCAGCTCTTCGTTGAAGAGGATGGCCGCGACTTTCTCGCGCTTGCTGGTCAGGTTGCCCAGTTCCAGCTCCAGGCCACAGTGGCCGGCGAAGGCCATCTCCAGCACGGTGGTCAGCAGGCCACCGTCGGAACGGTCGTGGTAGGCCAGCAGGTGGCCGTCTTCGTTGAGGCCCTGAATGACGGCGAAGAACGCCTTGAGGTCTTCGGCATCGTCGACGTCCGGCGCCTGGGCGGCCAACTTGCCGTGGGTCTGCGCCAGGATCGAGGCGCCCATGCGGTTCTTGCCGCGGCCCAGGTCGATCAGGATCAGGTCGGTCTCGCCCTTGTCCATGCGCAGCTGCGGGGTCAGGGTCTTGCGGATGTCGGTGACCGGGGCGAAGCCGGTGATGATCAGCGACATCGGCGAGGTGACGCTCTTCTGCTCGCCGGCTTCGCTCCACTGGGTCTTCATCGACATCGAGTCTTTACCCACCGGAATGGTGATGCCCAGCTCCGGGCACAGCTCCATGCCGACGGCCTTGACGGTGTCGTACAGGCGAGCGTCTTCGCCCGGGTGGCCGGCGGCGGACATCCAGTTGGCCGACAGTTTGATATCGGACAGCTTCGCGATGCGCGAGGCGGCCAGGTTGGTCAAGGTTTCGCCGATCGCCATGCGCCCGGACGCCGGGGCGTCGAGCAGGGCCAGCGGGGTACGCTCGCCCATGGCCATGGCTTCGCCGGTGTAGACGTCGAAGCTGGTGGCGGTGACGGCGCAGTCGGCCACCGGAACCTGCCACGGGCCGACCATCTGGTCGCGGGCCACGAGGCCGGTGATGGTGCGGTCGCCGATGGTGATCAGGAAGCTCTTGCTGGCCACGGCCGGGTGACGCAGCACGCGCTCGACCGAGTCGGTCAGGTCCAGCGTGCTCGGGTCGAACTCATCGCCCAGCTCCGCTTCGCGAGCGACCGAACGGTGCATGCGCGGCGGCTTGCCCAGCAGCACGTCCAGCGGCATGTCCACCGGGGTGTTGTCGAAGTGGCTGTCGGTAACGGTCAGGTGTTTCTCTTCGGTGGCCTCGCCGACCACCGCGAACGGGCAACGCTCGCGCTCGCAGATGGCCTGGAAGCGCTCGAAGTCCTCGGCGCTGACCGCCAGCACGTAGCGCTCCTGCGATTCGTTGGACCAGATCTCGTGCGGGGCCATGCCCGGCTCGTCGTTGGGCACGTTGCGCAGTTCGAAGCGGCCACCGCGGCCACCGTCGTTGACCAGCTCGGGGAAGGCGTTGGAAATACCGCCGGCGCCGACGTCGTGGATAAAGGCGATGGGGTTCTTGTCACCCAGCTGCCAGCAGCGGTCGATGACCTCCTGGCAACGGCGTTCCATTTCCGGGTTCTCGCGCTGCACCGAGGCGAAGTCCAGGTCGGCGGAGCTGGCGCCGGTGGCAACCGACGAAGCGGCGCCGCCACCCAGGCCGATCAGCATGGCCGGGCCGCCAAGCACGATCAGCTTGGCGCCGACGGTGATCTCGCCCTTCTGCACGTGGTCTTCACGGATGTTGCCCATGCCGCCGGCGAGCATGATCGGCTTGTGGTAGCCACGGACTTCCTCGCCGTGCGGGGTGTTGATGCCCTGCTCGAAGGTACGGAAGTAGCCGGTCAGGGCCGGGCGACCGAATTCGTTGTTGAACGCGGCGCCGCCCAGCGGGCCTTCGATCATGATGTCGAGGGCGTCGACGATGCGCTCGGGCTTGCCGTACGGCTTTTCCCAAGGCTGCTCGAAACCGGGGATGCGCAGGTTGGAAACGGTGAAACCGGTCAGGCCGGCCTTGGGCTTGGCACCACGGCCGGTGGCGCCTTCGTCGCGGATTTCGCCGCCGGAGCCGGTGGAGGCGCCGGAGAACGGGGCGATGGCGGTCGGGTGGTTGTGCGTCTCGACCTTCATCAGGATGTGCACCGGCTCCTGCACCGCGCCGTACTGGCGGGTCTCAGGGTTCGGGAAGAAGCGCCCGGCCACCGAACCAACGATCACCGAGGCGTTGTCCTTGTAGGCCGACAGCACGCCTTCGCTGTGCATCTGGTAGGTGTTCTTGATCATGCCGAACAGGCTCTTCTCTTGCGCCTGGCCGTCGATGTCCCAGCTGGCGTTGAAGATCTTGTGGCGGCAGTGCTCGGAGTTGGCCTGGGCGAACATCATCAGTTCGATGTCGTTCGGGTTGCGCGCAAGGTTCTGGAAGGCGGCGACCAGGTAGTCAATCTCGTCTTCGGCCAGGGCCAGGCCCAGGTCGATGTTGGCCTGGGCCAGGGCGGCGCGGCCACCGGCCAGGATGTCGACCGAGGTCATCGGCTTGGGCTGGGCGTGGCTGAACAGGTCGGCGGCGTCTTCCAGCTTGCCCAGCACGCGCTGGGTCATGCGGTCGTGCAGCTCGGCGGCGATGGCCTGGGCGTCGGCGTCATTGATGCTGCCGGCGACGTAGTAGGCGATGCCGCGCTCCAGGCGCTGGATCGACTGCAGGCCGCAGTTGTGGGCGATGTCGCTGGCCTTGGATGCCCAGGGCGAGATGGTGCCCAGGCGCGGCACGACCAGGAACAGGCGGCCGCTCGGCTCCTGTACCGGCACGCTCGGGCCGTACTTGAGCAGACGGCCCAGCACCTGCTGCTGGTCGGCGGTCAGCTCGCCGTCGACGTCGGCGAAGTGGGCGAATTCGGCATACAAACCAGTAACAGCGGGGACTTTCTGGCTCAGTTGCTCGAGTAACTTACCGTGGCGAAAGGCAGAAAGGGCAGGAGCGCCGCGCAGGATCAACATCGTCGGGACAGCCTCAGGAAGGGGTGTGCTTAGAGGCCGTGCATTCTAGCCTAATTCGCAGGCTTTCGGCACCCGCTCTAAGCCAATGCTGCCGGGCGGTGGAACCGGACTTGCGGGTCAAAAAAATCGCGGGTATTTCATCGTGGGAGCGGGCTTGCCCCGCGATGACACCTACCGGCAAAGAGACTGCCTGAGCGGGCGAATCGCGGGGCAAGCCCGCTCCCACGACCTGCTCCGCCCTGTCGCAGGCACAGTGACGTGCTAGCAGACCTGCCAACCATTGTCGAGATATGGCGCCGGCAGTCCTTTGCGTATACTGCACCCTATGTTCGCCCACACTGCTTTGCGCCAGCGTTGCGCCAAATGGCTCTTCGCAACCGGACTCTTCCTGATGCTCGGTGCCTGCGTTGAAAAACCCAGCACCCTCGAGCGCGTCAAGGAGGATGGCGTATTGCGCGTGATTACCCGCAACAGCCCGGCCACCTACTTCCAGGACCGCAACGGCGAAACCGGTTTCGAGTACGAACTGGTCAAGCGCTTCGCCGATGACCTGGGGGTGAAGCTCGAGATCGAGACCGCCGACAACCTCGACCAATTGTTCGACCAGTTGGGCAAGCCCTCCGGCCCGGTACTGGCCGCCGCCGGCCTGGTCAGCAGCGAACGCCGCGCCAGCCAGGCGAAGTTCTCCCACCCGTATCTCGAGGTGACCCCGCAGGTCATCTACCGCAACGGCCGCTCGCGCCCGACCAATGCCAAGGGCTTGGTGGGCAAGAAGATCATGGTGCTCAAGGGCAGCAGCCACGCCGACCAGCTGGCCGAGCTGAAAAAGCAGAATCCGGGGCTGGAATACGAAGAATCCGACGCCGTCGAAGTGGTCGACCTGCTGCGCATGGTCGACGAGGGCCAGATCGACCTGACCCTGGTCGACTCCAACGAGCTGGCCATGAACCAGGTCTACTTCCCCAACGTGCGCGTGGCCTTCGACCTGGGCGACACCCGTGACCAGCGCTGGGCGGTGGCCGCCGGCGAAGACAACAGCCTGCTCAACGAGATCAACGAGTTTCTCGACAAGTCGCAGAAGAACGGCACGCTTCAACGCCTGAAGGACCGCTACTACGGCCATGTCGATGTGCTGGGCTACGTCGGTGCCTACACCTTCGCCCAGCACCTGCAGCAACGCCTGCCCAAGTACGAGAAACACTTCAAGACCAGCTCCAAGGTCGAACAGGTGGACTGGCGGCTGCTGGCCGCGATCGGCTACCAGGAATCGATGTGGCAGCCGGAAGTCACCTCCAAGACCGGTGTGCGCGGCCTGATGATGCTGACCCAGCGCACCGCCCAGGCCATGGGCGTGTCCAACCGCCTGGACCCCCGGCAGAGCATCCAGGGCGGCGCCAAGTACTTCATGCTGGTCAAGGACCAGCTCGACGACAGCATCAAGGAGCCGGACCGCACCTGGTTCGCCCTGGCGGCCTACAACGTTGGCAGCGGCCACCTCGAAGACGCCCGCACCCTGGCCAAGCGCGAAGGCCTGAACCCGAACAAGTGGCTGGACGTGAAGAAGATGCTGCCGCGCCTGTCGCAGAAGCAGTGGTACAGCAAGACCAAGTACGGTTATGCCCGGGGCGGCGAGCCGGTGCATTTCGTCGCCAACATCCGCCGCTACTACGACATCCTCACTTGGGTCACGCAGCCGCAGCTCGAAGGCCAAGTGGCCGAGGGCAACCTGCATGTGCCTGCGGTGAACAAGGACAAGCCAGCGGAGCAAGCGGCGCCGATGTGATGGTGTCCGCAGCCAAAGCGTGGGAGCGGGCTTGCCCCGCGATAACGTGGCTGCAGGTTAACCTTTGGCCCGCCGAGCCTTGAAAAACTCGCTGAGGATCGCGCCACATTCCTCGGCCAACACCCCGCCCTCGTACATCACCCGATGATTGAGAAAGCCCTGGGTGAAGAACTGCCCCTGGCTCTGCACGATCCCCGCCTTGGGCTCCAGCGCCCCATACACCACTCGCGCCACTCGTGAATGGACGATCAGCCCCGCGCACATGCTGCACGGCTCCAGCGTCACGTACAGGGTGCTGCCCGGCAGGCGGTAGTTGCTGGCGGACTTGGCCGCAGCGCGGATCGCCACCATCTCGGCGTGGGCGCTGGGGTCGCTGTCGAGGATCGGCCGGTTGAAGCCCTGGCCGAGCACCTGGCCGTGCTGCACCAGCACCGCACCCACCGGCACCTCGCCCAGGGCCGCGCCCTGGGCCGCCAGCTCCAGGGCCAGACGCATGAATTCCTGATCGCGGCTGCGATCGATGATCTGCGGACGCATCAGACCACCGCTATCGCGGCCATCAGGCCGGTTTCCATGTGGTCGATGACATGGCAGTGGAACATCCAGGTTCCCGGGTTATCCGCCACCAGCGCCACCTGCGCCCGCTCGTTCTTGCCCAGCAGGTAGGTATCGGTGAACCACGGCTCGACGATCTTGCGCCGATTGGAGGCGATCACCTTGAAACTCATGCCGTGCAGGTGGATCGGGTGCTGGTACTGGGTCATGTTCTTCAGCTCGAGGATATAGCTCTTGCCCTTCTGCAGCGTAGCGATGGGCCGGTCGGCGCAAGTCTTGTCGGTGATGTCCCAGGCTTGGCCGTTGATCTGCCACAGACTCGGCGGCTTGCCGTTCTCGGTATTCACCGAAACCTTGCCGACCCATTCGAAATTGAAGTTGAGCTTCTCGGCGTTCTCCAGGTCCGGCTCGGCAACCGGGTTCGGCGGCAGCGCCTTGGGCCAGTCGCTGGGTGCGTCGCTGCTGGCCACCGAGCGCAAGGTGCCCAGGCGCACGAAGCCGTCACGCAACGATACCTCCTCGCCTGCCTCGGGAATGCGGATCGCCAGGCAGATGCGCATGCCGGGGCCAAGCCAGTACTCCTCGTCCAGCGGGCGCGGGGTGATCGGATTGCCATCGAGGGCGTAGATCATCGCCTCGCAGTTGCCCTTGAGGTTCAGGCGGTAGGTCCAGGTGTTGTCCAGGTTCAGCAAGCGCACCCGCACCACCTGCCCCGCCGGCAGCTCGGTGACCGACTCGGCCTGGCCATTGATGGTGATCAGCCGCCCGGCCGTGCCGTTGCGCGCCGCCTCGCGGGGGATACTGAACGGCAGCCAGGCGCCCTGCTCGTCCACATGCCAGTTCTTCAGGCTCAGGGTACGTTCGTGCTTGAAACCGGTCGGTTCGCGCTCTTCGACGATCAGCGGGCCAACCAGTCCGCGCCCCAGTTCCTCGGAGCTGCTCACATGGGGGTGGTACCAGTAGCTGCCGGCGTCCGGCACCTTGAACTTGTAGTCGAAGTATTCGCCCGGCTTGACCGGCAACTGCGAGACATAGGGAACACCGTCCATCTCCAACGGTAGGCGGATACCGTGCCAATGGATGGTGGTCTCGACGGGTAGATGGTTGATGAAGCGCACCCGCAGCCAGGTACCCTGGCGCACCCGCAGCTCGGTCCCCGGCGCCGACGGGCCGAAGGCCCAGGCCTCGGTCTTGAACCCCGGCACCAGCTCGACGTTCAGCGGTGCGGCGATCAGCTCGTAGTCGTGCCCGGCGTTGTCGTCCTCGACCTTGCCCAGCCAGTAACGCGCCGCGCCACCGGCGCCCAGGCCTACCACTACAAGGCCAGTCAGGCCCTTGAGCATTTGTCGACGGGTAAAGGACATCGGTGCGGGTACCTCGTTTCTGCGCGATCAAGCTGCCAGCAGGGCTGGCGATGAAGGGCGAATACGATACACCTGCATTTGCGAAAGATTAAGTGAAGTCTTGTCGCAGGGCTGTAGGTTGCCGAAGCGACGTGATCGTACACTGCACATATGATAAGTAGAGATTTTCCCAGTCGTCGGACAGTGACCAGCTTCCCTATGGTGTGTGTGCTGATAATCAGCGCACTTCTCATCGCCTGCCAATCGCCGCGCGAGGCACTGCAACAACTGGCTCAAGAACACGGCCGACAATGGGAGGTCCTGCCGGGACAAGACTTCCCTCTCTTCATCCTTGTGCCGCGCACCGCAGAAAAAATGACTCGCCTGCGTGTCTACCTGGAAGGCGATGGGCATTCCTGGTCGACGGCCACTCAACCCAGCCTGGATCCGAGCCCGCACAATCTGCTGGTGCCACGGCTGGCGGTCAACGATCCTACGCCGAACGCGTATCTCGCACGCCCCTGCCAGTTCGTCATGGCTGCAGCGTGTCAGACCGCACTCTGGACCCATCGACGCTACGCCCAGGAAGTGATCGACCGCCTCAGCCAGGCGCTAGACCAACTGAAACAACGATATGGCAACAGTGAATTCGAACTCGTGGGATATTCGGGTGGCGCCGCGCTGGCATTATTGTTAGCGGCGCAGCGCAATGATATTACCCAGGTGCAAACCCTGGCCGGCAACCTTAGCCCGCGTATGTGGGCGACGATGAAAGGACTGTCGCCACTCCACGGATCCTTGGAACCGCTGGACTACCGAGATCGACTCGCCTTGTTACCTCAGCGTCATTTCATTGGAGACGCTGACTTGATCATTCCGGGTGATTTGGCTGCCAGGTATCAACAGGCACTTGGCTCTCCATTATCCCAGTGTATTCATGTCCCTGAAGCGAGCCACGACAGTGGCTGGGAAGCGGCATGGAGCCGATGGGCCAAGACTCCATTGGCACATGAACATCCTTGAACCAGGACGGCCACGGCTTGGGAAAACAACTGAAACGGCGCATTTATTTTTTTCGCCATTAGTTGTTTTCATGATGAATATCCTCACCCGCATCGTGTAGATTCGGCGCGCTTGAAACAGCACTTCACTGACAAGCTGACAGGGATGCCGAAAACAGACGCTGACGCGCGCGCTGCCCCCTGTCAGATTCTACCCTGTAAGGATACGGTCTTGAACATCTCCCACCTGCGCCGCTCGTTGTTGGCGCTGTCCGTCACGGCTGCCACAGTCCATGCCGCACCCGACCTCAACCACGACCTGGGCACAGGGGCATACATCAGCTCCGGCGGTGGTTTCAATAACGCCACCTTTACCGGAACGTCACAAAACGCAGGTGTGACGCTGACCAATGTGACGCTGGCGGGCAGCTTGATCAATCAGGGCAAGATCAACCTGACGGCCGCAACCCCCAGTGACGTCCCATCCGGCATCTCCATGACCCTCAACTCCACCGTCGCTGGCAATTTGGTCAACGAGGGCGACATTACGGTGAGCGGCACCACTGCCATGGGACTGGACCTGTACCTGGCGAAAATCGCCGGTGAAGTCAACAACAACGGCAACATCAGGGTAACCGGCGAAGATGCCAATGGCATGATGATCACCTCGGCCCAGGCTCGCATCAATAACTCGGGCACCATCACTGCCAGCGGCGCCGGCTCGGCAGGTATCGAGATAGAAAACGCCAGTTTCACCGGTAAAAACACAGGCGACCCTTCCAAGAGTGATATCAACAACAGCGGGACTATCTCCGCCGAGGGCGTCGGTATCCACTTGGTCAACCTCGACCCCTCAGCCGGCTTCAGCATCTTCTCCATCAGGCAGACCGGTGGCCTGATCGAAGGCCGCACCGCGGCAATTCTGGCGGATGACCACGCCTCCCCTTCTTATTTCTACTGGGAGGGTGGCCAGGTCAAGGGTGACCTGCTGGGCCTGAGTGGGGTACTGGTGCAAGGGGATGCACAATTCGACGGCTCGACCATCCGTGCCGGTTACGTCGATATCGACGGTGGCCGCCTGACGCTGCTTCGCCCACAGACCACGATTGTCGGCAACCTCGACCTGGATAGCGAAACTGCTCGCTTGCGCCTGCTGCTGGATAACAACACACTGCCCAACACGCCGATCCTGACAGTCACCGGCGATACCTACTTCTCTCCCGGCAGCCAGGTCGAACTGCAGGCTCGCTCCGACGATTTCCGCACCTCGGCCCAGGGCAACCGCTACACCCTCATCAATTCCGGCACGTGGGAAGATCCACAGAACCTTTCCGTGGTTTCATCCTCGGCGCTGCTTGAAGTGAAAAGCTTTGGCATTGAAGGCCAAGATGTAAAAGCAACGGTTGCGACCCGCAGCGATGAGGCTGTAACTCAAGACCTGCTGGGCGCCCATGGTTCGCGCAATGCGGTGAACGCCATCCAGCCGCTCAAGAACACAGTCCTGGGCCAGATGGACGAAAGCGACCCGGTATTCCAGCATTTTGCCAACGCCGCCACCTCCGAAGATCTGGCGAAACTTGCCGAAACCTTGGCCCCGGACGTCAGCCGTGGGGTCATCAACGCCGCCGCCAACAGCCAGAACCTGGTCGCAGGTGCCATCGAGCACCGCGCCAGCAAAGTACGCAGTGGCCTGTCGTCGGGCGACGTCCTGGCAGAACAAGGGGTATGGCTGCAAGCGCTGTCCAGCGATGCCAATCAGGATAGCCGCCACGGTATCGGCGGCTTTGATGCCAACACCCAAGGCATCGCCTTGGGTGCCGACGGCAAGCTCAACCCCAATACCACCGTGGGCCTGGCGTACAGCTACCTGACCAGCGACGTCAAGTCGGACCTTGGCAACAAGACCGACGTCAACGGCCATGCACTGACGCTGTACGGCAACTGGGCCCGTGACAACTTCTTTGTCGACACCTCGCTGACCTATGGCTGGAACGACAACGAGTCCAGACGCTACATCGCCGGTACCCGCGCCAAGGCCGATTACGACAGTGCAATCTTCGGCGTCAAAGCACTTGCAGGCTACACGTTCCGGCTAGACAAGCATTGGCTGCTGGAGCCACAGGTCGGTGCGCGTTATGCCAAGGTTTCGATTGATTCGTACCATGAGAAAGGCAGCTCAGCCGCCCTCAACGTTGGCAGCCAGCGCTATGAAATTGGCGAAATGGGCCTGGGCGCCCGTCTGGCGGCCGCTTTTGACATCGGCGTGGGCAGCCTGGAGCCGGAAGCCAAGCTGATGGCCTGGCACGATTTCATCGGCGACAAGGCCAGCACCACCTCGACCTTCGTGCTCGGCGGTACCCCCTTCACCACCCAAGGCGCCACCCCCGCGCGCGACAGCTACGAGCTGGGACTGGGTGCCAACTACCGGGTAGGCGCCTGGAGCGTGGGAGGGATGTACAACTACCTGGCCAGCAGTGGTTTCAACGCCGACACCTTCACTGCCAACGTGCGTTACGACTTCTGACCAACGTCTGCGCGTCAAACAACAAAACCCGCATTGGCGGGTTTTGTTGTTTGGGGCTGAGGGTGAAGCCCATAAGCGTCTGGCTATTTCACCTGCCCGACTGAATGCCAAAAGCCCGCAGTTACGCGGGCTTTTGGGGTGTTTCTTGCCACTCGCTTCCGGTCTACGCCGGGCGCGAGATCATTCCCACTCGATAGTGGCCGGCGGCTTGCTCGACACGTCGTAGGTGACGCGGGAGATGCCGTCGATTTCGTTGATGATACGGCCGCTGACGGTTTCCAGCAGCTCGTACGGCAGGTGCGCCCAGCGCGCGGTCATGAAGTCCACGGTCTCGACGGCACGCAGGGCCACGACCCAGGCGTAGCGACGGCCGTCACCGACGACGCCGACCGACTTGACCGGCTGGAACACCACGAACGCCTGGCTGGTCTTGTGGTACCAGTCGGCCTTGCGCAGCTCTTCGATGAAGATGTGGTCGGCGCGACGCAGGATGTCGGCGTATTCCTTCTTCACTTCACCGAGGATGCGCACACCAAGGCCCGGGCCCGGGAACGGGTGGCGGTAGACCATGTCGTACGGCAGGCCCAGTTCCAGGCCGATCTTGCGCACTTCGTCCTTGAACAGCTCACGCAGTGGCTCGACCAGCTTGAGGTTCATTTCCTCCGGCAGGCCGCCGACGTTGTGGTGCGACTTGATCACGTGGGCCTTGCCGCTCTTGGCGCCGGCCGACTCGATCACGTCGGGGTAGATGGTGCCCTGGGCGAGGAACTGGATGTTCTCCAGCTTGCTGGCCTCGGCATCGAACACGTCGATGAAGGTGCGGCCGATGATCTTGCGCTTCTTCTCAGGGTCCGCTTCGCCTTCCAGATTGTCGAGGAACTGCTTCTCGGCATCGGCGCGGATCACCTTGACGCCCATGTTCTCCTTGAACATGGCCATCACCTGGTCGCCTTCGTGCAGGCGCAGCAGGCCGTTGTCGACGAACACGCAGGTCAGCTGGTCGCCGATGGCGCGGTGCAGCAGCGCGGCAACAACCGAGCTGTCGACGCCGCCGGACAGGCCCAGCAGGACGTTGGCCGAACCGACCTGTGCACGGACCTGGGCGATGGCGTCCTCGACGATGTTCGAGGCAGTCCACAGCGCTTCACAGCCGCAGATGTCCTGGACGAAGCGCGACAGGATGCGACCGCCTTGCTTGGTGTGGGTCACTTCCGGGTGGAACTGCACGCCGTAGTAGCCCAGGGCATCGTCGTACATGCCGGCGATCGGGCAGCTCGGAGTGCTGGCCAGCACGCTGAAGTTGCCTGGCATCTGGGTGACCTTGTCGCCGTGGCTCATCCACACGTCCAGGCCCAGCACGCCGTCATCGTCGACATGGTCTTCGATGCCGTCGAGCAGGCGGCTCTTGCCGACCACGTCGACGCGGGCGTAACCGAACTCGCGCAGGTCGGAACCTTCGACCTTGCCGCCCATCTGCTCGGCCATGGTCTGCATGCCGTAGCAGATGCCCAGCACGGGTACTTTCAGGTCGAACACGGCCTGCGGCGCGCGCGGGCTGTTGGCTTCGTGGACCGACTCGGGGCCACCGGCCAGGATGATGCCGCGCGGGTTGAATTCGCGGATCGCTTCATCGTCCATGTCGAACGGGTGCAGCTCGCAATACACACCGATCTCGCGCACACGGCGGGCGATCAGCTGGGTGTACTGGGAACCGAAATCGAGGATCAGGATACGGTGAGCGTGAATGTCGAGGGCCATGACTCAATCTCGTCAGTGGAAATCGGAAACGACGCGGGGCTGTGTATGACAGCCCCGTTCGGTAATTGCTGGAAGCCTTAGCCTACGCGGTAGTTAGGGGCTTCCTTGGTGATCTGCACGTCATGCACGTGGGACTCGGCCATGCCGGCACCGGTGATGCGCACGAACTCCGGCTTGGTACGCATCTCTTCGATGGTCGCGCTGCCGGTGTAGCCCATGGACGAACGCAGGCCGCCCATCAGCTGGTGGATGATCGCGGCCAGGGCGCCTTTGTACGGCACACGGCCTTCGATACCTTCCGGCACCAGCTTCTCGGCACCGGCCGAGGAGTCCTGGAAGTAACGGTCGGACGAGCCTTGCGCCTGTGCCATGGCACCCAGCGAGCCCATGCCACGGTAGGCCTTGTAGGAACGGCCCTGGAACAGTTCGACTTCGCCCGGCGCTTCTTCGGTACCGGCGAACATCGAACCCATCATCACGCAGGAAGCACCGGCGACGATGGCCTTGGACAGGTCACCCGAGAAACGGATGCCGCCGTCGGCGATCAGTGGCACGCCAGTGCCTTCCAGTGCGGCGGCGACGTTGGCGATGGCGCTGATCTGCGGCACGCCGACACCGGCGACGATACGGGTGGTGCAGATCGAGCCTGGGCCGATACCGACCTTGACCGCGTCAGCGCCGGCTTCTGCCAGGGCCTTGGCGGCGGCGCCGGTGGCGATGTTGCCGCCGATCACCTGCACTTGCGGGTAGGTTTCTTTCACCCAACGCACGCGGTCGATCACGCCTTTGGAGTGACCGTGGGCGGTGTCGACGACCACCACGTCAACGCCGGCGGCTACCAGGGCGGCAACGCGCTCGCCGGTGTCCTTGCCGGTGCCGACCGCGGCGCCGACGCGCAGGCGGCCCTGGTCGTCCTTGCTGGCCAGCGGGTAGGCCTTGGCTTTCTCGATGTCCTTGACGGTCATCATGCCCTTGAGGGCGAACTTGTCGTCGACGATCAGGACTTTTTCCAGGCGGTGCTTGTGCAGCAGCTCGCGGACTTCGTTCTTGTCGGCGCCTTCGCGGACGGTGACCAGACGCTCTTTGGGGGTCATCACGTCGCGGACCTTGGCGTCCAGGCGGGTTTCGAAGCGCACGTCGCGGGAGGTGACGATGCCGACCAGGTCACCGTTTTCCAGCACCGGAACACCGGAGATGTTGTTCAGGCGGGTCAGGTCGAACAGGTCGCGCACGGTGGCGTCGGCGTCGATGGTGATCGGGTCCTTGACCACGCCAGCCTCGAACTTCTTGACCTTGCGTACTTCGCCGGCCTGCTGCTCGATGGTCATGTTCTTGTGGATGATGCCGATGCCGCCTTCCTGGGCCATGGCGATGGCCAGGCGCGCTTCGGTCACGGTATCCATGGCGGCGGAGACCAGGGGAATGTTCAGCTCGATGCCACGAGTCAAACGGGTCTTGAGACTGACTTCATTGGGCAGTACCTCGGAGTAGCCAGGTACAAGGAGGATATCGTCGAAGGTCAGGGCTTCTTGGCTGATACGCAGCATCGCGGGGGCTCCCGGGAGGGAAAAATGGAAGCGCGCCATTATACCCATCCATGGCGCGCCGCTCAATGCAAAATAAGGGCCTTCGGTCAGCCTTGCGGCAGTTTTACCTGCACCACCGCCACCGGCTGGTCCAGCCAGTCGGCGAAGCTGTCGAGGAAGGCCTGGGTAAACCCGGCCTCGCCCCAGTTATTGAAGATGAACCCCAGGTTGGAAAAGGCACACGGCTGCAAATAGAGAAAGCCATTGATGTCGTCTTCGAAGCCGCACAACGGGCAGGTGAAGTTATCGCTCACCCCCGGCATCCACTCCTCCAGGCTCTCGAACAGCGGCTCGCCGACCTCGCGCCGGCACTCCGGGCAACCGGCTTCTTCGAGAAAACCGTCGGTGGGGGTGTAGATGCAGCGCTTGAGCATCACTTCCAGGCCGTTGACCTGCTCGCCGAACGGCAACCTCTCGGGATGCAGGGCCACCTTGCGCGCCCCCTCCGCCAGGGCATGGCCCATGCGGTTGCCGGTGCGCCCACAGGTGCTCAACTGTTCCTCGACGATTTTTTCGCGCACCAGCCAACGCAGGATGGCGCGGGCGCGCGCCTCATGGACGGGCACGGTGGACAGTTTGGGGACGATGATGCTCTGGGTATTCATGCGTGAGGCGGGCCTGGGGACTGCGGTAATGGCGCAATTCTAGCGCCTGCTCAGGCGCTCAGGTAGCGACCGATCAACGCCAGGCCGCTGGCCAGGACCAACCAGGTGACCAGGCGGATGAAGGCCTCGCGGGACAGTTTCAAGGTCAGTCGCCGCCCCAGCCAGGTGCCGACGAACATCACCGGCAACAGGCAGGCGGCGAGCAGCAGCAAGCTGCTATCGGCATACACCCCGGCGATCAGGAACAGCGACAGGCGCACCACCGTGCTGCAACTGATCAGGGCGACCTGGGTCGCACGCACCTGTTCCTTGGCCTCCAGGCGGGCGCTGAGGTAGATCGCGTAGAGGAAACCACCACTGCCGAACAAGGCGCCGAACAATCCGCCCACCATGCCCATGGGCACCGCCCAGGCGCCCGACAGGCTAGCCGGGCGCACCTTGACCGCCAGGCCATAGACCGCATAGGCGGTCACGAAGATGCCCATCAGCAACAGCAGCAGATCGGACTTGAGCCGTAGCAGGAACACCACGCCCAGGGTGCAACCCACGGCCATGAACGGCAGCAGGCGCAGCAACTCGCCGCGCACCACATCGCGCCGCGAAGGCAGCAGGTTGCCGAAGGCGGCGACGAAGTCCAGCAGCACCAGCAGCGGGATGATCCGTGACAACGGCATGAAATGGATCAGCACGGGGCCGGCGACCAGCGCGGTGCCGAAACCGGCGATGCCGAAGACGATATAGGCCACCCCTACGCCCAGCAGGATGGGCAGCCAGTCGGACGTGGAAAACGACAATTGAGCGAGCATCGCGGCAGTTCCTAGGAAGTCCACTGAAGATTAGCCAGCCACAAGCCATGCCTACTAATATGTCTTTTCGCCGCAAGCCATCTCGAAAAGGCATGACATGACTTCTATCCGCCAACTGCGTTACTTCGTCGAAATCGCCGAGGCCGGCAGCTTCAGCGCCGCCGCCGAGCGGTTGTACATTGCCCAGTCGGCCCTCAGCCGGCAGATCAAGGAGCTTGAGCTTCAGCTGGGCACCGTCCTGTTCGAACGCACTGCGCGCCTGCCACGCCTGACCGTGGCCGGTCAGGCCTTTCTCGAGCGCGCCCGCTATCTGCTGGCCGACCTGGACAAGGCCGAGCGCCTGGCCCGGGAAATCGGCCAGGGCCTGCGCGGCAGCCTGCGGCTGAACCACTCCAGCACCGTGCCGCTGACCGGCCATTTGCTGCAGCGCCTAGGCGGCTACCTCAAGGACAACCCCGGCGTTTCCCTGGAGATCGCTCAGCAATCGTCGGAGGCGCAACTGGAGGACATCGCCGAAGGCCGCCTGGAGATCGGCCTGTTGCGCCTGCCGGTGCTACGCCAGCATGAAGGCGTGGAGCTGCATGCGCTGTTCGACGAACCCCTGCTGCTGGCAGTGGCGGCGGGCCACCCAATGGCCACGGCAAGCAGTGTTCGACTGGACCAACTGCGCGAGGAACGCTTCATTTCCATACCCCACCGCCAGCGCGGCGGCCTGAGCTACCTGTCGGCGTCGCTGTGCATGAATGCGGGGTTCTTTCCGCAGGCAGCACAGGTGGTATCGCGCAAGACCACACAACTGCAACTGATCCAGGCCGGGTTCGGGGTGGCGTTGTTGCCGGCGAGCATGCGCGAGATTGCCCCGTCGGCGGTGCATTTCGTGCCGCTGGACCAGGCGTGCCAAAGTACCGTGGCGCTGGCTTGCCGGCGGGATGCCGGGGAACTGGTGCGCCAGTTCGTGGCGATCATGCAAGGCTGAAGGCCTCATCGCGGGGCAAGCCCGCTCCCACGCACCTACCGACTTAGAATGGACTGCCTCCAAGCATTGGATTGGTGTCCCGCTTCTTGGGGACAGTCCAGAACGTGGGCTTGCCCCGCGATAGAGGCCGGCACAGACAACCGGGCCTTCGCTCATTTATGATGCCCGCCATGATCAGAGACCCTTTCGAACGACTCGGCCTGGACCGCGAGGTCCTCACCGTCAGCCAGCTCAACGGCCGCGCCCGCGTGCTGCTTGAGGACGTGTTCCGCAGCGTCTGGGTGGAAGGCGAGATTTCCAACCTCGCCCGCCCGGCCTCCGGCCATATGTACTTCACCCTCAAGGACAGCGGCGCGCAGATCCGCTGCGCGCTGTTCCGGCAGAACGCCGCCCGGGTGCGCCAGGCCCTGCGTGACGGCCTGGCGGTACGGGTGCGCGGCAAGGTCTCGCTGTTCGAAGGGCGTGGCGACTACCAGCTGATCCTCGATACGGTCGAGCCGGCCGGCGACGGTACCCTGCGCCTGGCGTTCGAGGCGCTGAAGGAAAAGCTCGGCGCCGAGGGGCTGTTCAGCACCGAACGCAAGAAGCCGCTACCGGCGCACCCGCAACGCATCGGCATCATCACCTCGCCCACCGGCGCGGTGATCCGCGACATCATCAGCGTGTTCGGCCGCCGTGCGCCGCAGGTCGAGTTGAACCTGATCCCCACCGCGGTGCAGGGCCGCGAGGCGATCAACCAGATCGTCCGCGCCCTGCAGATGGCCGATCGGCAAGGCTTCGACGCGCTGATCCTGGCCCGTGGCGGTGGCTCGCTGGAAGACCTCTGGTGCTTCAACGAAGAGGCCGTGGCCCGCGCCGTGGCCGCCTGCGTCACGCCTATTGTCAGCGCCGTGGGCCATGAGACCGACGTGTCGATCAGCGATTTCGTCGCCGATGTGCGCGCCCCCACGCCATCCGCCGCCGCCGAGCTGCTCGCCCCCGACAGCAGCGGCCTGCAGCAGCGCCTCGACAGCCTGCAACGGCGCCTGCTGCTGCGCATGCAGAACCGCCTGGCCCACGACCGCCTGCGCCTCGACGGGCTGGCCCGACGCCTGCGCCACCCCGGCGAACGCCTGCGCCAGCAGGCCCAGCGCCTGGACGATCTGGACATGCGCCTGCGTCGCGCCTTCATGCTCGACATGAACCAGCGCCAGCAACGCCTCGGCCGCCTCGACACGCGCCTGGCCGCGCAACATCCGGGACGCAGCCTGAAACTGCTCAAGCAGCGCCTGGACAGCCTCGCCGAGCGCCTGCCGCGTGCCATGCGCGAGGTGCTCAAGGACCGCCGCCAGCGCTTCCAGGCACAACTACAGACCCTGCAGGTGGTCAGCCCGCTGGCCACCCTCGCCCGCGGCTACAGCATCCTCCTGGATGAGCGCGGCCAGGCCATCCGCAGCGCCGCGCAAACCCACAACGGCCAACGCCTGACCGCCCGCCTCAACGAAGGCGAGCTCAAGGTGCGGGTCGAGGACAACCACCAGACCCCGGTCACCCTCTCGCTACTGGACTGACACATGCCACGCCTGTTCGCGCCCCTGCTTGCCCTCGCCTTGCTGCTGCCGGTCACGGCCGCCCACGCCAGCTACATTACCCGCGCCCTCAACAAGCCCGTGCCCGGCGGCGTGGCGGTGATCAACCTGGGCCCAGGCGCCAGCGCCCCGACCGCGCGCTTCGATGGCAAACCGGTATTGGTGGTCAGGGAGCAGGACAACTGGCTGGCCATCGTCGGCATTCCGCTTACGCAAAAGCCTGGCAGTGCCGTGCTGACCCAGGGTGGGCGCAACATTCCTTTCAGTGTCGGCAGCAAGAAGTACCCCGAGCAGCACATCACCTTGAAGAACAAGCGCCAGGTCAACCCTGAACCGCAAGACCTCAAGCGCATCGACCGCGAACTGGCCGAGCAGATCAAGGCCTATCGCAGTTTCAGCCCCGTGCTTCCGAGCAACCTGATCCTCGACAAGCCGGTCAACGGCCCGCTGTCGAGCAAGTTCGGCGTGCGCCGCTTCTTCAATGGCGAGGAGCGCAACCCCCATGCCGGCCTGGACTTCGCAGTGCCCGCCGGCACGCCGATCAAGACCCCGGCCAATGGCAAGGTGATCCTGGTGGGCGACTACTTCTTCAATGGCCGTACGGTGTTCGTCGACCATGGGCAAGGCTTCATCAGCATGTTCTGCCACATGTCGAAGATCGACGTGAAGCCGGGCCAGGCGCTGCGCCGTGGCGAGGTGGTTGGCCGCGTAGGTTCGACCGGCCGGGCTACCGGGCCGCACATGCACTGGAACGTCAGCCTCAACGATGCGCGGGTGGATCCGGCGATCTTCATCGGCGCGTTCCAGCCCTGAAAGCGCAATCGCGGGGCCAGCCCGCTCCCACGCAGCCAACGCTGGCCCCGCGATTTGCGCAATGAAATAGCTTAAAGCAATAAAATCTCAACAAATCGAAATTAATGGCCATGAAAACTCTGTAAAATCGTTTTTTTAAGCATTTATCTCAATTTTCCCGCAATACTTGCCATCCCCCAACCCACTGGTTAGGGTTGAGCCTATGAACATCTTCAGCACCCTCCTCCAACAACACCGCAGCCTCTGCCTGGTCAGCGCCCGACTACCAGGGTGAATCGCGTCGCCTCGCCTTTTCATCTCGTACACGTTCGGCAGGCCCGATCACGGCCGCACATAAAAGGATTGCTTCCATGACCATGCTCAAAGACCCATCGAAGAAGTACCGCGCCTTCCCGACCATCGACCTGCCTGACCGTACCTGGCCGTCGAAGGCCATCACCCAGGCGCCGATCTGGTGCAGTTCCGACCTGCGTGATGGCAACCAGTCGCTGATCGAGCCGATGGATGCCGAGAAGAAGCTGCGTTTCTGGAAGACCTTGGTGCAAGTAGGCGTGAAGGAAATCGAGGCGTCGTTCCCGTCCGCATCGCAGACCGACTTCGACTTCGTGCGTACCCTGATCGAAGACGGCCATATCCCGGACGACACCACCATCCAGGTGCTCACCCAGGCCCGTGAAGACCTGATCGCCCGTACCTTCGAATCCCTGCGCGGCGCCAAGAAGGCCATCGTTCACCTGTACAACGCCACCTGCCCGTCGTTCCGCCGCATCGTCTTCAACCAGGACAAGCAGGGCGTCAAGGACATCGCGGTCAACGCCGCCAAGCTGTTCGTCAAGTACGCGGCGCAGCAGCCGCAAACCCAGTGGACCTTCCAGTACTCGCCCGAAACCTTCAGCGCCACCGAACTGGAATTCGCCAAGGAAGTGTGCGACGCGGTAATCGAGGTGTGGAACCCGACCCCCGAGCACAAGATCATCCTCAACCTGCCGGCCACCGTCGAAGTCGCCACGCCGAACGTCTACGCCGACCAGATCGAGTGGTTCTGCCGTAACGTCAACCGCCGCGACAGCGTGATCATCAGCCTGCACACCCACAACGACCGTGGCACCGGCATCGCCGCCACCGAGCTGGGCCTGATGGCTGGCGCCGACCGTGCCGAAGGCTGCCTGTTCGGCAACGGCGAGCGCACCGGCAACGTCGACCTGGTGACCCTGGCACTGAACCTCTACACCCAGGGCATCGACCCGCAGCTGGACTTCTCCGACATCGATGGCGTGCGCAAGGTCGTCGAGGAGTGCAACCAGTTGCCGGTGCACCCACGTCACCCGTACGTTGGCGACCTGGTCCACACCGCCTTCTCCGGCTCGCACCAGGACGCCATCCGCAAGGGCTTCGCCAAGCAGCAGGACGGCGAGCTCTGGGAAGTGCCGTACCTGCCGATCGACCCGGCCGACATCGGCCGCAGTTACGAGGCGGTGATCCGTGTCAACAGCCAGTCGGGCAAGGGCGGCATCACCTACCTGCTCGAGCAGGAATATGGCATCAGCCTGCCGCGCCGCATGCAGATCGAGTTCAGCCAAGTGGTACAGGGCGAAACCGACCGTCTCGGCCTGGAAATGACCGCCGAGCAGATCTACAAGCTGCTGCAGAAGGAATACCTCCAGGCCAACGCGCCATATGCCCTGGTCAGCCACCGCCTGCAGGAAGAAAACGGCAGCAGCCACGTGCAAGTGGAAGTCTCCGGTGAAGGCGAAACCACCCTGCACTGGCACGGCAAGGGCAACGGCGCCCTCGAGGCACTGGTGGCCGGCCTGCCGATCGCCGTGGAGATCATGGACTACAACGAACACGCCATCGGCGCCGGCACCAATGCCAAGGCCGCGGCCTATATCGAGCTGCGCGTGGCCGGCGGGCGTCCGGTGCACGGCGTGGGCATCGACGAGAACATCACCACCGCCAGCTTCAAGGCGCTGTTCAGCGCACTGAACCGGTCGCTGAGCCAGCAGCAGGCCAAGGCGGCGTAAGCCATCGCTGATGACCGGAGCCCGCATCCTCGATGCGGGCTTTTTTGTTGGTTTTCCGACGCTATCGCGGGCTCGTGGGAGCGGGCTTGCCCCGCGATAGGGCCAGAACCGGTTGTACCCAAATCACAGGCAAAAAAAGGGGCGCCGACCAAGCGCCCCACAAGCCGTGTAGCACACAACGAAATCTGTCAGTCCAGCAACGCCATCGCCTCGGCGCTGCACGCCTCGATCCGCGCCCAGTCACCGTTCTTGATCCAGCTGCTGTCGAGCATCCAGGTGCCGCCCACGCACATCACATTGGGCAGGGCCATGTAGTTGCGCACGTTGGCCGGGTTGACCCCGCCGGTGGGGCAGAAGCGAATGTCGCCGAACGGGCCGCCGAATGCCTTGATCGCCGCCACGCCGCCACTGATCTCGGCGGGGAACAGCTTGAAGCGGCGGTAGCCCAGGGCGTAGCCCATCATGATCTCCGACGGCGTGCTGATGCCCGGCAACAGCGGAATATCGCTGTCCACGCCCGCTTCGAGAATGTCCTGGGTGATGCCCGGGGTAACCACGAACTGCGCGCCCGCCGCCTCGACGGCGGCGAACATGCCGCGGTCGAGCACGGTACCGGCGCCGACGCACAGCTCCGGGCGCTGCTCACGCAGCACCTGGATGGCCTTCAGGCCGTGCTGCGAGCGCAGGGTCACTTCCAGGGTACGGATGCCGCCGGCAGCCAGGGCGTCGGCCAGGGGCAGGATGTCTTCCTCACGGGCGATGGTGATCACCGGCAGGATGCGCGCCTTGTTGCAGATCGCGTCGATCCGTGCGGCTTTGTCGGCCATCGAGAGCAAAGGCTGTGGGCGTTCGAGGGTGGTCATGACAATGGATCCTTGGCTCATGGGCACCAGTAGATGTCCAGGGGGTCGTGAAGAAAGGCGCGAATCGGCATTTCGGTTGGGTCTTCGGCCGCCAGCGCGGTGCGCAGGGTGGCAAGCTTGCCCGCGCCCTGCACCGACAACAGGGTCAGGCCGGCAGTGGCCAGCAGCGCGCGGGTCATGCTCAGGCGCTGGTGCGGCACGCTGGGCGCCAACATCGGCAGGCAGCGGCGCTCGCCGACCTTGGCCAGGCCCTGGCGCAGGTTGGGGCTGGCCGGGAACAGCGAGGCTGTATGGCCATCGTCGCCCATGCCCAGCACCAGCACATCGATCGGTGGCAGGTCGGCCAGCACCTGGTCGGCCTGCTCGGCAGCGGCTTCGAGGGTAGCGGCGGGTTGGTAGAGCCCGATAAAGCGCGCCTTGGCCGCCGGCCCCTTGAATAGGTGACGAGCCAGCAGGCCGGCGTTGCTGTCGTCGTGCGCCACCGGCACCCAGCGCTCATCGGCCAGGCTCACGGTGACCCGGGACCAGTCCAGCGCCTCGCCAGCCAGCTTCTCGAGGAAGGGCACCGGGCTACGCCCGCCAGACAGCACCAGGCAAGCCTGCCCCTTGCTGGCGATCGCCTGGCGCAGGCGCTCGGCCACATCATAGGCCTGGGTCGCCGCCAAGGTTTTCGGGTCGGCCAGCTGATGAACCTTCACGGTCGCCGGCAGTTGCAGTTCAGATATCGCCATACCAGGCCCTCCCATCACGTGTAATCAATGCAATCGAGCTCATCGGCCCCCAGGATCCGGCCGCATAGGGCTTTGGCGCGTCACCGCTGGTCTTCCAGCCTGCAATCAGCTGGTCGCACCACTTCCAGGCGTATTCGATCTCGTCCTTGCGCACGAACAGGTTCTGGTTGCCGCGCATCACTTCCAGCAACAACCGCTCATAGGCATCCGGGATCCGCGCGCTGCGCCAGGTGTCGGAGAAATTCAGCTGCAGCGGGCCGCTGCGCAGTTGCATGCCCTTGTCCAGGCCCTGCTCCTTGGTCATCACCCGCAGCGAAATGCCCTCGTCCGGCTGCAGGCGAATGATCAGCTTGTTGCCGATCTGCAAACGCTGTTCCGGGGCGAAGATGTAGTGCGGGGTTTCCTTGAAATGGATGACGATCTGCGACAGCTTCTGCGGCATGCGCTTGCCGGTGCGCAGGTAGAACGGCACGCCCGACCAGCGCCAGTTGCGGATATCGGCACGCAGGGCGACGAAGGTCTCGGTGTCGCTCTGGGCGTTGGCGTTGTCCTCTTCGAGGTAACCCGGCACCGGCTTGCCGTCACTGAAACCGGCGATGTACTGACCACGCACCACATGGGTGCTCAAGCCCTCACCGGTGATCGGCGCCAGTGCCTTGAGCACCTTGACCTTCTCGTCGCGGATGCTGTCGGCCGAAAGGTCGCTGGGCGGGTCCATGGCGATCAGGCAGAGCAGCTGCAGCAGGTGGTTCTGGATCATGTCGCGCAACTGGCCGGCCTTGTCGAAGTAGCCCCAGCGGCCCTCGATGCCGACCTTCTCGGCAACGGTGATCTCCACGTGGGAGATGGAATTCTGGTTCCACTGGGTTTCGAACAGGCTGTTGGCGAAGCGCAGGGCGATCAGGTTCTGCACCGTCTCCTTGCCCAGGTAGTGGTCGATACGGTAGACACGGCTCTCGGGGAAGAACCGCGCCACGGCGTCGTTGACCCGGCGCGACGACTCCAGGTCGTGGCCGATGGGCTTTTCCAACACCACCCGGGTGCGCGACGCCAGGCCGGCCTTGTCGAGGTTCTCGCAGATCGCGCCGTAGACCGCCGCCGCCGTGGCGAAGTAGGCGATCAGCGGCTGCCCGCTCGGTGCCTGCTCAGCCAAGGCCTGGTAGCCCTCGGGCTCGACAAAGTCCAGGTGCAGGTAGCTCAGGCGCGCCAGGAAGCGCCCCAGGGAGGCGGCATCGATCTCGGCCTCCGGCACGTGGCGGCGCAGATGGGCTTCGATGTTGTTCAGGTGTTCCTGCACGCTGCCCGGCTCGCGGGCCAGGGCCAGCAGGCGGGTGTCGGGGTGCAGGAGGTCGGCGCGGTCGAGCTGGTAGAGCGCGGGGAACAGCTTGCGCAATGCCAGGTCGCCTAGGGCGCCAAAGAGGGCGAAGGTGCAGGGTTCGACACTGATCGCGGCCATGATGTTGGTTCTTTTATAAATGTTGGACTAGGAATACCGGTTTCAACCCTGCTTTTCAAGGGGTAATGTAGTAAAAACCACAACATCCAATACAGCTATTACAGACAAGTGGTGTGACAATCTTACCGACAGTAGGATACACACCAGTGCAAAAAGCCTGCTTCCCGACCCAAGGACACACCATGGACCGCGTGCGAAACCTCCTGGAACAGATCCAGGGCCGCCTCGACGAGCTGAACAAGGCCGAACGCAAGGTCGCCGAAGTCATCCTGCTCAACCCGCAGCAAGCCACCCGCTTCAGCATTGCCGCCCTGGCCCAGGCGGCCAGCGTCAGCGAACCGACGGTCAACCGCTTCTGCCGCTCGTTCGGCGTCAGCGGCTACCCCGAGCTCAAGCTGCAACTGGCGCAGAGCCTGGCCAGCGGCGCCGCCTATGTCAGCCGCGCGGTAGAGGCCGACGACGATCCGGCCGCCTACACCCAGAAGATCTTCGGCAGCGCCATTGCCTCGCTCGACAGCGCCTGCCAGGCGCTCGACCCGCAGCAGGTCAGCCGCGCCGTGGACATGATGATCCAAGCCCGACAGATCCACTTCTTCGGCCTCGGCGCCTCGGCCCCGGTGGCCCTCGATGCGCAGCACAAGTTCTTCCGCTTCAATCTCGCCGTGTCGGCCCACGCCGATGTGCTGATGCAGCGCATGCTGGCTTCGGTGGCCCACACCGGCGACCTGTTCGTGATCATTTCCTACACCGGGCGCACCCGCGAACTGGTCGAGGTGGCGCGCCTGGCGCGGGAAAACGGCGCCTCGGTGCTCGGCCTGACCGCCGCCGGCTCGCCCCTGGCCCAGGCCTGCAGCCTGAGCCTGCATATCCCGCTGCCGGAAGACACCGACATCTACATGCCGATGACCTCGCGGATCATCCAGCTCACCGTGCTCGATGTGCTCGCCACCGGCATGACCCTGCGCCGTGGCGTGGACTTCCAGCCGCACCTGCGCAAGATCAAGGAAAGCCTCAACGCCAGTCGCTACCCGATCGAGGACGACGACCTCAACTGAGCCGGTGCGCCTGCAAACGCAGGTGCGCCCGCTCGCCCGGCGCCAGGCTCAGGCCCTCGCCACTGCCGCTGGCCGCTTCCACGCAGACAAAGCCTTGGCACTCGCGCCCGCTCACGCCCATCAACGGCCGATTGCCAGGGTGCCAGACCACGGTGTCGTCACTGTCGCCGGTGTCGATGCACAGTTCGCGCTGCCATGCCGGGTCCTGCAACTGCACCCGCGGAGTGCCGGGATAGACCCGCTGGCAACCGCCCTTGAGGGTCAGCGCGCCGTCTTCGCGGCAGGCCTGGCGATTGAGGCGATCGTAGCCGTCGATGTCCTCCAGCCCAGACAGCGCTATCTTCGACACGTCGCTGATCCGCCAGTAGGCCAGCAGCGCATGGCTCAGCTGGCACGGTTCGCTGTCCTGGTGCTCGGTGCTCAGGCTCAGCTCCATGCTCGCCCCGAGCCGGGCATGCAGGTCGACCTGCCAGTCGCACAGGTCCAGGCGCCATTTCAGGGTCACCCCCTCCTCGTCCTCGCGGCTGTCCACCAGCTTCCAGTCCAGCAGGCGCGCCCAGCCATGGGCCGGCCACAGGTCTTCGCTGGGATGACGGCCATACCAGGGCCAGCACACCGGCACGCCGCCACGAATGGCCCCTACCTGCGGCCACTGCTCGGCGCACCACAACCAGGGCTTTTCACCGGCTGGTTGAAAGTGCAGGAGCTGACCGCCCTGGCGGCTGAACACCGCCTGGCAGCGAGGGTGGTCGATGATCAGCACATCGCGCTGCTGGTAACGCTCCCACTCGAAGGTCGGCCTGGGCCGTTGCGAGGTGAAGAAGCGATGTAGCGGATGTTCAGGCATGGTTCCAAGCTCTTTTGTTGTTCGAGATAGCGCTGTCTCAGCCCGTGCCCGCTAACCACTGCAGACCAGTGGTTAGCGGGAAGGCCGAAATGGATGGCGTAAATTTACAACAATTTTTCTCAGAATGACGACTGAATCTTCAACCCCGCGACCAGCGCGTTGTCCACTTCGTCCACACCGCCCGGGCTCTTGATGTACTGCAGGTTCGGGCGCACGGTCAGCCAGTTGGTGACGTGGAAGCCGTAGTAGAGCTCGGCGTTGTACTCGGTGCGCTGCAGCGGCGCGAAGCCTGGGTTGTCATAGTCGTTGATGCCGGACTGGGCATTGAACAGCTCGGCACGCTTCTTCACATCGTCATTGACGTGGATGCGGGCGATGCCGAAGCCGATGTCATCCTTGGGCCGGGCATCGAAGGCGCCCTTGTAGACCAGGCCGACCTGCTGGTAGTTGTCGACCACGTTGGTGGCCTTGTCGTGCACGGTGAAGTTGGCGAACAGGCTCAGGCCGCGGTTGACGTCGCCGGCATGGGCGGTGACCTGCTGCTGGGCCACGACCCACCAGCCGTGCTTGCTGGAGTGCGACTTGAACGCCGCGCCGGTCAGCGCCTGCGGGTTGCCGTTGATGTCGTCGTAGACGTCGTCGGCCTTGGCGGTGCTGTAGTAGTAGCCCAGGCGGTACTCGCCCGGCAGGCCGTTGACCTTCGGCGACCAGACCGCCTCCACCGGCAGGATCGCGCCCTTGGTGCCGCTGCCGCTAAGTTTGAAGCCGTTGCCGGTCTCCAGGTTCGACGGGTTCTGCTCGTACGCGCCGACCTGGACGAAGAATTCCGGGGTGATGTTGTACTTGACCCGCAGTGCCCACTGGCTGACCGGCCAGTTGTACCAGATGCCGCCGACCCAGTTGCCCACTTGCGAGCCGCAGAAGGCCAGGTTCTGGAAGTCGCAGGGGAAGCTGTTGAAGTCCTCGCCCTCGCCGAAGCGGCCGAATTTCACGTCCAGCGCGCCGTCGAAGTACTTCTGCTTGACCCACATCTGCGTCAGGCGCCAGGTCTGGCCACGGCCCCAGACTTCCTGAACCGAGCTGAACTGCCCGGCACGCGGGTCGCTGATGCGGTCGTTGGACAGGTTGCGGCCGCTACGCTCGGTGATCGCCAGCTTGAACTCGGTGTCCTTCCAGCCGAAGATCTTCTCCAGGTCCAGGTGCGCGCCCAGGGCGAACTGGTCGCTGTAGCGCGCGGTCTTGTCGTCGTTGTAGCCACCGTGCAGGTTGCCGGCCACTTCGCCAACGTAGTCGAGGGTGAAGTCGTAGCCCTTCTCCAGCAGCTCGGTACGGGTGCCGCCCCAGTCGCCGGTCATCCATTTCGATTCCGACGAGAAAGCCTCGGCGGCCTGGGCCCCGCTGCTGCCGACCAGCGCCAGCAAGGCGAGCGATCCCAGGGTCTTGATGCGATTGCGATGTTCCATCCCTTTGCGTCCTCTTTTCTTGTTATGCATTGTTCTAGACGATTCAACGGCCTTTGAAGCGAGTCACGTTGTCCTTGATGGCAGTGCCGCTGGCGGTGAGGTCGAGACGTTCGCCGCTGCCGGCGTCGAACAGCAGCACCCGCGCCGGGTCGAACTGCAGGTTGAGGCTGTCGCCCACCCGGCACGCTACATCCGGCGCCAGGCGGCAGCAGACCTTGGTCTGGTTGAGGGTGACGAATACCAGCAGGTCCGGGCCGGTGGGTTCGGTGACCTGCACTTCGGTGCGGATGGCGGGCATGCCGTTGCCCTCGGCGGCCCCCAGCGAGATTTGTTCAGGGCGCACGCCGAGGATGATCTCGCGCCCTTCCAGCTCGTCCGCCGCCACGCCCAACGGCAGCTCGCAGCGCGCCTGGCCGCTGTCGAGCAGCGCCAGCACCCGCCCGTCCTGCTTCATCAGGCGCACGGGAATGAAATTCATCGGCGGCGAGCCGATGAAACTGGCGACGAACAGATTGGCCGGGTCGTTGTAGATCTGTTGCGGGGTGCCGAACTGCTGAATGATGCCGTCCTTCATCACCGCCACCTTGTCGCCCAGGGTCATGGCCTCGATCTGGTCATGGGTGACATACACCGTGGTGGTCTTCAGGCGCTGGTGCATCAGCTTGATCTCGGTGCGCATCTCCACCCGCAGCTTGGCGTCGAGGTTCGACAGCGGTTCATCGAACAGGTAGATCTTCGGCCGCCGCGCCAGCGCCCGGCCCATGGCCACGCGCTGCTGCTGGCCGCCGGACAGCTGCCCGGGCTTGCGCCCCAGCAGGTGCTCGATCTGCAGCAGCTTGGCCACCCGCGCCACCTCCTCGTCGATGGCGGCCTGGGACATCTTGCGGATCTTCAGGCCAAAGGCGATGTTGTCGCGCACGTTCATGGTCGGGTACAGCGCGTAGGACTGGAACACCATGGCGATGTCGCGATCCTTGGGGCTCATGCCGCTGACATCCTCGTCGTCGATGAGGATCGCCCCGCCGCTGATGCTTTCCAGGCCGGCGATGCAGTTCATCAGCGTCGACTTGCCGCAGCCCGAGGGCCCGACCAGGATCAGGAACTCGCCGTCCTTGATCGCCAGCTGGATGTCCTTGAGCGTGTCCGGCAGGCCCGCGCCATAGGTCTTGTGCACATTGCGAAGTTCGAGTGTTGCCATGACTTACCCCTTGACCGCGCCGGCGGTCAGCCCGCGCACGAAATACTTGCCCGCAATCACGTAGACCAGCAGCGTCGGCAGCCCGGCGATCATCGCCGCGGCCATGTCGACGTTGTATTCCTTGGCCCCGGTGCTGGTGTTGACCACGTTGTTCAGGGCCACGGTGATCGGCTGCGAGTCGCCGCTGGAGAACACCACGCCGAACAGGAAGTCGTTCCAGATCTGGGTGAACTGCCAGATCAGGCAGACCATGATGATCGGCGTCGACATCGGCAGGATGATCCGCCCGAAGATGGTGAAGAACCCGGCGCCGTCCAGACGCGCGGCCTTGACCAGCGCCTCGGGGATGCTCACGTAGTAGTTGCGGAAGAACAATGTGGTGAAGGCCAGGCCGTACACCACATGCACCAGCACCAGGCCGCTGGTGGTGCTGGCCAGGCCCAGCTTGCCGAGGGTGAACGAGGCCGGCAGCAGCACGGTCTGGAACGGCAGGAAGCAGCCGAACAGCAGCAGGCCGAAGAACAGCTGCGAGCCACGGAAGCGCCACATCGACAGCACGTAGCCGTTGAGCGCGCCAACGGCCGTGGAGATCAGCACCGCCGGCACGGTGATCAGGATCGAGTTGAGAAAATAGCCATTGACCGTGGCCCAGGCCTTGGCCCAGCCAATGCCGGTGAACACCGCAGGCCAGCTCAGCAGGTTGCCGGTGCTGATGTCCTCGGGGGTCTTGAAGCTGGTCAGCAGCATGACCACCAGCGGCACCAGGTACAGCAACACCGCCAGCAGCAGCACCGCGTGGATGGCGATGCGGCTGAGGTTCAGCGCGGGTTTGTCGACAGGACTAGTCATGGCGTTTGCCCCGCAGTTCGGAGTACAGGTAGGGGACGATGATCGCCAGGATCGCGCCCAGCATGAGGATGGCGCTGGCCGAGCCCATGCCCATCTGCCCACGGCTGAAAGTGAACGAGTACATGAACATCGCCGGCAGGTCCGAGGAGTAGCCCGGCCCCCCTGCGGTCATCGCCGCCACCAGGTCGAAGCTTTTGATCGCGATGTGCGCGAGGATCATCAGCGAGCTGAAGAACACCGGGCGCAGGCTGGGCAGCACCACGGTCCAGTAGATGCGCGGCAGGCTGGCGCCATCGAGCTGTGCGGCGCGGATGATCGACTGGTCGACGCCGCGCAGGCCGGCGAGGAACATCGCCATGATGAAGCCCGAGGCCTGCCACACGGCAGCGATCACCAGGCAGTAGACCACCCGGTCGGGGTCGATCAGCCAGTCCAGGCGAAAGCCTTCCCAGCCCCAGTCGCGCAGCAGCTTGTCCAGGCCCATGCCGGGGTTGAGCAGCCACTTCCAGGCGGTACCGGTGACGATCATCGACAGCGCCATGGGGTACAGGTAGATGGTGCGGATGAAGCCTTCGCGGCGGATGCGCTGGTCGAGCAGCACCGCAAGGAACACGCCGATGGCCAGGGTGATGCCGATGAACAGCCCGCCGAACAGCAGCAGGTTCTTGCTCGCCACCCACCAGCGGTCGTTGTCGAACAGCCTGGCGTACTGCGCCAGGCCTGCCCACTTGTAGGTGGGCAGGAAGGTCGAGGTGGTGAACGAGAGGACGAAGGTCCACAGGATGTAGCCGTAGAAGCCCACCAGGACGATGAACATGCTCGGCGCCAGCACCAGTTTCGGCAGCCAGCGCTGCAGCGCGTCCAGGGGTGAGGCCCGCAGGCGGGCGGTTGCTGTAGTCATGATCTGGGTTCCCGATGCACCGAATCGCGGGCCAGGCCCGCTCCCACGCCAACAGTGGATTCATCGTGGGAGCGGGCTTGGCCCGTGATCGGGGTTACTTGGCGGCGTTGACGGCTGCGGCTAGCTTCTTCGCCGCGTCGGCCGGATCGGCCTTGGGATCGTTGATGTAGTTGGTCACCACATCGAAGAACGCCCCCTGTACCGCCAGGGTGGTGGCCATGTTGTGCGCCATGCTCGGTTGCAGGCCGCCGTTTTTGGCATCGGCCAGGAAGTCCTGGGCCGCCGTCTGGGCGCAACTGTCGAAGCCGTACTTGCCCATGTCGGCAAGCATGTCGTTACGCACCGGGATCGAGCCCTTGTTGATGCTGAAGACCTTCTGGAAGTCCTCGCCCAGCACCTTGCGGGCGATGTCCTGCTGGCCTGCCGCGGTACCCTTGTCCTTCTGCTTGAACACCACCAGCGAGTCGATGTTGTAGAGGAAGGCCTGGTCGGTGCCGGGGAAGGCCACGCACTGGTAGTCCTTGCCAGCGGTCTTCTTCGCCAGGGTCCATTCGCTCTTGGCCCAGTCGCCCATGATCTGCATGCCGGCCTTGCCGTTGATGACCTTGGCCGCTTCAAGGTTCCAGTCCTGGCCCTTGCCGTCCGGGTCCATGTAGGTGGCGACCTTCTTAAGCTCGGTGAGCGCCTTGACCATCTCGGGGCCGGTCAGGGCCTTTTCGTCCAGCTCGACCAGGGCCTTCTTGTAGCCCTCGACGCCCATCACCGAGAGCACCACATTCTCGAACACAGTGCTGTCCTGCCACGGCTGGCCGCCGTGGGCCAGTGGGATGAAGCCAGCAGCCTTGAGCTTGTCGGCAGCGGCGTAGAATTCATCGAGGGTAGTCGGGGCCTTGTCGATACCAGCCTTCTTGAACACTTGCGGGTTGATCCACAGCCAGTTGATACGGTGGATGTTCACTGGCACGGCCACGTAGTCGCCGTCGTACTTCACGGTGTCGGCGACCTTCTTGTCGAGCAGGCCGTCCCACTTCTCGTCCTTGGCCACGCCCTTGAGCACGTCGGGATCGAGCAACCCGGTGGCGGCCCAGTCCTGGATATCCGGGCCCTTGATCTGCGCGACCCCAGGCGGGTTGCCAGCCACGGCGCGGCTCTTGAGCACGGTCATGGCGGTGGCGCCACCGCCGCCGGCCACGGCGCCGTCCTTCCAGGTGAAGCCGTCCTTCTCGACCTGCGCCTTGAGCACGTCGACCGCGGCCTTCTCGCCGCCGGAGGTCCACCAATGGACGACTTCCACGCTGCCTTTGGAGTCGGCGGCCTGGGCACTGAGGGAGAACAGGGAGGCGAAGGAGATCGCGGCGGCGAGACGAAGCGTCGGATGCATGGGATTACCTTTCTTGTTGTTATGCGAGGCAAGACTGTCGCTTGCATGGCATGGAGTGTAGGGAGGTCGCGCCCGGCACCAGGTAACGAACGGATGCGCGAATGTCATCGTCTGGTTACAAAGCCAGGGCCGTGGCCAGGCTCGGCGCCAGCGGCAGGCGTGGCAGCAGCAGGGCCTGGTAGGCGTGGTAGAGGTCAGGCTTGCCACCCCAGATGCGCGCACTGGGCAGCAGTGCCGGGTCGAGCTCGTGGTGCCAGCTGCCATGGGCGCGGTCGATGAAGTGGCTGGCGATGAAGTCCCAGAAGCAGCGGTACCAGTGTTCGTACTGGGCTTCACCGGTACGTCGCAACAGCGCCGCGGCAGTGGCACAGGCCTCGGCATGCACCCAGTGCAGGCGCTCGCGCACCACCGGGCGGTCGTGCCAGTCCAGGGTGTAGACCAGCCCCGGCGCACCGTCTGCCTGCCAGGCGTGGCGACAGGCCCTGTCGAACAGGCCCTGGGCGGCGGGCAGCAAGGACTCGGGCGCAGGCAGTTGCGCCCTTTGCAGGGCCGCCTCGAGGTGCAGTACCAGGCGCGCCCATTCGAAGGCGTGGCCGGGCGTGGTCCCGTAGGGACGGAAGCCATCGGCAGGGTTTTCGCGGTTGTAGTCGGGGAGCGCCTGCCACTGCGCATCGAAATGTTCCGTGACGCGCATACCGTCGGCAGCGGCGCGGGTCAGGATCAAGCGCTCGACGATCCGTTGGGCGCGCAGCAACCACTGTGTGTCGCCGGTCACATCAGCCACGGCGAGGAAGGCTTCGACGCCGTGCATGTTGCTGTTGGCGCCCCGGTAGGCCTCCGCCTGCCGCCAGTCGCGGGAGAACGACTCGCGCAGGGCGCCCTCCTCTTCGCACCAGAAGCGCTGCGCGATGACCTGGGTTACCGCCTCCAGCAACGCCGACGCCTGGCTGATGCCCGCCACCACCGCCGAGCTGGCGGCGAGGGCGACGAAGGCGTGCAGGTAGGCGGCCTTGCCGGTGTCGCCATGACCTTCGGGCTGCGCGTACCAGCCGTCATGTTCCTGGTCGCGCAGCGGGCCGCACAGGGCATCGACGCCATGCTCGACCAGCTCGCGGCAACCCGGAACGCCCTGGATATGCGCCAAGGCAAAACTGTGGGTCATGCGCGCGGTGTTCATGGTCTCGGCCAGGGCGCAACGGGGCAGGCGGCCTTCGTCATCGAGGTTGCCGAACCCCTGAGGCAGGCGCGAAGCCCTGGCGAAGGAGAGCAGGCGCAGGGCCTCGGCGTCGAGCCAGGCATGGTGTGTCGGGGAGTTGAGCCAGCTGATGGCCATGGGTGCACCTTCCTTGTTGTTGTCAGCCGATTCTAGTCAGCCATCCTGGCTGGCATGTCACGAAGCCCGGCTCGATTGTCACCGCATCGTTACATCCAAGCGCTTATCGCGTGGCAAGGGCTCATTCGGCTGTACGCGGCAGGTACAAGGTCACCCGCAGTCCACCCTCGCGCAGGTTCAACAGGCTTACCTCCCCGCCATGGCTATGGGCGATGTTGCGCGCGATGCCCAGCCCCAGCCCATACCCCTGCTGCTGCCCGGCCAGGCGGAAGTGCGGCTCGAACACCTGCTCCAGGCGTTGCTCCGGCACCCCCGGCCCCTGGTCGTCCACCTGCAGCACGAAGCTCTCGGCGGTATCGATGATGCGCAGCTGCGCCCGCTCGCCATACTTGATGGCGTTGTCGATCAGGTTGCCGATGCAGCGGCGCAAGGCCAGCGATTTGCCGGGGTACGGTGCCAACGCCTGCCCCTCCACGGTGATGCGCCCATCGCCGAGATAAGGTTCGGCCAGCAGCTCCAGCACCTGGTTGAGATCGATCGGCTCGATGTTCTCGTGGATATCGGTGTCCTTCACGCATTGCAGCGCGCCCTTGACCAGCAGCTCCAGCTCATCGAGGTCGCGGCTGAACCTGGCCTGCAGCTTTTCGTCCTCGAGCAGCTCCACTCGCAGTCGCAGGCGCGTGATCGGTGTGCGCAGGTCATGGGAAATGGCGCTGAACAGCTGGGAACGCTCGGTCAGGTAACGGCTTATCCGATCACGCATGTTGTTGAACGCCCGCCCCACCTCGACCACTTCGCTGCCTCCGCCTTCGGCCACCGGGGCCACGTCCGCCCCCAGCGACATTTCCCGCGCCGCCCGTGCCAGGCGCTTGAGCGGCCGGCTCTGCCAGTGCACCAACAGACCGATGAACAGCAGCAACAGCACGGTGGTCAGGGCAATGAAGCCGATCTGCTGACGCGGCAAGCGTTCGGCCTCGAGGCTGGTGTAGGGCTCGGGCAGCAGCGAGGCGATGTACAGCCATTCGCCTTCGCCGAGGCGGATCTGGGTCACCAGCACCGGCGGATTGAGCGGCTCGAGGGTCAACGAATAGTGCGCCCACGAGCGGGGCAGCTCATCGAGTTTCAGGCCGCTGTTGAAAATGCGCAGATCGTCGGGGCTGACGAACTCCACGGAGATCTCCATCTGCTGGCCAAGACGCTCGTGCAGCACCTCCTGGAATACGTCGATCACTGCCTGCTTGCGCGGGGTGATCGGCAACACCGGCATTTCCAGAGGCTTGACGTTGAGCGAGACGAAGAAGCGCGTGCCGCCCATGCTGCGCAACTGATCCAATACCATGGGCCGGTAGGCCACCGGCAGCGAGCGGAAGTAGCTGACACTGGCACTCATCGAGTGCGCGAGGCTGCTGGCGCTGGCGCGCAAGCCCTGCAGCTGGCTGGCGCGCAGCTGCGCGACCCAGATCACGCTGGACAGGCCCTGAGCCAGCAACACCACCAGCAAGGTAAGCAGCAGCATGCGCCCCAACAGCGAGCGCGGCAGCAGGCGCCAGCGACGCTCGTCAGGCCGGGCAGACATTGGCCGCCAGCAGGTAGCCGCTGCCACGCACGGTGCGGATCAGCCGGGGTGGTTTTTCCGTGTCGCGCAGGCGCTGGCGCAGGCGACTGACCGCCATGTCGACGATACGGTCCAGCGGCATCGGTTCGCGACCACGGGTGGCGTTGCCGATGGTGTCGCGGTCGAGGATCTGCTGCGGGTGATCGAGAAACAGTTTGAGCAGGGCGAAGTCGGCGCCGGAGAGGATCACTTCTTCGCCGTCGCGGTGGAACAGACGGTGGCTGATCGTGTCCAGGCGCCAGTCATCGAAGGCCAGCACCGCACTGGCCAGCGTCGCCTGGCCGAAATCGGCACGGCGCAACAAGGCCTTGATCCGTGCCTGCAGCTCTCGCGGGCTGAAGGGTTTTCCGAGGTAGTCGTCGGCGCCCAGCTCCAGGCCGATGACCCGATCGGCTTCATCGGAACTGGCGGTGAGCATGATGATCGGCACCCGCGCCTGGCGCGGGTGCTGGCGAACCCAGCGACACAGGCTGAAACCGTCTTCGTCGGGCAGCATCACGTCGAGGATCACCAGGTCGTAGGGGTTGGCGTCCAGGGCGCGGCGAAAGCCCTGGCCGTCAGGTTCGGCGTGCACCTGCAGGCCGCAGCGGGCGAGGTAGGTCTGCAGCAGTTCGCGGATGTCCTGGTCGTCGTCGACCATCAGGATCGATTTGCCGGCAGTGGTCACAATGGTCAGTCCTTTTGTAAACGCAGATCTTGATGCCTGCTGTGGGGGTCGCTTTGCGGCCCCGTCGGTTAGAGGTCCAGCGCCTGCTGCAAAGCCACTCCAGCCCCCAGCAACCCGGAAAACTCCGCCGTCACCAGCCATACCGGCACCCCGGCGAAGTAGCCGCTCATGCAGCCTTTGTCGGCGAAGCTCGCGGCAAAGCCGCTGCGCAGGAACAATTCAGCGAAACGTGGGATCACGCCACCGACAATGTAGACGCCACCCCGCGCCCCGAGGGTGAGCACATTGTTGCCCGCCACCCGGCCGAGGAACCGGCAGAACTGCTCGACCACCGCTAGCGCCCGTGGCTCGTTGGCCAGCGCCGCGTCGGTGATCTGCGCCGGGGTCTTGTGCGTCGGCGCAGCACCATCGAGCGCACAGATGGCCTGGTACAGGCGCACCAGCCCACCGCCACTGAGCACGGTCTCGGCACTGACATGGCCGATCTGCCGGTGGATTTCCTGGTGGATCGCCGCCTCACGGGCATTGCCCACCGGCAGGTCGACATGCCCGCCCTCCCCCGGCAGCGCCAGCCAGTGCTCACCGTGGCGCAGCAGGCTGCCCACGCCCAGGCCTGTGCCGGGGCCGATCACCAGCGCCGGGCGCGATGGATCGGCGAGGCCTGCGCAGACTTCACGAAATTCGCCTGCGCGCAGGCGAGTCATGCCCAGCGCCATCGCGGAAAAGTCGTTGATCAGCAGCAGGCGGTCGACCTGCAGCGTCTGGCAGAACGCGCTGCGGCTCAGGCGCCAGTGGTTGTTGGTAAAGCGAAACTCGTCGCCGTCCACGGGGCCTGCCACCGCCAGGCACACCGCCGCCAGGCCGCCACGGGCGATACGCTGGTCGGCCAGATAGGCCTCGATGGCCTGTTCAGGGCTGGTGTAGTCGGCGGTGGCCAGCACCTGCACCGCCTGCAGTTCATTGTCGCGCCACACGGCAAAACGCGCGTTGGTGCCACCGATGTCGCCGACCAGCAAGGCCTTCATTCGAGGTTCTCCAGGGCCGAGGTGAAGGCGCTCGCGCCTTGCTCGGCGGAACTGAACGCCACACGCATGAAGCCGAACAGCTCACGCCCGCACCCCAGGTCGTTGCCCTTGGGTGGCGCAGGCAGTTCACGGTCGGCCAGTTCCTCGGCCGAGACCATGATCCGCAGCGTGCCTTCGGCACCATCGACGCGCACGATATCACCATCGCGCACCCGCGCCAGCGGGCCACCATCAAAAGCCTCCGGGCAGACGTGGATGGCCGCCGGGATCTTGCCCGAGGCGCCGGACATACGCCCGTCGGTGACCAGCGCCACCTTGAAGCCGCGATCCTGCAGCACGCCGAGGAACGGCGTCAGCTTGTGCAGCTCGGGCATGCCGTTGCAGCGCGGCCCCTGGAAACGCACCACGGCGACGAAGTCACGCTCCAGCTCGCCGGCCTTGAACGCATCGGCCAGCGACTGCTGGTCGTGGAACACCCGGGCAGGCGCCTCGACCACCCGGTGCTCGGGCGCCACGGCGGAGACCTTCATCACGCCACGGCCAAGGTTGCCTTCCATCACCCGCAAACCGCCCTCGGCGGAGAACGGCCGCGCCACCGGGCGCAGGATGCTTTCGTCGAGGCTGTGCTGCGGCCCCTCGCGCCAGACCAGGCGGCCATCCTCCAGGAACGGCTCCTGGGTGTAGCGGCGCAGGCCATGCCCGGCCACGGTGTTGACATCCTCGTGCAGCAGGCCCGCGTCGAGCAGTTCGCGAATGAGGAAGGCCATGCCACCGGAGGCCTGGAAGTGGTTGATGTCGGCCTTGCCGTTGGGATAGACGTGGGACAGCGTCGGCACCACCTCGGACAGATCGGCCATGTCCTGCCAGGTCAGCTGGATGCCGGCGGCCTGGGCGATGGCCGGGATATGCAGGGTGTGGTTGGTCGAGCCGCCGGTGGCGTGCAGGGCGACGATCGAGTTGACCAGCGCCTTTTCGTCGACGATCTGGCCAATGGGCATGAAGCTGCCACTGGCGTTGGTCATGCGCGTGACCTGGCGCGCGGCCTCGGCGGTGAGGGCATCGCGCAGCGGCGTGTAGGGGTTGACGAACGAGGCGCCCGGCAGGTGCAGGCCCATGACCTCCATCACCAGCTGGTTGGTGTTGGCGGTGCCGTAGAAAGTGCAGGTGCCGGGGCCGTGGTAGCTCTTCATTTCCGATTCGAGCAGTTGCTCGCGGGTGGCCTTGCCCTCGGCGTAGCGCTGGCGCACATCGGCCTTTTCCTTGTTGGAGATGCCCGAGACCATCGGCCCGCCCGGCACGAAGATCGTCGGCAGGTGGCCGAAACGCAAGGCGCCCATCATCAGCCCGGGGACGATCTTGTCGCAGATGCCCAGCATCAGCGCGGCATCGAACATGTTGTGCGACAGGGCGATGGCGGTGGACATGGCGATCACTTCACGGCTGGCGATGGCCAGCTCCATGCCCGGCTCGCCCTGGGTGACGCCGTCGCACATGGCCGGCACACCGCCGGCGAACTGGCCGACCGAACCGACTTCGCGCAGCGCCTGTTTGATCTGTTCGGGGAAGTGCTGGTACGGCTGGTGCGCCGAGAGCATGTCGTTGTAGGCCGAGACAATGGCCACGTTGGCCGCGTCCATCAGCCGCAGGGTCTGCTTGTCGTCCCCACCGCAGCCAGCCACGCCATGGGCGAAGTTGGCGCACTGCAACTGGGCGCGCATGGGTCCGTCACTGGCCGCCCCACGGATCAGCTCAAGGTAGCGTTCACGGGTACGGCGGCTGCGGGCGATCAGCCGTTCGGTGACCTCAAGGATGCGCGGATGCATGTACTGGACTCCAGGCTAACTGTGGGGCGGCTTTACTGGGGCATTTTCCCTCCAAACGATTGCGACCTAGTCTCTAGGAAAAGGCGCATGGACCGCTCGACAGGGGGATAACCCAACCACTCGTTGTATGTTTAAACAAAATACTGCCAGCAAAAAGGCTTGTTTTCTATCTCTCGGTGAATAATCTTGTAATTCCAACAACAAAACCGTTTCAGTGAAGCTGTCCTTTGTGCCACAGGCTTCACCCGACTGCCAGAGGTAATACCATGACCCTACGCATCGCCATCAACGGATTCGGCCGCATCGGACGCAACGTCCTGCGCGCACTGTACACGCAGGGCTACCGCCAGGACCTGCAGGTCGTCGCCATCAACGACCTGGGCGACAGCGCGATGAATGCCCACCTGCTCAAATACGACAGCGTCCACGGCACCTTTGACGCCACTGTCGAGGCCGACCACGAAAGCCTCACCGTCAATGGCGACCGCATCGCCGTCAGCGCCATCCGCAACCCTGCCGAGCTGCCCTGGAAGACCTTGGCCATCGATGTGGTGTTCGAATGCACCGGGCTGTTCACCGAACGTGCCAAGGCCGCCGCGCACCTGAGCGCCGGGGCCGGCAAGGTGATTGTCAGCGCCCCGGCCAAGGGTGTCGACGCCACCGTGGTCTACGGGGTCAACCACGATGTGCTGCGCGCCTCGCACCAGATCATCTCCAACGCCTCGTGCACCACCAACTGCCTGGCACCGATCGCCCAGGTGCTGCACCGCGAGTTCGGCATCGAGCAAGGCCTGATGACCACCATCCACGCCTACACCAACGACCAGGTGCTCACCGACGTCTACCATAGCGACCCGTACCGCGCCCGCTCGGCCACCCAGTCGATGATCCCGAGCAAGACAGGCGCCGCCGAGGCCGTCGGCCTGGTATTGCCGGAACTGGCCGGCAAGCTCACCGGCATGGCCGTACGAGTGCCGGTGATCAACGTGTCGCTGGTCGACCTCACCGTCAACCTGCAGCGCGAAACCAGCGCCGAGGAAGTCAACCAGCTGTTCCTCGAGGCCAGCCGTCATTCCCGGGTGCTGGGCTATAACGCCCTGCCGTTGGTGTCGTGCGACTTCAACCACAACCCACTGTCGTCGATCTTCGACGCCAACCACACCCGTGCCAATGGGCGGATGCTCAAGGTACTGGCCTGGTACGACAATGAGTGGGGTTTCTCCAACCGCATGCTGGATAACTGCCTGGCGTTGTTCAACGCACGCTGAGGCAGGGAACACGCCCAGGCGGCATTCGACTTGTGTGGGAGCGGCCCCCCCTGCTCCCACAAGCTTTACTCTTTCATGACATTTCCATGCTTGACCTTGGCTAGTGATGATACGCATTATCATTAACCCCAAAGCGCCCAGGTTCCCCCGTGAGTCAGTCCCGGTTCAACTCAGTGTTCCTCACTCAGCGTCTCACTCTGCTGCGCACGCTGCAGCGCATGGTGGGCAACCCCAGCACCGCCGAGGACCTGCTGCAGGAAACCTACCTGCGGGTCACCCGCGCCCTGGGCGAGCGCCCGATCGAGCACCTGGAACCTTTCGTGTTCCAGACCGCCCGCAACCTTGCCCTGGACCACCTGCGCACGCGCCGGGTGCAGGCGCGCACGCTGGTGGACGACGTGCCCGAGCAAGTCCTGCATAACGTCGCGGCGCCTGCCGCGAGCAGCGAGGACGCCGCCCACGCCGAGCAACTGCTCAAGCACCTGAGCGTCAGCCTCGGCCAGTTGAGCGAACGCCAGCAACGCATCTTCATCCTCAGCCGCCTGCACGGCGCCAGCTACCTGGAAATCGCCGAGCAGTTGAGCGTCTCGGCCAGTACCGTGCAGAAGGAGCTGAAACTGATCATGGCCATCTGCATGGGCGTAGCCGATCGTCACCAGTGACGCGACCGCTCGCCGCGGGTCAGCGCAAAGCCCTTGCCATGGGCAAGGTCTGCACTGATCATGCGCAAAAAATGCCCGATGCAAGGATACCCCGTGACCGACCACCCCACCCCTCGCCCGTCACCCGCCGAGCCTGATGCCCGCGCCCGTGCCCGCGAAGAGGCGCTGGACTGGTTGATCCGCCTGCAATGCGCCAGCGAAGACGACACCCGCGCGTTCGAGCACTGGCTGGGCGCCGAGCCGGAAAACGCCGAGGCCTATGTCGAGGCCGAAGCGCTGTGGAACGGCGCCTCGCTGCGCCAGGCCGCCGGCCAGTTGCAGCACAGGCGCAAGCGCTCGCTTGCCGGGCGCCTGCGCAGCCACTGGAAACCGCTGGCTACCGCCGCGGTGCTGCTGGTCGGGCTGTTCACTTTCGGCAACCTGCCGGTGCGCCTGCAGGCCGACCACCTGACCGTGGTCGGCGAGCGCCAGCGCCTGGAGCTGGACCACGGCGCCAAGGTGCTGCTCAACACCAATTCGGCCTTTGCCAGCGACGAACGCGATGGCCGCAAGGTTGCCCGCCTGTTGCAGGGCGAGGCGTATTTCCAGGTGTCCAACGCCAGCCAGCCGCCGCTTGAAGTCCAGGCCGGCCCACTGCGCGCCAGCGTGCGCGACACCGATTTCGCCGTGCGCTACCTCGATGGCGAAGCCCAGGTGCGGGTGCAGCGCGGCGACGTCGACCTGCAGGCCGCGAGCGACCAGCGCATCCGCCTGAGTGCCGGAGACAGCATCAGCGTCGGCCCCACGGGCTTCGGTCAGCGCCAGCGCCCCGACATGAGCAAGGACCTGGCCTGGATCGAAGGCCGCCTGGTGTTCGAGAACTGCCCGCTGAGCCAGGTGCTCGCCGAGGTCCGCCGCTACTACCCGGGATGGATCATCAACCGCAACGCACACCTGGAGCAGATCGCGGTCACCGGCAACTACCGCCTCGACCAGCCGCTGGAAACGCTACGTGCCCTGGCCCACATCACCTCGGCGCAACTGCATGAATACCCGGCCGTGGTAATCCTCAACTGACCTTGCAAGTTTTTTTACGCGATCACCCTGCATCACCCGTCTCGTTATAGCCAATACGATTGATTCTCGTTCGAAAACGAGAACAAACACTGTCTATGACTTACGCGCGACAGGGAGCGCTTTCGATGCCCACAGGTCAAACCCGCCCGTCCTCTTCTTCCCGCCGCCGCGGGCAATTGTCCCTGTTGACCTTGGCCCTGCTCGCCAGCGGCGCCTGCAGCCTGCCTGCGCTGGCCGTGGAACCGGCCCAGGCGAGCAGCCCGCGCATGGGCGACTACCGCTTCGCCATCGCCCAGCAACCGCTGGTCGAGGCCATCAATGCCTTCAGCCAGGTCACCGGCTGGCAGGTCGGCTTCAGCGCCGAGCTGGCCGACGGCGTGGCCTCGCCGGGCGTACAGGGCTCGCTGGCACCGGAGGCAGCGCTGCAGCGCCTGCTGCGCGGCACCGGCCTGGGCTACCGCAAGATCAGCAACGGCAACGTGGTGCTCGAACGCCAGGCCGCTGGCAACGCCATCGCCCTGCAGCAGGTGACCGTCAGCGCCACCCGTAGCGCCCAGGACGTCAGCCAGGTGCCGAGCACCGTCAGCGTGCAGACCCGCGAGCAACTGGACCGGCAGAACGTCAACGACATCAAGGAACTTGTGCGCTATGAGCCGGGTGTTTCCGTTGGTGGCGTCGGCCAGCGCAGCGGCCTGAATGGCTACAACATCCGCGGCATCGACGGTGAACGTATCCTGACTCAGGTCGACGGCGTGTCGATCCCCGACAGTTTCTTCTATGGCCCCTACGCCCAGACCCAACGCAACTATGTCGACCCGGAAATCGTCAAGCGCGTCGAGATCCTTCGCGGCCCGGCCTCGGTGCTGTACGGCAGCAACGCCATCGGCGGCGCGGTGAGTTACTACACCCTCGACGCCGAGGACATCATCAAGCCGGGCAAGGATGTCGGCGCGCGTCTGAAGACCGGCTACAGCTCTGCTGACGAAAGCTGGCTGACCTCGGCCACCGTAGCCGGTCGCCAGGGCGACTTCGATGGCCTGCTGCACCTGAGCCAACGCAACGGCCATGAAACCGAATCGTATGGCGAACACGGCGGCACCGGCCTGAACCGCAGCAAGGCCAACCCGGAGGACGTGCGCACCACCAACGTCCTGGCCAAGCTTGGCTGGAACTACGCCGACGATGCCCGCTTCGGCTTCACCTACGAGCACTACAAGGACGACCGCGACCAGAACATCCTCAGCGCCGTCGGAGGCCCCTTCATTCCGGGCCGCGGTGCCTCGAACATGTATCGGATGCGCCAGGGCGACGACACCGTTACCCGCGAGCGCTTTGGCATCAACCATGAGTTCGGCCTCGAAAGCCTGGCCGCCGACCACGTGAAATGGAGCCTGAACTACCAGATCGCCAAGACCGACCAACGCACCGACGAGCTGTATTTCGCCAGTGGTCGCCAGGTGTTCCGTGATCGCCAGACCACCTACAAGGACCGCCAGTGGGTATTCGACGCCCAGATGGACAAGGCTTTCAGCCTCGGTGCCACCGACCACCTGCTGACCTACGGCACGACGCTCAAGCATGAAAAGATCACCGGTTCACGCAGCGGTACCGGCACCTGCCTCAACGTCGGCGGCAGTTGTACGGCGATCGGCCAGAACAGCCCCGGCGACGGCCAGGTAAGGGTCAGCGACTTCCCCGATCCGACGGTCAACACCTACAGCCTGTTCGCCCAGGACGAAATCCGCTGGAACAACTGGACCTTCCTGCCGGGCGCGCGGTACGACTACACCCGCATGGAACCGAAGATGACCAGCGAGTTCCTGCGCGGGGTCCAGGGCAACGGTGCGGCGCCGGGGGCCATCGACGACGCTGACAAGAAGTGGCACCGCGTATCGCCGAAGTTCGGCGTGACCTATGCCTTCAACGACCACTACACCTGGTACGGTCAGTACGCCGAGGGCTTCCGAACCCCGACCGCCAAGGCCATGTTCGGCCGCTTCGACAACCCGACCCTGGGCTACAGCGTCCAACCCAACCCGGACCTCGAGCCAGAGAAGAGCAAGAGCTACGAAACCGGCCTGCGCGGCAACTTCGAGGCCGGCGACTTCGATGTCGCCGTGTTCTACAACAAGTACCGCGACTTCATCAACGAAGACGCCGTGCAGTCGGCCAATCTGGGTTCGACCTTTCAGGCCAACAACATCAAGCACGCCACCATCAAGGGCGCGGAGTTCAAGGGTCGCCTGAACCTCGACCATTTCGGCGCTGCCCAGGGCCTGTACACCCAAGGCTCGCTGGCCTATGCCCGCGGTCGCAACGACGACAACGGTCAGCCACTGAACAGCGTCAACCCACTGACCGCAGTCCTCGGCCTGGGCTACGAGCAACAGAACTATGGTGGCCTGCTGAGCTGGACCCTGGTCAAGCGCAAGGACCGCGTCGACGACTCCACCTTCTTCGCCCCCGATGGCGCCAGCAAGCAGTTCCGCACCCCTGGTTACGGCGTGCTGGACCTGACCGGCTACTACAAGGTGACGGACGACATCACCGTCAACGCAGGCCTCTACAACCTGACCGACAAGAAGTACTGGCAGTGGGATGACGTACGTGGCTACGACGCGCTTGGCGAAGCGGGAGTGACCCAGCCGGCCAATCTCGACCGCCTGACCATGCCGGGCCGCAACTTCGCCATCAACCTGGTGTGGGACATCTGACGGAGCGAGATCGCCCTCGCCGGGCAAGCCCATTCCCCCAGGTCGTCTGTGGGAACGGGCTTGCCCGGCACTGTGTCGAGCCCTGTGCGAATGATTTCACTTCGCAGGTGAGGTTTTTTTACTGTTCCGCGTCTTCTGTTTCGTCTTGTCACTAGACGCCCCATTTTCCAAGGATGCCCCCATGACCGCCCCTTCCACCGAACGCGCCAACCTGCGCTCCCAGCGCCTGAACCAGGTCACCCACGCCCCGCACACCGAGCTGGACGCCCTGGTCAAGTCGCACAAGCCGTTCGACAGCCGCGAGAGCTTCGCCCGCTTCGTGGTCGCCCAGTACCTGTTCCAGTCCGAGCTGCAGGCGCTGTACACCGACCCGCAACTGATCGCCATCGTGCCGGATCTGGCCGAGCGCTGCCGCGCCGAGCAGGCCCGCCTGGACCTGGCCGACCTCGACACCGAAGTGCCCGCGCCCTTCGCCGGCGCCCTGGGCAAGCCAAGCCTGGGCGAAGCCCTGGGCTGGATCTTCGTCTCCGAAGGCTCCAAACTGGGCGCCGCGTTCCTGATCAAGCGCGCCGTGGCCCTGGAACTGTCCGAAACCTTCGGCGCCCGTCACCTGGGCGAACCGGCGGGTGGTCGCGCCGAAGGCTGGAAACAGTTCACCCGCATTCTCGACAGCCTGGACCTGTCGCCCGAGGAAGACGCCGCCGCCGAACGTGGCGCGGTCGCCGCCTTCGAACGCTTCACCGAGCTGCTCAAGCATGCCTATGCCGCCGACGCGGCGCTGGCCTGACACGCTTTACCCGGCCGCCTGCGGGCGGCCGCACCGTTGCAGTGAGACCATGACCCGAATCGCCCGCTCCAAAGCATCCCGCCTGCTCTACGCGATCCTGGCCTACGTCAGCCTGGGGATTGGCCTGGTGGCCATCGTCATTCCCGGGCTGCCCACCACCGAGTTCGTCCTCCTCGCCGCCTGGGCCGCCACCCGCAGCTCGCCGCGCCTGTCCGCCTGGCTGGAGAACCACCGGCTGTTCGGCCCGATCCTTTTCAACTGGCGCAACGGCAAGGTGATCCAGCGCCGCGCCAAGGTCAGCGCCACCCTCAGCATGTTGCTGTGCGCGAGCCTCATGCTGATCGTCCTCGAGCACCACTGGCCCGTGTTCCTTGCCATCGGCGGCATGGCACTGGGCAACCTGTGGATCTGGTCGCGCCCGGAACGGCCTATCCCTCAAGGCAGCGTCGAACTGCAAAATTGATTCACTCGCGCCCGCCATGAGCCGTCAGAGGCTAAGCAACCCCGAATACAGCGCATACGCCGCCAACCCGGCGCCCACCAGCACCGCCGCGAAGATCAGCTTCTCCCATGCGGTGAACAGCACCTGCCCCTGCTCACGCTTGGCCCGGGCGAACAGGACCACCCCCGGCGCGTAGAGCAACGCCGACAGCAGGATGTACTTGAGCCCACCGGCATACAGCAACCACACCGCATACAACAGCGCGATCACTGCGACCAGCATGTCCTTGCGCCGCAGCCCCGCCTGCCCCTGGTAGCTCTCGCCACGCACGGTCAGCAACACCGCATAGGCTGCCGACCAGAAGTAAGGCACCAGGATCATCGACGACGCCAGGTAGATCAGGCTGGTGTAGGTCCCGGCCGAGAACAGGGTGATCAGCAGGAAGCCCTGGATCATCACATTGGTCAGCCACAGTGCGTTGGCCGGCACATGGTTGGCGTTTTCCCGCGCCAGGAACCGCGGCATGGTCTTGTCGCGGGCGGTGGCGAAGAGGATCTCGGCACACAGCAGCGCCCACGACAGCAACGCCCCGATCAGCGACACCGCCAGGCCGATGCTGATCAGCAAGGCGCCCCAGGGCCCGACGATATGCTCCAGCACCGAGGCCAAAGAGGGGTTCTGCAAGCCGGCCAGCTCCGGCTGGGTCATCACCCCCAACGACAACACGTTGACCAGTACCAGCAGCGCCAGCACACCGAGAAAGCCAATCACCGTGGCCTTGCCCACGTCCGAACGGCGCAGCGCTCGCCCCGAATAGACGCTCGCCCCCTCGATGCCGATGAACACGAACACTGTGACCAGCATCATGTTGCGTACCTGCTCCAGCACGCTGCCGAACTGCGGATTGCTCAGCCCCCAGATGTCGCGGGTGAAGATATCGGCGCGAAAGGCGAACGCGGCGATGACGATGAACATCAGCAACGGCACCACCTTGGCCACGGTGGTCACCTGGTTGATGAACGCCGCCTCCTTGATGCCGCGCAGCACCAGGAAGTGCACCGCCCACAGCAGCAACGAGGCGCAGCCGATGGCCACAGGCGTGTTGCCCTGGCCGAACACCGGGAAGTAGAAGCCAAGGGTACTGAACAGCAGCACGAAGTAGCCGACATTGCCCAGCCAGGCGCTGATCCAGTAGCCCCAGGCCGAGGAAAAGCCCATGTAGTCGCCGAAACCAGCCTTGGCGTAGGCATACACCCCCGAGTCCAGCTCCGGCTTGCGGTTGGCCAGGGTCTGGAACACGAAGGCCAGCGCCAGCATGCCCACTGCGGTGATGCCCCAGCCGATCAGCACCGCCCCGACATCGGCGCGCGCCGCCATGTTCTGCGGCAACGAAAAGATCCCTCCGCCGATCATCGAACCGACCACCAGTGCGATCAGGGCGCCAAGGCGCAGCTTCTGTCCCGGTTCGCTCATGGGGCTCCTCGTGCGCGCGTGCGCGTAAACGTATTTGGCAACATGAATGTTACAAGTTTCTTATTGAATCGAGCCATTAAAGCTATAGCACTCATAACCGGACTGTCTATAGCCCGCGACCGATAAAAAGTGGCAGTTGCGAACTATCTCAACCCTCACCTAAATGCGTCGCTATTTACTGTGAAAAATTTGCGAAACCCCCAAAAGAGACTAACTTCATGGTTCGCAGGCAAAACGGGGCGTTTGCTCCAGAAGGACATGGAGGTGCCAGCGTACAAGGCCTGCAACGAAGCTGTCGGCATCCTCCAGGAGGCGCATGAGGGAATTTTCTTACCTTCATGCTGGCATGAACTGATCTAAGTCAGCGAATGATCCAGGCGTCAGATTTATTCTGAGGTCAACTTTCTCCTGGTACGGAGTCGATAAATGTCTGATTCTCCCGGAAAACTAAAACTGGGTGCGCTTGTTGCACTAGTAGTGGGCTCGATGATCGGTGGCGGGATCTTCTCGTTACCGCAAAACATGGCCGCCAGCGCCGGTGTCGGCGCCGTGCTGATCGGCTGGGCCATCACCGCGGTGGGCATGCTCACCCTCGCCTTCGTGTTCCAGACCCTGGCCAACCGCAAACCCGACCTCGACGGCGGTGTGTACGCCTACGCCAAGGCCGGTTTCGGCGACTACATGGGCTTTTCCTCGGCCTGGGGCTACTGGATCAGCGCCTGGCTGGGCAACGTCGGCTACTTCGTGCTGCTGTTCAGCACCCTGGGGTACTTCTTCCCAATCTTCGGCGAGGGCAACACCCCGGCGGCAGTGATCGGCGCCTCGGTCCTGCTGTGGGCCGTGCACTTCCTGGTGCTGCGCGGCATCAAGGAAGCCGCGTTCATCAACCTGGTCACCACCGTGGCCAAGGTCGTGCCGCTGGCCCTGTTCGCCCTGATCTGCCTGTTCGCCTTCAAGCTCGATGTGTTCACCGCGGATATCTGGGCCGTGGGCACACCGGAGCTGGGCAGCGTGATGAACCAGGTGCGCAACATGATGCTGGTCACGGTGTGGGTGTTCATCGGCATCGAGGGCGCGAGCATCTTCTCGTCCCGTGCGGAAAAACGCTCCGACGTCGGCAAGGCCACGGTCATCGGCTTCGTCACCGTGCTGCTGTTCCTGGTGCTGGTCAACGTGCTGTCGCTGGGCGTGATGACCCAACCCGAGCTGGCCAAGCTGCAGAACCCGTCGATGGCCGCCGTGCTTGAACATGTGGTGGGCCACTGGGGCGCGGTGCTGATCAGCGTCGGCCTGATCATCTCGCTGCTCGGCGCCCTGCTGTCGTGGGTGCTGCTGTGCGCCGAGATCATGTTCGCCGCCGCCAAGGACCACACCATGCCGGAGTTCCTGCGCCGCGAGAACGCCAACCATGTACCGGCCAACGCCCTGTGGCTGACCAACGCCATGGTGCAGATCTTCCTGGTCATCACCCTGTTCTCCAACAGCACCTACCTGTCGCTGATCTACCTCGCCACCTCGATGATCCTGGTGCCTTACCTGTGGTCGGCGGCCTATGCCTTCCTGCTCGCCTGGCGCAACGAAACCTACGAACAGGCCCTGGCCGAACGCAAGAAAGACCTGATCATCGGCGGCATCGCCCTGCTCTACGCGATCTGGCTGCTGTACGCCGGTGGCGTCAAGTACCTGCTGCTCTCGGCGCTGCTCTATGCCCCTGGCGCGATCCTGTTCGCCAAGGCCAAGCGCGAGGTCGGCCAGCCAATCTTCACCAGCGTGGAAAAACTGATCTTCGCCGCCGTGGTCGCGGGCGCCCTGGTGGCTGCCTACGGCTTGTATGACGGCTTCCTGACGCTCTGAACCCATGTCTTCGCATTACAGGAGGATTCACCATGTCCACTGAGAAACAGAAATACGGCGTACATTCCGAAGCCGGCAAGCTGCGCAAAGTGATGGTCTGCAGCCCGGGCCTGGCGCACCAACGGCTGACCCCGAGCAACTGCGACGAGCTGCTGTTCGACGACGTCATCTGGGTCAACCAGGCCAAGCGTGACCATTTCGACTTCGTCACCAAGATGCGCGAACGCGGCATCGAAGTGCTGGAAATGCACAACCTGCTGACCGAGACCGTGCAGAACCCCGAAGCGCTGAAATGGATCCTCGACCGCAAGATCACCGACGACACGGTTGGCATCGGCCTGAAGAACGAAGTGCGCAGCTGGCTCGAAGGGCTTGAGCCACGCAAGCTGGCCGAGTATCTGATCGGCGGCGTGGCAGGCGAAGACCTGCCCGACAGCGAAGGCGCGAGCGTGATCAAGATGTACCGCGACTACCTCGGCCACTCCAGTTTCCTGCTCGATCCGCTGCCCAATACCCAGTTCACGCGTGACACCACTTGCTGGATCTATGGTGGCGTCACCCTCAACCCGATGTACTGGCCGGCGCGACGCCAGGAAACGCTGCTGACCAGCGCCATCTACAAGTTCCACCCAGAGTTCACCAATGCCGACTTCGAAGTCTGGTACGGCGACCCGGACAAGGACCATGGCAAGGCCACCCTTGAAGGTGGCGATGTGATGCCGATCGGCAATGGTGTCGTACTGATCGGCATGGGTGAGCGCAGCTCGCGCCAGGCGATCGGCCAACTGGCGCAATCGCTGTTCGCCAAGGGCGCGGTAGAGAAGGTGGTGGTCGCCGGGCTGCCGAAATCCCGCGCCGCCATGCACCTGGACACCGTGTTCAGCTTCTGCGACCGCGACCTGGTCACCGTCTTCCCCGAAGTGGTCAAGGAAATCGTGCCATTCGTGATCCGTCCGGATAGCAGCAAGCCTTACGGCATGGACGTGCGTCGCGAGAACAAATCGTTCATCGAGGTAGTGGCCGAATCGCTCAACCTCAAGAAGCTGCGCGTGGTCGAGACCGGCGGCAACAGCTTCGCCGCCGAGCGCGAACAGTGGGATGACGGCAACAACGTGGTGGCCGTGGAGCCTGGCGTGGTCATCGGCTACGACCGCAACACCTACACCAACACCCTGCTGCGCAAGGCCGGGGTCGAAGTCATCACCATCAGTGCCGGCGAGCTGGGCCGGGGGCGCGGCGGCGGTCACTGCATGACCTGCCCGATCGTGCGCGACCCTATCGACTACTAAACGTCCATCACCCCGGCCGTGCTCACCCAGCAGCGGCCGGGGGATTACCGAACTCAAGGAGAATCATCATGGCGTTCAACATCCACAACCGTAACCTGCTCAGCCTCGAACACCACACCACCCGCGAGCTGCGTTACCTGCTGGACCTGTCCCGCGACCTCAAGCGCGCCAAGTACACCGGCACCGAGCAGCAGCACCTGAAGGGCAACAACATCGCCCTGATCTTCGAGAAGACCTCGACCCGCACCCGTTGCGCCTTCGAAGTCGCCGCCTACGACCAGGGCGCCAACGTCACCTACATCGACCCCAACTCCTCGCAGATCGGCCACAAGGAGAGCATGAAGGACACCGCCCGCGTGCTCGGGCGCATGTACGACGCCATCGAGTATCGCGGCTTCAAGCAGGAGATCGTCGAGGAACTGGCCAAGTTCGCCGGCGTGCCGGTATTCAACGGCCTGACCGACGAGTATCACCCGACCCAGATGATCGCCGACGTGCTGACCATGCGCGAAAACAGCGACAAGCCACTGCACGACATCAGCTACGCCTACCTGGGCGATGCCCGCAACAACATGGGCAACTCGCTGCTGCTGATCGGCGCCAAGCTCGGCATGGACGTGCGCATCGCCGCGCCCAAGGCGCTGTGGCCGCATGACGACCTGGTCGAGCGTTGCAAAAAGTACGCAGAAGAAAGCGGCGCGCGCATCACCCTGACTGAAGACCCGAAAGCCGCGGTCAAGGGCGTCGACTTTGTCCACACCGACGTCTGGGTATCGATGGGTGAGCCGGTCGAGGCCTGGGGCGAGCGTATCCAGCAACTGCTGCCCTACCAGGTGAACAAGGAGCTGATGAAGTCCACCGGCAACCCGCGCACCAAGTTCATGCACTGCCTGCCGGCGTTCCACAACTCCGACACCAAGGTCGGCAAGCAGATCGCCGAACAGTACCCGCACCTGGCCAACGGCATCGAAGTGACCGATGACGTGTTCGAGTCGCCGGCGTGCATCGCCTTCGAGCAGGCGGAAAACCGCATGCATACGATCAAGGCGATCCTGGTGTCGACCCTGGCTGATCTTTAACCACTAGCGGCAAGCTACAAGCTCCAAGCCACAAGAAGAAGCGACCTGTTGATCACCCGCCTCTACTTGAAGCTTGAAGCTTGAAGCTTGCAACTGACCTGAAGGACATTCCCCATGCGTATCGTTGTTGCATTGGGCGGCAACGCCCTGCTGCGCCGCGGCGAACCGATGACCGCCGACAACCAGCGCGCCAATATCCGCACCGCCACCGAACAGATCGCCAAGATCCATCCCGGCAACGAACTGGTCATCGCCCACGGCAACGGACCGCAGGTCGGCCTGCTGTCGCTGCAGGGGCTGTCGTACAAGCCAGATGAAGCCTATCCGCTGGACGTGCTTGGCGCTGAGACCGAAGGCATGATCGGCTACATGATCGAACAGGAACTGGGCAACCTGCTGGACTTCGAGGTGCCGTTCGCCACGCTGCTCACCCAGGTTGAAGTGGACGCCAACGACCCGGCGTTCAAGGACCCGACCAAGTTCATCGGCCCCGTGTACGCCAAGGACGAAGCCGAGCGCCTGGCCAAGGAAAAAGGCTGGGTGGTCAAGCCAGACGGCGACAAGTACCGCCGGGTCGTGGCCAGCCCGAAGCCCAAGCGCATCTTCGAGATCCGCCCGATCAAATGGCTGCTGGAAAAAAGCAGCATCGTGATCTGCGCCGGCGGCGGCGGCATCCCTACCATGTACGACGAAAACCGCAAGCTCAAGGGCATCGAGGCGGTGATCGACAAGGACCTGTGCTCGGCGCTGCTGGCCGAACAGCTGGATGCCGACCTGCTGATCATCGCCACCGACGTCGACGCTGCATACATCGATTTCGGCAAACCGACACAAAAAGCCATCGCCCAGGCGCACCCCGACGAGCTCGAGAAGCTGGGCTTTGCCGCCGGCTCCATGGGGCCCAAGGTGCAGGCCGCCTGCGATTTCGCCCGGCATACCGGCAAGGTCGCGGTCATCAGCTCGCTGGAGAACATCGAGGACATCGTCAAAGGCACCGCCGGTACCCGCGTTTCCACCGCCAAGCCGGGAATCAGCTACCGTTGAACGCAGTTGGCCGGTGCCTGGCACCGGCCGTTTTCAACCTTCCGGAGGACCTCGCCATGGCCCAGTATCAACCCGGTCACGTGCATATCGAGCGCACCGCGCTGAACATCAACGACCACAGCTACGACCTGTGCATCGACTACGAGGCCGTGTCGGATCCCAGCGAAGGCCGCGGCATCCAGTTCCGCATGCATGGCCACATCGAGGGCAAGGCCGTCGATGAGAAGTTCTTCCTGGCCAAGGACCAGGTGCTGCCGAGCTTTCTGATGCAGTTGAGCCGCAAGGCCCAGTCGTACCTGCCAGCGCCGAAGAAGTTCGAGAGTCTCGGTTCGCCGCACAAGCTCTACGACTACATGTTCGAAGACATTCGCCAGAAGCTCGATGTGAAATCAGGCGATTCGATCAAGCCTGAGCATCTGGGCTGAGTCCAATCGCGGGGCTTCGTGGCAGCGGGCTTGCCCCGCGATTGGGTTTAGCGCCCTTCCCAAGGCATACTGGCGCACTCGCTTGGCCACTGCCCCGATCCCCCCATGCGCATCCACGTCAGCTTCATCGACCGCGTCGGCATCACCCAGGAAGTCCTGGCCCTGCTCGGTGCCCGCAACCTGAACCTCGATGCCGTGGAGATGGTCCCGCCGAACGTCTACATCGACGCCCCGACCCTGAGCCCCGCCGTGCTCGAAGAGCTGCACGACGCCCTGTTCGAGGTGCGTGGCGTGCAGTCGGTGGAAGTGGTCGACATCCTTCCCGGCCAGCGCCGCCACCTGCAACTCGACGCCCTGCTCGCCGCCATGAGCGACCCGGTACTGGCCGTGGACAGCGCAGGCCTGGTACTGCTGGCCAACCCGGCCCTGATCGCCCTGTGCGGCCGCGAATCGGCCGGGCGCTCGGTGGGCGAACTGTTCGGTGATCCCGACCTGCTGCAAGCGTTGCTGGAGAACAACTTCCACTTGCCCATGCGCGAGATGCAGCTCAACGGCCAGAGCCTGCTGCTCGACGCCACGCCGATCACCCATGCCGGCGGCCTGCTGACGCTGTACCCGCCCAACCGCATGGGCGAGCGCCTGTCGGCCCTGCACCACGACCACGCCGAAGGCTTCGACGCGATGCTCGGCGACTCCCCGGCGATCCGCACCCTCAAGGCCCGCGCCCTGCGCGTGGCGGCCCTCGACGCGCCGCTGCTGGTCAATGGCGAAACCGGCACCGGCAAAGAGCTGGTGGCGCGCGCCTGCCACGCCATCAGCAGCCGCCATGCCGCGCCGTTTCTCGCCCTCAACTGCGCGGCACTGCCCGAGAGCCTGGCCGAGAGCGAGCTGTTCGGCTACGCCCCGGGCGCCTTCACCGGCGCGCAGCGCGGCGGCAAGCCCGGGCTAATGGAGTTGGCCAACCAGGGCACGGTGTTCCTCGACGAGATCGGCGAGATGTCGCCGTACCTGCAGGCCAAGCTGCTGCGTTTCCTCAGCGACGGCAGCTTCCGCCGCGTCGGCGGCGACCGCGAGGTGAAGGTGGATGTGCGCATCATCAGCGCCACCCACCGCGACCTCGAGCGCATGGTCGCCGAGGGCACCTTCCGTGAGGACCTGTTCTACCGCCTCAACGTGCTCAACCTGCAGGTGCCGCCACTGCGTGATCGCGGCCAGGACATCCTGTCGCTGGCGCAATTTTTCATGCAGCAGGCCTGCACCCAGATCCAGCGCCCGCCCTGCCGGCTCGCACCCGCTACACACCCGGCATTACTGGCCAACCCTTGGCCTGGCAACGTGCGCCAGTTGCAGAACGTGATCTTCCGCGCCGCGGCCATCTGTGAAAGCAATGTGGTGGATATCGGCGATCTGGACATTGCCGGCACCTCGGTGGCGCGGGGGCAGGATGGCGAGGTAGCGAGCCTGGAACAGGCAGTGGGGGATTTCGAGCGGGAGTTGCTGCAACGCCTGTATGCCAGCTATCCCTCGACGCGGCAGTTGGCGGGGCGCTTGCAAACCTCGCATACCGCGATAGCCCAGCGCTTGCGCAAGTACGGTATTCCAAACAAGGCCTGATGCAGCTTCGCGGGGCAAGTACCGCCCCGGAAGCAAGTCGTAATCAAATCATTACACCGTACCGAATTCGCTACACATCCATCTGGGTGCGTGTGCACAAGGGTTTGATCCCACGGTGCTTTTGAATCACCCTCCTCCTGTATCGATTTCATTCCACAAAAATGACAAATCGATTGCACAAACAAACTAACTAATTGATTTATAAGGATTTTTAAGACTGGCCGCATTATTGCTAAGGGAATTCCAACCTTAAGAGCGCGGAGCCTACCGCGCCCAACGCCCCTGCTTCCCGAGGAATTCCCATGAGCGAGTTGCGTTTCACCGAAGATCACGAATGGCTGCGCGTCGAAGCCGATGGCAGCGTCACCGTGGGCATCACCGCCTATGCCCAGAACGCCTTGGGTGATGTGGTCTATGTGCAACTGCCGGAGCTGCAGCAGTACGACAAGGGCGCCGAAGCCTCCACCGTGGAGTCGGTAAAGGCCGCCAGCGGCGTGTACATGCCACTGACCGGTGAAGTGGTCGCGGTCAACGAAGATCTCAACGACAGCCCCGAACTGGTCAACGAAGACCCGCTGGGCGAAGGCTGGTTCTTCCGCTTTGTGCCTGCCGACATGAGCAAAGTGCACGCCCTGCTCGACCAGGACGCCTACGACCGCCTGCTCAAAGCCAACGACGACGCCTGAGGAATCACCATGACCATCAACCTCGGCACCGCCAACGAATTCATCGCCCGCCACATCGGCCCACGCGCCGCTGACGAGCAGGCCATGCTCACGACCCTGGGCTTCGACTCGCTGGAAGCCATGACCGCCGCCGTCATCCCCGACAGCATCAAGGGCACCAGCGTGCTCGGCAGCCACGACGGGCAGAGCGAGGCCGATGCCCTCGCCGCATTGAAAGCCATCGCCGGCAAGAACCAGCTGTTCAAGAGCTACATCGGCCAGGGGTACTACAACACCCACACCCCGGCACCGATCCTGCGCAACCTGCTGGAGAACCCGGCCTGGTACACCGCCTACACCCCGTACCAGCCGGAGATTTCCCAAGGCCGCCTGGAAGCGCTGCTGAACTTCCAGACCCTGATCAGCGACCTCACCGGCCTGCCGATCGCCAACGCCTCCCTGCTCGACGAAGCCACCGCCGCCGCAGAAGCCATGACCTTCTGCAAGCGCCTGTCGAAGAACAAGGCCAGCCATGCCTTCTTCGCCTCCGTGCACTGCCACCCGCAGACCCTCGACGTGCTGCGCACCCGCGCAGAACCCCTGGGCATCGAGGTGGTGGTGGGCGACGAGCGCGAACTGGACGATGTCAGCGCCTTCTTTGGCGCCCTGCTGCAGTACCCGGCCAGCAACGGTGACGTGTTCGACTACCGCGAGGTGGTGCAGCGCTTGCACGGCGCAGGCGCCCTGGTGGCCGTGGCCGCCGACCTGCTGGCCCTGACCCTGCTCACCCCACCCGGTGAGTTCGACGCCGACGTGGCCATCGGCAGCGCTCAGCGCTTCGGCGTGCCGCTGGGCTTCGGTGGCCCGCACGCGGCCTACTTCGCCACCCGCGACGCCTTCAAGCGCGACATGCCGGGCCGCCTGGTCGGCGTGTCGATCGACCGCTTCGGCAAGCCGGCCCTGCGCCTGGCCATGCAGACCCGCGAGCAGCACATCCGCCGCGAGAAGGCCACCAGCAACATCTGCACCGCCCAAGTGCTGCTGGCCAACATCGCCAGCATGTACGCCGTGTACCACGGCCCTGCCGGCCTCAAGCGCATTGCCGAGCGCACCCATGCGCTGACCGCGATCCTCGCTACCGGCCTGACCAAGCTGGGCATCAAGGTCGTCACCGGTGATTTCTTCGACACCCTCACCCTGGCCACCGGTGACAGCACCGGCGCGCTGCACGACAAGGCCCGCGCCCAGGGCATCAACCTGCGCCAGGTCGACGCCGCCCAGCTGGGCCTGTCGCTGGACGAAACCAGCACCCAGGCCGATGTCGAGGCCCTGTGGCAGCTGTTTGCCAACGGCCAGGCCAGCCCTGACTTCACCGCCCTGGCCAACACGGTCGCCGTGCGCCTGCCGGCCGGCCTGCTGCGCCAGTCGGCGATCCTCGAGCACCCGGTGTTCAACCGCTACCACAGCGAAACCGAGCTGATGCGCTACCTGCGCCGCCTGGCCGACAAGGACCTGGCCCTGGATCGCAGCATGATCCCGCTGGGCTCGTGCACCATGAAGCTCAACGCCGCCAGCGAGATGATCCCGGTGACCTGGGCCGAGTTCGGCAACCTGCACCCGTTCGCCCCGGCCGCGCAAAGCCAGGGCTACCTGCAGATGACCAGCGAGCTGGAAGCCATGCTCTGCGCCGCCACCGGCTATGACGCCGTGTCGCTGCAGCCCAACGCCGGTTCCCAAGGCGAGTACGCAGGCCTCCTGGCGATCCGCGCCTACCACCGCAGCCGTGGCGACAGCCACCGCGACATCTGCCTGATCCCGTCCTCGGCCCACGGCACCAACCCGGCCACCGCGCACATGGCCGGCATGCGCGTGGTGGTGACCGCCTGCGACGCGCGCGGCAACGTCGATATCGACGACCTGCGCGCCAAGGCCATCGAACACCGCGAACGCCTGGCAGCGATCATGATCACCTACCCGTCGACCCACGGCGTGTTCGAGGAAGCCATCGGCGAGATCTGCGCGATCATCCACGACAACGGCGGCCAGGTGTACATCGACGGCGCCAACATGAACGCCATGGTCGGCCTGTGCGCCCCAGGCAAGTTCGGCGGCGACGTCTCGCACCTGAACCTGCACAAGACCTTCTGCATCCCCCACGGCGGTGGCGGCCCAGGCGTCGGCCCGATCGGCGTCAAGGCGCACCTGGCGCCGTTCCTGCCGGGCCATGCCCAGCTGGAAAACACCCAGGGCGCGGTATGCGCCGCACCGTTCGGCAGCGCCAGCATCCTGCCGATCACCTGGATGTACATTCGCATGATGGGTGGCGCGGGCCTCAAGCGCGCCTCGCAGATGGCGATTCTCAACGCCAACTACATCGCCCGTCGCCTGGAAGAGCACTATCCTGTGCTGTACACCGGCGGCAACGGCCTGGTGGCGCACGAGTGCATCCTCGACCTGCGTCCGCTCAAGGACACCAGCGGCATCAGTGTCGACGACGTCGCCAAGCGCCTGATCGACTTCGGCTTCCACGCCCCGACCATGTCCTTCCCGGTGGCCGGCACGCTGATGATCGAACCGACCGAAAGCGAGTCGAAAGAGGAACTGGATCGCTTCTGCAACGCCATGATCCAGATCCGCGAAGAGATTCGCGCGGTCGAGAACGGCAGCCTGGACAAGGACGACAACCCGCTGAAGAACGCCCCGCACACCGCGGCGGAACTGGCCGGCGAATGGGCCCACGGCTACAGCCGCGAGCAGGCGGTGTACCCACTGCCGAGCCTGGTGGAAGGCAAGTACTGGCCGCCGGTTGGCCGGGTCGACAACGTGTTCGGCGACCGCAACCTGGTCTGCGCCTGCCCGTCGATCGAGAGCTATCAGGACGTCTGATCGGGTGGGGCCGCTGCGCGCCCCATCGCCGGCAAGCCGGCTCCCACAGGTTCAGCGCTAATCTGTGGGAGCCGGCTTGCCGGCGATGGGCTGCGTAGCAGCCCCAATGGGCTTACTGGCCATCATCAGGAGGAAGCAGCATGTCTTTGAGCGTCTTCGACCTGTTCAAGATCGGCATCGGCCCCTCCAGCTCGCACACGGTCGGCCCGATGCGTGCCGCCGCGCGCTTCGCCGAAGGCTTGCGCCGTGATGGCCTGCTGGCCAGCACGGCCACGGTCAAGGCCGAGCTGTATGGCTCGCTCGGTGCCACCGGCAAGGGCCACGGCAGCGACAAGGCCGTGCTGCTTGGCCTGGAAGGCGAGCATCCGGACACCGTCGATACCGAAGCCATCCCCGCACGCCTGCAAGCCATTCGTGAAAGCGGTCGGCTCAGCCTGCTCGGTGAACACGACATCGCCTTCGTCGAAAAGCAGCACCTGGCGATGATCCGCAAACCGCTGGCCTACCACCCCAACGGCATGATCTTCCGCGCCTTCGATGCCGCCGGCCTGCAGATCCGCAGCCGCGAGTACTACTCGGTGGGCGGTGGCTTCGTGGTCGACGAGGATGCGGCGGGCCATGACCGCATCGTCGAGGACAGCACCGTACTGCCCTACCCTTTCAAGACCGGCAAGGAATTGCTCGGCCACTGCACCGCGCAGCACCTGCCGTTCAGCCAGGTGATGCTGGCCAACGAGGCCGCCTGGCGTCCGGAAGCCGAGACCCGTGCCGGCCTGCTGCGCATCTGGCAGGTGATGCAGGACTGCGTCGAGGCGGGTTGTCGGCACGAAGGCATCCTGCCTGGCGGGCTGAAGGTCAAGCGCCGGGCTCCGGCGCTGTACCGCCAGCTCAGCCGGCATCCGGAAGCCAGCCTGCGTGATGCGCTGTCGGTGCTCGACTGGGTCAACCTCTATGCCCTGGCGGTGAATGAGGAAAACGCCTATGGCGGACGTGTGGTCACGGCGCCGACCAATGGCGCGGCCGGCATCGTGCCGGCGGTGCTGCACTACTACATGCGCTTCGTGCCCGGCGCCAGCGAAGACGGGGTGGTGCGCTTCCTGCTCACTGCCGCGGCGATCGGCATTCTCTACAAAGAAAACGCGTCGATCTCCGGGGCCGAGGTGGGCTGCCAGGGCGAGGTCGGCGTGGCCTGCTCCATGGCCGCAGGCGCCTTGTGCGAAGTGATGGGCGGTACCCCGCAGCAAGTGGAGAACGCCGCCGAGATCGGCATGGAACACAACCTGGGCCTGACCTGCGACCCCATTGGCGGGCTGGTCCAGGTGCCCTGCATCGAGCGCAACGCCATGGGCTCGGTGAAGGCGATCAACGCGGTGCGCATGGCCCTGCGCGGCGACGGGCAGCACTACGTTTCCCTCGACAAGGTCATCCGCACCATGCGCCAGACCGGCGCCGACATGAAAAGCAAATACAAAGAGACCGCCCGCGGCGGTCTGGCCGTCAACATCATCGAATGTTGACCCGAATAAAAACCAAGGAGTCACCGATGTCCGAAACACTGCACAAGACCCCGCTGCACGCCCTGCACCTGGAACTGGGCGCGCGCATGGTGCCGTTCGCCGGCTACGACATGCCCGTGCAATACCCCTTGGGCGTGCTCAAGGAGCACCTGCACACCCGCGAGCAGGCCGGCCTGTTCGACGTTTCGCACATGGGCCAGATCATCCTGCGCGGCAACGACGCCGCCAAGGCCCTGGAAACCCTGGTGCCGGTGGACATCATCGACCTGCCGGTAGGCATGCAGCGCTATGCCATGTTCACCAATACCGAGGGCGGCATCCTTGACGACCTGATGGTCGCCAACCTCGGCAACGACACCCTGTTCCTGGTGGTGAACGCCGCCTGCAAGGACCAAGACCTGGCCCACCTGCGCCAGCACATCGCTGGCCGTTGCGAGATTCAACCGCTGTTCGAGGAGCGCGCCCTGCTCGCCCTGCAAGGCCCGGCGGCGGTCAAGGTGCTGGAGCGCCTGGCACCTGCGGTGGCGAAGATGACGTTCATGCAGTTCCAACCTGTTCAACTGCTCGGCGCCGACTGCTATATCAGCCGCTCGGGCTACACCGGTGAGGACGGATTCGAGATCTCCGTGCCGGCCGACAAGGCCGAAGCGCTGGCGCGCAGTCTGCTGGCCGAGCCAGAGGTACAGCCAATCGGCCTGGGCGCACGCGACTCACTGCGCCTGGAAGCCGGCCTGTGCCTGTACGGTCACGACATGGACACCACCACCACGCCGATCGAGGCCAGCCTGCTGTGGGCCATTTCCAAGGTGCGCCGGGCCGACGGCGCGCGTGCCGGTGGTTTCCCGGGCGCCGAGACCGTGTTTGCCCAGCAACAGGCAGGCGTGGCACGCAAGCGTGTCGGCCTGCTGCCCCAGGAGCGCACCCCGGTGCGTGAAGGCGCGCAGATCGTCGACGCGGCAGGCGAAGTGGTCGGTGAGGTGTGCAGCGGCGGCTTCGGCCCGACGCTCGGCGCGCCGGTCACAATGGGTTATGTCGATAACGAACACGCCACGCTGGACACCGCGCTGTTTGCAATGGTGCGCGGCAAGCAAGTTGCCATGAAAGTCAGCAAAATGCCTTTCGTGACACAGCGTTACTACCGTGGCTGAATGAGTGGTTTGGGCAGGCTCGACATATTCGTTTTCGAACCTGCCCAATAACTTCTGAACATAGCGCCAGGCCAGGCGCCACGGCGTTTCCGACAAATCGTTCGGTGATCGGAAAAAGCCTGATTTTCGCTCGTCGCGAGGGCTTGTTTTTCGCTCGGCAGTTGGCGTAGAGTCACTTCACTGTGTTTGCATGGGTCGCAACAGTTCGTGACCTGGGCCAGTAGCCGCAATCTGCTACAACCCGTTCGACGTCTCTTACTTTCCTGCAACCCAGCCCAGTAGTCTTTCACTTACAAAAAGTGTGAAAGAAACTGTCATCAATATCTAAGCTTCATAGGAAATAAGACAATGGCTGAGCGTCAGAACGGTACCGTCAAGTGGTTCAATGACGAAAAAGGTTACGGCTTCATCACCCCAGAAAGCGGTGCTGATCTGTTCGTGCACTTCCGCGCTATCGAAGGTAATGGCTTCAAGAGCCTGAAAGAAGGCCAGAAGGTCACCTTCGAAGCAGTTCAGGGCCAAAAAGGCATGCAGGCTGACAAGGTTCAGGTCACCGAATAAGTCGTCTCGATTTCGAATAAAAGCCCCTGCTCTGTGCAGGGGTTTTTTTTTGCTCGTAGAATAGTGGCTTCGCTTTCTGGAGCCATTCTTCATGTCCAAGCCTCTGCTCGCCCCCCAGGGTGATTTCCCGCCGGTCGGCCTGGGCCGTCGCCTGGCCGCGATGTTCTACGACTTCCTGCTGTGCACTGCCCTGCTGATCGTGACTGCCGGCGCCTACAAGATGATCCAGATGGCGATCATTGGCGAGGCGCGCATGCGCGCGCTGACCGAGGCCGGTGCCCTGGACGGCGACCCGCTGCTGTCGACGATCCTGCTGTTCGCCCTGTTCGGCTTCTTCGCCAAGTTCTGGACCCACGGCGGCCAGACCCTCGGCATGCAGGTGTGGGGCATGCGCGTGCAGAACGCCGATGGCAGTGCCATCAGCCTCTGGCAGGCGTTGCTGCGTTTCGTGGTGTCGATCGCGTCGTGGCTGTGCCTGGGGCTGGGTTTCATCTGGTCGTTGTTCGACAAACGTAAACGCAGCTGGCACGACATCTATTCCGAGACCCAGCTGGTACGCCTGCCCAAGCGCAAGAAGTGAGCTGCGCGGGCATCAGGCTTGCGAAAAGCTCCCGCAAAAAAGCCGACCCAAGGGTCGGCTTCTTTGTGCAGCTCAGGCCATCAACCCGCCCGGCGCATCAACCACAAGCCCGCCAGCGCACAGATGCCGGCCGGGATCACCACCGCCAGCAACGGCGGGAAGCCAAACACCTGGCTCGATGGGCCCAACAGCTCCCCGGCAATGCGGAACACGAAGCCCACCAGCACACCGGTGAACACGCGCTGGCCCAGGGTGACCGAACGCAGCGGACCGAAGATGAACGAAATCGCCATCAGTACCAGTGCCGCAGTGACCACCGGCTGCAGGACCTTGGTCCAGAACGCCAGCCAGTAGCGCGCGTTGTTCAGCCCCTGATCGGACAGGTAGTGGATGTAGTCCCACAGCCCGGTGATCGACAGCGACTCCGGTGCCAGCACCACGGTGTTGAGCAGCTCAGGGGTCACCGACACGTCCCACACCTCTTCGGGGCTCTTGACCACTTCGGTATGGTCACCGCGGAAGTAGGTGGTGGCCACGTCGTTGAGCATCCATTTGCCATCGACGTACTGCGCCCGGCGGGCGAAGCTGGAGGTCTGGATCTTGCGCTCACTGTCGAACCGGTAGCGGGTCACACCCAGCAGCAGGCCATTGGGCTGCACCGAGTTGATGTGCACGAATTCCTCGCCCTGGCGGTGCCACATGCCGCGCTTGGAGCTTTGCGCCTCGCCTCCGCCCTGGGCCAGCGAACGGTCAGCCTGGGCCTTGTTCTCGGTCACCGGGGCCACGTATTCGCCGATCAGCAAGCCGACCAGCATCAGCACCAGCATCGGCTTCATCACCGCCCAGACGATGCGACCGATGGACACGCCGGCGGCGCGCATGATGGTCAGCTCGCTGCTGCTGGCCAGGCTGCCCAGGCCGATCAGGCAGCCGATCAGCGCCGCCATCGGCAGCATGTCGTAGAGCCGGCGCGGCGCGGTGAGCAGCACGAAGCTGCTGGCGTCCATGACCGTGTAGGTGTCGCTCAGGTCGCCCATCTCATCGATGAAGGCGAACAACGAGGCCAGGCCGAGGATGATGCCCAGCACGGCGAGAATGGCCAGCAGCACGCTCTGGCCGATGTAGCGATCCAGTTTAACCACGGGCCACCTCCGCACGGCGAGCGGCGCGCTTGAGACGCAGCGGCTCCCAGTACATCAGCGCCAGGCCGATGAGCAGGAACAGGCCATGGACCCACCAGATACCCAGCGAGAGAGGCAACTTGCCCTTCTCCAGGGCGCCACGCACGGAAATCAGCATTGTCAGATAGGCCATGTACAGGAGAATCGCCGGCAGCAGCTTGAGGAAGCGGCCCTGGCGCGGGTTGACGCGGGACAGCGGCACCGCCAGCAAGGTGACCACGAACACCAGCAGCGGCAACGACAGGCGCCATTGCAGCTCGGCACGCTCACGCAGCCCCTGATGCCCGAACAGGTCGGAGGTCGGGATGGCCTCGCGCTCGGTCACCTCCTCGGCGACCTCCGGCTTTGGCAGCAGCACGCCATAGGTGTCGTACTTGATCGCACGGTAGTCGGCCTGGCCGGGATTGCCGTCGTAGCGGTAACCGTTCTGCAGCACCAGGTAGCGGTTGCCGTCGGCCTGCACTTCCTGGTGGCCCTTCTCGGCGACCAGGACCGAAGGCGCGCGGTCCTTGGTCTTGTCCTGGTTGAAGCGCTTCTCGGAGATGAACACGCCCGCCAGGTTGATACGGTCATCGGACAGCTGCTCGGTGTAGGTCACCCGCGAGCCATCGCGCAGGGTCTGGAAACGGCCCGGCACCAGGGTGTCGAACTCGGTCAGGGTGTCTTGCTGGGCGATGATCTTCTGCACCTGGGCAACCCCCAGGGGGGCCAGGCTCAAGCTCAGCCAGGCCACCAGCAAGGCGACCAGTGCCGCCGGCACCATGGTCACGGCCAGCAGGCGCTGCTGGCTCATGCCAGTGGCCGAGAGCACGGTCATCTCGCTTTCGAGATACAACCGGCCATAGGCAAGCAGAATACCGAGGAACAGCCCCAGCGGCAGGATCAGTTGCAGGAAGCCCGGCAGGCGGAACCCCATGATCATGAACAGCACGCCCGGGTCGAGCATGCCTTGGGCCGCCTGGGCCAGGTACTTGATGAAGCGCCCGCTCATGATGATCACCAGCAGCACAGCGCTGACGGCGCTCAAGGTCACAAGGACCTCGCGGGACAGATAACGAAAGACGATCAAACCAGACACTCCTGGGTTGTCAGGGGCTCAAAGCCAGACGAACGATTCGGACAGCCAAGACCAATGCCGGTTCGCCAAGGCGAACCTCCATGTAAAAGTGCGCGCATTATCCTGTGATTGACGGCGCCTGTCACTTGGCCGCGCAGCATGGCGCATATCGGGGTTGTCATCGTGGTCGCGGCGGGCTCAAACTGGCAGCTTTTCCGCTGGCAGGCAGCGCCCGTCAGCCGCGAATTCCGAGCGCCTGCGAAAGACAGCGCCCACTGACAGACAGATCATTCGGGGACCCCAGACATGGAATTGGTTGTAAAAAGCGTAGCCGCTGTATCCGTCAAGACCGCGACGTTGGTCGTACCCGTCGGTGAAGGCCGCAAGCTCGGCGCCACCGCCAAGGCCGTCGACCAGGCCACCGAAGGCGCCATCAGCGCGCTGCTCAAGCGCGGCGACCTGGCCGGCAAGCCGGGCCAGACCCTGCTGCTGCACAGCCTGCCGGGCCTGAAGGCCGAGCGCGTGCTGCTGGTCGGCAGCGGCAAGGACGAAGCCCTCGGCGACCGCGCCTGGCGCAAGCTGGTGGCCAGCGTCGCCGGCGTGCTCAAAGGCCTGGGTGGCGGCGACGCCGTGCTGGCCCTGGACGACATCGCCGTCACCGGCCGCGATGGCCACTACGGCAAATACCGCCTGCTGGCCGAGACCCTGCTCGACGGCAACTACGTGTTCGACCGCTACAAGAGCCAGAAGGCCGAACCGCGCGCCCTGAAGAAAGTCACCCTGCTCACCGCCAAGGCCGGCCAGCCCGAGGCCGAGCGCGCCGTCAAGCATGCCAGCGCCATCGCCACCGGCATGGCCTTCACCCGCGATCTGGGCAACCTGCCGCCGAATGTCTGCCACCCAAGCTTCCTCGCCGAACAGGCCAAGGACCTGGGCAAGGCGCACAAGGGCCTCAAGGTCGAGGTGCTGGACGAGAAGAAGATCAAGGACCTGGGCATGGGCGCGTTCTACGCCGTGGGCCAGGGCAGCGACCAGCCACCGCGGCTGATCGTGCTCAACTACCAGGGCGGCAAGAAGAGCGAAAAACCGTTCGTGCTGGTCGGCAAGGGCATCACCTTCGACACCGGCGGCATCAGCCTCAAGCCCGGTGCCGGCATGGACGAGATGAAGTACGACATGTGCGGCGCCGCCAGCGTGTTCGGCACCCTGCGCGCCGTGCTCGAGCTACAGTTGCCGATCAACCTGGTGTGCCTGCTGGCCTGCGCCGAGAACATGCCGAGCGGCGGCGCCACCCGCCCCGGCGACATCGTCACCACCATGAGCGGGCAGACCGTCGAGATCCTCAATACCGACGCCGAAGGCCGCCTGGTGCTGTGCGACACCCTCACCTACGCCGAACGCTTCAAGCCGCAGGCGGTGATCGACATCGCCACCCTGACCGGCGCCTGCATCGTCGCCCTGGGCAGCCACACCTCCGGCCTGATGGGCAATGACGACGCGCTGGTCGGCCAACTGCTCGATGCAGGCAAGCGCGCCGACGATCGCGCCTGGCAACTGCCGCTGTTCGATGAGTACCAGGAGCAGCTGGACAGCCCGTTCGCCGACATCGCCAATATCGGTGGCCCGAAGGCCGGCACCATCACCGCCGGCTGCTTCCTGTCGCGCTTCGCCAAGGCCTACCACTGGGCGCACCTGGACATCGCCGGCACCGCCTGGATCAGCGGCGGCAAGGACAAGGGCGCCTCGGGCCGCCCGGTACCGCTGCTCACCCAGTACCTGCTGGACCGCGCCGGCGCCTGATGGCGCGCAGCCGGTGGCGCCCACGCGCCACCGGCTGGCACTGAACAACCATGAGCAAAGTCGATTTCTACATCCTGCCCAGCGACTCGCTGTCGGTGCGCCTGGATTTCGCCTGCAAGCTGTGCGAAAAGGCCTGGCGCCTCGGCCACCGGGTCTATCTGCACTGCCAGGACGAGGCGCAGCGCAGCGAACTCGACCTGCGCCTGTGGCAGTTCAAGGGCGAGGCCTTCTTGCCCCACGACCATGCCGAACAGCACCCTGACGCCGTTGTCGCGCTGGGTGTCGGCGCCGATGCTGGCCAACACCGTGACCTGCTGATCAACCTGGGCGGCGACGTCCCGGCCTTCGTCGGCCAGTTCGAACGGGTTGCCGAAATCGTCGTCGAGGAGCCGGCCATCCGCCTGGCCGCTCGTGAACGGTTCCGTTTCTACCGCGAACAGGGCTATGCTCTGCAAGACCACCGCTTACAGCGACTCTGACGACGATGGACAAGCAGCTGAACTCCCTCACCCATTCCGCCCACCTGCTCGACGACCTGGAGTCGATCCGCGAGCTGCTGGGCGACGCCGACCTGCAACCGCCCCTGCTCACCGAAACCGTGGAGCAGATCCCCCTGCTGCTCGACGAGCCGAGCGCCACAGCGCCCGTCGCCGCCGCAGCGCCGGCACCGACTCCGGCACCTGAAGAGGATGCCCAGACCCGCCGCCAGGACACCTTGCTGCACCTGGACGCCGAACTGCGCGCCGCGGCGCAGTCGATCATGCAAGACGTGATCAACGACTTCACCCCGCACATCGAGACCGAGATCAAGCGCCGCCTCGACGCGCGGCTGGAGCGGTTGCTCAAGCGTTCCGAGTAACCCTTCGTCCGCATCGCGGGGCAAGCCCGCTCCCACCAGCGGGCTTGCCCGCTACACCTGTCTTGAAACGCGCAGCTTGGTTATACTTCCCGGCTTTCCCGAATTAATGCCTAAGGGTCCCGCCGCGCATGGATAAGACCTACCAGCCGCACGCCATCGAAACTTCCTGGTACAACACCTGGGAGTCCGAGAACTATTTCGCCCCACAAGGTGCAGGCGAGTCCTACACCATCATGATACCGCCGCCGAACGTGACCGGCAGCCTGCACATGGGCCACGGCTTCAACAACGCGATCATGGACGCCCTGATCCGTTTCCGCCGCATGCAAGGGCGCGACACCCTGTGGCAGCCGGGCACCGACCACGCCGGTATCGCCACCCAGATGCTGGTCGAGCGCCAGCTCGAGGCCAAGGGCCAGAACCGCCACGACCTGGGTCGTGAGCAATTCCTGGAAAAAGTCTGGGAGTGGAAGGACCAGTCGGGCGGCAACATCAGCCGCCAGATCCGCCGCCTGGGCTCGTCGGTGGACTGGAGCCGCGAGCGCTTCACCATGGACGACGGCCTGTCCGAAGCGGTCAAGGAAGCCTTCGTGCGCCTGCACGAAGACGGCCTGATCTACCGCGGCAAGCGCCTGGTCAACTGGGACACCAAGCTGCACACGGCGATCTCCGACCTCGAAGTGGAAAACCACGACGAGAAGGGCCACCTGTGGAACCTGCGCTATCCGCTGGCCGACGGCGCCAAGACCGCCGACGGCAAGGACCACCTGGTGGTTGCCACCACCCGTCCGGAAACCTTGCTCGGTGACGTCGCCGTTGCCGTCAATCCGACCGACGAGCGCTACCAGGCCCTGATCGGCAAGTTCGTCAAACTGCCGCTGGTCGGCCGCCTCATCCCGATCGTCGCCGATGACTACTGCGACCCCGAATTCGGCACCGGCTGCGTGAAGATCACCCCGGCCCACGACTTCAACGACTACGAAGTGGGCAAGCGCCACAACCTGCCGCTGCTGAACATCTTCGACAAGAACGCCACCGTGCTGGCCGCGGTGCAGGCGTTCAACCTCGACGGCAGCGTCAACGAGCAGCTCGACACCTCGCTGCCAGCCCAGTACGCCGGCCTCGACCGCTTCGTCGCGCGCAAGCAGATGGTTGCCGACCTGGACGCCCAAGGCCTGCTGGTCAGCATCGACGACCACGCCCTGAAGGTGCCGAAAGGCGACCGCTCCGGCACCGTCATCGAGCCATGGCTGACCGACCAGTGGTACGTCTCCACCAAGCCGCTGGCCGAGCCTGCCATCGCCGCCGTCGAAGACGGCCGCATCCAGTTCGTGCCCAAGCAGTACGAGAACATGTACTTCTCCTGGATGCGCGACATCCAGGACTGGTGCATCAGCCGCCAGCTGTGGTGGGGCCACCGCATCCCGGCCTGGTACGACGAGGCCGGCCAGGTCTATGTTGGCCGCGACGAGGCCGAAGTGCGCGCCAAGCACAACCTGGGCAGCGATGTGAAGCTGCGCCAGGACGACGACGTGCTCGACACCTGGTTCAGCTCGGGCCTGTGGACCTTCTCCACCCTGGGCTGGCCGGAACAGACCGAGTTCCTGAAGAAGTTCCACTCCACCGACGTGCTGGTCACAGGCTTTGACATCATCTTCTTCTGGGTCGCCCGGATGATCATGCTGACCATGCACCTGATCAAGAACGAGGACGGCACCCCGCAGGTACCGTTCAAGACCGTCTACGTGCACGGCCTGGTGCGTGATGGCCAGGGGCAGAAGATGTCCAAGTCCAAGGGCAACGTCCTCGACCCGCTGGACATCGTCGACGGCATCACCCTCGACGCCCTGCTGGAAAAACGCACCAGCGGCATGATGCAGCCCAAGCTCGCCGAGAAGATCGCCAAGCAGACCAAGGCCGAGTTCCCTGAAGGCATCGCCAGCTACGGCACCGACGCCCTGCGCTTCACCTTCTGCTCGCTGGCCTCCACCGGCCGTGACATCAAGTTCGACATGGGCCGCGTCGAAGGCTACCGCAACTTCTGCAACAAGATCTGGAACGCCGCCCGCTACGTGCTGGACAAGGGCGAGGACTGCGGCCAGAACGGCGAGGCCTACGAGCTGTCGCTGGCCGACCGCTGGATCATCTCGCAGCTGCAGCGTACCGAAGCCGAGGTGACCCGCCAGCTCGAGCAGTTCCGCTTCGACCTGGCCAGCCAGGCCCTGTACGAGTTCATCTGGAACCAGTACTGCGACTGGTACCTGGAGCTGTCCAAGCCGGTATTGTGGGACGAGAACGCCCCGGTCGAGCGCGCCCGTGGCACCCGCCGCACCCTGGTGCGCGTGCTGGAAGTGGCGCTGCGCCTGGCCCACCCGTTCATGCCGTTCATCACCGAAGAGATCTGGCAGCGCATCGCGCCGCTGGCCGGCATCGACGGCAAGACCATCATGCTGCAGCCATGGCCTGAAGCGAACGAGAGCCGCATCGACGCCGCCGCCGAAGGCGACATCGAGTGGCTCAAGGAACTGATGGTCGGCCTGCGCAACATCCGCGCCGAGATGAACATCGGCCCGGGCAAGCCGCTGCCGCTGTTCCTGAAAAACGCCAACGCCGACGACCAGCGTCGCCTGCAGGAAAACGAAGCCCTGCTCAAGAAGCTGGCCAAGGTCGAGTCGTTCACCGTGCTCGGCGAGCAGGACGAAGCACCGCTGTCGGCCACCGCCCTGGTGGGTGACCTGCAAGTGCTGGTGCCGATGGCCGGCCTGATCGACAAGGACGCCGAGCTTGCGCGCCTGAGCAAGGAGATCCAGCGCTTGCAAGGTGAAGTCCAGCGCGTCGGCGGCAAGCTGTCCAACGCCTCCTTCGTCGACAAGGCCCCGCCTGCGGTGATCGAGAAGGAACGCGCCAAGCTGGCCGAATCGGAGCAGGCCCTGGCCAACTTCACCGAACAGCATGCGCGGATTGCTGCGCTGTAATTCAAACGTGAAGCCATAGGGGGCTGCTTCGCAGCCCATCGCCGGCAAGCCGGCTCCCACAGGTACTGCACTATCCTGTGGGAGCCGGCTTGCCGGCGATGCTTTTTCAGGACCCCACCATGACCCAGAAACCCACCCTGCATCCGCGCAACCGCCACCAGGGCCGCTACGACTTCCCCGCCCTGATCAAGGCGCATCCGGACCTGGCCCGCTTCACCATCACCAACCCCTACGGCAAACCCAGCATCGACTTCGCCAACCCTGAAGCAGTGCGGGTATTCAACCGCGCCCTGCTCAAGGCCCAGTACGGCATCCAGCACTGGGACATCCCCGCCGACTACCTGTGCCCGCCGATTCCCGGCCGCGCCGACTACATCCATGTGCTGGCCGACCTGCTGGGCGAAGACAACGGCGGCGAAATCCCCCGCGGCGCCCAGGTGCACGCCCTGGATATCGGCGTCGGCGCCAACTGCATCTACCCCCTGCTCGGGCACAGCGACTACCGCTGGCGCTTCACCGGCTCCGACATCGACAGCGTGGCACTGGCCTCGGCCAAGGCCATCGTCCAGGCCAACAAGCTCGACAAGGCCATCGGCCTGCGCCTGCAAGCGGATCGCAAGCACATCCTCAGCGGCCTGCTGCAGGCCGACGAGCGCTTCGACCTGACCCTGTGCAACCCGCCCTTCCACGCCTCGCGCGAGGAAGCGACCCGCGGCAGCCAGCGCAAATGGAAGAACCTCGGCAAGCAGGACCCCAAGCGCAAGCTGCCGGTGCTGAATTTCGGCGGGCAGAACAATGAGCTGTGGTGCGAAGGTGGCGAGATCCGCTTCGTCGCCCAGTTGGTCGCCGAAAGCGCGCAGTACGCCGCTCAGGTGCTGTGGTTCACCAGCCTGGTGTCCAAGGCCAGCAACCTGCCGGGTATCGAGGCAGCCTTGAAAAAGGCCGGGGTGAAGGCCCTGCGCATCATCGAGATGGGCCAGGGGCAGAAGCAGAGCCGCATGGTCGCCTGGAGCTTCCAGGACGATGGCACACGCCAGCAATGGCACGCCCTGCGTAAATCACGGGCATGAAAAAACCGCGCCCGGGCAAGCCGGGCGCGGTTTCGTCAAATCAACAATTACTTGTTGATCGAGTCGGTCAGCACTTTGGCTGGAACGAACTTGACGACTTTCTTGGCAGCGATTTCGATGGCAGCGCCAGTCGAAGGGTTGCGGCCGGTACGGGCAGGACGCTCGGTGACTTTCAGTTTGCCGATGCCTGGCAGGGTGATTTCGGCGCCGTTTTCCAGTTGGTCGGCGACGATCTGGCCCAGTTGCTCCAGGGCGTTACGCGCGGTGGTTTTCGGCGCGTCGATGGCTTCAGCGATATCGGCAATCAGTTGGTCTTTGGTCAGTGCCATGGTGGTGTTCCTTCCCTATCAAATTCAGTGGTTGTGCAGCGTGCTTGGTCGGTGGTCGGGCCAGCCCGGGACAATCCAGAGGCCGCGTCGATCGCGTATGTAGATACGCAAATCGGCGTTTGGTTCGACACCGCGCAAGCGATCTGCCAGCAATGCGCCACCCAAGGGGCGCAAGACCGCGCAAAGCTACCACAGGAATCGATAAATATCCGCTGCCGACCGCGTTTTTGTTCAGGTTTTTCGGGGGTTTTCAGAAAAATCGCAAATATTTGAACAAAAAACGAACAACCGACATATACGCCAACATCTGGCCACTGCACCACCCTCGCCCTGGGTTAAACTGAACGCCTTTTGCAGCGCGGCTTTTCACCGCTCCTATCACCGAGAATTCCATGCCAATCCGTCATTGCATCGTTCACCTGATCGACAAGAAGCCCGATGGCAGCCCCGCCGTGCTCCATGCTCGCGACAGCGAACTGGCGGCCTCCGACGCCATCGAGAACCTGCTGGCCGACCTCAACGACAGCTACAACGCCAAGCAAGGCAAAGCCTGGGGCTTCTTCCACGGCGAGTCCGGGGCCTATCCGTTCAGCGGCTGGCTCAAGCAATACCAGGACGGGGAGAAAGACTTCGCCACCTTCAGCCGCGTGGCCGTCGAGCACCTGCAGAAGCTGATGGAAGAGTCCAACCTGTCCACCGGTGGCCACGTGCTGTTCGCCCACTACCAGCAAGGCATGACCGAATACCTGGCCATCGCCCTGCTGCACCACAGTGAAGGCGTGGCGGTCAACGCCGAGCTCGACGTGACCCCCTCGCGCCACCTGGACCTGGGGCAGTTGCACCTGGCGGCGCGGGTCAACCTGTCCGAGTGGAAGAACAACCAGAACTCCAAGCAGTACATCTCGTTCATCAAGGGCAAGAACGGCAAGAAAGTCTCGGATTACTTCCGCGATTTCATCGGTTGCCAGGAAGGCGTGGATGGCCCGGGTGAGACCCGCACCCTGCTCAAGGCCTTCAGCGACTTTGTCGAGAAAGAGGACCTGCCGGAAGAATCCGCCCGCGAGAAGACCCAGACCCTGGTCGACTACGCCACCACCCAGACCAAGCTGGGCGAGCCGGTAACGCTGGAAGAGCTCTCCAGCCTGATCGACGAAGACCGCCCCGAGGCGTTCTTCGACCATATCCGCAACAGCGACTATGGGTTGTCGCCAGAGATCCCGGCCGACAAGCGCACCCTCAACCAGTTCCGCCGCTTCACCGGGCGTGCCGAGGGGTTGTCGATCAGCTTCGAGGCGCACCTGCTCGGCTCGAAGGTCGAGTATGACGAAGAAGCCGGGACGCTGGTCATCAAAGGCCTGCCGACCCAGCTGATCGATCAGCTGAAACGGCGCAAGGACTGAGAAGGTCGGGGGCGCATTGCGCCCTCCGGCGACCTGGAACAGATCGCCTGTTTATAAGACTTTCCCCATTCCCTGTAGTCCATTTCCCAAACATACTTCCAACCCCTTTCAAGCCATTGCGGTGCTCTGGGTTGGCCTCTAGTCTCGGACGGTCGCTGCACATTCAGCGACCGGCTTTGACAGGCCGCTGAGAACCTTCCGCATGGCTCGCTCTATGGCGGTTGTGCGTGGGGCACCTCGTGTGCGCCGGGTCAGGTTCTCTCACCGGTCTGTCAACCCACGCATAGCTGCCACCCACTTGTTTGACAGCAGTTGGTGGTGGCCCTTCTGAGAGAGCCAAGCCAATGCTTAAGATTGTCCCCGATCCACCCCACAACCCTCATTCCCTTGAAGACACCCTCATCCAGGCCACCGAGTACGCCCTGTGCGCCTTGACCGTGGCTCATCATGCCGTGCAGCTCAAACCCAGGTCGCCGGCCGCCGTGTTGATGATGGCGTCGATGCATGAGATGGAGTCGCTGCGTGTGTTGCTCGAAGCGGCGTTGATCCAAGTACAGATGCCGGCACAGGCACCGACGCTGCATTAAGCCAGATCGCGGGGCAAGCCCGCTCCCACGTAGCGAAGTACTGCGAAGTCCTGGCGTGGGAGCGGGCTTGCCCCGCGATGGCGCCCGCACAGGCACCGACCATTTCAGGGAGAACAACCATGACCACAGACAACACCCCCACCACCGCCGGCAAGACCAAGTTCTACCAGGGCGAAGGCATGACCGACCCGCTGTTCTGCATCGAGCCCGGCATCCCCTGCCAGCACGCCCGCGACCAGGCCTCGGAACTGATGGGCTGCGTACGCGACCTGACCATCACCGGGATCATGGAAGAAAAGCCCCAGCTGCTCTGGGCGTCGTATTACCTGAGCGCCCTGGCCAAGGCGCTGATGGATGATGCCGAACTCGGCATGAAGCACTAGAAATATCGCGAGGCTATGCGGCGCCAAGGGTATGCATGGCCAAGGCGCCGCAATGTGTCATGGGGCCGCGGCGACACCAATATAGGAGGCCACCAACGCCTCCTTCGCCGCCTTGCGCAGCTTCTTCACCAACCGCTCCTGGCGCAGCGCCTCGCCTTTGTCCGGCCACTGCTCCACGTACACCAGCGCCTGCGCCGGGCTGGTCTTGAAATACCGCGCGCCCTGCCCTTTCTGGTGCTTGATGAAGCGCCGCTGCGGATCGTCGCTGATACCGCAGTACAGCGAGCCATTGGCGGCACGCACCAGATAGACGTACCAGGGTTTGCAGTCGGGGGAAGGCGCTGTTTCGCTCACGGCTCGGTTCGGTGCAACGGAAGAAGGCCGCCAGCTTAACGCCTCAGCGCGCCTGCTGGAATGCGCGCAAGCCTTTGAACGCCTGCTGGCGCACCTTGTTCTGCAACATCGGCGACCAGCCCAGCAGCACGCCCGGCATGCCCAGGGCCTGCCGCGACCAGCGCCACAGGTCGAAGGTATCGTCGTGCTGGCAGATCAGCCCGTCACGGATCACGAAGCGCGCCTGGATATCGTTGACCACCACCCGCCCGGTCTGGCTGAAAAGATAGGTCGCCACCCAATGCGCGCCGCCGCCGCGTTCGTCGCTGCGCACGTTGTCGAAGGTCAGGGTGAAGTCCTTGGCGCGGCGGGTGAGCATGCGCCACATGTCCCCGGCATCCTGCCCGCGCAAGGTGCCGAAGACCGGATCGCTGAAAACGATGTCGTCGCTGTAGCAGGCCACCATGGCCTCGGCGTCCAGGCGCTGGAAGGCCTGGTAGAAACGGGTGATCAGGGCGCTGCTGGCATCGCTCATTGGCGGTTATCCGTGCTTGGGCTCGAGAAGCGCAAGATAGTCCGGGCCCGGCTTTGGCGCCACAGCCATTTGCGCCATGAATGGTGCTGGAGCCCGAACCAGATGCCAGCAGACCTCAGACCCGCTCGCTGACCACCCCCACATGCAACGCACGCCCGGCACCCAAGCCGAACACAATGGCACCAATCCCCAGTACCGCGAAGATCCAGCCCACCGCGCCCCAGCCCCCGGTCAGGTCATGCACCAGCCCCACCGCGAACGGCCCCATCGAGGCCAGGGTGTAGCCCACGCCCTGGGCCATGCTCGACAGGTTGGCCGCCACATGGGCGTCCTTGGAGCGCAGCACGATCAAGGTCAACGCCAGGGCAAAGGTGCCGCCCTGGCCCAGCCCCAACAGGATCGCCCAGCCCCACAGCCCTTCCAGCGGCGCGTACAGGCAGCCGAACAGCCCGCCCAGGGTCACCAGCATCACCACCACGATGGCCAGGCGCTGATCCTTGCCGCGCGTCGCCAGCCATGGCGCGCTCAGCGAACTGACCAGTTGCACGATCACCGAGCCGGACAGCACCAGCCCCGCCTCGGTTGGGCTCAGCCCACGGCCGATCAGGATCGACGGCAACCAGCCGAACACGATGTAGGCCAGCGACGACTGCAGGCCCATGTACAGGGTCACCTGCCATGCCAGCGGATCACGCCACAGGCCCTGCACCCGGTAGGCCACCTTGTGCACGCCATGGCCCTGGCGGGACTGCGGCAGCCACACCAGCATCGCCAGCAACGCCGGCAGCACCCAGAAGCCCAGCCCCAGCGCCCAGCTGTCATCGAAGTGGCGGGTCAAGGGCACCGTGGCACCCGCGGCCATTGCCGCGCCCAGGCACAGCGCCATGGTGTAGACGCCGGTCAGGGTGCCTGCATGTTGTGGGAAATCGCGTTTGACGATGCCGGGCAACAGCACGCCGATGATGCCGATGCTCGCACCCGCCATCAGGCTGCCGAGGAACACGCCGGTGGCCCCCAGGGCACTGCGCACCAGGATGCCCAGCGCCAGGGTCAGCAAGATGCCGAGGATGACCCGTTCGCTGCCGAAGCGTCGTGCCAGGATCGGCGCCAACGGCGCGAAAAGCCCCAGGCACAGCACCGGCAAGGTGGTCAGCAGCCCCGCCTGCGATGCACTGAGCCCCAGCCCTTCGGACACCTGCCCAAGTACGGGCGACATGCTCGACAACGCCGGACGCAGGTTCAGCGCCACCAGTACCAGGCCCAGCAGCAACAGCCAGGGCCGGCGCAGCACCACGGGCTGTTGCTGGACTTGCTCATCGTCGGCCTCGGCGTCGATCAGCAGTTCTTCGAGGTCCGCCTCGCGGGGTGCGGTGTTGCGGGTCAGTTGTTCGGCCATGGCCTTCTCGTGGTCAGGATTCGATGAGGGTCCGGCTCAGGTGCTTGGCCCGCTCCGGATCGCGTTGTTCGAGGGCGTCGAGGATCTGCCCGTGCAGGTCGAACACGGCCTGGCAACGGGGGACGGTCGTCATGTTGTGCTGCAGGGCCGCGCCGACCACGCCGGAAAAGTAGCGGTACAGCTCGCTCAAAGCGGGGTTGTGGGCGGCATCCACCAGGCGCTGGTGGAAGACCAGGTCGCATTCGACATAGGCATCCACATCGCCGTGGTAGTGCTGCGCACTGTGTTGCAGGGCTTCGCGCAGTGCCTGCAGGTCGGCTTCGGTGCGGCGCAACGCGGCCAGGCCGATGGCTTGTGTTTCAAGAATATGGCGGGTCTCGCGGGCGTGTTCGACGGCGCAGCGCGACATCACCTGCACGGCCTGCAGCGGGTCCACGGCGGTGCGCAGGTAGCTGCCGTCGCCCTGGCGGATTTCCACCAGGCCGCTGAAAGCCAGAACGCGCATGGCCTCACGCACGGTGTTGCGGCTTATGCCCAGGTCGCTGGCCAGCTCTGGTTCGGTGGGCAGGCGCTGGCCTACTGACCAGGTGCCCTGAGCGATGCGCGCGCGGAGCTGGTCTACGGCTTGTTCTACCAGGCTGCGTTTGATGAGCGGGGTCACGGGGGGCTTACGTCCAGTCATCGGATGAATTGCTTGACGATAGCGGGTTGGTGGGGGTGGGGCAAGGTCTCGGGTGGGGATGTTTAAGTGGTTGTTTTGAGTTTTACATCAACATTCTTTGAAGATGTCGACTTTTAGTCACCTTTTCGCCTTTACGGCGACCTCCTTTTCTCTTGGGAAAAGGAGGCAAAACCGTTCGGCTCCGTTCATACGGCCCCTGCGCTGCGCTCCGGGGTTCCCTCGCTCCGGGCTTGCTCCGGGAGTACGCGCCGACGGGCCATCCATGGCCTGATCGGCGCTCGACGGGCATCCATGCCCGTCGCCTCCCTACGCAAGCCCTGCACTCGGCCTCCTGAAGTCGCAATCGGCGGCGCCTGAGCTACCGTGCGCTTAGAAGCAAGGGCAAGAGCAAGAGCAAGAGCAAGAAATGCGAGTTTCGTGGTTCGCAGTGGCGATGTTATCGCCACTGCGATCCTGAAACCGACATGGAGCAGATCAGGCCTGACGTGCCTTCTTCATCCGGAACGCCACCCACAGCACGGCGATCCACGCCGGGATCAGCATCACCGAGATACGGATTGGCGGGGTGAGGTACATCACCACCAGGATCAGCACGATGAACGCCAGGCACAGGTAGTTGCTCAGCGGGTGCCACAGGCTCTTGTAGAACGGCGTGATGCCGGCCGCCAGCTTGGCCTTGCGGAACTTCAGGTGGGTGATGCTGATGCTCGCCCAGTTGATCACCAGCGCCGACACCGCCAGGGCCATCAGCAGGCCAAAGGCCTCGCCCGGCATCAGGTAGTTGATCAGCACACACAGGCCGGTGGCGAACGCCGATACACCCAGCGCGGTGAGCGGCACGCCACGGCGGCTGACCTTGAGCAGCTGGCGCGGCGCGTCGCCCTGCGTGGCCAGGCCGAACAGCATGCGGCTGTTGGCGTACACGCAGCTGTTATAGACCGACAGCGCGGCGGTCAGCACCACGATGTTGAGGATGGTCGCCACCAGGTCGCTGTCCAGTTCGTGGAAGATCATCACGAACGGGCTGCCGCCTTGCACCACCTTCTGCCAGGGGTACAGCGACAACAGCACGGCCAGCGCGCCGATGTAGAAGATCAGGATGCGATAGACCACCTGGTTGGTCGCCTTCGGGATGCTCTCACGCGGGTTGGCCGCCTCGGCGGCGGTGATGCCCACCAGCTCCAGCCCACCGAAGGAGAACATGATCACCGCCAGGGCCATGATCAGCCCGGTGACGCCATTGGGGAAGAAGCCGCCGTACTGCCACAGGTTGGCGACGCTGGCATCCGGCCCGCCGTGGCCGCTGCTCAGCAGCCAGGCGCCGAAACCGATCATGCTGACGATGGCCACCACCTTGACCAGGGCGAACCAGAACTCCATTTCGCCATATACCTTCACCTGGGTCAGGTTGATGGCGTTGATCACCACGAAGAAGATCGCCGCAGTGGCCCAGGTGGGGAAGTCCGGCCACCAGTACTGCACATAGATCCCCACGGCGGTGAGTTCGGCCATGCCGACCAGCACATACACCACCCAGTAGTTCCAGCCCGAGACGAAACCGGCGAACTCGCTCCAGTACTGGTGCGCGAAGTGGCTGAAGCTGCCGGCGACCGGCTCCTCGACCACCATCTCGCCCAGCTGGCGCATGATCAGGAAGGCCATCAGGCCGGCGATGGCGTAGCCCAGCAGCACCGACGGGCCGGCCAGCTGGATGGTCTGGGCGATGCCCAGGAACAGCCCGGTGCCGATGGCCCCGCCCAGCGCGATCAGCTGGATATGGCGATTCTTCAGCCCGCGCTGCAAGCGCTCGGGCGTGCTCTGGTCTTGCATGAAGTGTCCTTTAGGTGAGGCAGTGTTATTGGTTTTGCTTGCAACTGAGCTGGTGTGGTGTTTTGCAAATACGACCAATAAAAAGCCTCGAGTTATGGTCGTTATTTGTGAAACACCACACTAGATCCATCCACCCCATTGCAAGAAGAAAATCCCGATGTTCGTGGTGACGGCGGCCATCAGTGTAGTGATCACGATGATCGACGCCGCCAGTTCATGGTTGCCGTTGGCCTCCCGCGCCATCACATAGCTGGCCGCCGCAGTGGGGCTGGCGATGTAGAGGAACAGGATGCCCAGCTCGGCGCCACGGAACCCGCACAGCCAGGCACCCAGGGTGCCCAGCAGCGGCAGCCAGACCATCTTCGCCAGGCTGACATCGACGGCCAGCCTGCCACTGTCGCGCAGGGCCGCCAGCGACAGGGTGCCGCCGATGCAGATCAGCGCCAGCGGCAGGGTCATCTGGGCCAGGTAGTCGCCGGAGGTCAGCAGCCAGTTGGGCAGCGGCACCTGGCCGTAGGCCATGGGTGTTGCCACCAGCACGCTGAGGATCAACGGGTTGCTGAGGATGCTCTTGCAGATGCTCCACGGGTCGGACTTCAGGTCCGGGCTGTACACCGCCAGTACCACCGCCGACAGCGAGTTGTACATCAGGATCACCAGCCCGGCCAGTACCGCGCCGAGGGATATACCGTAGTCGCCATACAAGCTGGCCGCCAGTGCCAGGCCGATCACGCCGTTGTTACCGCGAAACGCGCCTTGCGTGTAGACGCCGCGGTCGGCCCGCGGGCAGCGCCAGATCGCCAGGCCCCAGGCCAGGCCGAAGCACGCCAGCGTCGCGCCGACGAAGTAGAGCATCACTCCTGGTTTTACCGCCGACGCCAGGTCGGCGTGGTAGATGCCGAGGAACAGCAGCGCCGGCATGCACACGTTGAACACCAGCTTGGAGGCGACCCGGTTGAAGTTGTCGTCGATCAAGCGGATGCGCTTGAGCAGCACGCCCATGAACAGCATGGCGAATACAGGTGCCGTGATGTTCAGTGTCTGGATGAGAAGGGCGAGCATGCAACGTGGTCCCGGGAAATGCGGTTAGGAGGGCAATCATACGTGAGAGCCGGGGGCTTGCGCCCGCCACAGCTGCCAGATGCCAGCACAAAGGGGGCTTGACGTAGGAAATTTCCTGCATATGATGCATATTACTGTACATACATACAGTATAAAAATGGATTATCCCGACATTGCAAGGAGCAGATCATGTCAGGAATGCAAACAGCGCCTGCGGCCATCAAAGCCCAGGCCACGCTGGTGGTCGCTGACCTCGACCAGTTGTTCGATGAGCACGGCATCGCCCTACCCGGCCCCGACAGCCATCTGGTGCTGGTCATGCACGGCCACCACACCCTCAAGTATCACCGCCCTGAGCCACCATCGGCTGGCGGCAATGCTGCGCAGCGCGGCCCGGAGCTGTTCTTCGAAGGCGCAGAACACACCGCTATCGGCGACAACACCCTGTTGCGTTACGAGACAGGCCAACCCGGCACCCCCGCCCATCAGTCGCCATTGCCGCTGCCCAACGGCCTGAACCTGACCTATGGCCAGGTAATCGCCCTGGGCGGCGACTTCTATGGGGTGCCCGAGCGCCCGATTGCCGATGGCGGCAACGACGCCGAACGAGTCGAGCGCTTCATCCAGGCGTTCGACTCCCTGGCGCGCCTGCCGGCGGCCAAGGCGGAAGCCGAACAGATCCTCGCGGTCATGCAGGAAGAAATCCGCGCAGCCAACCAGGCCATCAAGGACGGCCGTCAGCCCCATGAAGCCTATGACGCACTGGGCGACAGCCTGTCGGCACGCTGGAACCGCATCACCGGCGGCGGCAGCTTCGCCTCCGACCTGTTCCCCTTGGGCCGCTACCTGAAGCTGGCCGCCAGCAACTGGGACCACTTCGGCCCCTGGGCGCTGCTGGCCTACCAGGCCGGCCACGCCGCGGCCTTGCAACAGGCGCTGAAAGCCCGCGCCAGCGGCGCCGAACGCGACCTGCAACTGGCCTATGCGATGAACGCCTTCGCCGACCACTTCCTCACCGATCTGTTCTCCGCCGGCCACCTGCGGGTACCGCGCAAGGCCTTGGCCGATACCGTCACGCCGAGCGACGTCGGCTCGCTGATCTCGCGCTTCATGCACGACGAGGACAGCAAGTACGGCCTGGCCGTGCGCAATGCCGAGGGCGAGCAATGGCGCGCCTACGGCGACAAGCGCTATTTCGACAGCGTCGATGTGGCCAACCGTCGTCAAGTGGCGCGCGCCGTGCAGCGCTCGGCCGATGAAGTGTTCCAGGCTTTCGCCGAGGGCCGCGTGCCCCAGGCCAAGGACTTTTCGGCCCTGCGCCTGGCGCCCGACCTGCACGCCGCCGAACAGGACCTGGTGCCCGGCAACTTCGCCCCGCTGTACTTCCAGGACGGCAAGGCCGTGCTGCGGCGCAAGGACGTCAACGACCTCAACGACCGCAACCGCATCGGCGACTGGTGGGGCTGGAGTACCTACCTGCTGCTCAAGGACTACAAGCCGAACAAGCCCACCGGTTTCATCGATGCCCCTGCCACCTCGCCGGTGATCACCGGCTGGGAGCGCCGTGAGCCCGATGGCCTGAACTGGCAACGGGGCAACGCGGTGCGCTATGCCTTCAGCATCACCGACCAGCTCAACGAGTCGTACATTGGCCCTTGGAGCGGCTATGCGGAGCTCACCGACCAGTTCCACCCGAGCGTGCAGGTGCCGGCGGACGGCAAGCAACGCGGGCGCAACCTGTTCCGCCAGTTCCGCGGAGGTTCACCGGAGCTGATTGCCAGCCTGGACGGCAAGACCACTCTCTATATCGATCGCAACGCGTGACAAGGAGGTCACCCATGACAATCAGTATCAAGCTGGAGCTGGCTTCGGGCCAGTCGATGGAAGGCATGCCGCTGGAGTTGCTGCGTGATGGCAAGGTGATTGGCCGAACGAAAGTGCCGGCAGGGGGCCAGGTGGCGTTCGAGGCGCCATCGGGGGCAGGACAGCTGGCGGTACGGGTTGACCGCTCGGGAGGGAAAGCCGCTTAACGCTGTGGTACGCCATCGCGGGGCAAGTCGGGTCGCCGCATCGCCGTTCCCACAAGGTCATCCAGAGCTTGAAAGCCCTGGGCATGACCTGCGTGGGAGCGGCGATGCGGCGACCCGACTTGCCCCGCGATTTTTCAGCGTCGGACCGGACGCTTCTGCAACTTGCGCTGCAAGGTGCGCCGGTGCATGCCCAGCGCCCGCGCCGTGGCGGAGATATTACCCTCGTGCTCGCCCAGCACGCGCTGGATGTGCTCCCACTGCAGGCGGTCCACCGACATCGGGTTTTCCGGCACCAGCGTGTCCAGGTCGGTATGCTCCGAGAGCAGCGCCGCCAGCACATCGTCGGCGTCGGCCGGTTTGCACAGGTAGTTGCAGGCCCCGCGCTTGACTGCCTCGACCGCCGTGGCGATGCTCGAGTAACCGGTCAGGATCACCACGCGCATCTCCGGGTCCAGCTCCAGCAGCTTGGGCAACAGCACCAGGCCCGAGTCGCCCTCCATCTTCAGGTCCAGCGTGGCGTAGTCGGGCAGGTCCTGCTCGGCCAGTTTCAAGCCTTCCTCGGCGGAACCCGCGGTGCTCACACGGAACCCACGACGCGACATCGCCCGGGCCATCACCCGGGTGAAGGTGGCGTCGTCATCCACCAGCAGCAGGTGCGGCAGCTCTTCGCCTTCGACCTGGTTTTCTTCGCTCATCATGCATCTCCTCGCTTGCCATGGGGCAGGCGCAATTCGGTCAGGGTGCCACCCTGCTCATGACTATAGAGTTTCACCGAACCGCCCGCACGCGTCACGCTGGCCTTGCTCAAGAACAGGCCCAGGCCGAAGCCTTTGCCCTTGGTGGTAATGAAAGGTTTGCCGATCGCTTCGGCGATGGCCGGCGGCACGCCGGGGCCATGGTCGCGGATGCTGATGACGATGTCCTGGGCGTCCCAATCCAGGCGCACCTCCAGGTCGTCCGGGCAGGCATCGGCGGCATTGTTCAACAGGTTCAGCAGGGCCTGGGTCAGGTCCGGCGGCGGCGTCAGCCGCGGCACCACGCCGTCGCGCAGGCGCTGGAAGCGGTAGCTGGCTTCCGGGCGCATCAGGTGCCAGCGGTTGAGCGCCTCGTCGAGCCAGGCGGTGACATCCTGCTCGACGATCGCCAGGCGCCGGTTGGCCTCGGCAGCGCGCACCAGTTGCTGCAAGGTTTCCTTGCACAGCTTGACCTGGTCCTGAAGGATCTGCAGGTCTTCCTGCAACAGCGGGTCGGCGTGGTCCTGGCGCATTTCGTTGAGCAGCACGCTCATGGTCGCCAGCGGTGTGCCCAGTTCGTGGGCAGCACCGGCGGCCTGGGTGGCCACGGCCAGCAACTGCTCGTCGCGCAGGCTTTCTTCCCGGCGCTCGGCACGCAGGTTCTCCTGACGGCGCAACTCCTCGGCCATGCGCGCGGCGAAGAAGGTGATCACCCCGGCGGCCAGGGCGATGCTCAGCCACATGCCGTAGACCTGCATGGTGTCGCGCGCCAGCGGCAGCGTTTCCAGCGGGTAGTACTGCACCAGCAACAGGCTGTAGGCGACCAGGGCGATGCCCGAGAGCACCAACGAGTAGATCCACGGCAGGGTGACCGCAGCGATGGCCAACGGCACCAGGTAATAGGAGACGAAGGGGTTGGTCGAACCGCCCGAGTAATAAAGCAGGGCACTGTGGATCAGCAGGTCGCAGGCCAGCTGCAGGGCGTACTCGAGTTCGGTCACCGGCAGCGACAGGCGCAGGCGCAGTGCGGTGAACGCGCACAGGAGCGACGACAGGGCCAGCGTGACTGCCAGCGAGAACCACGGCAGCGGCAGCAGCTCGGTCCAGTAGGCCACGCCTACCGAGCCGGCCTGGGCCGCCAGGACGAGGATGCGGATGAAGGTCAGGCGCCAGAGGTTCTGGCGTGTGGCGGACAACGGATGTGCGACGGCGAGCATGAGCTCTCCCAATTGAGTGCTCCAGGAAAATCGACTGGAGTATACCGAAGCCGGGCGCTCCACTGCAGCGATGCGGCAAAGCGCCACACTTTGTCATAGATTCATGATGGCACTTTTGAACCCTCTACGCTGTCACCGGTCTGATCGGCCATGCGTGGAACGGATCTGCTCACCCACGCCTTACCCTGCCAAGGAGTTCCACATGCACATTACCCGTCGCGGCGCCGCCGCCGTTGCCCTGTCCTGCGGCATGCTCGCCAGCCTGCCGGCCCTGGCGGCCGACGAGCCACGCTACAACCAGGTGTCGCTGCGTGCCGAAGTCAGCAAGGAAGTGGCGCGTGACCTGATGGTCGTGACGCTGTACAGCGAAGCGCAGAACACCGACCCGGGCAAGCTGGCCAAGGAGATCACCGAAACCATGAACAAGGCCGTGCAGCAGGCCCGCCAGGTCAAGGACGTGAAGATCAGCCAGGGCAGCCGCAACAGCTACCCGATCTACGACACCAAGGGCCAGAAGATCACCGGCTGGCGCGAGCGCGCCGAACTGCGCCTGGAAAGCGCCGACTTCCCGGCCCTGTCCAAGCTCACCGGTGACCTGCTGCAAGACCTGAAGATGGGCGGCATGGACTTCTCCATTGCCCCGGCCACACGCAAGTCCAATGAAGACGAGTTGCTCAAGGATGCCGTCGCCGCCTTCAAGGCGCGTGCCCAACTGGCCACCGATGCCCTGGGCGGCAAAGGCTACAAGGTGGTCAGCCTGAACCTCAACAGCAGCGGTTACCCACGCCCTTACCTGCGTAACGCGCCAATGGCGATGATGGCCAAGGGCGCCGCCGATGAATCCGCGCCGGCGCCGGATATCGAAGCCGGAACCAGCGAAGTGAGCATGAGTGCCGATGGCCTGATCGAAGTCCTGGTGCCCTGACTCACTCAACCGGATGTCAGAGGCGGCCAAAACCGTCTCTGACAGCAGTTTCAGACCTTTCCTACGCACCAAACGGGTGCGTCTGCTTGTCACATAAAGTGCGAAATATCCTGAAATTTTCGCCCTTTTCCCCCTCGCAAACGATCAACATTCGCCAAAGTTATATGGATGCGACATCCATGTACGTCCGTACCACGTTTTTGCCGTCAACCATCCTGCTGAGTGTTGCATTGGGAATACCCCCTGCATAAGTATCCGCAGGTCGGCTCACGAGGCCGCCTCAATTCGAAAAATGACAACAATGAGGCCACCATGCTCAAACACGCAGTCATTCCGTTCCTGGTAGGTGCAGGCTTGCTAGCCGGCGCTCCCTCCGCCCTCGCCGCATCCAACCTGGTGTTCTGCTCCGAAGGCAGCCCGGCCGGGTTCGACCCGGGGCAATACACTACCGGAACCGACTTTGACGCCTCCGCCGAGACCATCTTCAACCGCCTGACGCAATTCGAACGCGGCGGCACCAAGGTCATTCCGGGCCTGGCCACCAGCTGGGACGTCTCCGATGACGGCAAGACCTACACCTTCCACCTGCGTGAAGGCGTCAAGTTCCATACCACCGATTACTTCAAGCCGACCCGCGACTTCAACGCCGACGACGTGCTGTTCACCTTCAACCGCATGCTCGACAAGGACCAGCCCTTCCGCAAGGCCTACCCCACCGAGTTCCCGTACTTCACCGACATGGGCATGGACAAGAACATCGCCAAGGTGGAAAAACTCGACGACCACACGGTGAAGTTCACCCTCGCCCAGGTCGACGCCGCGTTCATCCAGAACATGGCCATGCACTTCGCCTCGATCCAGTCAGCCGAATACGCCGACCAGTTGCTCAAGCAGGGCAAGCCCGCCGACATCAACCAGAAGCCGATCGGCACCGGGCCGTTCGTGTTCAAGAGCTACCAGAAAGACTCGAACATTCGCTTCACTGGCAACAAGAGCTACTGGAATCCTGAAGAAGTGAAGATCGACAACCTGATCTTCGCCATCAGCACCGACGCCTCGGTGCGCATGCAGAAACTCAAGAAGAACGAGTGCCAGGTGACGCTGTTCCCGCGGCCGGCCGATATCAAGCCGCTGCAGGAAGACAAGAAGCTGCAGATGCCCGACCAGGCCGGCTTCAACCTCGGCTACATCGCCTACAACGTGATGGACAAGGTCAAGGGCAGCAACGAAGCGAACCCCCTGTCCCAACTCAAGGTCCGCCAAGCCCTGGACATGGCGGTCAACAAGCAGCAGATCATCGAATCGGTGTATCAGGGTGCCGGCCAGCTAGCGGTCAACGCCATGCCGCCGACCCAATGGTCCTATGACGACACCATCAAGGACGCCGCGTACGACCCAGAGAAGGCCAAGCAACTGCTCAAGGAAGCCGGCATCAAGGAGGGTACCGAGATCACCCTGTGGGCCATGCCGGTGCAGCGCCCCTACAACCCCAACGCCAAGCTGATGGCCGAGATGCTCCAGTCCGACTGGGCCAAGATCGGCATCAAGGCCAAGATCGTCAGCTACGAATGGGGCGAGTACATCAAGCGTTCCAAGGGCGGCGAGCAGGGCGCCATGCTGATCGGCTGGAGCGGCGACAATGGTGACCCGGACAACTGGCTGGGCACGCTCTATGGCTGTGATGCCATGGATGGCAACAACTTCTCCAAGTGGTGCTACAAGCCCTACGACGACCTGATCAAGCAAGCCAAGGCGACCTCGGACCAGGCCAAGCGCACCGAGCTGTACAAGCAGGCGCAACATATCCTCAAGGAGCAGGTGCCGATCACCCCCATCGCCCACTCCACCGTGTATCAGCCCATGAGCGCGAAAGTGAAGGACTTCAAGATCAGCCCGTTCGGCCTGAACTCCTTCTACGGGGTCAGCGTGGACAAGTAACGGTCGTGACCGCCCCGCCGGCATTTGCCGGCGGGGCGGTGACATGATCGGGCGATACGTAGGGCAATTCCCTAGCGCTCGCCGGAACGCTCCCGCACCCAAATCAGTAGCGAACCCTGGTTCCCGCATTCTGGCGCGCCTATCGTCAGGACCGGGATGCAGCAGCCGCGTTTTGCCTGTCGCGGCCTGAAAAGACGGACAAAGGATCTGCCATGCGCCTGACCACACTGAGCTCCACCCTGCTTGCCCTCGGCCTGTTGAGCCAGGCTCCCGCGAGCCTCGCCAACAACCTGGTGTTCTGCTCCGAGGGCAGCCCGGCGGGCTTCGACACCGCCCAGTACACCGCGGCCACCGACAACGACGCCGCCGAACCGATCTACAACCGCCTGGTCGAGTTCGAGCGTGGCGGCACCGCCGTGCAGCCGGGCCTGGCCACCGACTGGCAGGTGTCCGAGGACGGCCTGAAGTACACCTTCCACCTGCGCCCCGGGGTGAAGTTCCATGGCAACAAGGACTTCAAGCCCAGCCGCGACTTCAACGCCGACGACGTGCTGTTCACCTTCAACCGCATGCTCGACAAGGACCACCCCTTCCGCAAGGCCTACCCCACCGAATTCCCGTACTTCATCAGCATGGGGCTGGACAAGAACATCGCCAAGGTCGAGAAGACCGACCCGCTGACCGTGGCCTTCACCCTCAACAAGGTCGACGCCGCGTTCCTGCAAAACATCGCCATGGCCTTCGCCTCGATTCTCTCCGCCGAGTACGCCGACCACCTGCTGGCCAGCGGCAAGGCCAGCGATATCAACCAGAAGCCGATCGGCACCGGCCCGTTCGTGTTCCAGCGCTACCAGAAGGATTCGCAGATCCGCTTCAAGGGCAACAAGGACTACTGGGCACCTGACCGGGTGAAGATCGACAACCTGGTGTTCTCGATCAACGTCGACCCGTCGGTGCGCATCCAGAAGCTGCGCCGCAACGAATGCCAGATCACCCTGCATCCACGCCCGGCCGACCTGCCCGCGCTCAAGGAAGACGGCAAGCTGCAGGTAATGACGCAACCCGGTTTCAACCTTGGCTACATCGCCTACAACACCCAGCACCCACCCTTCGACCGACTGGAAGTGCGCCAGGCCATGGACATGGCGGTGAACAAGCAGGCGATCATCCAGGCGGTCTACCAGGATGCCGGTCAGACCGCCGTCAACGCCATGCCGCCAACCCAGTGGTCCTACGACAAATCGATCAAGGACGCCCCCTTCGACCCGGAAAAAGCCAAGCAGCTGCTCAAGCAGGCCGGGGTCAAGGATGGCACCGAGATCACCCTGTGGGCCATGCCGGTACAGCGCCCCTACAACCCCAACGCCAAGTTGATGGCCGAAATGCTCCAGTCCGACTGGAGCAAGCTCGGTTTCAAGGTGCGCATCGTCAGCTACGAATGGGGTGAATACCTCAAGCGCATGAAGAACGGCGAGCATGACATCGCCCTGATCGGCTGGACCGGCGACAACGGTGACCCGGACAACTGGCTCGGCACCCTGTTCAGCTGCGACGCCATCGGCAGCAACAACTACTCCTTGTGGTGCGATTCGCAATACGACGCGCTGGTGAAAAAAGCCAAGCAGGTCACCGACCGCGACCAGCGCACCAGCCTCTACGAACAAGCCCAGCAACGTCTCAAGCAACAGGTGCCGATCACCCCGGTCGCGCACTCCACGGTCAACCAGCCGCTGAGCATCAGCGTGAAAGACTTCAAGGTCAGCCCCTTCGGACGCAACGTTTTCTCCGGCGTCAGCATCGATTGACCCTGCAACGCCCGGACGGGAGTGCGACCCACTCCCGCGCCAGCGTGCAGCCCGGATTTGCCTGGCAACCCCCAGGCAGACACTGCAGTACCGCGTCACCGTGACAAGCCCGGCTCACAAGGCCGGGTGATAACTAGAAAAATATCAGGGAGCTTTCATGTTGATTCGTACCACAACCACCGCACTGGCCTTGTCCGTCGGCGCCTTCTGCGCCCTCGCCCAGGCCGAACCCGCAAGCCAGGACTTCGTGCCGTTCGCGCTCAAGTCCAGCAGCGAACAGGCCGAAGCCAAAGGCTTCATCGATGGCCAGAGCCTGTCCGGCAGCACCCGCAACTGGTATGCCCGCGAACGCGCCACCCGCGCGCCGCTGTGGAAATACACCAAGGGCGACGGCACCCGCCACGACACCCACAGCCGTGACAACTGGGTGCAGGGCACCATCCTCAACTACAGCTCGGGCTTCACCGAAGGCACCGTCGGCTTTGCGGTGGAGGCCGCCGCCTACAATGCCATCGCCCTCGAGCAGGGCCGCGCCGCCGTGGCCGGCCCGAACAACCGTACCCTGACCCACAGCGACGGCGACCCGATCGGCCAGTGGAGCAAGATGGGCCTGGGCAACGTCAAGGCGCGCATCTCCAACACCACGCTGACCGTCGGTCGCCAGTCGGTCGACACGCCGATGATCGCCTACATCGGTAACCGGGCCTTGCCATCGAGCTTCCAGGGCGCGTTCCTGCACAGCGCCGAGTTCGAGAACCTGTCGTTCGACGTGGGTACCTTCGACCGCGTCTCGCCACGTACCGAGCAGAGCCTGAGCAAGTTCCGCAGCGAATACGGCGCCGCCGGGGTCGAGACCGACCGAGCCAGCACCGTCGGCATCAACTACCAGCCGCTCAAGAGCCTGACCACCAGCCTCTACGCGACCAAGGTCGACGACTTCTGGAACCAGTACTACTTCGGCGCCAACCACGTGCTGGGCGACAGCGCGGTGCTGAGCCTGACCACCGGTCTGAACTACTACAAGACCGTGGACGAAGGCAGCAAGAAGATGGGCGAGATCGACAACGACACCTACAGCCTGTCGTTCGGACTGACCCACCAGGCCCACACCCTCACCGCCTCCTGGCAGCAGGTCAACGGCAACGAGTACTTCGACTACCTGCATGAGACCAACGGCATCTACCTGGCCAACTCCCTGCTGTCGGACTTCAACGGCCCGAACGAGAAATCGCTGCAGATCAGCTATGTGCTGAACATGGCGCCCTATGGCGTGCCAGGCCTGAAGTTCAACGTCTACAACGCCCGCGGCTGGGATATCGACGGTACCCACTACAAGGGCACCGCCTATGACGTCCGGGGCCAGGACGGCGAGAACCACTACGAGTGGGGCATCGGCACCAGCTACGCGGTGCAGAGCGGCATGCTGAAGGACACCACCATCCGCGCCACCTATACCGCCCACCGTGCCAGCAAGGCGCAGAGCGACGGCAGTCTCGACGAGTTCCGTGTCGTCACCACCATTCCGTTCAACATCCTCTGACCGTTGGCGCCACGGCCCGCCTCCCCACGGGCCGTGGCGGCTACGCTGGAACTAGCACTGCAGGGAGGTTCCATGAAATCGCTACCGCTACGCGCTGCCCTGGCAGCCGTCATCCTGGGCGCCGCATCGAATCTGGCGGCCAAGCCGCTGGTGGTGTGCACCGAAGCCAGCCCGGAAGGCTTCGACATCGTCCAGTACACCACCGCCGTCACCGCCGACGCCACGGCCGAGGCCATCTTCAACCGCCTGGTCGACTTCAAGCCCGGCACCACCGAGATCCAGCCGGCCCTGGCCACCAGTTGGGACGTCAGCCCCGACGGCCTGGTCTACACCTTCCACCTGCGCGAAGGCGTCAAGTTCCACACCACCGACTACTTCAAGCCCACCCGCGACTTCAATGCCGATGACGTGCTGTGGAGCCTGAACCGCCAGCTGAAGAAAGACCATCCGTGGCACGACAAGACCAGCGTCGGCTACCCCTACTTCGAGAGCATGGCCTTCAAGGACCTGCTCAAGTCGGTCGAGAAGACCGACGATCACACCGTGGTGATCACCCTGACCCGCCCGGAAGCGCCTTTCCTGCGCGACCTGGCCATGGCCTTCACCTCGATCTACTCCGCCGAGTACGGCGACCAGCTGCTCAAGGCCGGCAAGACCGGCGACCTCAACAGCAAGCCGGTCGGCACCGGCCCGTTCGTGTTCCAGCGCTACAACAAGGACGCCAACGTTCGCTACAAGGCCAACCCGGACTACTTCCGTGGCAAGCCGCCCGCCGACGCGCTGATCTTCGCCATCGCCACCGACAGTAACGTGCGCCTGCAGAAACTGCGCGCCAACGAATGCCAGATCGCCTTGTATCCCAAGCCTGACGACGTGCCGGGGATCAAGACCGACCCGAAACTCAAGGTCGCCGAGATCGAGGCGCTGGTCACCGGCTACATCTCGATGAACACCCAGCACAAATACCTGAGCGATGTGCGCGTGCGCAAGGCGATCGACATGGCCTTCGACCGCCAGACCCACGTTGACCAGTTGTTCGGCAAGGGCAACGCCCTGGTTGGGGTCAACCCGTATCCACCGACCATGATCGGCTACAACACCGACAACAAGAACCCACCCCACGACCTGAACAAGGCCCGCGCCCTACTCAAGGAAGCCGGCGTGCCGGAGGGCACGGTGATCACCCTGTTCACCCGCAACGGCGGTGGCCCGACCAACCCCAACCCGCGCCTGTCCGCCGAAATGCTGCAGTCGGACCTGGCCAAGATCGGCATCAAGCTCGACATCCGCGTGATGGAATGGGCCGAGATGCTGCGTCGCGCCAAGAAGGGCGAGGCCGACCTGGTGTCGGCGGGCTGGGCCGGCGACAACGGCGACCCGGACAACTTCCTCACGCCGATGCTCAGCTGTGACGCGGTGAAAAGCGGCGAGAACTATGCGCGCTGGTGCAACCAGAAATTCCAGGACCTGATCACCCGCGCCCGCGAAGTGATCGACAACGACGAACGCGCCAGGCTCTATAACGAGGCCTTGGCGGTGTACGATGAAGACCAGCCGTGGATCAGCATGGCCCACCCGAAAATGTTCACCGCCATGCGCGAGAACGTCGAAGGCTATGTGATCAACCCACTGACCAACAACAACTTCGCCACCACCAAGGTGAAGTAGAACAACAACAGCCGCCGGACCTTGTGCAAGAGGCCCCGGCGGCGCGCCGTTTCCGGCTGATGAGGTACCCCTGACAATGTTGAGTTTTATTGCCCGACGCCTGGGTCTGCTGATTCCGACCTTCTTCGGTATCACCCTGCTGACCTTCGCGCTCATACGCCTGATCCCCGGCGACCCCGTCGAAGTGATGATGGGCGAACGCCGGGTCGACCCCGAAATGCATGCCCAGGCCATGGAGCGCCTGGGTCTGAACAAGCCGCTGCCGGCCCAGTACCTGGACTATGTCGGCAAGCTCGCCCAGGGCGATCTGGGCGAATCCCTGCGCACCCGTGAAAGCGTATGGAACGAATTCCTCACCCTGTTCCCGGCCACCCTGGAGCTGGCCATGGCCGCCCTGCTGTTCGCCGGAGTCATCGGCCTGCTGGCCGGGGTGATCGCCGCGCTCAAGCGCGGCTCGCTGTTCGACCACGGGGTGATGGGCATCTCCCTGGCCGGCTACTCGATGCCGATCTTCTGGTGGGGCCTGATCCTGATCATGTTCTTCTCGGTGAGCCTGGGCTGGACGCCGGTCTCCGGGCGCATCGACCTGCTCTATGACATCGAACCGAAAACCGGCTTCATGCTCATCGACACCCTGCTCAGCGACGAGGAAGGCGCGTTCAAGGATGCGGTTATGCACCTGATCCTGCCGGCCATCGTGCTGGGCACCATCCCGCTGGCGGTGATCGCCCGCATGACCCGCTCGTCGATGCTCGAAGTGCTGCGCGAGGACTACATCCGTACCGCCCGCGCCAAGGGCCTGTCGCCGTCACGGGTGGTGTTCATCCACGGCCTGCGCAACGCGCTGATTCCGGTGCTGACCGTGTTCGGCCTGCAGGTCGGCACACTGCTGGCCGGCGCCGTGCTCACCGAAACCATCTTTTCCTGGCCGGGCATCGGCAAATGGCTGATCGAGGCCATCGGTGCCCGTGACTACCCCGTGGTCCAGAACGGCATCCTGTTGATCGCCTGCCTGGTGATCCTGGTCAACTTCGTCGTGGATATCCTCTACGGCCTGGCCAACCCACGCATCCGTCATCAGCGCTGAGGACTACGCCATGACCAGCCCGATTCCAAAATCCGTCACCCCGCCCAGCGTGGTCGACCAAAGCTTGCTCTACCCCTCGCCGTACAAAGAATTCTGGCAGGCCTTCTCGCGCAACAAGGGCGCGGTGGCCGGCCTGGCGTTCATGTGCCTGGTGGTGTTCTGCGCCCTGTTCGCCCCCTGGGTGGCGCCGCACAACCCCAGCGAGCAATACCGCGACTTCCTGCTCACACCGCCGGTATGGCTCGAAGGCGGTACCTGGCAGTTCATCCTCGGTACCGACGAACTGGGCCGCGACCTGCTCTCGCGGCTGATCCAGGGCGCCCGGCTGTCGCTGCTGATCGGCCTGTCATCGGTGGTGATGTCGCTGATCCCGGGTATCCTGCTGGGCCTGCTGGCCGGTTTCTTCCCGCAGATCCTCGGCCCCTCGATCATGCGCCTGATGGACGTGATGCTGGCGCTGCCCTCGCTGCTGCTGGCCGTGGCCATCGTCGCCATCCTCGGCCCAGGCCTGATCAACACGGTGATCGCCATCGCCATCGTCTCGCTGCCGTCCTACGTGCGCCTGACCCGCGCCGCGGTGATGGGCGAACTGAACCGTGACTACGTCACCGCCGCGCGCCTGGCCGGTGCCGGGCTGCCGCGGCTGATGTTCGTCACCGTGCTGCCCAACTGCATGGCGCCGCTGATCGTGCAGGCCACCCTGAGCTTCTCCTCGGCGATCCTCGACGCTGCGGCCCTGGGCTTCCTCGGCCTCGGCGTGCAGCCGCCAACCCCCGAGTGGGGCACCATGCTGGCCTCGGCCCGCGACTACATCGAACGCGCCTGGTGGGTGGTGAGCCTGCCCGGCCTGACCATTTTGCTCAGTGTGCTGGCAATCAACCTGATGGGCGACGGCCTGCGCGACGCGCTGGACCCGAAACTCAAGAACGCCGCCTGAGGAGATCGCCATGTCACTGTTGCAGATCAACAACCTGAACGTGCGCTTCGGCGACGCCAATGCCGTGCCCGTGGTGGACGGCCTCGACCTGAGCGTGGATGCCGGCGAGATCCTCGCCATCGTCGGCGAGTCGGGCTCGGGCAAGTCGGTGACCATGATGGCCCTGATGGGGCTGATCGAAGCCCCCGGGCGCATCACCGCGGACGTGCTCGACTTCGCCGGCACCAGCATGCTCAAGCTCAGCGGCCGCCAGCGCCGCAAGGTGGTGGGCAAGGACATCGCCATGGTCTTCCAGGACCCGATGACCGCGCTCAACCCCAGCTATACCGTGGGCTACCAGATCGAGGAAGTGCTGCGCCAGCACCTGGGCCTCAAGGGCAAGGCAGCGCGTCAGCGCGCGCTGGAGCTGCTGAAGAAGGTCGAGATCCCGGCCGCCGAAAGCCGCCTCGACGCCTACCCGCACCAGCTGTCCGGAGGCATGAGCCAGCGCGTGGCCATCGCCATGGCCATCGCCGGCGAGCCAAAACTGCTGATCGCCGACGAACCGACCACCGCGCTGGACGTGACCATCCAGGCGCAGATCATGGAGCTGCTGGTCAACCTGCAGAAAGAGCGCAACATGGCGCTCATCCTGATCACCCACGACCTGGCCGTGGTCGCCGAAACCGCCAAGCGCGTGTGCGTGATGTACGCAGGGCAAGCGGTCGAAGTCGGCCAGGTGCCGGAGCTGTTCGACATCCCCGCCCACCCGTACAGCGAAGCGCTGCTGGCGGCCATTCCCGAGCACAGCATCGGCGCCGAACGCCTGGCCACCCTGCCCGGCATCGTCCCAGGGCGCTATGACCGCCCGCAGGGTTGCCTGCTGTCGCCACGCTGCCCCTACGTCCAGGAAAACTGCCGTCGGCAGCGCCCGGCCCTTGATCCCCAGGCCCACAGCCTGGTGCGTTGCTTCTATCCGCTGAACCAGGAGGTGGCGTGATGGCCGTCGTACTTTCCGCTCGTGAGCTGACCCGCCACTACGAAGTCTCCCGCGGCCTGTTCAAGGGTCATGCGCTGGTGCGGGCGCTCAACGGCGTGTCGTTCGAACTGGAGGCCGGCAAGACCCTGGCCGTGGTCGGTGAATCCGGCTGCGGCAAGTCGACCCTGGCGCGTGCCCTGACCCTGATCGAGGAGCCATCCTCCGGTTCGCTGCAGATCGCCGGCCACGAGGTCAAGGGCGCCAGCAAGGACCAGCGCAAACAGCTGCGGCGCGACGTGCAGATGGTGTTCCAGAGCCCCTACGCCTCGCTCAACCCGCGGCAGAAGATCGGCGACCAGTTGGCCGAACCGCTGTTGATCAACACCTCGCTGAGCAAGGCCGAACGCCGCGAGAAAGTGCAGAAGATGATGGAGCAGGTGGGCCTGCGCCCCGAGCACTACCAGCGTTATCCGCACATGTTCTCCGGCGGCCAGCGCCAGCGCATCGCCCTGGCCCGGGCGATGATGCTGCAACCCAAGGTGCTGGTGGCCGACGAACCCACCTCGGCGCTGGACGTGTCGATCCAGGCCCAGGTGCTGAACCTGTTCATGGACCTGCAGAAGGAATTCAACACCGCCTACGTGTTCATCTCCCACAACCTGGCGGTGGTCCGCCACGTGGCGGACCAGGTGCTGGTGATGTACCTCGGCCGGCCGGCGGAGATGGGGCCCAAGCAGGACATCTACGACAAGCCGCTGCACCCGTATACCCAGGCGCTGCTATCGGCCACCCCGGCGATCCACCCGGACCCGCTGAAGCCGAAGATCCGCATTGCCGGTGAATTGCCCAACCCGCTGAATCCGCCGGATGGATGTGCCTTCCACAAGCGCTGCCCGTATGCCACCGAGCGCTGCGCCAAAGAGGTGCCGGCACTGAGGCAAGTCAGTACACGGCAGGTAGCCTGTCACTACGCTGAACAGTTCCTATAGGAGCAAGCTGAATAAAAACCCGCCTAGGCGGGTTTTTTATCACAGACAGCCCTACAGCAAAACTGTCATTTCTATCAGTAGTCAATTGTCCCCTTCCCTGCAAATCTTTGGCACAGGTGCAATCCAGTAAGCCAAAACAGGGATATAAAATGAACAGTATCAACACCAACGGCGGTCTGTCAGCTTTCATTATCTCCTCTGACCCACAGTTCCCGAGGCGCTGGGTAGATGGCAAGGAAGAGTACAAAACAGACGCCGCCAGCAAAGCAGCTGCCCTTGAGGCCTTGCAAGCAAACTACAGCGACATGCAAGCTTATCGAGACGCTAACAAAGACAAACTCATCCCTGTGCTTGTAAACGGAGACATCACGGAGTATGGCGATAAAAAAAATGGTCCTGGTGATAGCTTTCTCACCGTGATGAGAGATGACGTTTTCCCCATTTTAGGCGACAAAGACAATGTCCTGATCGGCCTGGGCAATCACGGCTACGACAACAATATCAACGACACTGCAGACAATGGCGCAGCCGGTGGTATGTTGGAATGGTTTCCGAAGGCAAAACCGAAAACCTGGCTACCTGAAGATCAGAACGAAGGCGATAAAGAATCGGATGACAGCGACAACAATTTTGATTGGCGTCACAATTTTTACGATGGCTGGACCGGCGACATCTGGTATCCATTCAGTTCCTATTCTTATGCAGTAGAGAAAAAGGACCCCAGCGTAACCGGTACAACCTATCGCTTCATTCAGCTGAACAATTATCCAGAGTATGCAAGACACTTTGAAACCGGCAGCTTTGTCGGTGACGAGCACATCTACAACGTCACCCCTTCCACCGCATGGCTTGCTCAACAGTTGAAGCGCGCAGGTGAAAAAAATCAGATTGTGATTGTATCCATGCACCAGAATCGCATGAGCGGCGCCATCAGAACGCTGCTGGAATCAGCCAATGTCACGCTGGTTTGTGTCGGCCATACCCATGGCATTTCAAGCCGAATAGGAGGAACTGCAAATCTACCCATTGTGAATAGCGGCGCCAGTTTTAAAGGCACCTACCTAATTGCCGAAGCCGAGGGAGATTCCCTGAACATCTTCGCAGTGTCTGACAATGATCATGGCAGTAAGAAATCGATTGGATCGGTGCCACTTAAAGTTGCCAATAGCAATGTCCCCCAAGACGATGTAGGACGCTACGTGGTTTTCGAAAGAGATGACGATGGTTATATCGATGGGATCGCAGCCTACGTATCACTTGCCAAATCTGACGTTTACTACCTGAACAAAGATAGCTATTTCAACGACCTTGTTGAAAGCTGCACTATCAATAGAGCCGATGAAGGTACGGAGATCACGGTATACGATCACCCTGGAGACAAGGACATGGATGGTGGAGATTTTGGTCATTACGATGATGACTACGCCGTTATCACGATCAAAAAAGCACTTACACAACCAATCAAAATCACCACATTCGAAGAAGACTATGAAGATGAGTTCATCTCACTCAAGGCACACTACGTAAACGGGCTGGATCATAAAATCTCTCGCGTTAGCGTCAAGCTCAAAAGCGCGGAGGTGGATAGTTTGCCTCTCAGAGAGGCAAAACTATCACGTGATGAATCGAAGCACCAGCTCGTACAGAAAGTTTTGCAAGGCGACCTTCAACTTATCGAGGTTGCTGCGATACTGGATATCGGCCTGATCACAATGCGTCGCATGGTCGATAAAGCCCGCAGGGAGCGCAAAACCGGCTGAATCCATACCTTGAACAAACCGACTCCTGCAAGATATGAGACCGTCTGCAGGAGCCGGCCATTTCAAAAATGGCTTTCTCTCAGTGCATGAAGAACCAGATCAGGATGATCACCGGAATCGGCACGCCAATCATCCACAGTAGTATCGAGCGCATGACCTTTCTCCTTTTTCGAGGGCAACAAGATCCTTGCAGCGCACATGCCAGCTGTATCAAAAAATTACACTCATGTGAATCAATAGGTTGGCGCTCAGGCGACTTGATCAAACCATGCAAAATGCAGGATCCACGCCCTTGCGCCTGGGTTTTCTGCAATGCACTATCAAGCCCATGATCGCCACTCCCCTTCCCGACGGCCCTGGGCAGAACACGCTCACCGCCACCACCGTCATGCGCTACCACCTGTGCTGGAAGCATCGCGACCTGGACGGGGTAATGGCCTTGTACCACCCGGATATCCAGTACCACGACTTCTTCCAGAACCGCGTGCTCGGTTTCGACGAGCTGCGCGACTACGTGCGCGCCAGCCTGCCCCATGAGGCCGGTGAAGACATCGTCCACAACGACCGCATCCGCGTAGATGGCTGCACCGCATTCATCCAGTACCAGGTCACCGTGCAGGGTGGCGACGGGCTGGTGGCGTTCCAGTCCAGCGAGGCGATCACGGTGCTGGACGGGCTGATCTGGCGGGTCAACGAGTACGCAACGCTGGTCCATGGCAACAGCAAGGGTCTGCGCTCCAGCGGGCCACGCCCAGCCACCAGTCGGCTCGGCCTGTCTCCCCGCCAGCTGTCGACCATGGCCCAGGACCTGGAGCATTATTTCCAGGCCCAGCGCCCGTACCTGGACCCCGAGCTGGACCTGCAGCGGGTCGCCGACGAAAGCGGCTACAGCCGCAACCAGATTTCCTACCTGCTCAACCAGGTGCTTGGCCAGAGCTTCTACCGCTACGTCAACCAGGCACGCCTGCAACACCTGATGAGCAGCCTGGACAATAGCTGCGTCGCGGCGCCCGTCGATGACCTGGCGTTCAACGCCGGCTTCAATTCGCTGTCGGCGTTCTACAAGTGCTTTCGCGAACATACCGGCCTGTCGCCCAAGGCTTACCTCAAGCAAATTTCCCTGCGTGCACGCACGTAAGACAGCCCACGCCACGCTTCACTAGGATCGCCACAGACCCTCAGTGGATGTGGAGCACGACCCGATGCAACCTTTGCGCACGATCAGCCTGTGGATGGACCAGCTCGACGAGCCGTTGTGCGCGCGCCCGGCCCTGCGCCAGGACCTGGACCTCGACGTGTGCATCATCGGTGCCGGCTATACGGGGCTGTGGACGGCCTACTACCTCAGGCGCCAGGCGCCGCAGCTGAACATCGCGGTGATCGAGGCCAACATCGCCGGCTTCGGCGCCTCCGGACGCAATGGCGGCTGGCTGATGGGCAACCTGCTGGGCGAGGACCGCCTGCTGGCCACGCTCTCGCCGCAGCAACGGCGTGAAAGCATCGACCTGCTGCACGGCATCCCCGACGAAGTCCACGACGTGCTCCTGCGCGAAGGCATCGCCTGCGACTACCGCAAAGGCGGAGTGCTCTACTGCGCCGCCCGCTACCCGGAACAGGAACGCAGCCTGCGCGCCTGGCTCGACGACCTCTACCGCCAGGGCATGAATGAAGACGATTACCGCTGGCTGCGCCCCGAACAACTGGATGCCCAGCTGAAGGTAAGCAACCCCTACGGCGCCCTCTACAGCCCGCACGTCGCCACGATTCAACCGGCCAGGCTGGTGCGTGGCCTGGCACGGACGGTCGAGGCCATGGGCGTGCCGATCTACGAGAACACGCCAGCCATAGACTGGCAGACCGGCGAAGTGCGCACCCCGTTGGCACGTATCCGCAGCCACTGGGTGGTGCCGGCCGTGGAAGGCTACGCCGCCAGCCTGCCACCGCTCGGGCGGCACCAACTGCCGGTACAGAGCCTGCTGGTGGCCACCGAGCCGCTGCCGGAGTCGATCTGGGAGCAGATCGGCCTGGGCCAGGGCCAGGCCTTCAGCGAAAACAGCCGCCAGGTCACCTATGGCCAGCGCAGCGCTGACAACCGCCTGGTGTTCGGTGCCCGCGGCGGCTACCGCTTCGGTGGACGCCTGCGCGAGGACTTCACCCTGACCACCGACGAGGTGGAGCTGCGCCGCTACCTGTTCGGCGAACTGTTCCCACAGCTCAAGCACGTACGCATCACCCACTCCTGGGGCGGCAACCTCGGCATGGCCCGGCGTTTCCGCCCACACATGCTCTGCGACCGCCAGCGCGGTATCGCCCTGGCCGGCGGCTATGGCGGCGAGGGTGTCGGCGCCACCAACCTCGGTGGACGCACCCTGGCCGCGCTGATCCTCGGCCAACACAACGAACTGACCGCGCAGCCCTGGGTGCACGACAACCGCCCGCTGTCGAGCCTGGCCAGCTGGCCACCCGAGCCGTGCCGCTGGCTGGGCTACAACGCGATCATCCAGAGTTTCGTCCACGAGGACCGGACCCTCGCCAACCCGGCCAGCGCCCCCTGGCGGCGGCGCCTGGCCAGTGGGTTGGCCGATTTCATGGAAGGCTTCATGCACTGACTTCCCCTCACCACCACACAGGATCCACCGGTCATGAGCATCACCCAGTTCAAACACACCGACAGCGTCATCCTGGACAGCAGCACTCCAGTCGCCGTGCCCCTTGGCGAGCCGGTCGCAGTCACCTCGGTCACCTGCGTCGAGCGCAGCGACGGCGTCGAGACCGGCATCTGGGAATGCACCCCGGGGCGCTGGCGGCGGCAGATCGTGCAGCAGGAGTTCTGCCATTTCATCAAGGGCCGCTGCACCTTCACTCCCGACGGTGGCGAGCCCCTGGTCATAGAAGCCGGAGACGCCCTGATGCTACCGGCCAACAGCCTCGGCACCTGGGATATCCAGGAGACCGTGCGCAAGACCTACGTCCTCATTTTCTGATCCGCTGATCGCCTGCCTTCGATAACAACAGACAAAGCAAGGTAACCCCGACATGCGCACCCTCCTTCTCGCTCCCCTGATGCTGGCCGCCGGCATGGCCAGTGCCGCCGACTCGGTGAAGATCTACAACTGGTCGAGCTACATCGCCCCGGACACGCTGAAGCACTTCCAGCAAACCACCGGTATCAATCCCACCTACGACGTGTTCGACAGCAACGAGACCCTCGACGGCAAGCTGATGACCGGCAACTCCGGCTACGACGTGGTGTTCCCCTCCAACCACTTCATGGCCCGGCAGATCCAGGGCAAAGCCCTGAAGCGGCTGGACAAGTCGCAGCTGCCCAACTGGAAGAACCTCAACCCGGTGTTGCTCAAGGCCCTGGAGGTCAACGACCCGGGCAACCAGTACGGCTTCCCATACCTGTGGGGCAGCACCGGCATCGGCTACAACATCGACAAGGTCAAGGCGGTGCTCGGCGACAATGCGCCCATCGACTCTTGGGACCTGTTCTTCAAGCCCGGATACCTCGCCAAGCTCAAAAGTTGCGGCGTGGCGGTGCTGGACAACGGCCCCGAGCTGCTGCCGATCGCCCTGCACTACCTGGGCCTGCCCCACCACAGCCAGAACCCGGCGGACTACGACAAGGCCAAGGCGTTGCTGATGCAGGTGCGCCCGTATATCAGCTACTTCCATTCCTCGAAGTACACCGGCGACCTGGCCAATGGCGACGTGTGCCTGGTGGTGGGTTTCTCGGGCGACGTACTGCAGGCGAAGAACCGTGCCGAGGAGGCGAAGAACGGGGTGAAGGTGGGCTACTCGATCCCGAAGGAAGGCGCGCCGATGTGGTTCGACATGGTGGCCATGCCGGCCGATGCCCCCGACGAGAAGGCTGGCTATGCCTACATGAACTACCTGTTGCAGCCGGAGGTGATGGCCAACATCAGCAACTTCGTGCAGTACGCCAATGGCAACCAGCAGGCGGATGCGCTGGTGGACCCGGTGCTGAAGAGCAACACGATGATCTACCCGAGTGACGACGTGATGGGCAAGTTGTACGCGCTGGAAGCGATGCCGGCGAAGATTGACCGCATCAGAACGCGGATCTGGACCAGCATAAAAGCCGGCAACTGACATTCGTCAGTTACACGCTTGAAGCTGCAAGCGACAAGAAAAAGGCGGGCCTTTCCAGGCCCGCCTCTTCTTGAAGCTCGCAGCTTGCAGCTGCTCTTAGTGGTGCTCGCGAGTCGCGCGGAATTTCACATCCGGCCAGCGCTCTTCCATCAGCGCCAGGTTGACCCGGGTCGGGGCCAGGTAGGTCAGGTGACCACCGCCGTCGATGGCCAGGTTCTCCACGGCCTTGTTCTGGAATTCCTCGAGCTTCTTCTTGTCGTCGCAGCTGATCCAGCGCGCCGACCAGACGGTGATCGGCTCATAGGCGCACTCGACCTTGTACTCTTCCTTCAGGCGGCTGGCGACCACGTCGAACTGCAGCACACCGACCGCGCCGAGGATGATGTCGTTGCTGCGCTCGGGGAAGAACACCTGGGTCGCGCCCTCTTCGGCCAGCTGCTGCAGGCCCTGGCGCAGCTGCTTGGATTTCAGCGGGTCCTTCAGGCGCACGCGGCGGAACAGCTCCGGGGCGAAGTGCGGGATGCCGGTGAAGCCCAGCGCCTCGCCTTCGGTGAAGGTGTCGCCGATCTGGATGGTGCCATGGTTGTGCAGGCCGATGATGTCGCCGGCATAGGCCTCCTCCAGCTGCTCGCGCTCGGAGGAGAAGAAGGTCAGGGCATCGCCGATGCGCACGTCCTTGCCGGTGCGCACGTGGCGCATCTTCATGCCCTTTTCGTACTTGCCCGAGCAGATACGCATGAAGGCGATACGGTCACGGTGTTTCGGGTCCATGTTCGCCTGGATCTTGAACACGAAGCCGGTGAATTTCTCTTCCACCGGTTCCACGGTGCGCTCGTGGGCGACCCGGGCCAGCGGGCGCGGCGCCCAGTCGACAACCGCGTCGAGCACATGGTCGACACCGAAGTTGCCCAATGCGGTACCGAAGAACACCGGGGTCAGCTGGCCATTGATGAACGCGTCCTGGTCGAACTCGTGGCAGGCGCCCTGCACCAGCTCGAGTTGTTCGAGGAAGCGGTCGTACTCATCACCCAGGTGGGCGCGGGCTTCATCGGAGTCGAGCTTCTCGATGATTTTCGCTTCGGTGCGCTCGTGGCCATGCCCCGGGGTGTAGACGATGATGTAGTCGCCGGCCAGGTGATACACGCCCTTGAAGTCGCGGTAGCAACCGATCGGCCAGGTGATCGGCGCGGCCTTGATCTTCAGCACCGCCTCGATTTCGTCGAGCAGTTCGATCGGGTCGCGGATGTCCCGGTCGAGTTTGTTGATGAAGCTGACGATCGGCGTATCGCGCAGGCGGCACACGTCCATCAGGGCAATGGTGCGCGGCTCGACGCCTTTACCGCCGTCGAGCACCATCAGCGCCGAGTCCACCGCGGTCAGGGTGCGATAGGTGTCTTCCGAGAAGTCTTCGTGGCCGGGGGTGTCGAGCAGGTTGATCATATGCTCGCGGTAGGGGAACTGCATCACCGAGGTGGTGATGGAGATGCCGCGCTGCTTCTCCATTTCCATCCAGTCGGAGGTGGCGTGGCGGTCGGACTTGCGCGACTTCACGGTACCGGCGACGGCAATGGCCTTGCCCATCAGCAGGAGCTTCTCGGTGATGGTGGTCTTACCGGCGTCGGGGTGGGAAATGATTGCGAAAGTGCGGCGCTTCGCGACTTCGGCGGCCTGGTTGGTCATGGGAAATCGCCTGACTGGGGATTCAAAAAGGGGCGATATCATACCTGAAGTCGGGCGTCAGGCCAAAACAAGCCCCAACGGTTCGACCCAATTCGCCCCTGCCGCATTGGTTAACCATCAACAAGCGAATCGCCGGCAAGCCCCTCGATGGTTATAGGAGCTCGGCCAGGCAGATGAACGACCAGCTCCAGTCTTCCCCCCATGGCTTCCAGATAGTCACGCAACGTAGAGATCAACATATCGCTACGGTTCTCGAACCTGGAAACATTGCCCTGACGAACGTCGAGGCGCTCGGCCATGCTTTCCTGGGTGATCTCGAGTTGTTTACGCAAGGCCTGAAGCGTCATTTCCTCACGAATCAGTTCGCGACCACGCTCCTCGATTCTTGCCCTGCGCTCAGGCGTCAGCTCGTTCATCACGTCTTCAAGCGTCTTGTACATTTCTCAACCTCTGGACAAATGTCGATCAAACCGTTCATCGGCACGGGTAATCAGGCTTCCATAAAATCTACGCTCATTGATACCAGCCTTGTCCCCCGCAACGAGCAACAACGCAGAGCGCGAACGATCGAAAGCGAATGCGACTCGCCATACACCGCCATCTGCGTTGAACCTCAACTCTTTCATGTTCGAATGCCTCGAGCCTTTCAGCGTGTCCACATGCGGACGCCCCAATGCGGGGCCAAAATGCTTGAGCAGATGAAGCTGCGCCAGCAATTCATCCTGTACCACCTCGGTCAACACCTGTAGCTCGTAATTGAACTCCCGGCACATTCCAATAGACCACCCCATTAAAATACCTCCAAGGGAATATCCCCTCAAGCGCATACCAAGAATATTCGAGAAGAAATTCTGAACATCTGCAAGATGCCTCGATAGCAGGTACTTCAACGTCTCCACGTAATATTCACGCTTGATTTTCGCGTGAAATTTCCTACACACCAGTGATTAACACTGGCCAAATGCCGCCCCAGATGGGAACCTTTACGTCCACGGAGACGTCCACTCCCCTGCAAGCCGCTTCGCTTCAGGGCTGGTTTCACCTGCTTCACGAGCCCGACGGGGTTCGGCTCATGGCCTGATGCCGCGCATCGGGCTGCTACTCGCGACCACGCTGCCCGCCGCCAGGAATGGCCGGCCGCACGGGGGTGTGATCGCCGACTATAAAAAAGGAGTCCGCCTGTGGCTGCACGCTACGGAAAAGGGCTGTTGGGATGGGCCGCCGTGCTCGTCATCCTGGCCCTGCTGGTCCACTGGATCGGCATCGACACGATCGCCCGCTACCGCGACGATCTTGGGTTCTACCTGCAAGCGCACCTGGTCCTGGTGCTGGCTTCGATGGCGGCGGCGCTGGCCGTGGGCATCCCCGCCGGCATTGCCTTGAGTCGACCGCACCGGGTCGACAAGGCCGAGCGCTTCATGCAGCTGTTCAACGTTGGCAACACCATTCCTCCCCTGGCCGTCCTGGCCATTGCCCTGAGTATCCTGGGCATCGGCGCAGGTCCTGCGATCTTCGCACTGTTCCTCGCCTCCCTCCTGCCCATCGTGCGCAACACCTACGAGGGCCTGAAAAACGTCCCCGCCTCGCTCAAGGAAGCCGCCACCGGCATCGGCATGACCGCGCGCCAGCAGTTGTGGCAGGTCGAGCTGCCCAATGCCGTGCCGATCATCGTCGGCGGCGTGCGCGTGGCCCTGGCCTTGAACGTGGGCACCGCGCCCCTGGCGTTCCTGATCGGCGCCAACAGCCTGGGCAGCCTGATCTTCCCCGGCATCGCCCTGAACAACCAGCCGCAGCTGCTGCTCGGCGCCGCCTGTACGGCGTTGCTGGCCCTGGCGCTCGATGCGTTGGTGAGTTTCTCCAGCAAGCGCTGGCTGGAACGTGGCCTGGCCCAATAACAAGAGGCAAAGCATGAAGAAAACCATCGCCTTGTTCCTGGGCGCGGCCCTGCTTTGCGCAGGCGTTGCCCAGGCCGCGGAAAAACCACAGATCCGCATCGGCGCCCGGGTGTTCACCGAACAGACCGTGCTCGCCGAGATCACCGCCCAGCACCTGCGCGCCAACGGCTTCGAGGTGCGGGTGACCACCGGCCTGGGCAGCAACATCGCCCGCCAGGCCCAGGAAACCGGCCAGCTCGACCTGATGTGGGAATACACCGGCGTATCGCTGGTCTCGTACAACCATATCGACGAGCGCATGCCCGACGCCGCAACCACCTATGCGCGAGTGAAAGAGCTCGACGCGAAAAAGGGCCTGGTCTGGCTGACTCCGTCGAAGTTCAGCAACACCTACGCCCTGGGCCTGCCAAAGGCAGTCGCCGCGGCCTACCCGCAGATCAACTCGATCAGCGACCTCAACCAGGTGCTGCATGACGAAGCCGACCGCAACCACCTGGTGGCGCTGGACACCGAGTTCGCCAACCGCCCGGATGGCCTGGTCGGCCTGCGCGAGCTGTACGAGCTGCCGCTGGACCGGCGCAACATCCGCCAGATGGACGGTGGCCTGGTGTACACCGCCATGCGCAACAACCAGGTGTTCGCCGGCCTGGTCTACACCACCGACGGGCGCCTTAACGCGTTCGACCTCAAGCTGCTGGAAGACGACAAGCACTATTTCCCCGACTACACCGCCGCCCCGGTGCTGCGCCAGGCCGTGCTCGACGCCCATCCTCAGCTGGCCACCCTGCTCAAGCCGCTGGCCGAACAGCTGGACGACGAGACCATGCGCCAGCTCAACGCCAAGGTCGATGTCGAGCACCAGAGCCCGACGGTGGTGGCCGCCGCGTTCCTGCGTGAGCACCCACTCAGCGAGGTACAGCCATGAACCTGCTCGACACCTTCGTCCACCTCGACTGGGCACAGGTCCTGCAACTGACCTGGCAGCACATCATGCTGGTCGGCATCGCGGTGGGCCTGGCGATCCTTGTCGGCGTGCCGCTGGGCATCCTGATGACCCGCTTCCCGGTGTTCGCCGGCCCGCTGCAGGCCAGCGCCACCGTGCTGCTGACCATCCCCTCGATCGCCCTGTTCGGCTTGCTGCTGCCGTTCTACTCGAAGTTCGGCCAGGGCCTGGGGCCACTGCCGGCGATCACTGCAGTGTTCCTTTATTCACTGCTGCCGATCCTGCGCAACACCTACCTGGCGCTGACCAACGTCGAGCCCGGTATCCGTGAAGCCGCACGCGGCATCGGCATGACCTTCGGCCAGCGCCTGCGCATGGTCGAGCTGCCCATCGCCGTGCCGGTGATCCTCGCCGGCGTGCGCACCGCCGTGGTGATGAACATCGGCGTGATGACCATCGCCGCGACCATCGGTGCCGGCGGTCTGGGCGTGCTCATCCTCACCTCCATCAGCCGCAGCGACATGTCGATGCTGATGGTCGGCGCTGTGCTGGTCAGCCTGCTGGCGATCATCGCCGACCTGATCCTGCAAGCCCTGCAACGTGCCCTGACTCCAGAAGGACTGCGCTCATGATCGAACTGAAGAACCTCAGCAAGACCTTCAACGTCAACGGCAAGGACGTCAAAGCCGTCGACGCGGTAAGCCTCACCGTCAACGAAGGCGAAATCTGCGTGTTCCTCGGCCCCTCCGGCTGCGGCAAGAGCACCACGCTGAAGATGATCAACCGCCTGATCACACCGACCTCAGGGCAAGTGTTCATCAATGGCGAGGACACCACCGGCCTGGACGAGGTGACCCTGCGCCGGCACATCGGCTACGTGATCCAGCAGATCGGCCTGTTCCCCAACATGACCATCGAGGAGAACATCACCGTGGTGCCGCGCCTGCTCGGCTGGGACAAGCAGAAATGCCATGACCGCGCCCGCGAACTGATGCACATGATCAAGCTCGAGCCCAAGCAGTACCTGCAACGCTACCCGCGCGAACTGTCCGGCGGCCAGCAGCAACGCATCGGCGTGATCCGCGCCCTGGCCGCCGAGGCCCCGGTGCTGCTGATGGACGAACCGTTCGGCGCGGTCGACCCAATCAACCGCGAGATGATCCAGAACGAGTTCTTCGAGATGCAGCGGGCCCTGAACAAGACGGTGATCATGGTCAGCCATGACATCGACGAGGCCATCAAGCTGGGCGACAAGATCGCCATCTTCCGCGCCGGCAAGCTGTTGCAACTGGATCACCCGGACACCCTGCTGGCACACCCGGTGGACGATTTCGTCAGCAACTTCGTCGGCCAGGACAGCACCCTGAAACGCCTGCTGCTGGTACGCGCCGAAGATGCGGCGGACAACGCGCCGTCGCTGAGCCCGGAAACACCGGTGAGCGAGGCGCTGGAGCTGCTGGATGAGCACGACCGCCGTTATGCAGTGGTGACAGACGCCGCGAACAAGGCGCTGGGCTATGTGCGCCGCCGCGACATGCACCGCCAGCAAGGAACCTGCGGCGACTTCCTGCGTCCGTTCAATGCCACCGCGGCGCACGACGAGCACCTGCGCATCCTGCTGTCGCGCATGTACGAGTTCAACCGGGCGTGGTTGCCGGTGCTGGATGCCGAACAGGTGTTCCTGGGAGAGGTGACACAGGAGTCGATTGCGGCGTACCTGAGTTCTGGGCGCTCGCGCGGGGCGAAGACCTCGATCGTGTCGCCGGCGCAGGCAGTGATTTCCTGAGCCGGCCTCATCGCGGATGAATCCGCTCCTACAGGTAGGAGCGGATTCATCCGCGATTAAGGCGACGCGCTATCAGAACCCTACACTGGCCTGCACATAGAACGTGCGCGGCTCACCCACATAGATCCCCGCGTTGTTGTCGCTTGAGCGGGTGAAATACTGCTTGTCGAACAGGTTCTTCACCCCGGCGGCCAGCTTCAGGTTCGACAGCTGCGGCCCGAACGCATAGCCACCCCGGGCATGCCAGGTGACGTAGCCCGGAATGTCGCCATACTGCCCGTCGGCGCTCGGCTGGGTGATGTAGTTGCCGTTGAAGCTGCCATCGGCGTTCATCCCGGTACCCGGCGCGCGCTGCTTCGACTGGGCGTAGGCATCCAGGTTCCAGGTCCAGCGGTTGACCTCGTAGCGCACGCCGGCGGTGGCCACCTGGCGCGAATAGAACGGCAGGTCACGGCCCTTGAAACCAGGGATCTCCCCCTCGTAGGTGGCACGGGTGTAGGTATAGCCGGCATTCACCGACAGACCCTGCAGGCGTGGGTCCAGGCCGGACAGGTCGTAGCGCGCCGAGGCCTCGATGCCCTGGTGCTTGGTCGCCCCCAGGTTGGTCCAGCCGACATCGTTGCTGATGTACTGCAGCTCATCGTCGAAGTCGATGTAGAAGGCTGTCAGCTCACCGGCCCAGTTGCCGTTGTCATAGCGCGTACCAATTTCGTAGGTCTTGGCCTTCTCCGGCTCCAGGCCGTTTGCCGTGCTGTCGCCGACGCCGCCCTGGCCCAGCTGGAAGTACTGCAGGCTGCCGAACGAGGTCTCGTAGTTGGCGAACAGCTTCCACGCATCGGACAGGTGGTACATCACGCTCAGCGCTGGCAGCGGTTCGTTGCTGGTGATGCTGCGGTTCTTCTCCGGCACTGGGCGATAGTTGGCGTCCATCACCGGGCGGTCGCGCCAGTCGGTGTTGATGTGCTCGAAGCGGATGCCCGGGGTGATGGTCCAGTTGCCGACGTCTATCTTGTCGTCGATGTAGTAGGCGCTGGCCTCGGTGCCACCGCTGCGGTCCTGGAACACATGGCCGTCGGAGGTCGGGGTCACGGTCGGCACGTTGTCGACCAGCGCCAGGCGGGTGGACTGCTCGCGCATCGCTTCCTTCAGATAGCGATAGCCGACGCTGACTTCCTGGGTGGTCGGGCCGACGAAGAAGATCCGCGACAGACGTGGCTCGATGGCGAAGGTGTGGTAGTTGCGCGGGTACGACGACAGGGTCTTCTGGTCGCGGGCGGCGATGGCGCTGCCACGGAAGCTGTCGGTGTAGTAGGTCAGCACCTCGAACTGGGTGGCGTCGTCGATCTGCCGCTGCCACTTGAACGACACGTCCTTGCGCCGGCCGCTGAAGTAGTCGTAGTCGCGCACCGACTGGTAGGGGTTGTGATCGTACTGCGCCTGGGTCAGGCCACCCGGCATGTCGGCGCGGCCGTCGTAGTAGTGGAAATTGAGCCAGAACTCGTCGACATCGGTCGGTGCCCAGTGGGTCTTGAGCATCACGTCGTCGATATCGTTGTCGTTGTTGCTTTCGCGATAGCCATCGCCATTCACGCCGGTATACAGCAACGCCACGCCCATGCCGTTGTCGGCAGTGCCGCCGACGAAGGCCGACTCGGTGTGCTTCCAGCCGCCATCGCGCGAAGTCTCGAGGGTGGTGGACAGCTCGCCGCTGGCCTTCTCGGGGATCGCCCGAGTGACGAAGTTGATCACCCCACCGACGTTCTGCGGGCCATAGCGCACGGAGCCTGCACCACGGACCACGTCGATGCTGTCGAGGTTGCCCGAGGAGATCGGCGCCATCGACAGCTGTGGCTGGCCGTAGGGGGCGAAGGCCGCCGGAATGCCATCGATCAGCACGGTCGAACGCGGTGACAGGCGCGACGTCAGGCCACGCACGCCGACATTCAGCGACAGGTCGCTGCCACCGGTGCCGTTGGAATCCTGCACCTGCACGCCCGGGATACCGCGCAGGGCGTCACGCACGTTCATCGTGCCCTTCTCCACCATCGCTTCGCGGCGCACCACGGTGCGCGCGCCAGGGTGGTTCTGCACCACGCTCTGGTCGGCGTCGCCCAGCCAGTCCCCGACCACCTTGATATCGGTGGGCGCCAGCTCCAGGCTGCCGGTGGTCAGGGTACCGGCGGCCTGGGCCGGCTTGACCACCACGGTGTCCGCGGACTGCTCGAAGGTCAGCCCGCTACCTTGCAGCAGTTGCTGCAGGGCCTGCTCCGGCGCCAGGTTGCCGGACACCGCCGGGGCCTGCTTGCCGTCCACCAGCTCGGGGCTGAAGAACAGTTGCAGGTTGGTCTGCTGGCCCAACTGCTTGAGTGCGCCCGCCAATGGCTGGGCCTGGATCTGGATGGTATCGGCGTAGCTGTTGCCGGCGGCGGCGCTGACCGCCAGGGCCAGCGCCAGGCGGCGCAGCTGGAGAAGGGGATTATTGTTGTTCACGTCTTCGATGGGTCCTGAGAGTCGGGATAAACGCCAACCGCATGCAAATGGAAATGCTTGGCAGTTGCAGCTGGCGGGGAAGACGAACGAACGGAAAAAACCTGAATCTATTTCAGAACAATTTCGCTGGAGCCGTCCGCAAGGGTCTTCACCCGCACCGGCAGGATGCTCGGCAAGGCCCGCAACAGGGCGTCCGGGTCGTCAGTGCTGAAGGTGCTCGACAGGCGTAGCGCGGCGGCCTTGCCTGGCGCCACATGCAGTGGCCGGGCACGGTAGCGCGAGACTTCCGCCACGACATCGCTAAGCGGCGCGTTGTCGAATACCAGCTTGCCCTGGCGCCAGGCTGTCACCGCGTTGGCATCGATGGCATAGGGCGCGGCGACCTTGCCCTGCGCATCGATATGCGAACCCTGGCCGGCAGTGAGCAGCGCCAGCGACTCGGCCGCGCCCTGTACCTTGACCGAACCCTGCTCCACCGCCACGCGGGTGCTGTTCGGATCCTGGCGTACATCGAAGCGGGTGCCGGTGACGGTGACATCGCCCTGGGCAGTGCTCACCACGAAGGGGCGGTCACTGTCGTGCGCGACGATGAACATCGCCTCGCCCGCGCCCAGGCGCACATGGCGCTGCCCCGCAGAGAACATCACCTGCACCTGGGTGGCACTGTTGAGTTCCAGCCGTGAGCCGTCCGGCAGTTCGACCTGACGCCGCTCGCCCAGGGCCGTAGTCAACGTGTCCTGATGGTTGAGCTGCTGATACTGCCAACCTGTCCAGCCCAGCCCCAGCGCGACCACCGCCACGCCGGCCGCCAAAGCCTGGCGCAGTAGACGGCGGCGCGGAAGCTGGCGCACCGGCTCGGGCTGGCACAGCGCCTCGAGGCGTTGCCGCGGAATGAAGTCGGCGGCGCGCCACAGTTGCGCCAGGCGCTCGTACTCTTGCCGATTTGAGGGGTGCTGCGCCAACCACGCCTGCAATGCCGCGTGCACGGCTTTGTCGTGCGGCGCGTCCTGAGCGCGGGCGAACCAGCAGGCCGCCTGCTCGCCCACGGGATCGGGCACGTGCTGTTTCATCGAAGGGGTCTCCTGACTCATCTGGCCGACACATCCAGGTGCTCACGCAGATGTCGGAGCGTGCGGATCATATACTTTTCGACCATGTTCTTGGTCAAACCCATGCGCTCGGCGATCTCGGCCTGGGTCAGGCCTTCGAGCTTCTGCCAGACGAACACCCTGCGGCAATTCAGCGGCAGCTCGGCCAGCGCCCGCTCGACGCTGTCGGCCAGTTCCAGGGCATGTACATACGCTTCCGGATCGCCCCCTGCGGCCATGTCCCCTGCGAAGGCCTCAAGCTCCAGGGCCTGACGCCGGTCCTCGCGGCGAAAGCCGTCGACGGCGATGTTGCGCGCGGTCTGGTGCAGATAGGCGCGTGGCTGTTCGACCTGCTCGCGCGGGTTTTCCAGCACCCGCACAAAGGCATCATGGGTGAGGTCCTCGGCCTGCTGTCGACTGCGCAGTTTGCGCGTCCAGGTGCCGATCAGCTCTTGGTAATGGTCGAGGAAGCCTTTGGGTCCGGACACGGTCGGGGTCGTCAGGGAGGCAGATGAGGTCGCGAATAGTAATGTTTCTCATCAAGGACGGCAATCGACATGTCCCCTGCACGACCAATGGCCACGACGGGCTCTGCGTAACAAAAAATTTATGGCCAATTTCGCGGTAAAGACCGGGCTGAGCACGTGGCCATAAATTTGAACACTCAGTGTCCATTCGCAGCCCTGTCTCAGCCCCCGACAAACGGTCACCTACGGTTTCCTCCGCCCTTTCGCAGCGAAACCAGAGCCATCATGCAAAGAATGAAGCTGTCAGCCGATCGCGGCCAGATCGCCACCTATTCCACAATTTTTTACGCTGATGGCCTTTTCAGGAACCTACCGGGCGCCCATCAGTCGGTTATCACAGCGGCAGCTCCGCGACAGGCGACGAGTACCCCGGGATTGCCTGTTGATATTGCCGTTTTCACGTCCTAAAGTGCGCGCCGAACGTCCATGCTGGAAACGATCCATCCGGCTCAAGTACTGACGACGAGACAGCAAGGTCATCCGCCTTTTCCAAGCACGGCTGACCTTTTTGCTTTCGGCGACATGCCTTGGGAAGTAGGCGAACCAAAGTGGGGATACGGAGGACGTTCAGTTGCTGCCACTTATCTTTTCAGTTTGCCCATGGAGCCCCTGAGCATGTCGATCCAGGTCGAAGACTACTTTGCGCGTGACACCTTCCAGAAAATGAAGGCGTTCGCCGACAAGCAGGAAACCCCGTTCGTTCTCATCGATACCCAGATGATCAGCCAGGCCTATGACGACCTGCGCGCCGGGTTCGAATTCGCCAAGGTCTACTACGCGGTCAAGGCCAACCCGGCGGTCGAGATCATCGACCTGCTGAAGGAAAAGGGCTCGAGCTTCGACATCGCCTCGATCTATGAACTGGACAAGGTGCTCGGCCGCGGCGTCAGCGCCGACCGTATCAGCTACGGCAACACCATCAAGAAGTCCAAGGACATCCGCTACTTCTACGAGAAAGGCGTGCGCCTATACGCCACCGACTCCGAGGCCGACCTGCGCAACATCGCCAAGGCCGCGCCGGGCTCGAAAGTCTATGTGCGTATTCTCACCGAAGGCTCCACCACTGCCGACTGGCCACTGTCGCGCAAATTCGGCTGCCAGACCGACATGGCCATGGACCTGCTGATCCTCGCCCGCGACCTGGGCCTGGTGCCCTACGGCATCTCCTTCCACGTCGGCTCGCAACAGCGCGACATCAGCGTGTGGGACGCAGCCATCGCCAAGGTCAAGGTGATCTTCGAGCGCCTCAAGGAAGAAGACGGCATCGAGCTGAAGCTGATCAACATGGGCGGCGGCTTCCCGGCCAACTACATCACCCGCACCAACAGCCTCGAGACCTACGCCGAAGAGATCATCCGCTTCCTCAAGGAAGACTTCGGTGACGACCTGCCGGAAATCATCCTGGAGCCTGGCCGTTCGCTGATCGCCAACGCCGGCATCCTGGTCAGTGAAGTGGTGCTGGTGGCGCGCAAGTCTCGTACTGCCGTCGAGCGCTGGATCTACACCGACGTGGGCAAGTTCTCCGGCCTGATCGAAACCATGGACGAAGCCATCAAGTTCCCGATCTGGACCGAAAAGAAAGGCGAAACCGAAGAAGTCGTCATCGCCGGCCCGACCTGCGACAGCGCCGACATCATGTACGAAAACTACAAGTACGGCCTGCCGCTGAACCTGGCCATCGGTGACCGCCTGTACTGGCTGTCGACCGGTGCCTACACCACCAGCTACAGCGCGGTGGAGTTCAACGGTTTCCCGCCGCTGAAAGCCTACTACCTGTAATGCACAACGGGGCCGAAAGGCCCCGTTTTCAATTCTATCGCGGGGCAAGCCCGCTCCCACACCCGTGGTGAATAACCGTGGGAGCGGGCTTGCCCCGCGATATGACCGGAACAGACATACTCAAGTACCACGCCGTTCGATCTCCTCGGCATAACGCGCCGCAAAGGCCATCAATGCTGGCCCCGCCCCCTGCAACGTCACCAGCGCACTGCGCAGGAAATTCAGGTTGCCTTCGACCCTGGCCCGGTCCAGCCACGGCCCGGCCTCGGCGATCTGCCCCCGCTCGACCAGCACCAGCGCCAGGCTGAACATCCCGCGGAAATCCCCCGCCTCGGCCGAACGGCGATACCAGCGCATGGCCCGCACCGGGCTCGCAGCGGTGGCAATGCCCTGCTCCAGATACCGCCCATACAGGTTCATCGACTTGGCATGCCCCAGCTGCGCGGCTTTCTCGTAGCACATCAACGCCTGGGACTGGTTGGCCGCCACCCCACGACCGGTGGCCAGCAGATTGGCCAGGTTGTACATCCCCCAGTCCAGCCCGGCGTCGGCCGCCCGGGCATAGTGAATGGCCGCCTGGGCGAGATCCACCTCGCCACCCCAGCCATGCTCGAGGCAACGGCCAAGCATGTTGTGGGCCATGGCACTGCCACCCTGGGCGGCAATGGCGAACCAACGCCGGGCCACGTTGGCATCCTCTTCGATACCGCGCCCATCGAGCAGGATCTGCCCAAGCAACAGCTGCGCCTCGACCGCCCCTTGCCCCGCCGCCGTGAGGATCGCCTGCGCGGCCTGTCCCGGGCTGTGCTCGAGCATCGCCTTGAGCCCGGCCACATCCACCACTTCCTCACGACGCAATTGATAAGACACGGCTCAGACCTCGGCCCAGCGGCGCAGCAGGTTGTGGTAGGTGCCCGTCAGTTGCAGCAGCGACGGGTGCTCGGGCACATCGGCGCCGAGCTGGCGAATTGCATTGTCCATCTCGAACAGCAAGGTGCGCTGGCTGTCCTCGCGCACCAGGCTCTGGGTCCAGAAGAACGCCGCATAGCGCGCCCCGCGGGTGACCGGGTTGACCTTGTGCAGGCTGGTGCCGGGGTACAGCACCAGGTCGCCGGCGGCCAGCTTGACCTGGCGCACGCCATAGGTGTCCTGGATCACCAGCTCGCCGCCGTCATAGCTGTCAGGGTCGCTGAGAAACAGCGTCGAGGACAGGTCGGTACGCACGCGCTCCGGGCTGCCCTTGGGCTGGCGCAGGGCATTGTCGATATGGAAATCGAAACTGCCGCCCTCGCGATAGCAGTTGATCAGTGGCGGGAACACCTTGTGCGGCAGCGCCGCCGACATGAACAACGGGTTGCGCCACAGCCGCTCGATCAACGCATTGCCGATCTCCTTGGCCAGCGCATGCCCCTCAGGCAACTGCAGGTTGTGCTTGGCCTTGGCCGACTGGTAACCGGCGGTAATCTTGCCGTCTGCCCAATCGGCCTGCTCCAGGGCCTGGCGGATGCGCAGAATTTCGTCAGCCTCGAACAGGCCTGGGATGTGAAGCAGCATGGCGACGGCACCGAGAGCGATAGGGGCGTCAATGATATTGATTACCTTTTACCTACCACAAGTCCCTTTCTCCAGAGCGCGACGGATGAGACCGTAAAAACCGTAAGGCAAAATTGTAAAGAATGTAAATTCCTGGCGAATGGTAACGCTTCTCAATTGTTCCTTACATTCGCTTACATTAACATCCGCGGCCTTCATACCTTGGGGAAGGTCTACAACAATGCGTCACGTGCCATCTGCTGTGAGTTCACCACGACTGCTCGCCTCTGCCATCGGCATGGCGATCACCGCCACCTCGGCCTATGCCGCCGACCCGGCCGCCAGCAACGCCATCACCCTCGACGCCACCAGCGTCAATGGCAAGGCCGAACAGGCAAGCACCGAGTACAAGGTCGACAAGGCCTCGTCGCAGAAGTACACCGCACCATTGGTGGACACGCCGCGCTCGATCACGGTGATTCCCCAGCAGGTGATCAAGGACACCAACGCCATGTCCCTGCAGGACGCCCTGCGCACGGTACCCGGGATCACCTTCGGTGCCGGCGAAGGCGGCAACCCGCAAGGCGATCGCCCATTCATCCGTGGCTTCGACGCCCAGGGCGACACCTACCTGGACGGCGTGCGTGACACCGGCGCCCAGACCCGCGAAATCTTCGCCATCGAGTCTGTCGAAGTGGCCAAGGGACCGAACTCGGCCATTGGTGGTCGCGGTGCGGCCGGCGGCACCATCAACCTGGTGAGCAAGCGCGCGCACCTGGGCAACTCGCTGGACGGCGCCTGGACCTGGGGCAGCGACCAGACCCAGCGTTACACCTTCGATGGCAACTACCAGTTCAGCGACAGCGTCGCCGGGCGCCTGAACCTGATGACCCACGAGAGCAACGTCGCCGGCCGCGACAAGGTCAACTACGACCGCTGGGGCATCGCCCCGTCGCTAGCGTTCGGCCTGGGCACGCCGACCCGCGTCAACCTCGACTACTACCACCTGGAAAGCGACGACCTGCCGGACTCCGGCATCCCCTACAGCGTGCCATTGGCAGGCAGCGGAGCCCGTACCTCTGCCCATCCGGACAAACCGGTGGACGGCGGTGACAGCGACAACTTCTACGGCCTGACCGGCCGCGACTTCCGCAAGACCCGTGTCGATATCGCGACCTTCGCCATCGAGCACGACCTGTCCGACACACTGACCATCAAGAACACCCTGCGCCACGGCAACAGCATGCAGGACTACGTGCTGACCCAGCCTGACGACAGCGCCGGCAACGTCAACAACAACGGCGTCTGGCGTCGCGCCAACACCCGTGTGGGCAACACCGCCACCACCACCAACCAGACCGACCTGTTCGGCGAGTTCTACCTGGGCGGCCTGAAAAACAGCTTCTCCACCGGCATCGAGTTCACCAAGGAAGAGTCCGACCGCCAGAGCTACACCGTCACCCCCAACAGCAAGCTCACCTGCACCGGGCCGGGCAGCGGCGGCAGTTGCACCTCGCTGGACAACCCGAACCCGGACGATGCCTGGGTCGGCACCGTCGCGCGCAACTACGCCGGCACCAAGACCAGCAGCAAGACCCGCGCACTCTATGTCTTCGACACCCTGGAGCTGACCCCGCAGTGGCTGCTCAACATGGGCCTGCGCTATGACCACTTCGACACCGACTACCGTGGCTACAATGCCGACGGCAGTACCGCAGTGAGCACCAAAGGCGTACCCGCCAAGGGCCAGGACACCAGCGAATTCATCACCGGCCAGCTGGGCCTGGTGTGGAAGCCGGCCGACAACGGCAGCATCTATGTGTCCTACGCCACCTCGGCCACACCGCCTGGCGCCATGCTCGGCGAGGGCACCGAAGGCAACCCGCTGGGCAACACCACCGACCGCTCCGGCAACCTGCTCAACAGTGACATGGAGCCGGAAGAAACCACCAACTACGAAATCGGCACCAAGTGGGACCTGCTCGACCAGCGCCTGTCCCTGGCAGCGGCGCTGTTCCGCACCGAGAAGGAAAACGCCCGGGTGCAGGTCAACACCAACACCTACGAGAACGTCGGTGAAACCCGTGTGCAAGGCATCGAGCTGTCGGCCAGCGGCAAGCTGACCGACAAGTGGCAGGTGTTCGCCGGCTACACCTACATGCAGGCCCGCCAGATCGACGGTGGCCCGCTGGGCAAGGCGAACGACGGCAACCAACTGCCCAACACGCCGAACAACAGCGCCAGCCTGTGGACCACCTACCAGCTGACGCCGAAGTTGACGGTCGGTGGCGGCGCCTTCTATGTAGACGACGTGTACGGCAGCGTGGCCAACACCACCATGGTCGACAGCTACGTGCGCTACGACGCCATGGCAGCCTACAAGCTGACCAAGAACATCGACCTGCAGTTGAACGTGCAGAACCTCACCAACGAGGTCTACTACGACAAGGCCTACTCCACCCACTTCGCCAACCAGGCGGCGGGACGCACGGCATTGCTGACCACCAGCGTCCACTTCTAAAAGCCGCACCCCAGGCCCCGTTCAATCGATTGAACGGGGCTTTTGCGTATCAAGGCATAATGCACGCCGCGCAGTTGCTGGCGGCAAGACAAGGTGATCGATGTGGTGAAGAAGACGCTGTTCCAATTGCACTGGTTCTTTGGCATCAGCGCCGGCCTGGTGCTGGCGCTGATGGGCATCACCGGCGCGATCTGGTCGTTCCAGGAAGAACTGCTGCGCGCGTTCAACGCCGAGGTGCTCAAGGTCGAGGTACGCCAGGAAGGCGTGTTGCCGCCGGCCGAGCTGGTGCGCCGGGTCGAGGCCGCGCAAGGCGACCAGGTCTCCATGCTCTGGGTCGATACCCGCGACGGTAACGCGGCGCGGATCTTCTTCACCCCGGCTCCCGGCGAGCGCCGTGGCGCGCTGCGCTACGCCGATCCGTACACCGGCGAGCTCAAGGGTGAAGTCGCAGGCCTTGGCTTCTTCAACCTCATGCTCAACCTGCACCGGTTCCTGGCCATGGGCGACACCGGCCGGCAGATCACCGGCGCCTGCACCCTGATGCTGATCTTCTTCTGCCTCTCGGGGCTGTACCTGCGCTGGCCGCGCAAGGCCCTGAACTGGCGCACTTGGCTGACGCTGGACTGGGCCAGGAAAGGCCGTGCCTTCAACTGGGACCTGCATGCGGTGTTCGGCACCTGGTGCCTGCTGTTCTACCTGCTGTTCGCCCTGACCGGGCTGTTCTGGTCCTACGAGTGGTACCGCGAAGGCCTCAACCGCCTGCTGGCCGACCAGCCCGCGGCGGGCGAGCAGAAACGCGGCGAAGGCCGTGGCGGTCGTCATGGTCCGCCTAAAGTGGACAAGAACACCCCGCCACGGGTGGTGGACTATGACGCCATCTGGGCCAACCTCAAGGCAGCCGCAGGCCCGGACCTGGCCACCTACAACCTGCGCCTGCCGCCAGCCGGCGGCCAGCCCGCGACGCTGTTCTACCTGCTGCAAGGCGCCGAGCACGAGCGGGCCTTCAACACCCTGACCCTCGACCCGGCCAGCGGCCAGGTCAAGCGTCACGAACGCTATGCCGACAAGTCGTTCAAGGCGCAACTGCTGCAAAGCGTCTATGCCCTGCACGTCGGCGAATACTTCGGTCTGCCGGGGCGTATCATCGTCACCCTCGCCAGCCTGACCATGCCACTGTTCTTTGTCACCGGCTGGCTGCTGTACCTCGACCGTCGGCGCAAGAAACGTCAGGTACGCGCTGCCCGTGGCGCAGTGGCCGACCGGGGCAACGCTGGCAACAGCTGGCTGATCGGCTTCGCCAGCCAGAGCGGTTTCGCCGAACAACTGGCCTGGCAGAGCGCCGGCCAGCTGCAAGCCGCCGGCTTGCCGGTGCAGGTACGCCCACTGGCCGAGCTGGGCGAAGCCCAATTGCGCCAGGCCAGCCGTGCCCTGTTCGTGGTCAGCACCTTCGGCGACGGCGAAGCCCCGGACAGCGCCCGCGGCTTCGAGCGCAAGGTGCTCGGCCAACCTTGGGCACTCGAGCATCTGGACTACGCCCTGCTGGCCCTGGGTGACCGCCAGTATCCGCACTTTTGCGGCTTCGCCCGCCGCCTCCAGGCCTGGCTTGGCGAGCGTGGCGCCACCTGCGCCTTCAGCCCGGTGGAAGTGGACAATGCCGACCCCACCGCGCTTCAACTGTGGCAACAGGAACTGACGCAACTGACCGGCGCCCGACCGGTCGCCGCCTGGCAACAACCGAGCTTCGGCAACTGGCGTCTGCTGCGCCGTGAACGGCTCAACCCAGGTAGCCAGGGCGCGCCGGTCTACCTGCTGGGCCTGCAGGCGCAAATGCCCGCAACCTGGGAAGCAGGCGACCTGATCGAGATCCTGCCGCGCAATGGCCAGCCCCGTGTCGATGCCTTCCTGGCAGGCCTGGGCCTCGACCCTCGCTGCCCGGTGCAGCTCGACGGCCTGCAGGAAAGCCTGGCGCAGGCCCTGGCCAGCCGCCAACTGCCGGTCGGCCGCGAACACCTGGTCGGCCTGCATGCCCAGGCGCTGATCGATGCCCTGATCCCGCTGACCGCTCGCGAATACTCGATTGCATCCATCGCCAGCGACGGCGTGCTGGAGCTGATCGTGCGCCAGGAGCGCCACGCCGATGGCAGCCTGGGCCTGGGTTCCGGCTGGCTGACCGAGTATCTGCCACTCGATGGCAGCGTCAGCGCACGCCTGCGTCGCAACAGCGGCTTCCACCTGCCCGGCGGATCGCCCCCCCTGGTACTGATCGGCAACGGCACCGGCCTGGCCGGCCTGCGCAGCCTGCTCAAGGCGCGCATCGCGGCAGGCGAGCAACGCAACTGGCTGCTGTTCGGTGAGCGCAACCGGGCGCACGACCTGCTGTGCGGTGAGGAACTGCAAAGCTGGGTGGCAAGCGGCGACCTGCAACGGCTGGACCTGGCTTTCTCACGGGACCAGGCAGAGAAGATCTATGTGCAGGACGTGCTGTTGCAACAGGCTGCCGAGTTCAAGCGCTGGGTCGATGACGGCGCCTGTGTGTACGTCTGCGGCAGTTTGCAAGGGATGGCGGCCGGGGTGGATGCGGCGCTGCAGGGAATCCTGGGCGAGGAGCGGGTGCAGCGGCTGATCGAGGATGGGCGCTATCGCCGGGATGTGTACTGATCAGACAGTCAGGTCAGCAATGCCGGCCTCATCGCCGGCAAGCCGGCTCCCACTCCGACCGCGCCGCCCTCAAGCCAAGCGCCGTCCCTGTGGGAGCTGCGGTTCGCCGCCGCGACTTGCCAGCGATGAGGCCCGCGCAGCAATCAATGCAATTCGAAGGTATCGGCATCCATGTTGGCCGGGAACCGCGCCCGATACGCGGCCAGCTCAGCCGCCCGCAGCACCACGGTAAATACCCCGTCGGCCTCGCCCGCGCTGAGCAGGCTCTCACCCTGGAAGTCCAGCACCTGGCTGTCGCCGGAGTAGGCGAAGCCCTTGCCATCGGTGCCGATCCGGTTCACCGCTGCCACGAAGCACAGGTTCTCGATGCCCCGTGCCGGCAGCAGCCGGTTCCAGTGCAGGCGCCGCGCCGCCGGCCAGTTGGCGGTGTACAGCAGCAGGTCGGTGTCCTGCGCATCGCGGCTCCACACCGGGAAACGCAGGTCGTAGCAGATCAGCGGGCGAATCCGCCAGCCCTTGAGCTCGAACTGCACCTGGCGCTCGCCCGGGGTGTAGTGCTTGTGCTCGCCGGCCATGCGGAACAGGTGGCGCTTGTCGTAATGCAGGATCTCGCCATCGGGCCGCGCCCACAGCAACCGGTTGCGATGGCTGCCGTCGGCGGCCTGGATGATCACGCTGCCAGTGATCACGGCGTTGGCTTTCTTCGCCTGGGCCTTGAGCCATTTGTAGGTAGGACCGTTTTCCGGCTCGGCCAGGCTTTCGGACTCCATCGAAAAGCCGGTGGTGAACATTTCCGGCAGGACCACCAGGTCCACCTCGCCGGCCTGGGTGATCAGCTCCTCGAAGTGCGCGTAGTTCGCCTCGCGGTCGTGCCAGGCCAGGGTGGTCTGCACCAAGGCGATTTTCAGGTTCGGCAGTTGGCTCAGATCGCGCATAGTCTTTCCGCTGCCTGGCGCAGCGTCTCCTCGCGTTTGGCAAAGCACAGGCGTACCAGGCGTTGCTCGGGGATGGGTTGCTGGTAGAACACCGACACCGGAATGCTGGCCACGCCATGCTCCTGGGTCAGCCACAGAGCCATGTCGACGTCGTTCAGGTCGGGGCGGATCTGCGAGTAGTCCACCAGTTGGAAATAGGTGCCTGGGGTGCGGGTGAAGCTGAAGCGCGAGCCTTGCAGCAGGTCGCAGAACAGGTCGCGCTTGGCCTGGTAGAAGCCCGGCAGTTCGTCGATATGCTCAGGGTGCTCGGCCATGAAGTCGGCCAGGGCGCACTGCAAGGGCGTGACGCCACAGAAGTTGACGTACTGGTGCACCTTGCGCAATTCGGCGCTGAGCGCCGGTGGCGCGACCACGTAGCCGGTTTTCCAGCCGGTGACGTGATAGGTCTTGCCAAACGAGCTGATGACGAAGGCTTTGCTGTACAGCTGCGCGTGGGCCAGCACGCTGGCGTGGCGCACGCCGTCGTAAATCAGGTGCTCGTAGACTTCGTCGCTGACCAGGTAGATATCGCGGTCGCCGATCAACGCAGCCAACTGGTCCAGGTCGTCGCGGCTGATCAAGGCGCCGCTTGGGTTGTGCGGCGAATTGAGGATGACCATGCGCGTGCGCGGGCTCAGGGCGTCGCTGAACTTCTGCCAGTCGATGCTGAAGCTGCCGTCGCGCAGCGGCACATGCACGCAGCGGCCACCGGCCAGCTCCACCGACGGCTCGTAGCTGTCGTAGCTGGGGTCGAAGACGATCACCTCGTCACCGGGATGGATCACCGCCTGGATCGCGCAGAAGATCGCCTCTGTGGCGCCCGGGGTGATGGTCACTTCCTGGTCGGCATCCACCGCCACGCCATACAGCCGGCCGATCTTGGCTGCAACCTGCTGGCGCAGGGCTGGCAGGCCGGTCATCGGCGAATACTGGTTATGCCCGGCTGCCACATGGCGGCCAACGGCATCGAGCAAGGCCGGGGGGCCGTTGAAGTCAGGGAAGCCCTGGGACAGGTTGAGCGCACCGGTCTGCATGGCCAGTTGCGACATGGTGGTAAAGATGGTCGTGCCGACGTTCGGCAGTTTGCTGCGGATCATGGAGCCCTCTTTCCTGGGGTTTGTCCGGCACGGGGGTGGATCCGAGCATAGCGGAACGAGCGGTCAGGAAAAAGGTTGAAACAATAGGAGGATTGCGGTGGATCAAAGGGCCCTATCGCCGGCAAGCCGGCTCCCACAGGTATTGTGGCTTGTGCATACGCTGTGGGAGCCGGCCTGCCGGCGATGAAGCCAGCACGGAATCAGCGCTTGTCGCGGCGCTTCTTCTCGGCCTTCTTGTGGTGCGACATCAGGCGGCGCTTCTTGTTGACCTGGCGATCGGTGAGGGTGTTCTTGTTGCCCTCGTACGGGTTCTCACCGCCCTTGTACTCGATGCGGATCGGCGTGCCGACCAGCTTGAGCACGCGGCGGTAGGTGTTCTCCAGGTAACGCGAGTAGGACTTGGGCACCTTCTCGGTCTGGTTGCCGTGGATCACGATCAGCGGCGGGTTGGCGCCACCGAGGTGGGCATAGCGCAGCTTGATGCGGCGGCCGTTGACCAGCGGCGGTTGGTGCTCGCTGATGGCGTCTTCGAGGATCTGCGTCAGGCGGCTGGTCGGCCAGCGGGTAACTGCCGACTTGAACGCGGCCTGCACCGACTTGTACAGGTGGCCAACGCCGGTGCCGTGCAAGGCGGAGATGAAGTGGATGTCGCAGAAGTCGACGAAGAACAGCCGGCGCTCGAGCTCGGTTTTCACATAGTCGCGCTCGCCAGGCTCCATGCCGTCCCACTTGTTCAGTGCGATGACGATCGCCCGGCCAGCGTCGAGGGCGAAGCCCAGCAGGTTGAGGTCGTGGTCGACCACGCCTTCGCGGGCGTCCATGACGAAGATCACCACGTTGGCGTCCTTGATCGCCTGCAGGGTCTTCACCACCGAGAACTTTTCGACTTCCTCGTGGATCTTGCCGCGCTTGCGCACGCCGGCGGTGTCGATGAAGGTGTACTTCTCGCCATCGCGCTCGAACGGGATGTAGATACTGTCGCGGGTGGTGCCAGGTTCGTCGTACACCACCACACGCTCTTCACCGAGCATACGGTTGACCAGCGTCGACTTGCCCACGTTCGGGCGGCCGATGATGGCGATCTTGATACCGTCCTTTTCGCTCGGGCCGGGAATGCGCACGGCCTCTTCGCCTTCGGCGACGTCCTGGTCGAGGGCTTCTTCTTCGGCGTCACGCGGAATGTGGCCGAGCACCGACTCCATCAGGGCGTTGATACCACGGCCCTGGGAGCCGGCCACCGGGATGGCGTTGCCCATGCCCAGCGGCGAGAACTCGGCGCGGGCGATGTCGGGGTCGATGTTGTCGATCTTGTTCGCCACCAGCACCGCCGACTTGTTCCGCTTGCGCAGGTGGTCGGCGATCATCTGGTCGGCGGCGGTCATGCCAGCACGGGCGTCGACCAGGAACAAGACGTAGTCGGCTTCCTCGATGGCCATCAGCGACTGCTCGGCCATCTTCTCGTCCATGCCTACTTCGTCGCCGGTGATACCACCGGTGTCGATCAGGATGAACGAGCGACCCTGCCAGCTGGCATCACCATACTGGCGGTCACGGGTCAGGCCCGACAGGTCACCGACGATGGCATCGCGGGTCTTGGTCAGGCGGTTGAACATGGTGGATTTGCCGACGTTGGGGCGGCCCACCAGGGCGATTACGGGAACCATGCGGCTCTCCACTCTTGAATTCTTGAAAATGCAAAGGCCGCTGCAAGGCAGCGGCCGGAGTTCGGGCGGCGTTTCCTACGCCGCAACCTGAGCCCGCGAACGGGCTCAAGCATAGCTTCAGCGGATAGTCAGTGCCTCGAGCTTGCCGCTGTTGCCAAAGACGTAGATGGTGTCGCCGACCACGAGTGGGCGGGCACGCAGGCCATCGCTGTCGATACGCTCACGGCCGACGAAACGGCCATCGACCTGGCTGAGCAGGTGCAGGTAACCCTCGAAATCACCGACAGCCACATAGCTGGAGAACACTTCCGGCGCCGACAGCTGACGGCGGGCCATGGAGTCGTTGCTCCACAGCGAACTGGAGGAACGCTCGTCGACGCTCTGCACGGTGCCCGACGCTTCGCTCACGTAGACGTTGCCGAAGCCCTGGGCGACACCCACGTAGCTGGAGGCATCGCGCTGCCACAGCACGCGGCCGCTTTCCAGGTCCAGGCCGGCGACGCGGCCCTGGTAGGTGCTGACGTACAGGGTGCCACCGGACAGCAGCAGGCCGCCGTCGATGTCCACCACGCGGTCCAGCTCGGAACGGCCCTGCGGAACGGCCACGCGGCTTTCCCACACTGGCACGCCGTTGCTGATGTCGACCGCCACCACCTTGCCGGTTGAGAGGCCGGCAACGGCCAGGCGGTTGGTCACCACCGGCGCGCCGGTACCGCGCAGGGTCAGCACGGCCGGGCTGTTCTCGTAGATCCAGCGACGGTCGCCCGTGGCGGCGTCGAAGCCGACCAGGCGGTCGTCCTGGGTCTGCACCACCACCACGTCGCCGTTGTTGGCGGGCGGTGCCAGCACTTCACTGGAGACGCGGGAGCGCCAGCGCTCCTCGCCGGTGCTGGAGTCCAGGGCAATGACCTCGCCCTTGAGGGTACCCAGCATGACCAGGCCATAGCCCACGCCCACGGCGCCGGAAACCGGCAGCTCGAGGTCCTTCTTCCACACCACGTCACCGGTGATGCGGTTCAGCGCGAAGACCTCGCCGTTGACATCGGAAGCGTAGATGCGGTCGTTCTCGATGGCCGGCACCAGGGTGTTGTAGGTCTCACCCTGGCCGTCACCGATCGAACGGCTCCACTGCTTCTTCAGCACCACTTCCTCGGTGAACTTGGTCAGCTCGGCCGGGGGCAGTTCCTTCTTGCTGTTGCTGCTGCAACCCGCCGCCAGGACGGCGAGGGTGAGCACTGCTGCTTGTTTCCAACCCTTCACTTCAGGCGTCCCCTTTGGCCAGGTCATCCAGCTTCAGTTGCAGGCCACCGATCGCGGCGTCGTCGGACAGCGCGGCCTTGGCTTTTTCGTAGGCGCCGTGCGCGTCGTCGGCGCGGCCCAGCTGCACCAGCAGGTCGCCCTTGAGTTCTTCACGGCTGGCCAGGAAGGCCTTGTCGGTGTCGCCATCGAGTAGCTTGAGGGCGTCCTCGGCCTTGTCCTGGGCCGCGAGCACGCGGGCCAGGCGCTGGCGCGAAATCTCGCTCAGGGTGGCGTCGGCCGGCTTGTCCATCACGCTTTTGAGTTCGCTCGCCGCGTCGTCCAGCTTGCCGCTCTCTACCGCCACCTTGGCGACGAACAGGCTGCCGTACTGGGCGTAGGCGGTGCCGCCGTACTCGCTCTTGAGCTTGCCGGAAAGCTCCGCCACCTTGCTCGCGTCTGGCTTGCCATCTGGCGTCAGCGAGGTTTCCAGCAGGGCCTGATACAACGCCGAAGCGCCTTGCGACTGGTTGGCCTGATACTTGTGCCAGGTCTGCCAGCCCATCACCACCACACCGGCCAGCAGGGCGCCGGTCAGCAGTGGCTTGCCGTTGCGGTTCCACCAGTCCTTGGCCGCTGCCAGGCCTTCATCATCGGTACTCGACACCCCAATACTCCTATTCGCCTATTCGTTGTCGGACCGCGTCACGCCTGGGCGATCGCGGTTTCCAGGTGCGCAGCAAGCGCATCCCAGGCAATGTTCTGTTGTTCGCCCTGGCCGCGCAGGGGCTTCACGCCAATCTCTTGCTTGGCCAGCTCGTCGTCGCCGAGGATCAGGGCGAACAGCGCGCCGCTCTTGTCGGCCTTCTTGAACTGGCTCTTGAAGCTGCCGCCACCGGCGTTGACCGCCAGGCGCAGGTTTGGCTGGAGGTCGCGCAGGCTTTCGCTCAGGCGCAGGCCAGCCAACTCCGCCTGTTCGCCAAAGGCGCACAGGTAGACGTCGATGGTACGGCTGATCGACTCGGGCACCTTGCCCAGGGTCTCCAGCAGCAGGATCAGACGCTCGATGCCCATGGCAAAACCGACGCCCGGGGTGGGCTTGCCGCCCATCTGCTCGACCAGGCCGTCATAACGGCCACCGGCGCAGACGGTGCCCTGGGCGCCGAGCTTGTCGGTGACCCACTCGAACACGGTCTTGCTGTAGTAGTCCAGGCCGCGGACCAGCTTGGTGTTGATCACGAACGGAATGCCGGCGGCGTCCAGGCGGGCCTTCAGGCCCTCGAAGTGCACGCGGGACTCTTCGTCCAGGTAGTCTTCGAGCTTCGGTGCGCCAACCAGTACCGCCTGGGTGTTCTGGTCCTTGCTGTCGAGGATGCGCAGCGGGTTGCTCTTCAAGCGGCGCTGGCTGTCTTCATCCAGTTGTTCGAGGCGGGCCGACAGGTACTCGACCAGCGCATCGCGGTAACGCGCGCGGGCTGCGCTGGTGCCCAGGCTGTTGAGCTGCAGCTCGACCGCATCCTGGATACCCAGCAAGCCCCACAGACGCCAGGTCAGCATGATGAGTTCGGCGTCGACGTCCGGGCCGTCGAGGTTGAACACCTCCACGCCGATCTGGTGGAACTGGCGGTAGCGGCCCTTCTGCGGCCGCTCGTGGCGGAACATCTGGCCGATGTACCAAAGCTTCTGCACCTGGCCGTTGCCGGTAATGCCGTGCTCGAGCACGGCACGCACGCAGGCGGCGGTGCCTTCGGGGCGCAGGGTAAGCGAGTCGCCGTTGCGGTCCTCGAAGGTGTACATCTCCTTCTCGACGATATCGGTGACTTCACCGATCGAGCGCTTGAACAGCTCGGTGAACTCGACGATCGGCGTGCGGATCTGGCTGTAGCCGTAGCTGTCCAGCAAGCCGGCCACGGTGCCCTCGAAGTAGCGCCACAGCGGCGACTGGTCGGGCAGGATGTCGTTCATGCCACGGATGGCTTGCAGCGATTTGCTCACGAATAGTCCTTACGAATCTGTGTCTCAGCCGCGGGCGATCAGCGCCGCGTCGGCCTCGGCCTTCTCGGCCGCTTTCTGGCGGATGAGCTTTTCCAGCTCGTCGACCAGGTTGTCGTTGTTCAGCTTCTGCGATGGCTTGCCGTCGATATACACCAGGTTCGGCGTGCCGCCGGTCAGGCCCACGTGCGACTCCTTGGCCTCACCCGGGCCGTTGACCACGCAACCGATCACCGCCACGTCCAGCGGCACCAGCAGGTCCTCCAGGCGCCCTTCCAGTTCGTTCATGGTCTTGACCACATCGAAGTTCTGCCGCGAGCAGCTCGGGCAGGCGATGAAGTTGATGCCACGGGAACGCAGGTGCAGCGACTTGAGGATGTCGTAGCCGACCTTCACTTCCTCGACCGGATCGGCGGCCAGGGAAATGCGGATGGTGTCACCAATGCCTTCGGCCAGCAGCATACCTAGGCCGACGGCGGATTTCACCGTCCCCGAGCGCAGGCCGCCGGCTTCGGTGATGCCTAAGTGCAGCGGCTGGATGATCTGTTTGGCCAGCAGGCGGTAGGCTTCGACGGCCATGAACACGTCGGAGGCCTTGACGCTGACCTTGAAGTCCTGGAAATCCAGGCGGTCAAGGTGCTCGACGTGACGCAGGGCCGATTCGACCAACGCCGCCGGGGTCGGCTCGCCGTACTTCTTCTGCAGGTCCTTTTCCAGGGAGCCGGCGTTGACGCCGATGCGGATCGGGATACCACGGTCGCGGGCGGCATCGACCACGGCGCGCACACGGTCTTCACGGCCGATGTTGCCCGGGTTGATGCGCAGGCAGTCGACGCCCAGTTCGGCCACGCGCAGGGCGATCTTGTAGTCGAAGTGGATATCGGCGACCAGCGGTACGCTGACCAGTTTCTTGATTTTGCCGAACGCCTCGGCGGCGTCCATGTCCGGTACCGAGACACGGACGATGTCCACGCCGGCATCGACCAGGCGCTGGATCTGCGCCACGGTGGCGGCGACATCGTTGGTGTCGGTGTTGGTCATGCTCTGCACCGCGATGGGCGCATCACCACCCACCGGCACATTGCCGACCCAGATCTTGCGGGATTCGCGACGTTTGATCGGAGATTCGCCGTGCATGACTTACTGTCCCAACTTCAGGCGAGCGGTTTCGCCACTGGTGAACGGGGCGACATCGACCGCCTGGCCGTTGTAGCTCACCTGGGCGCCGCGGGCGAAGCCCAGGCGCACCGCGAACGGTGGCTTGCCGGTCAGTTCCAGGCTGTCGCCCTTGCGCTTGATGGCGCTGAACAGCACCTTGCCGTTGCCGTCGGTGACCTGGGTCCAGCAATCGGCGGTGAATTGGATATGAACCTTGGCGCTCCCGGCCGGGGCCGGCGTGGCTTCAGCGGGCGCAGCCGGTGCGACCGCAGCGGTGGCCGCGACGGCTGTGGTTGGCGCGGCGGCGGCAGGCGCGGCGGGGGTGACCACGGCAGGCGCGGCTGGCGCGACAACCGGTGCCACAGGCGCGGCGGCAGTCGGCGCGGCGCTGGTGGCTGGCGTTGCAGGTGCCACGGAGGCGACTGGCGCCTGGGCCTCGGCGACCGGTGTCTGCTCGGCGCTGTTCGGTTCCAGCGACAGGGCCTGGCCTTCGGCCTGCTGGCCCTCGCTCACGGCCTGGTCTTCCGGCTCGTCCAGCGGGTGAATCTGCGTGGTGCCGTCGGCGCTCTCGACCTCGACGTGCTCCAGGGCGATCTTGGCCAGGTCCTTGCCGCGCAGGTTGCTCTGGTCCTGCCACCAGAAGAAACCGCCGCCGACCACGGCGACCAGCAGCAACAGGCTGACCACGCGCAGGATGTTGTGCGACAGGCGCACCGGCTCTTCGATACGGCCGAGCGCGTGCACCTCACTGCCTTTGGCATGGGTCCCGGTGATCTGGTCGAAGGCCTCGACCAGGGGCGCCTGGTCCATGTCCATCAGCTTGGCGTAGGCGCGGATGTAGCCACGGGCGAAGGTATGCCCGGGCAGCTTGTCGAAGGCGCCGTTTTCCAGGTTGTTCAGCGAAGATACCGTGAGGTTGAGCTTGCGAGCGACCTCGGCCTGGCTCCATTCGCGTTTTTCGCGGGCCTGGCGCAAGACGTCACCGGGGTTCTGGCGAGTCGCTGCTGCTACTTCAGTGTGCGCGGCTTTCATCGTTGCTCCGACAGGTATTGCTGATATTCCGGCGTACCGGGATAAAGTCGTTGTAATTGCTGGCCCAAGCGGGCAGCGGTGCCCTGCTCGTCAAGGGCAAGTGCCAGGCGATGGCCCAGCAGCAGGCTGCGGGCATTCTGGTCGCTCAGCTGGCTGAATCGATCGTAGTAATTCCGGGCCGGCACATAATGCCTGTTTTCGTAGGACAACTCAGCCATTTCGAGCAAAGCCTTCGGTTGCCGCTGATTCAGCCGAAGGGCCTTTTCCAGGTACTCGCGGGCCTGATCGCCCTGCCCCCGCTTCAAGGCGGTGAGCCCGAGGTTCTCGTAGACGCGCGAACGCTCAGGATACAGGGTATCGGCGGCGGCCTGGAGGAACATCGCGTGGGCTTTGTCGAAACGGCCCTGAGCATATAGGAAACTGCCGTAGTTGTTACGGATTCGCGTGTCATCCGGGCGGATGGCCAGGGCTTTGTCGAAATGTTCGCCGGCCAGGGCGGGCTCATCCTCGGCCTGGAACACCAGGGCGAGCGCGGCATGGGCATCGGCGTCGCGGGCGTCGAGGGCCAGGGCCTTGGCCAGAGGGGCCTTGGCGCGCTCGGTCAAACCTTGTTGCAAATAACCCAAGCCCAACTGTACATAGGCCTGCCCCGCCGCCTCGCGCCCCTGGCGGTTGGCCAGGAGGTCACCCGCGCCTCCGGACACGCAGCCGGCCAGCAGCGAAAGCGTCAGGATCGACAGCGCGATGCGCAGGCTCATGGGGCAGATGCTCGTCAGGGGCGCGCGGCGCTGTCTTGCGGCTCGTCGGCGGCCAACTGGCGCACCGCGATGTAGCGCTCGCTGCGGCGAGTGCGGTCGTTGACCTGGCCCACCAGCTGACCGCACGCGGCGTCGATGTCGTCACCGCGGGTAGTGCGCGTGGTCACGTTGAAGCCGCCGTGGTGCAACAGGTCCTGGAAGCGGCGGATGGCATTGTTGCTCGGCCGCTCATAGCCGGAATGCGGGAACGGGTTGAACGGGATCAGGTTGATCTTGCACGGCACATCGCGCAGCAGTTCGATCATCTGCGCGGCGTGCTCGGGCTGGTCGTTGACGTCCTTGAGCAGGGTGTACTCGATGGTGAGCACGCGCTTGCCGCCGAGGGTGGACATATAGCCCATGCACGACTCCAGCAGCATCTTCAGCGGGTACTTCTTGTTGATCGGCACCAGCTTGTTGCGCAGCTCGTCGTTCGGCGCGTGCAGCGACAGGGCCAGGGACACATCGATGTGCTTGGCCAGCTCGTCGATCATCGGCACCACGCCCGAGGTGGACAGGGTGACGCGCCGCTTGGAAATGCCATAGCCCAGATCTTCCATCATGATCTTCATGGCCGCGATGACATTATCGAAATTCAGCAAGGGCTCGCCCATGCCCATCATGACCACGTTGGTAATCGCGCGGTCGATCTTGGCCGGGACGGTCCCGAAGGATTTGTTCGCAAGCCACACCTGGCCGATCACTTCGGCGGCGGTGAGGTTGCTGTTGAAGCCTTGCTTGCCGGTGGAGCAGAAACTGCAGTCCAGGGCACAGCCGGCTTGCGACGACACGCACAGCGTGCCGCGATCGTCGGTGGGGATGTAGACGGTCTCGACGCAGCTGCCGGAGGCAACGCGGATCACCCACTTGCGGGTGCCGTCGGCGGAAATGTCTTCGCTGACCACTTCCGGGCCCCGAATTTCGGCAACGGCCTCGAGCTTTTCGCGCAAGACCTTGCCGACGTTCGTCATGGCGGCGAAATCATCGACGCCAAAGTGGTGAATCCATTTCATCACCTGACCGGCACGGAAGCGCTTCTCCCCGATTGAGTCGAAGAACTGTTCCATTTCCGCCAGGGTAAGCCCCAGCAGGTTGATCTTGTCAGTCGATGTCGTCATGGATTCACCCTCACTCGTAAGCCTTCGCTTAGCGAGTGGTTACCTCGGTAGCAGCGAAGAAGTAAGCGATTTCGCGAGCGGCAGCGGCTTCGGAGTCCGAACCGTGAACAGCGTTGGCGTCGATCGACTCGGCGAAGTCAGCACGGATGGTGCCGGCAGCAGCTTCTTTAGGGTTGGTGGCGCCCATCAGCTCACGGTTGGCCAGAATGGCGTTTTCGCCTTCCAGAACCTGCACAACAACAGGGCCCGAAGTCATGAAGGCAACCAGGTCACCGAAGAAGCCGCGCTCTTTGTGCTCAGCGTAGAAGCCTTCGGCTTCGGCTTTGGACAGCTGCTTCATTTTCGAAGCGACGACGCGCAGGCCGGCTTTCTCGAAGCGAGTGGTGATCTCGCCGATGACGTTCTTGGCAACGGCGTCAGGCTTGATGATGGAGAAAGTACGTTGAACAGCCATGGAAAACTCCAGAATATTGAGTGTTGCGAAAAATTAAACCCGCGAATTATACGCGGGTTCCAAGGGATTGCCTAACCTGCAGCGTGCGTTCAGTCGGCTTCGTCGATCCAGGCCGCCTGGATGGCTTCGAGGACTTTCTCGCCGCCGCGCGACGGATCGTCGCTGAACTCGGGTAGTGCCAGCACCCAGCGGTGCAGATCGACGAAATTCACATAACGAGGATCGACGTCCGGCTTGCTTTCCGCAAGCTGGATGGCGATCTCAAGTACATCAATCCATTTCAGGCTCATGCGTGATCCCTCAGTGCGGTGCTTCGGCGGCGTGGTTGAGCGAATACTTGGGGATCTCGATGGTCAGGTCTTCATCGCCCACCACCACCTGGCAACCCAGGCGCGATTGCGCCTCCAGGCCCCAGGCCTTGTCCAGCATGTCTTCCTCCAGCTCATCGGCCTCCTCAAGGGAGTCGAAGCCCTTGCGGATGATGCAATGGCAGGTGGTGCAGGCCTTGACGCCGCCGCAGGCGCTTTCCATCTCGATGTGATGGTCGTGGGCCAGTTCCAGGATATTGGTCCCGGACGGCACTTCCACGGTCAGCCCTTCGGGGCAGAACTTCTCATGCGGCAGGAATGTCACCAGCGGCATCGATTACTCCTCGATCTCATTCAGGTTGCGCCCGGCCAGTGCGGCTTTGACCGTCGAATCAAGGCGACGGGCGGCAAATGCATCGGTCACCTGCGACAGACGCTTGGTCTGTTGCTCGATGGCAGGGCCATCGGTGCCGGTCAGCAAATCACGTAGTTCTTGCATCTGGAATTCGATGGCTTCGCGCTCTTCGCTGCTGAGCAGGCGCTCGCCGTCGGCGTCCAGGGCGCCCTGTACGGCTTCGAGCAGGCGCTCGCCGTCGACCTGATGCTCACGCAACTGGCGGGCCTGCTTGTCGGTGCCGGCGTGCTCGAAGGAGTCCTTGAGCATGCGCGCGATCTCGCCATCGGTCAGGCCGTAGGACGGCTTGACCTGGATGCTGGCCTCAACGCCCGAACCCAGTTCGCGGGCCGCGACACTGAGCAGGCCGTCGGCATCGACCTGGAAGGTCACGCGGATTTTCGCTGCACCGGCAACCATCGCCGGAATGCCGCGCAGCTCGAAGCGCGCCAGCGAGCGGCAGTCGCTGATCAGTTCGCGCTCGCCCTGCAGCACATGGATCATCATGGCCGACTGGCCATCTTTGTAGGTGGTGAATTCCTGGGCACGCGCCACCGGAATGGTGGTATTGCGCGGGATCACCTTCTCCATCAGCCCACCCATGGTCTCAAGCCCCAGGGACAGCGGGATGACGTCGAGCAGCAGCAGTTCGCCACCTTCGCGGCGGTTGCCAGCCAGAGTATCGGCCTGGATGGCGGCACCGATGGCGACCACCTGATCAGGGTCGATCGAGGTCAGCGGGGTGCGGCCGAACAGCGCGCCGACCACCTCACGCACACGCGGTACACGGGTCGAACCACCCACCATGACCACCGCACCTACCTCCTCCAGCTCGACACCGCTGTCGCGCACGGCGCGGCGGCAGGCCTTGAGGCTGCGGGCGATCAGCGGCTCGATCATGGCATCGAAGGCGGCTCGGCTGAGCTCGCCCTGCCAGGCACCGTGGCTGACGCTGACCGCATCGGCGTCGGTCAGGGCTTCTTTGGCGGCGCAGGCGGCCTGCAACAACTGGCGCTGGGTACCCGGGTCGAGGTCGGAAGACAGCCCAGCCTGTTCGATGATCCAACCGGCAATGGCGTGGTCGAAGTCATCGCCACCCAGGGCGGTATCGCCACCGGTGGCCAGCACCTCGAACACACCGGCAGTCAGGCGCAGAATCGAAATATCGAAAGTACCGCCACCCAGGTCGTAGATGGCCACCAGGCCTTCGGCATTCTGGTCCAGCCCGTAGGCAACGGCAGCGGCAGTCGGCTCGTTGAGCAGGCGCAGCACGTTCAGGCCGGCCAGCTTGGCCGCATCTTTGGTCGCCTGGCGCTGGGCATCATCGAAATAGGCTGGCACGGTGATCACCGCCCCCACCAGATCACCACCCAGGGTTTCTTCGGCGCGCTCGCGCAGCACTTTGAGAATGTCGGCAGACACTTCCACCGGGCTCTTCGGCCCCTGGACAGTATCGATGAACGGCATGTGCGATTCGCCGCCAATGAAGCGGTACGGCAGCTGCTCGCCGAGTTGCTTGACGTCAGCCAGGCCGCGCCCCATCAGGCGCTTGACCGACAAAATGGTGTTCAGCGGGTCGCTGGCGGCCGCCTCGCGCGCGGCCAGGCCGACCTCGTTGTGGCCAGCCAGGTAGCGCACCGCCGAGGGCAGAATGACGTTGCCCTGCACATCCGGCAGGGGCTCGCTGCGACCGCTGCGCACGGCAGCGACCAGAGAATTGGTGGTACCCAGGTCGATACCCACCGCCAGGCGGCGCTGGTGCGGCTGAGGGCTTTGACCGGGTTCGGCGATCTGCAGTAGGGCCATGCTTATCTGAATACCTTAGGCGTCATCACGGGAAACGCCGGGTTAATCGTCGAGGCGCTCTTCCAGTTGGCGCACTTCTTGGGCGAGCTTGTCGAGGAACTGCATGCGGCGCATCAGGCGTTCGGCCTTGTCGCGCTCGGCAGGCACATCCCAGCAGGCGGCGAAATCCTCGTTCAGCGTGTCCTGGGCACCTTTGAGGCGCTTCTTGAACACGGCAACACCATCGAGGTCGGCTTCGTCCTGCAGCTCTTCGAGCTCTTCGCGCCATTGCATTTGCTGCAGCAGGAAGTCGGGGTCGTGGACCGTGACCTCCTGGGGCACTTCGTGGCCACCGATGGCCAGCAGATAGCGGGCACGGCGCGGCGCACTGCGCAGCGTCTGGTAGGCGTCGTTGAGGGCCGCGGACTTCTCCAGCGCTACCCGCTGCTCACGCTCGGAAGCGTCGGCAAAGCGGTCAGGATGGACCTCGCGGGCCAGCTCGCGGTAGCGAGTGGCCAGCTTGTCGAGGTCCAGCCGAAAGCACGGCTGGAGATCAAACAGAGCGTAATGACAAGGAGTACCCACAGCCAGCCTCAGACGTTGAAGCTTTCGCCGCAGCCACACTCACCGCGCACGTTGGGGTTGTTGAACTTGAAGCCTTCGTTCAACCCTTCCTTGACGAAGTCCAGTTCGGTGCCGTCAAGGTACACCAGGCTTTTAGGGTCGATGATGACCTTCACGCCGTGGTTCTCGAACACCTGGTCTTCGCCCGCCACTTCGTCGACGAACTCCAGCACGTAGGCCAGGCCCGAGCAGCCGGTGGTGCGCACGGCCAGGCGAATGCCTTCGCCCTTGCCGCGCCCCTGGAGGGAACGCCGCACGTGGTTGGCGGCGGCTTCTGTCATGCTGATAGCCATCAGAACTCCTTACCTCTTACCTTGCAGGCGACTTAGATCAAGCCTTTTTTCTGCTTGTAATCGCGAACGGCTGCCTTGATGGCATCCTCGGCGAGTACCGAGCAGTGGATCTTCACTGGCGGCAACGCCAGTTCTTCCGCCAGCTGGGTGTTCTTGATGGTTTCGGCTTCGTCCAGGGTCTTGCCCTTCATCCACTCGGTGGCGAGGGAGCTGGAAGCGATGGCCGAACCGCAGCCGTAGGTCTTGAACTTGGCGTCTTCAATGACGCCCTGCTCGTTGACCTTGATCTGCAGGCGCATCACGTCGCCGCAAGCCGGGGCGCCGACCATGCCGGTGCCAACGTCCGGGTCTTCGGCATTCATCTTGCCGACGTTGCGCGGGTTTTCGTAGTGGTCGATGACCTTTTCACTGTATGCCATGGTGCAATTCCTTCCTCATCAGGGAGCCGCTCTTGCCGGCGACTGCTTAGTGGGCGGCCCACTCGATCTTGGAGATGTCGACGCCGTCTTTGTACATGTCCCACAGCGGCGACAATTCGCGCAGCTTGTTCACGGCCTCGCAGACTTTCTGCGCGGCGTAGTCGACTTCTTCCTCGGTGGTGAAGCGACCGAAGGAGAAGCGGATCGAGCTGTGCGCCAGCTCGTCGTTGCGGCCCAGGGCGCGCAGGACGTAGGACGGCTCGAGCGAAGCGGAGGTGCAGGCCGAACCGGACGAAACAGCGATGTCCTTGAGCGACATCAGCAGCGACTCGCCTTCGACGTAGTTGAAGCTCAGGTTCAGGTTGTGCGGCACGCGCTGGGTCTGGCTGCCGTTGACGTACAGCTCTTCGAGGTCCGAGACCTGCTTGAAGAAGCGGTCACTCAGGGCCTTGATGCGCACGTTTTCAGCGGCCATTTCCTGCTTGGCAATGGCGAAGGCTTCGCCCATGCCGACGATCTGGTGGGTCGGCAGGGTGCCCGAACGCATGCCGCGCTCATGGCCACCGCCGTGAATGATGGCTTCCAGGCGCACGCGCGGCTTGCGGCTGACGTACAGCGCGCCGATGCCTTTGGGGCCGTAGACCTTGTGCGCGGAGAACGACATCAGGTCGACCTTGAGCTTTTGCACGTCGATCTCGACCTTGCCGGCCGACTGCGCGGCGTCGACATGGAACAGTACACCGCGCGAACGGGTCAGTTCGCCGATGGCGGCGATGTCGTTGATCGAGCCGACTTCGTTGTTCACGTGCATCAGCGAGACCAGGATGGTGTCGTCGCGCAGGACGGCTTCGACCATCGCCGGGGTGACGATGCCGTCTTCACCCGGCTCAAGGTAGGTGACCTCGAAACCTTCACGCTCAAGCTGGCGAGCAGTATCCAGGACCGCCTTGTGCTCGATCTTGGAGGTGATGATGTGTTTGCCCTTGGTCTGATAGAAGTGCGCCACGCCTTTGAGGGCGAGGTTGTCGGACTCGGTGGCACCGCTGGTCCAGACGATCTCGCGCGGATCGGCGTTGATCAGCTCGGCGACCTGGCGGCGGCCGTTCTCGACTGCTTCCTCGGCTTTCCAGCCGAACACGTGGGAGCGCGAGGCCGGGTTACCGAAGTTCCCGTCAACCAGCAGGCACTCGGCCATCTTCTGGGCGACACGGGGATCGACCGGCGTGGTCGCGGAGTAATCGAGGTAGATCGGCAACTTCATTGAGTATCTCCTATCAGGCGGTGGCGTCGCTCGTCGCTGCAATTTCAGTCGACGGCGGACGTCTCAATCTTGTCCAGCTGGGCGGTTCGGCCTGCGACACGGCGCAGGTCCTGGCGCTGGGCGACTTCCTGCACCTCGCGGCGCATGACGAGGTCGGCCAGGCTGATGCCACTGAGGAATTCATGGATCTGCTGGCTCAGGTCACACCACAGGTGGTGAGTCAGGCAGGTATCACCGGCGTGGCAATCCCCCAGGCCCTGGCAACGGGTGGCATCGACCGATTCGTTGACCGCGTCGATGACCTGGGCCACCTGGATGGTTTCCATGCCTCGCGACAGCTGGTAGCCGCCGCCTGGGCCGCGAACGCTGGATACCAGACTGCTGCGGCGCAGCTTGGCGAACAGCTGCTCCAGATAAGAGAGGGAAATGCCCTGGCGCTCGGAAATATCGGCCAAAGACACCGGCCCCTGCTGCGCGTGCAACGCCAGGTCAAGCATGGCGGTCACGGCGTATCGGCCTTTGGTAGTCAGTCGCATGGCGTATGGGTACCACGGGAGTTACAGGATGTGTGCGAGTATGCGATTCCCGAGCATTTAAGTCAACTATAAGACCTAGTGCTTTAGTCGGGTATGCATGCGGGAGGCGGCCGCGAGTGTAGCAGACAAGGGGCGCGAGCACACGCCCCTTGTATCGGACCGGCGCAATCAATGCGACCGAGTGTCGCCCTGCTTCAGCTCGACGCAGGCCTCGGCGAAGTCGTCGTCGGGCAGTGCCGGCAGCTCCTTGGCGCAGTAGTCACTGCCCATCCGGGTCAGCGCGCCACACATGCCCTCCAGGCGCTCGTCGACGGCCTGCAGGTGGTCGAGCATCTGGCCGATGGCGCGCGCCACCGGGTCCGGCATGTCGCCACTGACGCCATAGGCGTCGAAGCCGATCTTCTCGGCCATGGCCTTGCGTTTGGCCTCGACGGCGTCATCCTCGGTCTTGACGATGATCCGCCCCGGGATGCCTACCGCCGTGGCGCCGGCCGGCACCGCCTTGGTAACCACCGCGTTGGAGCCAATCTTGGCCCCGGCGCCCACGGTAAACGGGCCCAGCACCTTGGCCCCGGCACCGACCACGACGCCGTTTTCCAGGGTCGGGTGACGCTTGCCCTTGTTCCAGCTGGTGCCACCGAGGGTGACACCCTGGTAGAGGGTCACGTCGTCGCCGATCTCGGCGGTTTCGCCAATGACGATGCCCATGCCATGGTCGATGAAGAAGCGCCGGCCGATGGTCGCGCCCGGGTGGATTTCGATACCGGTCAGCCAGCGGCCGAAGTTCGACACCAGGCGCGCCAGCCACTTGAAATCGCGCTTCCACAGGGCATTGCCCAGGCGGTGCAGCCAGATGGCGTGCATGCCCGGGTAGCAGGTCAACACCTCGAAGGCATTGCGCGCGGCGGGGTCACGATGGAAAACACTTTGAATATCTTCACGCAGACGCTCGAACATCGTTCAGTCCTTCCGTTTATGCGGCTCGCCCCGGACAACTTTCTGGGTCTCGGTGAGGATGCCGCGCAAAATGCTCATTTCCGTACGCTCGACCGAGCTGCGCCCATACAGCCGACGCATGCGCGGCATCAGGTGCTTGGGCTTGGCAGGGTCGAGGAAGCCGATGTCCACCAGGGTTTTTTCCAGGTGGTCATAAAACAGCTCCATTTCGTCCATGGTCGCCAGTTCATTGGCGTCCGCCTTCTCGACCTTGGGCGCCGCGTCCGGCACCGCCAACGAGGCCATGCGCACCTCGTAGGCGAGCACCTGGACCGCGGCGGCCAGATTCAGCGAGCTGAAGTCGGGATTGGAGGGAATGTGCACGTGGAAGTGACATCGCTGCAGTTCTTCGTTGGTCAGGCCGGCGTGTTCGCGACCGAACACCAGGGCGATTTCCTCACCGCCCAGGGCGTGCTCCACCGCCTTGGTGCCGCACTCACGCGGGCCGATCAGCGGCCAGGGAATGCTGCGCTCGCGGGCGCTGGTGCCCATGACCAGGCTGCAGCCGACCAGCGCCTGCTCGAGACTTTCGACCACCTGGGCGCCGGCCAGCACGTCGTCGGCACCCGAGGCGCGCGCCGAGGCATCGGCGGCCGGGAATTCTTTCGGCTGCACCAGCACCAGGCGCGACAAGCCCATGTTCTTCATGGCACGCGCAGCGCCGCCGATGTTGCCGGGGTGGCTGGTATTGACCAGGACAACACGAATATTTTGCAGCAAGGTGTCGTGCTCTCGGATGCAGAAAAAGGAGGGTTCGATCTTACAGAACCGACCAGCGTAACGCCATGAAAGCAAATGTGACACTTCTGTCGTCAAAGATTTCTGCTAGAATGGCCGGCTTTCCTCTTTAACATCTCCAGGTGACCTTCCCATGCAGCCTATGCTGAATATCGCCCTGCGCGCCGCTCGCAGCGCCAGTGAACTGATTTTCCGCTCCATCGAACGCCTGGACAGCATCAAAGTCGACGAAAAGCAGGCCAAGGACTACGTGTCCGAGGTTGATCGCGCCGCCGAGAAGGTCATCGTCGAAGCCCTGCGCAAGGCCTACCCGAACCACTCCATCCAGGGCGAAGAAACTGGCCTGCACGCCGGCACTGGCGAGGAAGGCAAGGACTATCTGTGGATCATCGACCCACTGGACGGCACCACCAACTTCCTGCGTGGCGTGCCGCACTTCGCTGTCAGCATCGCCTGCAAATACCGCGGCCGCCTCGAGCACGCCGTGATCGTCGATCCGGTTCGCCAGGAAGAATTCACCGCCAGCCGTGGCCGTGGCGCCCAGATCAATGGCCGTCGCCTGCGCGTCAGCTCGCGCACCAGCCTGGAAGGCGCCCTGCTGGGTACCGGTTTCCCGTTCCGTGACAGCCAGATGGCCGACCTGGACAACTACCTGGGCATGTTCCGCGCCCTGACCGGCCAGACCGCCGGCATCCGCCGCGCCGGTTCCGCCAGCCTGGACCTGGCCTATGTCGCCGCCGGCCGCTTCGACGCCTTCTGGGAGTCGGGCCTGTCCGAGTGGGACATGGCCGCAGGCGTGCTGCTGATCCAGGAAGCGGGCGGCCTGGTCAGCGACTTCAACGGTGGCCACGAATTCCTCGAGAAAGGCCACATCGTCGCGGGCAACATCAAGTGCTTCAAGGCCGTGCTGACTGCCATCCAGCCGCACCTGCCGGAACACATGAAGCGCTAAGCGCCGATTGCGAGCACAAAAAAAGCACCTCTCGAGGTGCTTTTTTTGTGCCGCCGTTTTTAGGAAATCACCAGCGTGGGAGCGGGCTTGACCCGCGATCACCGGCAAAGCCGGTGCCATACACCGCATCGCGGGGCAAGCCCGCTCCCACGCTGTTCCTGCTAAATCATCACGGTGCGAACAGTTCCATGAGATGAATCCGCAAAAGGCTCACTGCCCCGGCTGGTTCTGACTCAGGATCAGCTTGCCGTTCTTGTCCAGCGGGATGGTCGAGCCCGGCTCATGATCCATCTTCACCTTGCCGACCTGATCACCGATGGAATAGGTCACGTTGTAGCCCACGACCTTGTCGCTGATGTCATTGACCGTGTTGCAACGGGTTTGCGTGGTGGTGTAGGTGTCACGCTCTTGCATGCCCTCCTGCACCTTGTTGCCGGCATAGCCGCCGCCGACCGCACCGGCCACGGTGGCAATCTTCTTGCCGGTACCGCCGCCGATCTGGTTACCCAACAGGCCACCAGCGATGGCGCCGACCACCGTACCGGCGATCTGGTGCTGGTCCTTGACCGGCGCCTGGCGCGTCACGGTGACGTCCTTGCAGACCTCGCGCGGCGTCTTCACCTGCTGCTTGATCGGCTGCACGTCAGTGACCTGGGCGTACTCAGGCCCCTTGTTCACCAAGCTGTAGGTCGCCACAGCACCTCCGGCAGTCACACCGACAGCACCCAGAACCGCACCCACCAGCATTGATTTGTTCACGTGAACCTCCTGATCGTACCCGCGGGCATAGGGCCCGCCTTCTCCCAGCCTTGGAGCAAAAAAAAAGGCGCGAGTTCAACACTCGCGCCTTTCTTTACGCCAGACGGCGCAGGACGAAGCCTTACGGACGCTCGTCCACACCCTCGGCCTTGACCGGCGGGATCAGGTCTTCGCTGCTCAGGTTCAGCCAGATCAGCACCACGTTGGCGATGTAGATCGACGAGTAGGTACCCGCCATGACGCCGATGAACAACGCCAGGGAGAAGCCGAACAGGTTGTCACCGCCGAAGAACAGCAGCGCGGCGATGGCCAGCAAGGTCGACACCGAGGTGGCGACGGTCCGCAGCAGGGTCTGGGTGGTCGAGATGTTGATGTTCTCGATCAGCGAGGCCTTGCGCAGCACGCGGAAGTTCTCGCGCACCCGGTCGAACACCACGATGGTGTCGTTGAGCGAATAGCCGATGATCGCCAGCACCGCCGCCAGCACCGTCAGGTCGAAGGTGATCTGGAAGAACGACAGGATGCCCAGGGTGACCACCACGTCGTGGATCAGCGAGATGATCGCGCCGACCGCGAACTTCCACTGGAACCGGAACGCCAGGTAGATGAGGATGCCGCCCAGGGCCAGGAGCATGCCGAGGCCGCCCTGGTCACGCAGCTCCTCGCCCACCTGAGGGCCGACGAACTCGACGCGCTTGACCGTGGCCGGGTTATCGCCACCGATCTTCTGCAGCGCCTCGGCCACGCGGTTGCCCAACTGTGGATCATCGCCCGGCATGCGCACCAGCAGGTCGGTGGTGGCGCCGAAGCTCTGCACCACGGCATCGTGGAAGCCGGAGCCAACCAGCTCGGTACGCACCTTCTCCAGGTCTGCCGGACGCTCATAGGTGAGCTCGATCAGCGTGCCGCCGGTGAAGTCCAGGCCGAAGTTCAGGCCCTTGTGCCACCAGCTGAACAGCGCCAGCACGGTGAGGAGCACGGTGATGGCGAACGCGACATTGCGCACGCCCATGAAGTTGATGGTTTTCATCGCAGCTCCCTCAAACCCACAGCTTCTTGATGTCACGCCCGCCACAGGTCAGGTTGACCAGTGCGCGGGTCACCATGACGGCGGTGAACATCGAGGTGAAAATCCCGAGGGACATGGTGACCGCGAAGCCCTTGACCGGACCAGTACCCATGGCGAACAGGATGCCGCCGACCAGCAAGGTGGTCAGGTTGGCGTCGACGATCGCCGAGTAGGCGCGGTTGAAACCTTCGTGGATGGCGCGCTGCACCGACATGCCGGCGGCGATCTCTTCGCGGATCCGCGAGAAGATCAGCACGTTGGCGTCCACCGCCATACCCATGGTCAACACGATACCGGCGATACCCGGCAGGGTCAGCGTGGCCCCCAGCAGCGACATCAGCGCCAGCAGCAGGACCATGTTGCCCGCCAAGGCGATGGTCGCCAGCACGCCGAAGGCGCGATAGATGGCGATGATGAACAGCGAGACGAACAGCATGCCCCACAGGGATGCGTCAATACCCTTGGTGATGTTGTCGGCACCCAGGCTCGGGCCGATGGTGCGCTCTTCGGCGAAGTACATCGGCGCGGCCAGACCACCGGCCCGCAGCAGCAGGGCCAGTTCGGAGGACTCGCCCTGGCCATTCAGCCCGGTGATGCGGAACTGGCTGCCCAGCGGCGACTGGATGGTCGCCAGGCTGATGATCTTCTTCTCTTCCTGGAAGGTCTGCACCGCGACTTCTTTCTCGACGCCGTCGACCACCTGTTTCTGGTAGCGGGTCACCGGCTTCTGCTCGATGAAGATCACCGCCATGCTGCGGCCGACGTTGCTGCGCGTGGCGCGGCTCATCAGCTCGCCGCCATGGCCGTCGAGGCGAATGTTCACCTGCGGGCGACCGTGCTCGTCGAAGCTGGCCTGGGCGTCGGTGACCTGGTCACCGGTGATGATCAGGCCGCGCTCGACCGGAGCGGAGCGGCCGCCTTCGCGGAACTCGAACACCTCGGTGGTGGCCTTGGACGCGCCTGGCTCGGCGCCGAAGCGGAACTCCAGGTTGGCGGTCTTGCCGAGGATACGCTTGGCTTCGGCGGTGTCCTGCACGCCCGGCAGTTCGACCACGATGCGGTTGGCACCCTGGCGCTGCACCAGCGGCTCGGCCACGCCCAGCTCGTTCACACGGTTGCGGACGGTGGTCAGGTTCTGCTTGATGGAGTATTCGCGGATCTCGGCGACCTTGGCCTGGGTCAGCGCCAGGCGCAACACGGCGAGCTCGTTGCGCTCGGTGGTGGTCAGGTCGAAATCACTGAAATTCTTGCGGATCAGGCTGCGGGCCTGTTCGCGGGTAGCATCGTCGGCGAAGCCCAGCATGATCCCGCCGTCCTGCTGCGGCAGGCTGCGGTAGCGGACGCGCTCTTTGCGCAGCAAGGTCTTGACCTCGCCTTCGTAGACTTTCATGCGCGCGGTCATGGCCTTGTCCATGTCCACTTCCAGCAGGAAGTGCACACCACCGGACAGGTCCAGGCCGAGCTTCATCGGGCTGGCACCCAGGTTGCGCAGCCACTGCGGCGTGGTCTGGGCCAGGTTCAGGGCCACGACATAGTCGTCACCGAGAGCCTTGCGCGCCACATCCTTGGCCGGCAGCTGGTCTTCCTGGTTGGTCAGGCGCACCAGGGCACTGCCCTTCTCGCCCAGGCTGCCGCCTTTGACGGTGATGCCGGCATCGGTCAGCGCCTTGGTGACGCGATCGAGATCGGCCTGGCTGACATGCAGGGCGGAACTGGCGCCGCTGATCTGCACCGCCGGATCATCCGGGTAGAGGTTGGGTGCGGAATAAATGAAGCCGACCGCCAGTACCACCACGATCAGCAGGTATTTCCACAAAGGGTATTTGTTCAGCATCACGCCGCCCGTTCAAGACGCGGGGCGCTTTGCGCGCCCCGACTGGAAAAATGAAACCGGTAACTCAGATAGCCTTGAGCGTACCTTTTGGCAGGGTCGCGGCAATGGCGCCCTTCTGGAACTTCAGCTCGACATTGTCGGACACTTCCAGGACCACGAAGTCGTCGGCAACCTTGACGATCTTGCCGGCGATGCCGCCGTTGGTGACAACTTCGTCACCTTTTTGCAGGTTGCTCAGCAGGTTCTTCTGCTCTTTGGCACGCTTGGCCTGCGGGCGCCAGATCATCAGGTAGAAGATGACCAGGAAGCCGACCAGGAAGATCCACTCGAAGCCGGTACCGGCTGGGCCGGCGGCGGGGGCTGCTGCGTCCGCGTAGGCGGCGGGGATAAAGAAGCTCATTGGGCTCTCCTAATGGAATTTTCTAATAATGATTGCGAACAGTCAGTCCAAAGGCGGAACGGGAAGCCCGCGCTTGGCGTAGAAGGCGTCGACAAAGGCGGCCAATTTACCCTGTTGAATAGCCTCGCGTAAACCGGCCATCAAGCGCTGGTAATGGCGCAAGTTGTGGATGGTATTCAGCATGCTGCTCAACATTTCGCCGCACTTGTCCAGGTGGTGCAGGTAGGCGCGGGAGAAGTTGGTGCAGGTGTAGCAATCGCAGGTCGGATCCAGCGGCGATTCATCGTGGCGATGGAACGCGTTGCGGATCTTGATCACCCCGGTATCGACGAACAGATGGCCGTTGCGCGCGTTGCGCGTGGGCATCACGCAGTCGAACATGTCGACGCCGCGGCGCACACCCTCTACAAGATCTTCCGGCTTGCCTACCCCCATAAGGTAACGAGGTTTGTCAGCCGGCATCTGCGCGGGCAGGTAGTCCAGCACCTTGATCATCTCGTGCTTGGGTTCGCCCACCGACAGGCCGCCGATGGCCAGGCCATCGAAGTCGATGTTGACCAGCGCTTCCAGCGAGCGCATGCGCAAGTCCTGGTACATGCCGCCCTGGACGATGCCGAACAGCGCCGCGGTGTTGTCGCCGTGGGCGTTCTTCGAGCGCTGGGCCCAGCGCAGCGACAGCTCCATCGAGGTGCGCGCCACGTCGTGCTCGGCCGGGTACGGCGTGCACTCGTCGAAGATCATCACGATGTCCGAGCCCAGGTCGCGCTGCACCTGCATGGACTCTTCCGGCCCCATGAACACCTTGGAGCCGTCCACTGGCGATGCGAAGGTCACGCCTTCCTCCTTGATCTTGCGCATGGCGCCCAGGCTGAACACCTGGAAACCACCGGAATCAGTGAGGATAGGGCCTTTCCATTGCATGAAATCGTGCAGGCCGTTGTGTTTCTTGATGACCTCGGTGCCCGGGCGCAGCCACAGGTGGAAGGTGTTGCCAAGGATGATCTCGGCGCCGATGGCCTCGATGTCACGCGGCAGCATGCCCTTGACCGTGCCATAGGTGCCCACCGGCATGAAGGCCGGGGTTTCGACCGTGCCACGGGGGAAGGTCAGCCGGCCGCGACGGGCCTTGCCGTCGGTGGCCAGCAGTTCGAACGACATTCGACAGGTGCGACTCATGCTTGATCCTCTGGGCCGCGTGGCGCCGGATTGCGGGTGATGAACATGGCATCACCGTAACTGAAGAAGCGGTAACCGTTTGCGACCGCCGCCGCATAGGCGGCCATGGTCTCCGGGTAACCGGCGAAGGCCGAGACCAGCATCAGCAGCGTGGACTCCGGCAGGTGGAAGTTGGTGACCAGGCAATCGACCACATGGAACGGCCGGCCCGGGAAGATGAAGATGTCGGTGTCGCCGCTGAACGCCTTGAGCTCGCCATCGCGCGCCGCGCTCTCCAGCGAACGCACGCTGGTGGTGCCCACGGCGATCACCCGCCCGCCACGGGCGCGGCAGGCCTGCACGGCATCGACCACATCCTGGCCCACTTCGAGCCACTCTTTATGCATGGTGTGGTCTTCGATCTTGTCGACCCGCACCGGCTGGAAGGTGCCCGCCCCTACGTGCAGGGTGACGAAGGCGCGCTCGACGCCCTTGGCGGCGATCTTTTCCAGCAGCGCCTCGTCGAAGTGCAGGCCGGCGGTGGGCGCGGCCACGGCGCCGGCGCGCTGTGCGTAGACGGTCTGGTAGCGCTCGCGGTCGGCGCCCTCGTCGGGGCGGTCGATATACGGCGGCAGCGGCATATGGCCGACACGCTCGAGCAGTGGCAGCACCTCTTCGCTGAAGCGCAGCTCGAACAAGGTGTCGTGGCGGGCGACCATCTCGGCCTCGCCGCCACCGTCGATGAGGATCTGCGCGCCTTCCTTAGGCGCCTTGCTGGCACGCACATGGGCCAGCACGCGGTGGCTGTCGAGCACGCGCTCGACCAGCACTTCCAGCTTGCCGCCGGAGGCTTTCTGGCCGAACAGCCGCGCCGGGATCACCCGGGTGTTGTTGAACACCATCAGGTCGCCGGGGCGCAGATAGTCGAGCAGATCGGTGAACTGCTTGTGGGCCAGCTCGCCGCTGGGGCCATCGAGCACCAGCAGGCGGCTGCCATGACGCTCGGCCAGTGGATGGCGGGCAATCAGGGAATCGGGGAGTTCGAAGGAAAAATCGGCGACGCGCATGATGATGTTCGGGTTCGACAGGGCCGGGAAGTTTAGCCCAATGCGTGAAAATTGACCATGAAAGCCGATTGACCGCCTTGGGCGACCTCTCTATACTGCGGCGCCACAAGCCCTGATGGCGGAATTGGTAGACGCGGCGGATTCAAAATCCGTTTTCGAAAGGAGTGGGAGTTCGAGTCTCCCTCGGGGCACCAAGATCCAGAAAAAACCGACCTTATGGTCGGTTTTTTTGTGCCTGGCGGTTGGGGCATCAGGCGACTTGCGTGGTCCATAATTGAATGCTCTGGGCTTTGATCTTGGGCTGGGGCAAACATTTTAGAGCTGCCTGTACGGCCGTGAACATGCCCACTGGCCCGCCGCGTATTCGATCTTTTTCTGAGCTGCCTATACGGCAGTGAACAAACAGGTGCCCGCGACTTTCTGACCCATAAATTTCTGAGCTGCCTATACGGCAGTGAACAGCCTCGGGCTCGCCGCGCTTTGTTCGAACATTTTCTGAGCTGCCTATACGGCAGTGAACGATGGTCTCCACGCCGCCGGTGGCGGCAGGTTTTTCTGAGCTGCCTATACGGCGGTGAACCCAACGGCCTCGGTGGTACTGCCGGCATACCATTTCTGAGCTGCCTATACGGCAGTGAACGCAGCTTCTGGCCGAGGGCCGGGCCAAGGACTTTTCTGAGCTGCCTATACGGCAGTGAACGAACTGGCTTGGCGCGGTACCGGCCTGGTGCTTTTCTGAGCTGCCTATACGGCAGAACCGCACTGGCGCCTGGGCGCTGGATTGATGAGATTTCTGAGCTGCCTATACGGCAGTGAACCACCTGGAATGCAATCGTTCTGGCCGGGCGCTTTTCTGAGCTGCCTATACGGCAGTGAACGATCCGCAGCGACTGCAGGCCCTGGCCGGTCTTTTCTGAGCTGCCTATACGGCAGTGAACGGCGTAGCGGTCAGGTCCACCACCTTCGCGGTTTTCTGAGCTGCCTATACGGCAGTGAACGTGCTCGATCCGCTCGACAGGCTGCCGGTCGATTTCTGAGCTGCCTATACGGCAGTGAACGACCCTGCGCGGCAAGATATTGCCAGCCCGCTTTTCTGAGCTGCCTATACGGCAGTGAACGGCGCACAGCTCCGCCAGGCCGAACGCCAGCGTTTCTGAGCTGCCTATACGGCAGTGAACACTATTACTACGCCGCCGACTTCTCGCCGTATTTTCTGAGCTGCCTATACGGCAGTGAACGTCACCGACACACCGGCCACCGGGTTGCCATGTTTCTGAGCTGCCTATACGGCAGTGAACTCCTCGACGGTCGCGGTCAGGGTACTGGTCGCTTTCTGAGCTGCCTATACGGCAGTGAACGTGACCTGGACCACCACCAGCGGCAGCCTGTCTTTCTGAGCTGCCTATACGGCAGTGAACCTCCTCTCGCCGGGCGCCGTAGAATTCCATCATTTCTGAGCTGCCTATACGGCAGTGAACACTACTCAAGCCCGCCGACATGCGCGGGCATTTTCTGAGCTGCCTATACGGCAGTGAACACTATGCGCTGCAGCCCCTGGAGGGGGTGGAATTTCTGAGCTGCCTATACGGCAGTGAACGCGGCCACGATCAACAACGTGATCGGCGGCGATTTCTGAGCTGCCTATACGGCAGTGAACGACGTCGTGCCTCTCGTGTACAGCGTGCCCGATTTCTGAGCTGCCTATACGGCAGTGAACGTCTACCCCCGCCTTGGTCAGCGACGCATCGATTTCTGAGCTGCCTATACGGCAGTGAACCCACGTTGGTGGCCACCGTGCGGGATGCCAACTTTCTGAGCTGCCTATACGGCAGTGAACTAGAGCCCCAAAACCTTAACCTATTGACTCCAAAACCAAAACTATCCAAATCATCCCCAAAACCCTTTTCTCAAGAGAATCTCTAACCCATTGATTTAATAGACTAGATTATCAACCCGCAAAAAAAGGGTTCACCGCCGAGCCACTCTTCTTCACCAGCCAACGCCCTCCCTTGAATCCTCCCGCAACAGAATCCAGCACTATTCACTCCATCAATCAGCTATAACGCCTGCTCCACACCATTCACGAGCAGAAGGCCAGCATGGAAGGCATCCCCTCGTCGGACCTCAAAAGCATCCTGCATTCCAAACGCGCCAACATTTACTACCTCCAGCACTGCCGCGTGCTGGTAAAAGGCGGCCGGGTCGAGTACGTCACCGACGCCGGCAAGCAATCGCTTTACTGGAACATCCCCATCGCCAATACCACAACAGTGCTGCTGGGCACAGGCACATCGGTCACCCAAGCGGCCATGCGTGAATTAGCCCGTGCAGGTGTGCTGGTCGGGTTCTGCGGCAGTGGCGCAACGCCATTGTTCAGCGCCAACGAAGTGGATATCGATATCGCCTGGTTTTCGCCACAAAGCGAATACCGCCCAACTGAGTACCTGCAGCGCTGGGTGTCTTTCTGGTTCGATGGGGAAAAACGCCTGGAAGCCGCCAAGGCATTCCAGCGCTTGCGTCTGGGCTATCTGAGCCAGCAATGGCTGAACAACAGGTCATTCGACAAGGCCGGCTTCAAGGTAGATCCTCGCACAGTCCAGGATCTCGTCACCCTGTCCATGTCGCAGGTCGAACAAGCCCTCAGCCACGATGCACTGCTTATCGAAGAAGCTCGCCTGACCAAGCGTTTGTTCAAACTCGCGGCCAACGCTACCGGCTACGGCGATTTCACCCGTGCCAAACGTGGCAGCGGTGGAGATCCGGCCAACAGCTTCCTCGACCATGGCAATTACCTCGCCTATGGCCTGGGTGCCACAGCTACTTGGGTGCTGGGGTTGCCACATGGCTTGGCTGTACTGCATGGCAAAACGCGTCGCGGCGGGCTGGTCTTCGATGTCGCCGACCTGGTGAAAGACGGCTTGATCCTGCCCCAAGCGTTCATCTCGGCTATGCGCGGGGACGACGAACAGGCTTTCCGCCAAGCCTGCATCGAGAATCTGACCCGCAACGAAGCCCTGGACTTCATGATCGACAGCCTGAAATCTGTCGCCGAGCAATTGGGGGCACCACTGACGTGAACATCCTGCTCGTGTCCCAATGCGACAAACGCGCACTCACCGAGACAAGACGCATTCTTGATCAATTCGCCGAACGACGGGGTGACCGCACCTGGCAAACCCCGATCACCAGAGCCGGGCTCGATACCTTGCGTCGACTGCTGAGAAAAACCGCACGGCGTAATACCTCCGTGGCCTGCCACTGGATTCGCGGCCTGGACCACAGCGAACTGTTGTGGGTCGTCGGCGATGCCAGCCGCTTCAATGCCGAAGGGGCAGTCCCGACCCACAGTACGAAACGCAATATTCTGCGCCACGAAGACGAAAACGACTGGCATACCGCCGAGGACATTCAGCTTCTGGCCCGGATGGCCGCACTGTTGCATGATCTGGGCAAGGCGTGTGCCTCCTTCCAGTCACGCCTACGCAAGCCATCCAAGACCAAGAACCTGTATCGCCACGAATGGATTTCGTTGCGCTTGTTTCAAGCGTTCGTGGGTAGCGATGACGATCCTACCTGGCTGCAGCGTCTGATATCGCCAAACGCGCAAGATGACGCCAGTTGGCTGGCACCTGGGCGGTTGATGCGTGATGGCCTGGATGAGCACACCACTCCACCATTCCGCCGGTTACCGCCATTGGCTGCAGCCATCGGCTGGCTGGTGGTCAGCCACCACCGATTACCGGTGGTGCCAGACCTTGAAGATGAGCGAATCCGCCGGAAAAACTATTTCGGCAAACCGACCCGCAACTTCAATCGCCGCAAACTGGCAGAGTTGCTGAACCACATCACCCACCTCTGGAACGAACTGCCGGAGCCCGAAAGCCTGGAAACTCCGCCTGGCTACTGGCAGTTCGACCATGGCTTGCCCGTCACTGAACCGAAGTGGCGGGCCAAGGCCGCCAAGGTCGCAACCAAGCTACTGGCGCTGAGCAACAAGCCTGGTAAAGGCGAGTGGCTAAACAGTCCATATGTGATGCATCTGGCCCGCTTGAGCCTGATGCTCGGCGACCACCATTACTCCAGCCTTGGCGCGGCTGATACTCGGCGAGTAAAGGGTGATGGCCGCATGCCTCTTTACGCCAATACTAGCAGCGATGGGAGCCCCAAGCAGGCGCTGGATGAACACTTGCTGGGCGTGGATCGGATGTCGGCCAGCATCGTTCACGCCCTGCCTGGCTTCGAGCGCCACCTGCCTCATCTGGTCCGCCACAAAGGGCTGCGAAAACGCAGCGGCGAAATCCGCTTCCGCTGGCAGGACACTGCGTCCGACAAGGCGGCCGGTATGCGGGAAGCCAGCCTGGAGCGTGGCGCGTTCATCATCAACATGGCCTCGACCGGCTGCGGCAAGACCCTGGCCAATGCACGCATCATGAATGCCCTGGCCGACCCGCAACAGGGCCTGCGCTGCGCCTTTGCACTGGGTCTTCGCACGCTCACTCGACAAACCGGCGAGAGCTACCGCCACGATCTGCACCTTGGTGAGCAGGAACTGGCCATCCGCGTGGGTGGTTCGGACTCCGGACTGCTGCTGGAACACTTCGAGGCCCAGCATGAAGCCCTGGGCTCGGCCTCGATCCAGAGCCTGATCGACGAAGACAGCCATGTGTTCTACGAAGGCAACATCGATGGCCATGGCCTGCTGAGCAAGGCGATGAACGAACCGAACATTCGCGCGATGCTGGCGGCACCGATGCTGGTCTGCACCATCGACCATCTAATGCCGGCTACTGAAGCACAACGGGCCGGGCGACAGATCGCCCCGATGTTGCGATTGATGAGTAGTGATCTGGTTTTGGATGAGCTCGATGACTTCGACCTCAGTGACCTACCAGCATTGACACGCTTGATGTACTGGGCCGGCTTGCTGGGAACCAGGGTGCTGCTGTCTTCCGCCACTCTCCCACCGGCATTGGTGACCGGCATGTTCCACGCTTATCTTGCTGGTCGTGGACAGTTCCGGCGAAACCGAGGCGAACCGCTGCATGCATCGCATCTTGAACTGGATATTCCCTGCTTGTGGGTCGACGAGTTCTCGGCCACGGCAACGAGTAGTGGAAACGCCGATACCTTCGCCAAGCAACATGAATCATTCGTTGCCAAGCGGGTCACCGAACTGGATAAGGCGAGCGAACAGCCCTTGCATATTGTCGAACGGCGGCCTTGGAGCATCGTCACTCCGCGCTCCAAGCCCCATGTAAGGGGGCATTTTGCCGGGCAGCTTCGCGAGGCCATGTATACGGCCCATGCGCGCCATGCCCAGCCCTGTCCGCGAAGTGGCAAGCGGGTCAGCTTTGGCCTGATCCGCATGGCCAATATCGAGCCTCTTTTCGATGTTGCCCTTGCCTTGTTCGAACAAGGGTCAACACCTGGGAAACGCATCCATCTTTGCGTCTATCACTCACGTTTCCCCATGATCCTGCGCTCAGCCATCGAAGCGCGGCTCGATCGGTGCCTGAACCGCAAGAGCCCAGAGGCCGTATATGACATGCCCGACATACGTCAGGCACTCGACTCGTATCCCGAGCAGGACCATCTGTTCGTGGTGCTCGGCTCGCCGGTCACCGAAGTAGGTCGTGACCATGACTATGACTGGGCGATTGTCGAACCTTCATCAGTGCGCTCTTTGATTCAGCTGGCCGGCCGGGTACAGCGGCATCGGCGAATGCCATGCAAGGCGCCGAATCTCATGGTGTTCAACTTCAACCTTAAGCATTTCGAAAATACGCTGAGCACGGATACAAAAAACTGTGCCGCTTTCCTCTACCCGGGTTTCGAGCAGGACGTAAGCGACCACCGACACGCCTTCCGCCTAAACAGTCACAACCTTGAAAAGCTGCTGCTGGAAGAGGACATCGCTCCTTTCAATGCTCGCCCTCGCATTCAGCCCCGCCCCGACCAGGCCTTGAAACCCAAAGACAACCTCGTGGATCTCGAACACTCACGCCTGGCCGACCTGATGCTGCCAAGCGCTAACAAGGTCGACCTGGATGCCACCTGTGCCTGGCTATACCCCGATGCCGGACTGACCTGGGCACTGCCGCAGCACCAGCCTTTTCGCCAGCAGACGCAGATGGTCGATCTGCTGTTCCTGCCCGACGACGATGAGGAGCGCCTATGCCTTCATATCTTGCATCAACCTGATAGGCGCAAGCCCCCGGAGTTTCTACCCAGTGAAAAGAAGCTGGAAGTGATGGATCTACAGGCTCAACTGGGGCCAGGGATAGGCTCATGGGGGCAGATAGACCTGATGACTCAGCTGGAGGACCTGGCATCGAGTCACGGCATGTCGCTACAGGATTGTGCCAGGCGCTTTACCTCCGTCAGTGTCCCGCCAAACGACGCGGGATGGAGGTACCACCCAGCATTAGGATTTGCCAAGAAAAACGGGAACGACTACTAATGGCGATACGACATCAACCCTGACCCGACTGCCCCATTCCACATTGGGTCAGTTTTGCACAGACTGATTTCCTTACACTGCCAAGCTGGCAAAGCAGAGTTTTATTATGGAAGAAGAACTCACACGAACAGATCTGTTCCGCAACACCATCACCCAATTCATCACCGACCGCCGCGACACCAAGCTCAACGGCAAGGACGTCCCCACCACCGCCGCTAAATACGAGTACTCAACCTGGCTCGCAGACGCTGCTCGCCGCGTTACACAGATCCAGGCTGTGACTCATGTGCTCAAGGCAACCCACCCGGACGCCCGCGGCAGCAGCCTTTATGTCGATCCCAAGTCACTCCCTTTGCATGAGGAAGTCGGTAGCCACACGCTGGGCGCTCAGTTCGCCACGGATATCGTCGGCAACGCCGCCGCGTTGGACGTATACAAGTTCCTCAAGTTGCAGGTGGAAGGTCGCACACTGCTCGACTGGTTGCAGAACGAAGACCCTGACCTGTTAAGCGCCCTGGCCCCCGAAGCCGAACATGCCATCGCATGGGCCACCGCTTTCAAAGGCCTGGTGCGCAAGGGCGAGCCAGTGGTGTCCCATGAGAAGGCCAAACAGCTCTATTGGTGTGTGGGCGACGACCCGACACAAAACGAATCATTCCACCTGCTGCAGCCACTCTTCCCAAGTAGCCTGGTGCATGCCGTACACGGCGATATCAACGATGCACGCTTTGGCGAAACCAATAAACTGGCCAGGCAGGCACGGCGCAATAACCAGGGGCACACCCAAACCTATCGCGAATACCGTGACCTTGTCGCACGCAAATTAGGCGGCACCAAGCCTCAGAACATCAGCCAGCTCAACAGCGAACGCGGTGGCGTGAACTATCTGTTGGCCTCCCTCCCCCCAACCTGGAAATCCCTGCCGGCCAAGCCACTGCTGTCTGTCGACTCGGCATTTCGCAGTTTCCAGCGCTTCGAAGGAGTACAGCGTCAGCTCAATACTCTGTACCGCTACTTCAAAGAAGAACCGGATGCCACATTCCTCACCCGCAAACGTCGCGAGCGAATCGAACGCGCCCTTGGCTTGGCCTTGACGGCTTTCGGTCTGAATATCCGCAGCCAATCCCTTGCAGGCTGGACGCGTGATCCGGAATGCCGACTGCCTCTATGCGAGCAAGCGTGGCTCGACCCTGATCGTGTCCATCTGGAAATCCGCAAAGGCTTCGAGGAAGAAGACCTGGCATTCCAACTCACTGTCGAGCAACAGAGTTGGCCCGAAGAGGTCGCCAAGCACTATGCGCTCTGGCTCAACAGCCTGCTGCTGCGCAAAGGCTTCGCCGTCAGCGACACGGAACACCTTCAGTGGGCGCGCAATGCGCTCGAACACACCCAGGGGTTCGCAACTCGCCCGAAGGAGGTCACCTGTGTCTGATTTTCCTCAAGTGGAGGCACTGCTCGTACTGCCTCACTTGCGCATCCAGAACGCAAACGCTCTCTCCAGCCCACTGACCCACGGTTTCCCGTCGATGACCGCATTCACCGGCCTGATGTGGGCCTTGGAGCGCAAAGCCCGTGCTGCGGGGCTCGACTTGCAGCTACCGGCAGTCGCAGTCGTCGTCCACCAGCATGAAGAGCAAGTGACGCCGGACCGCTATGTGAAAACCCTGCACCTCACTCGCAATCCGAATGACCGCAGCGGTAATCCTTCGCCCATCGTCGAGGAAGGCCGTATCCACCTGGAGCTCACACTACTGCTTGGCGCTAGAGGAGCGGCACTGGACGACCCGACTCAGTCCCGTCAACTCGCCCAACATCTGCTCGAGTTGCTCTACACCCTGAGGGTCGCCGGTGGCAGCCTGGTGCCTCCCCTGCAGCGGAGCGCAAGGCACACGCCATACTTCATGGCCCTTACCGGCACCGAGGATGACCGCCTGGACGTGTTTACAGACACCGTTCCCAATTGGTTGCCGGGCTTTGCACTGGTCGAACGCAGCGACTTACTTCAACAGCGCCATATTGAACTGCAGAACATCCAACCTGATGCCACTGCACTGGACGCTCTGCTGTCGCTTTCGCGCATCAACTGGCACGCCAGCGAAGCGGACGCCGATGGCAAAGCGGCCTGGCAGAACGATCGTCAAGGTCTTGGTTGGATTGCCCCGATACCAGTCGGCTACGGCGCGCTGACGCCTTTGCTGTCCGCAGGCTCGGTGCCCAACGCCCGCGACAACGAAACACCCGTGCGCCTGGTGGAAAGCCTCTACAGCTTAGGTGAATGGCTCAGCCCGCATCGGCTGGAGTCGGTCGAGCAGATGCTCTGGTATCCGACCGCCTGTGTGGAAAGTGGCCTTTATCGCTGCCGCAATGACTATCAACCCGAACTTGAAACCAATTTCGACTGAAGCCGTCACTCATTACAGAAGGATTTGCCAATGACTATCGAGACCCTCAAGACCGCCTCCGTCCTGGCATTCGAGCGCAAGCTCGATCCATCGGACGCGCTGTTCCACGCTGGTGACTGGCAGAAACGCGACACTTGGGCGCCCATTGAAGTCCGCGAAAAATCCTTGCGCGGTACCATCTCCAACCGCATGAAGAGCAAAGATCTGGACCCGGCCAAACTGGACGCAGAGGTACAGAAGCCGAACTTGCAGACCATTGATGTTGCGACCCTGCCCCATCACGCCGACACCCTGAAGGTCTCGTTCACTTTGCGGGTACTTGGCAACATCGACCAACCTTCCGCCTGTAACGACGCGGCCTACCGGCACAAATTGCAGACTACGGTGAAAGGTTATGCCGAACGTAACGGCTTCGACGAACTGGCCTACCGATATGCCTGCAACCTCGCCAACGCGCGCTTCCTGTGGCGCAACCGCATAGGCGCCGAGCAAGTCGAAGTCAGCGTCGAACAGTTGGTCGACGGCCATGCCGAGCAAACCTGGACCTTCGACGCCTTCAGCCTGTCCCTGCGCCACTTCGACAGCCACGGTGCAAATGCCAGCGCGCTCAAGGCCCTGGCTGAAGTCATCAGCAACGGACTGATGGGCGAGCAGCATGTACTGTTGCGCGTAACGGCCCTTGCCTGGCTGGGCGCGGGCCAGGAAGTGTTCCCTTCCCAGGAACTGATCATGGATCGCAGCCGTGGCGACAAGAGCAAAACGCTGTACACGGTAAGCGGCATCGCCGGCCTGCATTCGCAGAAGGTCGGCAATGCACTGCGTAGCATCGACACCTGGTACGAAGAGGCCGACAGCAATGGTCCCATTGCAGTGGAGCCCTATGGCTCCGTCACCACTCAAGGCAAGGCTTACCGACAGCCGCGCAACAAGAGCAAGGACGACTTCTACTCCCTGCTGGACGCCTGGGTGCTCAAGGACAAGGTCCCGCCTCTGGAGCAACAGCACTTCGTCATCGCCACACTGATCCGTGGCGGTGTGTTCGGCGAGGCGGGTTGAACCATGGATCAGTACCTCGAACTGACGTTGCTGCCAGACCCCGAGTTCACCCAGCCCATGCTGATGAGCGCGTTACTGGCCAAGCTCCACCGCTCTTTGCATGACATCAGGCGCAACGATATCGGCATCAGCTTCCCGGATTACACGCAAAAGCCCCACAGCCTGGGTACCCGATTAAGGGTCCATGGCTGCAAGGAGGCCCTCGAGAGCCTGCTGGCAGTCAACTGGCTCAGCGGCATGCGAGACCACGCACAGCTTGCCGGACCGGAACCAGTACCGGTCGACAGCCGCTATCGGTGCATCTCTCGTGTCCAGGTCGACAGCAATCCTGAGCGTCTGCGACGCCGGCTGATGAAAAGACATGGCATCAACGAAGAGGAAGCACGGCAGCGGATACCGGACAACGCTGCGAAACAGTGCAACTTGCCCTATGCCCAACTCCACAGTCACTCAACCGGCCAAAGATTCAGGCTGTTCATCCAGCAGGGGCCATTGCTTGACCAAGCCCGCGAAGGACACTTCGGTGGCTACGGATTGAGCAATTTTGCGACTGTGCCTTGGTTCTGACCCTTTTTTCAGGACTAGATAGCTACCTTCGTAAAATCAGTGAGTTACGGAGGTGGCTTGAAAAAGGGTGAATGAACGGATTCTGCGTTGTTCTCTTTTATAGTCAGTAGTTTGGCTCGAAATTGATCTAGTTCACTGCCGTGTAGGCAGCTCAGAAATTTTTCAGCCCCAGGCGGGCGACCGCGATCTCGTTCACTGCCGTGTAGGCAGCTCAGAAATCGAGCGGGTTTTTTCGTTTCTGGAGCATGCGGTTCACTGCCGTGTAGGCAGCTCAGAAAAATGCCCAAACGTTCATTCTTGCCAGTCATGTGTTCACTGCCGTGTAGGCAGCTCAGAAAACCCCGCGCATCGTTGAGCTGTTCTGGTGCGTGTTCACTGCCGTGTAGGCAGCTCAGAAATCATCGCCTTTCAGGCAGCCGCAGCGGTATGGGTTCACTGCCGTGTAGGCAGCTCAGAAAATGCGCGACACGTCGGCCGCGTAGGTGACCTGGTTCACTGCCGTGTAGGCAGCTCAGAAATCATAGTTGGACCGATGTTCGATTTTCATACATGTTCACTGCCGTGTAGGCAGCTCAGAAACGATGGCATGGACGGCGATGACGCACGGACTGGTTCACTGCCGTGTAGGCAGCTCAGAAATGGTGCCGGACGGTTCCACCGCCAAGGTCATCGTTCACTGCCGTGTAGGCAGCTCAGAAAACTCGCCGTCCTGGCCCCACGCCGGCACCTGGGTTCACTGCCGTGTAGGCAGCTCAGAAAAGTAGCAAATGAAGTCGATCCACTCGCGCTCGGTTCACTTCCGTGTAGGCAGCTCAGAAATCCAGGTCGATTGATGGGTTCATGCTGCCCCCGTTCACTGCCGTGTAGGCAGCTCAGAAAGAGGGCCTGGTCGTGCTCGATGACAGCTGGCCGTTCACTACCGTGTAGCCAGCTCAGAAAATTGACCAGATACGTAGTGGCTGCCAGCGCTAACTTCTAAGCTACCTATACGGCAGTGATTGAAGGACGATGGATTGCTACCCAGATGAGCATTTCTGAGCAGACTATTCAACAACTCAAAAATCTTCGCCGCAGCAGCATCTTTGTAGGTTTATGCACCTGACATCGCTCCCCCTATCTGCGCATTTTCCTCACCCTTTCCGGACATACCTAACTACACAGAAAATCACACATAGTGCAACTTACTGTATAGCCACAGCCGCCGTTCTACACTAAGTTTCACAAACCGTGACTTTCTGTTGATCAATCCCATGCCTGCCCAGCCGCTCCAGCGCCTCTACCGAGGCCTGCATCACCTAGCCACACCCCAGCGCTATCTGTTCACGCCTGCAGATATGCGCGCCCTGGTGCCTGGCTTGTCCGACGGTGCCTATCGCTCACTGCTGAGCAGGGCGTCCAGCGACAGCATCCTGATCAGGGTATGCAGGGGGCTTTATCTCTTCACTCCGGCCAAGCCCAACCCTGGGCTCGTGCTCTATCACACTGCAGCCCGCCTGCGAGCTGACAACCTCAACTACATCAGCCTCGAGTGCGCTCTCAGCGATATCGGAGTGATCTCTCAAGTACCACAGAACTGGCTGACTATCATGTCGTCAGGGCGAAGCCAGACCATAAGTTGTGCAGCCTTCGGCACGGTCGAGTTCGTCCATACCACCCGAACCGCTCTCGAACTCAACGGCCAACTCGACTACGACGACCGCTGCCGCCTATGGCGCGCCAAAGCCTCGCTGGCCTTGGCCGACATGAAGCGGACCAGACGCAATCTGGAGCTGATCGACTGGAAAACGGCCAATGAACTTGTTTGATCAACTTGTCCAGCACGCCCTGGGCAACACACCTGAGCTCGCTTCACTGCAAGTGGTGGTGGAGAAGGAGCTGCTGCATCATGACATCATGCGGATACTCAGCGAGTCTGGCTTGCTGCAGAGGCTCTGCTTCATCGGCGGCACCTGCCTGCGAACCTGCTACGGTTCGAGGCGCCTGAGTGAAGATCTCGACTTCACCGGTGGCGCGGATTTCAAACGGGAAGACTTTTCGGCACTTAAGGAAAGCCTGATCGCAAGGCTGAGTGAAAAATACGGATTGCAGGTCGATGTGAGCGAGCCGCTGCACACACCTGGCAATGTGGACACCTGGAAGCTGTGCGTGCAGACCCGACCCGAAGCTCGCAACCTGCCCGCGCAGAGAATCCATATCGATATCTGCGCGGTCCCGTCCTATCAATGCAAACCCATGACCTTGCTGAACCCCTACGGGGTCGATATGGGAACCGAAGGGTTGATCGTCAACGCACAGAGTCTCGAAGAGATCTTCATCGACAAGCTGCTGGCTTTCGCCCTGCGCCGGGGACGCATCAAGAATCGCGACCTCTGGGACCTGGCCTGGCTCAAGCAGCGCGCCGTGATACCGGCTTTCTCACTGGCCAGGCGCAAGCTTGGGGACCACGCGATTACTGTCGACTGGCTATTTCAGCAAGGTACGGAGCGAGTCGCCTGTTTGAAGCAGGCGCAGACGCAGCGCGACTTCCAGGCGGAGATGCGCCGCTTTCTTCCCTTGCAAGTGGTGTCGCAGACTATCGAGAACCCAGCATTCTGGAGCTATGTGGTGGAGACCGTCGAGCAGTTGTTCGGTGAGCTTTGCTTATCCCTGGACCCCGCGGATACTGGCGCTGGCGATCAGAGGTTCCTGATGTAAGGTAGTGACTTGCCGGCGCCGCATTGACACAGCGCTTCCGAGCCACACAGGGTTGCTCACCTCTCTACACAGCGGAACATCATCTATGCCACTGAGCCATCGCCCCGTCCTCCCTGCCGACATCGCCACGCTCTGCAACTTCCCACAAGGCCCGGACGAACTCTTCTACATGTTCCCCAAAGCCACCTACCCGCTCACACCCGCGCAGCTGAGCGAAGCCATCGCCCAGCGCAGCGGTTCGACAGTGATCGAGGCCGATGGCGTGATCGTTGGCTTCGCCAACCTCTACAAAGCCGAACACGGCGGCGTCTGCGCGCTGGGTAATGTGGTGGTGGCGCCGGCTGCGCGGGGTCAGGGCGTGGCACGTTACCTGGTGCAATGCATGATCGCCCTGGCCCGCGAAGAATTCGCGGCGCGGGAGATCTGGGTGTCGTGTTTCAATCACAACACCGCAGGGTTGCTGCTTTATCCACAGCTGGGTTTTGTACCGTTCGGGATCGAGGAGCGGCGGGCGCCGGATGGAAGCCGGGTGGCGCTGGTGCAGATGAAGCAGGTGTTGGGCTGAGGTTGATATGGTTTACCGGTGTGCAGTGTGGCCTGGATTGAGGCTGCGTTGCAGCCATCGCGGGTCAAGCCCGCTCCCACGCTGACAATGCTCGCAATTCTGCTCACCGTGCGACAGTGCAGTACAAAAGACCGGGTGCAAGGAATCTGGCTGGACTAGCCATCTGTAGTGCGCAAGCGTGCGGCCTGGACATGGGACTGGGCTCGAATGATTTCATCTGCGTCACCTTCGGCCAGTACCTGTGACAGGTATTCCTGAATCGCTGCCTCTGAATCCAGTAGATCCGCAATCTTGAATGAGGTCAGTTCACTGGTCATGCTCGACTTCCTCAAAGTGAATGGGTCATGAGCCTAAACCATCGCCGCGAGGGACGTTTTACCTCTTGATGTAGGCATCTTCTTAACTGCTCACCGGAAAAACCACGTTACACCCTGCGACGAATCCCAGCGAACCTTATCCCCTCCCGAGACGTCGGAACCTGCATCCCCCGTTTCGAGGTTCCCCCAACGTGAAAGCCCTCCTCGCCCGCAAGTACCGCCTGGTGGTCAAGACCTTCGGCTACATCGGCTGGTCGCTATTCTGGCTGCTGATCTGGGACGTGCTGGTCACCATCGACTTCATGCTGTTCTTCAACAGCAAGTTCAGCCTGCCGCTGATCCCGCTCACCCTGCTGGGCTCGGCGCTGGTGGTGCTGGTGAGCTTTCGCAACAGCAGTGCCTACAACCGCTGGTGGGAGGCACGCACCTTGTGGGGGGCGCTGGTGAACAGTTCACGCAGTTTCGCCCGGCAGGTGCTGACCCTGGTCGACGACCCGGCTGACGGGCCGAACCCGGTGAAGGCGACCTTGCTGCGCCGGCACATCGCCTATGTGAACTGCCTGGCCGCCCACCTCAAGAACGAGAAATGCCCGGACGAGCTGATGGCCTTCATACCGCCCGGCGAGTTCGAACGGCGTAATCGCTCCAACAACTTCGCCAACGACATCCTCAGCGGCTCGGCGGCACTGCTGGCCCAGGAATACCAGGCCGGGCGGCTGGACAGCATTCGTCTGGCGCGCCTGGAGTCGACGCTGGTGGACCTGTCCAACGCCCAGGGCGGGATGGAGCGGATCGCCAATACGCCGCTGCCCTACCCTTATGTGTACTTCCCAAGGTTGTTCATCACGCTGTTCTGCCTGATCGTGCCGGTGGGGCTGGTGGAATCGCTGGGCTGGTTCACGCCGCTGGCCTCGACCGTGGTCGGCTTCATGCTGCTGGCGATCGAACGGATCGGCACGGACCTGCAGAGCCCGTTCCGCATCAGCGAGCATCAGATCCCGATGGACACGATCTGCGAGACCATCGAACGCAACCTGGAGTCGATGCAGCGTGAGGCGCAGTGTACAGCCAGCGTGCCTTGAGCCCCCGGCCCCTGCCTACCCCCGCCGTGCGTACTCCCGACACCCTTCCCAACCGATCCCGCTCTGGGCCGTGTGCTGCAACAGCCACTCCAGCGCCGGCTGGGCCTTGGGCAAGCCGTCACGGAACTGGATAACCCCCTTGCGCCACAGCAGCATCAACGTCAGCACCCGCTGCGCCGAGGCCTCGGCGGTCAGCGGCCCGTCATCCTGGGCGTCGATGTCCCACAGAGAAACCCGCAGTTGCTGGCTGTCCAGGAACGCTTCGCCATCGGCGCGTCGCTGGCCATAGGGCGGACGGAACAACGGTACATACTGTTCGGCCAAGTCGGCCTGCACCCGCGCCTGGCTGCGCCGCAGCGAGTCCTGCCAATCCTGCCACTGGGCATGAGAGCGGTATTCCCAGCCCTGGATACCCACGCACTGGCCGGCATACAGATCGCCCAGCGGGCCGGCATCGCGGCGTTGCTGCAGGCGATTGCCGAGCACGAAGAAAATCCCGTCGAGCTTCTGCCGACGCAGGTAGTCAGCCAGCGCATCGGTGCTACCGCCCTGAGGGGCAGGGCCGCTGACGAAGGTCAGCAGGAACATCCGGTCATTGAGTTCCTCGCCATTGCGCTCACGATCGGAGAGCTTGGCCACTTCGCTGGTGGTCTGCGGGAACAGCGCGGCCTTGCGCAGTTGCTCATCCAGGTAACGGGTATGAAACTGATGACTGGGTTCAACCCACTCGGTGTAGAACGAGCCGACATCATCGGCGAAAACGGCCGCCTGCGTGCGTAGATCCGCCATGGACTCAACCGGGTAGCAGAACGAGGCATCCTGCTCGCAGCTCTGCTGCGCCTGTTGATAACTGGTCCACAGGCGCTGCCACAGACGAGCGCGCACGGCCCGCACGACGCTCAGGTTGACCTGGCGCAGGCCAAGGCGGCTCTTCAACGCCGGCTCGTCGAGCATCTCGCTTTCATGCAGCACGCGGGCGAACGACAGGATTTCCGCCCGCGACGCCACGTCGAACAGCGCCGGGCTGTTCAGTTGCTCGGGCCACAGGTCACGGTCGAAACTGACGAAATTCGCCGGGGCCGCCTGCGCACCCAGGCTCAGCAGCCCGGCGAACAGGGCAAACGCGATACGCACGATGTGCATTCTCCTTGAAGGCATGCCGCGCACTATAACGCGACGCCCGCCGCTTGCCTGTGGCGATGTTCGCTGACTATCGTCGCCATAGTTTGGCGTTGCGCCGGCAGCCCCGTAGAATTCGCCCGACGATTCCAGGAGCCGACCCGATGCTGACGGTGATTTCCCCCGCCAAGACCCTCGACTACGACACCCCGCCGGTGACCCAGCGCCACACCCTGCCCCAGTACCTGGACGATTCCCAGGAACTGATCGTGCAACTGCGCGAGCTGTCGCCGGCGCAGATCGCCGAGCTGATGCACCTCTCTGACAAGCTCGCCGGCCTCAACGCCGCGCGTTTCGGCAGCTGGACCCCAGACTTCACCCCGGCCAACGCCAAGCAGGCGCTGCTGGCGTTCAAGGGTGACGTCTACACCGGGCTCGATGCCGAAAGCCTGGGCGAGGACGATTTCAGCTATGCCCAGGATCACCTGCGCATGCTCTCGGGCCTGTACGGCCTGCTGCGCCCGCTGGACCTGATGCAACCCTACCGCCTGGAAATGGGTACCAAGCTGGCCAACGCCCGCGGCAAGGACCTGTATGCCTTCTGGGGCACGCGCATCAGCGAGTGGCTGAACCAGGCCCTGGCCGACCAGGGCGACGACGTGCTGCTGAACCTGGCCAGCAACGAGTACTTCAGCGCGGTGAAGAAAAGCGCCCTGAAGGCACGGGTGATCGACGTCGACTTCAAGGACCTGAAGAACGGCCAGTACAAGATCATCAGTTTCTATGCCAAGAAAGCCCGCGGGATGATGAGCCGCTTCGTGATCCAGGAGCGGGTCAACGACCCGGAGCAGCTCAAGCACTTCGATGCGCAGGGCTACTACTACAGCGCGGAGCAGTCCAAACCCGACCACCTGGTATTCCTGCGCGATCACGCTGAGGGCTGATTTTTTCAGCGCCGCTTTGCAGCTCATCGCGGGGCAAGCCCGCGATGAGCCCATCAGCCCTGCAACGGGGCACGCTGCAAAACGCCATCAGCCAAAATTCCAGCGTCAATAAATCATCAGTCACATCCTTATCGCAAAACGCCATAAGACCGTTCGTAGTTTTTTGACGATTTTTGAAAAATATTTTCGCATGCTGGCATATAACCATCCCCCTGGGATTTCGCCCTTTATATACGGGGACGAAACTGTGGCGTGCTATCAGATTGAAAGTATTTTCCTCTGAAAAAATATTTAGAAATCTTTCACCGTGGCGGAACCGCCCCAGGAACTTCTGCTACGCCCAATGGCTCATAGCACCCGTAACGAGTTTCAAGCGCTGAGCGTGAGAAATGACTTACAGATGACAAAGGGCCGCTATTCACAATCGGCCCCACAACTTCAACGGCGGTACAGGAAGTGCCTGAAGCCATTATCCATGCAGGAGAGAAGCGCCCCTAAAATTCGTCCTAGTGGTTGATTTCAAAGGATTTATCCACTTGAAAGAACAAGCACAGCAATTCGCGAATGGCGATTTGCAATAAAGACGGCTGCATTTCAGGGCACGCCTTTTAAATATTGGCCTTTGACTGCCAACTTTGAGTGCATAACTTTTTGCGCTCCGGATTTATTCATGCCTGCGTTCGGTGAAGTGTCAATTCGCCATGGAACCGTGCGCCCGAAAACTGCTGGTCAATCAACCCGGTCGGCTCTTCGCTGAAGGGCTGGCGTGATAAACACACGAGGTGAATGCGATGCGTATCAGCATCTTTGGTTTGGGTTATGTGGGTGCAGTCTGTGCCGGTTGCCTGTCGGCACGAGGCCATGACGTGATTGGGGTGGACGTGTCCAGCACCAAGATCGACCTGATCAACCAGGGCAAGTCGCCCATTGTCGAACCGGGCCTGGAAGCTCTGCTGCAGCAAGGCATCGCCAAAGGCCGCCTGCGTGGCACCACCGACTTCGCCGAAGCCATCCGCGCCAGCGATGTGTCGATGATCTGCGTCGGCACGCCGAGCAAGAAGAACGGCGACCTGGGCCTGGAGTATATCGAGTCGGTGTGCCGCGAGATCGGCTACGTGCTGCGCGACACCGACCGCCGTCACACCATCGTGGTACGCAGCACCGTGCTGCCGGGCACCGTCAAGAACGTGGTGATCCCGATCCTCGAGGACTGCTCGGGCAAGAAGGCCGGTGTCGATTTCGGCGTGGCGGTCAATCCCGAGTTCCTGCGCGAAAGCACCGCGATCAAGGACTACGACCACCCACCAATGACCGTCATCGGCGAACTGGACAGCGCCAGCGGCGACGTCCTGCAAGCCCTGTACGAAGAACTCGATGCCCCGGTGATCCGCAAGCCGATCGAAGTGGCCGAGATGATCAAGTACACCTGCAACGTCTGGCACGCGACCAAGGTCACCTTCGCCAACGAGATCGGCAATATCGCCAAGGCAGTCGGCGTCGATGGTCGCGATGTGATGGACGTGGTCTGCCAGGACAAGGTGCTCAACCTGTCGCAGTACTACATGCGCCCCGGCTTCGCCTTCGGTGGCTCGTGCCTGCCCAAGGACGTGCGCGCCCTCACCTACCGCGCCTCGAGCCTGGACGTGAAGGCGCCGCTGCTCGACTCGCTGATGCGCAGCAACGAGTCCCAGGTGCAGAACGCCTTCGACATCATCGAAAGCCACGACAAGCGCAAGGTCGCCCTGCTCGGCCTGTCGTTCAAGGCCGGTACCGACGACCTGCGCGAAAGCCCACTGGTGGAGCTGGCCGAGCGCCTGATCGGCAAGGGCTACCAGCTGGACATCTACGACCAGAACGTCGAGTACGCCCGGGTGCACGGCGCCAACAAGGAATACATCGAATCGAAGATTCCGCATGTGTCCTCCTTGCTCAACGCCAACTTCGAGCAGGTGGTGAACGACGCCGACATCATCGTGCTGGGCAACCGTGATGAGAAGTTCCGCGCCCTGGCCCAACAGGCACCGGCCGGCAAGCAAGTGATCGACCTAGTCGGCTTCATGAGCAAGCCGACCTGCACCACCAGCCGCACCGAAGGCATCTGCTGGTAAACCCGGTCGGGCGGCGCGTCCCTCCCCAGCGCGCCGCCCTCCCCACCCCGAATTCTCGACGGATGCCGAACATGCAAAGGTTCCAGACAGTGCTGTTGCAGTGCGCCGGCTGGCTGCTCTACATGAGCCTGCTCATGCTGATCGCCCTGGCCCTGCCCAGCGATATCTTCGATTCGCAGTCGAAGCACTTCATCTTCCTGGTCGGCGCTGTCGGCATCTGGCGCTACTCCATGGGCGCCACCCATTTCATCCGCGGCATGATCTTCCTCTACCTGGTCTACCCATACCTGCGCCGCAAGGTGCAGAAGCTCGGCAAGGCCGCCGACCCGTCGCATGTGTACCTGATGGTCACCAGCTTTCGCATCGATGCGCTGACCACTGCCCAGGTGTACAGCTCGGTGATCCGCGAGGCGATCGACTGCGGCTTCCCCACCACGGTGGTCTGCTCGCTGGTGGAGAAGTCCGACGAGCTGCTGGTCAAGAGTCTGTGGGCCAAGTACAACCCGCCCGGACACGTCACCCTGGACATCGTGCGCATCGCCGGCACTGGCAAGCGCGATGGCCTGGCCTATGGCTTTCGCGCCATCTCGCGGATGCTCCCGGACGACAACGCCGTGGTGGCGGTGATCGACGGCGACACCGTGCTGGCCGAAGGCGTGGTACGCAAGACCGTGCCGTGGTTCAAGCTCTACCCCAACGTCGGCGGCCTGACCACCAACGAGTTCTGCGAAGTGCGCGGCGGCTACATCATGAGCGAATGGCACAAGCTGCGCTTCGCCCAGCGCCACATCAACATGTGCTCCATGGCCCTGAGCAAGCGCGTGCTGACCATGACCGGACGCATGTCGATGTTTCGCGCCAGCGTGGTGACCAACCCCGAGTTCATCGCCGACGTCGAAAGCGACTCGCTGATGCACTGGCGCCTGGGCCGCTTCAAGTTCCTTACCGGCGACGACAAGTCCAGCTGGTTCAGCCTGATGCGCCTGGGCTACGACACCTTCTACGTGCCTGACGCGGCGATAAACACGGTGGAGCACCCACCGGAGAAAAGCTTCGTCAAGGCCAGCCGCAAGCTGATGTACCGCTGGTACGGCAACAATCTGCGGCAGAACTCCCGCGCCCTGGGCCTGGGCCTCAAGCGCCTGGGGCTGTTCACCAGCATCGTCCTGCTCGACCAGCGCGTGTCGATGTGGACCAGCCTGCTGGGCCTGACCGTGGCGGTGATCGCCAGCTTCAAGTTCGGCCTGCAGTTCCTGCTGGTGTACCTGCTGTGGATCGGCATCACCCGCCTGATCCTCACCATCATGCTGCTGTGCTCGGGCCACAACGTAGGCCCCGCCTACCCGCTGATTCTCTATTACAACCAGATCGTCGGCGCGGTGATGAAGATCTACGTGTTCTTCCGCCTCGACAAGCAGTCCTGGACCCGCCAGCCCACTGCCCTCAAGCGCGACCTCGCAAGTTTTCAACAATGGTTCAACACCTGGTCCTCGCGGACCATGACCTTCTCGGCCGCGAGCATCTTCGTCGCCGTGCTGTTCATGGTCGTGTGAGCCCCCGGATCGGATAACAGGAACGAATATCGCCATGAATACCGCCGTGAACGTCAACGTCGTGCATGAATCCGAAGCGCAGCGCCAGCATGCCCGGGTGCGCATTCCCGCCAAGCTGCGTTACCTGGACGGCAACCGCGAGCCGCACGAGGTGAAGGTTGACGACCTGTCCGCCGGGGGCCTGTCCTTCCATGCGGCGAAGCCCCTGGCCGAAGGCGAAGTGCTGCGCGGCCGCCTGCAGTTCGTGGTCGACAACCTCGGCCTGTCGATGGACGTCGAGCTGCTGGTACGCACCAGCAGCCGCGACACCGGCCGCACCGGCACCGAGTTCCAGAACCTGGAGCCACGCGACATCGCCACCCTGCGCCATATCATCACCAGCCACCTGTCCGGCGAGCTGATCAGCGTCGGCGACGTGCTCAGCACCCTGCAGCGCGACAACTTCACCAAGGCGCGCAAGCAGAAGGACGGAGGCTCGGGCTTGTCCGCCTTCGGCCGCCTGCGCGCGGTCACCGTCACCGCCGGGGTGTTCGTGGTCGGCCTGGTGGCCTTCGGTTTCGTCGCCAAGTCGCTGTATGGCCTGTACTTCGTCAGCCATGCCGAAGCCGGCGTGGTCGCGGTGCCCACCACCAACGTCACCATGCCCCGCGACGGCAGCGTGCAGAGCCTGGTGGAAAACGGCGCGAGCGTGGCCAAGGGCGCGCCACTGGCAACCTTCAACACCAGCATGCTCGATTTGCTCAAGGGCCACCTGGACGACTCGCAACTGGAGCCGGCCAAGGTCGAGGAGCTGTTCGGCAAGCAACTCTCCGGAACCCTTACCAGCCCGTGCGACTGTGTGGTCTCGCGCCAGCTGGTGGATGACGGCCAGTACGCCAGCAAGGGCCAGCCGGTGTTCGCGCTGATCCCGCGTACCAGCACCCCGACCATCGAAGCGCGCTTCAGCTATCGCCAGTTCGATGAAGTGAAGCCGGGCACCCGGGTCAACTTCCAGATCGCCGGCGAGGATGAAGTACGCAGCGGCCGGATCACCGGCAGCTCGAGCCTGGACACCGACAACCTGGCCTCCGATATCCGCGTGCAGATCAAGCCCGACGGCGGCCTGCCGGCCGAACTCGCCGGCCGCCCGGCCTCGGTCAACAGCGACCGTGGCCCGTCGCTGAACTGGCTGATCGACAAGGCCGTGGCCCGCGGGCTGTAAGAGGATCGGATAATGACCAGCAGACACCCCGATATCTGTGGGAGCCGGCTTGCCGGCGATCGAGTGCGCAGCACTCGCCCAGCGGATGCAGCGCCTGCACTGGCCTCTCGCCGGCAAGCCGGCTCCCACAGGGACAGCTTGCGCCTGGGGGCATGCGCCCTGGCCGCCGCCATTACCCTGGCCGGCTGCGCCGGCCTGCCCGACCAGCGCCTGGCCAACGAAGCGCTCAAGCGCGGCGACACCGCCACCGCCGAACGCAACTACAAGGCCCTCGCCGACCTCGGCTACAGCAACGCCCAGGTCGGCCTGGCCGATATCCAGGTCGGCACCCGCGACCCGGCCATGCTCAAGCAAGCCGAGGCCACCTACCGCGCCGCCGCCGCCACCTCGCCCCGTGCCCAGGCGCGCCTCGGCCGCCTGCTGGTGGCCAAGCCCGACAGCACCCAGGCCGAGCGCGAAGAGGCCGAGACCTTGCTCAAGCTCGCGGCGCGACAAGGTGAGACGAACACCCTGATCCCGCTGGCGATGCTCTACCTGCAATACCCGCAGAGCTTCCCCAAGGTCAACGCCCAGCAACAGATCGACCAGTGGCGCGCCGCCGGCAACCCCGAAGCCGGCCTGGCCCAGGTGCTGCTGTACCGCACCCAGGGCACCTACGACCAGCACCTGGGCGAGGTGGAGAAGATCTGCAAGGCCGCGTTGTCGACTACCGACATCTGCTACGTGGAACTGGCCACCGTCTACCAGAAACGCGCCCAGCCCGAGCAGCAGGCCGCCTTGCTTGAGCAGCTCAAGGCCGCCCATGCCCGCGGCGCCGTGCCCGCCACCCGGGTCGACAGCGTCGCCCGCGTGCTGGCCGACCGCAGCCTCGGCCAGACCGACGAGAAGACTGCCAAGGACCTGCTCGAGCAGGTCGCACCGGCCAACCCGGCATCCTGGGTGAGCCTCGCGCAGCTGCTTTACGACTTCCCCGAACTGGGCGACACCGACCAGTTGCTGGCCTACATCGACAAGGGCCGCGAAGCCGAGCAGCCACGCGCCGAACTGCTGCTGGGCCGCCTGTACTACGAAGGCAAGACCGTGCCGGCCGATGCGGCCAAGGCACAGGAGCACCTGCAGGCTGCCGCCGACGCCGGCGAGGTCAGCGCCGACTACTACCTCGGCCAGCTGTACCGCCGTGGCTACCTGGGCCAGGTCGAACCGCAGAAAGCCGTGGACCACCTGCTCGCCGCCGCCCGCGGAGGCCAGAACAGCGCCGACTACGCCCTGGCCCAGCTGTTCAGCGAAGGCCACGGTATCCGCCCGGCCCCGACCAATGCCTGGGTGTTCGCGCAGCTCTCCCAGGCCAACCCGACCCCACAGTCGGCCGAACTGCTGCAACAGCTCGACCAGCAGCTCACGCCCGACCAGCGCAGCCAGGCGCAAACCCTGCTGGCGCAGGAAAAGCAGGCGCGCGGCAGCATGGCCCAGGGCGCCAACAGCACCCTGGCCATCGAAGCGCTGCAGGACGAGAAAGAAGAAGTAGACGCCGAGGACTCGCTATGACGCTCAACCCCTTCGTGAAAGCCGGCATCGGCCTGGGCTTCGCCTTGTTGTGGTCGATGCCGACCCTGGCCGCCGAGACCGCGCAGAAGAACTTCGGCCTCGACGTGAAGATCACCGGCCAGTCCGAGGACGACCGCGACCTGGGCACCCGCTCCGGCGGCGATGTCAACGGCCTCGGCCTTGACCTGCGCCCCTGGGTGTACGGCGAGCGCGGCAACTGGAGCGCCTTCGCCATGGGCCAGGCGGTGGCCGCCACCGACATCATCGAGACCGACACCCTGCGCCAGAATGACGACGGCACCACCAGCGACAACGGCGACGACAGCCGCAAGCCGGACAAGAGCTACCTGGCCATGCGCGAATTCTGGATCGGCTACAGCGGCCTGACCCCCTACCCCGGCGAGCAGCTGCGCTTCGGCCGCCAGCGCCTGCGCAGCGACGACGGCATGTGGCGCGACACCAATATCGAGGCGCTGAACTGGACCTTCGACACCACCCTGCTCAAGGCCGACCTCGGCGTTGCCCAGCGCTTCAGCGAATACCGCACCGACCTCACCGAGCTGGCCCCCGAAGACAAGGACCGCACCCATGTCTACGGCAACGTTGCCACGCAATGGACACCCGGCCACTGGGTTGGCCTGCGTGCCCACCACAGCCATGACGGCGGCAGCCTGAAGCGCCCCGGCGAAACCGTCGACGCCCTCGACAAGACCCGCACCGGCGACCTCACCTGGCTGGGTCTGGAAGCCAACAGCGACGCCTACAACTGGCGCAACGACCACACCGTCAACTACTGGGGCAGCGTCACCTGGCTGACCGGCGACCGCGACACCCTCAGCAGCCAGGCAGTCGGCAACGATCAGGTCGCCACTGGCAAGCAGAGCGGCGACGTCAACGCCTGGGCCACCGACCTCGGCATCCGCCTGCGCCTCGACCCGCAGTGGCAGGTCGGCGCGGCCTACGCCCGAGGCAGCGGCGGCGGTGGCAGCGACGGCTCGAACAACTTCGAGCAGACCGGCCTTGAGAGCAACCGCTCCAACTTCACCGGCACCCGCTCGCGCGTGCACCGCTTCGGCGAGGCGTTCCGCGGCGAGTTGGGCAACCTGCAGGCGGCCACCCTGTTCGCCTCCTGGCAGCTGCGCGAAGACTACGACGCCAGCTTCATCTACCACAAGTTCTGGCGCGTCGACGGCAAGCAGAACATCGGCTCCAGCGGCATCAACGCGGTGGTCGACGACGGCGGCATCAGCCGCCCGCTGGTGCAGGGCGAGAAAGACCTCGGCCAGGAAATGGACGTGGTCGTGACCAAATACTTCAAGCAGGGCCTGCTGCCGGCCTCGATCAGCCAGTCGATCGACGAACCGTCGGCCCTGGTGCGCCTGCGCGCCGGTGTGTTCAAGCCGGGCGACGCCTACGGCAAAGAAGCCGACTCGTACATGCACCGCGCCTTCGTCGACGTGATCTGGCGCTACTGAGGCCGGGAGAGGAAATCCATGAACCTGCACCCGAACCTTCGCCACAGCCTGCTCGCCAGCGCCCTGCTGCTGGCCGGCGGCCTTGCCCAGGCCGCCGAGCCCGAAATGGCCAAAGGGCTGCAACAGGCCAAGACCTATACCGTCTCCAGCGCGCCAATCGAGCCGCTGAAGATGGACCCGCCCAAGCTGCCCGACCTGTCCGGCTACACCGCACAGGCCGTGCAGCAGAAGATCGACCGCCGGCACAAGGGCAAGGTCAGCGTGCGCCGCATGCTTCAGGAGGACACCCTCAAGGAGTTCATCGGCGGCGACAACAAGGGCGCCGAATGGGTACGCCGCCAGCACGGCATTCCCCAGGCGATCTTCGTCGATGACGGCCACGTCGACCTGGTGGAGCTGAGTAAGAAGGTCCCCAGCCAGTACCTGCGTGAAACCGCACCGGGCGTGTACCTGGCGCGCCTGCCGATCGTGGTCGGGCGCAAGGGCGTGCTGGAGATCGACGGCAAGGTCAAGGAACTGCGCCTGTCCGAGGAGGGCGGTTCGTTCATCGTCAACGACGGCAAGCTGTTCGTCAGCGATACCCAGGTCACTGGATGGCGCGAGCAGGCCAATGGCCCGGCGACCTTCCGCAAGCCCGACGAATTCCGCCCATTCCTGCTCAGCTGGGGCGGCACCGAGACCTACATCGTCAACAGCAAGATGGCCAGCTTCGGCTACGCCAAATCCAAGTCCTATGGCGTGAGCATCTCGCAGTACACGCCGAACATGGCCAAGCAGATGGGCCGCCCGGAACCCACCGGCTGGATCATCGGTTCCGAGTTCAGCGACATGTGGTACGGCTTCTACTGCTACGAGACCCAGGACTTCGTGATCAAGGACTCGACCTACCGCGACAACATCGTCTACGGCATCGACCCCCACGACCGCTCGCACCGCCTGATCATCGCCGGCAACACCGTGTACGGCACCAAGAAGAAGCACGGGATCATCGTCTCCCGTGAGGTCAACGACAGCTGGATCATCAACAACAAGAGCTACGACAACAAGCTCTCGGGGGTGGTGATCGACCGTAACAGCGTCAACAACCTGATCGCCTACAACGAGATCTACCGCAACCACACCGACGGCATCACCCTGTACGAGAGCGGCGACAACCTGATCTGGGGCAACAAGCTGATCAACAACCGCCGCCACGGCATCCGCGTGCGCAACAGCGTGAACATCCGCCTGTACGAGAACGTCGCCATGGCCAACGGCCTGGTGGGCGTGTACGGCCATATCAAGGACCTCTCCGACACCGACCGCGACATTGCCCTCGACCCGTTCGACACCAAGGTGTCGCTGATCGTGGTCGGCGGCGAGCTGGCGGCCAACGGCTCGGGCCCGCTGTCGATCGATTCGCCGCTGTCGGTGGAGTTGTACAAGGTGTCGATGCTGATGCCGCGCAAGGCCAACGGCATCAGCTTCAACGGCGTGCTCGGCGAGCGCCAGGACGAAATCCTCGACCTGCTGGTGCGCCAGCAGAAGGCCGTGCTGATCGACCCGGTCGAACGCCAGACCGAAATGATCGACTAAGGAAGCCCAGACCATGACTCCACACCTGATGAAACTGCTGGGCCTGTCCGCCGCCCTCCTGGCCATCAGCCAGGGCGTGCGCGCCGAAGACGTCAAGGCACCGACCTTCAGCGCCGAACCGTGCTGCCAGCTATGCCCCGAGGCTCACGACGCCAGCCGCTACACCACGCGCTACCAGCAGAACTTCACCACCCTGGTGCAAGCCCAGGGCGACTGGCTGTTCCGTACCCGTGAGGACCTGCGCACCGAGTTCGACACCACCCCGGGCGGCTACAAGCGCCTGCAGCAAGTGCACGACGCGTTCAAGAAGCGTGGTGTCGAGCTGGTGGTGGTGTACCAGCCGACCCGCGGCCTGGTGAACCGCAACATGCTCAACCCCGAAGAGAAGGCCGCCTTCGATTACCAGAAGGCGCTGCGCAACTACCAGGCCATGCTCCAGCGCTTCGCCAGGATGGGCTACAACGTGCCCGACCTGTCGCCGCTGACCAACGAGCAACTGGCCGCCGCCGACCAGGGCAAGGACTTCTACTTCCGCGGCGACCAGCACTGGACGCCCTACGGCGCCGAGCGCGCGGCAAAGATCGTGGCCGACACGGTGCACAAGATGCCGGCCTTCGAAGGCATCCCGCGCAAGGAGTTCGAGACCAGGAAGTCCGGGCGCATGGGCAAGACCGGCACCCTGCACAACGTCGCCGGCCAGCTGTGCGGCACCAGCTATGCGGTGCAGTACATGGACCAGTTCGCCACCGAACCGAAGGGCGCCGCCGGCGGCGACGACCTGTTCGGCGATTCGGGCAACGCGCAGATCACCCTGGTGGGCACCAGCCACAGCGGCAAGAACTACAACTTCTCGGGCTTCCTCGAGCAGTACATCGGTGCCGATGTGCTCAACGTCGCCTTCCCCGGCGGCGGCCTGGAAGGCTCGATGATCCAGTACCTGGGCAGCGAGGAATTCCAGAACAACCCGCCGAAGATCCTGGTCTGGGAGTTCTCGCCGCTGTACCGCCTCGACCAGGAAACCATCTGGCGGCAGATCCTCGGCCTGCTCGACGATGGCTGCGACGACCGCCCGGCACAGATGAGCGCCAGTGCCACCCTCAAGCCCGGCAAGAACGAGCTGATGGTCAATGGCAAGAACGGCGTGATCAAGGACCTGGTCAACCGCAACCACCAGCTCGACATCAAGTTCGAGGACACCTCGGTGAAGGTGCTGCAGGCCACCCTGTGGTACCTCAACGGCCGCCACGAGGACATCAAGATCGAGAAGCCCGAGACCTCCGACACCGATGGGCGCTTCGTCTTCCAGATGCGCGAGGACGAAGACTGGGCAGGCCAGAACCTGCTCGCCCTGGAGGTACAAGGGCCAGAAAGCGGTACGCAGAAAGTCGAAGCCAAACTCTGCAAACGCAACAACTTCGCCAGCCCCGCGCAGCACACCGCGCAAGCTGGCCAGTGAGGCGACCATGACCACCATAAGCAGCAAGACCGCACCCGCCCTGCTCGCCCTCGCCCTGTTCGGCGGCGCGGCGCAGGCCGCGCTGGTGCCGCCCCAGGGTTACTACGAGGGCATCGAGAAGCTCAAGACCGGCGACGGCAATTTCCGCTGCGAAGCCGCGCCCAAGCCCTATACCGGCGCGCTGCAGTTCCGCAGCAAGTACGAAGGTTCGGACAAGGCCCGGGCGACGCTCAATGTCGCCTCGGAAAAAGCCTTCCGCAAATCCACCGAGGACATCACCACCCTCGAGAAAGGCGTCAGCAAGATGGTCGGCCAGTACATGCGCGATGGCCGCCCGGCGCAGCTGGACTGCGCCTTGACCTGGCTCGACACCTGGGCACGGGCCGATGCGTTGATGTCCACCGATTACAACCATACCGGCAAGTCCATGCGCAAATGGGCTTTGGGCAGCATGAGCGGCTCGTGGCTGCGCCTGAAGTTCTCCAACTCGCAGCCACTGGCGGCGCACCGCGCCGAGGCCGAGCAGATCGAGAAATGGTTCGTGCGCCTGGCGCGGCAGACCGTGCGCGACTGGAGCGACCTGCCGCTGGACAAGATCAACAACCACAGCTACTGGGCGGCCTGGTCGGTGATGGCCACCGCCGTCGCCACCGACCAGCGAGAGCTGTTCGACTGGGCGGTGAAGGAATACAAGGTCGGCGTCAACCAGGTCGACGAGCAGGGCTTCCTGCCCAACGAGGTCAAGCGCAAGCAACGCGCCCTGGCCTACCACAACTACGCCCTGCCGCCGCTGGCGATGATCGCCAGCTTCGCCCAGGCCAACGGCGTGGACCTGCGCAAGGAAAACAACTTCGCTCTGCAGCGTCTCGGCGAAGGCGTGCTGGCCGGTGCCCGCGACCCTGTTCATTTCAACACCCGCGCCGGCGTGAAGCAGGACCTCAAGGACCTGAAGATCGACAGCAAGTACGCCTGGCTCGAGCCATGGTGCGCGCTGTACCAGTGCGTCGGCGACACCCTCGAGCGCAAACATGACATGCAGCCGTTCAACAGTTTCCGGCTGGGTGGCGATGTGACCCGGGTCTACGACCCGAGCGCGGAACAGAAAAAGTAACGCGATTCCCTCTGGGTGCCGGCAAACCGGCTGCCACAGGGAACTAGGTTGCCTTCCAGCTTTTTGTTGGGGGGTTTGGGGGGCGCTGTGCCCCAGGTGCTGTGCATAACTAGGAGAACCGGGATGGTCTTCTCGTCCAACGTGTTCCTGTTCCTGTTCCTGCCGGTTTTCCTCGGCTTGTACTACGTGAGCGGGAATCGCTATCGCAACCTGCTGCTGCTGGTTGCCAGCTACATCTTCTACGCCTGGTGGCGGGTGGACTTCCTCGCCCTGTTCGCCGGGGTCACCCTGTGGAACTACTGGATCGGCCTGAAAGTCGGCGCCGCCGGCGTGCGCACCAAGCCTGCGCAGCGCTGGCTGCTGCTCGGCGTGGGCGTCGACCTGTGCATCCTCGGCTACTTCAAGTACGCCAATTTCGGGGTCGACAGCCTCAACGCGATCATGACCTCGATGGGGCTGGAGCCGTTCATCCTCACCCACGTGCTGCTGCCGATCGGCATCTCGTTCTACATCTTCGAGTCGATCAGCTACATCATCGACGTGTACCGCGGCGACACTCCCGCCACGCGCAACCTGATCGACTTCGCGGCATTCGTGGCGATCTTCCCGCACCTGATCGCCGGCCCCGTGCTGCGCTTCAAGGACCTGGTCGACCAGTTCAACAACCGCACCCACACCCTGGACAAGTTCTCCGAAGGCTGCACCCGCTTCATGCAGGGTTTCATCAAGAAGGTGTTCATCGCCGACACCCTGGCGGTGGTCGCCGACCACTGCTTCGCCCTGCAGAACCCCACCACCGGTGATGCCTGGCTCGGCGCCCTGGCCTACACCGCGCAGCTGTACTTCGACTTTTCCGGCTACAGCGACATGGCCATCGGCCTGGGCCTGATGATGGGCTTCCGCTTCATGGAAAACTTCAAGCAGCCCTACATCAGCCAGTCGATCACCGAATTCTGGCGGCGCTGGCACATCAGCCTGTCGACCTGGCTGCGCGACTACCTGTACATCACCCTGGGCGGCAACCGCAAAGGCACCTTCAACACCTACCGCAACCTGTTCCTGACCATGCTGCTGGGCGGGCTGTGGCACGGCGCCAACTTCACCTACATCATCTGGGGCGCCTGGCACGGCCTGTGGCTGGCCATCGAGCGCGCGCTGGGGCTGGACACCAATCCGCAGCGTTTCAACCCGGTGAAATGGGCCTTCACCTTCCTGCTGGTGGTGGTCGGCTGGGTGATCTTCCGCGCCGAGAACCTGCACGTGGCCGCCCGCATGTACGGCGCCATGTTCAGCTTCGGCGACTGGCAGCTGTCGGAAATCAACAGCGCCCAGCTCACCGGCCTGCAGGTGGCCACGCTGGTCGTCGCCTACCTCAGCCTGGCGTTCTTCGGCCTGCGTGATTTCTACCGCAACGCCAAGCCAACGCCAAAGGCCACGCCCGTGCAAATCAACGCCGACGGGTCGGTGGGGCTGGACTGGACGCGGATCATGACCCGCGCCCTGGTCCTGCTGCTGTTCGTCGCCTCGGTGCTCAAGCTCTCGGCGCAGAGCTACTCGCCTTTCCTCTACTTCCAGTTCTGAGGCCCCGATCATGAACCGGACACTTCGCATCACCTATTCGCTGTCGTTCATGGGCCTGCTGGTCGGGTTGGGCGCATGGTCGGTCGGCGGGCTGGAAAGCTTCAACCGCACCGGGCAGATGACCCTGCTCGACGGCAAGCTGGCCAAGGCCGCCGAAACCCACTACGACGAGCAGTTCCCGATCAAACGCGTCGGCACCAACCTGTGGGCCGCGCTGGACTTCAAGCTGTTCAACGAAGGCCGCCCCGGCGTGGTGCTGGGCCGCGACCAGTGGCTGTTCACCGACGAGGAATTCAACCCCACCGCCGGCGCGCAGCAACAGATGCAGGACAACCTGGCACTGGTGCGTGGGGTGCGCGACGCACTGCAACGCCAGGGCGTGCAACTGGTACTGGCGATCGTCCCGGCCAAGGCCCGCCTCTACTCCGAATACATCGGCAAGGAGACGCCGGCCAGCCTGCACGACGACCTGTTCAACCAGTTCCACGCCCAGGCGCGCCAGGCCAATGTGTTCGCCCCCGACCTGCTGGCGCCGCTGGAGCAGGCCAAGGCCCGCGGCCAGGTATTCCTGCGCACCGACACCCACTGGACGCCGATGGGCGCCGAAGTGGTTGCGCAATCGCTGGCCGAAGCCGTCGACCGCCAGCAGTTGCTCACCGGCGAGCCACAGGCGTACATCACCGAGGCCGGCGCCAGCGCGCCGTACAAGGGTGACCTGACCAACTTCCTGCCGCTCGATCCGCTGTTCAGCAACCTGCTGCCCACTCCCGACACCCTGCAACAACGCAAGACCCACCCGGTGCAGGCCGAGGGCGGCGAAGGTGGCGACGCGCTGTTCGACGACAGTCGTATCCCGGTGGCGCTGGTAGGCACCAGCTACAGCGCCAACCCGCACTGGAACTTCCTCGGCGCCTTGCAACAGGCCCTGCGCAGCGACGTCGCCAACTACGCCGAGGACGGCCACGGGCCGTTGCTGCCAATGCTCAAGTACCTGCAAAGCGACGCTTTCAAAAACGCCCCGCCACAGGTCGTGGTGTGGGAATTCCCCGAACGGTATCTGCCAATGAAGAACGACCTCAGCGCCTTCGATCCGCAGTGGATCGCGCAGCTGAAGAACTCCCGCAAATCCGAAGAAAACCTGGCCCTGTCGTCCAACCGGACGGACCACTGAAGATAGAGAGGAACACGCACATGACCACCAAGACTTCCATTGCCAAAGCCCTCACCCTCGCCGCCGGCCTGACCCTGGCCTCGATGCAGGCCTTCGCTGGCGCCGATGCCGCCCTCTATGGCCCGAGCGCGCCGAAAGGCTCGACCTTCGTGCGCCTGTACAACGCCGCCAGCAGCCCCACCGCCGCCAGCGTCGGCAACACCCAGATCAAGCAGGTCGGCGCCCAGGCCAGCAGCGACTTCAGCTTCCTGCCCGGCGGCGACTACACCGCCCAGGTCGGCGGCAAGAGCGTGCCGGTCAAGCTGGCCGCCGACAAGTACTACACCCTGGTCAACAACAGTGGCGGCAACCCGCAGCTGATCGAGGAGCCACCGTTCAAGAACAAGCAGAAAGCCCTGGTGCGGGTGCAGAACCTCAGCGACCAGCAACTGACCCTGAAGACCGCCGACGGCAAGACCGAAGTGGTCAAGCCGGTGGCGGCCAAGGGCCGTGGCGAACGTGAAATCAATCCGGTCAAGGTCAACCTTGCCCTGTATGCAGGCGACAAGAAAGTCGGCGACGTCAAGCCCGTCGCCCTGGAGCGCGGCGAAGCGGCCGTGCTGTATGTCACCGGTTCCGGCAACAGCCTGTCGCCGGTGTGGGTAACTCGCCCCGTGGCTAGCAACTGATCCCCCTGCCTCTAAAACGACTATTGGAGAAACATGATGATCCCGGTAATTCTTTCTGGTGGTAGCGGTTCGCGTCTGTGGCCTCTGTCGCGCAAGCAGTTCCCCAAGCAGTTCCTGGCGCTGACCGGCGAACACACGCTGTTCCAGCAGACCATCGAGCGCCTGGTATTCGATGGCATGGACACCCCCATCGTGGTCTGCAACAAGGACCACAAGTTCATCGTCCAGGAGCAGCTGGGTGCGCTGAAGCTGGAAACCCAGGCCATCCTCATGGAGCCGTTCGGCCGCAACACCGCGCCGGCAGTGGCCATCACCGCGATGAAGCTGGTCAACGAAGGGCGTGACGAACTGATGCTGGTGCTCCCGGCCGACCACGTGATCGAGGACCAGAAGGCCCTGCAACGTGCCTTGGCCCTGGCCACCGTGGCCGCCGAGCGCGGCGAAATGGTGCTGTTCGGGGTGCCGGCGACCAAGCCCGAGACCGGCTACGGCTATATCCGCTCCAGCCAGGACGCGCTGCTGCCCGAGGGCGTGGCACGGGTCGCGCAGTTCGTCGAGAAACCCGACGAGAAGCGCGCCAACGAGTTCGTCCGCGCCGGCGGCTATTTCTGGAACAGCGGCATGTTCCTGTTCCGCGCCAGCCGCTTCCTCGAGGAGCTGAAAAAGCACGATCCGGATATCTACGACACCTGCCTGCTGGCGCTGGAGCGCAGCGACGAAGACGCCGATGTGCTGAGCATCGACGAAGCCACCTTTGCCTGCTGCCCGGACAACTCCATCGACTACGCGGTGATGGAGAAGACCCAGCGCGCCTGCGTGGTGCCGCTGTCGGCCGGCTGGAGCGACGTGGGCTGCTGGTCGTCGCTGTGGGATGTGCACGAGAAGGACGACAACGGCAACGTGACGAAGGGCGACGTGGTGGTGCAGGACAGCCACAACTGCATGATTCACGGCAATGGCAAGCTGGTGTCGGTGATTGGCCTGGAGAACATCGTGGTGGTCGAAACCAAGGACGCCATGATGATCGCCCACAAGGACAAGGTCCAAGGCGTCAAGCAACTGGTCAACACCCTCGACGCCCAGGGCCGGACCGAGACCCAGAACCACCTGGAAGTCTACCGCCCCTGGGGCTCGTACGACTCGGTGGACATGGGCGGGCGGTTCCAGGTCAAGCACATCACCGTCAAGCCAGGCGCCAGCCTGTCGCTGCAGATGCACCACCACCGCGCCGAGCACTGGATCGTGGTGTCCGGCACCGCTGAGGTGACCTGCGACGAGAACGTGTTCCTGCTGACCGAGAACCAGTCCACCTATATCCCCATCGCCTCGGTGCACCGCCTGCGCAATCCAGGCAAGATCCCGCTGGAGATCATCGAGGTGCAGTCCGGCAGCTACCTGGGCGAGGATGACATCGAGCGCTTCGAGGATGTGTATGGGCGCACCTCGACGCCGGTGGAGCGTGGGGTTTCGGTGAAGACCATCGCGCAGTAACAGCTGCGAGCTGCAAGAAAAAGCGGGGGCGCGGTGAATCGAAATGCTCGATTCGTCGCGCTCCCGCTTTTTCTTGTGGCTTGCAGCTTGCAGCTTGGCGCTCCAAGATGATCAAACCCCCGCCACCAAGGCCTGCCCCACCATGATCATCGGCGCCCTGCTCATCCTCACCTGGCTGGTCCTGCTGCTGCGTTACCCGGCCAAGGCCCTGCCGATTTCCCTGGCCGCCGTGTGCGGCCTGGGCCTGGTGGCGCTAGGGGTGGTCTGGCAGGACAACCGCGAGGCCTCGCAGCTGGCGCGCCTGGACATTCGCCTGACCTACGCCCCCGACCAGTGCCCCGCCGACCGCGCCCTGCAGGTGCGCATGAAGAACGGCAACAAGGCGCCGCTGACCGAACTGCGCTGGCGCGTGGCCGCCTATGCACCCGGCGATACCGTGAACCTTGCCGAGAATACCTATGCAGCACCCCGCTATCGCGGTCCCGGCGAATTGCAGCCGGGCGTCGAGTGGAGCGACTGCCTGCCGGTGCCGCCGCTGCGCTCGGGGTATCGGCCGCAGACCCTGGAGTTTCGTGCCGAACATCTGCAAGGTACATTCGCCAATTGAGTCCGGCCTCATCGCGGGGCAAGCCCGCTCCCACGCCTGAACTTACAACGTGGGGGCTTGCCCCGCGATGAGGCCGGTAGCCATGACACCCATGTCCAACTGAACACAGGCCCGCCCCATGCCCACCGTCCTCATCACCGGTTGTTCCAGCGGCATCGGCCGCGCCCTGGCCGACGCCTTTCGCGATGCCGGCCACGAAGTCTGGGCCACCGCTCGCAAGCCCGACGACGTCGACGCCCTGCTCGCCGCCGGCTTTGCCGCACGCCAACTGGATGTGAATGACGGCGAGGCACTGACCCGCCTGGCCGACGAGCTGGAAGACCGCCACGGCGGCCTTGATATCCTCATCAACAACGCCGGTTACGGCGCCATGGGCCCGCTGCTTGACGGCGGTGTCGAGGCCATGCGCCAACAGTTCGAAACCAATGTCTTCGCCCTGGTCGGCGTGACCCGCGCGCTATTCCCGCTGCTGCGCCGCTCGCGTGGGCTGGTGGTGAACATCGGCAGTGTCTCGGGCGTGCTGGTCACCCCGTTCGCCGGTGCGTACTGCGCGTCGAAGGCCGCCGTGCACGGGCTGACCGATGCCTTGCGCCTGGAGCTGGCGCCGTTCGGCATTCGGGTGATGGAAGTGCAGCCGGGGGCGATCGCCTCGCAGTTCGCCAGCAATGCCCAGCAACAGGCCGAGCAGGTACTGGCGAGCGATTCGCCATGGTGGCCGTTGCGCGAACAGGTACAGGCCCGGGCGCGGGCCTCGCAGGACCGACCGACTTCGGCGGCAGTGTTTGCCCAGCGCCTGCTGGCCGCCACGCGCAAGTCGCCCGTGCCGGCGCTGGTGCGTATCGGCAATGGCAGCACGGCGTTGCCGTTGATGGCCCGGGTGCTGCCGCAGAGGCTGTTGGATTGGGTGTTGCGCAAGCGTTTCGGACTTTTGCGACCGCTCTGACGACACAAGGCATCGTGGGAGCGGGCTTGCCCCGCGATGCCTTTCAAACCTGATCGAACGCCTGCCAGCCGCCGCCCAGCGCCTTGTATAGCCCGACCAACGCCTGCGACACCGCCGCCGAACTGTCGATCCACTGTTCCTCACTGGCCAGCAGCGCCGACTGCACCGTCAGCACGTTGAGAAAGTCCACCGCCCCTTCCACGTACTGGCGCTGCGCGGTCTCCAGGGCGATGCGGTTCTGCCGCACCGCCTCGGCCAGGTGATCACGGCGCAGCTGGCTGGCGTTGTACAGGCGCAGCACGTCGTCGATCTCGTGCCAGGCACCGAGCACCACCTTGCGGTAGTTCAGCGCCGCCTCCTGCTGCTGGGCCTCGCGCAGCTCCAGGGTGCCCTTGAGCCGCCCGCCCTCGAAGATCGGCAGCGACAGCTGCGGGCCGAAGGCGAACCGGCGCGAATCCCACCCGCCGAAATCGGACAGTTGCATGGCCTGGAAACCGACACTCCCGGACAAGCGGATGCTCGGGTAGAAGTCCGCCTTGGCCACGCCGATGCTGGCGGTGGCGGCATGCAGGCGGGCCTCGGCCTGGCGAATGTCCGGCCGGCGCTCGGCCAGCTCCGAAGGCACGCCGATGGCGAAGCGCTGCTGCGGCGCTGGCAGCTCGCCACCTTGCAGCAGCTCACGCTGCAGGCTGCGTGGTGGTTCGGCAGCGAGCAAGCCGAGGGCGTTGATCAGGTCGTCGCGACGGGCTTGCAGGGTCGGCAGGCGCGCCTCGATCGAAGCAACCTGGGCGCTGGCCTGGGCTACGTCGAGGCGGGTAGCGACCCCTTCAGCCTGACGACCTTCGGACAACTTCAGGCTGTGGCGGGCAACCTTGAGGTTGTCCTGGGTGATGTCCAGGGTGTGCTGCACGGCACGCAACTGGATGTAGTTGCCGGCGGTTTCCGCAAGCAAGGCCAGCAACACGCCCCGGCGGTCGTTCTCCGCCACCGCCACGCTCGCGTCGGCGGCCTCGACCTGGCGGCGCACACGCCCCCACAGGTCAAGTTCCCAGCCGGCCACCAGGTCGCCTTGCCAGAGGTTGTACGCCGACTTGCCGGACTTGCCGGACGGGTCGTTCAGGCCCTCGGCGCTGTTGCGCGCACGGCTGTACCCGGCGTTCACGTCCACTGCCGGCAGCTCGTCCGCCGCCACGCTGCTGCGCAAGGCGCGGCTTTGCAACAGGCGGGCACTGGCCATGCGCAGGTCGAGGTTGCGTTCGGTGACCTTCTGGATCAGCGCGCTCAGGCGCGGGTCATGGAAGCTGTCCCACCAGCGCAGTTCCAGCGGTTCGGCCACCGGCTGGCTGGCCGCGGCAGCGCCTTGCAGCTCGGCCCAGTCCTTGGGCGCCTCGCTGTCCGGGCGCCGGAAGTCCGGGCCGAGGGTGCAGCCGGCCAGCAGCATGGCCAGCAGCAGAGGGCTCAGGCGTCTCATCGCGCAGTCACCTCTTTGCCGGCCAGCGTGTCGCCGTGGGTATCGATGGTCGCTTCCACCGACATGCCCACGCGCAGGCGCGCCAACAGCGGCTGGCCGTCATCGAAGACGATCTTCACCGGAATGCGCTGCACCACCTTGGTGAAGTTGCCGGTGGCGTTGTCCGGCTTCACGGCGGCGAAGGTCACCCCGGTGGCCGGGGCGATACTCTCGACACGGCCGTGCAGTTGCTCGCCGGAGAAGGTATCGACGCTGATACTCACCGGTTGCCCCGGTTGCACATGGGTCAGTTGGGTCTCCTGGAAGTTGCCGACGATATAGGCGCGCTCCAACGGCACCACCGACAGCAGCCGCGCCCCCGGATTGACGTAGGCCCCGATGCGCAGGGCGCGCTCGCCGACCATACCGTCGACCGGTGCGGTGATGCGGGTGTAGGACAGGTCCAGCCGGGCTTTTTCCAGCCCGGCTTCGGCACGCTTGAGCTGGCCATCGGCGCTGGCCACCTGGGCGCTGAGGATGTCCACCTGCTTGCGCGTGGCCAGCAGCGCCGCCTGGCTGTTGGCCAACCGCGCACGGGCCTGGTCGACGCCGCTGCGCGCCTGCTGGGCATTCTGCACGGTGCCGGCGCCTTGCTCGGCCAGGCGGCTGTAGCGGGTCACCTCGTGGTCGGCGAAGGCCGCCTCGGCCTGGGCCGCCTTCACCGCCGCCTCGGCCTGGGCGATCAACGAGGCCTGGCGTTCGAGGGTGGCGCGGGCATCCAGGCTCTGCGCCCTGGCCACCAACAGCTGGGCCTGGGCGGCGTCGAGCGCGGCCTGGTAGTCGCGCGGGTCGATGGTCGCCAGCAACTGGCCGGCACTCACCTGCTGGTTGTCCTCCACCAGCACCTCCTTGATGAAGCCCGCCACCTTCGGCGCCACCACCGTGTAGTCGGCGGTCACGTAGGCGTCGTTGGTGCGCTGGCGATGATCGCTGCCGAACATCCAGGGGCCGACCAGGGCGGCGAGCACGGCCACGGCGAGTGCCGAGCCGATGAAGAGCGTCTTGCGGTTGTTGGTCATCTTTCTATCTCGAATTCAGCCCCGGCTTCAGGCCACCGCACGCGGCGGGAAGATCCGGGTAGGCACGAAGGGGATCAGGCAGATCATGGCGACGGCGATACCCGCCATCACCAGGTACAGGTCGGCCGAGGTCAGCACCAGGGCCTGTTCGTGGATGCGCTTGGCCAGGCCAGCGGCGTTGTCGTCGATCAGCGGCGCGTTGCCCAGGCTGTCGACCAGGTGGTTGGAATGAAAATGCCGGCGCAGGGTGCCAAGGGCGTCGAGCAGGCCGCCGGCGATCACCGCCGACAATCCTTTGACCGTGTTGAACCAGGCGGAAGCGAACGGGCCTTCCTGCGGGGTCATGCCATTGGTGGAGAGCATCAGCAAGGGCAGCACCGCCATCGGCTGGCCGAACACCTGCAACAGGTAGAAGGGGTAGAAGTCGCCGCGAATCCACTGCGAGGTCAGCAGGCTGCTACCCACACACGACGCCGCCAGCATCGCCAGGCCCACGGCCAGCACCCAACGGCAGTCCACCGCGCGGATGTTGCACAGCGCCGCGGTGAGCGGCAGGGCGAGCAGTTGCGGCATGGCCACCAGCATCATCAGCGGGCTGGTTTGCGCCGGGCGGTAGCCCTGGATCTGCGCCAGGTACGCCGAAGGAATGCTGCCCACCCCGGACAACACCACCAGTACACCGGCCAGGGTCACCAGGGCGAAGCTCAGGTTGCGCCGCGAGAGCATGCGCAACTGGAAAAACGGCAGCGGCTCGGACCACTCGTTGTACATGAACAGCACCAGCAACAGCACACCGCCACCGAGCAGCCAGCAGATCAGCGGCGAGTCGAACCAGCCCCAGCGGTCGCCCAGCGACAGGCCAAGGACGATGCAACTGATCGCCGGCAGGCCAAGCAGCACCCCGCGCCAGTCCAATTGCCTGAAGCGTTCCAGGCGCAGCGGATCCTGGGGCAGGCCCCAGCCGACACAGGCGATTGCCAGCAGCGACGGCAGGATGATCTGCCAGAACGCCCACTGCCAACCGACGTACTCGGTCCACAGCCCGGCCAGCGGCGTGCCGAGGTTGGGCCCGAAGGTGGCGGTCAGGGCATAGCAGGCCAGACCATATATCTTGATGCCCGGTGGCAGGAAGCGCAGCGCCACGCTCATCAGCATCGGCGGCAAGGCGCCCGAGGCGAAGCCCTGCAGCACACGCAGCAACATCAGGCTGTGCAGGTTGGGAGCGAAGGGTTGGATCAGGCCTAGCACGGCAAACAGGCCGACGGCGGTCATGGTGAAGCGACGCAGCGAGAAGGTGGTGGCCAGCCACGGCGCGAAGGCCATGGCCGAGACCGAAGCGGCACTGTACACCGCCAGCAGCCAGGCGCCTTCGTCGGCACCGATGCCCATGGCGCCACGGATGTCGCTCAGGGAAATCTTGGTCACCGCCTCGTTGAGCCCGGCGCACAGCACCGCCAGCAACACGCCGAACAGCCCGACCACCACCCGCAGGCCGAACGCCGTCTGCGCAGGGGCGGCCGCCAGCGCGGCGGAAGGCGCGGTCAGGGAACTCATGGATAGACATCTCCAGCAACATTTTAAGGGCTGGGGGAAGTCTAAGAAGGTCGAATGCTGACGAAAACTGACTTGTCGGCAGCTTTATGTTGCGCCAGACGCAATCCAGATTGATTTGCCGGCTATGGAACGTAAACGTTTGCCGATCAAGGATCGATGCTGCCGCAAGCCTTCAACGTCTGCCGCAACCAGCGGTGCGCCGGGTCATTGTCGAAGCGCGGATGCCAGGCCTGCATCACGTTGACCTTCTCCAGCGGCACCGGGATCTCGAACGAACGCAAGGGCAGCTTCAAGCGCTGCACGCTGTTGAGGATATTGGCCGGTATCGGCAGGATCAGGTCCGAATCCGGCAGCGAAAACATCGCCGAATGGAAGCTGGTGGTGATCAGCGCCACTCGCCGCTCCACCTTGCAGTTGGCCAGCGACACGTCGATCGGCCCGTTGGCGCGACCACGCCGGGACACGCTGATCTGCGGGTAGGCGGCAAAACGCTCGGGAGTGATCACGGCATCGAAGATCGGGTGATCCTCACGGGCCAGGCCGACGAAGTAGGTGTTGAACAGGCTCTGCACCTTGATCTCCGGCCCCAGCTCGATGGCCGAGCTGATGATCAGGTCGATCTGCCCGTTGCGCAGCACCGCATCGTCATCGCCACTGCCCTCGGGCACGAAACGCAGCACCGTGCGCGGCGCCTGGGCCAGCATCATGCGCAGCAACTGTGCGCCATACAGGGCAATGAACAGGTCGTTGGTGCGGATGTTGAAGGCGCGGTCGAGGTTGACCAGGTCGACGGCATCGCGGCTGCGAAACACCAGGCCAGCCTGCTCCACCAAACCATGCACCTGTTCGCGCAGGGCCAACGCTCGCGGGGTCGGCACCAGGCCACGGCCGGCACGCACCAGGATCGGGTCGCCCATGGCCTCGCGGATTCGCCCGAGGGTCCGGCTCATCGCCGCCGGGCTCAGGTTCATGCGCTGGGCGGCGCCCACCACACTGCCTTCGTCGAGCAGCACATCGAGGGCGACGAGCAGGTTCATGTCCGGGAGTTGCATGGCCGTTTTCCGTGACAGCTGTGGGAAACGCGATGGTAACAGGTTGGCCGATTGCGTCTGACGCAATGGCGCCGTGCGTGGGGGACCATTTATCCGTAGAGGTTATTGAATCGACAATGGTGTGGCCTCACCGCCGGTAAGCCGCGGCGGCGAACCGCAGCGCCTACAGGCAGCGCATCTCCCTGTGGGCGCCGCGGTTCGCCGTTGCCACTTGCCGGCGATGAGCGCAGCACTGCCATCCATTCTCCAAAGGATTGCCCATGCCCCACCCGGTTCTGATCGCCATCGACGCCTCCCCGGCAGCCACCAGCCTGCTCACCCTCGCCCAGCGCTACTGCCGCCCCGGCGAGCACACCCTGCATGTGCTGCTGGCCATCGACTCGACCTTCGCCGTGCACGACAACCGCACCGCCTACACCGAGCAGGAGCTGGAGGAATACCCCGCCGCCTGCGACGAACAGCAACTGGCCGAGCACGCCGTGAACAGCGCCGTGTGCATGCTGCGCGAAGCCGGCTTCGACAGCCTGGGCTGCATGGTCGCCGGCCAGCCGGTGGAGGCGATCGTCGCCAAAGCCCGGGAGCTGGAATGCGAACTGGTCATCATCGGCCACCGCCACCTGTCACGGCTAGGCAGGCTGCTGGATCCGTCGATCAGCGCCAAGGTGATCGACCGGGTGAAGGTGCCCGTGCTGGTCGGGGCAGCCTGAGCCAGGAAAACCGTTGATCAGCCAGTACACACGAGGTAATGCAACTGCATTGACCAGGTAATGCACTCGCATTACCGTGGCCGATATTACCCCTCGCGGACTGACGACCATGGCTACTACCTTCGAAGCGGAATCGACCCTGACCGAGCGCTACCAGACAACGGTCCCCGAAACCGTTCGCCGCGCGTTGGGCCTGAAAAAGCGTGACAAGATTCACTACTCGATCCGCCCTGACGGAGCAGTGATACTCACCCGCGCAGAGACAGCCGAGGAAGACCCTGCCGTGGGGCAGTTCCTCGAATTCCTGGAACGGGATATCGCCACCAACCCGCAACGTTTGAAGGTTGTCGATGCAGAGTTTGTCGCTCGCCTGAAGGCACTGGTTGGCGATGAAGAACTCGATCTGGATCAACCTCTTTCGGCGGATGATGAATGACAGATGCTGACCTCCCCCCCGTTTCTTCAACTGGCTGGACGGTGTTCGCACACCCCATGTTCCTCGATAAGCTGGACCAGCTGAAAAACGAACTGGAGGTCCTGAAGCGCAAGGCCCCCGATAGCTACACCAGGAAGAATGCCTGGAAACGGCTGACTGCAATTATTCGCCTGGCTTTTGATGGCATCGCGCAGGATCCAACCAAAACCGAGTATCGCCAGGGCAACACCCTGGGAGATGCCCACCGGCACTGGTTCCGGGCGAAGTTCTTCCAGCAATATCGTTTGTTTTTCCGTTATCACGCGTCGAGCAAGATAATCGTCCTGGTTTGGGTAAACGATGACGACTGCAAACGCGCTTACGAAAGCAGTGACGATGCCTACAAAGTGTTCCGTCGCATGCTGGGCACCGGATACCCGCCTGATGACTGGAATCAGCTGTTACAGGAAGCGACTGCGGCAACAGCCCGATTCAACGCCACCCTCAAGCGCTGACACCTGCCTGCCAATGCATCGATGGCGTCAGCGCGAGGACTGGATCAACCCTCGCTCGGCTTGACCACCACGGTACACGTAGTCCCCGCCGCCAGCAGGAACCCTTCCGGCACTTCATCGATATGGATCCGCACCGGCACCCGCTGCGCCAGGCGCACCCAGTTGAAGGTCGGGTTCACATCGGCGATCAGCTCGCGGCTCTGCGGGTTGTCGCGGTCGTAGATCCCCCGGGCGATGCTCTCCACATGCCCTTTGATACGCTCGCCGCTCATCATCTGCAGTTCGGCCACATCCCCTACCTTGACGTGGGGCAGCTTGGTTTCCTCGAAGAAGCCGTACACCCAGAACGACTGCTCATCCACCACCGCCATCACTGCCTCGCCGGTGCGGGCGTAATCGCCCTTGTGGATGTTCAGGTTGGTCACATAGCCATCGACGGTGGCAACGATCTGCGTGCGCTTGAGGTTCAGTTCGGCGGCGGCCAACTGGGCCTGGGCGTGCTGGTAGTCGGCCAGGGCGGAGCTGGCGATGTTGCTGGCGTCGTCGCGGTTCTCTTTCGAGATGACCAGGTTGTCCATGTCGGCGCGGCGCCTGGCGTTGACCTTGCGCATTTCCCAGGTGGCCTTGCGCGAGGCCACCAGCGCCTTGGCCTGGTCCAGCGCCAACTGATAGTGCTCGGGATCGATGCGGATCAGCACGTCGCCCTTCTTCACCCGCTGGTTATCCTTGACCGGCACATCCACCACATAGCCCGGCACGTCGGCGGCAACGTTGATGATATCGGCGCGCACCCGGCCGTCGCGGGTCCACGGCGTGGTCATGTAGTGCAGCCACAACTGGCGGCCGATCACCACGGCAGCGGTCAGCACCAGCAGGGTGGCGATCAGGCTGAAGAACTTTTTCATTGCAGGATTCTCACCAGTAGAGCGACAGCGCCAGGGCGCCGAACAGGCAGACGAACAGGCTCAGGCGCAGCAGCGCCGGGTGCCAGAAGAAGCGATAGCCATCATGGCTGGCGATGAACCGGTCCAGGCCCCAGGCCAGGCCCAGGGCGAACAGGAACATCAAGGTCATGGTGGGCATGTACACGCCATGGAAGGCGATCTCGCGGGGCATGGTTTCACGGAGCATCGTGCAGTCCTTTCGCCGGTGCCAGCGGCGACTGTGGGTCGAGCAGGGAAGAACGGATGAAATGCAGGTAGCTCTGCGCCCGGCGCAGCACCGAGGTGTCGAAGTGCCGGGCGAAGGGTTCGTCGGTGGCCTGCACGCGGCTGATGGCATGGTCCACCGCCACCAGGGCGCGTTCGTGGTTGCTGGCGCTGGGCTGCAGGAACAACCGCGCCAGGGCCCGGCCCATGACGCGGATGGCCTGGCGCCACGGCTGCGACTCGGCGTAGGCCGGGTGCACCGGGGCGCGAGCCTGCTCCTTGCGCAGCTCGATAATGGCGTGGCCGATCTCCAGCACCGTGAACATCCAGCCCATCAGCTGGCTCTGCACCTGCGGCTTGCCGGCGGCCAGGCCGTAGGCCTGGTGCAGCAGGTCGCGGGTACGGCTCTCGAAAGCCGAGCCCAGCCCGCGCAGGCGCCCGCTGATGGCGAACAGCACCTGCTCGCGCAGCTCCTGCTCCAGGCGGCTCCACAACCAGCGGCTGTTGGGCGGCAGGATGATCGCCCCGGCCGCGGCGCAGACGAACATGCCGATGACCATGCCGATGTAGTCGTTGATGAAGGTGTAGGGGTCGTAGACCGTCAGGTTGTTGGGCACCGAGCCGATGGCAAAGAACACCAGCAGGCCCAGGCCGTAACCGGCATAGGCCGGGCGCGAGGCAAGGAACGCGCCGAACACGAACACCGGCGCCAGGACCATGCACAGCAGCGCGAAGCCGTCGATCCAGGGAAACACGAAGAAGGTTTCGAAGAAGCCGACGAAGGCGCCGATCGCCGTGCCGCAGGCCATCTGGAACGCCATGCGCTTGGGGTTCGGCGATGCCGCCGACAGGCCCACGGTGACCGTGGCGATCAGCGTCATCATGCCGCCACTGGGCCAATCGCTGAGCAGCCAGTAGCTGCCCAGCAGCAACAGCACCGCCGAAGCGCGCACCCCAGCGGCGAGCGATACCAGCCAGCTGGTCTGGGCCACATAGGGCTCGTCCCACTGTTCGCGTTCGTGCTTGTGCACGGCCAGCGAGGCGTGGGTCTCGGCGTAGCTGTACATCTCGTCGACGAAGCGGTACAGCAGCTCGAAGGCGGTGTGGAAGTCGAGCAGGTCGGCCTCGCTGGGGCGGGTCTGCAGATACTCGGCGCGCAGACCACGCACCTGGGCCTGCAGGCCTTCCTTGTAGGTGCCCAGCTCCAGGGCCAGGCGCAAGGCGTCGGCGTCGGTCAGTGCCCGGCCGACGTAGGGCTGCAGCAGCTCGGCCAGGGTGGCCAGCCCGGGTTCGATGGCGCCGACGATCTGCAACGGGCCACGGGCGCGCAGGCGCTCGAGCAACCGGTGCAGGGCGTTGAAACGCGTGGTGATGGCCATGAACTCGCTGTTCATGCGTACCAGCCGACCTGAGCGCCGGCGCATGTGCGGGTCTTCGAAGGCGGTGACGTTGCGCAGGCTCTCCAGGCCCACCGCCTCGGCGACAAAGCGCACGTTGCTGGTCTCGAAGCGGTCGCGCTGGCTGTCGCCGCGCAGGGCCTCGACCACCACCCCGGCGAATACACCGAAGCGCTGGTACAGGGCGTTGCGCATGGCGGCACTGGCCGATTGCGGCAGGATCGCAGCGCTGACGAAAGTCGAAACTAGAATCCCCAGGGCAATCTCCAGCACCCGCCACACCGCCGCCATGAACGCCTGGTCGGGGTGCTGCAGCACCGGCAGGCCGATCATCGCCGCGGTGTAGCCGGCCAGCACGAAACCATAGGCGCGGAAGGTGCGATAGCGCATGGCGCCCGCCGAGCACAGGCCGACCCACAGGGCCAGGCTGGGCAGGAACAGCTCGGTGTTCTGCGGGAAGATCGCGATCAGCGCGACCATCATCGCCGAGCCGGCCAGGGTGCCGAGCACCCGGTAGAAACTCTTGGCGAACACATGGCCGCTCTGCGGCTGCATGACGATGAACACAGTGATCATCGCCGTGCGCGGCTGCGGCAGCTCCAGGCGCATGGCCAGCCACAAGGTGATGAAGGCGGCGGCCAGGACTTTGAAGATGTAGACCCAGGTGACGCCGTCGGTCCGCGCCCAGGCAAAGAAACCCCGGCGCCATTCCAGGCTCCGCAGCCAGCGCAAGGGCAAGCTCGATGTGCTCATTCGGCGTAATCCGGCGTGTCGAAGATGGCCAGGGTGGCCGGCGTTTTCGGTGCGGCCTGGCGCTCTTCGTCCGGCACGTCCTTGCCCGCCTCCAGCCCGCCGCCCAGGGCCGTGACCAGTTCGGCATGGGCCACCAGGCGCGCGGCCTGTACCTGCTGCTGCACCTGCTGCTGGCGGAACAGCAAGGTCTGGGCGTTGAGCACGTTGAGGTAGTCGGTGAGCCCGCGCTGGAAGGCGACGGTGGCGATGTCGTAGGTCTTCTGCGCGGCGGCGACGGATTCGGCGGCGAAATGCGCCTGCTCCTTCATCGATTCACGTCGGATCAGTTGGTCGGAGATGTTCTTCAACGCGCCGATCACCGTCTGGTTGTAGTGCGCCACGGCCACGTCATAGTCCGCCGAGGCCACGCCCAGCTGCGAGCGCAGGCGCCCACCATCGAAGATCGGCAGGCTGATGGCCGGCCCGACGTTGTAGTTGAATTTACGCCCGGTGATAAATTCCAGCGGGCCGCCCCCGGTGGCCATGAAGCCCAGGCCGCCGACCAGGTCGACATTGGGGAAGAACCCGGCGTGGGCCACGTCGATGCCACGGGCCCGGGCCGCCACCTGCCAGCGGCTGGCGACCACGTCGGGGCGCTGGCCGACCAGCTCGGCGGGCAGGTTCGAGGGCAGTTTCAGCGGCGCGCCGAGGGTCAGGGTCGGGCGTTGCAGTGTCGCGCCCTCCCCCGGCCCCTTGCCGGCCAGGGCTGCCAGCTGGTTGCGGGTCAGGGCGATCTCTTCGTTGAGGCTGTCGATCTGGCGGTGGGTTTCCGGCAGCGGCGCCTCGGCCTGGCTGACTTCGAAATGGGTACCGATGCCACCGTCCAGGCGGCGCTTGGCCAGGGCGACGATCTGCTCCTGCTGCGCAAGCTCGGCCAGCACGATATCGCGCCGGGCGTAATGCAGGCTGAGCTGGATGTAGGCGCGCACCACGTTGTTCTCCAGCTCCAGCTGGGCCTGGCGCGCCTCGGCGACGCTCATGTGCGCCTGGTCCACGGCCTGCTCGCTGGCATTGCGTTCACGGCCCCACAGGTCCAGCGCGTAGCTCAAGCCGATGGCGGCGTTGTTGTCCCAGGTGTTGGCGCCGGACAACGCGCCAGGGCCGTAGAACTGATCCTCCGGCCAGTTATGGCGCTTGAGCGTGGCAGTGCCGTTGACCTGCAGCTTTTCCGCCGACTCAACCACGCCCGCCATGGCCTTGGCTTGGCGCACGCGTGCAGCGGCCATCGCCAGGCTCGGGCTGCCGGCCACGGCCTGGATGATCCAGGCGTCGAGTTGCGGGTCGCCATAGGCGCGCCACCATTGCTGGGCCGGCCAGTGGGCGTCACGCGCAGCCTCACGGATGGCGTCGTCAGTGGTCAGTTGGTTGGCTTGGAGTGTCTTGCTTTGCGGGGCGATGCCCCAGGTTCCGATACAGCCGCTCAAGGTGAGACAAAGGGCACAGGCACTGAGCGCGCTAAGCGCTCTGATGTTGCGACGCGGCACAGCGGCGATTTCCCGAGGAAGAGGTGGAGGGGCCGGGCAATTCTAGGGGCGGGTTTCATTGGCGATAAGCGTATATTCCTGCGAATCTTTGTTACCAAAACAGCGATAATCCGGCTTTAGTCGGAAGCGAAATAGCGTTACTTCATGTCACAATTTTGTCCTCTAAACCGAGAGTGACCCATGGACACCCTGCAAAACATGCGTGCTTTCAGTTGCGTGGCCCAGCTCGGCAGCTTCACCGCTGCCGCGGCGCAACTGGACACGACCACCGCGAACGTGTCGCGGGCGGTCTCCAACCTGGAAGCCCATCTGCAAACCCGCCTGCTCAACCGCACCACCCGGCGCATCGCGCTGACCGAGGCCGGCAAGCGCTACCTGATGCGCTGTGAACAGATTCTTACCTACGTCGAAGAAGCCGAGGCCGAGGCCAGCGATGCCCATGCCCGTCCCGCCGGGCAGCTGAAGGTGCATTCGATGACCGGTGTCGGCCAGCATTTCGTGGTCGACGCCATCGCCCGCTACCGCGAGTCGCACCCGGACGTGACCTTCGACCTGACCATGGCCAACCGCGTGCCCGACCTGCTTGATGAGGGCTACGACGTGTCGATCGTGCTGGCCAGCGAGCTGCCCGACTCGGGGTTCGTCTCCCAGCGCCTGGGCATCACCTACAGCATCGTCTGCGCATCGCCCGACTACGTGGCGCGCCACGGGTTCGCGCACAAGCCCGCCGACCTGCTCAAGCATGCCTGCCTGCGCATGGTCAGCCCGGTGATCCCGCTGGAGAAATGGCTGTTCGACGGCCCCGAGGGACAGGAGGTGGTCAATATCACCACCTCACCGTTCCAGGTGAACTCCGCCGATGCGATGAAGACCGCGATCCGCAGCGGCATGGGCGTGGGCGTGCTGCCGATCTACACCGCCATCGATGGCCTGCGTGACGGCAGCCTGGTGCGGATCCTGCCGCAGTACCGCCTGCAGGAGCTGAACCTGTATGCGATCTACCCGTCGCGCCAGTACCTCGATGCGAAGATCAAGACCTGGGTCGAGTACCTGCGCAACTCGCTGCCGGAAATCCTCGCCGCCCACGAGGCCGACCTGAAAACCCACGAGCTGCTGATCGCCAACTGAAAAAGCCGGTGCATTCGGGCGGGGGACAATGGTAGGTTGCTAAGCAACGACACCGCCCCTACCCGCCTTGCAGAGAAGCAGCCCGATGAAAAAGACCGTCCTGGCCTTCAGCCGCATCACCCCGGCCATGGCCGAGCGCCTGCAACACGACTTCAACGTGATCGTGCCCAACCCCAAGCTGGGCGACATCGCCGCCCAGTTCAACGAAGCGCTGCCCGAGGCCCACGGCCTGATCGGCGTTGGCCGCAAGCTGGGCCGGGCGCAGCTCGAAGGCGCGGGCAAGCTGGAGGTGGTGTCCAGCGTCTCGGTCGGCTACGACAACTACGACCTGGACTACTTCAACGAGCGCGGCATCGCCCTGACCAACACCCCCGACGTGCTCACCGAAAGCACCGCCGACCTGGGCTTCGCCCTGATCATGGGTTGTGCCCGGCGCACCGCCGAGCTGGACGCCTGGACCAAGGCCGGCCACTGGCAGGCCACCGTCGGCCCGGCGCAGTTCGGCAGCGATGTGCACGGCAAGAAACTGGGCATCGTCGGCCTGGGCAACATCGGCGCGGCCATCGCCCGGCGTGGCCGTTTCGGTTTCAACATGCGGGTGATGTACACCGGCAACAGCCGCAAGGCCGCGCTGGAACAGGAGTTGGGCGCGCAATTCCGCAGCCTGGATGAGCTGTTGGCAGAAGCCGATTTCGTCTGCCTGGTGGTGCCGCTGTCCGACGCCACCCGCAAGCTGATCGGCGCCCGCGAGCTGAAGCTGATGAAACCCAGCGCGTTCCTGGTCAACATCGCCCGTGGGCCGGTGGTGGACGAAGCGGCACTGGTCGAGGCACTGCAGGAAGGGACCATTCGCGGCGCCGGCCTGGACGTGTACGAGAAAGAACCGCTCGGCGATTCGCCGCTGTTCAAGCTGCCCAACGCCCTGACCCTGCCGCACATCGGCTCGGCCACTGCCGAGACTCGCGAAGCCATGGCCAACCGGGCCATCGACAACCTGCGCTCGGCCTTGCTGGGCGAGCGGCCACAGGACCTGGTGAATCCGCAGGTGTGGAAAGGCTGAGCCGTTCCGCCCGAGCTACCGGCCCTGTCGCAGCCCGCTCCCACTGCAGACTGCGACAGGGCGCCATTACTTGACTGCCAGCTCCCCTTCCACAGGCCTGGGCTTCGGCTTGCGAAACACCAGCACATTCCCCGCCATCACCGCCACCAGCCCCAGCAACGCCGGCGCTGTCCACTGATAACCCTCGGCGAACGCCGACACATTCAACGCCACCAACGGGAACAGCACGGTGCAGTAGGCGGCCCGCTCCGGCCCCATGCGCCCGACCAGGGTGAGGTAGGCGGTAAAGCCGATCACCGAGCCCGGGATCACCAGATACAGCAGCGAGCCTATGTAACGCGTGTTCCACTCCATATCGAAGGGGATCCCCCTGAGCAGGCAATACCCCGCCAGCATCGACGCGCCATAAACCATGCCCCAGGCATTGGTGGTCATGGGTTTGAGCCCGGCCTTCTGCTGCACGCTGGAGAGCATGTTGCCTGCGGAGAAACACAACGTGCCAAGCAGCGCCAAGCCCAGGCCATAAAGGGTTTCGCGGCTGGCGGCATGATGGGAAAGCTCCGGCCAGAACAGCAGCCCCAAGCCCAGCAGCCCCATGGCCCCGCCGCCAAGCACATTGGCGGCGATCTTCTGGCCGAAGAAGATCCGTGCATTAATCGCGTTCCACAGGGTGGCGGTGGAGAACACCACGGCGATCAGGCCGCTGGCGACCCACTGGCTGGCGGTGAGGAAACACATGAAGTTGACGCAGAACAGGCACAGCCCCTGGGCCAGGCACACCAGATGGCCCCGGCGGTTCATCGGCTGCAGGCGGCGGGTGAGCAGCAGCAAGACGAACAGGATCAACCCGGCCAGGGCGAAGCGGTAGACAATCGACACCGGGATGGCGACTACCCCCAGTTGCAATTTCAGGGCGATCCAGGTGGTGCCCCAGATCAGGACGGTGAGCAGGTAGAGCGACAGGTTCATGGCGACTTCCTCGAACAGGCTTTCGGCCCATCGCGGGGCAAGCCCGCTCCCACGTTTTGGCCACCCTGGCGGGCTGGCGTGGGAGCGGGCTTGCCCCGCGATGGCCGTCACAGGCAAACAGTGTCTTCCCGAGCTTCACGCCTGCGCTTGCATAAACTTGCGCTTTTCCTCTTCGGCCAGCTGCCTTCCCTCCCGCGCCGCAGTACGATGGCCTTCAGAGGAGTCTCCCATGCCCGCACTCGACCACCTGCAAGTCTTCAACGCCATGCATGCCTCGCCCCACGCCCGGCTGGAGCTGAGCGCGCACCTGGGCGACGGGCTGGCGGCGGCGTTGTGGAGCAACCGCGACGACGCCCGCGACTACCAGGCGCCCAGCCACCACACGTTGTCGTGCTACATCGCCGACGGCACCGGTACCTTCCGCCGCCAACGCCCGGCCGACAAGGGCGCGCCGGGCAAGCTATGCATCATGCCGGCCGGCCATGAGTCCAACTGGGTGGTCAACGGCACGATCCGCCTGGCCCACCTGTACATCAGCGAACAGCAGTTCGCCCTTGGCTGCACCCGCCTGCTGGACCGCGAGCCGCGTGAAATGCAGCTGCACGAGGCGACCTTCCTCGACGACCCGCAACAGGCTGCACGCTTTCGCCAGCTGATCGGCCTGGACTGGGCCGAACCCGGCGAGCGCCTGCTGGCCAGCAGCCTGGCCCATGACATCATCGACCACGCCGTGCTCAATCAGGCCAGCCTGCGCCAGGGGCTCAAACTCAAGGGCGGCTTGGCGCCGCACCAGCGCCGGCAACTGGTGGACTATATTGAGGCCCACCTCGACCAGGCGCTGACGCTGGGCGAGCTGGCACTGCGCTGCAACCTGTCCGAATACCACTTCGCGCGGATGTTCCGCGCAAGCTTCGGTCTGCCGCCGCATCAGTACCTGCTGGTCCGACGGCTGCAAAAGGCGTGTCACCTGCTGCGCATGGGCACGCTGCCCCTGGGCGAAGTGGCGCTGCTGTGCGGGTTTGCCAGTGCCAGTCACTTCAGCAACCGGTTTCGCCAGGCGTTGGGAGCGACGCCGGGGGAGTATCGGGCGGCGTTCTGCGCCTGACTGCCGGGCGCTATCGCGGGGCCAGCCCGCTCCCACGCCGCCCATCATCGGTTGGCGTCAGAACTCGAAGGTGCTCGACAGGCTGACTTGCCGCGCATCCCCCACGGCGACGAAGTAACGGTTCACCGCCGAGCTGTAGTACACCTTGTCGAACAGGTTCTTCACGTTCAACTGCAAGCGCACCTTGTGCTCGTCCAGCTTGGTTTCGTAGCTGGCGAAGGCATCGGCCACGGTGTAGGCCGGCATGTAGAAGTCGTTTGTCGCGTTGCCCGCACGCTCACCCACGTAGCGCGCACCTGCCCCCAGGCGCAGGCGATCACCGCCGAACAGGCTGCCGTAGTCGTATACCGCCGAAAGCGAGCCACTGTGACGCGCGACGTTCTGCAGGCGGTTGCCCTTGAGCTGTGGGTCCTTGGTGACCTCGGCGTCGGTGAAGGCATAGGCGCCGATCAGGCTCCAGCGCTCGCTGAGTTGGCCGGTCAGGTCCAGCTCGACACCCCGTGAGCGGACTTCGCCTGCGTTGCTGTAGAGAATGGTCCCCGGCTGGGTGTCGCCATCGGCCACCAGCACGTTGCGCTTGGTGATGTCGAACAGCGCCAGGGTACCGCTCACCGCGCCCGGCACGTCGAGCTTGGCCCCCAGCTCCCAGGACTTGCCCTCCTCCGGCGCGATCCCAGAGTCCAGGGTCAGGGTGCGGCCACCGCCGATGCTCAGCGGTGCGATGGTCGAGTTGGGCTTGAACGACTCGCTGTAGCTGCCATAGAACGACAGCTGGTCATCGACCTTGTACACCACGCCCGCATGGGGCACCCAGGTCTGGTCGCGGGTGTCGGTGTTGACATTGAACGGCCGGCCACGGCCGGCGTACTGGTCGTACTGCTGGAAACGCCCGCCGGCCACCAGGATCCAGTGCTCGTCCAGGTGCCAGGCGTCCTGCAGGAACAGCGAATCGGTGCGCAGCTTGTCGGTCTGGTCGCTGTCGCTGGCGCGCACGCTGGTGCCTTCCACTTCGCGGCCATAGACCGGGTTCAGGTAGCTGAAGGTCGAGCGGCTGTTCTGGCGGATCAGGTCGGCGCGGTAGACCTTGCGGTCCTCGTGATCGACACCGACCACCAGGTCGTGGCGCATGCCCGCCAGCTCGACGCTGCCGTTGAGGCTGAAGGTGGCAAACTGATCGCGGCTCAGGGCGCCCCGGGTGCCGTCGATGCTGCGCGACAACGTGCCCTGGCTTTCATCCACGCCGGTCACGCGCACCTGGCTGGCGTCGTAGGTCTCGCGGTTGAAGCTGTAGCCGACGTGCAGCTTCCACGCATCGTCCAACTGATGATCGACCTCCAGGCGGTACAGGTCAGAGCGGCCCTCCATGTCGTTGAACGGCTCGTCCAGGCGGCGGGTGGCAGGAGTATTCAGAGGATGGCCGTCGCTGCCGAAGGCGGTACCGCGGTCGAACGGGTAGCGAAACTCGCGGTGCTCATAGGCCAGCACCACCTGGGTGTCCTCGCCGTACCAGGCCAGCGACGGCGCCACCAGCGATTCGCGGTGCACGCCGAAGTTGCGCCAGTAGTCTTCATCCTCGTGATCGACGATCAGGCGATAGGCCAGGTTGCTCTCCCCCAGCGCACCGGTGCTGTCCAGGCCGCCGCCGCTGCCGTTCTTGCCGCTGCCGTAGGTCGAGCCGCGCAGGGTCAGGGCGTTGTACTGCGCAAGTTGCGGGCGCTTGCTGACCACGTTGATCACCCCGCCCGGGTCCTGGATGCCGTACAACAGCGAGGCCGGGCCCTTGAGCACCTCGACCCGTTCGGTACTGGCATTGAGCGCGCGGCCCTGCACGATCGGCATGCCGTCGCGCATGATCGAGCCGTCACGGTTGTCGCCGAAGCCACGCTTCATCACGGTGTCGGCGGTACCGCCGAAGTTGTTGCCCTGGGTGATGCCGCTGACGTTGTACAGGGCATCGTCCAGGTTGCGCGGCGCCTGGTCGCGGATCACCTGGGCCGGAACCACGTTCACGGCCTGCGGGATATCCAGGGTCGCGCCCTGGCCGCGCATGATCGAGGCGCTGGCCGGCGGCTGGTAGCTGTAGTCGTCCAGTTGCGAGTTGATGGTGGTGGCCTGCAGGTTCAGCGCGCCGGAGGTGCCGACCGGCTCCAGGGTCAGGGTGCGGGCGTCGAGGCGGCGCCAGGCCAGGCCCGAGTTGCCGAGCAACTGCTGCAGCGCCTGCTCGGCGTCGAAGGTGCCGTTCAGCGCCGGGGCCCGCAGGTCCGGTAGCGTCAGGGTATAGACCACGCTCTGCCCGGTGGTACGGCTGAAGGCGTTGAGTGCCTGGGCCAGCGGCTGGCTGGGCTGGGCGAAGGCATAGACCTGGCTCTGCTGGGCGGCCACGGCAGGGGGCACGACGGCCATGGCGGACAAGCTGCAGAGGCCGAACCAGAGCGAGACGCAACGCGGGGTGAACTTCATGGACGCGGACCTGTGGGCGGGATGATCGTATGCGAATGAATCGCACTTCCACTCACTACACGGATGCCGGCGTGGGGTACCTCATCACCTGATGGAAATATTTTGCTGTTCCGACTCTATCGCGGGGCAAGCCCGCTCCCACGCAATGGCTTATGGGAACGGACTCGTGGGAGCGGGCTTGCCCCGCAATGACGTCGGCTCAGGTCAACGCAAAATGGTCAACCGGCCCAGCAGCGTCTGCCGCTCGAACCCCATCACCTTGCCCAGCGAATCCAGCGCGGCCAGCGGTTCCGCCACCGGGAAACTGCCACTGACCTTGCGCTGCGCCAGCTCACCGTCGAGCAGCAGGATCCGCCCCGGGTAGTAACGCCCCAGGTCCTCGAGCACCTGCGCCAACGGCACCTGGTAGTAGTTCAGCCAACCCTGGCGCCAGGCCAGGCGGCTGTCGCTGTCCACCGCCTCGACTCCTCCGGCCACACCGTCGGCATAGACCAGTTGCTGGCTGGCTGTCAGTTCGCGGGCAGGCTGCCCTTCGGCCGCCGTCACCGCCACCCGTCCGCTGCGCACCGTGACCTGCGCGCCGTCACCCTGCCCGCGCACCTCGAACTGGGTCCCCAGCACCCGCACTTCGCCGCCCTGGGCATCCACCAGGAACGGTTCGCCGGTATGGGTCACCTCGAAGAATGCGGCGCCGCGCAGCAACCGCACGCGCCGCTGCCCATGGGCGAAGTCCACCGCCACGGCGGTGCCGGCATCCAGGGTCAGTTGCGAACGATCGGCCAGGGTCACCTGGCGCACCTGCGCCCCGCTGGTGTAGTCGGCACGCAGGTCCTGCAGCCAGAATTGTGGCTGCCAGCCTGCCGCGAATCCCAGCGCCAGTACCAGGCTCGCCGCCACCGCCAGGCCGCGCCACGGCCGCTTGCGCTCGGGCCGGCGCATGGCATCCAGGTACGCTTGCAGACCTTGGTGCTCCTCGGCCGCCAGCCGCGCCGCCGGCGCCTCGCTCAGGCGCCAAAGCGCCTGGGCCTCGGCATAGGCCTGGCGATGGGCGGGGCTCTCCAGTAACCAGCGCTTGAACGCCGCGCCCTCGGCCTGCGCCGGCTGCTGCTGGATGCGCCCCAGCCAACGCAGGGCGGCCTGGGACTGGGCGGCAGTGATCGGCTGTTCAACACTCATCGACGGGCGCTCCCTGGCCGGCGCAATGGGGACGCGGGTTCGGCAACACTCGCCTTGCACGCTTCGAGGGCGCGCATCATATGCTTTTCCACCGCGCTCTGGGACAGTTGCATGGCCTTGGCGATCTCGCCGTAGGTGCAACCATGGATGCGGCTGAGCAGGAAGATCTGCCGGGTGCGTTCGGGCAGGGCCCGCAGGGCCGCCTCGATGCGCTGCAGGTCGTGGTCGACCTCCAGGGCCTGCTCGGGCGCCTGGGCGCAGTGCGCTTCGTCGGGGTCGTGCAACCCCTGGGCAGCGCGGTCGCGGCTGCCCTCGCTGCGCAGGTAGTCAATGGCCAGGTTGCTGGCGCTGCGCAGCAGGTAGGTGTCGAGCGCCTCGACCTTCACCTCGGGGCGCCGCCAGAAGCGCAGGAACAAGTCCTGCACCAGGTCCGACGCCGTGGCGCGGCAGCCGACGCGCCGGCTGACCAGCGCCTCCATGCGCGCGCGCTGGGCGAGGAACACCTGGAGGAAGCGTGCCCGCCCGCCGCCGGCCTCGGAGTCGCTCAAGGGCCTAGACCGCCAGCACGGCCAGCAGCGGCCCGAGCACCAGGCTGGCGGCGGCCAGGCCGAGCAGCAGGCGCGGCACGTAGGGCAAGCCGAATACCCACAGCGTCACGCCGGCCATCAGCACGGCGATCCACTCCACCAGGCCCAAGGCCCAACCGCGCAGTTGCACGGCGAGGGCCAACGACAACAGCAGCAATGCCCAGCCCCCGACGCGCATGGCACGCTGCTGGCTGGCCGTGGGCTTGCGCCCGAGCAGGTCGTTGAAGTGCTTTTCCATGGCCAGGCACAGGCCGGCGAAACCGGCGAAGCCCATCAGCGCAACTCCCAGCATCAGCTCGCCTCCACGGTCTTGGCGGCGCGGGGCGCACGCTTGGCGGCCGGCTTGGGCGCGCGCAGCATCTTGCCGGCGGCCCAGGCCAGGAACAGGCCGGTGGCCAGGGCTGTCAGGTCGAAACCGGCCATGGCCCAGTCACCGGCGGCGATGGAGTGATCCAGCCCCTTGTCGGAGGTCAGCGCGTTGAGCAACGGCAGCAAGGCGAACGCCAGCGCGCCCAGCGTCAGTTGCTCGCCCCAGGCGCGGCGCCCGCTCCTCAGCATGGCGTGGAGCAATGACGCGCCCCAGGCCAGGAAGAAACCGTTGATTTCCCAGTCGGCCCGCCCTTCCAGCGTTGCCGGCAGCAGGCGATTGGCCCAGAAGAACGCCGCCACGCCCAGCAACAGGCCGCTCATGCTGGCGATGTTCAGCACTTCGACCAGGCGCAGCTCGCCGGGCATGCGTGCGCTCTTGGCATGCTTGAGCTGGCGCTTGCCCAGCCACATCACCAGCCCGGTGCCGATCACCGCGGTGCCGGCCACGCCGAAGGCGAAGTACAGCCAGCGCAGCCAAGGCCCGGCGAAGTTGCCCATGTGCAGGCCGACGAAGGTGAACGAGGTGGTCATCGCCGCGCTTTCCGGCGCGCCGCGGCGCAGCAGCTCACCACTGACGCCATCGAAGGTCCAGATGGCGCTGCGCTGGTAGGCGACACTGTCGGCCGAGGCGCGGGTAAAGGTGACCCGGGCGTTGCGGTCACCGGGGTTGTGCACCTGGATGTAGCCCATGCGCGCCCCGGGCGCCTGTTCCTGGACCTTGGCATACAGGTCGCTCAACGGCGCCAGCGGCGCGGCCTGGGCAACCGCCTCGGGCACCTCGTCGCGGCCGAACACATCGTTGAAGTAGCCGCTGCTGTCCCCGTAGCTGGCCAGGATGCTGGCCGGCATGACCATGTACATGAAGATCACCAGGCTGCTGTAGCTGATCATCAGGTGGAACGGCAGCACCAGCACACCGATGGCGTTGTGGCCGTCGAGCCAGGACCGCTGGCCCTTGCCCGGGCGGAAGGTGAAGAACTCCTTGAAGATCTTCTTGTGGGTGATGATCCCGGTGACCAATCCCAGCAACATGATGAAGGCGCAGAAGGTCGACAGCCAGCGCCCCCAGGGGTGCGGCATCTGCAGTTGGAAGTGGAAGCGGTAGAAGAACTCGCCACCACGGCTGTCGCGGGCTTCGACCGCCTCGCCGGTGCGCGCGTCGAGCTCCTTGTCGGTGAAGCCACGGCGCCCACCGCCGTTCGGGTCGCGCCAGCTGACGCTCAGCGCCGCCTCGCGCTCGCTGGGCAAACGGATGAACCAGGTGCTGGCATGGCCGGCATTGCTTTCGAGGTAACGCTGGGCCAGGCCAAGACTGGTTACCGGGTCCAGCGGGTGACTCTGCACCTCGGGCTGGGTCCAGTGGCTGATCTCGTCCTTGAAGTACGACAGCGTCCCGGTGAGGAAGATGGCGAACAGCAGCCAGCCGAAAATCAGGCCGGTCCAGGTGTGCAGCCAGGCCATGGCCTGGCGGAAGCCTTCTTTCATGGCAGGTTCATCCAGTAGGCCAGTGCGTTGATCAGCCCCAGCACCAGGCTCGGCAGCAGCATGCCCAGCCAGGCGCGCCAGGCGCTGCGGCAGGCGAAGCACCAGATGAAGGCGATCAGGTAGAAGACGAATGACAGCATCATCCCGGTCATCGTCGCGTCGGCCTGGGTCATCGGCGCAAGCAGGGTGATGCAGACACTGGCCATCGACGCCAGCAGGTAGCCACCCAGCAGCGCGGCCAGGCTGCGTGAGGTCACGGCCAGGCGGTAGCTCAGGGGAAGGCCGGCAGCTTTGCTCTTCATGGCGAGGGTCCGGGAATTGGGGCTGCAATACTAATGATTTCAATTCTCATAAGCAAAGCATGGCGGCGCGAGCGGTCGCATGCCTTGCGTCGGCAGCGATTGCCGAACACCAGCGGCATGAATACAATGCGAACAATTCTTACTTCCAGTTGCGCTATCCGGCGCCGGAGTCGCATCGGTGCCCAGCGCCCTCTCTTCCACCGTCGAAGGCCTCTACCTCGCCCACCACAGTTGGCTGACCGGTTGGCTGCGACGGCGCCTGGGCTGCCCGCAGAGTGCCGCCGACCTGGCACAGGACACCTACGTGCGCCTGCTCCAGGCCCGCGAAGCGCCGCAACTGATCGAGCCCCGTGCGTTCCTCACCACCGTGGCCAAGCGTGTGCTGTGCAACCATTTCCGCCGCCAGGAACTGGAGCGCGCCTACCTTGAGGCCCTGGCCCAGGTGCCCAAACAGGTGGCACCGAGCGAGGAAGACAAAGCCCTTATCTTCGATACCCTGCTGGCGCTCGACCGCCTGCTGGACGGCCTGCCGGCGCTGGTCAAGCGCGCCTTCCTGCTGGCCCAGGTCGATGGCCTGGGCCAGGGCGAGATCGCCCGCGAGCTGGGCATTTCCCTGGCCACGGTCAAACGCTACCTGCACAAGGCAGCCCTGCGCTGCTACTTCGCCCTGTGAACAGCACGTTCTCGGCGCAGATCGCCGAACAGGCGGTGCAGTGGCTGATCGAGTCGCAGAGTGCCGATTTCGACCAGCATCAGGCCCTGCAGCATTGGCTGCAGGCAGACAGCGAGCATCAGCGCGCCTGGGCGCATATCCAGCAGGTCAACCAGCGCCTGCGCGGCGTGACCGCGCCAGTGGTCCACGCCACCCTGCAGGCACCACCCTCACCCGCCCGGCGCCGCGCCCTCAAGGTCTTGCTGCTGGCCGGCGTGGCCAGTGCCGCCGGGCTGGGCCTGCAGCAGCACAATCCGCTGCCCGGGCTGATGGCCGACTACCGCAGCCCGGTCGGCCAGCGCCGTCGCCTGACCCTCGACGACGGCAGCCAGCTGCACCTGAACACCCGCAGCGCCGCCGATGTGCGTTTCGACGGCCAGCAGCGTCGGGTGCGATTGCAGGAGGGCGAGTTGTTGCTCGAGGTGCAAAACGATCCCCGTCCACTGCGCCTGGCCACGGCCCAGGGCGAACTGCGTCTGGAAAGCGGGCGCTTCGATGTGCGCCAGTTCGACGGTTTCAGCCTGGTCTCGGTGTTCAGCGGCAGCGCCAGCGTGGCCGGCACACCGCTGCTGGCCGGCCACCAGGCGCGGTTTGCCGTGGGCGGCTGGGAGGCCATCGCGCCGCTCGACCCCAACCGCGCGGCCTGGGTAGACGGCATGCTGGTGGTGTCGCAGATGCGCCTGGGCGATTTTCTCGCCGAGCTTGGGCGTTATCGGCTCGGGCAACTGGGTTGCAGCGAAAGCGTCGCCGAGCTGCGGATTTCCGGGTCGTATCCACTGGCCGACAGTGAACGGATCCTGGAAATGCTGGAGGTGACACTCCCGGTGAAGGTGCGACGGTTCACCCGGTACTGGGTGTCGCTCGAGGCGGCGTCAACCGGCTGAGAGACAAGCGAGCGGCAACACATGGCCATCGCGGGGCAAGCCCGCTCCCACGAAGAGCGGTGCCAGCGCACATTTATTTCATATCCGTTGAGCCATTTCGCGAACCTCGCGTGACAGAGAAGGCAGAACCCCTTGTCACAGGACCTCCGTCACATGCCCCTGCGCCTCAGTCCCCTCGCCTACGCCCTGATCCTCGCCGCCCCGTTCGCCCTGGCCGGCGAGCCCCGCGACTACCACATCGCGCCCGGCACACTGGAACAGGCCCTGAACCAGTTCGGTCGCGAAAGCGGCGCGCTGATCTCGTTCAACCCCGACCTCACCCAAGGTCTGAACAGCCCCGGCCTGGATGGCCAGTACGAGGTCGGCCAGGGCCTCGACGCCCTGCTGCGTGGCAGTGGCCTGCAGGCTCGCCAGGAGACCGACAACGCCTACAGCCTGCAACCGCAGCCAGCCAGCACCGGCAGCGCGGCCGTGGAGCTGGGCGCCTCGACCGTGGTCGGCGATTGGCTGGCCGAGGCCCGCCAGGACAACGTCTTCGAGCACCCCGGTGCACGCGACGTGGTGCGTCGCGATGAATTCGAACGCAGCGGCGCCAGCAGTGCCCGCGAAGTGCTCAACCGCATCCCCGGCGTCAACGCCCCGGAAAACAACGGCACCGGCAGCCACGACCTGGCGCTGAACTTCGGCATCCGCGGCCTCAATCCGCGCCTGGCCTCGCGCTCCACCGTGCTGATGGACGGCATCCCGGTGCCCTTCGCCCCCTACGGCCAGCCGCAGCTGTCGCTGGCGCCGATCAGCCTGGGCAACATGGACGCCGTGGACGTGGTGCGCGGCGGCGGCGCGGTACGCTACGGGCCGCAGAACGTCGGCGGCATCGTCAACTTCGTCACCCGCGCCATTCCCGAAGAGGCCACCTTCAAGGCGGCGATGCAGAACCAGCTCAGCCCGTCGTCCAGCCAGGATGGCCTGAAGAACAGCGCCAACCTGCTGATCGGCGGCACCAACGCCAACGGCCTGGGCGGCGCCCTGCTCTACTCCGGCACCCGTGGCAGTGACTGGCGCGAGCACAGCGACACGCAGATCGACGACCTGATGCTCAAGGGCAAGCTGCAACTGGACGACGCCAACAGCCTGCACGCCATGGCCCAGTACTACGACGGCGAGGCCGAGATGCCAGGCGGCCTCAGCAGCGCCGACTTCGACGCCGACCCGTACCAGTCGACCCGCCTGAAGGACAAGTTCTGGGGCCGTCGCACCCTGTTCAACTTCGGTTACGACTACAAGCAGGACGACCGCCAGTTCAGCGTCAACAGCTTCTTCACCAAGACCCTGCGCAGCGGCTACCTGGACCAGGGCAGCTTCGTCTCGCTGTCGCCGCGCGAGTACTGGGTGCGTGGCATCGAAACGCGTTTCTCGCAGGGCCTGGCCCTGGGCGACAGCTGGCACGAGCTGGGCGTCGGCTACCGCTACGTCAACGAAGCCGGCCATGAACTGCGTTACCGCGAGCCGGTCAACGGCGCCCTGCCGACCACCGCCAGCCGCAATGACCGCGACACCCGTGGCAGCACCGAAGCCCACGCGATCTATCTGGACGACCGTATCGACATCGGCCGCTGGACCATCACCCCGGGCATCCGCTACGAGATGATCGACTCGCGGCAGAGCAACAAGCTCAACGGCCAGCAGTACCAGGGCAGCTACAACACCGCCTTGCCCGCACTGAACGTGATGTACCACCTCACCGACCACTGGAACCTGTACGCCAACACCGAAGGTTCGTTCGGCAGCGTGCAGTACAGCCAGATGCCCAACCGGGTCAGCAGCGGCGAGGTGAAACCGGAGAAGGCGCGCACCTGGGAAGTCGGTACCCGTTACGACAATGGCGACCTGCAGGCGGAGATCGGCGCGTTCCTGATCAATTTCGACAACCAGTACGAAAGCAACCAGACCAACGACTCGGTGATCGCCCGCGGCGAAACCCGCCACCAGGGCATCGAGACCAGCGTGCGCTATGCCCTCGACGGCCTGAGCCCGGCCCTGGCCGGTTTCGATGTGCATGCCGGCTACGCCTTCGTCGACGCCACCATTCGTGAAGACGGCCCGAACAAGGGCAACCAGGTGCCGTTCTCGTCGCGCCACAAGGGCACGCTGGGCATCGGCTATACCGAAGGCCCGTGGCAGTTGAACCTGGACAGCAGCTTCCAGAGCAGCCAGTACGCCGACAACGCCAACACCGCCAGCGAGAGTGCCGACGGCAGCACCGGGCGCATCCCCGGCTACATGCTGGTCAGCACCCGCGCCGGCTATGACTTCGGGCCTGCGCTTTCGAACCTGAAGGTGGCGGTGGGAGTGAAGAACCTGTTCAACCGCGAGTACTACACCCGCTCGTTCGACGACAACAACAAGGGCAAGTACGTGGGTGAACCGCGCACGCTGTACGTGCAGACGTCCGTGGCGTTCTAGGTTGCCCGGGGCTGTGTTGCCCAGCGCCGGCGGGCCGGCGCTGGGCAACCCGTGATCAGGCCAGCGCTTTCTCGATCGCCTGCACCACGGTCGGGTCGTCTGGCGCGGTACGCGGGGCGAAACGGGCCAGCACCCGGCCATCCTTGCCGACCAGGAACTTCTCGAAGTTCCAGGTGATGTCGCCGGGGAACTCGGCGCCTTCGCCCGCCAGCAGGCGATACAGCGAATGACGTTGCGCGCCGTTGACCTCGAGCTTGGCCCCCAGCGGGAAGCTCACGCCGTAGTTGAGGCTGCAGAATTCCTGGATTTCCTTGTCGCTGCCAGGCTCTTGGCCGGCGAACTGGTTGCACGGCAGGCCGAGCACGTTGAAGCCCTGGCCCTTGTACTGCTGGTGCAGCTTTTCCAGCGAAGCGTATTGCGGCGTCAGGCCGCACTTGGAGGCGACATTGACCACCAGCACCACCTGGCCCTTGAACGGTGCAAGGGGCAGGTCCTCGCCGTTCAGCGCCTTCAACGTCAGGTCGTGAAATGCACTCATGATGAAATCCCCTCTCAGGTTCCGATTGCCGCAGGGGCGAATCCCGCCCACGAAAAAGGCGCGCGGCCAAACCGTCCACCCTCCCGAGGAGGGCAAGTCCGGCTTGCCCGAGCGCCTGGCGACTCTCTGAGCTTAGCGCAGAAAATCAGTGGTGATGGCCACCTTCACCGTGGATGTGACGGTGAGCGATTTCTTCTTCGCTGGCGTCACGCACGTCGACAACCTTGACCTTGAAGTTCAGGCGCTGGCCAGCCAGCGGGTGGTTGCCGTCGACGGTCACGTCGTCGCCGTCGATGTCGCGGATGGTGACGATCTGCATCTGGCCGTCCGGCGCCGAGGCGTGGAACTGCATGCCGACTTCCAGTTGGTCGACGCCTTCGAACATCTTGCTGCTCAGGGTGCTGACCAGCTCGGCGGAGTATTCGCCGTAGGCTTCTTCGGGTTCGATGGCAACGGTCAGTTCGTCACCGGCCTGCTTGCCTTCCAGGGCTTTTTCCAGGCCCGGGATGATGTTGCCGGCACCGTGCAGGTAGACCAGCGGCGCACCACCGGCGGAGCTGTCGATGACCTCACCAGCGTCGTTGGTGAGGGTATAGTCGATGGAGACAGCCTTGTTGGCGGCGATCAGCATGGGGCAAGACCTTTTGCAAAAGAATATAGAACGAACAAGTGTAACCAACGCATCGGCCGATTGCGAACCCGGCGCGGACCAACAGCAGCCCATCAGTCGGATCACCGGCTTCCACCTCGACGAAGAGCGGCACTGGGTGGTCGAGCTGTCCTGCGGCCACACCCAGCATCTGCGCCACCAGCCGCCGTGGCAGGCCCGGCCCTGGGTGCTCGATGCCGACGAACGTGCCCGGCGCATCGGCCAGGTATTCGCCTGTGGCTGGTGCGCTCAGGGTGCCGTTAGCGCTACCCTTGGCCGCTGAACTCCTTGCACCGCTTATTCCGAGAAGCACGCATGCAGACATTTTTCATCGCGCCGACCGACTTCGGTGTCGGCCTGACCTCCATCAGCCTGGGCCTGGTGCGCACCCTGGAGCGCGCCGGGCTGAAAGTCGGCTTCTTCAAGCCGATCGCCCAGCCGCACCCCGGCGACACCGGCCCGGAGCGCTCCAGCGAACTGGTCGCCCGCACCCATGGCATCAAGCCGCCGACGCCCCTGAGCCTGGGCCATGTCGAGCGCATGCTTGGTGACGGCCAGCTCGACGAACTGCTCGAACAGATCATCCGCCTGTACCAGCAGGCCTGCGTCGGCAAGGACGTGGTGGTGGTCGAGGGCATGGTGCCGACCCGTCACGCCAGCTATGCCGCCCGGGTCAACCTGCACCTGGCCAAGAGCCTGGACGCCGAGGTGATCCTGGTGTCGGCGCCGGAAAACGAGGTGCTCAGCGAGCTGTCCGGCCGCGTCGAACTGCAGGCCCAGCTGTTCGGCGGCCCGCGCGACCCGAAGGTGCTGGGGGTGATCCTCAACAAGGTGCGCACCGACGAAAGCATGGCCGATTTCGCCACGCGCCTGCGCGAGCATTCGCCGCTGCTGCGCGGCAACGACTTCCGCCTGCTCGGCTGCATCCCCTACCAGGCCGAGCTCAACGCCCCGCGCACCCGCGACGTGGCCGAGCTGCTCGGTGCCCAGGTGCTCAACCCCGGCGACTATGACCAGCGGCGCATGAGCAAGATCATCATCTGCGCGCGCACCGTGGCCAACACCGTGCCGCTGCTGACCTCCGGCACCCTGGTGGTGACGCCGGGCGACCGCGACGACATCATCCTCGCCGTGTGCATGGCGGCGATCAACGGCGTGCCCCTGGCCGGCCTGCTGCTGACCAGCGACAGCAAGCCCGACCCGCGCATCCTCGAGCTGTGCCGCGGCGCCCTGCAGGCCGGCCTGCCGATCCTGTCGGTGAGCAGCGGCTCCTACGACACCGCCAACCAGCTCAACTCGCTGAACCGCGAGATCCCGGTGGACGACCGCGAGCGCGCCGAGTTCATCACCGACTTCGTCGCCAGCCACCTGGACGCCGCCTGGCTGCACCAGCGCTGCGGCACGCCACGCGAGCTGCGCCTGTCACCGGCGGTGTTCCGCTACCAGTTGATCCAGCGTGCCCAGCAGGCCAACAAGCGCATCGTCCTGCCCGAGGGCGCCGAGCCCTTGCTGGTGCAGGCCGCGGCCTTGTGCCAGGCCCGGGGCATCGCCCGTTGCGTGCTGCTGGCCAAGCCCGAGGAAGTGCAGGCCGTGGCCCGCGCCCAGGGCATCAGCCTGCCGCCGGACCTGGAGGTGCTCGACCCCGAGGTGATCCGTGGCCGCTATGTCGAACCCATGGTGAACCTGCGCAAGAGCAAGAACCTCAACGCGCCGATGGCCGAGCAGCAGCTGGAAGACCCGGTGGTGATCGGCACCATGATGCTGGCACTCGGTGAAGTCGACGGCCTGGTCTCGGGCCTGGTGCATTCCACCGCCAACACCATCCGGCCGGCCTTGCAACTGATCAAGACCGCGCCGGGCAGCAGCCTGGTGTCCTCGGTGTTCTTCATGCTGTTCCCCGACCAGGTGCTGGTCTATGGCGACTGCGTGATGAACCCGCACCCCAGCGCCGCCGAGCTGGCCGAGATCGCCCGGCAGAGCGCCGAGTCGGCCGAATCGTTTGGCATCGCGCCACGGGTGGCGATGCTCAGCTACTCCAGCGACTCGGCGGCCAGCGACGAGGAGGTGGAGAAGGTCCGCGAAGCCACGCGCCTGGCGCAGCAGGCCGAGCACGACCTGCTGATCGACGGCCCGTTGCAGTACGACGCCGCCGCCAACCCCGAGATCGCCCGACAGCTGGCGCCCGCCAGCCCGGTGGCCGGGCGGGCCACAGTGTTCGTGTTCCCCGACCTGAACACCGGCAACACCACGCACAAGGCGGTGCAGCGCAGCGCCGACTGCGTCAGCCTCGGGCCGATGCTGCAAGGGCTGCGCAAGCCGGTCAACGACCTGCCGCGCGGGGCGCAGGTGGACGACATCGTGCACACCATCGCCTTGACCGCGATCCAGGCCAGCACCGTGCGCTGAACGGCAAAGGGCCGCCATGCGGCCCCAGGCTCACGGGAGCGGCCAAACCTGGTCCTGACCGAATGAAGGCATGCCGCGACCCCGATCATTCATTTGAATTTCGGATCAATGGCAAAGAAAAACAAACTTCTCAAATAAGCCCCGGGCGCGGATGCTGTGACGATCACGCTCGCATCCTGGAGAACAACAATGAACGAAGTCGTCATCGTCGCCGCCACCCGCACTGCCATCGGCAGCTTCCAGGGGGCCCTGGCCAACGTGTCCGCCGTGGAACTGGGCGCCGCGGTGATCCGCCAGCTGTTGGCCCAGACCCAGCTGGACCCGGCCCAGGTCGACGAAGTGATCCTCGGCCAGGTGCTCACCGCCGGCGCCGGTCAGAACCCCGCCCGCCAGGCCGCCGTGAAGGCCGGCCTGCCCTACGAAGTACCTGCCCTGACCCTGAACAAGGTCTGCGGCTCGGGCCTCAAGGCCCTGCACCTGGCCGCCCAGGCCATCCGCTGCGGCGATGCCGAGGTGGTGATCGCCGGTGGCCAGGAGAGCATGAGCCTGGCGCCCTATGTGATGCCCTCGGCACGCACCGGCCAGCGCATGGGCCACGGCCAGCTGGTCGACAGCATGATCAGCGACGGCCTGTGGGATGCCTTCAACGATTACCACATGGGCATCACCGCCGAGAACCTGGTGGACAAGTACGGCCTGACCCGCGAGGAGCAGGATGCCTTCGCCGCCGAGTCGCAGCGCAAGGCCGTGGCCGCCATCGAGGCCGGCCGCTTCAAGGCCGAGATCACCCCGATCCACATCCCGCAGAAAAAAGGCGAGCCGCTGGTGTTCGACACCGACGAGCAGCCACGCCCCGGCACCACCGCCGAGTCCCTGGGCAAACTGCGCGCCGCGTTCAAGAAGGACGGTAGCGTCACCGCCGGCAACGCCTCCAGCCTCAACGACGGCGCCGCCGCGGTGCTGCTGATGAGCGCCGCCAAGGCCAAGGCCCTGGGCCTTCCGGTACTGGCCAAGGTCGCCGCCTACGCCAGCGCGGGCGTGGACCCGGCGATCATGGGCATCGGCCCGGTGTCGGCAACCCAGCGCTGCCTGGACAAGGCCGGCTGGCAGCTCGCCGACCTGGACCTGATCGAAGCCAACGAAGCCTTCGCCGCCCAGGCGCTGGCCGTGGGCAAGCAGCTGGAATGGGATGCGGCGAAGGTCAACGTCAATGGCGGCGCCATTGCCCTGGGCCACCCGATCGGCGCGTCGGGCTGCCGGGTGCTGGTGACCCTGCTGCACGAGATGATCAAGCGCGATGCGAAGAAAGGGTTGGCGACGCTATGCATCGGCGGCGGCCAAGGTGTGGCCCTGGCAATCGAGCGCTGACCTGACGGCTTTTGGGGCTGCTTTGCAGCCCATCGTCGGCAAGCCGACTCCCACCCCGTTCGCACTGCCCAATAGCCATGCGCTGTTGCGGTGGGAGCCGGCCCGCTGGCGATGGACCGCAGAAGCGGCCCCGAAGACCTGTTGCCCACCCTGAACAATCGCCATCCACAAGCACTAGTTGTAATTAATAGTGCAGCTTTAAAGAGCTCATAAAAGAAACAAACATATTCAAATGAACACTTAACGTCTCATCAACTTAACCCCTCACGATAAGCAGCTGCGCCATTAATTCGAATACTCTCGCCAGCGCCCCCTACTTTCCGACTGCCACCAAAACAACACTTTGACACTTTCAAGGCGCCCTCTAACCTGTGTCAGGCACTCCCTGAACTGCTTAAGTTCAAACGCAATCGACCCTATAAATAAATCTGCTAAAGGGATTTGACATGCACGCTCCAGGAGCAATTCCATCGGAAAAAGAAAGTGCCCACGCCTGGCTGACGGAAACCAAGGCGAATGCAAAATCCACCGCGCTGCGCGGCAACATTTTCGCGCAGGACTACAACCGCCAACTGCTCACGGCGACTGGCCAATCCATGCGCAGCGGCGCGGATGCCATCAACCCCTTCTTCAGCCCGGCCAAGGGCACGGCGACCGGCAGCTATGCCAAGGATGCGGACGCCAACGTCAGCCCCGGCAGCGCACCAGTGAGCATCTACGAAGGCCTGCAGACGGCCATCGACATTGCCCGCCGACGCTCCGGCTACAACCCACTGGACCAGCCGACCGACCAGAAGCCGAAGTCCGCCGGTGACCGTGAGCACTTCATCGCCTTCACCCAGCAGATCGCGGAAATCCCGTTCCTTTCCCTGCTGGCAGCGCAAGTCACGCAGATCCAGCAAAAAAGCCATGACGCCAACGCGCTGGTCGACTCATTCGTCAAAGGCTTCATCGGCCTGAAGAACCAGGATGTCGAGCAGATCAAACAGTCCCTGAGCAGCCTGGTGAATGCGGCACTGTCCTATTCCGAGCAGACCGAGCGCCAGTCGAACTTCAACCAGAACATCCTGCAAACCGGCGACAGCGGCTCGGTGAACTTCATGCTGTACGCCAGCGAATTCACCATCAAGGCGTCCAGTCACAAGGGCACCATCACCTTCCAATCGTCTTACACCTTGTCCCAGGCGATCTACCAGCTGTCGGTGGAAAGCTGGAACAACGTCAAAGACGTGTTCTCCAAACAGCAGAAGACCGATACCAAGCAATGGCTCGGCGATACCACCACGCAAGTGCGCGAAGGCTCAAAACTGCGGGCGATCTGCCTGGTCAGCTGAGACCTTCGCCCAGGCCCGACAGGTTCCCCTGTCGGGCCTTTTCAACATCAGTGCGCGCCCTCGCAGCTCAGAAGCGCTCGTCGCGCAGCGCCGGCAAGGTGATGTCGCGCACATAGCTGGCCGACGACAGGCTCAGCATCATCCGGCACACCTGCACCACATCGTGCAGCGGGATCAGCGCGCCCTCGCCCCGCCGTTCGGCCTCGGCCAGCGGCACGTCCAGGCCATCCTCGGTGTTCAGGTAGCCCAGGTTCAGGCAACTCACCCCCAGGCCCTGTTCGCGGAAACCTTCGCGCAGGCTTTCGGCGATGCCGCGCAAGCCGAACTTGCTGGCGCCGAAGGTCACCTCCGGGCGACCACTGCCCGGCAGGCCGGAGGTGGAACCGGTGAGGATGATCCGTGGTCGGGCACTCTGCAGCAGCAGCGGCAGCAGGCGCTTGATCAGCAGCAGCGGCGCGGTGATGTTGGTGTCGACCATGCGCTCGATCTGCGCCTCGTCATCATCGAGGAAGCTGTAGCCTTCCTCGAAGGCCCGCGCCTCCCAGATGCCGACGTTGTACACCAGCACGTCCAGCCCACCGTCTGCCACCGCCTCATGGATGATCGCCGCGGCCTGGCGCGGCTGGCCGAGGTCGGCCTCGATCCACTGCACCGCGCCCGGCAACGCCACCGGCCTGCTGCGCGACACACCGATCAGCGTATCGCCATGCCCACCCAGGCCCTGCACCAGCGCCTGGCCCAATCCCTTGCTTGCACCGACCACCAGAATTCTCATCGAATCACTCCCTATGGACTGCGCCGGATAGTACCCTGCCTGCCCCAGTAATCCAGTCGGAAATGCCAGGCCGCCCGTGGACAGAGCGCAACTCGAGCAAAACCAGATCCCCCTCTACTTCATCGCCGTAGCGCTGGCCGCCGTGCTCGGCCTGCTCGCACCCGGCGTCGCCGGCGCGCTCGAAGCGCTGGTGACCCCGGCCATCGCCGTGCTGATGTACGCGATGTTCCTGCAGATCCCCTTCCTCGACTTGCGCGCAGGGCTTGGCAACCGGCGCTTCATGGGCGCGCTATTGCTGGCCAACTTCGTGCTGGTGCCGCTGCTGGTGTGGGCTGGAACCCGCGGGTTGGTCGAACACCCCGCCGTGCTGGTCGGCGCCCTGCTGGTGCTGCTGACACCGTGCATCGACTACGTGGTGGTGTTCACCCACCTCGGCAAGGGCGACGCGCGCCTGACCCTTGCCGCCACGCCGGTGCTGTTGCTGGTGCAACTGGCGCTGCTGCCGCTGTACCTGGCGTTGATGCTCGGCGGCGCCGGCCATGTGGAGATTTCCGTGGCGCCATTTGTCGAGGCCTTCGTGTTGCTGATCGCGCTGCCCCTGCTGCTGGCCGTCGCCACCAGCGCCGGGGCGCGGCGCTCTGCGCTGGTTTCGAAGTGGAACGATGCCTGGGCCTGGCTGCCGGTGCCGGCCATGGCCCTGGTGCTGATCGCGGTGATCGGCTCGCAGATCGGCGTGGTCGCCAGCCGGCTGGACGACCTGTTGCCGGTGGTGCCGGTGTATGTCGGCTTCGCTTTGCTGGCGCCGCTGCTCGGGTGGTTTGTGGCGCGGCTGTTCAGGTTATCCACAGGCGAGGCCCGTGCGGTGACCTTCAGCGCCGCCACGCGTAATTCGCTGGTGGTGCTGCCGCTGGCGTTGGCGCTGCCTGAGTCGATCCGGGCGTTGGCGGCAGCGGCGGTGATTACCCAGACGCTGGTGGAGCTGGTCAGCGAGCTGGTCTACGTTCGTGTTGTGCCGGCGTTGGTGCGGCGCTAGGCCAGTCGCACCCGCCACTGGCCGTAGTGGCTGAAACGCGCACTGGCCAGGGGCTGCACATCTATGCGGTGGAAGGATTGCAGAGGCGCGCCCAGCGCATGCAGCATTGCGGCGCGGATGACGAAGGGGTGGGTGACGGCGGTCCATTCGCCCTCGCCCAGGGCGCTGTCCATCCAGTGGGCAACACGCTCGCACAGCGCGGCCAGCGATTCGCCGCCGTGAGGCGTGGCATGGGGGTCGCTCAGCCACGCCTGCAACGCGGCCTCATCCAGATGCTTGAGCGGCTGACCTTTCCAGGTGCCCAAGTCGCAGTCGCGCAGCCCCTCATCAACCGTCGCCCTCAGGCCCTCGGCCGTCTGCCGGGCGCGCAGCTCCGGTGCGCTGAGGTAGCGCACCGCCGGTTCAGGCACAAGCGAGGGCAACTCCAGCAACGGCTCACTATCCAGAGCGAAACGCCCCACCCTTTGCGCCTCGGTGCGAGCATGGCAGATCAGGGTGAGGTGGATGGGCTTCATGGCAGGGCTTCGGCAGGGATGTCCGGGCACTCTAGCCGAAGTCCGGGGAACATGCGCGGGCCCAATCGCGGGGCAAGCCCGCTCCCACAACGCCGGAATGAACCTACGTGGGAGCGGGCTTGCCCCGCGATGGGATCAGGCCGAAGCGCGCAACTCGCGGGCAGCGGCGACCATGTTCACCAAAGCTGCCTCGGTCTCCCGCCAGCCACGGGTCTTCAAGCCGCAATCCGGGTTCACCCACAACCGCTCGGCCGGAATCCGCTGTGCCGCCTTGCGCAGCAGCTTGACCATCTCCTCCTTGCTCGGCACTCGCGGCGAGTGGATGTCGTACACCCCCGGGCCGATCTCGTTCGGGTAGGCGAAACGCTCGAACGCCTCCAGCAACTCCATGTCCGAGCGCGAGGTCTCGATGGTGATCACATCCGCGTCCATCGCCGCGATCGACTCGATCACATCGTTGAACTCGCTGTAGCACATATGGGTGTGGATCTGCGTCTCGTCCCGCACGCCCGAGGCACACAGGCGGAACGCCTCGGTGGCCCATTCCAGGTAGCGCGGCCAGGCGCTGCGGCGCAGCGGCAGGCCCTCGCGGAAAGCGGCTTCGTCGATCTGCACGATCTTGATGCCGGCGGCTTCCAGATCAACCACTTCGTCACGAATGGCCAGCGCCAGCTGGCGTGCCTGCACCTCGCGGCTCACGTCCTCGCGTGGGAACGACCACATCAGCATGGTCACCGGGCCCGTCAGCATGCCCTTCATCACCTTGCGGGTCAGGCCCTGGGCGTACGTGATCCAGGCCACGGTCATCGCCTTCGGGCGGCTCAGGTCACCGAAGATCACCGCTGGCTTCACGCAGCGCGAACCGTAGCTCTGCACCCAGCCGAAACGGGTGAACGCGTAGCCGTCCAGCTGTTCGGCGAAGTACTCGACCATGTCGTTGCGCTCGGCCTCGCCGTGCACCAGCACGTCCAGGCCGAGGTTCTCCTGGATCTGCACCGCATGACGGATCTCGCTGTGCATGGCCTCGATGTAGTCGGCCTCGGTCAGCGTGCCCTGCTTGAACGCCTGGCGCGCCAGGCGGATGGCCGCGGTCTGCGGGAACGACCCGATGGTGGTGGTCGGAAACGCCGGCAGGTTGAGCCCGGCGCGCTGCTTGGCGATGCGCTGCTCGAAAGCGCTGGCGCGCTGGCTGTCGGCAGGCTTGATAGCCGCGACACGGGCCTGCACCACCGGCTTGTGAATCCGTGGCGAGGTGGCGCGGCTGCGCTGCACGGCGCGGCTCTGCGCCAGCGCCGCCAGTACCTCGTCGGCTTCGGGCTGGTTCAGTGCCTTGGCCAGCAACGCCACTTCCTGGCACTTCTGCACGGCGAATGCGAGCCAGCTTTTCAGTTCGTCATCGAGCAGGTCTTCACGGGCCAGGTCCACCGGGCTGTGCAACAGCGAGCACGACGGCGCCACCCACAGGCGATCACCCAGGCGCTCATGGGCATGGCGCAGCACCTCCAGCACCTTGTCCAGGTCGCAGCGCCAGACGTTGCGGCCGTTGACCACGCCCAGCGACAAAACTTTGTAGGCCGGCAGGCGGTCGAGGATGGTCGGGTACTGGTCCGGGGCACGCACCAGGTCGATGTGCAGGCCATCGACCGGCAGGTTGGCGGCCAGGCCGAGGTTGTCTTCGAGGCCGCCGAAGTAGGTGGCGATCAGTTTTTTCAGCGGGGCGCGCTGGAGGATGTTGTAGACCCGTTCGTAGGCGTTCTTCCAGTCCTGCGGCAGGTCGAGGGCGAGGATCGGCTCGTCGATCTGCACCCACTCCACGCCCTGCACCGCCAGGCGGTTGAAGATCTGGTCATACAGCGGCAGCAGGCGGTCGAGCAGGTCGAGCTTGTCGAAGTCGGCGCCCTTGGCCTTGCCCAGCCACAGGTAGGTCAGCGGGCCGATCACCACCGGCTTGACCGCATGGCCCAGGGCCCTGGCCTCCTCGACCTCTTCGAACAGCTGCTCCCAGCTCAGGGCGAATTGCTGGTCGGCGCTGAACTCGGGGACCAGGTAGTGGTAGTTGGTGTCGAACCACTTGGTCATCTCCTGGGCGTGGGCACCACCGCAGCAGCTATCGCTTCGGTCCGTCGCCACGGCGCCTCGGGCCATGGCGAACAGGGTCTGCAGGGTCGGCTTGGCACCGTCCTTGGCACGGAAGCGTTCGGGGATCACGCCAAAGGTCAGCGAGTGGGTCAGCACCTGGTCGTACCAGGCGAAGTCGCCAACCGGCAGCAGGTCGATGCCGGCGTCCTTCTGCACCTGCCAGTGGGCGGCACGCAGCTCACGGCCCACGGCGCGCAAGCCGGCTTCGTTCAGCTCGCCCTTCCAGAACGCTTCCTGGGCTTTCTTCAACTCACGGTCGCGGCCGATACGTGGGAAACCCAGGTTGTGTGCCAGTGCCATGTCGTGGTCCCTCGATCTTTTTAAAATGAATGAGGGATATTCTGGGCTGCGGTTTAATGTGAGACAAACTCATTAAATTTGAGATGAACTCAAGATTTGTTCATAGTGCCAATTCCTGTGATGAGCCATTACAGCCATCGACGTTGTTGCAGGCTTCGTGGGAGCGGGCTTGCCCCGCGATGACGTCGCCCCAGGTGACCCAAATGTCTCAATCAACACACTCACCCGCGCAATCAGACATGCCAACGCCGCCCACCTGTCGCACACTGCCACCCTGCCCCAACCCGGTAGCCCACACCCCATGAGCCTGCTGAAAACAACCCTGGGCGCCAACGCCTTCGCCTGCATCCTGGAGTTCGTGCCCAAGCCCAGCGCCGAGCGTTTTGCCACCCTCGACACCCTCATGGCCCGCACCCAGCTGTGCGGCTGGCCGCTGACCGTGGCCATCGGCGACCGCGTCGGCAGCGCCCTGGACATGTCGCCGCTGGACGCCTTCAACAGCCTGGCCGAGCCCGTGCCCGCGCTGCTGCACTTCTCAGGCAAGGACCGCGAACGTCGCGAACTGCTGGCGCAATTGCAACGCATGGACGCCGCCGGCCTCGACCAATTGCTGCTGCTCACCGGCGACCGCCTGCCCGGCCACGTCCCGGGCGAGCGCCCGGTGCGCTACCTCGAATCCGTCGCCGCCCTGCAGATCGTTCGCCAGGCCCGGCCGCACTGGCTGCTGGCCGCCGCACTGAATCCGTTCAAGTACCAGGAAGCCGAAGGCGGCGCGCAGTACAGCAAGGCCGAAAAGAAACTCGCCGCCGGGGCCGACCTGTTCATCCTGCAACTGGGTTTCGATATCGACAAACACCAGGAAGCCTTCGACTGGATGCAGCGCCAACCCCGCCCCAAGCCGTTGATGGCCTGCATCATGGCGCTGACCGAGGGCCGTGCCGGGATGCTCGAGCATGTCGCCGGGGTGACCGTCACGCCATCAATGCGCGCACTGCTGGCCGCCGAGGCTGCGGTTTCCAAGGCCTACGCCAAAGAGCGCGCCAACCAGCGCCTGGCCTTGCAGGTGATCGGCCTGAAGTTGATGGGCTATGCCGGCGTGCACTTGTCCGGCATCCATGAAGTGGCGCAATTCGAAGCGCTGGAGCAGGCCATCAGCGCGCTGCAACCGCAGTTCACCTCACTGGAAGACTGGACCCCGGCCTGGGAAGCGGCCTGGCAGGAAGCGGACCTTGAGCCGGTCACCTTCCATCCACCCGGGCACGCCTGGCGCCTTGGGCAGCGGCAGATCACTGCCTCCAACAAGGAAAAGGTTCGCTATCACCTGCTGTCGTCGATGCACCACCAGCTGTTCAGCCGCACCACCGCCTTGAGCAAGGCCTTCGGCTGGGCCGTGACCCGGCCACTGTGGGCCAACCCCACGGCGGCGCAGTGGCTGCATCAGCTGGAGCGGCGTATCAAACGGCCGATGGTGGGCTGCGATACCTGTGGCAGTTGCCGGCTGGAGGACACGCTGTATATCTGCCCCGAGACCTGCCCCAAGGGGCTGGCCAACGGGCCGTGCGGCGGCACCCGCCTGGACCGTTGCGAGTTTGGCGATCGGGAATGCGTGCACAGCGCCAAGTACCGGCTGGCGGTGAGCGTGGGCAGGACCGAGGTGCTGCGTGAGCGGCTGATTCCCTGTGTGCAGGTGGAGAACCGGCAGCGCAGTTCGTGGCCGGTGTGGTTCGAAGCGGCCACCTCGAAATCGCCCTCCCGGCAGCCCGACGTCGCTGCGGAGTTCAACGAGTAATACGCCTATAGCCATGCGCATTGTCCGTCGGAAAAATCACTGACCGAGCAGCAAACGAAGTACTGGCATTCCTCGCCCGCTCCCGGCTCGAACCCTGCGTTTTACCCAAGGTATACTCCCGGCCCGTCGCGCCCAGAGTGGCGCGTAGCCTTCATGCGCAGGATGCCTTATGTCAGTTCAGCAACACGTTACCGCCGCCGATACCCTCCTCACCGCCACACCCGAGCCGCTCAGCCGCGCCCTTGAACAGGTGCGGCAGGCCGAGGCCAGCCTGCACCAGCGCCGGCGCCAGGTCACCCTGGCATTCATGGGCGTGCAAGCCGCCTACTGCGCCTATCTGATGCTCAAGTGGATCTGGCAGGGCCATTACATCGGCGGGCCGATCTATGCCGTGTTGCTCTGGTGCCTGTTGTGGCTGCTGTACTACCCGGTGTCGGTACTGTGGGACCCCCGCCAACGCGCGCTGGACAAGGCCTGGCGCACACTCGATGCGGCGCGCATGGAGCATGGCAAGGCATTCCTGGCCAGCCAGGCCCTGGGGCCATACCGCTGGGTGTGCCGCGGCGGGCGCATGCTGGCGGTGTTCCCCGACAGCCACGCGCTGTATGTGCTGGCCCCGGAAACCGGCGAGTGCCACGCACTGATGGATGCGCCACGGGTGGTCAAACAAGTGCGCGTGGACGAACAGGCTGTCACCCGCAGCACTACCAAGACCACCACCAAGCACGGCTGGCGCAACGTCTACGCGTTCAACAACCATTTCGGCATGATCGGCGGCGGCAAGTCCCGCTCCACTTCGACCACCACCCACGACACCGTGCGCACCTTCACCCTGCACGTGCAGTTGCAGAGCGCTGGCCAGCATCCCTACTGGCTTCAGCTGCCCTTTGCCGCCGACTGGCAAGAGGCGCGCAACTGGCAGTTGCTCATCGAGCAAGCGACCGGGCGCTGAGCGTGCCTATGCCGCCCCACCTGCCGGGGCGGCCTTGTGCCGCGCCTGATGGCATTGGCAGAGCGTCATGCCCGGCTGCCGCGCCAACACCACGATGACCGTCCGCCGGCGCAGCGATGATGAACCGCCGCTCAAAGGCCACGGCAGATCGATGCCGTTGAAACTTTTTAACAATCATTAGCAATGTTCATAAAGTTGGCCAACTGCCGCGATTGCTACGGTGCGCACCCATTCGAAGCTCCGCCACCTGGGCCTCCCGCCCCAAGCGGACGCACCTTGGAGACACCCTGCAGCCGAGCAGCCACTTTCGCGGCATGGTCGCATCTGTCGGGGTGATATAGAACGGCTACCTGAGCGTCGCGTATGAAGAGTATTGCTCCTGTAGGCTTTTCACTGCAGGGCAGAGCAAAAGCTCGGCATCGTGTGATCGCCCGCTGATTCATCTACGTCTCAAAAGAATGTATAAAGCGTCAGCGCCCTGCGACCCCGACGTCCGCACAAGGAAACCCCCTCCATGCTTCGGCTCACCCTGCCGGCCCTGCTCCTGGCTGTAGCCGGCTGTGCCACCAAGCCTCCCGCCAACCCCGAGAACCTCTGCGAGATCTTCCGCGAGAAGCCGAAGTGGCACGAGGCGGCGTTGAAGATGCAGGCGCGCTGGGGCGCCCCGGTGCAGGTGCCGATGGCGATGATGTACCAGGAGTCCTCGTTCAAGCACGACGCCCTGCCGCCGCGCTATTACTTCCTCGGCTTCATCCCCTGGGGCCGGGTCAGCACCGCCTACGGCTACGCCCAGGCCAAGGACGAGACCTGGGCCGACTACAAGCGCGAAGCCGGCGGCTGGGGCGCCGCCCGCGACGACTTCGCCGACGCCCTCGACTTCATGGGCTGGTACATGCAGAAGAGCCAGCGAGTGAATGGCGTGTCCAAGTGGGACGCCTATGGCCAGTACCTGAATTACCACGAAGGCTGGGGCGGCTACCGCAACCGCAGCTACGACGCCAAGCCGTGGCTGAAGAACGTGTCGCAGAAGGTGCAGGCGCGGGCGTCGGTGTTTGGCGCGCAGTATCGGAGTTGCGAGCAGGAACTGGCTCGGGGCGGGTGGTTCTGGTAGGCGCTGATTCGGGGGTGATGAAGCACCGGGCAAGCGATGCGTTGCCGACCGGGCACGCTCTTGCAAGAGGCGATGGTTCAAGTGAAGTCTGCTCAGGACACACCCCGCAATAGGGCCGCAAAGCGGCCCCGATGATGCGCAGCATCAGCCTGTAGAAACACCCTCTTCTTTCATCACCTCCAGCTTGCCGAACTGCTCGCTGGCCAAGCGGCTGATGATCCGGATCGCCTGGTGTATGCCCGCCGTGTTGCGGAAGCTCAGTTGCGGGTTGTGCTCGCACTCGAGCACCTCGTCATGCTGGACCAGCGCCTCGCCTAGCAGTTCGAGGGTCCAGACGTAGCTTTGCAGGGTAGACATGCGGTCACGGTCAGTCATGGGGCACCTCGCGGTTGGCGCGTTCGGCGAGGGATTGGCTGTCGATCGGGTAGAAGGTTGGGGATGGGGTGGCCGCAGGGGTTGAGCGGCGGAGAGCGGATGCGAGGATCCTGTACAGACGTGTGATGGTCATGCATGAGACTCCAAGTTAGGTTGGAACCACCACGCACTGTCGCCAAACAATGGGTGGCAGCTGTACGCAGGTTGGCGAACCGGGAACTTGGAACCCGGCAGACCCGAAGGTCTCCCGCGCACAGCCGCCATGGCACGAGGCTGCGGGCACAAAAAAAGCGCCTGCAATCGTGTGGGGCGCTGCTGCGCCAAGTTTATCCGGGTCGCCAAACCCGGTCGCGGAATTTGCCGCGACTGGTAGGGAATTTATTCCTTGGGGGCTTCTAGTGCAAGGTTCTTGGGGATGGGAAATGGCAATGGAAAGCGTAGGAAATGGCTTGCACGGAGGGACTGGGTGGCAACAGTACGTGGGTTGGCCGACCGGGACGAAAGGAACCGGCACACCGGAGGTGTCCCACGTGCTGTCTCCATGATGGAAACGTGCCCGATATGGACAGCCCTACGTGTGGAGAAGGTGGCAGCTGTACGCAGATTGGCGAACCGAGGAAAAGATAACCCGGCAGACCAGATGGTCTCCCGCGTACAGCAGCCATGTCACAGCAGACGCGTGCAGGTTAGCTGCAACTGGAACTAATGAGGCCTGCTGAGATACCTAGACACAAACGTCCGCGCTGCAAGGACGGCGGTAACTTCTAGGTGCTGGTGCGGAGACAGGAGTCGCATCAATACTTAACCGATTGAATTTAATGGGTATTATCCTTCAGGTTACAGTTCTCTATCTCGTGGTTTGAGGACCACCGTAAAAAAGTCCTGACAGAATGATGGAAGGCGCTGAGGCGGGCATGGTTTGCCCCTAAATTTAGCCCCCCCAACTTCCCCTTCACACCGGAATCCTGCGATCACCGGACTGGCAAAAAGCCAGCAATTGTCTAGGCTTTTCGGAGACGAAGCCACAATGCGCTTCGTCCGGTTTGACCCCCAAGGTCATACCGGGCTGCATTCTAACTGCGATCGGTTGTGGGTCTGCTAACCCTTTCCTCAAACGAATCAGCGACAATGCATCGCTGCTTCTCATGGACGCGAGAGATGATCGAGTCTATTACGCTCAAGAAGATTGCAACTTATCACCCAGACACCCCGGAAATTTTGGCGTCACTCAAGCCAGTTAATGTCATCTATGGCGCTAACGGAGCGGGTAAAACGACGCTCAGTCGCCTCATTGCAAACCCCGGAATTTCGCCAGACTGTGCAGTGATTTGGAAGAACAGTAACTCCATCCCAACACTGGTCTACAATAGCGATTTTATAGCAGACAATTACAGTGATTCCAAAGATCTTAAGGGCGTATTTACCTTGGGCAAGGCTGAACAAGCCCAACTAGATCGTCTGGAGACACTAAAGGCTGGGCGTAAACGTTGTGAGCAGTTACGAGACAGCGCCATTGTTCAACTCAGTGGTCCAGATGGAAACGGTGGCAAGCTTGCCGATTTGAAAACTCTAGATGCAAGACTAGTTGGACACTGCTGGGAGCAAAAAACAAAGTATGACGATATCTTCGAGGTGGCATTCAAGGGCTCTAGAAACAGTAAAGACAGCTTCAGAGCCAGAGTCCTGCAGGAGCATCTCAACAACAAGTCCAAGCTAGTTGACCTTGAAAACCTAAAGAAAAGAGCGCTTGTTCTCTATGGTCGCCCACCTGTCGCGCTGGATTTTGTCCCACCACTCGATCTGTCGCAGCTAATCTCACTTGCATCGAACCCTATACTCGAAAAGAAAATTATCGGCAAAAGTGATGTTGACGTGGCTGCGCTTATCGAGAGATTAGGAAATAGTGATTGGGTACGTCAGGGTATCAAATACCTGAAGCATACGGATGAGCAATGCCCATTCTGCCAGCAAGGCACTCCGCACGACTTTGAAAAAAATCTTGTTGAATATTTCAACGAGACGTTTGAAGCAGACATTAAAACACTGAATGATTTCAAGGAGCAGTATTCCTCCAAGATCGAAGAGTTAGCAACTCGAGCACAAAAACTGTTAGAGGGTGATTACGAGCACTTGGACAAAGAAACTCTATCTCTTGACTTGAAGGCTCTTGAAGCGTTTCTACAAGTTAACAAGGAGCGTATAGCCAGCAAGACGACCGCACCTAGTACTGAAATTCGACTGGAAAGCATTGTCGAGCTAGACGAAAAAATCCAGAGATTGATTGCGGGAGCAAACATAAAAAACGCGGAACAAAATAAACTTGTTGCAGACTTTTCTACTGAACAAGCTAGATTAACCTCGGACGTATGGAAGTACCTGCTTGAAGTTGAGCTAAAGACATCGCTATCAGAATATACAACTGACAAAGCCAAGTTAGATGGCGCGATTAGTGGGTTATCACGCTCACTGGAACGAGCCAAGCAAGATATAACTCAGGCGGACGTGGACATCGCAGCCATTGAGTCCGAGCTTACCAGTGTGCGACCGACGGTAATAGCGATTAATACGTTACTCAAAGACTTTGGATTCCGTAGCTTTTCTATTGAGGTTGCAGAAGGTGATAACTCTTACAAGCTGATCCGGTCGAATGGTGCGGATGCGCGCAAAACCTTAAGTGAGGGGGAGAAAACATTTGTCACCTTTTTGTATTTCTACCACTTACTGAAAGGTAGCACGACGACTTCGGGATTGACAAACGAGCGCATCGTGGTGATTGATGACCCTGTATCCAGTTTGGATAGTGACGTACTGTTCATAGTTGGGAGTATGATAAAGCAGCTCTTCCGGGATGTTCGAGACACGGGTTCAAGCATCAGGCAGATTTTTGTCCTCACACATAACGTACACTTTCATAAAGAAATCACGTTTGATCCGCAGCGTAGTGCTGACAATGCAATGGCTCATGAAAGCTTCTGGGTCATTCGTAAGCCCGATGACTTTACGAAGATCGAACGCCATGAACAGAATCCGATAAAGACGTCCTATCAACTTCTTTGGAGCGAGCTTCGTAGAAAGCCACTTCCCACGCTGACACTACAAAATACGCTTCGGAGGATTCTTGAGAACTATTTCAAAATTCTTGGGGGAATCGATACAAACGTGTTGTTGGGTAAATTCGAGGGTTTAGAAAAAATACAATGCCAATCTCTGATTAGCTGGGTGAACGACGGATCGCACTTCACCCAGGATGATTTGTATCTGGCAATCGGGGAACGCACCGCAGCCAGTTACATGATTATCTTCTACAAAATATTCAAAACTGCAGGTCATATGGCGCATTACAAGATGATGATGGGCCGGGATTTCGTAGACCTCGCCCCGGATGAGCTAGTATTAGCAGCGGACGATGCCAAAACTGCTGAAGCTCAAGCCAACCCCGTAGAAACCAACGTCGACGCGGCAAAAACCGAAACCGCAAATCAGGCACAGCCCACAAAAGAGGCGGATGAAAAACCTCTGGAGGTTGGGAAACCAGCACCGCTAACTGAATCTGGATTTGTGCTATCGCCCCCTCTCGCTGCAGCCCCGGATATCCCGGGTTTACACCCCACGGTAAAGCCTGTTAAATCCGTAAAGCCTCGCTCAACTGCACCCCCCTTAACGCAACCCGGGCCACTTCCTCCTGACCATGACGAAGACCTAGACGATTTACCGTTCTGACGTTTTTCCGAGCTCCAATGCGCAAGGTAGCGCACTGGAGCACTCAGGCCGGGGAAGAATCGGATCCGCAACTGCCCAATCACCCATAGTTTAGGTTCACTCTCGCCAATGCTGTTTCAGAGCTGGACATTCAGTGCGCTGCTGATCAAAGTATACGAAGCTTGTAATCATTGCGTCGCCGCAGTTTCTGAGCCTAGAGCCACAGCATCTCTCCGATTGCGTCATGCTACGAGGCCAAACTTATGACACCCGGGAATGTCCGTACTAGATCCATTACAGGCCGGGCCTTGAGAGGATTGGTAGCATCGCGTTGCCTAGAAATTCCCGCTATGTCCGGCAGCGTTAGCTGTTTCGCTGGGGTGCGGGACCTCGTTTCTCAGTCACCTAATTTCTCGGTATCTTGAGATAGCGTTTTTCTCATATCATCGGCCAGGAACAAGGCTGCTTTCGCAAAGTTCTCCAGTCGATCGATTCGATCCAGCATAGCTTGTTGTTGGACCTGCTCTTGGCTCTTCAGCAGACTTCCTGCAACGAATCTTGAGACCCGCAATTCCACGGTTGCTTCCAAGCCGCCCTTGACGACCTCTTCTAGCCATGGGTTGACTACATTGACTGACCGTTCGGCGGCAACGCTGAGTGCGTAACGGATCAGTTCCCTAGCTGCCTGGTCAATTCCAATCGCAAACTCGAAGAGCTCCTTCTCGTCCTCTGAAGCACCTTCAAGCTCTTCGCTGGTAGGCGGACGCGCGAAAAACCTGAATTCATCTGCCTCATTCACACCTAAAGAATTGAGGGTGCGCAGCAGCGGGTCTAACTCCCTCAGCGGTCGCATGTACGGAGGCAATGTGTAACGGTGCGCCCAGAGTTTCAGGATGACATCCACGCACGCCGCCACCGCTGAATCTCGTACAGTTTCGGACGCATCCTCAGCAGCGGAAATTTTCTCGGCTACTAGGTGCGCCATCCATTGGGCAGTGACATCATCGCCGAGCATCAAGCCGGCAACGATCCGCTTGCCGAGCTCGATTACAGCCTTAGAGCGATCTAGTGATTCCATCATGTCCGATCAAATAGTAGCGGTTGTAGGGGTAGTAATAGAAGGAGTAGTCATCGTTGTCAGTCTTGTCTTTCGGTGGTTTGCGGCGGACCTTGACGCAGACGACCAGAGATGTGTTCGGGTGTCCATTCAACAGTGCGCGAATGAACTTGTCGTCGGCGCTGAGCCGAGTGCCGTTCAGGACATCGCGCTCCTCGCCGTAGCCCGTGCTGCGCGACCACGATTCGCTTCTCGCCCTGCCACCGTCTGGTAGCGTCCACGATCGCGCCTCTGGATCCATCATCGGATTCAGGGCACTGAGGATTTCTTGACAAGGCTGCGGGCCCGGGTTGTCCACCCTGCCAGCCCATGGGTCATATTCATCAAGGCTCATCGAGTCGCTTCCCGACTTCACCCAGCCGAGTAGCCTCAGCTCTAGATCATCAACATCCTCCCGGTTATCGTTGTGATCCGCGTCTGGAAGGTAAATCTCTCCTGGGCTAGGGCTCGTCTGCATTGCGGCTAGGAGGGCATCCGCATGGCAAGAAGGAACGAGTACAGACCTTACCGACACCGTTTCACCGTTGGCCGCATCGGTGGTCGTCCAATGGCCCCAGAGAACCGTCATGCCGTCGTCTGTTGTCAGTTGGTCATCCAGGTACTGTTTATCAACTTGCCAACACCATGAGGTATCAGACCGATCGCCACCCGACGAGGCGACGTTCAATATCTCGGGATCGCGCCGGTCTGCAAGCCACCGATCATCACCGCGAGTGAGCAACTGTCCTCTCAACCAATCGTCGAACGGATCTTTTTCCTCATCAGCGCGACGGCGTACCGGCTTTGTCTCCAAGAGCTGGCCAGCGACGAACATCATAGCGTGATAGGACTGATAGACGACGCAATCCTCTACTCTGGGCATACTTCCATGCGAGTGGCTTGTCTCTCTCCCTCGGAAGAGCCCACGCTCATAACGTTGATCATCGACGCGACGGCGAGGCCCTAGCGACATGCGACCACGCAAGACTGCTCGTGCTTTTTGTTCGATCGACTGCTGACACAAACCGAAGACGCGGCCCAACGGTGCGAACCAATAGGGGCCGATGTCGATGCCGAAGAAGTACCTCTCGTCGCCGTCCACAACTTCGTTATCCGACGCATTGTCATCAACGATATCGTACTCGCGATGGCCGTAGACGTCCCTGGGTAGCGCAGCGCAGTTTGCGCCGTTCGCGATGGCGAGCAAATCCGATGACAACGTATGGACTTCATGTAGGCGTCTCAAGGCATCCGAGGCGAAGTGCCGAATAACAACGTGCGGCTCCCTTACGCAAGAATCAAGGAACGCTAGAAAAGGAGCAACGGCATGAGGCACGTCCATGGCGCCCCGTGCCAGCGCAATACAGAGCCATTGGCGGGCATGCCACTCATAAAAATCCAAGCCGCGATCGACAAATGGCTGCGGGTCAGTTCCCGATGCGCGAGTGGCCAGCGCGGACAACAAAGACCTCCAGTCGAGTTCAAGACAGTTACGGACGCAGTGGGCGTGTTCCCAGCGTTCTGCAGTGGACGGGCGCGCCAGACCCGCCCATAAGTAGCCGGCCAAGGCTTCCTCGCAAGAGGATGACGGTACGAGGGAGTCGTTCCACGGGCCATCGCCATCTTTGCTCTCAAGAATCTCTTCGAGCAGGTCTAAGCCGAAGTTCAACACCTCATCGGCCTCGTCGCTGGTCAGGTGTCGCGAGAGTGGCTCCACCAGATGGAACAAGTCGTTCGCATCAAGTGCGTCGAGCTGCGACAGGTATCCCTTGATCCGAGCTGACGCTACGTCCTTCTCCGCGATGATGCCTTCTGCGTAGAGACCATCAAATGGGCCTCTATTGCCCCAACCGCGGCGCCCCACGCGGTTGGGTTCGCTTGCAGCCAGCAAAAGGGTCGCCTTTCTTAGTTCGTTGCGGACGGACAGGAGCCTCTTGCTCGCATCGGGGAGGTGCCTGATGACGCCCATGAAGCTGAACACACTGAACTCATCGACCAACTGGAGAGCACGGAGGTATCCGTCGAACTCCGACAGTTTCGCGCGCCGACAGCCTTGCTCATAGAACTCGCTAGCGTACGAACGACCATTATTCCTCTTGAGCGATCGCCGTGCTGCGACAACCGCAGTTGGGTCGCAGAGATCAACGCCGTTGAAGATGGCATCCCAATCGGGCTCCTCCACCTCTTTACGAGGACCCGACCGGGACGTGCGAGCAACAGTCACCGACTCACCGGCCTCTTTGGGCACAGATGCCTGAAGCAGCCTCTCCAAATCTGGAAGCGACATCGCCACGGAGTCGGCCAGAACTTTGAGTTTGCGCCAGGTGGGCGTTTCGTGGGTCTGGATGCGGAGGAATCGGAAGGCGATCTGCAGGATTGATCTTTTCCGATTGTTGTCGGATTCCGCATCAATGGCCGCTTTGATGTCGCTAGCGCGCTTCCATCCCGCCTCGGTACCACTCAAGGCCACCGCTGCCTTTTTTGGAAGGAGTCCTCGGTCGATCAGACTGTAGATTGCGACGGGAAATAGGTCGCCAGCAACGCCGAACTCTCGATCCCGCCAACGGCTAAGAATTGCGAGACTGGATGAAGGACAAAGGCCGACCAAGCCCTCAACCAACCGGTCCCAGTCCATATATTTGTCTCGGGCCATGTGCTCGTAGCTGAGCTCGGCAATACGTGACAGCCGATAGGCGGTCCTAGGTCTGGCCTGACCCGGGCGATGCGCGGCGTCCGAGAGATCTAAGAACGTTGTCCATCGAGAGAGGTGTTCCTCTCCGATCTTACTGGCGATGTCGATCGCCTTGTCGAAATAAGCAGCCGCTTCCGACTTGCTCACGCAAAAGATGGCGCGCGCTAGCTCCTGAAGATCGTCAACCTGTGCCTCCGCATCGCTGCGCGACGCGATGATCTGATCGAACGCCTTAGAGCTGAGCTGCAGTGAGAGTTCGCCCATCCCTGCTGTTCGCGCGGCGATGTGGCACATCCTCGTGAGAGTGCTCGAGTAGACTCGGTCATTAGTGTCGACCCACTTCAGTAGCGCGTCGACCTGAGCGGGCTCAATGGAGCCCGCATCGCGAAGGATCTGTACCCATTCGATGGCAACAGCCCTCTCCCAATTGAAGTTCCGCTGATAGTCACGTGACGAAGCAGATTTCGTATGTCCCAGCGCAAGCTCGACTTCGTGATCAAGGTTGGGAGCTTGGCGACCGCAGGCGATATCAGCGGCCAAGACGAACCAAGGCAGAAGGCCCCCTGTCACTTGCTGCAACTGTGACGCTTGTCGGCTCTTTACGGCAGATCCCTTCGTCTCAAGTTCAAGGCGGATATCCTTGGGCGCCAGATCAATCAACTCAATCTGTTTTCCGCGTAGCGCGGCTTCCAAAGCGTAGGCCCGAATGAAGCCTGCTCGCTCGTCATCGAAGTCATGGAGTTGGTGAGGCGGATCTTCTGGCAAATACCGGCGCAACGTCTCCGCCCAAGTCGCATCGTCGCGCGGGAGGCATCTAAGCGCCAGCTTGATTGCAGACCGAACTCCGTCCAGTACGCTGCTCCCAGACCTCCACGAGAAATGCTCCTCGGGTAACTTGACCTTAGGGTCGACCAAGATGCCCATCAGATGGCGCAGCGGCTCCGCTGGCAACAGATGTGCAACCCGGACCGCTTCGGTTGCTAGGCCCAGCAGCATCCAGGCATCTCCCTCAGCGTGCTCGGCGAGTTCATCCATTCGCTTAAAGTCGCCAACGTCCGCAAGTCGAGCGGCCACGCACTTCGTGGCTCTCAGTACGGTGGATTTGAGATTCCATGCTTTCAGAAATTGCGCGGACTCAGCAGGGCCCCGCAGTCTTAGGACTCCGATAGCAAGCTCGGCAATATCGGCGTCGTCGATCTTGTCCTCTTTGCGGCGTTTGGGTGGCAGCTTGCTCCAAGCGATCAAAGACTCCCATGCCATGCGCAACCTACTTCTCGCCTCAGGGATGAGGTCATCGTTTCCGGCAAGCAGCACCGCCTCATACGCGTGATGCGAGCCAAAGAATCCACCGCCGAACGTGCGCCTGGAAACCATTTCTTCGATGCGATCTGAAGCAAGTAGAATGCTGGCAATGTCAGTATTCTGCTGGATGAGCGTGTTCTGGCGAGCCTCACCAGCTACCTCACCGCCGACCTTCAGCGCCAGCTTAGCAGCGGCAACATGCCGCCCATGCTGCAAGCATGCTCTGAGCGCGAACATCAGTCGTTGCAGCTCGACGTCTCGTCGTTCCAGCGGGTTAAGCTCTGGCAAGCTCTCATTCGAAAGCGCCAGCGCAATCAGCTCGTCCATACGACCGGCAGACAGTAGCAACTGCGGCAGCGCCGCTGCCACATATGAACTGGTTACCGAAAGTGGCTTGAGCTTCGTAAGAAACACATCAAGCGAAGCCGCATCGGGCTTGAACGTCTCGTTGAACCAGGTCTCTGCAGGCTCGTCCATGAAGTGCAGACCTGAGTCCTTGACGAACAGCGGTCGCCCAAACTCAGTGGCAAACGTACGAACGGCGCTCTCTGGGACGCCGGCGATCTGCGCCAAGATAGAAATGGGTACCAAGGGCCGGAGCACCGCTAGGCCCTTGCAGATGAGGTCTATCTGATTCGCTTCTGTCGGCCCCCACTCGGCTTTCAGCCTGTCAATAGCTTTGGTCAGCAGGCCTCCGATCGCGTGCTGGACAGTTGTGGGGGTTGGTCCTAGGGTCCTCAGCATGTCGCCGATGGATGGTTTTCCCTCCATCGCCAGTGCTTGAACGCGCGGGTTATCGCTACTGAGAAAGGCGAATTCTGCAGCCTCCCCGTCCGTCGCCTCGGGATAGGTCAGTCGCAGGTGTGTGGCAGTCTCAGCCTTGGTGAACGACTCCAGTTTAATAATGATGGTGTTAAGCGGAGCACCTAGGTGGCTCAGCCGGTGTGATCGGCATGTGAATACCAACCGCACCCCGCCGGGCATGTCCGTATTGATCAAGTCCTGGACAAAGGCACGCTCACCGATCTCTTGTGCAGCCATGCATGCGTTATCGGCCGCGTCGACGATGATGCAAAGGCTCGCCTGAGGCTTGCGGGCTTTAAGAAGATCAATGGCTTGCTTGAGCCGAGATACGAAGGCCCGCATGAACTGCTTGGGGTCGGTGCCGCCGGACGGAATCAATGGCAGGCAAAGCTGCAGTCCTGATAGCTCGTTCGCGATCTGGACGAGAGCATCGCGGTATCGATGGCGATACTTCAAGGCTTGGCGATAAGTGCCGTCGCCGAAGCAGTCGTACAGAACCGCCACTGACCCAGCAGGCATGGCACGAGCCAGGTGAGCAGAAAGAGTCGACTTGCCGACACCACCGTCTGCATGGATGACTACGGGGCGTTCTGCAGTGAGAATCTTGGCCAGGATTTCTTCCTGTTGCGCTCGAGGAAGCACCTGCTTCGGTTCCGAGATCAACAAGGGCGCCGGCAGAAGATCGATTTCGGTCACCTGCAGTGCGCGGAGTACGTCGTAGAGCCGGACCGAACGATCCTTCGCTCCCTCATCGGTTGCCCGGCGGGTGACCAGCTCCTTCAGTTGGAGCGCGGCCTCGGTGTCCGGTCCGGACAGGTACGAGCTCAGGTCTCGACTCAGGAGGTTGCGCTGTTCCCATAGATCCGGTTCACCAGCTTCAACCGAGAACGCGGAGAAGAAGCTCTGTACGTTGCTGCCAGCCGACGCCGCGTAACGTTTCAGCAACTCGTCTATTTCAAGGTGCCGCGGCGCTTTCAAACCCGCCGCGATATCGACTAGTGCCTCAAGAACAGTTCCGTCCATGGGTCTGTTTGTCAGAAAAATGAACCGAACCTTCTTCGCCAAGGCGTCCAAGCCAAGCGACGCCTCCAACTCCTTGAAACGTCCCGCAAAACCCTCGATGGTCCCTTTGAGGCCGCTTACCGTCCAAGGAACGTGCGCTTGCCTGGACGAGTGTTTGAGCTGCACATAGCGGATGGACTTTGCCGCTATGACATCTTCGCTACCGTAGTAAAGGCCGACGTCGATGACCTCGTCGCCGACAATTGTGGAGGCAACCCCCTCGTCCAGTGACGCCCCTTCGATCGCCACCGCCACCAGGTCACCCGCCACGGCAAGCAACCCGAGGCATTGCCGGGCGGCCCATTGATAATGGAACTGGTCGCCACTTCTAGAGGGACCTACAGAACCTTGCTTCGCCATATTTTCTGCACTCCCTGCATCAACCTTTCAACAGAGTTTACAGGACCGAGATATCCTTGGCGGACATGCCTACGGCCAGTTCCTACCTTCAAAGGCTGCGGAACCGCTTTTGGGCGTCGAGGTTAGCAAGCAATGAAACAGGAAGCGGCGCTGGATCACCGTCAAAGCAACTCAATACGAATGGATACGCCTGAATCAAGCGCAGCTTTATCTCGCATGCCGGGAGGTGCAAACCTAGTTGCGAACGAACGATGCAAACTGACCCAGCACCAACGCCAGAATGCGTACCAGCGGCGCATACCTGGCTGCGTACTTCTACGGACCTCACGTGCGCGGGTCCTGATACGGTTGAGCGAATGATTGAAGGATTGCCCTCAGTACCCTTGGCAGACGCTGCGATCTGGTGTGATCTCGCCTGCATAGTGCTTTTGAGCACACACCGCCACATCCACACCATATGGCAGCGGAAGGTGAACCACCTCGCCATAGGCCACCTCGATCGTCTTCGAGATCACCTCATGACCCTGCAATGCCTGAACATCAGGCGGGATTTCCTGCTTGTATGTATGGCCATTGGCGTTGAGTGAGTAGCTGCGCCCCACTTTGTAGGTGATGTCCAGGGAAATTGTTGCGCCAGTTGTGGACGAGGAAATTACTTGTGCAGCGCCGTTGACTACTCCAATGCCCAGGGCACAGGCTGTTTGCGACTGGTTGCACTCACGAAGGCTCATAGGCGGATAGCTGAGCTTTGTGGGCTCACTGGACGACTCTTTGATATCCAGCCGGCCTCCCACCCCGTGAGCATGCTTACCAAACAAGTCAGGACCATATGCTGAGACGGTGACGACAGCCGAATCTCTCGGGATAGATTTTCCACCTGCGCAACCCGCAACAAATGCTAACGCCAGCAAAGCGCTACAACGAATAACTACCGGCATGAAGCATGCTTCCTCTTTGATGAGCGCGTCGACCTTCGACACCAGACCACACCATACCGGGTATGCAGACGGGATTCATTCAAACTTGACGCAGTTTGGGTCTGACCAGACGTTGGCAATGTCGACATCGGAGCGGCACCGCAGCGAGATGGAGGGGGTACCAGCTCGCACGTCATCTGCATTGTGCAATCAGCATCACAGCTAACCACATGGACTACCCTCGGTTCCTTTCCAAAGAAAAGCCCGACTTTTAGCCGGGCTTCGTGTAACGCATTTTTGATCACACGCTGTTTTCTTGGGCTGCAACCATGATCTCGTTCTGTCGCTTAGTAGCCTCAATCAGGACGGTTGTGTAAACGCGCTTCTTCTCGTCAGCTTTCGCATTGCGAATGAACTCAGCGAAGGGGCTTTTGACCTTCTCAGAGCGCGACTTGAACGGATTCACGGATACCTCCTCCCCCAGCGTAGCGACCAGCCACTCGCAGGCAAAACACCTTGCCCGACCTAAAAAGCAAAAAACCGCCCGAAGGCGGTTCATCAGCCCGATAGGTTAACTAAACACTATCGACAATTCTGGTGCGGAGTCAGGAATCGTACCAACACGAAAGGATCTGAATTTAATGGGTATTATTCGTCAGGGTACAACCCTTTATCTCTAAAATTATCCTCAGCCTATTTCAAGCTCCCGACCACTGAGAAAAAGCCATGACAGGATGATGGAAGGCGCTGAAGCGTTCTGCTATCCATTCGCCAAAGCCAGGCTCAGGCTCTTCTGGGGGATGGCAGCTATCGACCCTAGGCAGCCGTTCGAGGATGGCAGCAAACGGCCAGAAGCGGTCATTCGATCTGTAGAGCTATCCTCTGCAGCCACCCCATTAACTGTCAGCACACCGGCGCAGTTTGACTCTTTTGCGAATCGTCCATTGAAAGTCAAACGAAGCGACACACGTTGTCGCACCCACTTGGCAATCTAGCGCCATTCGACAGTTGTAGGATATCGCTATGCCCGTCTCCCCGCGTCCGTTCACCCTCGTCTGTGCGTGCTGCTCTTGGAAGGAAACCGTTCTGCCTCACAGCGATTTGGCAACCGGCAAAGACACACTCATCAGTTGCCCTGCGTGTCTCACCCCTTCGCTTGAGCGGCGAGAGGCGAGCCGTCATGAAATTATCAGAACCCGTCTCGAACGATTCCTCAGTCTCAACGAGTGACGCCTCAATGTCGCAACACAATTTGTCGCTCCACCCTGAAAAATGATCAACCAGTCTAGGAGAACTCGATTATGAAAAACCTTTTTGCTGCCATCGGATTTTGTGTGGTGTTGAAGAAGGGCTATGAATTGTACCGCGAGCACAGCGAGCTCAAACGCGACAGGAAACAGCACCAATCTTCTGCTTCCTGAGCCAAAGCACTGAGTGGCGGGGACCTCAAGTTTCCTGAGTCACCGCCGAAAGACGTTGATGACGTGAGCTATACAATAGATGGCATAGAGCCATCTAAGTGAGTAACATCGACGGCAAATTGCTGTCCATCAGATGAGCTGCCGAACAAGGGAGTTACCATGTCCCAAGCGAAGGATACGCTGCTTAGGTTATTTGCATTGCTGCGCTTGATTCCCACAGAGCCACAGCGTATCGCAACACCTACTCTCCTCGAAAAGCTTCGCGAAAAAGGCTTTTCCGTGACGCTGCGCTCGATTCAGCGCGATTTGAACCGGTTGTCGATTCCTTTCTCATTACAGTGCAACGACAGCGAGATCCCGTTCCGCTGGAGCTTCACTCGGGATGCGCCACTGAAACTGGAAGACATGGATACCTCCACGGCGCTGGCGTTGTATCTGTCGGAAAGCCATTTGAGCACCCTGTTGCCTCAGACCGTGTTGGACCAACTCGGGCCACAGTTTCGCCGGGCTCGCAATTTCCTCGGTGATCTAGGCCACAACGGATTGGCCGACTGGGCACGTCGGGTTCGCGCCATTCCCAATGGCAAGACCCTGCTGCCTGCGCCGATTGATCCCGACGTTTGGGGGCAAGTGTCCGCCGTCTTGCTGGAGCGCCGGCAACTGGAAGTTTCCTATCAGAGTCGAAGCAAGGGCGAAGTCAAACAATTGCGCCTGCATCCAGCGGGGCTTGTTTCGCGGCACGCCACCAGCTACTTGCTGGCGTCCGTGGATGGATATGGAGACATACGCCAGTTTGCCCTGCATCGGATCCAGTATGTACGTGTACTCGAAGAGCCCGCGGTGCTGCATGCCAATTTCGATGTCAACGATTACATCGCCAGCGGCATATTCAGCCATCGCCAAGCCGACACCCACGTGGAGCTGGTCGCTGATGTTCATCCGCAGATTGCCTTCCTGCTTGGCGAGACCCCGCTGAGTCACGAGCAAACCTTGAGCGATATTCCCTCCCATACCTGGAAGCGTCTGCGCGCCCAAGTTCCGCTGGATCGTGAAACGCTGTGGTGGATCTTTGGCCTGAACGACAACATCCGAGTGCATGGGCCGCAGGTCTGGGTCGATGAAATCAGTGCCAGAGTGCGCAGTATGCAGAGCCTCTACACCTGAACTGATCACGCGACCTGAACTGTCGCACGCCCGTGAGAGACTGCGGCCGCTCAACCGCTTATGGATTACGATACATCCGGTGCTTATGGCACCGGGCGATAGGGACTGAATTTGATGACACGCCCCTCCGCTATGACCCTTGAGTCCCGAAAAGCCGGGAGGCTGGTGCCTGCTGGCACCGCCACCTTCGATGTATTGGTGTTGGCCACGATAAGTGCAGGCAAGACGTCTTTGATCAATGCGCTGATAGGCCAGGAATTGCTGCACACCGCCAATGAAGCCACCACAGCCTGCATAACCCGTGTCGAACATCGCCAAGGCGCCAAGCGGTTCAGTGGTGCCTGCTATTCCTACAATGACACCGAACTGGCCACCCAGCGTTCGCTATCAGTTGGGCTACTCCGCGACTGGAACGCCAATGTCGAGGTCAAACGCATCAACCTGGCAGGCACCTTCAAAGTGGTACCGCGTCCCGCAGCAGGGCTCGTGTTCCACGACACCCCGGGGCCGAATAACAGTCAGGACGCAAACCACGCCAGATTGATGCTGGAGGCTTTGCGCACCGTGTCGTTCAAGGCTCTTTGCTATGTACTGAACGCCAGTCAGCTGGGGGCCCTGGACGACCGATTACTGCTCGAACAATTGCGCGAAGAACTCGCCGGCAAGCCTGAGCAGCCTATCTATTTCATCCTGAACAAAGTTGACTTACTCGATCCTGAAAAGGGTGAAGACATTGAAGGATATGTGCGCAACGCCCAACGCTATTTAAGCAGTGTCGGTTTTGAACAGCCGATCATCATTCCGACCATGGCCAGTGCAGCGCTCTACGCCCGCAAAGCCCTGACCGCCGAAGTGCTGACTCGTACGCAGCGTTCAAAACTGCGCCAAGCCCTCGATGAACTGGATGCGAACAAACGTGCCTTGCTCAATGCAACCGTCGCACCGGACCTGATCAAACACCGAGTCTTCAAAGCACTCGACAACCTGGAACGCAAGCAGCAGGCCAAGGCATTCGATACCCGGGCCTACGAAAAAAACCAATTGCGTCAGTTAATCACCATCAGCGGGCTTAAAACTGTTGAAGCCCTTATCAATCATCAACGCCGATTAGATGAACAACCATGAATCGTATTGAAATCATCCATAATCCATTTATCGTTGAGACTCAGTTCCTGATCAGTGGTCAGCCGCCGGCCGAAGGCTGCAAACTGTCAAGCTACAAGGAGTCGCGACTGCAAATATGGGTCGAGAAGCTGTTTGATGAATTGAGCCAGTTGTTCAATGGTGACAATCGCTTTGACGTTACTTTTACAGGCGTTGAATCGGACTATCTCGATGTGGTTGAGGCGGCGAAAGTCGCGACAGACAACGGCATGCAGATCGCATTGCGTTGGATTGAAAGCGTCCCGACGGAAATCCGTCTGGAAAAAATTCGTGACCTGATGAATGAAGCAAGACAACATCCGCAGTTCGAGCATTTCATGACCGGGAATGATGAAGTTCGCAAGTACTTTGAAGAGGCTTTCAACAGGGATTTCGATGTGTATGTCGTTGCCACCATGTCGTCGGGTAAGTCGACACTGATCAACGCTATGCTCGGACGCGACTTGTTGCCGGCGGCAAACGAGGCCACCACGGCGACCATCGCGAAAATTACAGACAACACCTCTATGGGCAAAAAGTTCTCAGCCAGGCGTGTACTCAAGAACGAGCAAGTTGCTGATGCCAGCGATGACGCGACGCTTGACATGATTAAAGTCTGGAACAATCAACCCGATACCGTACGAATCGATCTGGAAGGCAACATTCTGGCCATCCAGGAGCGTGAAAATGTGCGTTTGGTATTGACCGACACGCCGGGGCCTAACAACAGCCAGGATCAAGGTCATGAACAGACCACAATGGGGTTCATCCAGGATTCAAAGCGTAATCCGTTAATTCTGTATGTTTTGAACGCCGGTCAATTGCGCACCAATGATGACAAGCGCTTGCTGCGGCTGGTAGCCGACGCCATGAGTAAAGGCGGAAAACAAAGTAAGGATCGCTTCATATTTGTCATCAACAAAGTGGACGACTACGACCCGGAAAAAGAAGATCTGCCTGGCATGATGAAACGTGTCAGTGACTATTTGGTCGAGAACGGCATTCCATCCCCCCAAGTTTATCCAATCTCTGCCGAACTCACCCGGTTGATTCGCAAACCTCAGGACTTGCACACCAGCAAGGAGCGCAGTCGATACAAGGCCATGGCTGATTTTTTCAGCGAGTCACCGTGCATGGATCTTTTGCAATACATGCCGATTACTTCTCGCGTCCAGCGAGCGTTGGATGCCAAGAGCATTACTCCGTTGCTCAAAAGTAGTGGGCTGCCAGCCGTCGAAACGATGATTGATGAGTACATCGATAAGTACAATTTTCCGCACCGTCTGAAACGTGCTTATGATGCCATGTCCAAAGCCATCGAAGTGGGCCTCAATGAAGCTGAATTGATTGAGCAGTTGGATCAGGATGAGCGAATGCTTGACCACCTCAATGAAGAAATCCAAGCGCTGGAGTACCGCCAGGCTAAGGGGTTTGATACCCTTGCCTATAAAGAAAGAATCGCAGACGACGGTAAAGTCCTACCAGCTGACATTGAGCTGGAGCTGGTCACGCTTGAAAGGATTCCCGACAACCTTGTTCAGAGAGTGGCATCACGCTTCAGTGGCACCGTGGATGTGCGTACAGGCGAAGCGCGAATTAAAGAGGCCGAGACGGATCTGCAGTTTTTGCACAAACAGCTGATCAACGCATATGAAACGCTGTTCAATACCAGTCAAGAGTCGATCCGTCAGGACTTATACAAAGAGTACCAACGGTACGTCGTTGAGCTTTTCGAGGATAGCCAGCATCTGCAACTGCCTATCCTGGAAGGCATTCGCAAAACGGTGGGCGATATTTCGTTCAATCTGTCGATGGGGAAAAACGATATCACCACACGGCGAGTCGTCATCGGCACGCGTAAAGAGAGCGATATTACTTGGTACAACCCTTTTACCTGGTTTGATACCAAGACCGTGAATGTATATCGCCATGAGGACGCTGTTAATTTAGGAGACTTCTGGAACGACCGCTCGGTGGTTATCGGGTCAGAGTTCTCGCAACTGGTGGCTAATGCCCGGCGCGAGATTGAAACCGGCAAGGATAAGCTGATCGATCAATTTGTCGCGTTCATGAACAGTGAGTTTGACGGGAAATTCAAAGTGCTTATGAGTTCTCTGAAAGAGAAAACGGTGAATCGTGACAATCGATTAGAAGCAATCGAGGAGGCGAAAGTGCTCCAAGCCTGGATCAACGATTTCAAATCAAAACTCGACAAAACCCTGGCCGTTTAATCCTGGAGCTCTCATGACAGCTATCGCCTCCAACATCTCCGGTATCCGTGATGAGTTCCTTGCGGCACTCAAAGACACTCGGCTGGATTCCGAGCTTCTCTCGAATATGGCACTGGAGTTGGCTAGGGCTCCCGATATTTTGGAACACTTCCTTACAAATGAACACTGCGCCATTAACGGAAGCCAGCCTTACTGGTCTGGAGAATATTTCAACAAGCAAAAGGCATTTGCGCGACTGAACTTTGCTAAGGAACGTCTTGAACATCTCATTGAGGTGCGTGAGTTTCTTCGAAATCGCGGTGAAAAAGGCTTTGCACCGATCGCGGAGTCGCGTCAGTCCGTCACCTCTCAAAGCCCTCAATCGCAATCTGATTATCAGCCTACGAACAATCTCAAAAAATTTGTCGCACAGGGTGATTTGCTAACTATCCGTACTGCATTACGCATAGAGTTCAATGACATTCGGCTGGACGATCATCAGTTGTATAAAACGGTAAATTGGATGAAGACGCAGGTCCCGGACATCTTTGAAAGCTATTCAGAGAAGGCGTTCGCCCGTGGGATTGAATCGGATAGCAGTCAGTGGACGCCGGAGTATTTCGGCAATCAGATCGTCTACCTGAAAACCAACTTTTCCGAGAAACGTTTCTTGCACTTGATTGAAGTCCGGCAAGCGTTGCGTGAGCGCGGCGAGGAGGATTTTACCCCCGCTGACGTCGCAGAACCCAAAGCTCCATCGCGGGCACGTTCGGTATCGCAAGCCCCGCAACGACCAAGGTCAGATTCGTACCAATCCACGGCGGCCGGTCACTCCGAACTAAACCCTGCCTTTAAAGCAGCACTATTGATCGGGGGTGCCATTGCGGCGGTGGTGGTGTTCCTGATTACGTTGGTACGGTGAACTTATGACCTCTTCAAACCTTACCCCTACAGCGATAAAAGACATAAGCGAAAACGCCGGTCTGACACTTGAAGCCGGGCGCGCACTGATCAATCGCAGTTACCTGTCGGAACTGGACCGTTATCCAGTCCATGCCTTTGCCGAGAAAGGGCTTCGGTTCAATGCCGCCAGTGACGCGCGGATTTTCCGAGTCGAGCGCATTGTCCAGGACAACAAGCAATCGGTACTGGAAAGCACTACTGCTGCGTACACCGCACTTGGTGCCGCGGGCCACTCGGTTTTTCTGATCTTGCAATCCAACGGCATCGAAACCAACCTTTACATCGGGACCCGGGGTGAGCCAGGGAGGTCGCTGGGGCACAGTTCCGGCGTTTTGTTGCAAGAGACCTTCAAGGGGCATTTCTCGGGCAGTTCATTGGTGCCGCTCAAGCAACCGGACGCGGATGCGTTGCTGGGCACGTTACAAACTGAGAAGGGCAACGCTTCGGCAAGCATCACGGCCGTCACCGGTGTGCCCGCGTTGTCTACGGAGAATCGCGAGCACTTCATGCAAGGGCTCGAGCGTTTCATCGACGCAGCGGAGCGCCGCGTGTATCACGCGATCATCCTCGCCGAGCCGGTGTCGTCGCAAAACCTTGATCTGATCCGTGCTGGTTATGAGCAAGTCGCCACGCAACTTTCGCCATTGCTCAAGCAGCAACTGTCGTTCGGCGAGCAGGACAGCGACAGCGTTGGCCTGAGTATCAGTCAGGGCTTGAGTGACTCGCTCGGAAACAGCCTAGGGCTGACCGAAACCAAGGGAACCTCGACCACACTTGGGACATCGACCACCGAAACCAACGGTACCAGCGTGTCGTTCAGTGCGCAGACCAAGACCGCCAAAACGGTTGCCATTGGTGCCAATGTGTTGGGTATGGTGGCCGGCGCGGCATTTGGGCCATTGGGATCGATGATCGGCGCTCAGGTCGGCTCGGCTGCAGCTGCGGCGTTCAATGAACAACGCACCACTGGTACCAGCCACTCCACCTCCACCGGTCGCAGCGAAAGCACCGGCACCTCCTTCAGTGAAGCCTCGTCGAAAACCACCTCGACCACACAAACCACCAGCACTACCGATACCCATTCGCTGAACAAGACCACTGGATCGAATCGGCAGATTTCGATCGAGACAGTCGACAAGACCATTGAGCAGTTGCTGAGCAAGATCAATCACCACCTCGAGCGTATCGACGAGGCCAAGACGTACGGCGGTTGGAACTCGGCGGCGTATTTCATCGGTGACAGCACAGCGTCGTCAGAATCTTTGGCGAGCATCTTTCTCGGGCTGGTGCGTGGCAGCAAGTCCAGTCATGAAGACTTCGCCCTGACCACCTGGAAGTCCGCCAATAAGTCTGCCGTGCTGGATTGGCTCACCGCGTTCAGCCACCCGCAATTGAAACCTGGATTCTCGAAAAAAATCCCGATCAGCTACCTCACACCGGCGACGCTGGTATCGGGTAAGGAGATGGCGATCCAGTTGAGCCTGCCCCGTCGCTCCACCTCAACGGTGGCAGTGCTGGAAACCCAGGCATTCGGCCGCAAGGTGCAACGCCTGGACGGGGATGCGAATGAGTCGGGCGAGGGCAGGACACTGACCTTGGGCAACATTCGTCACCTGTGGGAAAACCTGCCGCAAAAAATCGAGCTGAGCCTCGATCAGTTGTCCAGCCATGTGTTTGTAAGTGGTTCGACCGGTGCCGGCAAAAGTAACACCCTGTACGAAATCCTCAGTCAGGTCAGTGATGCCGGCGTGCCATTCCTAGTTATCGAACCGGCCAAGGGCGAGTACAAGCATGTCTTCGGACATCGCGATGACGTCAATGTATTTGGTACGAACCCGGCCCACAGTGACTTGTTGCGCATCAACCCGTTTTGCTTCCCGTTGGCCATTCATGTGCTGGAACACGTTGATCGGCTCGTGGAAATTTTCAACGTCTGCTGGCCGATGTATGCCGCGATGCCCGCGGTACTCAAAGAGGCGATTCTGCAGGCATATCAGCAGTGTGGCTGGGACCTGGACCTGTCGACCAACCGTTACAGCGATGCCTTGTTTCCAACCTTCAGTGATTTGCTCAGTACCCTGCAAAGCGTGATCGAGGCTTCGGCGTATTCCCAGGAACTCAAGGGCAACTACATTGGCTCGTTGTCGACTCGGATTAAATCCCTGACCAATGGCTTGAATGGTCAGATATTTACCGCCAACGAGATCAAAAGCCATGTGCTCTTTGATCAGAGTGCAATCGTTGACCTCAGTCGCATTGGCTCATCCGAAACTAAGGCTCTTATCATGGGGGTCCTGGTCATGCGCCTGAGTGAGCACCGCATGGCTGGCGCAGGCATGAACCAGCCCTTGCGCCACGTTACGGTCCTTGAGGAGGCGCATAACATCCTCAAGCGTAGCCCTTCGGAAGGCGGTGCCGAAGGTTCGAGTGTGGTCGGCAAGTCGGTTGAGATGCTGACCAACGCCATCGCCGAAATGCGCACCTACGGGGAAGGTTTCATCATTGCCGATCAGTCTCCCCATGCGGTCGATATTGCCGCGATTCGTAACACCAACACCAAAATCATCATGCGTCTGCCGGATGAAATGGACCGTCGTTTGATCGGTAAGTCGGTAGCGTTGCGTGATGATCAGCTCGAAGAAATCGCCAAGTTACCCAAAGGCGTGGCAATCGTTTATCAGAATGACTGGCTGGAACCGGTGCTGTGTCAGGTGAAGAAATTCGCCGGTCATGAAGCACCTTATGTTTACAAGGCCGATGGCACGTCCGCAGTCCGTAGTCAGGATTTCAACTTGCAGGTGCTAAACCTGCTACTGAGCAACCGTATTCACACGCCAGCGGCGATGAATTTAACGTTGCTGGAAGACGGGTTGTGCCAACTGCCGCTGCTGACTCGTAGCAAAATCGCGCTGTTCGAGACACTTCACGCCTACAAGGCAGAGCAGCCGATGGCGTTGTATAGGCCCGAGGCGTTTACCTACGTTGCGCAGCTGGTTGTCGATGTACTCGGTTGTCGGCAGCAGGTTCAGCAGATTATTCAGAAGGCTACTGACTATGCTCACCTGAGCGAACAGCTTGACCAGTTGCTCCATGAACGGGCAACAGGCTTGAGCGCAGAGCTGACCCTGGCCACCCAACAATGTCTGATGAAGGACTACAGCCTGCAGCATGAGAGCCATATCGACATTTATTCCGCATGGCGTTCGCGCCTCGAAACAGGAAGTGTTCTGTGAACTTTGAAAACTTCTTCGCATCGAACTCCGAAGTCCCTTCCAACCTGGCTTTACTGGCCCGTGAAATGCCGGACCGTTGCCTGAACGTTGCCGAGCTCGACCGGCCCGTCGTGCTCACCCAGGAAACCCGCCTGGAACTGCCACAAATGTCGCCGGAAACTCGTGCGCGACTTGAGCAACTGGGCATTCCGAAAGAAGTACTGGATGCAATCGGCAGTGAGGCCGAGGCGAAAATCTATGAAGAGGCTAATCTTGAGCCGGCCGAGGTCAACGGCAAGGAGGCACTGATTCGTACCGACATCGATTACGATCAGAAAGATGCCATGGGCACCACTAACCTGGACAGGATGAAGTCAGGTAGAGCGCCGCTGGATGCCAATGGCAAGCCGATCGAATTGCACCATATCGGCCAGAAGCAGGACTCACCTCTGGCAGAGTTGACCAGTGCTGAGCACCGTGGCAACGGGAATGACAACGTGCTGCATAACAAGCAGAAAGAGTCCGAGATCAATCGGGAAGACTTTGATAAAGAGCGAAAAGACTACTGGAAGGCGCGAGCCGAACAGATCGAGAGCCAGCGCTGAGGACCAATATTATGAAAAAACTTGAACAACTCGTTGATAGTCATCAGGCCAACACCCGTCCGGTAGATGCCGTCAGCATCCATAACCTTGAGCTAAAACTGGGGTTCGCACTGTCGGCTGAATACCAATGCTACCTGTCGACTTTTGGAGTCATTGTCTTTGACGCCTACGAAACCTATGGCCTAGGTGTACCTGACGACTATTACCTGAATGTCTTTGCCGCATTTTCGGACCTGAGCCGTGATCCGAACTACCCGGTAAATACGGTACCACTGCTTGATATTGGCGATGGACAGTTCTATCTCTACGATAACCAGAGCCAGAAAGTACTGGTTTGGGCCACTCCGAATGGCGGCATTGTGCGTGTCTTGGAAGATGGGCTGGAGACCTTTTTGATAAAACATGTCTTCGCAGGTTAGCTGACAACAGTCTGAAGAAAGGGGCTTGGGCCTCTTTCTTACGGCGCTATTGTATAGGCCGTTGCACCAAGGTGTCGGTCAGCTGTCACTTGCCTCGGTAGACGGTGAAAATCACCACCCGGGGAGCTGCGGCCAACAACGCTGCCGTGATCCACCAGCTACGGGCTCGTGCGCGCTTTGTTCGAAATTGAAGATATTGCGCAACGACCGGTATTGGCCGAGTTCTGGCTGTCGCCACCGGCAGCTTCGGGTCGACAGCGGCCATACGCGAACGGCTGCTATCGACCCATAGCTGCCATTGGTGGGGGCAGCAAACGGCCAGAACCAAAGGATCGGTCTGGCCGGAATCGAAGGCCGGTCTCAGCGCGTGGAAAACTGGCCGACCATCCTCTTGCTGAAACACAATTTCTCCATCCATCCAGGCTGAATGCACTGCCAGCCGGGCAAGGCTACGTGCAAGGCGGGGCACCTTGTTCGTCCAATCATGGCCATTCTTGGTGAACAGCCGCACGACCCGGCCATCGATGCGTGCCAGAAATCGAAATCCATCGATTTTGATCTCCCAGCGGCACGCACCGTCGGCCGGTGGCTTGGTCACCAGGCTCACCAGTTGCGGTTTAATCCTTACTGGGATTGGAGTTTCTGTGCCGGCCATGACGAATTTGCCCCGCAGGCCCTGAATAAGATGTTGATCGTCTCCCGCGTCGAAAGATCCGAAGGTTGGATCGGTGGGCCCACCAGCAATTGCTTGGTTAGGGGGAAGCGTCGCGTGAGTCCGTCCAAAGATGCCATCATACTCACCTAAGTCGGTCGTCCTAGCAGGAACGTTACCTGCAGCATATGGCCCTTTTTCCTAATTCAATGACAGATACCGCACATCCCGCGGAATAGACTGGTGACTGAATGATTGAAAACCCACAAGCGGCGACCGATAGCCAAGAAGATTTTGTTGTTCGTGACGGTGTGCGAATGACTGTGCGTGATGCAAAGCACGCGGCTGCAGAGATGTTTCTGCGTGGTCAGGAGTTAGCAGTGCACGGGACGCCGCTTCCCCAGTTGGATGCTACAAGTGATGCCTTTGCCGATGCCAAGGCTGGCTACGAAGCGCCTTTCAAGCAAGAAGACTGGGAGGTTGAGTTAACCGGTGATGGCCAGGATCTCTACGGCATGACTGGCCGCGGTGGTTCACCGGACTACTTCAGGATCTGGGGTGGGATAGATCACGTGAATGACTGCCCAAGCAATGACTACAGCTTCAACTCGCTGTACTTCAATGATCAGCGGGACCCAGAGGTGATTTGGCAGCTGGCCTATGAGCTGGTGAACATCTTCAACGGTGCCAGCGAGCTGTTCTCCTTCCAGGCAAGGAAGCAGTCTATTCGTGAGATCTACTTCCTCGGAAAGAGGGTAAGTCGTAGGCAGCAGGCACGGGTGATTGCATTGTTGGGCCGGCCACGCATGCATCAGCACAAGTGGGAAGAACAGCTGGGCAAGGCCCTGCAGATGTCACCTCGCCTGGGGTTGCTGGTCCTCGCCACCGAAAATGAGGACATCTACATGATGCTGAAGTACCTCGGATTCGAGGCAAGCTGGTCCAACTACTACAAGTTGCTTGAAACGATGGAAACCCATGCAAAGCTGAAGGGGAAGGAGATCCCTGGAACAAAGGCCGAAAGAGGCAGATTCACCAACAACGCCAACAACTTCTCGCTCGTGGGCTACGACGCGCGTCACGGCCTGAAGGCGCTGAGCGAGCGTGAGAACACTGAAACGGCCATGAGCCTGCAGGAGGCTCACGCCTTCATCACCGGCCGGTGCAGGGGCTATCTGAACGCCGTCTACCCGCAGTATTTCAACTTCACCTAACGGTCTTGCAGAGGCGCAGCATCTGAGCACCGTTGCTCATCAGGCCGGAACGACAGGGACCAGTTCCAGATCCCTAGCGTCGAGGCCCGACAGCAGGGGCAGAGACTCGTCAATCGCCATGCACGCACTCAACAGCGCATCGCACTCACGCTGGATGTTGATCCAGAAGACGATCGCCGCGCTCACATACTCCAGCATGCTGGCGAATTGGCAGGTTTGCCGTTTCGAGCGGGCCACCGCATCGGTGATCGACATGCGGACACCGTCAGACAACCTGATGACAACCAGGTCGCCATAACACGGCCCCTCTTGTTTGGCGTGGCGCTTAGATGGATAGTGGAATATACGCAGTAACCGGCAGGACTTCGGAGAAATGCAATGTCAGAAAGTGCGGGAATTGTGAAATGGTTTGGTGGTTACAATAAAGCCAAAGACACTGAGAACAAGTTTGGTTTTTTGGAGAGTGCATCCGGTAGAGATGTGTTCCTTCATCAAAGTCAATGGCTTGGTCATGGCAAGCCTTTTGAGGGGCAGTTTGTTTATTTTGAGCTGGAAGAGCAGAAAGGCAAATGGTCAGCCAATAAAGCCAGCGCCATGAATGATTTACCCCTCGACAAGCAACTTGAACTGCTTGAAAAAATTATTAGCGAAACAAAAACAACCGTCACTGAAGCAGTAAGTATATTCATAACATCAAAAATTAGTGCTGACTTAACCTCCATCACAGGCCCCGATGCTCAAACGCTCATAGATAGGGTGGGGCTGAAGCAACTACTGAATATGCTTCACCGGAAACGCGAGTGGCAGCAGAACATCGAATTTCTTGAAGCTAAAGGCCTCATAAAACCGTTATGGGACATCGAGTGGTCGTTACTACCAACGCAGTACATAGGCCAGCACGCTGAGCAAATGGCAAACCACCTGCAGGCCCTTGAGCCGGCGGAGGCAATGCGCCTTGTACAAAACGCCGCCGAAAATTTCCCAGCAGACCTTAAAATGTTTTGTCTACTAGCTGGCTATATTGAAGATGTGGACGAAGACTGTAGCTTTACAGAGAGCACGCGAGCCTCACTGGAGTCGTATGTAAAAAAAATGTACTCCCAGTCTGTGAAGATGCCGAAATACCTGACGCAGTATATTAAAAAAACAACGCTTCCCAGTGGCGGTGTTTTAAAGCATCCGATTATCGGCCCGATATTCAGTTACTACCAATTTAAAAAATATCTTCACGAAAGGGATGTGAAATTTATAAACTTGTACGATACCAATGAGTACTTGCAGTCGAAGCTTGACTGCTTTGTACTGAAAGAAATATTCAGCCTGGTCTTGGCCGGCAACCCTCTTGATACCGTTTACAGCTTGTTTATGGGGCGCTTGTGGGAGGCAATTTCATTCGGAAAAGTTGACCCTTCTCAACAGACCAGCGAAATCCTCGAGTTATTCCCTGCATGTGGGACGATCCCCCAATCGCTTTCCTGTGAAGCAATTTATTGGGAAAAGCAAGAAATTTTTCTTTGCCGGGGACGTGAGTGTCCACGCCCTAAAGTGGTTAGCCTTACAGAGCCAAAAAACTATTGTGACTTTACCATTTACGACTGGTTCTCTCATTATGGCATCAATTACCTCGCCGACAAAAAGCCGACAAACCGTGATTTTCCAATCAAGCTTGCTGGCTACCTCAATCGACTGAGAGAAATCTTTAAGGCTCTTCATTGTCGTCAGTGCTTATCTTTAATGCTTCCAGATTTGCAATACGCTCGAGTTGAATATGTCGCGATAGAAAATGGCATAGTGGTAGAAAAGGATATGGCACCGGCGTATCGCCTGACAGTCTTCAGATGTCCAAATGCTGCTTGCCTAGAACATAAGATTGGTAACTATATAAATCACTGCATGGGTTACGACTGTTACCACATTATTGATTCGCGAGACTGTAAAACAAAGTGCAATAGGGGTCTCTACATTTGCAAAGGCTGTGGTAGTTGCTGCTCGGATCACGCCAAAAGCCACCCCGCCGGACTTTGTCCTGACTGCGGCTCACCACTCAAGCTACTTGAGTCGCAAGAGTATGATTCAAAAAAAATAAAGTACAAGCGCTATGTCCAGTGCGGAAGTCATAAATGTAGCTTCAGCATTATTCCCGAAAAAACATCCAAGCGCTTCTATCTCGATAGCTGCGGACCTGTAAATAAGAAGTGAGTAACCCAGGCTTTTATAGATACTCGATGACCGCTTTTTGCCGTGAGCAGCCCTACTACCATGGACTGCTATAGGGTCGAGAGCCGTCATTCAAGATTCGCCAGTTTTTCCCGAACGCGGTTTGTCGTGAGTATCAATCATATCTTTGGCACTTGAAGACCCATGGCTTTTCTAAACGACGAGCAAGCAGCCGCACAGTCAACAGGTAGTAATACTGCGTCGCCTCACTGCGCCTGCCCAGGCGATTTTCGAGAAACCAAGCCACATGCTTTCTCCGCCAGGCCCAAGGTGTTTCGAGCTGCCAACGTTCAGATATTTCCGCTTGGATGAGCTTTGCTTGCCGTAAATGGCGCTGCCGCGTTGCGTACGACCCCGTCAGCACCGCAGACAAGAACAGTTCCATGTCGAATGGTTTACTCACGCGCGCCCTCCAATGTAAGCAGCTACCACATCGACCCGAGCGTGCCCCAGCTCGTAGCTGATCTGCTTCCGGGCCTCACGATCAAGGTTCCTATCTACCTGGCAAAGGTGGCCGCCATTGATAGGCGCACGGTGTTGGGTGATTTGCTCATAGCGCTCACAGGCGTATGCCGCTCGTAGCTCATGGAAGCCTTTGAGGTTGTGTGTATGCAGGATGTCCCGCGCAGGGCGGATGATTCGTTGCAGAAGGCTCAGGTAGCTTTCGTGTGGCGCAATCAGGTTGCGGCTACCCGCAGGCGAAATCTGCCGTGCAAACTTAAGTGCATCTCGAACTTGGCCGTCCACCGCAATCCAACGCGGTGCCGAGGCACCGGCGCGGCCGCCCTTGGTGCCATCCTGAATGTTAATCTTACCTAGATCGTTAGCTTCACGGCTTAGCCGTGGCAGGTCAGCCAAGATGGCCTCACGCAAGCGCATGCCGGTGGCTCGCGCCAACAGAACAATCGCGGCGGCGCGTTGATGATGTTGGCTGCAAAGTGCATTGACGATCTGCTTCACGTGCTCGCGATCTTGTCCTTGTGGCACCGAGTGGCGACCCCCGGTGCGCTGCATACCCAACGCCTTGCTCGGGCTGGGCAATTTCACGTACTGATCACCGCGAAGCGCCGCCATGGTTCTGTTAACGCTGGATAGCCGATTTTGCGCGGTGCTGATGGCGAGGTCACCGCGCCTAATCACATCGCGCAGATACGCCGCATAGTCCGCCAATACCTTCCGATCAATCTGCCGCGCATCATTGATACCCGGCCCCTGTTCGGAGCGGCACCACTTCACGAATGCCTGCCACCGATCACTGTGCGCCTTGACTGTGCCGTAGTGGCCGCCGCCGAACATGTCTTTCAACGCCTGCGGCCCTGCATAGCTCAGTTGCCTACCGTAGCCGAAATTACGGCCATCGCGTCTACCCACCAATGCCATGTCGAATCACCTCATCGCCTGGTTTTCGATCCTCGGCCCCACGTCATCCCGCCAAGAATGTTGAGTGTTATCAGGGATCAAGGCCCCTGCGACCTGTGGGGATGTCCTCTAGCGCGGGACTGGCGGCTCCTTACGTCCGGGAGCAAGGGCATCTCATGATCTGGCCTCCTGAGCACCGTTACCGGTGGGCGGGTGGAGGCAGCGCTGGCTGACGAGACCTGCGCCTGAAGATCCTGAGCCATGTGCAAGCAGCAATGCGATGACCGGGGCATGCCTGACTGTCAGTCAGGTGCAGTCCATTCCTTGGCCTGCGGCACCATCATCTACATGGCTGTTGCTGGTGACATCGGCGTTTGTCACGCCGATTGTCACGAGGGGGAATGCCGCAAAGCCTTGTGCGATCAGGGCTGCAGCAGTGGTAGAAGTGCCCGTCTCTTTCCAGAAGAAAGAGACGGGCACAGGTTGGCGCAATAGTCGGCCAAGCGGATAGGTTGCTGCAGGGCAGCGAGGTACGGTGTGTCTGGCGCACGAGCGCTATATGTGTAAGAGCATCCATCACATGGGTAGTGACCGGGCGAGCTGCCGGATGCGAATCGCCCTTGGGGAGAACCACCGCGAGAGTGGCGTGACCTTGAAGGCTCGGGTCACCTGGGATGCTGTCAACGACAGCCTTTGCACTGTCTTTTCTACGCCCGCAATCCGAGAGGGTCAAGTGACTCGCCCGCTGGATTTTGCAGTTGAACATGACGTTGGGCGTGTACGGAATCCCGTGGTCTCCAGTGGCCGATTTGGTGTTTTTGATTTTTCAGATGAGGTCCATCCAAACAGGGCGGCTTTGCAGCCCTGTTTGGATGGACCCGCATGGAAAGCGGATCATCGAAACTTCAAAGCCGTGCGCTCACTCGACTGCACCACGCCTTGCTCTAAGGCTAGAGACGTTTGTCCCGGTCTGATTCGCGAACTCATGCGGCGAGATATGCTCCTGCCGGTTCGCTTCGAGGTAACGGCTCCACCAACTCATGATCATTCGCCGTTCCTCCAGGAACTCGGCCTTGTGGATATATGCCGCCCGAACGTTGTTGCGCTCCCTGTGACTCATCTGCCGTTCGATAGCCGTCTCGGACCAAAGCCCGGATTCGACCAAGGCACTGCACGCCATTGACCGAAATCCATGCCCGCAGATTTCGGTCTTGGTGTCGTAGCCCATGTTCCGCAAAGCGCTGTTGACCGTGTTCTCGGACATAGGCTTCCACGAGCGAGCGTCACTGGTGAATACCAAATCGAAGTACCCCGTGATCGCATGAATCTGTTCGAGCAACGCCACCGCTTGTGGTGATAGGGGAACCAGATGGATGTCGCCTGCCATCTTCGTTCCTCTGGTCGAATACGGAACACCGTCCAACGCGGGCCGTGTGTCAGGTATTTCCCAGATACCGCGCTTCAGGTCGAACTCACTCCAACGTGCGAAGCGCAACTCGCTGGAGCGTACGAACACATGCAGCGACAGCATGACTGTCAGCCGAGTGAGGGTGCGCCCCTTGTAATTCTCGATGCGGTCCATCAACTCAGGCAGACGTGACAGCGGGAGTGCAGGCCGGTGCGTAACCCGTGGCGCGCTGATGAAGCCCTCAAGGTCATAGGCAGGGTTTACCGTGATCAGCCGTAGCCGCTTCGCCTCACGCATGATGCTTTGAAGGTAGTTTTGCACCTTCAAGGCCACATCGATCGTGCCGCGTTTTTTGATCTCTTCCAGCGGCTGCATGAGGTCGAAGGTATCCAGATCAACGATGGCGCGTGCGCCGAGCAGCGGGAATACGTGAGTCTTTAAGCGACTCAACACAGTCCTAGAATGGCCCGGCGCCCACTTCACGGACATTTCCTTATGCCAGTCCAAGGCAACACGTTCGAATGTGTGGCCTCTGACAACCGCCTCGGCCTTGGCCTGCTGCTTGGACGCAATCGGATCAATGCCCTCAGCCAGCATCCGCTTGGTCTCCAGACGCTTCTGCCGAGCATCTGCAAGCCCGATGACGGGATAGTTGCCAAACGAGGTCAGCCCCTCTCGCCCATCCGGTTTCACATACCGGAAGCGCCAGCCTTTGCGGCCATTGGGGTAAACGAGGAGGTAAAGACCGTCACCGTCGAAAAGCTTGTATGGGCGGTCAGTAGGTTTGGCCGAGCGGCATGCGGTGTCGGTCAGGGGAGCAGTAGTACGAGCCATAAGGGTAAACCCCTTTATCGAATCGACTTTATCCCAAACGTTACCCCTAAATCGGCTGGCAGCTGTCGGAATCCGACGGAACGCCATAACGAAAAAACCCGCCGGATGGCGGGTTTTACGGGGGTTCCAGAGATTTTGGTAGCCTTCACTGGAACCTGAACTGGTGCCGGAGACAGGAATCGAACCTGCGACCTTCGCGTTACGAGTGCGCTGCTCTACCGACTGAGCTACACCGGCGTGTTGCGCAACGTACCACTGCCGTGTCGGTTACGCAAACCCCTGTTTCACCTCACTTTCACTGCGCCTTGCAGCCGTTGGGCGCGAGGTCTTCCTCCACCGTGGTCACGCAGCTCCAGCCTGCCTGGGTACGGGCCAGGGTCACGGTCTTGCCCAGCACATTGGCCGGTGCGTCGGCCAGGGTGCAGGCGATGCTGGCGGTGCCGTCGGCGGCCTTGCCGCTGGCGGTGATCGCGCAATGGGCGGTGGCGGGCTGGCCGCCGAGGCTGGCGACGTCGGGCACGTCCTTGCCTTCGTTCAGGCGCACGTCCATCGGCGTCTTCAACGCGGAGATTTCCAGCAACGCGGCGGTAGCCTTGGCGTGGGCCTGGTGGTTGGTGTACATGGGGATGGCGATGGTCGCCAGGATGCCAATGATCGCGACGACGATCATCAGTTCGATCAGGGTGATACCTCGTTGCCCTTTCATGAACGGTCTTCCTTCGTGATACGTGGAGGCGCGGCGGGCGCTTTGCTGCGTGGCGCGCCCTGGCCGGCAGGCGCGCAGTAGGCCTGAACCGACACCTTTTGTCACCCCTGCGCGGCGGGGCGTCATCTTCGCTGGACTACTCTAGTGAGCCACAGGGAAACGCGCCCGGCAGCAGGCCGGGCAAGCTGTTACCGGGCTTTTCGCCCCCGTGCAAAAGGACTCTCGCCATGCCTCCTTCCACCCGTCTGTACGCCTGGGAAGGCGTCGATGCCAGCGGCGCGCCGCAACAGGGCCAGCACACTGGGCGCAGCCCGGCGTTCGTGCAGGCGTGGTTGCGCCAGCAGGGGATTCGCGCGACGCGGGTGCGGCTGGCGGGTGGGCTGCGCTGGCGCTGGCCGCAACGGGCGGGCAAGGCGGATGCGCCGGGGTTCAGCCGGCAGCTGGCAACCTTGCTCACGGCGGGGGTGCCGCTGTTGCAGGCGTTCGAGGTGATGGCACGCAGCACGGTGAATAGCGCCATGGCGGCGCTGCTGGTGCGGTTGCAACAGGATGTGGCGGCGGGGTTGGGTTTGGCGGATGCCTTGCAGCGCCATCCGGAGTGGTTCGATGCGCTGTACTGCAACCTGGTGCGGGTGGGCGAGCAGTCGGGCACGCTGGACCGGCAGCTGGAGCAGATGGCGACCATGCTGGAGAAGCGCCAGGCGCTGCGGCAGAAGGTGCGCAAGGCGATGCTGTATCCGGCGCTGTTGCTGCTGACGGGGCTGGGGGTGGCGGCGTTGTTGCTGTTGGAGGTGGTGCCGCGGTTCCAGGGGTTGTTCGCCAGTTTCGACAAGGCGCTGCCGGCATTTACCCAGTGGGTGATCGATTTATCCACAGGGCTGGGCAATCACGTCGGGTGGTTGGTGCTGATGATAACTGCGCTGGGGTTTGGGGTGCAGGCGTTGTACCGGCGGCATCTGCCGGCGCGCCTGTGGATATTGCGCGGGGTGTTGCGGGTGCCGGTGGTGGGCACCTTGCTCGGGCAGGCGGCGCTGGCGCGCTTTGCCCGTAGCCTGGCGACCTCCTATGCCGCCGGGGTGGCGTTGCTGGATGCGCTGGCCACGGTGGCGCCGGTGAGTGGTAACAGCCTGCACGAGCGGGCGATCCTCAAGTTGCGCCAGGACGTGGCCGGCGGCATGGGGCTGCAGCAGGCGATGGAGGCGGATACGCTGTTCCCGCCGCTATTGCGCCAGCTGGTGGCGGTGGGCGAAGCCAGCGGTACCCTCGACCGGATGCTGGACAAAGCCGCGCTGCATTACGAAGAACAGGTGAGCCAGGCGCTGGAGCAGTTGACCACGCTGCTGGAGCCGGCCATCGTGCTGATCCTCGGGCTGCTGGTGGGGGGCCTCGTCGTGGCGATGTATTTGCCGATCTTCCAGTTGGGTAGCCTGATCTGAACATGAATGCCTGGACCGTAATCGTCGAACATCCGCCGTTTTTCTACGCCCTGGCCGCAGTGCTGGGGCTGCTGGTGGGCAGTTTTCTCAATGTGCTGGCGTACCGGCTGCCGATCATGCTCGAGCGCCAATGGCAACGGGAGGCGCAGGAGGTGCTGGGGCTGCCGCAGGCCGAGCACGAGCGCTTCGACCTGTGCCTGCCGGCTTCGCGCTGCCCGCACTGCCAGCGCCAGATCCGCGCGTGGGAAAACATTCCTGTGCTGAGTTACCTGGCCTTGCGTGGGCGTTGCTCGGGGTGCAAGGCACGGATCAGTGCGCGTTATCCACTCGTGGAGCTGGCCACCGCGCTGCTGTCGCTGTTGGTCGCTTGGCATTTCGGGCCAGGCGTGGAGGCGCTGGCAGTGATGCTGCTGACGTGGGGATTGATCGCCTTGAGCCTGATCGATGCCGAGCACCAGTTGCTGCCGGATGTGCTGGTGCTGCCGCTGTTGTGGCTGGGGTTGATCGGCAACGCCTTCGGGCTGCTGGTGCCGCTGAGCGATGCGCTGTGGGGCGCGGTGGCGGGTTACCTGAGTTTGTGGTCGGTGTACTGGATCTTCAAGCTGATCACCGGCAAGGAAGGCATGGGCTTCGGCGACTTCAAGCTGCTGGCCATGCTCGGTGCCTGGGGCGGTTGGCAGATCCTGCCGCTGACCTTGATGCTGGCTTCGTTGGTCGGGGCGCTGACAGGGCTGACGCTGGTGCGTTTCAAGCGCACGCAAATGGGCGCGGCATTGCCTTTCGGGCCTTATCTGGCCATTGCGGGGTGGATCGCATTGCTCTGGGGTGATGAAATAGTCGCCTCATACCTGCAACTGCTTGGAACCTGATGAGCACAGCGCCCTTCACACCCTGGATTCTTGGCCTTACCGGCGGCATCGGCAGCGGCAAGAGCGCCGCCGCCGAGCGTTTCGTCGAACTGGGCGTGCACCTGGTCGATGCCGACCAGGCTGCGCGCTGGGTCGTCGAGCCGGGGCGCCCTGCCCTGGCCAGCATCGTCGAGCGCTTTGGCGCCGGCGTGCTGCAGGCGGACGGCCAGCTCGACCGTGGCGCCCTGCGCCAGCTGATCTTCGCCGACCCGAGCCAACGGCAATGGTTGGAACAACTGCTGCACCCGCTGATCGGCCAGGAGATCTTCAGCTACCTGGCCAAGGCCGAGACGCCCTATGCGGTGTACGTTTCGCCGCTGTTGATCGAGTCGGGGCAGCACCAGAAGATCCAGCGCATCCTGGTGATCGACGCGCCGACCGAGTTGCAGGTGCAACGCACCTTGGCCCGCGACAACACCAGCGCGGAACAGGTGCAGGCGATTCTCAAGGCCCAGCTGGCCCGGGAAGAACGCCTGCGCCATGCCGATGACGTGGTGGTCAACGATCGTGACCTGCAATCGCTGCACGACGAGATCGACCGCCTGCACCACTTTTACCTGACTTTACGAGGAGGCCAGCCATGAGCCAGCCGATGACCGTTGATTGCCCGACCTGCGGGGCGCCCGTGGAATGGGGCGAGAAGAGCCCGTTCCGGCCGTTCTGCTCGGACCGCTGCAAGTTGATCGACCTGGGCGCCTGGGCGGCCGAGGAGCACAAGATCGCCGGGGCGGAGGAGTCCGAGGATGAGCTGTATTCGGGGGATCTGGAGCCGCGGCACTAAACGGATCGCGCAGCCTTAACAACAGCTGCTGCTTGAATCCTGGGGCCGCGTTGCGGCCCATCGCTGGCAAGCCAGCTCCCACAGGGACGGCGCTTGGCTTTAGGTTTACGCGGTCGGTGTGGGAGCCGGCTTGCCGGCGAGAGGCCACTCGATAACGCTTTAGCGCTCGTCATCCTTCCACGGCGCCTGCAGATAGCGGCTGCGGTTGAAGGTCTCCAGCCACTCCGGGCAGAACACCACCAGCGCACTGATCACCGTGCCATTGATGAACGCCTCGGGGAACATCATCAGCCATAGGTAGCCAACGAAGTCGCTTAGCCATTCCGGCATGGCGAAACGCTCGTCCATCCACAGCACCCCCAACCCCGCCGCCAGGCACAGCAACACCGTCAACGCCGCCGGGAAAAACCCGCAACAGAAGATATAAACGAACAGGTTACGCGGCTGGGCGCGCTCGACCAGGATCGCGCACACCTCGGTGACCAGCACCGGCAGGCCGACGATCAGCAGGCCGTTGACGCCGATGGCGGCAAGGTCCTGGCGGCCCATCAGCAACAGGCCGAGCTGGGCGAGAAAGCCGCCGAGCACGGCCAATGGCCAGTCCAGCAGCAAGGTGACGGCGGTCATGCCGATGAAGTGGTACGACACCCCGGTATCGAAGTCGCGGCGCACCAGCCAGAGTATGAACAGGCAAAACACCGTGCCGAACAGCAGGTGCTGGCGGCGGGTGTCAGTGAACAGCTCGACCCAGCGGGTGCGGCTGGCGGCCCAGATCAGCAGGGGCACGTAACCTATCCAGCCAAGGGTAAGGCTGGTGCTGGACAAGACTTGTGCGCTGATCACCTGAACAATATCCCTGTCGGCCATGTGGACAAGCCTGAGTCTACACCCATTCTCCCTTTCAGCCGGTTGCTATAGGCTGGCACCTCATTTCGATGCAGGACGCGTCCACCATGCCTGAAGGACTTAACCTGCCGCTGCTGCTCGGTGCGGCGTTCAGCGCCATCGCCGGCGTGCTGCACCTGGCGGTGATCGTCGTTGGTCCGCGCTGGTACCGCTTGTTCGGCGCCGGCGAGCGCATGGCCAGGGCGGCGGAGCAAGGGCGCGCCTACCCGGCCCTGGTCACCGCGGCAATCGCGGCGGTGTTGCTGGGGTGGTCAGCCTATGCGTTGTCGGCGGCCGGGCTGATCCGCCCATTACCCTTGCTGTTGCCGATGATCTGCCTGATCACCCTGGTGTACCTGGCGCGCGGCCTGCTGGGGCCGCTGGTGCTGGCCGGCACCGGGCGCAGCCGGCGGTTTATCGCGGTCAGTTCGGCCATTTGTTTGGGCGGCGGGCTGTTGCATCTGCTGGGGGTGGTGCAGCAATGGCTGGTGCTGGGCTGATTCCTACGCACAAACAGCATCTTACCGTCATCAATTAGCGACTAAGCTTGTCCCCATGGATGACTCAGACTACCTGCGCCTGCTTACCATCCAGGCCGAGCAAGCCAATGCGTTCCTGTCCAATGCCCGCAAATGGGAGCGCGAGCGTTGGGTCTGCCAGCGCCTGCTGCAAGGGCTGAACATCCCCTACCGCAGCGAGGATTTCACCCCGGCCGGGCAAGAGCCACCGGACGTACTGTTCCGCGACGCGGCGTTCGAGGTGTTCTTCGTGCTCGACGAGGGCCGCCGGCTCAACGATGAATGGCGCGAGGAGCTGCAACGGCGGCGCAGCGCCTTCTCCCTGGCCCAGCTGGTGCGCCGCGAGCAGCGGCCCCGGCGCATCAGCGCCCAGGAGCTGCTGGCGCGCCTGGCGCCGACCCTGCGCAAGAAGTCGCACAACTACCGCGAGCGCGGGCTGGACCTGAGCGAGCTGGACATCATCGCCTTCGCCAGCCTCAAGCGCGAGGTGCTCGACCTCAACAGCCATTTCCCGCCGCCCACCGAATACCTGCGCCAGGGCTGGCGGTCGCTGTCGCTGGTGGGGCCGACTTTCGCCCGGGTGCTGTTCGCCCACCCGGACGCGCCGGATTTCCTGCGCGGCAACCTGGGGCGCAGCATCGTGTTCGACGTAGGCATCAGTCTTTGATCCAGTGCCGGGTGTCTTTGCGATCACGTACACTCGGCGCCAGGGATAGAAAGCATTATCATTCGACCCATGCGTTTGCGTGAGCGCTGTGGCGTGCACGCAGTCACGAACGTCTATCTGACGAGGCCCACCATGACCAGCCGCCTGAATCCTGAAGATCAGCGTCGCGTCGATGAGTATCTGAGCGCCCCCCAGCATCAAGTCGAGCGCCGGCCCTTCCGGCCGTGGCTGCTCCTGCTGCTGGTGGTGGCCGTGACCATCGGTCTGGGCCTGTTGAGCCGCCTGCTGAGTGGACTGGTGCTATGAGCTGCCTCGCGCTCGCCCGCCTCTCATGCCGGATGCGGCCGGACCTTGTGTCCACGAATTCCGTAAAACTTGTGAGATATCCCCATGACTCATCGCATCGTGATTGTCGGCGGCGGCGCCGGCGGCCTGGAACTGGCGACCCGCCTGGGTAAAAGCCTGGGCAAGCGCAAACAGGCCGAGATCACCCTGGTTGATGCCAACCTGACGCACATCTGGAAGCCACTGCTGCACGAAGTGGCGGCCGGCTCGCTGAACTCCTCGGAAGACGAACTGAACTACGTGGCCCAGGCCAAGTGGAACCACTTCAACTTCCAGATGGGGCGCATGAGCGGCCTGGACCGCGAAAGTAAACTGATCCAGCTGGCCGCGACCCTCGACGACGAGGGCCGTGAGCTGCTGCCTGCACGCACCATCGGCTACGACACCCTGGTGATCGCCGTGGGCAGCAACACCAACGACTTCGGCACCCTGGGCGCGGCGCAGCACTGCCTGTTCCTCGACAGCCGCAAGCAGGCCGAGCGCTTCCATCAGCAACTGCTCAACCACTACCTGCGCGCCCACGCCGGTGATGTGGCCAGCGAGCAGATCAGCGTGGCCATCGTCGGTGCCGGCGCCACCGGCGTGGAACTGGCGGCCGAGCTGCACAACGCCGCCCACGAGCTGGCGGCCTATGGCCTGGACAAGATCCAGCCGAAAGACATGCACATCACCCTCATCGAAGCGGGCCCACGGGTGTTGCCGGCGCTGCCGGAGCGCATCAGCGTGCCGGTGCACAAGACCCTGGAAAAACTCGGGGTGACGGTGATGACCAATGCCGCGGTCAGCGAAGTGACCGAGGATGGCCTGAAGACAGCGGCCGGCGAAGTGATCCAGGCCAGCTTGAAGGTCTGGGCGGCGGGCATTCGCGCGCCGGGCTTCCTCAAGGACATCGACGGCCTGGAGACCAACCGCATCAACCAACTGGTGGTGCGCCCGACCCTGCAGACCACCTTGGACGACAACATCTTCGCCTTCGGCGACTGCGCCGCCTGCCCGCAGCCGGGCACCGACCGCAACGTGCCGCCACGGGCCCAGGCCGCGCACCAGCAGGCCTCGCTGCTGGCCAAGAGCCTCAAGCTGCGCCTGGAGAACAAACCGCTGCCGACCTACGAGTACAAGGACTACGGCTCGCTGGTATCGCTGTCGCGCTTCTCGGCGGTGGGTAACTTGATGGGTAACCTGATGGGCAGCGTGAAGCTGGAGGGCTGGTTGGCGCGAATGTTCTATGTGTCGCTGTACCGGATGCACCAGATGGCGCTGTACGGGATGTTCCGTACGGCGATGCTGATGCTGGGTAGCAAGATTGGCCGGGGCACTGAGCCGCGCCTGAAGCTGCACTGATAGCCGGTCGCCTGCTCTCCCGGTGGGAGCGGCGATGCAGCGACCCGACTTGCCCCGCGATGGCGTTGGCCGCCACAACCTGGCTGCCTGTGCAGACGCCATCGCGGGGCAAGCCCGCTCCCACGGTTCAACGCACTATGCGATACGTGCTCTGCACGAACCCACTCTCGTAACTGGTCGTCTTCATGTGCTGCAACAGCACATCCTTCGCCAACTCGCCGAACAACGGTATCCCCTGCCCCAGCAGCACGGGGATGCGGGTGATGGTCAGCTCATCCACCAGCCCCTCGCGCAAGAAACCCTGAATCAGCTTGCCGCCATCCAGGTACAGGCTCTTTGCGCCTGTGGCCTGCAGGTGCTCGAGCAGCGCCGGGATCGGCCCCGGGTGCAGCTCGACGCGCCCTGACACACCCCTGGGCAGTGCCTCGAGCGTACTGCTGACCACCACCACTCGCGTATCAGGGTACGGCCACTCACCAAAGGTCATGACCTTGTCGAAGGTGCCGCGCCCCATTACCAACGTATCGACGCCCGCCATGAAACCGGCATAGCCATGGTCGTCGCTGGACTGAGTCGCCCCCATCAACCAATCAAGGCTGCCGTCTTCACGGGCGATGAAGCCATCCAGGCTGGTGGCGATGAATACACTGGCTTTCAAAGGCATGCTGCGGCGCTCCTGCGGGCGTAGGCCACAGGGTAGCAAAGGGCGGAGATATAAATCGCGGACAAAAGAAAAAGGGCATCTCATTCGAGATGCCCTTTTTACATGGTGGGTCGTGTAGGATTCGAACCTACGACCAATTGGTTAAAAGACAATTGGGATCTAGGCCGAAATGTCCACCTAGGGAGGGGTTTTAAGCACCATTCCAGCGCCTAGGCACGCAGCCTCTAATGAAATCCACATTAGAGGCATGGCAATGACACATCCGAAAAAAGCAAAACGCGCAGGTCAAGTTTCCACCAAAGGCGGTACCGGCAAATCCACCGGCTCCACCAACCTGGGCGCATTCATCGCTGACGCAGGCCTGCGTACCCTCCTCATCGATCTGGACCCCGTCCAGCCCTCGGCATCCTCCTACTACCCTCTCGAATACACCGCCCCGGGCGGAATTTTCGAGTTGCTGTCCTACAACGAGACCGACCGGACCAAGATCATCTCCCGCACCTCGATCAAGAATCTCGACGTCATCATCTCGAACGACGCCAACAACCAGCTCAACAACCTCATACTGCAGGCGCCAGATGGCAGACTGCGACTAGCCAACCTGATGTCGGCATTCGATTCCGATTATGACCTGATCCTCTTCGATACCCAGGGCGCCCGCTCTGCCATGCTGGAGATGGTCGTATTGGCCTCCGACGTCATCCTCTCCCCCCTCCCCCCGAACATGTTAGCCGCGCGCGAATTCAGCCGTGGGACCATCCATATGATGGATGGCCTGCGCAGTTACGCACGCCTCGGCCTCACCATCCCCCACATCAACATCATCATCAACGGCCTGGATGAAACTGCTGACGCGCGCGAGATCCACCGCACCGTCCGTGAAATTTTCGACGGGAACCCTGACTACACCGTCCTGCAGTCCATCATTCCAGACGCGGTGATCTTCAAGAAGGCCGCCAGCCAAGGTGTGCCGGCCCATCGACTCGAATACCGTCAACCATCGAACCGTAAGTCTCCTTCGGCGCTGAGCGTCATCCGCAGCCTGGCTATCGAGGCCTTCCCTGAGTGGAAAAATCGCTTCGAAGTAATGACCGAGGAGCGCGTAGCCGAAATCGTCAAGGAGGCCCGTCGTGACTAGGCCTCCACTAACTCAAGCAGTCGGTGTTACCCCTGACGAAGTCGCCCGGCTCGGGTACCTGTTCAGCTCAAAAGACCTGCGCAGCGTACAGTCAAAGCTCACCGCGGCAGCGAGCGAGCTGCGGAATCTAGCAAACGGACGCCAGCGCGGCGGCGGTCTCGTAGCAAGTCTGGGCGCACTTCTGACTCCAGAGCAGTGCCATCTGCTTCTCGAAGCAGCGAAGCTCGTCGAGTCGGTCGGTAGCGCCGTGACCCATGCCAAAGAAAAGCGAGTTCGATCCGAGGCCGATGCAAAACGTCGTCAAGACGCCCGTAGAATTCAAGCGAAGCAGGTTGTCGCCCGAACCTATCCCCTACCAGACGAAACTGATGAGCAACGCCTGGATATCGTCAAAGCGGCTCTCATCCTCAATCGTGCGGGCCAACACCGTCCTAACTACTCCCCTCCCCAGTTCAATGCACATCTCAGAAGTCTCATAGAGGTGGCACCTCGCCTGTTCGGAGGAATGACCCTCACCCAGCACCGCACATGCGCGCTCTCGTCAGTACGCCTCGAAATGATCGAGGAACTAAGTCATCACCTGGCCTATGACGACGGGTCGACAGTCGACGAGCGTTTGCAGGCACTTCAGCAGAAGGTCGCCGAAGCCGTTGCCCAGGCCGTTTTGACAGCAGATGAACGCGAAACGCTGCGCCAGTGGAAAGAGGCTTTGCTCCCAAATGATGCACAGGGGGCAGCCTCATGAAAAGGCAACTTCACAAAACATTCACGTTGGGCATGCTCCTGGATCGCCTGGCTACGGTCCGTCAGCAGCACCAAGTCCCCACCTGGGTACCCGTGAAAGTGGAGCTGAATGGAATGCCATTCCAGCTCAACACTGGCAACTTCACAGTGACCGACGATGGCAGCTTGGAGCTTGAGCTGAGCCTTCCCGATGCTGCTGTGGCCGCGATCGGCTATGTCCTAGATCATCCATGCGAGTCTCCCATGGAGTTCCTGCGATGCTGGAACGAGGGCAATTTTGAGGCTCTCCGTAAGGAGTGGCCAGATGTGCCCGTTGAGGTGTTCATCGGCGCCGATCCCCTCCTCGTGCAGTCTGGAGGTGTTCGATGACCTCTGGCTCCGTTTCGCAGTTCGCAGGTTCGCTCTGCTTGTACCTGATGAATTGCTCTGTGGCGATGGCCACTGCTTACGGCTTGGGTGCCATCTTCAAAGCGCCCCATGTCGAGCTCGCTCTGCAGGGAGCGGTTTACTCGGCGTATGCCCTCGGTACCGTGGGGCTGCTGAATCTCCTGGCCTTGATCGTCTCCGCAATGCGTGGCCGACCTCACCGACTTGGGGAGGGCTCCTGATGGACAAGCAGAAGATCCTCGACAAAGTCACCAAACTGATGGCCTTAGCCAACAGCCCTGGGGCAAATACGAACGAGGCAGCAACCGCATTGCGCCAGGCCCGCTCGCTCATGGCCCAGTACAACATCGACGCCGACGAACTTCGGGCCAGCCAGGTTCTTGAAGCGAGCATCCCAACTGGCACTCGTCGCTCACCGCCGGATTGGCTTCACTCCCTGGCCGCGACGTGCGCAGCCGCCTTCGACTGCAGCCACCTCTCCTACTACCACCTTTCGAAGGGGTACTGCTTCAAGTTCCTAGGCAAGGGTATCGGTCCGGATCTGGCTGCCTACGCCTACAGTAGCCTTGTCCTGCAACTGCAGAAGGCCCGTCGCGAGCATGTCTCGCAGCAGAAACGGTGTCAGCTGAAAACCAAACGACGCCGCGGCCAACTCTTCGCCGAGGGTTGGATCGGGGCAGTGGCCTGCAGAGTTCGAGAGTTCGCGGGTGACCTGGCTCCGGAGATCCAGGCTGATATCACGGCCTACTTGACCGTGCATCACCCTGAGATGAAACACATCGACATCACGCCAAGCGAAGCCAAAGGCCACGATCGTAGTTCCCTGAACGCAGGAATTCGGCAAGGCCAGCGTGCTCAGCTCCACCGGGGGGTTGGCCGCGCTAAACAGCCAGGCATTGCCCACGGAGCTGGCCGATGATCGATCTGAACCTTACTCCACCTCACTCCATCGAGGCCGAGCAGGGCGTTTTGGGCGGCCTGATGCTCGACAACGAAGCCTGGGATCTGGTCGGCGACCAGCTGCAGGCGGATGACTTCTTCCGGGCCGAACACAAGCTGATCTTTACGGCCATCCAGGAACTATCGGAAAAGAACAGCCCATTCGACGTTGTGACGATTTCAGAGGCGATGGCTGTCCCTGAGGAAGTCGGGGGTCTGCCCTACCTGGTTGAGTTGGCGAAGAACACTCCGTCTGTTGCGAACATCCAGTCGTATGCTGAGATCGTGCGCAACCGCGCTCATCTCCGCCGCATCATGTCCCTGTGTTTCCAGGGCACCCGGGACGCAGCTGACCTCGCCGCTGACGCTGCGGAGGTCCAGGACACCCTCGAGCAGAAGCTTTTTAGACTGGGCGAAGGTCGTGTGGTTAGCGAATTCGCCGACATGAAGGAGACATTGCTCTCTGTCGTCGACAAGATCGATGCCAACTTCAACGGCCATGTGACCGTGACAGGTGTACCGACCGGGATCACCGATCTTGACGAGATGACGCGTGGTTTGCAGCCCGCAGATCTCATCATCGTCGGCGCGCGCCCATCCATGGGGAAGACCTCGTTCTGTCTGAGCATCGTCGATGCCGCGCTGACCAGTAAGCCTGACGAGATCGTGCTGGTTTTCAGCATGGAGATGCCTACCGAGGCTCTCGTCTATCGAATGCTGGCAATTCTGGGCCACATCGACCTGAGCAGGCTCCTGTCCGGTCAGTTGCAAGACGAGGATTGGCCCAAGCTGTCCGCCGCCGTCCATCGCATGAACGCCTACGGCAACCGCCTGGTCATCGATGACAGCGCGAACCTCACTCCTACGGCGATGCGCGCGAAGGTTCGACGGGCTAGCCGGCGCTTTGGGAAGCCCTGCTTGATCATGGCGGACTACCTGCAGCTCATGCGTAGTCCAGGCCAGGAAAACAGGGTCAACGAAATCAGCGAGATCTCTCGGTCGCTCAAGGGCATTGCGAAAGAATTCAACTGCCCGTTCGTTGCTCTCTCCCAGCTCAACCGAGACCTGGAGCGCCGGCCCAATAAGCGGCCGGTCAGTGCTGACCTGCGGGATAGCGGGGCAATCGAGCAGGACGCAGACCTCATCGTCTTTGTCTATCGGGACGAGGTTTACAACGAAGACACCGACCTCAAAGGCGTAGCCGAGCTGATCATTGGCAAGCATCGCAACGGCCCCGTGGGCTATGTCCGTGCAGCCTTCATCGCCAACCAAACTCGCTTCGCAAACCTCACTGCTGATCATTGGCAAGGAGCTGCCGCATGACGTTCATAGATCCCCATCTGATTACTCATGGCTGCCTTAACTGTGGCCGGCACTTCGCGCTGCACCAAGTACGGCAGGTGCATCCTGCCGAGCACACCCCTGAAGGCGAGGCAGAGGTTCTGGTATGCCCGGTCTGCGGCAGCTATGACCCCGTTCCTCTCTCGGAGGTGCCCAATGCGAGCTGAGCAGAGCTACCCAAAGATCCCCGCGATCGTAAGCGCTGAAGAGTCAGCTCTGGCGTACGCGCACCACTCCGGTCTCAACGCGATTTGGCTTGATGCGGTAGCCCAGGTGATCTACCGGCTCGCCCAGTACGGTCAGACAGTCGCCTCCTCTGAACTTAAAGAGCCCCTGCTGGACCTTGCCCGGCTGGGTTATCTCGAAGTCGAGCTATCTAACTCCGGCACATTTGCAGTCAGCCTTCTCAGGCAACCGGCTTTGCTGACGAACTACTTCTGGTCCGTGTGGGTCCCTCACCACCTGCTGAGCAACGGCCTAAAGGTAGCCGTGATGCCGCGCTTAAGCTCGGCTCAGGAGGATGCGCATCACTGCACCGTTGTGTTCCGCATTCCAGGGTCACGCGAAGCAGCCCGCGAGTTCCTCACCGACCTGGCCACCCAATACCCGGGCTGCACTCCGGAAATCGTGGCCATCCAAGCCGGTGATGCACTTTGCCCGAAGGAGGCCCGATCCAATGCGTAACCTTCTTCGCGGCGCCCACGACAGTGTCCGCCGGCTTGCTGAGTTTGCAGTCACAGAAGGCTGGACTCTCACCCGGTCCAATAACGGCCATCTGAAGTTCAGCAAGGCTGGCTTCTCACCCATTTTCACGTCCTGCACTCCCAGTGACCATCGCACCGAGCGTAATACTCGGGCTCTGTTGCGCCGTGTGGGATCCCAAAACTGCTCCACGCGGGGGATTCAGTAATGCCGATCCGACACACAATTGTTCACCTGCTCGACAAGCAGCCCGACGGCAGTCCCGCCGTGCTTCACGCCCGTGACACTGAACTACCACCCTCTGATGCCATCGAGAGTCTCCAGGGTGACCTGAACGACAGCTACAACGCCAAGCAAGGCAAGGCGTGGGGTTTCTTCCATGGAGAGTCGGGAGCCTACCCGTTCAGCGGCTGGTTGAAGCAGTACCTGGAGGAGCAGCAAGACTTCACCAACTTCAGCCGCATAGCTGTCGAACATCTGCAAAAGCTGATGGAGGAAGTCTCCCTGTCCATCGGTGGGCAGGTGCTCTTCACCCACTACCAGCAGGGTATGACCGAATACTTGATGATCGCTGTCCTTCAGCAGGTCGAGACCGTTGGCCTGGACGGTGACCTCAACGTTGTCGTCTCCCGCTACCTGGACACCAGCAACTTCTCCTGCGCAGCCCGGATCAACCTGAGCGAGTGGCGGAACAATCCGAACTCGAAGCAGTACATCTCCATCATCAAAGGCAAAACCGGTAGGAAGAGCTCGGACTACTTCCGCGACTTCATCGGGTGCCAGGAAGGTGTCGATGGTCCAGGTGAAACCCGCACATTACTCCAGGCGTTCACCGAGTACGTCGAGAAAGAGGACCTACCAGAAGCAAGCGCGCGGGAGAAGATCCACACGCTGCTCGAATACGCCACGACCCAAACGAAGCTCGGCCAGCCGCTCCATCTGCAGGAGCTGTCAGAAGTTCTCGATGAAGATCGGCCCCAGGCGTTCTACGACCACATCCGCAACAGCGATTACGGCTTGTCACCCGAGATTCCGGCCGACAAGCGCGTGCTCAACCAATTCCGTCGTTTCACCGGCCGCGCTGAGGGTCTGTCGATCAGCTTTGAGGCGCACCTTCTCGGTTCCAACGTCACCTACGACGCCGACACCGGGTCCCTGACGATCAAGAACCCGCCCACCCAGCTCACCGACCAACTCAAGCGCCGCCAGTAAGGAGAACCATCATGAACGCAACCAATTCCCGCACCGCCGACAAATTCGTGGTTCGCCTGCCAGACGGTATGCGTGAACAAGTGGCGCAAGTCGCCCGCAAGAATCACCGCTCGATGAACAGCGAAATCATCGATCGCCTCGAGCAGTCACTACTCAATGGCCAATTTGAGCCGGCGCAGAATGCCATGGGCGACGGAGCCAACACGGATGAACTGAAAGCCGAGCTGACGCGCGCATACCGGATCATCGATCGCCTGCTGCAAAACGCCGTCCCGACTCAGGATGACATCCAGGAGGTGTTGCACCTGGTTCGCCACTCCCCTCTGGCTCAGTCCCATGCTGCGGTAGGAGCTTGATATGGCTGCTACAGACCTCAAAGCCAAGCTTCTGGCTCCAGGCTTTACTCCGACAGGCTCAACAGCTGCCATGAGCGACCCCATCGCGGACACCCCACTGGTGCTGACCGTGGAGGAGGTCCTCCCCTGGGAGGACAACCCTCGGACCACGCGCAACCCACGATACGATGAACTCAAAGAGTCGATCCGCAACCGCGGTCTCGACACTCCTCCGCCCGTAACGCGCCGGCCTGGTGAGGAAAAATATCGGATCCGCAATGGTGGTAACACCCGGATCACAATCCTCAAGGAGCTGTTCCAGGAAACTGGCGAGGAAAGGTTCCAGAGGATCAATGTCTTGTTCCGTCCATGGGACGAGATCCGGGGCGAAATCATCATGCTTACCGGCCACCTGGCTGAGGACCTCAAGGGTGAGCTCAAATTCATTGAGCGCGCCGTGGGTGTGGGGAATGCAAAAGCGCTGTATGAATCCGAAAGCGGGGAACAAATAGGGATTCGAGAACTCTCTCGCCGCCTGACGAAAGATGGCTACCCGGTCTCTGCGTCCCATATCAGCAGGATGCTGGATACCCTGCAGTATGTACTGCCAGCCGTGCCTGGCTTGCTCTATTCAGGTCTGGGTATCGACCGTATCACGAAGATAATTGCGCTGAGAAAATCTGCGTTGGCATGCTGGGACAAGCATTACAGCAATGAAGGCGTCGACTTCGAAATGCTGTTCCAGGACGTCCTTGGCCAGTTCGAAGGCGAGGCAGAAGAGTTCCTGTTCCAGCGGTTCCAAGATGAACTCATCGGCACGATGAAGAAATCGCTGCCTCTGGGTTATGAGGACATCCTGCTGGAGATCACACAACAACAGGACAAGCTCCGTCGATCGACGCCGGTGGTCGAGTTGCCGATAACTGGCTCTTCGGCTATCCCGCCCGCGCCTACGTCAGGCAGCGGAGCAGGCTCCCCCCCTCCGCCATCGCAACAGTCACCTGGAGGTTCTAGTCGCTCGCAGCAACCTCTTCAGACGCCAGCGCAACCAGCTGCTCCGGTGCAGGAGGCCTCGCTCACACCACAGGAACAGCAGGAACGGATAGCAGGCCATATTGCGTCCCCTGCGAACCTCAGCCAGCGGGTGATCGAGACCAAAGCGAAAGTTGCCGCAATCAGTGGGGAAACGCTGCCCGATTTCAACTCGAATTGCCTTATCGCTATCCCCGTGCAAGCCGGCGGACTGCACCCCATCACAGACCTCTGGTACATCGAGCGCCAGATTGACCAACCTGGCGAGTTGCGCAATCAGGTAGCCCAACTGGCCGTGGAGATTCTCGAATCCGTCAACGGCCCTGGCGATATCCAGGCCATCGATGGAGGGATCGGGTTCAAGTACAAGCAGCCGGACACCGAAGTTGAAGTCACTGCAACAGCTCAACATACGCTGACACTGCTTCAGTCATTAAGCGGTGCCATGGCCATCGCTCTGAAGATGCTGAACGAGCAACCAGATCCTGTCAGTGCATTGGCTGAATTTGAATTTGCAGCTGGCCTGAGCCAACTGCTGCTGGGCCAGCCCCTGAGTGCTGAACAAACACCAGGTGATGAAGGCCGGTTAAGCGACGGAGCCCTGGTCAAGCTGTTCCGCATCATTCGGTTGGCTCGCCGGCTAATCGACTTGGAAATCGAAGAGTTCAAACGGTCCTCGCCTGTCCAGGACAACTGAACACTCGATGAGATGAATGGGAGGGAGTCTCAATGTCCAAGTCAACACTTAACGAAGCGGTTCTGTCGCAGCTACTTGACCTCATGCGTAATGGTCAACTTCAGCGCTGTGTAGAGATGGGAGTTGAACCCGAGGTGCTGGGCCAGATCCAGCATCCAACAGTCCTCAGCTTGCTCCGCAACACACCTGTTTCATGGGTCACCGTGTCTATCAACAGCTCGATGATCCTCAAGCTACTGACCGGGGCAGCGCGTACAGAAGAGGAGACTCGACTGATTGAGCGCGCGATCCGACTGGGGGCCACCACCAGCTTGCTCGGCAAGTTCTTCGGGCTCACACCGCAAGAGATCGCTTTGCAGCGAACCGTCATTGGGGTGCGCGCCCCGCGCGGCCGATGGCCAGAGCTCTCTGAGGATCAAGATCACCATATTTGGCACCGCTGGACCAAGTTGATGGATGCACATCGCGTCGACCTCGAGGACAGCCTGGCCATGCTGGACGTGGCCATGCTGGTTGCTGAGGAACTGAGCACTGACGGATTAACGCTTGCGCAGATCTGGTCACGGATCACTCAGTGGGTTGAGCAAGGTTTGTATCCCGGCAGCAAGGAACGGCCCCGAGCCACAGAGCGTCGACAGCTCACTCTTTTGGACGAGTGCGGCGTACGCCGTGTCGATGAGAACTGCACCGCCTCTAGCCATCTTGGAGAAGGCGATCATAGAAGATGAAGCTCACACGGTTCCCGATTTCCACGCTCCTAGATTCGGCCTCGGGGCAACTCGAGGCCCATGTGCAGAAGAAGAGAGCTGAGGACACCGCCCCTACTGCAGCGCCTGCTACACCCTATTCCGGGATCATATTCAGCGGAAATCCGCATGAGACGGTCCCGCGTAAACTCCTGCTCGATAATCGACTGACCCCCTTGGAGCGCAATTGCTGGCAAGTCTTTCGACTGCTGGTCAATGAAGATGGGATTACGGCTTTCCCCACCTATGACCAATTGCGGCCATACCTGGGCATGAATCCAGGGAAACATGCTTCCCGAGAAACTGTGGCAAAAGCCTTGACCGTTCTCCGTCTAACCCGCTGGCTAAGCCTTGGCCGGACCGTACGCAATGAGATCAACGGCCAGGTTCAGGGCAACGTCTATCTCTTACACGACGAGCCTGTTACGCCGGCAGAGGCCCTGGAGTTCGACAAGGACTACATGACCTTGCTGATGCAATCCATGGAGCATCAGAACAAAGCGATCAAAGACATCGCGGCGATCACCTGGCGAGAATTCACCAGCGATCCCGACGTAGGTCGACGACTTCCCTCGCGCATCGACACCATTAGTGATCGGCTGAATGCCCAGACCTGGGCGGTTGAGACCAAACAAAATGCACTACCCGCGCCTGAGTTCGGAATCCGAACTCAGCAAGATTTGGCAGCGGATGGACTGAGTTCGGATTCCGAACTCAGTGCGAACGTAGCGAAACAGGGTGCTCTCCCCCTCAGTTCGGAATCCGAACTCAGTCCAAAACCACTGAGTACACCCTCAGTTCGGAGTCCGAACTCAGCTAGTACGTATACAAATACAGACAAGTCTGTATCTAAAAGCTCTGTACAACCGCGCGAGAGTGCCGGTGTGAACTGGTTGCTTGCCCTGGACCTTCTCAAGCCAGAGGACCGGGTGAAGGCACGCGAGATCATGGGACCAGTACCGGAAAATGTCCGAGAGGCGGTGATCAACCAGTGGAAGCATCGTTGCACAAGCGGGAGCGTGGCCAAGCCCCTTGCATACCTGACGAGCCTGGCTGGCAAGGCCATACGGGGTGACTTCAACGCCGAGTGGAGCCCTTCAGCGCTCGCTCCAACTCCAATGCCCCCAGCAGCGAGGGCGGTTGCACGGACCACCCAGTCCCCCGCTCCCAAGCCGACGCCGACAGCGATGCAGACAGCGAATTCCGCGCTGACCTCGCTGCAAGCGCTGCTTGACCCTCGACGCCGCGGGGAGCCCACCGATGAGTGACTGGATGGATTCTGAGATCACCCTAGGACTTGCCTCTGTCGTGCTTGGCATGCTGGCCGGCCGAGTCTGTGCTTGGGGCGCTTGCTACCTACCGACACACCTTGAGCACCAATGGCAGAGGGATGCTCGGGAAATACTGGGGCTGGATCCGGAGAAGCCTAACGACCTTCAACCGAACACTGCCCCATCGCGAGAAACCTGGGCCGCGCAGATTATCTGCGCTGTGTTGTCCCTTGTAGTGACGATGTATTTTGGACCAACCATGCAGGCATTCTTTGTCCTGCTGTTCACCTGGTGTCTTCTGATGCTTAGCTTGATCGACAGTAAGCACCACTTGCTACCTGATGCGCTGGTATTACCAGGCCTCTGGGGTGGCCTAGCCCTCAACTCCTTCGGGTTGTTCGGGACATTGCAGGATGCACTCTGGGGCTGTGTCGTTGGCTATCTGAGCCTTTGGTCCTCAAGTCAACTGACTAGACTAATCACGGGGCGCGTGAACATGGGCGCGGGCGACCTTAAGCTGCTGGCCATGATAGGTGCTTGGGGTGGTTGGCACATCCTGCCGACAACTGTGCTGTTAGCCCTACTAGCATCTTTGTTGGCAAGCGTTCCCCGGATGCTCAAGTCAAGTACATCGTGCCCGACAGTAATTCCCTTCGGCCCCTACATATCAGTTGCTGGCTGGGCCAGCTTCACACTTCAACTAAATTCAATCCCATAGTTTAAGAGGTACGAATGTGGGCCCCCTGTTCGCGGCGGCGCCGAGCATGGTGAGCGGTGCCAGTGGCACCACCTGGCAGTGTTGCGGCCCGCAACACCTACCGACAGGATCATCGGCGCCGAGCATGGTGAGCGGTGCCGGTGGCACCACCTGGCAGTGTTGCGGGCCGCAACACCTACCGAAGGATCATCGGCGCCGAGCATGGTGAGCGGTGCCAGTGGCATCACCTGGCAGTGTTGCGGGCCGCAACACCTACCGACAGGGTCACTGGCGCCGAGCATGGTGAGCGATGCCGGTGGCATCACCTGGCAGTGTTGCGGGCCGCATCACCTACCGAAGGATCATCGGCGCCGAGCATGGTGAGCGGTGCCAGTGGCATCACCTGGCAGTGTTGCGGGCCGCAACACCTACCGAAGGATCATCGGCGCCGAGCAAGGTGAGCGGTGCCGGTGGCACCACCTGGCAGTGTTGCGGGCCGCAACACCTACCGAAGGATCATCGGCGCCGAGCATGGTGAGCGGTGCCAGTGGCATCACCTGGCAGTGTTGCGGGCCGCAACACCTACCGACAGGGTCACTGGCGCCGAGCATGGTGAGCGATGCCGGTGGCATCACCTGGCAGTGTTGCGGGCCGCATCACCTACCGAAGGATCATCGGCGCCGAGCATGGTGAGCGGTGCCAGTGGCATCACCTGGCAGTGTTGCGGGCCGCAACACCTACCGAAGGATCATCGGCGCCGAGCAAGGTGAGCGGTGCCAGTGGCATCACCTGGCAGTGTTGCGGGCCGCAACACCTACCGAAGGATCATCGGCGCCAAGTATGGTGAGCGGTGCCAGTGGCACCACCACCTGGCACTGATGCGGCCCGCATCACCACAGCAGCCAGCAAGCCACGACAAATCCAGCACCCCGGGTTCTCCATTTATTACTGCGCGCCCAACAGCCTGAAAGCAGCATGGACATCGTTCACCCACCTTATATAAGGAAACCATGTCCATGGCTGACAACTATCAGCTCAACATCGGCTCCCTCAGGAGCCAGGTCCAGCTGACACTCCATACCCACCATGCTGCTCGAATTTGGCTGGGCCGCCAGAAGAGCGATGAGAAGCACAGCATCCTCGGCCTGGCGGGCTTCTGCTCCAAGATCAACCAGATGGACCGTGGAGCGGCACAGGACGATCCGTACTCCGACTGGTGGATGATCAGGATCGAGGAGAAGATCCAGGAAGTAGACGATGCCCTCAAAGCCATCGACAGCCGCCTGGATGGGGTGATGGCCCAGCTGCCCAAGGCACTCGAAATCGGTGAGAACCTCTCCATCCAGCCACTGAAGTTGCCGCTCTTCATTTCCAATCCGCTGGGCTTCAAAGGCGTCCATCTGCTGACTCAGTACGACGAAGTCGTCCGCCGCATTCTGCTGGCTCAACATGTAGCCATGATCGGCCGTCGTGATGGTGAGATCTGGATCGATGAAGGTGCCCACCTGCTGCGCAGTCTTTTTGGGCTGGCCCAGCTCCATCGTTTCTCCGGCGCATCGCGTGACGACTTCGCCGCCAATAACGCCCGGGCCGAGAACGCGCGCGAGATGTACCAACGCTACGGAGATATCCCTCAGGACATCCTGGAAGGCACTCGCCGCTCGAACTTCGCCCCACCCATTCGGCGTGGCTCGGCGGGACTGATCGAAGAGCTCGATGACGATCTCGAAGACGAGGCCTGACCTGTATGCGTTCGGACACCCGCCCTCTGGATGCACTCCAACAGGGTGCCTTCAAACCGCTGCAACAGGGTGCCTATCAGGGGCTGCAACAGAGTGCCTCACTAAAAGGCCTTTTAAAGCCCTTTAAAGGTAAGGGGGAGCTGGTCCAGTTGGCGGAGCATTGCGCATCGCTGGAAGCGGGACTGCGTACCCTTACCCAGGAAGTGCTGGCCCAGGTTCGCCAACATCCATTCGCTCTGTTGCCCGTCAGGCTCATCGAGCAAAACACCGCAGCTGGCACAACCTTTCTTCGCTGGCAAAGCGTGCAAGAGCGCCGCATGGGTGTCGGCGTATGGGCCCAGATGGTCCACGCCCCCAAAACACCAATCCACTTGCTGCAGGACCTGTTTGCCCTGGAGCAACACCGAATCATCCTGAACATGCAGATCAGCCTCATCCACTCCATCGGCAAACAGGCCGCCGAGTGCGCAGAAAAGATGGGGCAGGCCGAGGCCGAATATCAGGCTCGACTGCAGCAGGTCATGAACCCACCTCAACACTGAAACGGAGATACACCATGGGTACGTCTGTAAACTGGGAAGGCAATGTCGGTAACGCACCGGAATATCGCAGCTTCGCGAACGGGAATCAGCCACCACGGCAAATGCTGCGCCTGAATGTCTTTTTCGATAACTCGATCCCCGACGGCAAGGGGGGCTACAAGGACCGCGGTGGTTTCTGGGCCAATGTGGAGTGGTGGCACCCAGACGCTGAACGTTTCGCTCAGTTGTTCCAGAAGGGCATGCGCGTTCTCGTGGTGGGGCGCGCGATCATGGATACCTGGCAGGACAAGGCGACCGGCCAGGACGTATCCGCGTTGAAGGTCGAGGCCAACCGCGTAGCGGTCCTCCCGCATCGTGTCGACCAGATCAGGCTCGCCCCGCCCAAGAGCGGTGACCAGCGCCCAGCCAATCAACAGCAGACCGGTCAGTCCCAGGGGCAGGGTCAAGCGCAAAGCAACCGTGGTCCGGATCAGCGTCCGCCTCAGCCGGTTCCAGACGGCATTCAGGACTACCCCAGCTTCGAGGAAGAGCCGTTCTAACCCATACGCCCTTAATTTGGCGCGCCACATCGTGAAGCTCCTGGTGACAAGGATGTCACTTCGAGCTTCCCCTCCCCACGATGCAGCATCTCCCTGGCAGAGCGATCATTGGCTAGCAGGCGATTTTTCAGGCGCCCTGCGTGAAGTTTCTGGTTGCAAGGACAGATCGGCGCGCCGCCCACTCTGGACGTAACCTCTGCAACGCGACTCCGGGCGGCAACGACCTGCCGCACAGGGCGGCTCGCCTCGTGAGGCTCCCACAATCAGGAGGGGAATTCGTAGCCGAAGGGGCGCTGCAAGCAGCGCTTGCCCAGGTCAGGGCACGGTTGAAATCGTAGCATTGGCAAATGACCATTACCTGAAGGCATCTCCGCCCTACAGCTGCTAACTTGTATCGAACTGAGCCGCTGAGGCTGTAAAAAACGCCTCGGCGTGGGATTTCCGGTCTCAAGAACGTATTAGGCGTGACTTGCCCGGCAGGAACAGGGGCGCTGATGAGGAGCATTCGATGCAGAATGAAGTTGCCCAGGAGCGAAAAGCGGATAGGCGCAAGTTCAATAACCCCCATCCTGCGGTAGAGGCGGCTGGGGTGGAAGCCGCCGAGAAAGGGCTTCCCGTGCATGCCTGCCCTTACAAGCACCCCGCCATGCTGGCCTCCTGGCTGAAAGGGTACAGACGCGCCCAGCAGCTCACCCTTAATTTTTGACCCTTCCTCCGTAGGCCTGGCCCACGAATTCCCCTCCTTTCAGTTGACCATTTCGCGTTGTGTCGTCTCCGGTCGGCGGCAAGAGTGCTCCCTGATTTATATGTTCAGGGGCACCCTATGAAACTCATGATCATCGAGGCACCGGGCAAGCTGAAGAAGCTGGGGCCCATGATGAAGAAGATCCGCCCTGGCGAGCAGTGGACGGTGGTAGCCACTGGTGGCCACATAAGAGACCTCCCCGAGAAGGGGCAGGACGAGACGATGATCACCACAGGTGTGCTCAAGAACCTCCGGCCCGTGTACGAGATGCTGCCCAAGAGCGCTCGCAACGTCAGTACCATCCGCAAAGCGCTGAAGGATGCAACCGAGGTTTACATTGCCACTGACCCAGATCGCGAAGGTGAAAGCATCGCCTGGCACATTCAGCAGGCGCTGGGCATCAGCGACTACAAACGCGTCACCTTCAATGAAATCACACAGAATCGTGTCCGCGAGGGTTTGGCCAACCTCCGCAAGATCGATATCCAGCTCGTTGCCTCACAGCAGTGCCGTAGGGTGCTCGACCGCCTGGTGGGCTACCCCGTCACTCAGGAACTGCGCCGAGTGACCGGGCAACCCACGTCAGCGGGCCGGGTACAATCACCTGCGCTCTACCTGGTCGTAATGCGCGAGCGGGAGATCCGCAACTTCAAGGTCATCCACCACTTCGGCGCAGAGCTGACCTTCAGGGACGAAGCTTCCGGCTTGGCCTGGACTGCCGTATGGCAGCCGGTACCGGACTTTGCCAGCAAAGAGAACCCGTACGTCCAGGACGGCACGCTCGCCGCCCGGGTCGCTGCAACCCGCGCAGTTATCGTGGAGTCGTGCGAAGACGGTAAGAAACGGCGTCCGCCGCCGGCACCGTTCATTTCGTCCACTATGCAGCAGGCCGCCAGCGTGGCGTTGAAGTGGGACCCCGACAAAACGATGCAGGTCGCCCAACGCCTGTACGAGCAGGGTGTCATCACGTACCACCGGACGGACAACCCCAACTTGGCCGATGACGCCATGCCTGACATCCAGGCTGTCGCGCAACGCCAGGGGCTCGACGTTGTAGACGAGCGCCGGACGTTCAAGGCAGCAGACAGCGCCCAGGAAGGTCACCCTGCGATTGCACCAACCGCTTGGGATGACGAGGTCGCGGGAGAGTCTTCCGATGAACAGGCTCTGTACAAGCTCATTCGGATCCGGGCGCTGGCCAGCCAGCTCGCCGATGCCATCTACGACGTGCGTACCGCAAAGCTGCTGGCTAAGGGACCGGATCAAAGGCCGCTGCGCTTCGCCGCGACGGGGAGCTTAGTAGCCTATCTCGGCTGGATGAAGCTTCTGCAGCAAGACGACACGGATGAAGAGTCGACCGATCTGCCCAAAAATCCAGTGCCGGCGCTGCAACCTAAGCAGATCCTCAACGTCCTCCAGGGCGAGGTGTTGAACCAGAAGACCAAGCCGCCGGGGCGCTTCACCAAAGCAAGCTTGATCAAGGAGCTGGAGCGTCGTGGAATAGGCAGACCCAGCACCTTCTCCGCGATCGTTAAGAACATCACCAGCAAGGGCCTGGTCGTCGAGGAAAAACGCAAGCTGGTACCGGGACCGCTGGGTGAGACTACCGTCGCCCAGTTGGAAGGACGATTTAGCTTCCTGGAGCTCGCTTTCACCAGCACGCTGGAGAAGGACCTGGATCGAATCGCCCGCGGTGAAGACAAGTACGGCCCGGTTGTCGCCAAGTTCTACCAGCACCTCGAGGGTGAATTGGAAAGCCTCCGACAGGCACCCACCGTCGCGATGGCACCACGCTCGCCGGGCTCTTCTTCCACCGCAGACAGCAACCACGTCTGTGGCAAATGCGGTATGCCGCTCGCGCGGCGCCAGAAGCGCGGTGAAGGGGGGTACGATTTCTGGGGCTGCACCGGGTACAAGGCAAATGGCTGCAAGGTCAGCTACCCCAACGTGAAGGGGAAACCCGATCTCGACAAACCGAGAGGCATGTAGGGACATAGGCGAAATCCCTGAGGATTGATTGTCCTTTTCCCCTGTTTTGCTCATGAGCTCATTGACAACCTGCTCACTCCTCCAGGAGCGGGCAAATGATTGCAACCAACGAAGTCGGCAACACTTTCATCACGCTTGATCCAGTTCTACGGCGCTTCAGCGAACAGCAGTTGGCAGTGGTCACCACCTGGGCGAACCACTTTTGCGTCCCCCTTGAGGAGCAGCGACAGTTCATGGGGAGCGCCAATTGAAACGACCGCGCCTGCTCAACAGCCAACCAGTTCTGCTCGAAGCCGCCGTGTTCGACGGCTACGACATGGGCATCCTCATGCCCTACATCGAAGGCGCGAACAAGGTCATGTTTGCCCGTAGCGGATTCTTCATCCGCCGCGGAGACCACCCGCTCTGCCGATATTGGCGCGTGCCCAAGGCCAAGTTGATCGACGAGCTGGACCTGGTGTACCACCAGCTCGTCGAGCTGGCCGGCGGCAAGGTTACGGAGTCATGGCAGGTATTCCGCCAGAAGATCGAGTCCGCGCTGAGTGCTCCTCGGCGAGACGCCTTCACCTGGGGGATGCTGCTGCGCATCGCGCCGCTTGCCGACGGCGGTGTCCTGCTGTCTGGTGACTACCATCCCGGCGTGGTCGCCGTCGCACGACGGATGCGCGGTGTATTCCTGGGCCGTTCAAGCTCCTGGCGCATCAATGCGACCACAGAGATCCTGCGCAGCAATTTGATCCTGGAGCTGGGCCTGGTCGAGGATCAGTTCGAGATCCTGGACGTTGTGCAGGAGCTCCTGGGCGATGGCTCTATCGTGCCGGCAGCAGAGATTCCGCGCATCAGCTTGGGCGGGGCCCCGCAGGAACCCTCGGCAAACGCCAGTGGCGAGGAGACCTCCAACGACATCTACCTCGCTGCCGTGTCGCCGATCGAGCGCACCGAGTTCTCTGATGACTCGATCGCCCAAACCCTGGTCGGCTACTCCCTACTTGATCACCAGCCTGCAGGTATCGCTCACCTGCTCCAGCGCACCAGCGCGCTGCTGGCTGACGATATGGGCCTCGGCAAGACACGCCAGGCCGTCATCGCTGCGCACATCAGTGCGGCCGGTCGGCCAATCCTGGTCGTTACCCTCTCCTCGTTGCTGATCAACTGGCAGCGAGAGGTTTTGGCGGTCTACCCTGAAGCGACGATCGCCCTGCAGAAGCATGACCCCCTCGCTCAGTGGATGCTGATCAACTACGAGCGCCTCGGTGACTATGTGTTGTTGGCAGAGCACTACCACGTTCTGGTGGTCGACGAGGCCCATCAGTTGAAGGAGCCGACCGCTGAGCGTACTCGCCATGGCTTCGATATCGCGGCAAAGGTGCCGAATCGCTACCTCCTGACCGGCACGCCGGTACTCAACCGTGAGACCGAGCTGCATACCCTACTGCGTCTCTCTGGCCACCCTGTTGGCCAGTTGCCCCTCAGCGATTTCTGCGAGCGCTTCGCCGGGAGCCCGGAGTTTCGGCAAAACCTCCGCGCGGAGCTGGGCGACTGGATGCTTCGTCGGCGCAAAGACGTCCTGCCCGGGCTCAAGGGCAAACAACGCCAGTTGCTGGCCGTGGCCATGGGGGGGGAGGAGCGCCGGAAGTATGACAGCGTCCGTTTGGAGGACAGGCCGATCTTTGCGAGGCTGGGCGCGCTGCGCCACTATCTCGAGCAGGTGAAGGTCCGTATCGCAATGGACCTGGTGGGTGAGTTGGACCAAGAGGATAAGGTCATCCTGTTCTGCGAGTTCAAGCCCACTGTGGCGCGGCTCAAGGAATTGTGCGATGAGGCGAGTATCGGAAACGTCACGCTGATCGGCAGCGATTCACTGACCAAACGTCAGAAAGCGATCGACAAGTTCCAGGGTGACCCAGAATGCCGCGTTTTCATTTGCACCACCCAAGCCGCCGGCACCGGGAACAACCTAACGGCAGCGAACTACGTGTTCTTCCTTGGACTTCCCTGGACACCCGGACAGCAGGACCAGGCTGAAGACCGTGCGTACCGGAACGGTCAGCTCAGGACGGTGATCGTGAAGATCCCTCTTGTCGAGAACAGTATCGACCAGCAGCTGTGGCAGATGCTTTTAGCGAAGCGTCAGGTCAGCTTGGAGCTCATTGAGCCAGAAGAACAGCAGGACGCACTGGCCAAAGCGATGCTTGCATCAACCATGATGGACAAAACCAGCGGGTGAGGCATTGGCTTCCCCCGCTGGTCTATCAATTACGAATGCAGCACCCGATGAGCGAGCTGCTGGTAAAACATATCAGCCTGAATGAATCCGCCAGGAAGGCCGGAGGGGAGTGTGACCGAGAAATCGGACTCCATGCGTAGATCCTGCTGAGCCAAGCCGACAATCGTGAAGAACAAGTTTTCTTCAGTAGCTACTGGGTTGAATTGAATAGTTTGCTTGGCCAGATTGATCTGCAAATGCTTTGCGTTGAAAACTGTTGACATGAATGGTAGTTGGCCTCCATCGACCACTTTTACGTCTATACCATCGATACCCGCTAACCAGCCGCTTATCACTTGGTATGTTTCATCAACCTTCTGTTCCCGCTCAGAAGCCTTAAACAAGCTTTCCCGCCGGGCTAGTGCTTCCTTGTCTGAGAAGGCTCTTAGCACTGTGACGAGTTGTTCCTTAGCAGTCATCCTTTACCTCTTTTCTTAGGAATCATATTGATATCACCCACGCCGACATCTTCGTTCAAATCCCAGGCTAGGTCTAGGCGCTCACCTCAACGATGCGGCAATTGCTGAGGCTCCTAACCACTCGGAAGAAATAGCAGAGCACGGGTTACTTATTTTCTACTGCGAGGATTGCGACACCCTGTCACTTTCGCCCCCATCATCACAGGGGGCCTTATGATCAGGCAGTTGACCACTCTCTCGCTCGCCACACTCGTTGCGGGTTGTGCTATTCAGAAGGCTGAGCAGCCGCCGAAGCCGGCGTTCGATAGCAGCCGCAATCCCGAATGGCTGTCTCCGGACATCTACCCGAACGGAGCGAGTCCGGAGAAGGAACCGGTCGTTCGCTATGGCCGCTACACCTTGGTGAGCACCCAGCCCGACGCAAGCCAGCGCGACCTGATGGCACAGATCATCGATGTGACCATCCCATCGAGCATGAACCCCAGCGTTCGGGACGCCATGCTCTACGTGGTCGACCGGTCAGGGTACGCCCTCTGCCCGCCCAGCTCGCAGCACGTCAACATCCTGTACACCCGACCACTGCCAGCCGCCCAGTACAAGCTTGGTCCCATGACCCTCCGCAACACGCTGCAGGTCCTAGCCGGCCCGGCCTGGCAGGTGAAAGTCGATGAGGTCAACCGTCAGGTTTGCTTCGTGCTTCGCCCGGGCTACCAGTTGCCAACCCCGTCGGCGCCGACAGGCCAGCTCTACGCCGGCAAAGCGCAGGCTCCTGCCACCATCTCTGCCACCCCGGCCTCGACGCCAGGCGTTGTGGCCGTCGCTGTACCCGCTACTGCCCCCATCACCACGTCTACCCCCACTGTCGCGGTACCTGCGTCCGTGGCCCCCGTGCTCCCCCCAGTGGCACCCGCCAAGGATGGCTCTATCACGGCTGCGGCGGTAACCGCCGCGGCTAAAAACGCGACGCCTGAGTCCCCAGCACCGAAGGTCCCTAACAAAATCGCAGCATCCAAGCCTGCGTCTGCCGTCGGCAGTACCGCAGTAGCGGACCCGGCCATCGAGGTCAAACCCGCACCACCTCCGAGGCCGCTGCCCCAGGTATGGACGGCTGAAGTTGGATCAACCCTGCGCGATAGCGTTGAGGAATGGGCCAAGAAAGCGCGGTGGCGCGTCATCTGGGCCCAAGAAGACCTCAACTATCCGATCGAGGCACCGCTGCACTTCGAAGGCTCGTTCCAGGAAGCCATCAAGCAGCTGTTCCCGCTCTACGACAATGCCCCGCGATCCTTCGTCGTCGATGGTAGCGAAGGCTCCCAGAGCGTCTTGTACGTCGCTGAGAGGAAAATGAAATGATCAAGTCCCCATGGGGCCGCTGGGCGCTGACTCCCATTGCCCTGGCCTTGGTGAGCAGCTGTGCTGTGCAGCGAGTCAATGAGTCCTTCGACCGAGCCGAGCTCCAAGGCCGTACGGCCGGCCAGTACAACAAGTTCCTGCAGAATCAGCAGCCACAGCAGAACCGCGACACGGTCGTGTTCAGCAATAGGCCTTGGGTTTCCACCGAACCGCTGGTCACCAGACGCGGATTGCCATTCAGCCTGGACCGGAACGTCGCCTACCGGCCAGCGGGCCCAGTGTCTATTTCAGACGTGGCCCAGCTCATCACCAAGGAAACAGGTCTGCAGGTCATCGTCGCGCCGGATGCGCTGAACCCCGGGATCCTCTCGTCAAAATCCTCCAGTGGTGCTTCGCGGGGACCAGTGCCGGTAACACCAGATCCCGATAGCCTAGCTGGCCTGCTGCCAACAGGAATGGCTGGAGCCATGCCTGGCAACGCAAGCTCATTTGACCTGGGCCTCAGCGGCGGCGGTTTGATCTCCGGGCTGAACTACAGCGGCAACGTCTCAGGGCTGCTGAACCAGGCGACCTCCCGACTGGGGTTGTCGTGGCATTTCGATCCTGAACTGCAGGGGGTGCGCGTGACCTACTTCGACACTCGCACCTTCGATGTGTGGACGTTTGGTGATGAGCTAGAAATCGAGAGCACCGTCAAATCAGGCCTGCTGACCTCCACGGGCAACGGTGACTCGGGGTCCTCAACCTCCTCGGGTGGAGCCAAGGGTGAGTCCGGCAGTAACCAGAGCACCAAATCCACGTACAAGACGTCTCTGATGAGCGACATCGAAAGCAACGTCAAGGCCATGCTCAGCGTGCAGCCTACAGGGCGGCTGTACCTGTCTCGCTCGACTGGGACGCTCACCGTTAGCGACCGGCCGGAGGTGTTGAATCGGATCTCGGCCTACTTGAAAGAGACGAACCGCAGTATCACCCGGCAGGTCCTGTTCAACGTCAAGGTCTATGAGGTGAACTTCAGCGACAGCGACCAGACGGCGGTCAACTGGAGCGCTGTCTACAAGTCGATCTCTGGCAAGTGGGGTTTCGGCCTGAGCAACACCGTCGCCGGCATCAGCTCTGAGGCGATTTCAGCCAGCGGCAGCATCCTCGATACATCGAGCTCCCCATGGGCAGGATCAAAGGCCGTCGTCCAAGCCCTTTCAGAACAAGGGCGCGTCTCCGAAGTGCGCTCGCCCTCGGTGACTACCCTGAACCTGCAACCAGCACCGATCCAGATCGGCAATGTCCAGAGCTATGTCGCCTCCAGTTCGACCACCACTACCGCATCGGTTGGCTCCAGCACCGCCCTGACACCGGCGACCATCACCAGCGGCTTCAACATGATGCTGCTTCCCAAGCTGCTGGATAAAGAAAACATGCTGCTGATGATCACCCTTAGCATCAGCAGCAAGCCGATTTTCAAGGACTTCGAAAGCAACGACTCCAAGGTCCAGACCACCGATTACGACACCAAGAACGTAGCGCCCAAGGTCCGCCTGCGCAGCGGTGAGACGCTGATCCTCACGGGGTTTGACGAGAATGGGGATGACGCACGCAAGTCCGGCGTAGGCAGCCCAAGCTTCTTCGGCCTTGGCGGCAGCAGGACCCGCTCGACGACTCACAGCGCCCTGGTGGTGCTGGTGACCCCGATTGTCCTCCCGGACAATCTGTAGGTGTCGGCGCTCATGAACACGGAATCTCTCAAACCGCCGAGCCGGGTGCAGACCATACAGCATCGCGGCCGCGTCTTCGTCACTGGCATGCTGTGGATGCCCTTAGGCAACATGACCAGCTACATGAAGGAGGCCCGCTTATACGGCCATGAGCATGGCTTGGACATCGTGGCCATCAGAAGAACACCGAGCATGATCCAAGCGGGCTTTGTTTCCCGCTCTTCTGACGTCCACAAAGGCATGTATTCGCTTGCTGCGACCTTGGCTGGCCAGCTCGGTGACTCGTGGATTGCTGCCTGGGCCGTCGATGCTGATCAAGATCGCTATGCCATTGTCGCGGTCCACGAAGGCAGGATAATCCCCGGCTGCGACCTGATTGCCACGGCGTCAGAGGTCCGCAAGCGGGTACTGCAGCAGCGCAGTCGCGGCTTCCAGTTCGATCGAGAGTTCCTCCCGCCCGAATTCGGCATGGATGGTGAGCTCATCGACATTGATGAGCTGCTCCACCCCACCCGGCTCAAGCGCGAGTACCGGCTACGTCCGCTCGTGTTCGGAATGTCCAAGTCTGAGCTGGCTCAACTGCTCCTCGTCGCCCTGCTGATCGGCGCCGGCGTGCTGGCATGGTCCCAGTGGAAAGCGCATGAGAAGGAGATCGCACGTCAAGCTGCCATCCAGGCGGAGAAGAAACGCCTCGAGGAGCTTGCCGAACTGCAAAAGCAAACCGGCACGGATCAGCCTCTACAAGCACTAGAACATCCGTGGGCAAAACAACCCTCCGTCTCTGACTTCGTCGAGGCCTGCAGCTTTGTAATGTACCAGCTCCCTCTGAACATCCAGGGATGGTCATTCGACAAAGCCGAGTGCAATGGCTCACAGGTTGTCGCGGCTTACCGCCGGGAAGGCAACAGCACTGCGCTCGGCCTTGCGAGAGCCGCCTTGAACCACTTCTCCATGCGCCCGGAGTTCGCGGAGCAAGGCAACACCACCACACTGAGGTTCGATATCTCCACCAGCGCTGCAGGCGATGATCCGTTGGTCGACGCCAATGACGCTCTCGAGGCTTTGACCTCCTGGTTTCACAGCTTCTATCAGGAACCGCAGCTGCAACCCATGCCGGTGGTGATCCCTCAAGAGCCGGCTCTGCCAGGCCAACCCGCGCCACCTCCACCACCACCGCCTCAGTGGAAGCAGTACCAGCTGTCGTACACCACTGGCGTCACGCCTTACGACTCCTTCAAGGGCGCCCCTAACCAGGGTCTCCGCCTCCAGGAGATCAAAGCTGAATACAAGGCCGACCACCTGATCTGGTCGGTCACAGGAGTCCTGTATGCGAAATAACCTTAGCCTGGTCCTTCTGTCGCTCTGGCTGCCTATCACCGGCGTACAAGCCACTGAGTCTGGACTTTCCGGTATCAGCGTCGGCGAGCTGGGCAGGGTGCAGAGCGAGACCATCTTGTTCAGGGCCAAAGCCGAGCGCACCAAAGCGGAGCGAGAGGCGACTGCCCCCCTGCCAGAGCCATCGCAAGCAACCGCCTTATTTCCTAATGCTGGGCTACCTACACCCATCCCAACCGTCCCAGGCCCGCGTCAACAGGCTTTGCCGGTCGTGAAGGAGATCAGCGGCTCCGGGCTGAAATTGCGTGCCAGCCTGGTCTACAGCGACGGGAGTGTGATCGACGCCAAACCAGGCAGCGAGTTACCGGAGGGCTTTCGGGTCCAACAGATCACGCTCGACGGAGTCGTCCTGGGTAATGATGGAAAGCGATATCCCCTGGGGTTCGGTAATCGGGTGGGTGCGTCTCAATCACAAGCGGGCCTGCCAGGCCTCCTTCCTGGCCAACCCTGAGGAGCATTGAGCATGACCGACCTATCCACTGAGCCAGTCGGCCTTGAGGCTGTCGATATGCCTTTGGCAGCCTTGCCGGCGGCGGTACTGACCGCGCCAGGTGGCCCTCATGCCATCAAAGACGACTTGCGCCAGGTCCTTGCCCTGACCGCAGATGGAAAGCTGTACGTCTCTCCGCAGCACGTCCGTGACCTCTACGTCATGTCATTCATGGACCAGCTAGATCACAAGGGGATCGACTTCGAGGTCATCTCAGCATCGATAACCGAGATCAAAGCGCTGTACCAGGCCTCGCCTTCGACAGGCATGAAGGCTCTTGTTGAAACCCAGCGCCAAGCCCAGGTGGTGGAGTTCATGGGTGACGCCCACCGTCGCGGTGCCAGTGATATTCACATTGTCGTTTCGCACGATGTCACCCGAATTAAGTACCGGCTCTACGGTGTCCTGCAGGAAGTGCGTCAGGAGAAGAGCGACATTGGCCGTGAATTCTGCGCTGCGCTGTACAACAGCATGTGCGATGTCTCGGGCGACTATTACCAGCCGCATATCGCCCAGGATGCTCGAGTAAGCCGCAAATTCGTCGATCAGTTGGGTCTGTATGGTGCTCGTGTCGCCACACGGCCGCTGGTGGATGGTCCGCTGATGGTCATGCGCCTGCTCTACGACGACACGTCCAAGCAAAGCTTCGAGGAACTGGGCTTCCTGCCCCAGCAGGCCGAGCACTTTAGGAGGCTGAGACGCCTCCCCTACGGACTCAACCTCATCACTGGCCCAACAGGCTCTGGCAAGTCCAAGACCCTCCAGGTCAACCTCAACGCGCTGTACGACGAGACCGGTGGTTCCCGGCACATCCTCACGCTCGAGCATCCTCCCGAGTATCCGCTTAAGGCGAACCAGTCACCGATCTATGCCGGCGAAACTTGGGGGGACGGTATCACCAACGCAGTTCGCCTTGACCCGGATGTTCTCATGTACGGCGAGCTGCGCGACTTGGCATCAGCACAGGCTGCATATACCGGAGCCATGACCGGCCACCAGAGCTGGTCGACCCTGCACACGAACAACGCGATCGCCTCGATCCAACGCCTTATTGATATGGGCGTAGCTGATTACCTGGTCACCGACCCACTACTGACCACGGGAATCGTGAACCAGTCATTGGTCCCAGTTCTTTGCCCCGCCTGCCGGATCCCGCTGAAGAACCACAAACACGGCATCAGCAGCGATCTCTTCGCACGGCTGGAGCAGCTAGAGATCGTCGACCAGGTGAACCTCGTCGGTGATGGCTGCAGCCAATGCAGAAACCTCGGCGTTGTCGACCGCACTGTCATAGCCGAAACGTTGCTGACCAACGTCAAGCTCATGGATACGTTTACTAAACGAGGAGCAAGCGCGGCGCGCAGGTACTGGGTGAACGAGATGGGTGGGATCACCAAGATCACCCACGCGATCATGAAGATTTCTGAGGGTGTCGTGGACCCTCGCGATGCCGAGCTCTTCGCAGGCCCCCTGGACTTCGACCGGCAATTGATGGAGCAACCCGATGTTTGAGTTGCTGAAGGATTTCTGGACAGGAGTACGGGAGGCCTCCCAGGGATGGGTGGTCACCTTCTATGCCAAGCAGTTTGGAAAAAACGAGCGAATCCAGTTCTACGAGAGCCTGATGGGCGTGCTCGAGGACGGGATTGCGATTGAGGAAGCGCTAGAGACCGTTGCGAAGGCATTTAGCAGTGACGGCAAAACCATGCACCCTGTGTCGGTCATTTGTGGTCAGGTGGCGATGCTCGTGCGTGGTGGTAAATCTCTTGCGGATGCCTGCAGGAGCCACTTGCCATATGACGAGGCCTCCCTGGTCGAAACCGGGGAGAAAACCGGCAACCTGGTAGGAGCGTTCAGGGATTGCGTTCGGCTCATCGAGGCCCGTCAACGCATCGCTCGTTTGGTCATCTCCGTCGTAGCACTTCCCTCGATCACCTGGAGCCTGATGGGGGCACTGCTGTATGTCATCGCCACCTGGATGGTGCCGTCGATGACTCAGCGCCAAGACCCAGAGCTATGGACCGGCATCCCGAGTCTACTCTACGCCCTTTCCAATCTGGTCACGCACTACGGTCTGCTGATTGTAGCGGTCGTGCTGACCTTGATCGTCGTCTCCTTCGTGACGCTTCCATACTTTTGCGGCTTGCAGATTCGACCCAACAGCCCGGTATGGAAAACACAGCTAAGCCTGCTACTGCAGACCTCCAGGATGCGCCTAGAGAGCATTCCACCCTGGTCGATCTATAAGGTCCTGCATGGCTCGATCTTCCTGCTGAACATGTCAGTAATGCTCCGCGCCGGCGTCGGCCAGCTGAGCGCACTCAGCATCCTCAGCCGCAGCGCCTCGCCCTGGCTGCGAGAAAGGATCGACGCCATCAACTACGGCGTCAGCTCGGGTAAAGACTTCGGCACGGCGCTCAAGTTGGCCGGGCACCAGTTCCCTGACCAAATGGCCATCCACTTCCTGCAGGTCTTGGCCACCCGACAAAGCTTTGCCACGTCGATGGAGCGGTTTGCCAATCGTTGGCTCGAGCAAATGCTCAAGCGCGTGGAAACGGCCTCCAAGTCACTTACAGCGCTATCCGCAGTGATCATGGGCCTGCTCATGATCTTCGTGATGGTCGGCATCTTCCAGCTCGCCATCGGCCTGATGGACTCCATCCAACACTAAGCACTCAGCCCAGAGGCAACCCATGACACTCTCTACTCCTAAAAACCAACGCGGCTTTTTGTCCATCGATGGCGTGATGTGGATCATGCTCATCACCATCGCTTTGGGCTTCATCGCCTGGATCGGCTACAAGATGCTCGGCAGCTCCGATGCCGCTGTCGAGCAGAGCAACATCACGACCATCATCACCAACGTCAAGAAGCTCAAGGGGTCGTCTGGATACGGCACCTCCGGGACCAACCTGGTCCCTTCGCTGATCGCCATCGACGGTACCGGCTCAATGGGCGTTTCGGGCACCACCCTGACAAATCAGTGGAATGGCGCCGTCACGCTTGTGAGTAATGGCATGACCTTCACTCTCTCCGAAAGCAACGTTCCCAAAGCGGCTTGCATCACGCTGACCACCAAGATCGCCAAGGACAAGCAGACCACCACCGCCATCAATGGTGGCTCGGCAACCAGCGGCGAGGTCCTTCCCGCCGCCGCTACAACAGGCTGCTCCAACGATATGAACTCGATCTCCTGGACCACTTACTGAAGGCCCGCAGAGTGAGCTTGATTGCAGATGCTGATTTCGTGGACCTCTACCTCGGCCACGACTTTGCCGATGTGAAGGGGCTGACCGGCCAGCCCCGCAAGGCCCCCGTTCCTACGGAATGGTTGACCGAGATTCAGGAGCTTCGGGCACAGTGTCTGCATCAGTACGAGACGACACGTGAGCCTGAGTTCGCCCTCGTGCTGGAGGAGCGGGTGCTATTGCGGGTGACGTACAACCTGGATGTTTTCACCAAGGCGTTTTTTGTACTGAACCGCTCAAGAGCAACCATCATCCCACTCGAGGATCTCGGGTTACCGGATCATATCTACGAGTGCCTGCTCTCGGATGAAACCAGAGGCCTCGTATATTTCGCCGGCGAGATGGGTACGGGGAAGACCAGCAGCGCAGCCTCGGCGGTCAAAGCACGGCTTACGTCACTCGGAGGCCTTGGCCTGACGGTCGAGGATCCGCCAGAAACGCTCCTGCAGGGCGAGCATGGCCCGGGCCGGTGCATCCAACTGCCAGTCTCCCGCATCCAGGGCGGTTACTCAGAAACGCTGATACGTGCCCTCCGCACGCGCGCAGACCTGATCCTGGTCGGAGAGGTGCGGGACACTGCTACGGCGGTCGAGGTCATCAAGGCTTCTATCAACGGCCACCTCATTTTCTCTACAGGGCACGCAGGCAGCATTGGAGGCGCCATTAAGCGTCTATCCGTGCTCGCTGAGCCAATCATGCCCAACGCCCTGGAGGTCCTCTCCCAGGGGCTGACGGCGGTGATTCACCAAACCCTTTTCCGACCCGACCATGGACAGCCGCGGCTGACACTCCAAACCCTGTTGTTGACCCAGGATGACGCTCCGTCTATCCGCGAGAAGATCCGCAGCGGGCATCTCCAGATGATCGAGCAAGACATCGTCGCACAATCGAACAGGAGTCTCTGGCATGGCCAATAAACGCGGGCAAGCCGGCTTCTTTACCATCGATGGGCTATTCGGCCTGATCGTCCTGAGCATCATGCTTTCGCTCGCGGGCTGGTGGATGGTCAGCTATGGAAACCAGCAGGACTATAGGATTGCCGCCGAACACCAACGGACAGTGGCCGATGCCTTTGCCAAGTACCTGAAAGACAATTACTCCGTCGTGCTAAACAACGCCGGCCCGACTACACCCGTCCAGGTCACCGTGGACATGATGCAGAACACGAAGTATCTGCCTGCAGGCTTCAGCTCAACCAACAGCTTCGGCCAGACCATCGTTGGCTTGGCCAGGCGCTTGAGCGCTAACCAGCTCGAAGCCATTGTCGTCACCACCGGTGGCCAGGTCATCCCTGAGCTGGGCATTCGCATCATTGCGGAGCATCTCGGCGGGCCGGGCGGCTTCATTTCAGCGCTCAAGCCCGGAGTCATTCAGGGCGTGCGTGGAGGATGGGAAGTAGCACTTAGCAATTACGGCATCAATCCTGGACAGGGACACACCGCCAGTGCGCTTTTCTTGATGGACGGCGACCTGGCCAACGACTACCTCTACCGCAACGCTGTGCCAGGCCACCCTGAGTACAACATGATGAACACCGCGATCGATATGGGCGGCAACGACATTAACAATTCCCGGGCGATCTCCGCGACGAGCGACATCACCAGTAAGGACGGCTGGTTCAGAAGCCAGAACGACACCGGCTGGATCAACGAGAAGTGGGGAGGGGGCATCTATCAATCCGATGCTGACTGGGTTCGCATCCTCAACGATAAGGGCCTGCTGACGGGAGGAAAGGTACGCGGCGGCACGCTGCAGTCCGATGGCCGGGTGACAGTTGGGGAATACTTGGATATTGAAAGTACTGCTCAAGAGGGTCAATTTTGCTCTAAGATCGGCCTCCACTCAAAGAACAGCCTTGGAGCACCTCTCACCTGTCAATGCGTCAATTCCTCTTGCGGTGCAGCTCGATGGACGGGAGTCTCATCAGAAATTGGCGGATGGCAACTAGGTCTTGCTGGAAGCGATAACTATTCAGGCACCGGCACCGTTAGTGGCGGTCTGTTTTCGGGCACCATAAAATGTCGTACGAGTGTGTGCGGTGGCTTTGGATACGTGTTTTGTGGAAGCGACGTCAACTGTACCGTAGCTAATGCTGGGGCGTTGACTCACTACAACTTCTATGGCTTCACAGTCGGCGTGAAAGGGTTGCCTGTAACCTCAGCTGTTCGAGAATGGTAAACCAAAGTCCCATTAACTTGCCCCCTCAGGTTGTGGTAAGCTTATTAGGCAGCTCTCTGAATTTAAAGGAATAAATCACAATGCATGAAGAACTTTATGACCTGGATACTCTAACAAAAGCCCACTTGATTGTGGAGACGTTGAAAATTCAACAAGCACTACTGGAGAAGCTTTTGCCGTCAGATATAAACGACGACCTAAGTCATTCTGCGGCGCTCATCCAACAACTTGATGTGGTTTTTTGAAAGAATGGCTACTCCTAAGCAGGTTGAGCACATCAGAGAGTTGCATGAACGCCTGAAAACTGAATGACTACAAGTTTCAAACGCATATCTAAATAATCACTGCCATTTCTGATAGGTGGAAGCGAGACTTGTTTATTTACTGGATCGCACTGACCCTCCTCATCGTTGCAGGAAGCATTTTTTCCCAGGTGCACCACAACGATGAGGCCATGGCTGAGCAGGCCACTCTGGATGCGATTAGTCGGAGTATGTTGGTCTACCGCTCCGCTGCGGCAGAGTATGCTCGAGCGAATCCAGCCTTCGTCGGAGCTCCGCCAGAGGGAGCTCTGAACCTACCAAACTGGTATACCAAGCAAAGTGGAATCACCACCTACGTTGTGGGTGGTGTGTCCTACACATACATCACCGGGACGGTTCCTTCCGGCCTGCCTGCCGCGCTCACCGAGCGCACTGAGTCCGCCACTATTGGTGTGAAGAGGTCTGGCCAGTTGTTCTCATCGAAGGGGGGAAACATGGCCATAGCCGTTCCAGCGCCAGTCCCAGAGGGGGTAGTCGTTGCGGTCTATTGACCGTTGACCCCTCGCAAAAATATCTACGAGCCTTGCATCCCGGCCATGCAACAACCCATAATGACATCAGTTCTGGTTCAACCCCGCTGGCTACTGACGGTCATCAGTAGCGCCCAGGTGTTGTGGTTCGCCTCAACACCAAACCGCAAGCACGCTATAGCTCCGGGAAGGGCGTGCGGATCTGGTTGAAACTCTCCCTGTGGCTCCCTGCTCTCTCTAGTCGCGCAGCCGTCTAACTCGTGATGATCGAGTTCACAGACACATAGAGTTTCGTTTCACGAGGTTCGGTGCTTCTTTGATCCAAGGGCCACATTGGTAATGTGGCCCCTCCTCTTTCCCTCCCCTTGGGTAGCCTGATGGACTTGTCGTAGGCCCATCAGGCTACCCAACGGGTACTCTCCCCCTGCCGGTGGCCCGCCGGCGATAAGCCGGGCTCCTTTTGTGCGCGGATGCGTGCCTCATGTTTACTGGCCGAAGCCACGAGAATGGCCAGGTGCTGCGAATCGAAGCGATCAATGCCCAGGGATCGACGGTTCCCTCACAGGTGGCTCCTTACACGTTTCTTCTCATTACGGCTGGAGCGAACCTCCAGCCGGTGTAGTCCCTCTCCAATCCTAATTTTTGCTCGCATCGCCTCTCGCCGAACCGGGATACCGTGGTACTTGCATTGTCACCACAGACAATAGATACAACGTAAACAGATGCACAAACCCAACATCTCCCAAAACTTTTACATTAAGGGGGTCCGGCGTATGAGAGATGTACCAGAACAGAATACACAGGCAATATGCAAGGCCAGACCCGCCTATCAACACCCCCATATTTGCTAAGTCCCCTCCTGGCAACCTCAAGTTCAGACGCCCGATCAGAATCAGCCAGCTAATCACAATGAAATAAGCCATCATCATGGCAGCAGGGACAGCAAAGCCAGCCACTGAAAATGGTGCAGCCAAAGGCGAAGCCTCGGGAAACACGGTAAGCAACGTCAATGCAACAAACACTATCAGTAATGATCGACTATTGATTTTACCAATCCAGTCCAAAACATCCTTCATAACCCTTCCCTATACGAGTAATTTCCTCAGGCTTCCATCAATCAACGAGTACCCTTTCGCTAATACCACCGTATCGGCGCCCTCCGTTGATAGCCCTACGGTAGCGCAGTACACTGGCATACTGCCAACTGGGAAGCTGGGGTTACGATGGGAAGTCCACACGAAATTCATTGCACAACAGCTCGGGAGCTGTTGGATTGGGTTAGCCCTCTCAACGAGATATGGGATGCTGGCACGTTCATTTTCCGGGGCCAGCCTAGCGATCAATACAAACTCACTCCGTCCATTTGTAGGCGTGGTCCCGGCTCCTTTGCTCATGGTTCGGCTAGGAGAGAATTCGCTAACACTATCAAAGGCCAAGTGGAATACGAGCTTGAGGTCCTTGAGCGGTTTCTGAAGGGGTGTGATCGGGCTGGGCTTTCAGTACCCGGATACACACAGAGCGTCAAAAAACAGCTAGAGAGTCAGGAGCGTGGCATGTTCTTCAGCGCTGGTGACCCATGGCCCCAACAAAACATGTATCAAATAATGGCCGTTGCCCAGCATTATGACGTGCCGACCCGCCTGCTGGATTGGACGACTCGAAGCTTTGTAGCTTGCTACTTCGCAGCCGCTTCCGCCAACTTTGAGTTGGATAATGGTAACGAGCGAATCGCCATCTGGGCTCTGGACACAAGTAAGTCTGCTGACTGGGAAATGGTCTCCATCATCAGAACACCAGGAGGCACCAGCCAGAACCAAGCAGCTCAGTCCGGACTATTCACCACTCACAAAGTGAAGAGTTACGCCTCTACAGAGCTTTATGTATCCGAAGCATTAGAGGATGCACAGGAAATCTATGGCGAGGACACAGCTAGTTCATTGCTCAAATTTACCTTACCCGTGGATCAAGCACCCGACCTTCTCATGTTGTGCGAAAAACTAGGGGTCGATGGCTCAACGATGTTCCCTGGGTTCCACGGGGTGGCTAAGAATGTCAGAGACTGGGTTAACGGCGAAATTGGCGTAAGACTCTCCCCATCTGCCCTTGATGATTATTATGCTGATTACAACGAGCCTGATTGAGGCGAGGTTAAGCAAGCTCGCCCATACACCCCCTAATACCAGTACAGCGCGACTGCTTTGAACATAAGGATCACAACATGAAATCGCTGGAAAAGCTAAGACTTCGCGACGAAGTTGCTCCCTTTGACTTTGTCCGAATTGAAGGAGAAATTCCGACTCACTTGCTTGTCGACGGTGAGATCTCCTCGCTTGCCAAAGACGAAATGAAAAAGAATCAAAGCTTTTTTGAGAAGCTCGGCCGTGACCTGGGCCTGCTGAAGTCCCAGCCCAGTTGGGAGGGCTGGGATGGCTGGGGAGCAGGATTCAAACTCAAGTGCGCTGCACTTCACCAAGCAGGCTGGACCTTCAACGACAACTACGAGCCTTACACAGAAGCAGCGCGTGCATATGAGAAGGTGCGCCAAGCGCTACTCTCGTCGGAGTGCAAATCCCCTGCTGACCTATTGCGGCTGCTTGAGTAAAGCATCGATGCTCAAAGTTGGAGCGGTAGGTGCATAGACAGCCTTCCTGGCTTGACACAAGCCACTCCGACTTCGATGATTAGGTCGTGATCTGCTGACGTCGTCAGCAACATGCCCCATGCAGCTCAGATCTGGAATGCTGCAGCACAATTCCATGTGTGATCCTCCCAAAGGTCGTTTCGCTTCTGGTAGCACGACCGATCGGCTCAGGCCGATAGAAGCCCCTTCCGCAAATCCAGCGGGGAATTCACTTCCCCGCCCGGGTCAGTGTTTCTCCGCATTTCTAAACCGCAGGAGAAATACCATGACCGCAATTTCCGCACCATCGATCGGCTTCCGTTTTTGCTACGCGCTCGGCACCCTCACCCGTGAGTTCCTGCGTGCCATGAAACGTCCAACCCGAGTCGTCCCAGCCCATGTCCGGCCTGTCGTTCAACTCGCGAGCAGAGCGCTCACCCGCAGCGACTGGGATGAGCTTCGCCGCATTCCAACCCTCGCACGGCGCGGCGTTAATCTGAGCCAGTGGTTCGAAATCAACACCAAAGCGGTACCACCGACCAAGCGCCGCACCCGTCAGCGCAAATCGAGCAAACCCAAAGCTGCAGAGCTGCGTAAGGGCTCCCTCGACGAGCTCATAGCACCAGTCGCAGCAATCTAACCCCTCTCACATTTCCCTGTGCCAGGCACCCCGCCTGGCAAGGTGAGGGCCTGGCGATCAATCAAAGGAACGCCATGGCTTCAAAAAAACGCGCGGCTGTAGCAGACGACCTTCGCAAGATCGGTACGACTGCCGTCGCCGCCGCCCTCGTAGGTATCTTCCTAAGCACTAGCCGTCTCCTGACCGCTTTCGCCCTCGCGGTAGGTGTTGTAATCTGGATCACAGGCATCTACCTCACCCCGGAGGAATGACATGAGCCAAACCACTTTCGGCATCCTCATGCTCACAGCTCTGCTGCTCATCTGCGGTGGCATGGCAGTGTGGGCTGACTGGTCTAACATTAAGCGTCGGTGCCAGAAAATTCTTCGGGCACATTGACCGTCGTACCCCTTCAAACCCTCCTCCTGGAGGGTTTTTTCATTCAGGGCTTGACAACAACCCCACCGATTTCCATCCTTGTGACCGTGAGCTGCTGACGTCGTCAGTAACCCAAGCCCGAGCAGTCATGATCTGAAAGACTGCCGCACTCCCAAGTGCTGATCTCCCCAAAATCGCCAAGCTTCCGGTAGCGCGATTGATCAATCCGAGGATTGATGGAAGCCCACCCTACTTGCTACATCCCAACCCACGCGGGGAATACTTTCCCCCATGGGCGAAGTGTTTCTCCGCTTTCGCTATTGAAAATGGAGAATCACCATGACCAACCAATCCAACGAAGCCAAATACTTCGACCTGCACACTACTGGCATCGGCTACCTCAACCGTATCCGTGAAGTCAGTCCCCGCAAGGGCAGCCCCTTCACCTGCGTCACCGTTGCAGCACTGCACGGTTCGGTTGATAAAGCCGAGTACTCCTACATCGATTGCAACGTTGTTGGCGCCGAAGCAGAATCGCTGGTCAAACGTTGCCTGAAAGCCGTTGAAGCCAAGAAGAAGGTGCTCGTCTCCTTCCGAATCGGCGACATTTGGGCTGATGCATTCACTTACGAGAAAGGCGAGAGGAAAGGTCAAAGCGGCGCAAGCCTCAAAGGCCGACTGCTCTTCATCGGCTGGATCAAAGTTGATGGCAATCTCGTATATGAGTCGAAGCCGAAAACCACCGATGCTGCTCCTGCAGTTGCCCAGCATCAGCCGGTCGCAGAGCATCCCGTCGACCAGGGCCAACCTGTCGCGGAGCAACCCGCTGATCACGGTCAACCTGTAGCAGACCAGTTCGCTGATGCGCAGGAACCTGCCTTCGGTGATGATCTTCCTCCACAGGCCAACCAGGCTGCGTAACCCCTATCAAGGCGCTGACATCAGCGCCTTCACTCACTGCCATGGAGGCAGCCATGAAAACTTTGTTTGTATTAAACCTTGTTCTCCTAGTTGCGGCTGTCGCCCTCGGCGATATCGTTTTCGGCGCTTGCGCTTTCATCGGGCTGAGCGGTTTCGCTCTCCATGTAGCCAACCGTAAAACCAGTTCGGCCAAGCCTGCGCTGGCTCACTGACCTCTCACCTCTGTACTTTCCAACCCACCAGGGGACGCCAATCCCCGGTGGGAGGCGTTTTCCTCATGAAAGGATCTCGCCATGCCGTACAGCATCACACTTGCTGGAGACATTCAGCACTGTTTCACCGACCTCGGCACCGCTCGTTCAGAAATCCTGGAACTGCGTGGCCAAGGCCAGAAGCCTAGGCTCTACTACTCAACCTCATTTGAACACTTGGGTTGTGAGATCACTGACTACGGGACCCGTATCCCAGATTACACGCACATATCCTGGAGCGATTTCGCCATGTTGCTCCCCCACTTCGAGGCTTGTTGGTCGGTTGTGGATGATGAGCTGTCAAGTCCGACCTATCGCCTTGTGGACGTCTTTGTGCGGCTCTGCGGTCGTACCCATCACCTGGCAGATATGCACTATCCGCTAGGAGAGGAACTCCCTGACTACCTTCGTGTAAGGACGACACTCCTTCGCGTTACACAGGGTCTAATGGACCCAAATGACCTGTAACATCTAACTTAACCGTATCGGGCACATCACCCGACCGGGCTGATGTCCCTCAATGGAGAGACATCATGCTTCTGCTGAACTTCGAACGGAACTTCGAACTACTTTACGCACCAGTTGAATATCCCGACCTGGAAGGGTCTGTTCATTTCTCATCAGTCCTGTCAGCGTTCTTGTGGCTGGATGAGAATGCCTCCCGGGTATTGAGCTGGGAATTGCGTGATGTACCCACCGACGGTATCGCTTTCACTATCGATGAGACGTATGCCATCGAACTGTAATAGCCGGACATCCTTCGGTTGTGCTTTTTTAACCTTATCGGGTACATCACCCGAGTGGGTTGGTGCCCCCCTCATCGGAGAATCACCATGTCCCAAGCCACCCAAGTGTTCAATGGCGTCATGTTCATCACCAACCCCTTCGAGAAGCGAGTAGCCGGGGCTATTATCCGTGTAGACGTGCTTGAGCGGCGGTTCGCGGCCTCAATCAAAGCAAGCTCGAAACTCGCCCTGGATCGTTGTGGCCAGCACTTCGAACTTTACGAGATGAGCCTGCTCACTACGCTGCGCGATCAATATGCCGCACTCACCTTTCCTCACGATCAGTTGTTCAAGCGTGAGGCAGAACGGCAAGGCTTCCAGCTCGATGACGGGCACTACCAAGCTGTGAAGGAAGCAGCCTCCAATCTCTGGGAAGAGATCTGCGAAGACATGATCTGATCCCCTCTGGTTCAACAGTCCTCCACCCCGAAGGGTATCCCTTCGGGGGGACTTTCTAAGCAGTCACCGGGCAACTGTGAGGCCTTTGCCGACAGCCCGGCCAACGAATTCTGTTTTGGTTCACTGTCGTTGACAGTGCCTCCCGGAGCCAGGGTTTAAGGCTCCAGCGCGTTGCGCCAACCCACCCAAGATCGCCTAGCACTCGGCAGCGCGATCACATCACCTAGTGATGGAGTGCCTTCTACATTACCTACCCGCGGGGATCTCATCCTCGCGGACTGAGGCCTCGCTCACTTTGGAGACCTCGGATGTCCATACCCTCCGCCTCGACAGAGGCATACCTCACCCTTCCAGTTGTCTTGGACAACGCTGCGTGGATGCATGCGGTCTATCTCGAAAACCCTGACCGGGTAGCCGAAATGAGCCAACGCCTCGCCACCGTCGTACAAACGGCGTGGCAAGAACTCAAGCAGCAACCCCTGGCCAAGGCTTTCACCTTCGGCGTATACACAAAGCGCCACACTGGCCGCCAACGTGACTGGGTTGCCCTCGCTTTACGAGTCGTGACCCCCGAGAACGAGCCTGCCTACATCCAGATCCAGCTGCAGCCCGCTGCAGACCCCGCCTGACACAGCCAATTAATCACCCAGAGGGGTCACCCTCTGGGGTGGCTTCCTCTCATCCAGGAGCACGCCACATGACACAATCACCCAACCCCTTCACCATCGCTACCAGCGATCACTCTCTGACCCATCCCTGCTGCAGCCCAGCGTTCGAAATCGCCTCTGCTCACTTGCCCGAGGAAGACTGGGCGGACCTACAAGCACTTGCTGAAAGTGCTGACACATCGTTGCTTCAATTCGAGTGCTTCACCCTACCGGACAGTGACGCCATTGGCTTCAAGATCTTCAGCATGCCCTGGACAGACCAACATCTGGGACAGTGCTGGGGATATGACCTGTCGACACTTCAAGCTCTGCAAGCTGCCGAGGGCTTCAGCGAGGAGACCATCCGAGTGCTCACCCTTGCCGCTCAGGCTGCAGTGAGGTTCTTGGTCATCGATCCCAACAGCAATGTTCTCAACGGTCTGCCTCTGTTCGACTGCTGACCACCTTCCACCCTCGCGGGGAACGCCCGCCGGGAGTTCCCCATGCTTTACGGGGAGCGCACATGATCTCTATCACTGGCCAGTTGGCCATACGCACCATATCCGGCCGGCTTGGGTTCTTCAACGTCGGCCGCCTCAGCACCTCGATCGGTGAATTCACGATCAAGGATGCCCTCCTGGACCAGTACCAAGAGGGCAAGTACAGAGGTGACTTCGCAATCAAGCAGATTCGCCCCTCGTATTACTCCCACGGCGGCCGACTCGTTGTCGAGATCAGGGCTGAACTCGAGGGCATGACCCTAGAGGACGTCACAGGCCTCAGCCGCGAGGACGAGGAGCACCTGCCGACCAATGTCCCTGACCCCCTGGAGGAAGATGGGCCGACGCCCCCGCTGGCACCACCCCGACGCACTCCAGTTGCCCCCACCCCACTACCCCAAACCGATGCTCTGGCCTCGAATGAGCCTTTCGGGATGGATCAGCCGGCATCATTAACGGCTGCTGACTCAGACGCCGAGCTGTTCGGCACGGTCTGGCCTTTGAGCGAAACCGTAAGGCTCGACACTACCGTCGACCGACAACGGCTGCGCGCCCAATGCATGCGACTAGACCAGCTGGGCTTCACCATGGACTTCAAAACTCAAACCTGGACCAAGGCCTCGCCATAGAGCGACCAGTCAAGCCACGGCAGCAGTCAACCTGAACCACACCCTGGGGGGCCTCCTCGGGGGGGCTCCATTTTTCTACCTGGAGCACCATCATGAACGCCATGTTCAGCAACTTGAGCAAACAAAAACCCTCGCCAACATTGAGGACCAGCTGTCCAACAACGAGGTGTCGACTGACGAGGAGCTCGTCGACTTCTTCATCGAAGAGTTGGACCTCACACTGGACCAGGCTGAGGCTGCTACACGTCTCCGCGACCAGTACCGGATCCAAATATTCCTTGAGGGTCACGGGCCGCTGCACCAACAAGTCAGCGTGGCATTCGATCCAGCCACCAGGACCTTCAACTAGTAACCAGACCACCCCGGAGGGCGTTTCCGCCCTCTGGGACGGGCGCCTCCACAATGGAGGCCATCATGCACCCATCCCCCCTGTTCCAGATCGAGGAATGCCCAGACCTGTACGTCGACGCCTGCGTGTGCGACGAGCAACGCAACCTGGTGTTCATGTCGGCCTGGGGTCGTGACACCGCCCTGCAGGAGTTTCTGGCCAGGCTCACGCTTGGCCGAGAAGATAACGGCCTCGAGCAGTTTCACGTTCTCGTCGACGGGCGAAGCATCCCCGTCTTCCCCAACCAGGACCACCTGGAAAAGCGCACAACACGGCAACTCCGCGGGACTTTGTTCGGCAGCATGTTGCACCTCTGGCTGTTCGATCGACGCGCCTCGGTGCCCGACCAAGCCAATCACTTCGCCTTCGCCCTCCTGGAGCGCAATGAAGCCCCACACCATCGGCTCTGGCCGCTGGTGATCGAGACCTGCCCGCTTCCCCTTCTCTCCCACTGGCGCGAGCCCGTGATGGAAGTCCTCACCCGACACCAGATGCTGATCGCCCTCCCTGGAGCCATCGGCAATGTCTGCGCCTGGCGACTCGCCATGAAGCTCGAGGTACTTGAGTCTGCTCTCGGAGAGCTGATTCGCCAGGGCGTACTCACCACTGAAGCTCAGGCGCCTGCCTGAGCTCATCCATCAACTCAAAGGACGCCCTATGGCCCTCATGTTTCCGCGCCTGGCGCGCAACTTTGCCCGCAACGGCTATTACCCCACCGATGAGATCACTCTCGAACGCACGCTGCAGGCGCTCACTCCCGCCACTTCGGGCAGGATGAGGATCTGCGATCCCTGTGCCGGCGAGGGTGTTGCCCTTGCTGAAGCAGCTCACCTCCTAGGCCGCGACCAAGTCCAAGCGTTCGCCGTCGAGTACGATCGCGAACGCGCGGATCACGCCCGCAACCTTCTCGACCGGGTGCTGCACAGCGACCTCTTCGACACCTTGATCAGCCGCCAGTCGTTCGGCTTGCTCTGGCTCAACCCGCCCTACGGTGACCTGGTCGCCGATCACTCCGGTGCATCTCAGTACCAAGGCAGCGGCCGCCGGCGTCTGGAGAAAGCCTTTTATCAACGCTGCCTCCCGCTTCTGCAGTACGGCGGCGTGATGGTGCTCATCGTTCCTCACTACGTGCTGGACGACGAGCTAACTGGATGGCTGAGCAATCACTTCACCGATCTACGCGTGTACGGCGCTGCAGACCCCACCTTCAAACAGGTTGTGATCTTCGGCGTCCGCGTGCGCCGGCAGGACCTGGCCCGGGCTTCCACCAACCAGGTGAGGTCTCGCCTGCAGGCGATCGGCGCCGGTCAGGAACAGGCCGAGGAGATCCCAGCCATCTGGCCATGGAAGCCGTACCTCGTCCCGTCAGTTGCTAGCGAGCTTGAGCACTTCTACCGCATTACCCTGGAGCCGGAGCAATTCGCCGCCGAGATTCTGCGGTTGCGGGGTCTCTGGCCCGACTTCAACTTGCACTTCGGGCAAGCCGGCCTTCAACCTCGAGCCCCTGTCCGCGAGCTTTCCCGCTGGCACCTCGCACTGGCCCTGGCCGCCGGCGCAATCTCCGGTGTTGTACGTTCGAAGTCGGGTCGGACCCTAGTCGTGAAAGGTGATACCTACAAGGACAAGGTGCGTAAGACCGAATTCACCGAGGACGAGAAGGGAAACGTCTCCGAAGTCAGGATCCTCACCGACCGCTTCATCCCAATCATTCGTGCTTGGGAGATGACGCCTTCCTCAGTGCATCACGGGCAGGTCCTGATCATCAGTTCCTCGCCAGCGAGCACCGACGTAGCGCCTGCAGTTGACGAACCAATTACGGCACCGCTGTTTAACCCAGGACAGATCGTGATGACTGCCGCTATCAGCCACCTGGTGGAAACCGGACAGCTCAACCCAACCCCTGCACTAAAACGCCACCTGGCTGGCGACTGGGGGGAGCTATGCGATGACGACCGAGCTTCCAATCAGCTCGCACTTACCCACGGAGACCGATTGTTCTCAAGCTACGACATCGACGCCGGCGGCGAGTCCAGACTCTGGATCATCACCGAAGCCGACCGTAGCTCTACTACCCTACTGCTTCCCAGCGACTACTGACCTGCGCCGCAACGGCGACAATCCCAGCCAACCCACAGGGTATGCCCATACCCGCAGGGGTTTGTGCATGCCCTGATTTCCTGCAGGAGCTGCACATGAACGCACTGACCCAACCGGCCGCCTCGGCCCATTCCCCACTGAGCATCAACTTGACCGACTTCATCGACGAGTTCGGCGACGAGCTCCTGGCGTCACTCAACCGCTCCAACCCTCCGGTCTATACCGGCAGCATCAACGAACAGCGCCAGGCCGTGATGGCAAATCTCAAGCGCACGCCATTCGTGGCGCAAGCTGAGGTTGTCCAAGCCATCACGGCACTGCTGCTCGATCGCAACGAGCAAGCTGCAGTCATCAACGCCGAGATGGGTACCGGGAAGACGATGATGGCCATCGCAGTCGCTGCCGTGCTCCACGCGGCCGGCTACCGTCGAACCCTCGTCATTTCGCCGCCCCACCTGGTCTACAAGTGGCGGCGCGAGATCCTGGAAACCACGCCAGGCGCCCGCGTCTGGGTGCTCAACGGCCCGGACACGCTGGTCAAGCTGCTCAAGCTGCGTGACCAGTCGGGGCAAACCTACGATGGCCGGCCAGAGTTCTTCATTCTCGGCCGCGTCAGGATGCGGATGGGCTTCCACTGGCGGCTCGCCTGCTGGAAGCGTCGTACTGCAGGCGGCCAGCTGTTGGCGGCATGCCCAGACTGTGGCCAGGTCCCCGAGGACCTGGAAGGCAACCTGGTCACCGTGGACGAGTTCGAGCGCGGTGATCGCCGTCGCAACTGCACTACCTGCAACGCTGCCCTCTGGACGCTTAGAGCTGGAGTTCGGAAGGTGAGTTCGCCAGACACTTACGCTTAGCCAAGAACACGTCGCAGCTAACCGCGCTGTTGGCGCCGTTGAATCTATGGATGATGCGCCGGCAGTTATCGAACGCTACGGGAGAGGTGTGCCTGTAGCGTGCAAGAACTAGTGCCCTGTCTCGGAAATACGTTCTCTTTTGGCGAGTGGCTTGGGTGTTCGGCCAAGGCGCTGCGACGAGTCATAGCAGGGCTATGGCGAGGAGTGGCAACGCCGGCCGGGCGCCCAAGACGCCGCCAAAAGTGAACAGCTTATTTCCGAGACAGGACACTAGGGCAAAGCTCTGGTTTAGAGGTGTATGACGGTTGAGAAACCGGCCTCGCTCGTCACAGTTCTATCGCGCTAATTTCCTATTGGCAGTCAGAAAGTTCATTTCAACCGAGCAGTGCAAAATCCTTCTCTGAAAATTAGGCTCCAGCTGGTGGGTGCGTTCGAGGCGTCTACTTTAAGCCTAGCAAAATGAGATTAATACTTAGGTAATGGGTCTTAAAATACTCGATTGAACCGAGTCTACTGAGTGACGTTTCTTGGTGGGCGCTTCGAGTGAATTTCATAACCGAAAATTTACAGCAAGAAATATCTTGAACAGATTTAGGTGCATCCTAAGCGCTGGAGGATCTTGACTTCAAATGTTCCTACGTGGCACTAATTGAGCAGTTTCAGGCTGACAATCATTATCAATTGGCACATAGGGTTACATTTCTTCTAATGAGTTCTTACGTGATCATCAGCTATCATCAAAAATAGCTATAGCAAACATACTGCATATAGCATTATTTATAGAATCTTTGAGAATAACCATTAGCACAAAACAATAATTGACACATTTGACGTAGCATAGAAATACTTGGATCCAACCTGCCACTAATTGTTTAGCGATAGATTTGACCCCCATCTCGATGTAGGCATTTAACTATATAAACAACAATAGGATAAGAGATCATGGACATTCATTCCAACGCGTTCAATTTCGGGTCTGCTCTTCAAGGCAATGTGGACGTGAGGACCGGCTTATACACCAGCACTATAAAATTAGTAACAATAAGTTCTAGCGCTCCGGGTGGGGGAGCTCGCACGATAGAGCTAAGGTTTCATATGTTAAGTGGTACGAACCAAGGATTTGGTAAGGGATGGCGAATCAGCGAAAGCGTGTTTGATGCATCATCATCAAACCCCAGCTTAATTTTGATGAGTGGTGAGCGCATAGTTACTGATGGGCTTCCAGCGGTAGGCGACAAGATTGACTTTCTTGATAAAAAGCTAGTTGACGTCGTTGCGTTCAGGGTGGGTACCAACGAAATAAAAATAATTTATTTAGAAGGCACCACTGAAATTTTAGAGTATTCATCTTTTACGCACAAATTCCACTTATCAAAAGTTATTTTTGAAAATGGAGAACAGTATGAGTTTGAACGTGATGCGGGAAACAATATTTCAAAAATTAAAAACACTCAAAATGGGGCTGTGGCATTAGAGTTAAACTACGATACAGGCACTATTGCTACCGCAGATTCGCTCACGCATGATGGAAAAATAGCCCGACAGGAGTTCATGGCGCTAAACAGAGAGGAGCTGTCTTGGGTTTCCACTCCATACGAGAAAAACAATCGGCCAAGCAATCTTCCACTTTATATATTCTCGTATACATCTTTCGACAATGAAATTTTGGCCATCGAGGCTTTAGAGACTCCTGGGGGGGGACGAGATGAAATAACTTATAACCCATTCGGGCACCAGATTGACAACAACCTGTTCATACCGCACGTCGTTGACTGGATCAGAAAGCCAGGCTTCGGCCAAAAAAATATAACTAGACGCTATACATATAGTTCGAACAACTTCACAGGCTTCCCCGTTAACGGTGGATTTAGGGAAGGTGTAGACAACCTATATTTCGTGGGCGATGACTATGTATACACTACCACGGAAGAAGTCACCAGCTCTTCTGATAATGCGACTCTTAAAACAACCACATCCACTTTCAATAACTATCACTTACTAGTTACTGAAAATGTGAGGCGAGGGGACTCCGCAATTGAAAAAAGAATTACCTATAACGTGCTTGAAGACGTTCAATTTCCAGGTCAGCCGGCAAACTTCCAGATGCCGAGTAAAGTTATTACTGAATACAAGTCAGATAGTGGAGCTAGCCGCGAGGAGGTTCTGCTACTAGCCACAGATGATCATGGAAACGAAACTGCACGTACAGAACCGTCTGGAATCATTCATGAAACAGTTTATTTTCCAGTAGAAGGAGAAGAAGGACTTTGCCCGCCCGAACCGCATGGTATTTTTATCAGATATAAGAAAAAGGAAACAGCCTTACCAGCATATGGTGCTACCCCCCCTCGCGTTACCGACTTTACTTACAGTTATTTGGATACAATTGATGGCGAGAGTTATTTCATCGTCCCTCTTAACAATACCGGCAGCAATAAGTTGACAACAAGCTTTGAATATGTTCTTGACCGAAATTTACCAGAGCTCCATGGGAAGCCATCTTCTGTCAAAACCGTATTGAATGGTTTTGAAACCTTGACAACTTTTGAGTATGAGATTAATGGAAATACCATAGCCGAGACGCGGAAAATTTTAGGACATGATGGAAGCTTCTTGCAATCGAAGCGAACGGTCTCCTCAATAAGCGGCCTATTGTATGAGGTGGAAAAGGAAGATTCATCTTCAATTATTTATGAGTACGACATATCCGAAAGATTAGTGTCTGAAGTACTATCGCCGGACACGGAATATAAGGCTAGTAGGCTTTACGAATATGGCCACAGAAAAGATGACAAAAATGACACCTTAACGATGACTGATGCGTTAAATGGAAGATACGTGATCAAGTACGATGGATTCGGTCGCCGGGTATCAAGTGCAGAGTTAGTTGAAACTTCAGAAGTTGTATTGCATGAAATTTTCTACGATGAATTTGATCGAGTAGAGAAAGAGGTACGCACTGATAAACTAGCCAGTTTGGAACTTAGCCTAACCACTAAATACGAATACAATAATTGGGGTGAAAGAAACAGAACAATACAAGCAGATGGAGCTATTCTAGTTGATGACTTTGACCCTATCAAGTTAGAGCGAACAGAAGGGCTTGTCGGGCTTCACCCAACAGTTAGCAATTACAATGAGTTTAATCAAATTAAGCTGCAGACAACTAACCGCCTGCAGGGTATTAAACTCATTGATCGGACATTCGACGGGTTTGGACGATGCGTAACTGAAGTTTTAGAGAATTCTATTTCAGCCAGTTATACCTTCGACGAATTTGATCGTATTATTCTGAAAAGCTACAGGCCTGTGGGCGATGTATCAGGCTGGCATCTTAGAGTAATTAAGATAGAGTATGCACCATATACAAGCGAAGATCTTATAATTAGTCAAAGACTGAATAATGTTATTTTGGGGACAAGGGTTTATGACGGCGTAGGGCGTTTGAAGGAACAGAGCCGAGGAAGCAATACAGCAGCAACCACTTGGAGCTACGACGAAGGTAGCACACTTGCAAACAATTCTATTTCGCCACGGGGTGTGCTAAAAGAGTTTACCTATAATGCCAACCTAAGAAAACTTGAAAAAATTAGTTTGGCGGGTGTGACGTCTCAAGAGTTTAATTATAACAAATCTAGCGGCCTATTGGAAGTCACGGACAATCAGGCCGGGGAGCGATCGCAATCATATGACTCATACGGCAGGTCGCTATCAGATAGTTTTTCCGGGCGAGGACGCACAAACTATAATGCTGACTACATGTACTCACCCGCGGGAAGGTTACTGCAGCGCGACTCTGCCCTGGACGGAGTTGAGGAGCGCAAATACGATGAGTATGGCAGGCTTAAAACTATAGTGACCGGAGATAGCGTTTTAAATCAGTTTTATGATCGCTATGGTAGAGTCGAAAAAACTGAGCTCGTACAAGGCAGTATCACAGTCACGACTAAAATATCATACAGCCCTATTAATGAACGGGAGAGTATGCGAGAGGTTTTTGTAAACGATATCTTAGCTCAAGTTTCACTCAATAATTACCACTTGCATGGACGTCTGTTTAGCCGCTCGAACTATTATTTAATCGGCGATGATTTAAAATCAACCACCGAAACATATCACTATGATCATTATTTTCGCATTAGTAGATATAGTTGCGATGGAGATAATCACCCTGAAGACAGCAAGGGAAGGAAAATATCTTCACAGGAGTTTACACATGATAGTTTTAACAATATTACGAATGTTACAACCCAATTTGTTGGTGGTCAGCGAGACGTTTGCGAGAGGAGATTTGAAGGTGTAGACCCTACTCAGCTAACATCGTTGTCGCACACTAACCCTCCAATGAGAACCAATCTAACTTACGATGCGTCTGGCAACTTAAAAAGCGATGGTTTTAATGAATACATTTTTGACGAATTAGAGCGACTAATAGCAATTGTTCGGAATGATCAGAACGTCAAGATTTATGAATACGATGCCGAAGGACGCCAAATTTCTCAGTCCGATCCTACCGGCCGCCCAAACCTAGAGCTGAATTATGATAGAGGCCGATTAGCGAATGCTATGCAAATGGGGGCAAAAGTGCGACTCATTAGAGACGCCGAAAAAATTTATGCAAAAAAAATAGATGACTTGCCAACCGAGTTGAATGTTTTGGATGAGACGGCAAGTGTTAAATCGGTTTTGGTTGACAATAAATTCACATTGCAAACTGTTTACACCCCATATGGTATGTCCAACATTGCTAGTGGTGACAATTCAGCGTCTGCACTAACAAGAGTTCGAGCAGGTTTCAACGGCGAAATTATTGACTCATTCACGAACTTGTACCATTTAGGCAGGGGGCGGCGACCGTACAGTCCAGAATTAATGATATTCTTGTCTCCTGACCCCTTAAGCCCTTTTGACCAGGGTGGAATCAATGCGTACGCATACTGCCATGGTGATCCTGTAAATTTCAGCGACCCCAGTGGTTTGGTGCCAATCTGGTCTTGGATACTTACTGCAGTGGGGCTGCTCGCCTCTATCTTATCTCTCGGTTTTGCTACTGCGGGAGCAGTAGCAGCAATCACTTTCGGAACTATCGCTGGAGTTGTATCTGCTAGCCTTGGGACACTCAGTGGTGTATTAGCCTTAGCCGCAAATACGATTCAAGAAATTGATAAAAAAACTGGATGGGATCGAGGCAGCACTGTTGACAATCTTAACATAGCGTCTCTATTTTTTGGGGTTTCGTCGGTGGCGGCAGGCATTAGCTCTTCGGCTTATTCCGCGCATAAGGTCATGGCAAGGATTATACCTAGCCCCAATCCAGTAAACTTTGCCCCTCCCGGTGCTGCGCCTAGGTACTATATTCAATATTCACCTGGGGCCGTTGGTCGGGGCTTTAAAGCCGGGTTTAAAGAGTTTGGAGCAGCAATAATTGGTTTGGATGACAGTTACGGATTGGTCACACGAACCGCAGGCGCGATAGGTGGGGCTCTTGATTTGTCGATTGGGCTTACCGCGATTGGTTTAGGAGTGCATAGCGAAATGACTCCCCCATCGCAGATCAACACTAGCTCAGCTTCGAATCCTGAGGAAAAATTTAACCCATCGGTCGAGAGGCAAATCGATCCTATTGCTACTATTCGGGAGTATTCGGGAGGTTTCGACGAAGCAGCATCTCGATTAAGGCAGTCGGCAATATTCGAAATGTATGATTGACGTATACATAATAGTTTTTCGAGCACCCAATCAAAAGCTCAGGTGACCTATGATCTTTACAGATAAATCTTTATTGGATTCACTATTCAAGTCATCCACTCAGGGAGCCCCTGTAGGACGAGTTCAAGCACTGACATTAGGGAGAGAATGTGTGCCATTCATTCTCGGTGACAATAGATTTTTGATGGAGTTTCATCAACCTTTCACATCCGTTGATGAGTCATTTTTCTCTGAAAAACTATATAGGGATGTAGATGGCGACTACTTCATCCCAATGCTAAATCATACCCGTTTTTCAATATGGATTATAAATTTTATCGATGAAGAGCTGGCTTTTATCGACTCGGCGGATGGCTATCCAGGGCTTGGAGCATTAGTGTCGGAGGCGCTACATTCGCATGCTTCGTCCCACCCCGAGATCAAGCAATATTTCTTTGAGGCCAACAGGGAGTTTGGTGCATACCTGATTGAAAGTATCGAGCAGTATGATTCTCGACCAGGTTGTGCCCCTCACATGAAAATGATTAAAGAGGTTGAGCCGCCATCTTATGGACTTGCCATCTGCTAAAAATAAGAGGATCCGAGCATGACTACAACGGTTAGGGACTTTAATATCACAACTTTTGGCCACGATAGCGTTTATGCAAATGGTCGCCAACAACTTCCAATTTCAATATCACTGGAAAAGAGAGTCGGAGGTACAGCTGTACGGCTAAGCCAACGCGAGATTGACTCCATCCACATACTCCAGCGGGTTGGAGGTCCTGTCCCAGGTAACTGGTCCTTGAGCGTCGAGCGAAACCAGTTTAGTCATGGGCTGTGGAATCGACATGGACGGTCAAGTGATGAGGAAATTGATAGTTCACATGAAGAAAAAATCAGCGATGGGGTAAGCTCCATCGAGATTTTTAGTCGTTACTTGCAATGCGGTATGCCGGCTCAGAGTATTCAAATTATGGCCGCTATCGAAATCGAAGGCCTGGGTCTGATCACCTCCGTAGGGAATTTTGGACCAGGGATGAACTTCACAAGCTGGGTACAGGTTAGGGGAGTACCACCGTTCGTACTTAATGCTAATGAATTAATATCCCATTCTGAGCACGTTCATTGGCGGTCAAACTGGGCCGGACACCAAGCTGAAACCTGGATTTCTTACTGGGATCTTCCGTCTGGTCTTGAAATTAAAAACCAGGTGGTAACAAGTTCCAGTGATGGGCAGCGTCCTCGCTGGAATGGATTGACTGAGGTTTTTAATACTCAGCGCCGGATATCTGTTCTACTTGATCGTGAAGTTCAAGCGTTATCTGTAGGATTGATTCGTAGAGATGCATCTCATAATCACTATAGAGTGCCGCTGAGAAGCTCGTGGCGGACGATACGAGCGCTCATGGACTACAACAATTATCATGCATCCATTGTTATGGCTGATCGGCAATTATGGTTTTTTGTTTGGGACAATTTTGGTTGCGAGCACCGCTTTGGAATCCGCCAACAAGGTAACAATCATTTTGTACTAAGTAACGGATAAAAATTTCAACCCCATGATTTTATGGCAGAGGCGAGCACCGGCAGGCTGAAATTTATTTGCGAAGGCCTGTCGGCGCTTGGAGCAATTAACTTGGCGACTCAAAAACTTCTTGAACATCCTGAGACGGTTACTTCCTAGAAGCATAGCGATGATATAATTGAGGTTTACGCTATTAATTATGCCCGGCACTACCTAAATCGATATTTTTAGCCAGATGTTTATAGAACAGAGTGAATCGCCCCTAGTTTCGTAGACACCTCCAAGCCTCATTATGAGGCTTGGAGGTGTCTACGAAACTAGGGGCGATTCAGTGAACAGTTGCGAATTTCATATCCAGTTCCCAATTCTCGGTCAGGTGATTAAGGTCGATCACCTCCGTTCACCCTCGCCACGGGCCCGTTTGTGCCAAGTAAATAAGGATATTTAAGTAAAGCCCTCGCTCCTGGCGACGTAGGCCGTTGTCAGGTTGAATGGAGGAGCAGAATTTTGGGTAGTTCGGTTTTAAGCTTATAGCAAAAGCACGACATAATTGTTATCTTTCCGCCCCGGGGTCTGGCTTCAGCTAAAATTAGCGAGATGAAAACCATCTAAACACCGGGGGGGGGGGGGGGGGGGCTTTTTATTTAGGGTTGCTTTTGATTTGCTTGTATTGGGCCTGCGTATAAATTAAGAGTAGAGTCGACTTTTAAACCAGCACTCAAGTGCCACCCATTGCATAGGTCTTGCATACCGGTAACCTTGGAGATACTCAACTCCTCGACTACGCATATATTCCGCTTGCGTTTCATCTTCTACGCCCTCTGCAATCAACTTAAGCCCAAGTCGCTTCCCCAGTTCTATAATGGCATCTAGCACGGGTGTGTTAACAGATGGGCAATCAACAGTCGCCACAAAAAACTTATCAATCTTTAAGTAATCTAATTCAAAGGCCTGTAAGTAAGCCAAAGAGCTTTGGCCAGTTCCAAAGTCATCAATTGCAACCCTTATCCCTACCTTTCGTAAGCGTTGCATGGCCTCCTGCGTGACATCGTCGTTCTTAGCCATTTGACGCTCTGTGATCTCAACTACAACACCTATGTTCATTTTTTTTAACGCAACATACAACCCCTCAAGCTCACTAATTAATACCGGAGAGTCAAAACTGTTTGCCGAAATATTTATAGAGAGATGAAATTCCTTTGGAAACAAGATATTGGTTACATCTCTTTTTATGCACTTGAAAAGATGCAAAGTCAGATCGTTTATCATGCCGCAAGTTTCAGCCTGCGATATAAATAAATCCGGAGAAACTAATCCCTGCAGAGGATGCTCCCATCGTAGCAATGCCTCCACACCTACGCACTCTCCTGTGACGCTATTAACAATCGGTTGATAACAGACAAAGAACTCATCTTCGGTCAAAGCTGATGCAAGCTCAGATTTGATACTGGTTCGACGCTTTAAGTCACGATTAACTAGTAAACCTAATACTCCTCCAAGCATTATCATCCAAGGGGCCCACCTAAGCAATAAATCTTTGCGATAATTACTAACTGCATTGGCGACGGGATACACATCGATTTTTAATGGGTAACGCGTAGAAGCCATCGAGTAAAAATTTGTCAAGCTACTGTCGGCTGCATACGCGTCATTCGAGCTCAGCTGTTTACTATTTAGATGTAGAATTATGCTTTCTGTTCCTTCCCATGCAGGAGCGTACAAAATGTCCCTGAAGTACTGAGAGTCTATAAATCCAATCATTTTCAATCCTTCGCTTGTTATTGCCTGATATCTTACTACGGCTTTGCCAGGCGAAAAGGGCCCCCCAGACTCAATACTAAACTCATTCTTTGCATCACCACTTATCGCAAAGTGACTTATTGTAGCGAGATTAATATTGTCGGCTATCGACGTACAAAATATTTCGTTCCCGTCCAACACAAATACAGATCGTAAATAAGGTAGTAGACGAACCTTCTTTGCCCATTCAGCACAGGGGATCGTGAGTGATGGCTCGTGGCGTTGAAGATTAAATTTTACCTGATCTAAAATTAACTCAGCCTGATCCAAGATTACCTTACCTATCTTTAAAGCGCTAACTTCCTGCAAGGTGCGAGACTCATACTCTATATATGGCATTGATATTATTGCAGGAGCGAAGAACACTAAAAGAGCTGTAAATTTTATACGGAGGTTTCGATGCTTAGATTGCATAATCATTGTTACTCCCTTGTTATTTTTGTGGCTCGGCATTTCTACTATAGCTACCTCGGTACGACCAAAACCATTTCTAAGAACTTTTGAAACATTCCATTCATTGTAGCAGAACTAGTCGAAACTTTTTCGGTGTTTGGCTTGGGATAAAAATGGATGTTGTCGAGGGTTCTTGAGCCGTCCATGGCCATTCTATAATTATGTTGAGAATTTCGACGTCATTTCTCGCAGCTGCACTGCAAGCTTTGAGAGTTCTTGACTAGCTGCGCTTGTGTGGTTTGCTCCAGCGGATGTCTGTGTAGACAGGTCGCGAATACTTGCTAAACTTTTATCCACTTCTCGGGTTGCAAGAGCTTGCTCTTCGGATGCGCTAGCTATAACCAAGTTACTTTCATCAATTGATGCGATGGCGATACTTATTCCGTCTAACACTTCACTCGCCGACCTTGCAACATCAACCGTATTTGTTGCTTGGTCCTGGCTTTGGTTCATGGCCTCTACGACGCGACTTGTTCCGTCCTGAATGTTTGTAATCATTTGCTCAATTTCCGATGTTGATTGCTGCGTGCGCAATGCTAAAGCTCTAACCTCATCCGCTACCACAGCAAAACCTCTGCCCGCTTCACCAGCCCGCGCTGCTTCGATCGCGGCATTTAGCGCAAGCAAGTTAGTCTGCTCGGCAATGGAGCGGATAACAATGAGTATTGCATTAACGTGCTTAGCAATCACCGATAGATTTTCTACCTCTGACGAGGTTTTTAAGACGTTTTCTGCTAACGTACTTACAGAATCAAGTGCCTCGTTTATCTTGAATTTACCTGCTTGGGTACTTAGATTTGCATTTTTCGATGCGCGAGCGGCAGCTGTAGCGTTATTCGCCACGTCTTCAATAACATAGCTCATTTCGTTAACTGCTGTTGCGGCTTGCTCGAGCTCATTGTGTTGCTGATTAAGATCGAAGTTGGTGTCAGTCGTGACTGCGTGAAGCTCTTCGGATGCGCATGCAAGCTGGTTAGCTGTCGTAGTGATTTTGTCAATGGTTTCATGAATAACATGTTGCATTTTATTCAACGCTTTTAACAGGTCGCTCGTTTCGTCCCTGCCTGTAGTGTCGATTTTGTTTGTTAGGTCTCCGTTCGCAATATTGTTTGCAATCCTAGCTGCTGCGGTTAATGGCGTGACAATGCTTTTCGTAAGTATAAGCGCAATGATTGTCATAGCTATGACTATAGCGATCAAGGCAATTATCTGTTCACGGACCGCTAACTGGTATGCGTCGACGCTATCTTGGGCCGAGTTATTTGCTTGCTCTGTGTTGTAAATCACTAATTGATTTAAGGCCTTCGTCATATCATCTGAGTAATCCGCAAGCGGGCCATTCGCCAGCAAGACGGCCTCCTCTGGAGATGTCAACACTGCCTTTATCACCTTGCCCTGATATTTTGAGTAGCTTTCATATTTGCTCTCAAATACCTTATACAGTCTAAAGTCTTCTTCGTTAGCTATCGTGTTTCTGTACTCTTCCAAGCTGCTAATTATTTCTATATTGATATCCTTCACGAGGGCAATAGTTTTTTCTTTTTCAGCTTGGTCTGTAAGCACTATTGAACGGAGTGTTAGGGCTCTAGACCTGCCTAAGCTATTGCCTATCTCACCTATTGCAAGTACAGCTGGCAACCAATTGCCACGTACTTGCTCGGTAGCCTCATCCATGTGTTTGGCTCGTGTTAAGGCCAGTGAAGCCATTACAACTACTAGCAATGTTATTGTTGCAAAGCCGAGAGCGGCCCTAGCGCCAATTCTGATATTCCTCAACTTCATTTTTGCTCCTTGTTTAATTGTGGCTGGCTTTTTGATCTTAAGATTATTTTTGTATTGAATTTCTTTTCTAGCAATCGCTTGTTACAATTCACAACTCCAAAGCATCGGATTTGCTTTGAATAATCTGAAATCTGGTAAGTCACATCAGAAATGTTACAAGATTATACTTAGTGGCTATGGATACTCGAGGCTTCGCCAGCCTGCTAAAAACACTTTACGACGATCAGCATTCTGCTGCGCTCGTTCACCGAATTGTTCGGTAGAATGCTCAGCCGAGATTTCATCTCACATGTAAATCAAAACAATTAAGATCATCTTTATGCTGAAGATTTTACGTTTGATTGTGATACTTTTTAATACTCGGTTGAACAGGCGTCCGGGGGGGGAGCAAACTTTGGCCGGTGAGCACGTACCGGTATAGGCTCTGCGATCAAGTCCGCACCAGTCGCCCAAGCTGTGCTGCCCCCCCCCCCCGTTCACCCAGCCCCTCACAAGCCTTGCCCGTGAGTCAGATGAGCTTTTCCGATTTCGAGTACGCCGGTACCCTTCGTGAGTGTTTCCTAGCCTAGATGGGGCAGATCGTGCCGTGTAGCGAGTTGGTCGCGCTGATCGAGCCGCACTATCCAAAGGCCGGTGGCGGTCGTAAGCCTTATCATTGGAAGCGATGCTACGCGTTAACTTGTTGCAGAACTGGTTTTCGGTGAGCGTTCCGGCGCAGGAAGAAGCGTTGTACGAGATCACCTCAATGCCCCAGTTTGCTTTGCCGGCTGACGGACCATCGCCGCTTAGCGACCTGCTACTGCAAGCTCGCGAAAAGCTAGCCACCAAGGTCACATTGACCTGCTGGCGGCGGTGCCTACGACATTACTTTTTCCTACATTGCCTAGCCAAAACTACGACGGCGACCGTCCAATCTGGCTTTTTTTCACCGGTTGCGACTGACAGCAATGAATCGGGAAGGGTCAGCGGTAACCAGTCGATTTTGACCCAGTGCAGCCCAGGGTTTGCTCCACTCGCCATGTGCTGTTCGAGGGACGGTATGGAAGGGAAAGAGTCAGGATCAGCAGTGCTCTACGCGCTCCCGATGAAAACACCTCGAGAGATGATCAGCCAGACGTACACGGAACGTATTGAGCAGTTGTGGCGGGCATACTTGAAGCAACACCATGATATGCCGGTCAAGTTCGGTATTATCGGGGTGTAGAAGGCTTGTTCTCATGCTGTTACAGCCATCGACTAACTGTGTCCTTAAATGGAGCTTCGACTATGAAAGGCGTTGTTTATGGCCCACCCGCCCTAGGGTTGCGGTAAATAAACTCTCGGGCAGAACCTCCCCCCATCGAGCCAGATGCCTGACTCTGAGACGACACTACTGCATAAATTCCGAAGCGTTGGGCTAAGCATTTCCTACTGAAACGGGATCGTGGCTGCGCGAAGGTGCACTCGGCTTCGAGAGGACACCCATGAAACTGCCGACCCGAAAGTACCTACCCCACGCTGCAGGACTGTTCATCCTGGGCGCGATCATCGCGCTCCAGCAGTACCAGCTTTCAACTCTGTCAAGCGCCCTCAATGCGGCGGCAGAGCAGACATCCATCGATGCACTCCAGAATCGGGTGAGCGCTATAGATGATCGGCTCGACACAGTGTCAGGCAAACCCCTGGTCACCATGGAGGACTTCCGTGTAAGCCAGCAGGTGCTCGTTAACCGCATCGATGCTGTGCAAGCCACGGCCAAGCAGGCCCAGGACATCGCAGTCGAGGCCAGCCGCTCATCCGCGAGTGCAGGTGATCTCCTGGTTCTAAAAGCGGATCTCGAGTCGCTTGGCGGCAAGCTGCAGAAAATGAGCAAGCCCCAGGGTCAGGCATCTGCTCCAGTTCAAAAAACCTCCCCTCCGAAAGCCAAGCCGAAGCCCCTACCGGTTAAGGCCCTACCTACCCCACAAGAGCCACCGCCCTTCCAGATGCTGGGGCTCGAATACCGAGGCGGCGAACGCTTCCTGTCGGTTGCTCCTACAGGTAGCACACGACTGAGCCAGATAGACCTGGTCCGTCCGGGCGAGGTGGTCAGCGGGAGCACCTGGCGGCTCAAGGCTGTGGATGAGCGAACCGCGACCTTCGACGCCGGTGGCACAACCCGAACCCTCCGCATTCAGCCATGAGATAAGCATCATGAATCTACCGATCGTTCGTGCCATTGCCTGCGTCTGCGCTTTTACAGCTGCGGGTATTGAGGCCGCATCGCTTCCTTCCACAGCAGGAGGAAGCTCCACAGTTCAACAGCTCACCAGCGAAAGCACCCTGTCGCAGAACAAGCTCCATGATAAAGCAGCACAGGAGTGGGGCCTGACCTCCAAGGAGTACGAGCGATATCAAGAGGTGATGCAGGGGCCCCGGGGGGTGTATTCGCCAGGGCTTGACCCACTCACAGCACTTGGAATCGAAGCCCGGTCGGATAGCGAGCGGCGCCGGTTTGCCGAGCTGCAGGTACAGGCAGAACGTCAGCGAGTCGACAGGGAGCTCGCCTATCAGCGCGCCTACGACGAGGCGTACCAGCGCTTATACCCAGGCATCAAAGCCATTGAGATCTCCTCCTCCCCTACGGCCCAAGGGGGATCCTCCGTGAGCGGGCCAGCTCTGGAAGGCAGTGGGCGTCTGGCGCTCTTCGTCAAGGACGATTGCCTGCCCTGCGTTGACCAGGTCAAACGCCTGCAGTCGTCCCAAACTCCGTTTGACCTCTATTTCGTCGGCAGCCAGAACGACGATGAGCGAATTCGCCGCTGGGCAATTCTCGCGGGTATTGACCCGTCCACCGTAAAAAACCGTCTGGTCACGCTCAACCACGACCAAGGCCGCTGGATTCGCCTCGGCCTCGGCGGCTCGCTGCCAGCCGCCGTGACGCAGGTGAACGGATCATGGCGTCGTCAATGAGTTGGGGGCGGCTCTGCCTTCTGCAGGTGCTGCTGCTCGCAGGCAGCGCATGGGGTGTAGAAGATCCGCCTCCCGCATATAAGTCGATCGCCATCAGGCATGGGGTTCCGCCCGTTGTCCTCTACTCGGTGGCGCTGCAGGAGAGCGGCACGCGGCTGCGCGGGCAACTGGTGCCATGGCCGTGGACGTTGAATGTCGCCGGCACCGGCTATCGCTTCGCCACACGAGCAGATGCTTGCCAAGCACTGATGATCGCAATTGTTAAGGCAGGGCCCGCTCGGGTCGACGTGGGGCTGGGACAAACCAATATTCGCTCGAACGGGCATCGTTACAGCTACCCCTGCGAAGGCCTGGATCCCTACAAAAACCTGGCGGTGACCGCCCAGATCCTGGCTGAACAGAAGGCCAAGGGCGGAACCTGGATCGATGCTGCCGGACGGTACCACCGCCCTGCCGGGGGTGCGCCGGCAGCGAAGTACCGTAGCTACTTCACGAAACATCTCAGCCGCGTCACTGGCATCAATTTCGAGGTACGGAACCCATGATTCATTCCAACGCCTGGCGTCGTAAGGCCATCCAGATCCTCACGCTTTCAGCTCTGGCCAGCCTCGCCATACAGGCCGGTGCTGACCAGCTCACCGTGGTAGAGGACCGCGGCGGCTCATCCGCACTGCGCTACTACCAAGACATCGAACCAGAACCTACTGCCCCTCCTCCGGTTGGAACCGGCGTTCGGACCGGTGGGGCATTTCCAGTGATCACTCCTGAGCTCAACCCGGGCCAGGTGCAGGGGCGCGTGATAAATGCAGCGGGCCTGCAGCCGATGTTCATGGTCGGCGATGACTCAGGCTCGCAGGCCTGGCTCAAGCACAAACTCCCGGAGTTGCAGGGGCTGCAGGCCGTGGGGCTCGCCGTGAATGTCAGCAGCGCCGCGCGACTGGAGGAAATCCGTCGCTGGGCCCCAGGTCTTCAGGTAATGCCCGTTCCAGCCAGCGACATCGCCGGTCGCCTAGGACTGCAGCACTATCCAGTGCTGATCACCGCCACAACCCTTCAGCAGTGAGAACCTGGATGCGCCCACAACGACCTGTATCGCCGGTGTTCACGTTGATCATCAGCCATCCCTTACACCGTCCCGGCCGAGAGCAAATGATCGAGCAGGTCCGGCATGTGAGCGAGCTCTACGGTGGGCGTGTGACGGGCATCTCCGAGATCAATGAACATGCGTTCGCGCAGCGCCTGGCCGAGCGCTTGACTCCCGACCAGGTTGACGCCGCGCGCGAAGAAGCCAGCATTCCAATCGCGAGGATCTGTGATGGCGACCTACACCCTTGAATCGCTGCTACGGCCTCCGGTGGAGCTGTTCACCACCGCAGTTTGCTACGTGGCGGCCGCGCTCTGCGTGAGTGCGCCGTGGGCATTCGCCCTGACACCGCTGTTCGGCATTGTCGCTGCCCTGGGCTTCATCTATCTCGGCACTGTGCGGCTGTTACAGGCCCGACGAGTACTTCGCTACCAGGCTAACCTGCGTCGGCTTCCCCACTACACCATGACCAGTGCTGAAATGCCGATCAGCAACGAGCGCCTGTTCATTGGCCGGGGATTCCGTTGGACGCAGAAGCACACGCAGCGCTTGGCCGACACCTACCTCCCCCAGTACGCCGGTTACGTCGAGCCCACGAAGCTTTACATACAAGCACGCTGGCTGGAGGAACGCTTGGAGTTTGCCCCCTTCCCCCTGAAGGCGATCACTAAGCTGACTGGCTGGGATTCCAGCTGGAACCCTGCCCGGCCTCTGCCTCCGGTAGGTGGCCTGCCCAGACTGCATGGAATTGAACCAGATGAACAGAATGTCAGCCTGCCCCTGGGCGAGCGCGTTGGCCACACCCTGGTGCTGGGAACCACTCGTGTAGGTAAGACGCGATTGGCAGAGGTCTTCATCACCCAGGACATCCGCCGCACACATCGCCGTAGGCCGCGCGCTCACATGGGGCGCAGGAACCAGGCCCCGCATCGTTGGAGCCGACGCAGGCAGATTGAGCAACAGCCCGACCACGAGGTGGTGATCGTCTTCGATCCCAAGGGCGATGCCGACCTGCTCAAACGCATGTACGTCGAGTGCAAACGGGCTGGACGCCTCGACGAGTTCTACGTATTCCACCTGGGGTGGCCGGACATCTCCGCGCGCTACAACGCCATCGGCCGCTTTGGCCGTATCAGCGAAGTCGCCACCCGCATTGCCGGCCAGCTTTCCGGTGAGGGCAACTCTGCCGCATTCCGTGAGTTCGCCTGGCGATTCGTCAACATCATTGCGCAGTCTTTGGTCGCCCTCGGCCGCCGCCCGGACTATGAGCAGATCCGCCGGCACGTCATCAACATCGACGAGCTCTTTGTCGAGTACGCACAAAAATACTTCGCGGAGCACGACCCCAAGGCCTGGCAGACCATCGTCGAGCTGGAAGGGAAGATCGATCGCAAGAACCTGTCGTTCGCGATGAAAGATCGCCCGCTTCGGGTGGTGGCGATCGACATGTACCTGACCCAGAAGCGCATCAACGATTCGGTCATGGACGGCCTGCGCAGCGCTGTGCGCTACGACAAGACCTATTTCGACAAGATTGTCGCATCGTTGCTGCCGCTTCTGGAGAAACTCACCACGGGGCGGATTGCTGAACTACTCGCCCCCGACTATCTGGATCTCTCTGACGAGCGACCGATTTTCGACTGGATGCAGGTAATCCGGAAACGCGCCGTGGTCTATGTCGGCCTCGATGCACTGTCCGACACAGAAGTCAGCGCGGCCGTGGGTAACTCGATGTTCAGCGACTTGGTCTCGGTCGCGGGGCACATCTATAAGCATGGCATCGACGACGGCCTGCCAGGACATATGGCCGGGGGCAAAGTGCGCATCAACCTCCACGCTGACGAGTTCAACGAGCTGATCGGGGACGAGTTCATCCCTATGGTGAACAAGGCCGGTGGCGCCGGCATCCAGGTCACCGCCTACACCCAGACGATGAGCGACATCGAGGCGAAGATTGGCTCGAAGGCAAAGGCTGGCCAGGTGATCGGTAACTTCAACAACCTGTTCATGTTGCGGGTCCGTGAGACCGCAACTGCTGAGCTGCTGACCAACCAGTTGCCCAAGGTGCAGATCTACAACAGCACGCCGGCAAGCAGCGCGAGCGACTCGGTTAACGGCAAAACCGCGTTCACCTCGAGCTCGCATGACCAGGTGCAGCTGGCGAGTGTGCCAATGATTGAGCCAGCTCACGTCGTCGGCTTGCCCAAGGGCCAGGCCTTCGCACTGATCGAGGGCGGGAACCTCTGGAAGATCCGCATGCCGCTTCCTGCGAACGACCCGGACGACGCCCTGCCCGGCAACCTGCAGGAGCTGGCCGCCGGCATGCGGCGATCTGCGGCGTCCTCGACCGACTGGTGGGAAGCGCCCGGCTACCAGGAGCTGAAGACCGCCCTGCCCGACGACCTGGTCGAGGATTTCCGCCAGGTGTCCACCGATGACGCAGCGTGAGGTGTAGGCCATGGCAGATGACGTTTCGAAGAAGGCCGAGCAGCAGCAGGAGCGGCAAGAGTCGCTGTTCAGCAAGATATTCTGGTTCCCGTTCAACTTCCTCGGTGTGATGTGCGGCTCGCTGCTCGTCGCGATCATTGTCGACTGGGTATGCCTGTATTTTTTCTGGCCAGAAGCAGGATGGCGTCACGGCCAACAAATGCTGGTCAGCGAACTCAGCTGGCTCTCAAAAGGCTTGGTGCACAGCGCCATCGTGCAGGAGCCTGGCCGCACCGCGACGTGGCTTGTTACAGAAGCTTATGACTGGCTGGTCGTGAAGACCGGGATGCTCAGCTGGGTCCAAGGGATGGAGTCGATCGCCCAAGCCGGCCCCCGCAATGAGCTCGACATGCGCTACTGGGCCGCGCAAAGCGTCACAACAGTGCAGAACTACACCCTTGCAGCCCTCTTCACCGTCCTGGTGTTCTGCGTCCGCCTGGTCGTCCTGGTGATGACTGTGCCGCTGTTCGCCATGGCTGCTCTCACAGGCCTGGTCGACGGCCTGGTGCGTCGAGATCTGCGCAAGTTCGGGGCAGGCCGCGAATCCAGCTACCTCTATCACAAGGCCCGCGCAACGATCCTGCCGTTGGCCATTTTCCCCTGGACTTTCTACTTGGCGCTCCCGATCAGCATCACTCCCATGCTGGTGCTGCTCCCCTGCGCTGCCCTGCTCGGCGTATCCGTGAGTATTACGGCCGCGAGCTTCAAGAAGTATTTGTGAGGAAGAGCACGATGCAATGGACCCACGAGCAGTCGCCGATCATCCACTCGGAGGCGCCGAAACTACTCATCCAGGCCGGCGCCGGCAGTGGAAAGACCACAACGCTGGTGGGATATGCGCAACATCACTCACGACTGCGGATTCTCTATCTTTGCTACAACAAATCGGTGGAGGTCGCTGCGAAGGGACGCTTCCCGCGCAACGTGGTGAACAAAACCGCACACGGGCTGGCCTACGCCGTCTATGGCACACAGTTCAGCCATAAGCAGACCAACAACCTGCGACTGACCGATATCGCCCGTGCGATCGATACGCAGGACTGGGAGTTGGTCAGAGACGTGCTGACCACCCTCAACAACTACATGGCCAGCGCCGACGACCTGATCGAGCGCTGCCACTTTCCACGGTTCCGTGACCGCCCGATGCTTACCTCCGCCCAGGAGCGCTACCTGAACCAGGCACTCGTAGCAGCGATGGGCATTTGGAAGCGAATGACTGACCTGCAGGACACAGCGGTGCAGATCACGCATGACGGATACCTGAAGCTGTACCAGTTGAGCAAACCCGACCTGAGCCAGCGCTTCGACTGTGTCCTACTCGATGAGGGACAGGACGTAAACCCCGTGATCGCTGACATAGTGCGCATTCAGCGCATTCGCAAGGTGGCAGTGGGAGATCGTCATCAGCAGATCTATCGCTTTCGAGGGGCGGAAGATGCTCTCAATGCCAGCTGGATGGCCGGGGCTGAGAAGCACTACCTGACCCAGAGTTTCCGCTTTGGCCCTGCAGTCGCCCATGTCGCCAACATCATCCTGTCCTACAAGGGAGAAACCAGAAAGCTGCAGGGGCTGGGCGAGAAGACCCTGGTGAAAAAAGCACTACCAACTGGACTACCGCACCGAACGTACATCCATCGCACCGTCATCGGCGTGATCGAGAACGCACTGTGCCTCGTCAGCGAGAGGCCCATGATCTACTGGGTGGGCGGCATCGACAGCTACTCAGTGCGTGACCTCGAGGATCTGTTCTTTTTCAGCCGGGGACAACGCGACCTGGTCCATAACAAAAAAATGCTGCGTGACTACCGGGACTACGGCCAGTACGTAGAAATCGCCGAAGTGAGCCAGGACAGCGAAATGATCCGCTCGATCAAGATCATCAACATATATCCGGATCTGCCCCAGCGAATCTTGGCCCTACGCTCATGCACGGTGGACAGGGAGCTTGATGCGACGATCACTCTAACCTCTGCCCACAAGTCGAAAGGCCTGGAGTGGGACTTCGTCGAGCTCTTCGACGACTTCACGTCAGATCCCCTGGCACCGGATGTCGATGCCGGCCGACGAGATGACGAATTGAACCTGCTGTACGTGGCCGTCACCCGTGCAATGAAGATTTTGGCGATCAACGGCATGGTGCTGTCGATCATGGAACGCTATGTCGACGCGCTCGCCCCGGGTGCTCGACAGGCCCGCGGCTGAACAAAACAAGGAGCAACCATGGTCAAGCATTTTGAACATCGGGCCGAGTACGTTGCCATCCCCTTCAAGCCCGCGACCAGTGGTGCTTGGATCTTCAAAGCCTCCGAGCAAACCTTGGAACCCGATCTCCCCGCCCTTCTGGGCGAAAATGAGCGGCTCCAGAGGAAGATGCTCGAGCTCGGTGCTGAAGGTTGGGAACTGGTCAGCACTCAGCCGCTATGTCGTGCGGAAGTCAAAGTGGGCAACCAGAACGCCCAAGCCTGGTCCTATGGGTTTCCGATGCCCATCGGCTACCTGCTATTTTTCAAGCGCCACATCCCAACTGGGTAACCTGCAGCCTGAGCGAGCCGACAGTTTCTGCCGCTCAAGGATCGGGGCGTAAGCCCTCAGGCCTCATAAGAAATCCTTACTGACTATTCTCATGCTCAGCAGCATGGGGTTGTAAAAGCAGTGAACGCCTGCACCCTAGGATCCAGATACACGGCGACCCCCCTTCTGATTGCCGATGGCACCGAATGGCACATGGCTATCTTCTCGGGTAGGATTGGTAGACGAGTGTAAAAATATGGTGCATTAGAATGAATATTTCCTTGGCTGAAAATCCTGAATTGTTTCTTGGTGGTGCTCTGCTCCTCTGCATTATGGTTGTGGTCAGCTTTAAGTTTGTACGAAATCGGAATGTAAGAGTTAACGCAGATAACGGATCCGCTGCGGTGAATGGTAAGAACTCGGGCAACATCACGATCAACACTAACAAAGAGAAGTAGCAGTGAGTATATGGGATCTCATCAGTCGCTATTTCAGGAAGCCTGCCCCTACCAGTGTCATCGCGCAGAGATCAAGCGTAGCCATCAACGGACCAAACAGCGCACCTGTAATTATCAATGACATTGATACGATTGCTGAGGCTCTTTCAAAATCCGGCGCAGTCCAATACGCAGCATTGGCTCAGGGTGTGGCAGGAGATCTTCATACCGAGTTTGACCGCCAAATAGATCACTATAGAGAGCAAATGAATTCCGGAGCAGTCAGAACTGCCCTGGCATCTTTTGAAAAGCTTTCAGCTGATCAAGGAGATAAGCTGAGTGATATCTTATCATTCCGCGTCAAGGCGAACATTGCGCTTTGTCATTATCAGCTGGGCAACTCTGCAAAAGCTCCTAATCTACTTCTGGAGGCGTGCACATACGCTCCGAATGACAAACGCTCAATCTCATTCAAGGCGCTGGCATATATTCTCATGGGGGATAGTGACAAAGCTCTAGAATATGGCAGCGAAAAAATCGTCGAAAACCCTGATAACGAAATTCTTGCTGGCTTCATCCTCCAAGCAACCCGTATAAAATATTACGACAAAGAGAACTTTGTTGATCCGTTTGACCAGTTCAGCGAGCGAGTGAAGCTGAATCAATCGGTTCGTATCTCGCATTTACATCTGCTCGCCACCCGAGATGCAGAGGGCTGGAGGGATCAAGCCCAGCAATTTCTAGAAGAATTCCCAGACGATGGACAGGTCAAAAATCTGATCGCGATGGGAATCCTTCGTCATCATGTCGATAATTGTCAATCTACTAATGGATTCAGATTCACTCAGAAAGAGATGGATGAGCTAAAGCTAGCCGCTGACTATATGAGTGCGGATTGGCAGGCCTTTAAAGAAAGCGATAGAGTAGCGCAAGATTCCGACCTGCAGACCATCCAAAATCTTTTGATACTTTACAAACTATCTAATAACATTGATGCACTCGTACGAGAGTGCTCCTATGTACTGAGTGATTTGACCGACGATCAGCAAATTATTGAAACAACAGCACGCAGCCTGATCGATTTGCAAGAAGACGAATTATTTGAGCGCGCGGTCGACAAAGTTACTGACAGCGCTAACTCGAAGAAGCTTCGCTTTTTAAGCAAAGTAGCCAGGAAAGACTGGGACGCACTGAGCGCTGTCCAAGACTATACGATTGAAAGATTTGACAGTCCGTTTTCAGACCACGCCAAAGTAGTGGTGTACATCGCTCGCGCTTTTGTCGGCCAAGCACGTGGAAAAAATCAACTTGAAAATCTGCTTTCGACCTGTGAACTTGACAGCCGTGGGCGCCTGCTACTATTTGAATTTTCAACTGCCAGTGAGATTAATTCAATCGCAATTATGGCTCACTCCTATGGATATAGCCGAGTTAATGATTGCAGCGAAACCATCGAATTTCTTCACTACATGAGGTTAGTCCGCCATCTGATGTTATGGCGTGAAATTGTGGCACGACTAGAATCACACTCAGCCGCCACTGAAAGCCATGAACTAAAGCATATGCTTGCCTTGGGTTTTCTTAATGAACACCCAATAAGGAGGGAAGCCGTTGAGTTTTTCGAGAAACATATCATCTCAAATCCGCAGGGTTTCGAGCTGCTAGCCGGGTGCTTTTACTTCAAACGCAATGACTTTAAAAAGTCCGCCCAATTAGTCAGGAAATATCTCGAGGATGGCGGGCAGGATCTATTTGCATTCATAGTACTCTGTGACATAGCCAAACTAAGTAATGATGCCGAGATGCTGAATCAACTTTTCGAAAATTATGAACTTAGTGGATTTACTGGCAGCCCTGAGCAGTGGTTACACATATCCAAACTACGTGTGTCGTTAGGACAAGGGGCGGAAGCGCTTGCTGAAGCATATCAACTTTTAATGGATAACCCTGACTCTGCACCTGTAGCACTAGGTTTCTTCGGTATTTTCATCCAAACTGAAACAGAAACCATATTGAATTCGGTGACGGTTGTTGGCAATGGATGCTACTATCGATTGACCCCTTCAGAAGGTCCAGAAATTGAAAGAACTGTAGAGGCCAACACTGAAGACTTGATAGCGCTTACACCTGAAAAAGTTGACTTCTACACTATTCAAGTTTGGGGCAAAAGCGCTGGTTACGAGTTCGTGCAAAAAAAACTGCAAGGTGATATTAATTGGAAACTTGAGGAGGTAAAGCATCCTTACCTTCACGCTTTCCATGAAATATGCAAATCGTATGAAACACGTTTCCCAACCGCTGGAGGATTATGGGCGCTACGTGTAGAGAATGACAACATAGATGCATTACTGGCATTTATGCAGAAAAAAGCAGATCAGGATGACACCATATTTGGCGAAATACTTGACAAACAAATGCCTCTAGAAGTCGCCTGCGGAATAAGTAAAAAGGGCATTTTTGACATTTACGACTTAGTTCGATCCAAAGCAGGAATGATCAACACCTGCACAGGAACTAAAGAGGAGCGACAGATCGCCATGAGCTTGGTGGAAACCTACCAAGACAGGCCCGTAGTTCTCGACACCTATGCGATCAGAGCTGTCGCTGAGCTGGGGTTGATGGGTGCATTTAATACATTCTTCAGCAGCGTCATCGTACCGCATAGTACAATGCAGACTCTACAGATGTTGTCGGTTGATATAGGCGGACTCTTCGGCCAAGCGACCTATGAAAGCATGCAAGTTCAGGACGTCATAAATGAAATTCGAGAGGGCTGTGAGATTGTAGAGCACAACTTCCCAAGAGAACTAGACGAACTCACAGACAAACTACTAGAAATCAACCCAGACAGTTTAGCGCCATATTTTATTGCCAACAAATTGGAAGCACTGTTCATTTCGGAAGATCATTACTCTCGGGGCTTCGCAGCCAATATATATCACCTCAATAATAGCACCTGGCTCCAGCCAGTACTAAATGTCATGCTACAACGAAGAGTCATAACCCTGAACACATATAGCCAGGCAATGCTTGGCTTAGCTGCACGTAAACATGGGTTCTTGTCTGTCGGACTCTATCTTTTGGAAAATGCATACACGAATGATACTAGCCCAGAGCTTTCACAAGTATCAACCTTGTGCAATTTCATTGGTGGCCCTCAGGCGGAGCTAGAAAGTCACTTCCAAATAATTCTACAATTTATTATGGCTCGCTGGCTTATTGATTACAATCCACACTATGACTTAGCAATCGAGACACTGCTTTTGAGCAGCCATGGAGAGGCCTTTCCCTCTGCCAAAGCAATGAAAGCCACATCCATGTTACTGGATAAATTAATCGAAATCCCTGGTGGCAGGCGGAAACTAAATGAGCTTATGGTCTTGCCTATTCTAAGACTGAATGATTTCATTATTGGCTGGTGGAGAGGGCATTTTTATAAATAGCGATTTGGACAATCTATGCGCGCCCCCTTTGCGCCTATGTCCATAAGACACACCAGCGCCCAGACCAAAATGACAGCGCGTGGGGGCCAGCAACGAACAGTTGCTTTCGGCCCTCTGCTGCCGCGATCTCGAGCTAGCAGTGGACTAGACCAGTGACGAAGGAGCCGCTATCACATGATATCCAAATGCTCCTTTCAGAACATGAATTCCAATTTCCCGCGCTGTGCTACGTGTAAAAAAATACTTTGACCCTCAGTTAAGAATTTCTTGCGGCCCCCCCCTCGGGCGTTCGGCATCCTGACACCCACAGTCAGTTTTGCCAGAGCCCAGTCGTGAACAAGCCATCACTCCTCCTTGCATCACCACGCCGAACCCTGCTTGGCGCGCTGATCAGCGTCACTGGCAGCTTGCTGCTCTGCCCCTCCGCCCACGCGATCGAAGCGTCCGAACAGTCCAACATTGAGGTCATGGTTCGGCAGCTCAATGCACTTGAGGACTCCGCACGGCGCAGCGCCGCCGTCGCCAGCGAGCCGGGTCAGCGCTACTACTTCGATTACGAGCGCCTGGCCGGCGACATCCAGCGCGTTCGTCAGGGGCTGCAGGAGTACCTGACCCCCAGTCGTGCACAGCCACGGGATCCGGCAGACCTCGCGGGTAAATACACCCTCACGGGCGGGCGGATGCCATGAGCATGAGCGGAGCACAAGTCGCTGCCTTCAACGCCGCCAGCGGTACCACGCCCCAAGCCAGCTCAACGCTGCTCCTGGGCTTCGTTATCGCACTTTCGATGCTCTGGGGGGCTTGGGCCCTCTACAGCATCTACCGCGGCTGGGCCACCACAAACATCGACCGTGGGATCGCGGCCTCATCAGCCGTCCGCATCATCGTGCTGCTAATGATCCTTTCCGCCCTCGTTCTTAGCTAAATCCTCAGGAGTTACAAACATGTCGCAACCACACCGCTTGAAATCGCTCGTCTGGAGCCTGGTTCTTGCCCTGACCTCGGCACCGATGCTCGCCAACGCTGCGCTGCCAGGGGCCCAAGCGCCCACCCGTGGGGAAGGGAGCAACATGATGCAGACCTTCCAGAACTACGCATACGACGGGTTCATGCTGCTCGGCCTGGTCCTGATCGGTGGGGCCATGATTGGCGTCGCTCATCACGCCTACGGCACTTATCACGAGATCCATGAAGGTAAGAAAAAGTGGCGGGACCTGGGGCTGACGGGTGTGGTCGGCGCCTGCCTGATTGGTATTGCGATTTACATGGTGACCAAAGCGACCACCGTCCTCTAACGAGGTAAGTCGACATGGCTGAAATTTCATACCTCAAGGACGGATCCCTCGATTTCCTACCGCACAACCTCAACAGGCAACCAATGGTTATGGGAGGCCTGACTGCGGATGAGATGTGGGGAACCGTGGCAGCCTGCGGCGGTGCAGGTTTTGTCCTGGGCATTCCAGTGGCCTTCCTGTTCGGTAATCCCGCCCTCATCATCGCCTGCGCCCTGGTGGGTGGGGCACTGGGCCTGACGGTGGCCAGCCGCATCCTGCGAAAGATGAAACGCGGCCGGCCAGACATCTGGTTCTACCGCCAGCTCCAGCTGACCGTGACCCAGCACTTCACCTTCCTCCCTTTCCTGGGTGACACCAAGCTGGTCACTCGAGAAGGCGCATGGACCTGCCGTCGCACCGAAAAGTAGGGATCTACATGAGTTATCGAAAACGAGTGAATGCTCAGCAGGCGCACATCCTCAGCCTTCGAATCGCAGTGATCGTGCTAGGGATCGTCAGCGCTTTCGCCTTCTACGGCTGGCACAAAGCCCCAGAGGATCTAACCGTGCATGTGCCCCCTGACCTCCGCTCGGGCAGCACCCGAAAGTGGTGGGAGGTGCCGCCAGAGAACGTGTATGCATTCGGGTTCTACATCTTCCAGCAGATGCAGCGCTGGGAAAAGAACGGGGACGATGACTATCAGGACAACATCGCCCGACTGGCCTCTTATGTGACCCCCGGGTGCCAGGAGTACCTGCAGAAAGATTACGAACTACGTCGTAACTCGGGCGAGCTGCGACGCCGTGAACGAAGCGTCTCGGAAATTCCTGGCCACGGTCTCACCGACCCTGGTGTACAGCGCGTGGTCGAGCTTGGGATCAACGACTGGACGGTCAACCTGGATCTCCTCGCCGACGAGTCCGTCAACGGTGAGCGCGTGAAAAGGGCGATGACACGCTATCCCTTGTCGATCGTTCGTTCAGACGTCAACCCAGAGAAGAACCCCTTCGGTTTGATGTGGAACTGCTACGCCTCCAACCCGCAACGCATCGAGGTAGATCTGCAGGCTGCCGGGGTGAAACCATGAAACTGCGTGCATGCATCCTCGCCCTGGGCCTGCTCGGAGTAGCCGACGTCAAAGCCGTTGAGCTGCTGCAGTGGGACCGTATCCCCATGGCCATTCCACTGATCGTGGGGCAAGAGCGCATTGTGTTCGTCGACCAGAACGTGCGAGTCGGCATGCCGTCGCAGTTGACCGGTTTGCTACGCGTCCAAAGCACAGGGGGCGCTGTCTACCTTCTGGCCAGCCAGGAGATCCCACCGACACGACTGCAACTGCAGAATGTCGCGACCGGGGAAATCATGCTGGTGGACATTGCCGCAACCCCGGCTGGTGAAGGACAGGCCAAGCTCGAGCCTGCGAAGATCGTTCCCGGCACGCCCCCGGCAACCCACTACGGGGACAGCGCCCCCGCGCGCAGCTCTGCCAGAAGATCCTCGGCGCTCGAGCAGGAAGAAGATGTCGCCCCGGCACCGCGCCACGAAACCCCGGCGCCTGTGGCACTCACCCGATATGCGGCCCAAATGCTGTACGCCCCCCTGCGCACCGTCGAACCAGTTGCCGGTATCACTCAGGTGCGGGTCGATCGACGCCTGGACCTGAGCACGCTGCTGCCTGTTTTACCAGTAGAGGCCTCGGTCTTGGGAGCCTGGCGCCTCGACAACAGCTACATCACGGCAGTGAAGCTACGCAACCTCAGCGCGCAACAAGTGACGATGAATCCTGCAGAGCTGATGGGCAATTTCACTACTGCCACCTTTCAGCACCCTTACCTAGGAGCCCGCGGCAACGCCAGCGATACCACCACCCTGTACCTGGTGACCCAGGGCAAGGGCCTGAGGGATGCGTTGCTGCCGTCCTCGATCAGCCAGGTCGACCCGAAAGGAGGACGCCGTGGGCAGTCTGAAAAGTAATCCGCTCCTGAAGTACCTGCTCATCCCTGTGCTGCTTCTCATCGTCTTCCTGTTGGTCCAGGAGGGAGGCAAGAAAGACGCCGATACTCCAACTGACGAGCCGATCACCATTGGGGGCGATACTGCCCGCAAGCTGGGGGTCGATGGTGATACCCCTGCCGACACATTGCGAACAGTGGTCGCTGAAAGCCGCGAGGTGAAGGAGCAAATCGCCAAGGTTTTGACCGATAACCAGCAGCTCAAGGACCAGAACACGAACCTCCAGCTCCGCCTGTCGCGAATGGATGAGAACGTAGATACCAAGCTGAACAATGCAAAAGGCGAGCTGCAAGAACAGGTAAAAAATCAAAGTCTTGGCTTGCTGGATCAGTTCCAACGCCAGCTGGACAATCTGTCCCAGAACAGTCCAAACGCAGGCGGGCAGGATATGCCCATTGGCCTGGGTGTGCAGTCCGGTGACGGCGCCGGCTTCCAGCAGGGGCCAAAGTCCAAAGACCTCGTCTGGGTTGAGCCCACCGACGCCACTGCGCTGGATGCAAGTGGGAGACCACTACAGCCTGGCTCAACCCAAACGGCCAGCGGTTTCAACTTCCCATCCAGCTTCGGCCAATCCCTGGATAACGGCCAGACCGTTCTTGCCAACACCGCGCAGAACATCGGAGCGGCAATGTCCCCACAGGACACCCGTAAGCAGGTCCGGAAAGCCTATACCCTGCCTCAGAACTCTACGCTGATGGGGTCGGTGGCCATGTCGGCGCTCATTGGCCGAGTGCCGATCGATGGCACAGTCAATGACCCGTTCCCCTTCAAGGTCATGATCGGACCTGACAACCTGACTGCCAACGGCATCGACCTGCCCGACGTGGTGGGCGCAGTCGCCAGCGGCACCGCCTCGGGCGACTGGACGTTGTCATGCGTGCGCGGCCAAGTCCGCAGCCTGACGTTCGTGTTCGCCGACGGCACGGTCCGCTCCTTCCCCGCCCCGGCCGAAGAGGCAAACGGCAACCAGAACAACAACCAGAACAGCAGCAACGGTCAACCTGCAATTCAAGGCGGGCTCGGCTGGATCAGCGACTCCTATGGCATCCCCTGCATATCCGGTGAGCGACGCTCCAACGCCAAGGAGTACCTGACCAACCAATCTCTGGTCACCGCCGCAGGCGCCGGCATCGCCAAGTTGCTGAAAGCTGATGAGCAGAACAGCTCGACGACCTTCAGCAGCGGGGGAACGTCATTTGGGACCACGGGATCATCGGGGAACTCCGCCATGGGCGCGATCCTCACCGGTGGAGTGAGCGACATCCGCTCGTGGATGAACAAGCTCTACGGCGAAGCGTTCGCCGCCGTATATGTCCAGCCCGGGGCGAAGGTGGCAGTACACCTGGATCAGCAGCTCGCCATCGACTACGAGATCAAGGGCCGTAAGGTCGACTACAACGCCGGAGCCAACCATGTATCCGCAAACCTGGATTAAGCCCCGCCTGCAGGCCGGGGCCTGTCTCGTGCTGACCCTCATCCTGGGCGGTTGCACGACAGACAAAGACGAACTGCTGCCGCACGGCGAGGCCAGCATGATGGATGTCTGGCAGCAAGGCACTTCGGGCGGCGGCGCTGGCAGCTCCAGCAGCAGGACGCTGCTGGATGCACGCCAAGAGCTTCGCCGACCACTCGACGAGCCAACGATGGCCCGCCAGCGAGCAGAAGCCGACGCCTTTACCCGCACGCCTCAGAACGAAATTTACAGCCAGTTCAAACGGCTGCCTAACCCTGACCTGATCATGTACGTGTTTCCGCACCTGGCTGGCTCAGATCCAGTGCCTGTCCCGGGGTACACCACGGTGTTCCCGATGTATCAACGCGTGCAGTACGCCATGCCAGGTGAGCGGACGGAGGAATACTGATGCAGTTCATGAGCAAATTGCTGGGAAAAATCTCTGCAACACCCATCGAGCCCGTGCTTGGACTGACACCCACCGATCACGATCAAGTTGACGGAAGTATCGCACCGCCCAGCACTGCTATCAGCGAGGAGGACCGCCAGGCCGCAAATGACCGTTACATCGCCCGTCTGGAGTCGATGGGCATCCCTTCCCCTATCGACTGGCAAAACCCTAAACGTCGCCCGGCGACGAAAGCTGACGTGTCGCGCATGTACGAGGTCAACCCGTCGTTCGTGGACATGCTGCCATGGGCCGAATATCTGCCCGAGGAAGAAGCAATGCTCCTCGAGGATGGCATTTCCAGGGCGGCGTTTTTCGAGTTGGTCCCGATCGGGACCGAGGGGCGCTCCGACGACTGGCTTCAACAAGCTCGCGATGCGTTGCAAGGCGTCCTGCAGGACAGTTTTGACGAGCTGGAGAGCTCGCACTGGGTCGTCCAGCTTTACGCACAGGACGAAACGGACTGGGGTGACTACCTGCAGAAACTCCAGGCCTACGTTCAGCCCCGGGCTGACAACACAGACTTCACCAAATTGTATCTCGCGCTGTTCCGCCACCACCTCGAATCCATCTCCAAGCCTGGTGGGTTGTTCGTCGACACGGCCGTCAGCAACCTTCCGTGGCGTGGGCAGACCCGGAAAGTCCGCCTGGTGGTGTATCGCCGGGTAAAGAAACAGGACCTCGTGGTCCGTGGACAGGATCCTGCCGCCTACCTCAAAGCAATTTGCGACCGCCTTAAAGGAGCGCTGGCCAACGCCGGTGTGACGACCAAACGCATGGATGGGCAGGCGATCAAGCGCTGGCTGGTGCGTTGGCTCAATCCCCATCCAGACCATCTGGGCTCGACCGATGGCGATATCCGTCGATTTTACGAGACGGTCTGCCAGCCGCCACGCGAGCTCGAGGAGGGAGAGCTTCCCGTGGCCAGCGGTACCGACTTCTCGGAGAACTTGTTCTACCGAGAACCGCGTTCGGATGTGGCCAGCGGCCTTTGGTCGTTCGATGGCATGCCCCACCGGGTGGTGATGCTCGATCGCTTGAAAAATGCCCCACTCACCGGGCACCTAACCGGTGAGACCAAGCAGGCAGACGCGTTGAATTCGCTGTTCGATCGACTGCCGGAGGACACCGTGCTATGCATCACCATGGTGCCTACCCCGCAGGATCTGCTTGAAGGGCACCTAGAACAACTGTCCAGGAAGGCCATCGGGGACACCCAGGCGTCCAGCCACACCCGGGATGACGTTGTAAAAGCCCGGTCCATTCTTGGGCGCAAGCACAAGCTCTATCGGGGGAGCGTTGCTTTCTTCCTACGTGGCCAAGACAAGTACGTGCTCGAGGAGCGGACGATCAGCTTGTGCAACGTGCTGCTCGGCGCCGGGATGCAGCCAGTCCAACCACAAGACGAAGTCGCCCCGCTGAACAGCTACCTGCGTTGGCTTCCCTGTAACTTTGACCCTAGCGAAAGCCGCGCGCTGGACTGGTACACCCAGCTGATGTTCGCTCAGCACATCGCCAATCTGGCCCCGGTGTGGGGACGCTCGACTGGTACAGGTAACCCTGGCTTTACCCTATCTAATCGGGGAGGAGCAACGCTCACCTTCGACCCGTTGAACAAGCTCGACCGACAGATGAACGCCCACTTGTTCCTGTTCGGGCCCACCGGTGCGGGTAAGTCTGCAACAGCCAACTACTTAATCATGCAAGCCATCGCACTCTACCGTCCGAGGCTCTTCATCATCGAAGCCGGCAACAGCTTCGGCCTGCTGGGTGACTTCGCCAAGCGGCTCGGTCTGACCGTCAACCGAGTACGACTCGCCCCCGGCGCCGGCGTAAGCCTCGCCCCGTTCGTTGACGCGGTGCAACTGGTTAAAAACAAGGACCAGGTGAAGGTCTTGAATGCGTCGGACGTGGAGGCTTCGGACCAGCACCTGGCCGACGCGCTGGCAGGTATGGAGGACGAGCAACGGGACATCTTGGGCGAGTTGGAGATCACGGCGCGCTTGATGATCACCGGCGGCGAATCGAAGGAAGACGCTCGACTCTCTCGGGCAGACCGCAGTGCTATCCGTCAATGCATCCTCAACGCAGCCGAGCTGTGCGTCAGCGAGAACCGACCGGTCCTCACTGAAGACATCAGCGCAGCGCTTCAAGCGATGGCCAGCGACGACAAACTCCCCGAAAACCGGCGCAACCGTTTCATGGAGATGGCCGAAGCCATGGGTATGTTCACCATGGGCACGGAGGCCGAGATGTTCAACCGTCCAGGTACTGCCTGGCCGGAAGCTGATATCACGATCGTCGACCTGGCTACCTACGCTCGTGAGGGCTACCAGGCCCAGATGGCCATCGCTTATATCTCGCTGCTGAACACCATCAACAACATCGCAGAAAGGGACCAGTTCAAGGGTCGACCACTGATTGCCTTCACCGACGAAGGCCACATCCCATTGAAGGTACCACTGCTCTCCCCGTACTCGGTCAAGATCACCAAGATGTGGCGAAAACTGGGTGCCTGGTACTGGATGGCGACCCAAAACGTCGACGACATCCCCCCAGAAGCATCGGCGCTGCTGAACATGATCGAGTGGTGGATCTGCCTGAACATGCCACCAGACGAGGTGGAGAAGATCGCCCGCTTCCGTGAGCTCACGCCGGCACAGAAGACAATGATGCTCTCGGCAAGGAAGGAAAACGGCAAATTCACGGAGGGCATCGTGCTGGCCAAGCGGATCGAGATGCTGTTCCGGGTGGTGCCACCCAGCTTGTGCCTCGCTCTGGCCATGACCGAGCCAGAAGAGAAGCGACAACGGTACGAAACCATGCAAGCGCTCGGCTGCGATGAACTGCATGCCGCGCTGCAGGTGGCCGCCGACCTGGACCGCAAGCGCGGTATCACCCCCTTCCCCATCACCTTTCCCGAGCCAATTAAAGCCGTGGAGCGCATGGCATGAGAGTCATGAATACACTGACCCAGAGCATCATCGATAGCCTGACCCAGCTGCTCAAAGACCCCGGACACGACACTCTCCAGTCGCTTTCGGTATGCGCCCCAGTGCTCATTGATGAACTGCAACAGATCAAAAATAACGCGGTGGACCGTCGTGACATCATGCCTCTGATCCAGGCCGTCCTGAATGAGTGGCTGAAACAGCATCCCCAACCGGAGGGGGCCATCCAGGATCTTCAAGCCGCATTACAGCAACTGGTCCAGCCAGGTGTTCTGGATGGCAAGCATGCGTAACCTCAGGTCCATCACCATCATTTTTGGCATCGCGGTGATCGCCCTCCTCGGCGCTTACTGGCAGATCGCGAAGAGTAGTAACGCCAGAAGCGCCGACGAAACCTGGTACTTCGGCCCATCGGGCGCCCGGTGGGTAATCACTGAGTACGCCGATCTCGAATGCCCTTACTGCAGGGCGTATACGCCCCAACTGAAGCAGTGGGTAAGTAAGCAGGGGGAAGTCAAGCTCGCGTGGCACCACTTCCCCCTCGATAGTCACGGTACCGCAGCGCTTTTAGAGGCACGGCTCGTGCAATGCGCCGGGTACTTGGGAGGAGCGTCCGCGTTCTGGCAGGCGATCGACCAAGTTCTCTTGAACACCCGGGGCAACGGGCAGGGCCTTACTGAAGAGTTGCAACTGCTCGATGTCTCATCGGAAGCCCTCTCCAGTTGCACCAGGACAAACATGGACATCGCTGCAGCGGTTCATCGTCAACAGGCTGTGGCCAAGAGCCGCGGCATTGCCGGCACCCCCACGCTCGAGATCACCGACAGCCTAACCGGGCACACTGTGCGCCTGGAAGGTCCGGCAGACAGTGCCGCCTTGCTGTCGGTCATAGATGCCCTCGCCGCTCAACCTGCGCAGGAAAAAGCGGAGTCGTCGCGATGACAAAGCTGAGGGTTCTCAGCACCAACAATAACGACGAAGAAGGCAACCTGCCGAGCAGGTTCTGCCCAGGTGCAGGCTCTGGCCATGGATGGTTTCAACTTGAGACGGCCGGAGAAGAGTTCCCCTCACTCACTGAACTAAGCTTGGCTCCTCAGGAGTGGGATGACGACTGTGTACTAATGGACTACGACGTGGCCACAGGCAAAGGACGCTTCGTGATCGTCGACTGGTATGCGCCGGCCGCTGGAACCGTCGTTGAGCTGCGGTAATTCCGTAGGGGCCTAGGAAATCCGAGGGTTACCGTGAGGTCCACCACGGCGGGCGTGTGCTTGCCTCGTATGCATCCCTCTCAGGGGTCGTAGGAGAACCGAACTATTAGGATTGGTAACTCCAAAAAAAAACCCACCAAAGGTGGGTTTTTTTAGGCCTCGAAGGGCATTTGTGTAGCAAAGGGCTCAAAGGCCAGTGAGCGAAGAATAAGCAAAAATTAATAAACCGTCAATCACTGATTTTCATCCCACGTCACTCCGCATCATGCCGTCTTGACTGCAGCCAATCCCTGTCCTGCAGATGGTGCCGCCACGGGCTGCGCAGGCGCGAGTAGCACACTGGCACTAATCGTTTTCACCACCGCCTTTTGTACATCTGCCACCTTGTCCCTAGGCAGATAAGTAGGCATGGGTTTGCCCTTGTCCCGGATTTGGCTGAGCCGGCTTTTGGAGACATGGGTGATGCATTCAGCCAAAGCCCAACGATCACACTTATCATAGAAACTGGTCACGGGAAAAAGGTCCGTGGTCAGCAACACATGTACGCCGCGACTGACCGCCCCCGGGTTGCCGCTGGACGAGATCGGTACGACCAACGTTCCACCATTCGGCAATTTACCATTTAGCACGACCACTAAGCGACGTTTCCGAATCTCAGGAGGCATTAATGCATTGACGGCAGGAACCACCGGAGGCTGCATAAAATCTCCGAAATCACACTCAAGGACTTCTCCGACCTTCGGGGTGTACGTCAGTGCCATGCGCGGTAATGTCCGTATTGAGCTACAGGATGAGGCGGCATTCTGCCAGATCGCCGGCAGGCATTCACCACCTGGCTGAATTCGCCGCTACACGGTAGGGGCATCCATTGCATTTCAGCTTCAGCATGCACTGGGCCACAACAGACCCCACCCACATCCAGCAAGAAATCCAAGCAAGGGCAGATATCAATTTCCTACTGCACCTGAAGGGCCGATCCTTTTTCCTGTACCGGTCCCCACTTCAGGTACAGCCCAATGCTCAACTTTCTCCCACCCACCTGGCGAGCTGTCTCAGGGCTCGCTCTCACGCTGGCCTCCGGCACCGTGCACGCCGAGACGTGGGCCGTAACGGACTCCGCGCACCCACTGACCGCCGTGCCCGCCAGCGTGCGAGTAATCAAGCTCGATGACCAACAGCGCATCGAGGCACAGCTGTCCCAGAAGCTGCCGCCCAATCCCCACCAGGCCGCTCTCGCAGTTCGACATCTGATGAGCACTCCGGCTGGAGCTGCACTGATGCAGGAGCTGGCAGTAGCCCAGCAAGGTGCCGCTGACGCCTGGAGCGTCGGCGTCAAGAAAGTTCCGGCCGTGGTCATCGATCGGCAGTATGTGGTCTACGGCCAACCTGACGTGGAAGCGGCCATACAGACCATCACCCAGGCGAGGGGGCGATGATGAGTTCAGGTTCCCGACGTGCTTTGGTTGGGCTGCTGACGTCAGCCCTATCGTTTTCAGCCTTCGCCACAGTCAATTCGGCGGCGATCCTTGCCTCCACCAGCTCGCCCACGTGCCTTGAGTACAAGGTGGTCGGGATCTGCTACTGGCTGCTCTGCACCCCCCTGGGTTGCACCGTGAAGACCTCCGCTAAAGTCCGGCACTACATCCCAGACGCAGTGGTGTCGGCTTACGCCAACACCGGTGGCAACCCCTGGACGGAGGTGAGCCCGATGGGGATGCCGAATGCCACGGCGCAGGCGGGTAACGACGGCACCACCAACCACGCTGCCGAGAACAACATCACGAAGTTCAAAGAGGCCGACGTTATCGGCCATCCCGGTGCGGCGGTGTTCAACCAGTTCGCCAGCTCCTACGGCTACTCCTGCCACGGCGCGACCACGCCGCTGGTGCCCTACATGCTCAGCACGCTGGACACGCTGGCTTGGCGCTACGGCGTCCCCGAGTCCGTCTACCCAGAAGCTCTGGTGCCAGGCCTGCGTGAGGTCGGTGGAACGTTATCCGGTGATCTGTGGGGCAACCTTTACCCGCGCAGCGGCTTCCTCCATCAGACCGATGACTTCAAAACTGGAGCCGTGATCGCGCAGCGGGCCGGGGACATCACCACGCGCATCGGCCAGCCTCATGTTTACCAGCCAATGCGAGCAACGGCAGAGCCTGGCTACTGGCCCGCCGGCGAGCTTAAGGAGGGCGATGCCACCACCGGCAAGTGGCAACAGCTCTCCCCTGCCATCAGCCCCACCTGTGCGGTGTTCCCCAACGCCGGCCTCAACGCTGATGCAGTCGATGAAGCCTACGCCTGGGCCCTTTGGCGACCTTACTCGTGCTGCAAACGTCGCGGCCAAACCTTCCTCGGAAGCACTGACTTCCAATGAGATATGACCTGGAGTGCGCAATGAAAAGAATGACTGCAGCAATCGCTCTTGCTGTGAGCGTGAGCAGCACCTGGTGCGTGGCCGAGGCTGCCGACCCAATCAAGGTCGAATCGCAGGGCAGCGTTATCGGCGACGACGTGCTGTACAGCATTGGCGGGGGTAGCGCGGTGCAGATGGGTAGCGCCGGCCAGATGGAGAGCATCACCGTTGGCGCGGGCTGGCAAAACAACTTGGTCTGCGGAAACATGGACCTCAGCAACACCCTGGAAAACCAGCTAAACGGCGCGACCCAAGGCTTTCAACGGATCATGGGCAGCGTGATCCAGAATGCGACTGGAGCGGTTTCTTCGATGCCGGCGCTGATCCTGCAGCGGGCAAATCCCGCCCTTTACAACTTGCTGACCAACGGGATCCTGCAGGCGAGGCTCGACTACGATCGGTCGAAAGGCACTTGCCGCGCGATCGCAGAGCGCATGGCCGACATCGCCGGCGGGCAAATGGGCTGGGGCAAAGTCGCGGAAGGTCAGAAGATGGGGCAGGCCTTGGGCTCGAACACCGATGCTGTGGCAGTGGTCGACAAAGTTGAGAGCGCGCCAGGTACCAACGGAGTCACTTGGGTCGGCGGCAAACAGGCCGGTGGCAACGGCCAGCAACCCATCAAGGTCGTCGGGGATGTTGCCAAGGCAGGCTACAACTTGCTCAACAACCGAGCACCGGACGAAACATCGAGCATCCCCAAGGCAACCTGCGCCAACGGATTACTGTGCGGCAGCTGGGAGTCGCCTGCCGAGGCCGCCCAGTTCGCGAACCGCGTACTGGGAGAGCAGCAGATCCAGACCTGTGAGGGCTGCACCACCACGTCCACCCCGGGTGTAGGCCTGACGCCGCTGATCCAGGAGACCTACGAGAAGAAACTGACCGCACTGCAGGATCTGCTGAAACCTGGAACGCAGATCACCTCGGAGAAGCTGCGAGAGGCCAGCAGCGACTCTCTGCCCATCACTCGCGGCGTCATCACGGCACTGAGAGACGAGAGGGACCAGGCCGTCCTCGCGAGCCGCCTGGCCTCCGAAGTCGCACTTGCTGACGTTCTGGAGAAGGGCTTGCTCCTGCAGCGCATGCTGATCACGGGCAGCAAGGAGCCCAACGTGAGCTCCAACAAATTGGCCGTCGAGGCGACACTAGGGCAGGTAGACACCCTTCAACAGCTCATCACGAACCTCAAGACCGAACTGGACATGCGACAGCAGCTCGCGAACAACTCCCCTATGAAGATCATCGAGCGCGGGAAAGCGCGCGCCGAGAACTCTCGGGCGATTTACGACGCGGCTCCCGAACAGGACCGTCTACTCCAGCTGCAGAAGCCTGCCAGCAAGGAATGACCATGACTCAGGAAGTCGAGAAGAAAACCAATTACCTCAAGGTCCTGCTAGGAGGGCTGCTCTTGAGCATCATTCTGCTGGTGTTCAGCGTGCTGCTCGGCTTCATCGCGGTTAACCACCTGGGCGTCTTCGAGACGTGGCTGAAATGGCGGGAGAGCAATTACCTGTCGCTGCTTGCCTGGCGGCTAACTCTCTACGGCGGAATCATCTACGCCTGGATGAAGCTGAAAGCACGCCTACCAGGGGGCGAGGCTGGCCAACCATCCAAAGCTCAGCGGATCGAATTCCTGGTTCTCCTGCTGTTTCTGATCGTCGAGATCTCGAAGGCACCCATCGCCTGGTCGGAGGTGCTATGACCCTCTACACGAATGACTACCTGGAGTATTACCTGACCCTGGTTGGGTGGATCATCAACAACGGGATCTGGGACATGATCTCTGACACGGGGCTGTTCGCCCTGCCCTTCATCATCATCGTGGCCCGGGAATGGATTAAGGTTCGCGGTGAGGGTGCTGATGAAGGCAACAAAGGCGTGCTGTCCCTGGCGCGCATTGAGACCCAGCTCTACATCGGCTACGTGGTGGTATCAATGTGTGCTGTACCGGTCGTATCCGTGGGCTTCGACACGCTCGAGTTCGATCAGCAACGCGCCCGCCAATGCCAGGTGATGACCCCAGCCCCTTCTGAGACAGGCTGGAACACCACCTTCAGCTCGTTGGCCGGTAAAAGCGCCCAACTGCCAGTATGGTGGGCACTCGTACACTCGTTGTCCAAGGGGTTGAACAGTGGTGCTGTTGCAGCAATCCCTTGCGGCACGGACCTCAGGCAGATGCGCATGGAGGTCGACGCGATGAGGGTTGGTAACCCCCTCCTCGCCCAGGAAGTAGCAGATTTCACCCACGACTGTTTCGGTCCGTCCCGAGCGCGCCTGTTCATGCGACAGCCCGAAATCGGGTCGATCGCAAAAGACCAGAAGGCCCTGCAGGACCTGAACTGGATCGGGTCTCACTATCTGTTGAATACCGCAGGGTACTACGACACCGACTACTCCAGGACACCGCGCACAGCTTGGCCGTATGACGTGAAACGGGATGACGGAATGCCACAGGTCACCGGTGGTGGTGGATATCCAACCTGCAAGCAGTGGTGGTCGGATGGAAGTATCGGGCTGAGGGACCGGCTGAAAGGCCAGGTTGATCCAAGCCTGCTGAACCAGTTCCTCGGGTGGGCAAAATGGCTGTCTCAGGAAGAAGTGACCGACTCGATGATCCGCCAGCTCGTGTCGCCATCCAGCCAGGTCAACGGAGACGTCTATACCGACTACGGCGGCCAGATTGGAGGCACTGTCTGGAACGGTCTCGCCCGGGCAGGCGGTACGCTGGGTGTCGCAGTAGGCTCGCTGGGCTATTTCCCTGCAATGGACATGGTTCGCCAAGCCTTACCGATGGTGGTGGCCTTCCTGAAGATGGCGATGGTTATCTGCATACCAATGGTATTGATCATCGGTGCCTATCAATTGAAGGTTGCGATGACCATGTCAGTAACTATGTTCGCTTTAATCTTTGTCGATTTCTGGTTTCAACTGGCAAGATGGGTCGACAGCACAATAATCGACGTTTTGTATGGTTCGGGATCGCCGCACTTATCCTTTGATCCAGTGATGGGATTGAACACTACTACGCAAGACGCGATTCTGAACTTCGTCATGGGATCGATGTTCATCATCCTCCCAAGCTTCTGGGTTCTAGCTCTCGGCTGGGCAGGAGTGCAGACAGGGACAATTCTCAACGGTCTAACCAAAGGAACCGACGCAGTAGGGAAAGCTGGCAGCGAAGGTGGGGAGATGGCTCAGAAGGCAGTGAAGTCAATCGCTGGACAGTAGCGGCGATAAAAGCTTGGTCCTTCACTGAGACCAAGCTTTTTAAGGAAGATCCCGATCAAGACCGTCAGTACGCTCGCCCCACATATTGAGAGGGCAGCCCATAACCCCGTCCCGACCGTAGGGCGCTTCTTTATCCTCAGAAAACAGTTCAATCTTACCGAGGTCAACTTTGGAAAGTGCGTACAGGCCGAGAGTAAGTGAAATGACAGTCAGCAGCACCGACATAATCCAGCTTATCGAGTTGGCTAAAATGAGCGCAATTACCATGGCGAGGACTACCCGCTTAACCCAACGGACTGTCGGATTCACGTCATGCATGCAGAAGCGCGCCACGCATCCCAGAGCCCGGCCTAAGCGGAAGGCAATCGAGTGTTTGGCAGCTGCAGTCATGATCCATCTCCTTGCTCTGTGAGAGCATCTTGCCATCAGATATACGACACCTTTGGCATTTCCGCAAGGGGTATGGCATAAAGCGCCATAACCACTCATCAGGTTCACATCCATGGCCACCCACAACGTCGTCGTTCCCAAACCGATGGAGCAGTCCATTGATGAACTCGTAAACACTGGTAGGTACCAGAATTTCAGCGAGGTCGTACGGGCTGGCATCCGGATGCTGCTCGAGCATGAAGTAGCTGAGTCAGCCAGACTCGAGGCTCTGCGGAGCGCCACATCAGTAGGTATCATGCAGGTCGAAGCAGGCCAGTACGACGAGGTCGATCCGGCCAATCTCAAAGCTTATCTCGAGAATCTGGGACGGCTCGCGAGCGATAAAGCATGAATAGGCTCGTAGTGCGCATATCTCCCCAGGCATATACCGACGTCGCCGATACACTTCGCTTCACGGAAGTCAGGCTGGGTGAGGCCCTTAGGAGCCAGTATCAAGACCTCCTTCAGGTAACCTTCAGCTCCCTTGCAGAAGAGCCAATACACATCAACAGCAGAGAGCGGGATGAGCTTTCCCCAGGCCTTCGCAGCCTGCATCTGTCATTCAACGTACTGCAGATGACAGACGGCCGTATGATCAGCCCCCGCCATATCGTGTTCTATCGCACTGGGACAGACCAGGTCGTTGAGATCCTACGGGTTCTTCACGACGCGATGGAGATCGCTCAGCATTTGAACCATCTGCATCAGCAGTAAAAGGCAAATGGCTCAGGTGCAAACGGGTTTGAATGGATAATGGAATGGACCACAAGGGTAAAAGCCCTATCCGAAAGGGCTGGAGCAAAAGGATCGCTGTGATGGACGCGACTGACATATCAAAACTATTCTCACCAATGCCCGCTTTACCCGAAGAATACCAGGCCTTAGCAGAAAGAGCTGAACGCGACCTTCTTGGACTACTAATACTATGGGGCGACAGAGCGCTTGTGCAACAAGTTGAGCCAAGTTGGTTCACGAGCTATCAGCATTTCATAATTTTCAGAGGGATTGAAACAGCGGCAGAAATAAACCCCAACCTCGACGTAGTAATAATTTCAGAAATATTAGAGCAATCCGGTAAACTTGAAGAGTCTGGTGGACTGCTTTACCTGGCAGGTATCGTATCCAATAGCCCGCGCATTACACCCTGGCAGATAGCACCTCTACTTCAAGGCTTCGCAAAAATGAGGTATGCGATGACTGCCAAAAATGGTGTTCGCTGTATGGTAAGGCTGGAAGATGCTCTACTACACGGCTGGAATCATGGGACATCTTGGTACAGTTCTGGTGCTCAATTGATAAACTACGAGGCACCAATTTTTTTTGAGCTTTTAGACGATGACTCAGACTGGGTATGTTATTCGTTTGCGGATGAGGTTGAGGCTGAGCGATTAGCCGCGCAATGATGGCAGTTTGCCTCAAAATATGAGCCCAAACGACTACTGATTTAAGCTTGATAGCATACCGCCATTCAAGGAAAAGCCCGCTCCATGTGCACCCATGGAGCAACCTATGCATCTCCTCTCCTGGTTGAGCCGCAAAACGGCCAAACCAACGCCAGAAGCCTCACCGCAAGGCTTCCACCTGCCGGCGAACGCTAAGGCTCTCCTGCAGAGCCCACTCCGCCAGCAGCTCCTGGAGAACATCTGGCGACGGGCTTCGCTCTCACGAGCTCAGTTCAACACTCTCTACCTGAAGCCGCTCGAGCGCTACGCCGAGCTGGTGCAACTGCTCCCTGCCTCTGAAAACCATCACCATGCCCACCTGGGCGGCCTTCTGGACCACGGTCTGGAGATCATGGCGTACGCCCTAAAGATCCGTCAGACACACCTCCTGCCGATCGGTGCTCCCCCTGAATCACAGTCTGCTCAAGCAGAAGCCTGGACAGCGGCAGCTGCTTACGGCGCGTTGCTGCACGACCTGGGAAAGATCGCAGTTGATGTCCGTGTGGAGCTCGAGGATGGCCAGCTCTGGCACCCATGGCATGGACCGATCTCCAGCCCCTACCGGTTTAGGTACGTGAAAGGTAGGGAGTACCAACTGCACGGAGCTGCGTCAGCGCTTGTGTATACGCAGGTCCTGGACAAGGGGATCCTCGATTGGCTCAGTGGTTTCCCTGAACTCTGGAGGCAGTTGATATACCTCCTAGCTGGCCAACATGAGCACTCCGGCATCTTGGCAGAGATAGTGGTCCAGGCCGACAAGGCTTCCGTCGCACAGCAATTGGGCGGGAATCCGGAGCGTGCGCTCGCCGCCCCCAAACAATCACTCCAGCGGCAACTGGTTGATGGATTGCGGTTCTTGGTGCGCGATAAGTTCAAGCTCAACCACCCCGATGGGCCGGCAGATGGCTGGCTGGCTCAGGACGCCCTGTGGTTGGTGAGCAAGCCTGCTGCTGACCAACTCCGGGCGTACATGCTGACCCAGGGCATTGAAGGGGTGCCAACTTCCAACGCTCCGTTCTTCAACATGCTGCAAGACCAGGCGATCATCCAGACCAACGCGCAGGACAAAGCGATCTGGAGGGCAACAATTGATAACGGCCGCGGTTGGAAGAACACCTTTACCCTGTTGAAGATCTCGCCGTCGCTCGTGTGGCCCACCCCTGAAGACCGCCCCCCGCTCTACGGCGGAACGCTCACACTGGAACAAGAAGCAGCCGCGCAGTCGGGCCCTGGAGGAGAGACAGTCTGCCCAATACCGGAGGATCCAGTTGAGCTCGAGGCCGAAGTACCCCAACCGCCGCCACAGTCACGGCCGCTGATTCAGCCAGGTCCTACAGAAGGGATCCAATCGTCTGAACGCGAGGAGCTGTTGGCACTGTATAGTGATATCACTGCGCCACCAGAAGAGCTAAGTGCTAGCCAAGGCTCAGACGTCGTCTCGCCTACACCTCAAGGAATGATAGAGGCAGAGCCGGCCGAGGAATCTTCAGCAGCCCCAGCAAGGATTGCTGTACCGAAAGACATCAACACAATGCCTATTAGTAGTTCACTGGGAGGGGCCTTCGTTGCCTGGGTAAAAGCAGGTGTCGCCTCCCACAAATTGATCATCAACGACGTCAAGGCTCTGATCCACACCGTCGACGACACGGCAATGCTCGTAACTCCCGGAATCTTCAAGCGGTATGTGCTTGAGCATCCGGATCTAGAGAAAAGTGTCGGTAAACCGGGGACAGCGGCCTGGCAACAAGTACAGCGTGCATTTGAAAAAGAGAAGAACCACCAGAAGACGAGCAAGCAGCTGAACATCTGGACCTACGATGTTATCGGGCCCAGGAAGACTACGCAGTTAAGAGGCTATCTGCTTCGAGACCCCAAACTTTTGTTCCATGAACAACCCTTGAACAATCCGAGCTTGCGCCGGGTGACGGAAGGGGTTGTGGAATGACCCCTCAGACTCTCCTGCAGGAGTACCTGGTCGACCACGATCTTCGGCCTGCGAGCGCGAAAATCTACAGCGCCGCCATAAAGTCACTCGAGAAACACTTCGGTAAATCTGTCGACGTGGAGGCGGTTGATCGACGCGGAATTCTCAGCTGGCGTAGCAAGGTCATCGACGAAGGCCTGTCTAAACGCAGCTGGAACACCTACTCAAACCATCTTCGAACGATCTGGGGCTATGGCATCGAGTACGGGATCCTGCTCAACACAGGCATGAATCCCTTCAAAAAGACCACCGTCATCGCTCCGAAACGACCAAGTAAAATCATCGCTGGTGAAGCCATACATCGCGCTCGACGCTGGCTCCGAAGCCTGGTCGACCAAGAAGAATCAACCGGCGAGCGAGCCAGAATCACACCTGCGTGGTTTTGGCTTGCCACATTCGAGATCTTCTATTACACGGGGATCCGGCTGAACGCCCTGCTGTGCATTCGGTTGCGTGATGTCGACTGGGATCAGCAACTTATCCTGGTCAGGGGTGAAACCGAAAAGACCCATCGCGAATTCCGCATCCCCATCCCTGATGGGCTAGCGCCTCACCTTCGCCGACTCTTGGAAGAAGCAGCCCGAGCTGGCTTCGCCGCCGAAGACCAACTCTTCAATGTCAATCGCTTCTCTCGTCACTACAAACGGCGGGAGATGAACTCTGACCAGGTCGAAGCGATGTACAAGAAGCTGATCGACAAGCTTGGGGTTCGCATGACGCCGCACCGCTTCAGGCACACGCTGGCGACCGATCTGATGAAGCAGCCGGAGAGGAACATCCACCTCACAAAGAACCTGCTGAACCACTCGAATATCGCGACCACGATGAGCTACATCGAGGCTGACTACGATCACATGAGAGATGTGCTGCACGAGCGCAGCATGCAGCAGGGAGCACTGCACCTAGTGCGTCGGGTCGATGAAAGCGGGGCACCTGGATCGAGGACCGGCCAGGCTCAAGCGCGGATCGAGTCAGGTGAACGACGAACGATCCAACAGAATCATCATGGTGGCGGCGGTCCTGCACCAGGTCTTCAACAGAGCATTGAGCATATCTGTGCCAGTCCTCTGCTTCCCCCCGAGGAGCTTTTCTCCCCCAGCCTACTGTTCAACCTGATGACATCGGCCATCGGGAGCACACCGTTTGCGCGCTCTTCATCGACTGAAGCAGTCACGATGTACAGCGCGCGGGCATCTCCATAGACAAGAACCGACGAGTGGCATTCAGCCACCACTGAGATAGCTGAAGCAGGTTCGAGGATCAGCTCTGAGCCAGCGCATGGTGCTAGGAAACTGGCGCCATGCCTTTGGCTGCGCGGGATTTGGGATCCATTTGACGCATTTCATGAATGAGCTGTGACAGCTCAAAAATGCGCTAAGTCTTTGACTTTTTTGACCCAGAAACAGAAAAACCCGCCATGAGAGGCGGGCTATTCCATATTGACATCACGTTGAAGCGAGCCTAAGGTTCGCTCCAGACGGCTGCAAGACTAGAAACTGGCTGGCAAGCCCCCCCTTCCTAGTACATCACGAACCGCTGTGAATATGGTGGGTCGTGTAGGATTCGAACCTACGACCAATTGGTTAAAAGCCAACTGCTCTACCAACTGAGCTAACGACCCGGAAAATGGTCGGGGTGAGGGGATTCGAACTCCTGACATCCTGCTCCCAAAGCAGGCGCGCTACCGGACTGCGCTACACCCCGAGATTGGCTCCGCGACCTGGACTCGAACCAGGGACCCAATGATTAACAGTCATTTGCTCTACCGACTGAGCTATCGCGGAACTGAACTTCGGTACATCTTTACTGCTTCGAAGCTTGTGTTAGCTTCGATCTCTTTGGCTATCCGCTTTCGCGTTGTCGCTGCTGAGGCCGGCTATTCTACATTCTTCGTTTTGCTTGTCAACCACTTTTTTTCGTTCAACTTACTGATTTGTAAGTTGTTTTCAGATCGTCGGTGTTGCTGGCGATCTGCTCAGTGCCTGACAGCGGGGCGAATATTAGGGGCACTCTGATTTTTGTGCAAGCACTTTTTTCAAAATTTTCAGCAAGTTAGCTGGGAAGCCGGAAAATCAGGGGTTTGCGCTGCCTGCACTGGCCTTATCGCGGGGCAAGCCCGCTCCCACGCATTGGGTATCTTCTGGCGCAGATCGGCGTGGGAGCGGGCTTGCCCCGCGATAAGGCCGGACAGCACACATAAAAAAGCCCCGCTGACGCGGGGCTCTTCGTTTACTGCGGGTCAGCCAAAGACGATCTCGTCGCCCTCCACCTTCGCGGTAATCGCCGCACCCGGCAGGAACTCGCCCGCCAGGATCAACTGCGCCAGCGGGTTCTCGATCCAGCGCTGGATCGCACGCTTCAATGGGCGAGCGCCATATACCGGGTCGTAACCGACGGCAATCAGCTTGTCCAACGCCTCCGGGCTCAGGCTCAGCGACAGCTCGCGCTCGGCCAGGCGACCACGCAGGCGGCCAAGCTGAATCTCGGTGATACCGGCGATCTGCTCGCGGCCCAGCGGTTCGAACACCACCACTTCGTCGATACGGTTGATGAACTCCGGGCGGAAGTGCGCGCCCACCGCGTCCATCACTGCCGCACGCTGCGCCTCGCGGTCACCGGCCAGTTCCTGGATCTGTGCCGAGCCCAGGTTGGAGGTCATCACGATCACGGTGTTGCGGAAGTCCACGGTACGGCCGTGGCTGTCGGTCAGGCGACCATCCTCCAGCACCTGCAGCAGTACGTTGAACACATCCGGGTGGGCTTTCTCCACCTCGTCGAGCAGCACCACCGAGTACGGCTTGCGGCGCACGGCCTCGGTCAGGTAACCGCCCTCTTCATAGCCCACGTACCCTGGCGGGGCACCGATCAGACGCGCCACGGAGTGTTTCTCCATGAACTCGGACATGTCGATGCGCACCATGGCCTCTTCGGTGTCGAAGAGGAACTCGGCCAGCGCCTTGCACAGTTCGGTCTTGCCCACCCCGGTGGGCCCAAGGAACAGGAACGAACCACTCGGGCGGTTGGGGTCGGACAGCCCGGCGCGGGAACGGCGCACGGCGTTGGCCACAGCGGTCACCGCCTCGTCCTGGCCGATCACCCGTTCGTGCAGCAGGCTTTCCATCTTCAGCAGTTTCTCGCGCTCGCCTTCGAGCATCTTCGCCACCGGGATGCCGGTCCACTTGGACACCACTTCGGCAATCTCTTCCTCGGTGACCTTGTTGCGCAGCAGCTGGTTGTCGGTCTTGCCGTGCTGGTCGACCATCTGCAGGCTGCGCTCCAGGTCCGGGATCACCCCGTACTGCAGCTCGGCCATGCGGCTGAGGTCGCCCTTGCGGCGGGCGGCTTCCAGTTCCTGGCGGGCCTGCTCGATCTTCTGCTGGATCTGCGCCGAACCTTGCACCTCGGCCTTTTCCGAGGCCCAGATTTCTTCGAGGTCGGAATACTCGCGCTCCAGACGCTCGATTTCCTCGGTCAGTTTTTCCAGGCGTTTCTTCGCCGCTTCGTCTTCTTCCTTCTTCAGCGCCTGGGATTCCACCTTCAGCTGGATCAGGCGACGGTCGAGGCGGTCGAGCACCTCCGGCTTGGAGTCGATCTCCATGCGGATGCGGCTGGCGGCTTCATCGATCAGGTCGATGGCCTTGTCCGGCAGCTGGCGGTCGGTGATGTAGCGGTGGCTGAGCTTGGCCGCGGCAATGATCGCGCCGTCGGTGATGGCCACCTTGTGGTGCACTTCATAGCGTTCTTTCAGGCCGCGCAGGATGGCGATGGTGTCTTCCTCGCTCGGCTCTTCGACCAGCACCTTCTGGAAGCGGCGCTCGAGGGCTGCGTCCTTCTCGATGAACTGGCGGTACTCGTTGAGCGTGGTGGCGCCTACGCAGTGCAGTTCGCCACGGGCCAGGGCCGGCTTGAGCATGTTACCGGCGTCCATGGCGCCCTCGCCTTTACCAGCGCCGACCATGGTGTGCAGCTCGTCGATGAACAGGATGATCTGGCCTTCCTGCTTGCTCAGTTCGTTGAGCAGGCCTTTGAGGCGCTCTTCGAACTCGCCGCGGTACTTGGCGCCGGCGATCAGCGCGCCCATGTCCAGCGCCAGCAGGCGCTTGCCCTTGAGGCCATCGGGCACTTCGCCGTTGATGATGCGCTGGGCCAGGCCTTCGGCGATGGCGGTCTTGCCCACACCGGGCTCACCGATCAACACCGGGTTGTTCTTGGTACGGCGTTGCAGCACCTGGATGGTGCGGCGGATCTCGTCGTCACGGCCGATTACCGGGTCGAGCTTGCCTTCCTCGGCGCGCTTGGTCAGGTCGACGGTGTACTTGTCCAGGGCCTGGCGCGATTCCTCGGCGTTGGCGTCGTTCACTGCCGCGCCGCCGCGCAGGTTGTTGATGGCGTTTTCCAGGGCCTTCTTGCTCACGCCCTGGCCGAGCAGCAACTTGCCGACCTTGCTGTTCTCGTCCATGGCGGCGAGCAGCACCAGCTCGCTGGAGATGAACTGGTCACCCTTCTGCTGGGCCAGGCGGTCCGCCTGGTTGAGCAGGCGCGCCAGGTCCTGGGACATGTTCACGTCGCCGGTGGGGTTCTGGATTTTCGGCAGTTGGTCAAGCTCTTTGGTCAGCGCCTTGCGCAGGCTGTTGACGTCGAAGCCGACCTGCATCAGCAGCGGCTTGATAGAGCCGCCCTGCTGGTCGATCAGCGCCTGCAGCAGGTGCAGGGGCTCGATGGCCGGGTGGTCCATGCCCACGGCCAGGGATTGGGAATCGGATAACGCGAGTTGCAGCTTGCTGGTCAGTCGGTCTATTCGCATGGGGGATACCTTCCTTTAAAGGGCAGGCGGAGCGATGGACAGCACCTGTAATGATGAACCTGCCTGAGATGACCAATAGATAAGGGTGATTCTGGAAGATTCAAGCGTAGCGGGGTTGACGGAGGTCAGCGTGGCTGCAACCAGATCAGCGAAGCGAAGCGCCCACCCTGCGGGGTACGGCGGTAGGAGAAGAAACGCGGGTCGCTGACGGTACAGAAGCCGCCACCATAAACGGCAGTCACCCCACGCGCAGCCAGGCGAATCCGCGCCAGCTGGTAGATATCGGCCATCAGCTTGCCCGGCCGCTCGCCGTCAACGAACGCCACGGCTGCCTCGGGATGCACAGCGGTAAAGGCATCGCGCACCTCCATGCCCACCTCGAACGCCTGCGGTCCGATGGCCGGGCCCAGCCACACCAGCACCTCTTCAGGTGGCAGGGCCAGGCGATCGAGGGTGGCTTCCAGCACGCCACCGGCCAACCCGCGCCAGCCGGCATGGGCGGCGGCCACGCGGGTGCCGGCGCGGTCGCAGAACAGCGCGGGCAGGCAATCGGCGGTCATCACGGTGCAGGCGATGCCTGGCTGGTCGCTCCAGCTGGCATCGGCCTCGGCGACCACGGCAGGGTCGGCATCGGCCACCACCAGCCCGTGTACCTGCTTGAGCCAGGCTGGCTGGATGGCGAATTCGTCGCTCAGGCGACGACGGTTCTCGGCAACCGCAGCGGGGTCATCGCCCACATGATCGCCAAGATTGAAGGATTCATAGGGAGGCAGGCTGACGCCGCCCTCGCGGGTGGTGACACAGGCGCGTACCGAGGCCGGGGCCGGCCAGTCGGGAATGATCAGCGCCTGCGTCAGGCCACTCATCCGATAAAGCTCTCGCGGTCGTCGTTGAGCAGCGACAGCAGCCAGAGGAAGTCGTCCGGCAGCGGCGAGGCCCATTCCATGCGCTCACCGGTGGTCGGGTGATCCAGGGCCAGGAAGCGGGCGTGCAGGGCCTGGCGCGGGAAGTTCTTCACCGCCTCGACCATGGCCACGCTGGCGGCCGGCGGAATGCGGAAGCGCACGCCGTAGGTCTGGTCGCCGACCAGCGGATAGCCCACATGCGCCATGTGCACACGGATCTGGTGGGTACGGCCGGTCTCCAGCTTGACCCGCACATGGGTGTGCGAGCGGAAGCGCTTGAGCACGCGGTAGTGGCTGACGGCTGGCTTGCCGCCATCGGTGACCGCCATGCGCTGGCGCTCGCCGCCGTGGCGGCCGATCGGGGCGTCGATCTTGCCGCCGGCGATCACCACGCCGACTACGATGCACTCGTAGATGCGGCTGACCGAGCGCTTCTGCAGCTGGTCGACCAGATTGGTCTGCGCCTGCAGGGTCTTGGCCACCACCATCAGGCCCGTGGTGTCCTTGTCCAGGCGGTGCACGATACCGGCGCGCGGTACGTTGATGATGTCCGGCACATGGTGCAGCAGGGCATTGAGCAGGGTGCCGTCGGGGTGCCCCGCCGCCGGGTGGACGACCAGCCCGGCCGGCTTGTTGATCACCAGGATCTGGTCATCTTCATAGACGATGTCCAGCTCGATGTCCTGAGCCACCCATTCGCCCTGGGCCTCCTGCTCGGCCTCGAGGGCCAGGATGGAGCCGGTGTGGACGGTGTCGCGCGGCCGCAGCACCGCGCCATCGACGGTCAGGCGGCCATCTTTGATCCACGAGGACAGGCGCGAACGCGAGTACTCGGCGAACAATTGGGCGGCGACCTGGTCGAGGCGTTGGCCGCCCAGTTCGGACGGGACCTCTGCGCTAAGTTGAATGATCTCGGACATGCTCGAATCGACGGGCGTTCAGCCTTTGGTTTCGGCTGCGCGCTTGTGGTTAAATACGGCTTCTTTTGCCCCGGGGTTTGGCCGGGGGCGCTCATCATAACAGGACGGCACCGCCCAAGACAGCGGCCGTCAAAGGGACGCAAGCCGCCATGCAAGTGAAACACCTGCTGCTGATCGCCATCCTCGGGCTCACCGCTGCCTGTTCCTCGAACAAGGAAGTCATTGACGAGAACCTCAGCGAGGCCGAGCTGTACCAGCAGGCGCAGGCCGACCTGGACAACTCCAGCTATACCAGCGCCGTGAACAAGCTCAAGGCCCTGGAGTCGCGCTACCCGTTCGGCCGCTACGCCGACCAGGCCCAGCTCGAGCTGATCTACGCCAACTACAAGAACTCCGAGCCCGAGGCCGCCAAGTCCGCCGCCGAGCGCTTCATCCGCCTGCACCCGCAGCACCCGAACGTCGACTACGCCTACTACCTCAAGGGCCTGACCTCGTTCGACCAGGACCGCGGCCTGCTGGCGCGCTTCCTACCGCTGGACATGACCAAGCGTGACCCGGGCGCCGCCCGCGACTCGTACAACGAATTCGCCCAGCTGACCAGCCGCTTCCCCAACAGCCGCTATGCCCCGGACGCCAAGCAGCGCATGATCTACCTGCGCAACCTGCTGGCCTCCTACGAAATCCACGTGGCCAACTACTACCTGAGCCGCGAGGCCTATGTGGCCGCCGCCAACCGTGGCCGCTATGTGGTGGAGAACTTCCAGGAAACCCCGTCGGTGGGTGACGGCCTGGCGGTGATGGTCGAGTCGTACCAGCGCATGCACCTGGACGAACTGGCCGCCACCAGCCTCGAGACCCTCAAGCTCAACTACCCGGACCACCCGAGCCTGGTCGATGGCCAGTTCGTCACCAAGGTCGACGAAAACGGCAACCGCTCGTGGCTGTCCAAGGCCACCCTGGGCCTGATCGAGACCAAGACCCCGCTGCCGCCGGGCGAGACCCGCGCCAACCAGGACGTGGTCAAGCAGTTCCAGGACGCCCGCTCCGAGATGCCCGAGGAGCTGCTGCCCAAGGACGAGAACGGCGACCCGATCCTGCCGGAAGGTCCGAAGGAAGCCGAGAAGGACCGCAGCTGGTTCAGCTACATGACCTTCGGTCTGTTCGACTGATACATCGCATGCGAAGAAAGGGAGGCCCGAGGCCTCCCTTTTTTATTGGCCGCGTCCTAGACTGTCGCCTTCTTCATTCGACAAGCTGGACACCATGGTTCGCCTACTTTTCTGGATCGCCCTGATCGCCGCCGCGTTCTGGCTGTGGCGCAAGTTCAAGACCAGTCAGCAATCGCCTGCCGAACCGCGCCTGCAGGACCCGCTGCAGATGGTGCGTTGCGCCCATTGCGGCGTGCACCTGCCCAATGACCGGGCGTTGCAGTTGGGCAAGGAGTGGTATTGCAGCCAGCAACATCTGGAGCAAGGGCCGGGGCAACAGCGCTAAGCAAGGCGGCAGGGCGGGCACGACGAACTTACCCCAGCCGCCCTTTAGGCGCATACGGCGCCGGATCGATGATCGGCGCACGCCCCAGCAGCAGGTCGCTGAACAGTTGGCACGACGCCGGCGCCAGCACCAGCCCGTTGCGGTAATGCCCGCAGTTCAGCCATAGCCCCTCATGCCCCGGCACCGCGCCAATGTAAGGGATGCCTTCCGGCGACCCAGGGCGCAGGCCAGCCCAGTGCCCCACCACCTCGGCATCTGCCAGCGCCGGCAGCAGCTCCACCGCAGAAGCCTTCAGACTCTCAAGTGCATCCGCGGTCGGGGTCTTGTCGTAACCGGCATGCTCCAGGGTGCTGCCGACCAGGATATGCCCGTCGCGACGCGGGATCGCGTAGCGGCCCTTGGCCAGGACCATGCTCGGCAGAAAGTCCTCGGCGCACTTGAACAGGATCATCTGCCCTTTCACCGGCTCCACCGGCAGGCTCAGGCCCAAAGTCTGCAGCAGATCGCCGCTCCAGGCACCGGCACTGAGCACCACCTCGTCGGCAGCCAGCACACCCTGCTCGGTACGTACCCCGGCGACACGCCCGCCTTCATGGACAAAACCGCTGATCTGGCAATGCTCGCGCAGGGTCACGTTGGGCAGCGCCAGCAGCGCCGCCTTGAGCGACTTCACCAGCCGCGGGTTGCGCACGTTGGCCACACCCGCCATGTACACGGCGCGGCGGTAGCCCGCTCCCAGCACGGGCACCGCGTCATAAGCAGCCGAGATATCCACGGCGCTGAGCGGCCGTTGCTCACGCGCCGCCCAGGCCAGCGCCTCGGCTTCGTCGTCCAGGTCCAGCCAGTACAGCCCGGTGGTGTGGACCTCCGGGTCGATGCCGGTGCTGGCGAACAGACGCTCGCCCAGCTGTGGATAAAAATCCTGCGACCAATGCGCCAGCGCCGTCACCGCCGGGCTATAACGCCAGGGGTACAACGGCGAGACGATGCCGCCACCGGCCCAGGACGACTCACGCCCTACTTCGCCCTGGTCGCACACCACCACCCGGTCGACATCCGCCGCCAGGTTCAACGCCGTCAGCAGGCCGATGACGCCACCGCCGACAATCACTACTTGCTTGCTCATCGTTCGATCCAACACCTGAAGTAATTCCACGGTGCGCGGGCACCTTTTGATCTTCAGCTTCCCCAGCATGTCTGCTCGTCTTCGCTGCCGCCTGGGTTGTCACGCACGCCAGCGTGATCGAGGCGGAAGTCGCCACAGCGGTCGCCTGCCATGAACGTCTCCGTCACACGGCGGGCAAGCAAAGTGAAAGCGTCTTCGTCGCGCTGAGCCTGCAGGCGGTAGTAGCGGCTGCCAGCCGACAATACCGTGACGAGTTGCTCGGTGTCGGCGTAGCCGCCGACATACGCGCGATGCTGTTCCAGGCGCAGCGCCGCTTCCTGCAGCAGCCCGACCACCTCGCCGCGCGCGGCACGCCGTAGCTGGTCGCTGTAACTGGGGTAGGCAATGGCTGCCAGCATGCCGATCAGCGCCACGACAATCAATAATTCGATCAGACCAAGGCCCCGTTGCATGTCAGCCCTCCTCCAGGCGCTGCCGCCAGCTGATGCGTCCGATACTGCCCTGCCCGTCCACGGCATAGACCGCTTCCAGGAATTGTCGGCCACGCACCTGGCGGCTCAGCGCCGTGATCCGTACCAGGTCGACCCGCTCGTCCTGTGGCAGGCCGACAGCACGGAGTGTTTGCCCCAGGTGCTGGAGCAGCACGTAGCCACTGTCGGTGGTTCGCCACGGCGCGACAGGCGATGCCCTCGGCAGCTCAGGCGGCAGGCAGTCAAGACACAACGCAGGCAACCCGCCTTGCAGCAACGCGGCCCCTTCCACCAGGCTGGCTTCGGCCTGTTCGAAGGCCTGCGCCCTGCGCCATTGTTCGCCGACCTGCCGCGCCTGCAGCAAGGCCTCGCGCATGCCCAGCGCGGTCAGCAGGCCAAGCAGCAGGCTGAGGCTCAGGGCCAGCAAGAGCACCACGCCACGCTGGCGAATCATGCGCCAGCCCCAGGATTGCGCACGGCCACGCTCAGGAAATGGCGCTGCTCCAGCCGGTGATCACGGTCCTGCATGAGCAACTCGATGTCGACGCGACCGTCGCCCTGACGCACCCGCAGGGCCCGGACATTATCGACCAGGCTGGCGTGCTGGGCGTTGCTGGTGAACAACAGGCTGCCATTGCGCACCCGGTAGGTAACCCGGCGCACCGGCAAGGCCAGCTGGGCATCGCCAGGTACATGCTGCCCACGCTGGACCCGCGCCCAACTGCGACAGTCGGTAAGCACGGTCCAGTCCGGCGCGCCGAGCAATCCCGGCAGCTCGGCGCCTACCAGCGTGAGGCTGTCAGCGTTGACCTCGATCGGCCTGGCGAACGCTAGCGCAGCCTGCGGATCGGCGAAGTCCGCCGCCTCAAGGCGCAGGCAGCCGAACATGCCCGCCATGCGGATATCCTCGGCCAGGCGCTGCAGGACCAGGCGCGCATCGTCCTGCAGCCTCGCCACCGCGCCTTGCAGCCGCCAGGCCTGATAGGCCTGGCCGAACAACTGGCCCGCCGCCACCAGCAACAATGACCCCAGGGCCACGGCCAGCAACACCTCGACCAGCCCGGCGCCCGCTTGCCCGCGTTTCATGGCAGTACCTTGCCCTGCAACTGCAAGGCCGGGCGGCCCTCTGCCTGGGCCGGCCAGTTCACCTGCAGCTCCAACATGCCGGCGTGGCGCCTGATCCGCCCCTGTGCCGAGGCGCCAAGCACCTGGGTAACCCGCGAGCGCCAGGCACTCTCCTCCCCCGCTTCGAGCGTGCCGCTGGCCCTCACCTGCTCGAGCATGCCCTGGGCCAGTTGCAACGCCTGACCGTCGCGCCGGGCGCTCTCGGCCGCCTGCATGCCACGCACCTGCAAGGCCGCTGCGGCGAACACCCCAAGCGCCAGCACCGTCATCGCCAGCAGCACCTCCAGCAGCGTCATCCCGCCTTCCTTCGCTCGCATCGTCGCCCTCCTGGGATCTTTCCTCGCCGTCTGCCCGAACCGGCTGACTGGCGCCTCGCGCGGCCAGGCCGGAAGCTACAGCGAAGCACTTCCAGGGAGGAATGCACGGTGAAGCAACAAGGCGTAACACTGCTACAAATGATGTGCGCACTGACGATTGGCAGCCTGCTGACACACCTGGGGGCAACGTCCTACGCCAGGCTCGGCGAAACCCTGCAACTGGCCGCCGTCGCCCGGGAACTGGCGCAGGCACTGCGCGCCGCGCGCAACCAGGCCGCGCTGCAACAGCAGGCGCTGACGGTTCATCCATTGGAAGGTGACTGGGGCAAAGGCTGGCGCGTGTCGCAAGAGCACGACGGCCAGATGTTGCGCGAACATCGCTTGGCCAGGCCGGTGAAGGTGGTGGCCAGTTCCACGCGGGAGGTGCGCTTCAGCAGGCGGGGCGCGCCGATAGGGGTCGGCTTTGTCGGCATCACGCTGGACATCTGCCAGCGCAGCGGGCCTGGCAGCCAGCATCAGGTGGTGCTGAGCCCCAGTGGCCGGGTCAGCCTGCGCAGCGACGAGGACCGCCGCTGTGCAGGTGACTGAGTCAGATCAGCGAGCGAACCCGCAGTTCCTTGGGCATCGAGAAGGTGATGTTCTCTTCGCGGCCGTCGAGCTCTTCGGCGCCGGTGGCGCCCCAGGCCTTGAGCTGCTCGATCACGCCACGCACCAGCACTTCGGGCGCCGAGGCACCGGCGGTGATGCCGATGCGCTGGACACCGTCGAACCAGCTGCGTTGCAGGTCCTCGGCACCGTCGATCAGGTAGGCCGGGGTGCTCATGCGCTCGGCCAACTCGCGCAGGCGGTTGGAGTTGGAGCTGTTGGGGCTGCCGACCACCAGCACCACGTCACACTCGTCGGCCAGTTGCTTGACGGCGTCCTGGCGGTTTTGCGTGGCGTAGCAGATGTCGTCCTTGCGCGGGCCACCGATGTTCGGGAAGCGTGCGCGCAGGGCGTCGATCACCCGGCTGGTGTCGTCCATCGACAACGTGGTCTGGGTGACGAAGGCCAGGTGGTCGGGGTCGTTCACCTGCAGCCTGGCAACATCGTCCTCATCCTCGACGAGGTAGATGGCACCGCCGTTGCTGGCGTCGTACTGGCCCATGGTGCCTTCGACTTCCGGGTGCCCTTCGTGGCCGATGAGAATGGTCTCACGGCCATCACGGCTGTACTTGGCCACCTCGATATGCACCTTGGTCACCAGCGGGCAGGTGGCATCGAACACCTTCAGGCCACGGCCCGCGGCTTCCTGGCGCACGGCCTGGGAAACACCATGGGCGCTGAAGATGACGATGACGTCGTCCGGCACCTGGTCCAGCTCTTCGACGAACACCGCGCCACGGTTACGCAGGTCTTCGACCACGAACTTGTTGTGCACCACTTCGTGGCGCACGTAGATCGGCGGGCCGAAGACTTCCAGGGCGCGGTTGACGATCTCGATCGCCCGGTCGACCCCCGCACAGAAGCCGCGCGGGTTGGCGAGTTTGATTTGCATGCTCGGCTCCAGGCTCACACGGCCTTCACGTCGAGGATCTGCACCTCGAAGTTCAGGGTCTTGCCAGCCAGTGGATGGTTGAAATCGATGGTCACCTGGTTATCGTCGAACACTTTTACCACACCTGGCAGTTCGGTGTTGGCGGCATCGTTGAAGATCACCAGCAGCCCTTCGGACAGCTCCATGCCTTCGAACTGCGAGCGCGGCATCACCTGCACGTTCTGCGGGTTGTGCTGGCCGAAGGCGTTCTCCGGGGCGATGCTCAGCTTGCGCTGGTCACCGGCCTTGAAGCCGAACAGGGCGTTCTCGAAGCCCGGCAGCAGGTTGCCGTCGCCGACCTTGAACGTGGCCGGGGCCTTGTCGAAGGTGCTGTCGACGGTGTCGCCGTTTTCCAGGTGCAGCGCGAAGTGCAGGGTGACTTCGGTGTTCTGGCCGATACGGGTCTCAGTCATGGACGGCTTCCTCGGACTTCTTGCTCTTGAACATATCCAGCGCCAGCATCACCGCGCCCACGGTAATGGCGCTGTCGGCCAGGTTGAAGGCCGGGAAATAGTGGCGGTTCTGCCAGTGCACCAGGATGAAGTCGACCACATGGCCGAGCACCACGCGGTCGTACAGGTTGCCCAATGCACCGCCCAGCACCAGGGCCAGGGCCACGGCCAGCCAGGTCTCGTTACGCCCCAGGCGCTTGAGCCAGACCACCAGCACGGCGCTGACCACCACGGCGATCACGGCGAACAGCCAGCGCTGCCAGCCGGAGCTGTCGGCCAGGAAGCTGAACGCCGCGCCGGTGTTGTAGGCCAGTGTCCAGCTGAAGTAGTCAGGGATGACCACAATCTGCTGGTACAGGCTCAGCGCGCCCTCGAAGTAGACCTTGGTGGCCTGGTCGAGGACCAGCACCACCAGGCTCAGCCAGAGCCAGGCAAGGCGCCCGAAACGCCCCGCGGACGCATTAGGCATAGTGGCGCACCTCGCCCGAACCGCTCAGGTTGTCGACGCAACGGGCGCAGATTTCCGGATGCTCCGGGTGGCTGCCCACATCGGCGCGGAAGTGCCAGCAACGGCCGCATTTGACATGGCCGGACTTGACCACCTTCAGCTTGAGACCTTCCACTTCGGTTGCCACGGCATCGGCCGGGGCCTGGACGAACGGCACCACGCTGGCGGCCGAGGTGATCAGCACGAAGCGCAGCTCGTCGCCGAGCTTGTTCAGGTCGGCGGTCAGGCCCTCTTCGGCGAACAGGGTGACTTCGGCCTGCAGGTTGCCACCGATGACCTTGGCGGTGCGCTGGTTCTCCAGCTCCTTGTTGACCGCGGCCTTGACCGCCATCACGCGGTCCCAGTAGGCGCGGTCCAGCTCGGCGTCGGCCGGCAGTTCCGTCAGGCCCTGGTACCAGGTGTTGAGCATCACCGACTCGTTGCGCTCGCCCGGCAGGTACTGCCAGATCTCGTCGGCGGTGAACGCCAGGATCGGCGCGATCCAGCGCACCAGCGCCTCGCTGATGTGGTACAGCGCGGTCTGGCAGGAGCGGCGGGCGACACTGTTGGCGCCGGTGGTGTACTGGCGGTCCTTGATGATGTCGAGATAGAAGCCACCGAGCTCCTGCACGCAGAAGTTGTGGATCTTCGAGTAGACGTTCCAGAAACGGTACTCGCCGTAGTGCTCTTCCAGCTCGCGCTGCAGCAGCAGGGTGCGGTCGACCGCCCAACGATCCAGGGCCAGCATGTCCTCGGCCGGCAGCAGGTCGCGGGCCGGGTCGAAGCCGGACAGGTTGGAGAGCAGGAAGCGCGCGGTGTTGCGGATGCGGCGGTAGGCGTCGGCGCTGCGCTGCAGGATCTGCTCGGAAACGGCCATCTCACCGGAGTAGTCGGTGGCGGAGACCCACAGGCGCAGGATGTCGGCACCCAGGGTGTTGTTGACCTTTTCCGGCTCGATGGTGTTGCCCAGCGACTTGGACATCTTGCGGCCGTTCTCGTCCACGGTGAAGCCGTGGGTCAGCAGCTCGCGGTACGGCGCGTGGCCGTCGATGGCACAGCCGGTCAGCAAGGAAGAGTGGAACCAGCCGCGGTGCTGGTCGGAGCCTTCCAGGTACAGGTCGGCGCGCGGGCCGGTGGCGTGGCCGATATCGTGGGAGCCGCGCAGCACGTGCCAGTGGGTGGTGCCGGAGTCGAACCAGACGTCGAGGGTGTCGGAAATCTTGTCGTACTGGCCGGCTTCATCGCCCAGCAGTTCGGCGGCATCCAGCTTGAACCAGGCCTCGATGCCTTGCTGCTCGACGCGCTTGGCCACTTCTTCCATCAGCTCGACGGTACGTGGGTGCAGTTCACCGGTCTGCTTGTCCAGGAAGAACGGGATCGGCACGCCCCAGTTGCGCTGACGCGAGATGCACCAGTCCGGACGGTTGGCGATCATCGAGTGCAGGCGCGCCTGGCCCCAGGCCGGAACGAACTTGGTCTCTTCGATGGCCTTGAGCGAGCGCTCGCGCAGGTTGTCGCCGCTGGTGGGCTGCTTGTCCATGCCGACGAACCACTGCGCGGTGGCGCGGTAGATCAGCGGGGTCTTGTGGCGCCAGCAGTGCATGTAGCTGTGGCTGATGGTTTCGGTGTGCATCAACGCGCCGACTTCGCTGAGCTTGTCGACGATGGCCGGGTTGGCCTTCCAGATGAACTGGCCGCCGAAGAACGGCAGCGACTCGACGTACACGCCGTTGCTCTGCACCGGGGTGAGGATGTCGTCGTTGACCATGCCGTAGCGCTTGCAGGTGACGAAGTCATCTTCACCGTAGGCGGGCGAGGAATGCACCACGCCGGTACCGGCGCCCAGCTCGACGTATTCGGCCAGGTAGATCGGCGACAGGCGGTCGTAGAACGGGTGACGGAAGTTGATCAGCTCGAGGGCCGAACCCGGGGCGGTGGCGATGACCGAACCTTCCAGGGCATAGCGCTTGAGGCACGACTCGACCAGCTCTTCGGCCAGCACCAGCAGGCGCTCGCCGGTATCGACCAGGGCGTAGGTGAAGTCCGGGTGGATGTTCAGCGCCTGGTTGGCCGGGATGGTCCACGGGGTGGTGGTCCAGATCACGATGGCGGCGGGCTTGGCCAGCGCGGCCAGGCCGAAGGCAGCGGCCAGCTTGGCCTCGTCGGCGACCGGGAAGGCGACGTCAATGGTCTGGGATTTCTTGTCGGCGTACTCGACTTCGGCTTCGGCCAGGGCCGAACCGCAATCGAAGCACCAGTTCACAGGCTTCAGGCCTTTGAACACGAAGCCTTGCTTGACCATCTCGGCCAGGGCGCGGATCTCCCCGGCCTCGTTGGCGAAGTTCATGGTCTTGTACGGGTTGTCCCAGTCACCCAGCACGCCCAGGCGGATGAACTCGGTCTTCTGCCCTTCGATCTGCTCGGCTGCGTACTCGCGGCACAGCTCGCGGGTGCGGTCGGCGGAGAGGTGCTTGCCGTGAGTGACCTCGACCTTGTGTTCGATCGGCAGGCCGTGGCAGTCCCAGCCCGGTACGTACGGGGCGTCGAAGCCCGACAGGGTCTTGGAGCGGACGATCATGTCCTTGAGAATCTTGTTCAGCGCATGACCGATATGGATCTTGCCGTTGGCATAGGGCGGGCCGTCGTGCAGGACGAACTTCGGACGATCCTTGCCAATTTCGCGCAGCTTCTGGTACAGGCCAATGCTGTCCCAGCGCTGCAGGATCTGCGGTTCGCGCTGAGGCAGGCCGGCCTTCATGGGGAAGGCGGTGTCCGGAAGGTTAAGCGTGGCTTTGTAGTCGGTCATTTCAGGCTCTTCGTTAGCGGTTGAGCGTGCCAATGTGCACGTGCGGCGGCGATATCCGCATCGATCGCCGACTTCAGCGCCTCCAGGGAGGCGAATCGCTGCTCTTCACGCAGCTTGTGGTGGAACTCCACCGTCAGACGCCGGCCATACAGGTCGCCGGCATAATCCAGAAGATGAATCTCCAGGTGCGGGCGCCCATCACCGGCAACGGTGGGACGCACGCCAATATTGCCCACACCCGGCCAGGCCTTGCCGTCGATTTCGATGCTGGCCAGGTAGACCCCGGACAGCGGCACGCGGCGGCGCTTGAGCTGGATGTTGGCGGTAGGTGTGCCGAGCTGGCGGGCCAGCTTCTGGCCATGCAGCACACGGCCGGTGATGCTGTACGGGCGGCCCAGCAGGTGCTCGGCCAGCTCGAAGTTACCTTCGCACAGGGCCTTGCGCACTTCGGTGCTGCTGACCCGCAGGCCGTCCTGGATTACCGTGTTGGCGGCCTCGACGGTGAAGCCGTACTGCTTGCCGGCCTCGATCAGGAAGGCGAAGTCGCCGGCGCGGTCGCAGCCAAAGCGGAAGTCATCACCCACTTCGAGGTGGCGCACGCCCAGGCCGTCGACCAGGATGGCCTTGACGAAGGCATCGGCGCTGAGCTTGCTCAAGCGCTGGTTGAACGCCAGGCACAGCACCCGGTCAATGCCCTCGGCGGCCAGCAGTTCGACCTTGTCGCGCAGGCGGGCCAGGCGCGCCGGCGCGGTATCAGGGGCGAAGTACTCGCGTGGTTGCGGTTCGAAGATCACCACGCAGGTCGGCAGGCCCAAGGCCTGACCGCGCTCGCGCAGGCGCGCCAGGATTGCCTGGTGGCCGCGGTGAACCCCGTCGAAGTTGCCAATGGTGGCGACACAGCCCCGGTGCTCGGGGCGCAGGTTGTGAAGACCTCGAACCAGCTGCATAACGCGCTTCTTGCTCATAAAGTGGCCGATTATAACCACACCCGGGCGCCGGTGACAGGCAGCAGCGCCCAAGGGCGGCGTGGAATATGAAAAACCGACGCCTGACCCGCCTGACGCCTCAGTGCAGGGCCTTGCGAGCGAAGTGCCGGGGCCGGAAGCCGCACAGGTACAGGCAGCCGAAATACGTCACGACACCTGCCACAATCAACGCCCCAAGCCGCAGGAAGCGCTCAAGCATGATGCCCTGCTCCCAGGCCGGCATGTAGTGCATGCCGGCCAACAGTACCGCCGACATCAGCACCACTGCCAAGACAAGCTTGAGCAGGAACATTGCCCAGCCTGGCTGTGGCTCGAACAACTGCTGGCTGCGCAGCTTCCAGAACAGCAAGCCGGCATTCAGGCAGGCACCCAGGCTGATTGCCAATGCCAGGCCGGCATGTGCAAGCGGGCCGACCAGGGCGAGGTTGAACAACTGGGTACAGACCAGGGTGAAAATCGCAATCTTTACCGGCGTGCGGATATTCTGCTGCGCATAGAAGCCGGGTGCCAGCACCTTGACCAGAATGATCGCCAGCAAACCTACCGAATAGGCCATCAGCGCCCGCTGTGTCATGGCCGCATCAAACGCACTGAACTTGCCATATTGAAAGAGCGCAACGGTCAGCGGCTCGGCAAGGATGGCCAAGGCCAAGGTGCACGGCAGCACCAGCAGGAAGCACAGGCGCAGGCCCCAGTCGAGGATCCGCGAGTATTCCTCGCGGTCCTTGTTGGCGTAGGTCTTGGCCAGGGTCGGCAGCAGGATGGTGCCCAGGGCCACGCCCAGCACGCCTGAAGGCAGCTCCATGAGGCGGTCGGCGTAATACATCCACGACACCGAGCCGGCCACCAGGAACGAGGCGAAGATGGTGTTGATGATCAACGAAATCTGGCTCACCGACACCCCGAGAATCGCCGGCAGCATCTGTTTAAGTACCCGCCACACACCCGCGTCCTTGAGGTTCAGGCGCGGCAGTACGAGCATGCCGATCTTCTTCAACGCTGGCAGCTGGTACAGCAACTGCGCCAGGCCACCCGCCAGCACGCCCCAGGCCAGGGCCATGATTGGCGGGTTGAAGTACGGCGTCAGCAGCACGGCGAAGGCAATCATCGCCACGTTCAACAGGGTCGGGGTGAAGGCCGGTACCGAGAAGCGGTTCCAGGTATTGAGGATCGCACCGGCCAGGGAAGACAGCGAGATCAGCAATATATAAGGAAAGGTCACCCGCAACAGGGAGGTGGTCAGCTCGTATTTTTCTGCGTTGTCGACAAAGCCTGGGGCTGTTGCCCACACCACCCACGGCGCCGCGAGGATGCCGATGGCAGTCACCAGGGCGAGGACCAGGGTCAGCAGGCCGCTGACATAAGCGATGAAGGTACGTGTCGCCTCCTCGCCCTGCTGGGTCTTGTATTCGGCCAGGATCGGAACAAAGGCCTGGGAAAACGCACCCTCGGCAAAAATGCGCCGCAACAGGTTGGGCAGTTTGAACGCGATGAAAAAGGCGTCGGTGGCGACGCCGGCACCAAAGATGCGCGCCAGGATGGTGTCGCGAACGAAGCCCAGCACCCGCGAAATCATGGTGATCGAGCTTACTGCGGCCAGGGATTTGAGCAGGTTCATCGAAAAGATTCACGCCAATGGCAGAGGACGCTGCCAGACAGCGTCCGAATGTGCGATACTCCCGCGCCTTCGCAGGGGAGCCAAAAATTCCCGAGTGTACAGGTCGCGCAGCAGAAAGGAATCTTTCCCTCTTGTTGGCGCACCGCTCGGCGGAACCTTGCAGGTGGCCTTGACAATCGATCTACTGATCGGCATGATTCGCGGCCTATTTTGTTTGCTATTTACCTAAAGTCTTTCGAGGAGCTCGACGGTGGCCAACACACCTTCCGCCAAGAAACGTGCAAAACAGGCTGAGAAGCGTCGCAGCCACAACGCCAGCCTGCGTTCCATGGTCCGCACCTACATCAAGAATGTAGTTAAAGCCATTGACGCAAAAGACGCCGAAAAAGCGCAAGCCGCTTACGTTCTGGCTGTACCTGTAATCGACCGTATGGCCGACAAAGGTATCATCCACAAGAACAAAGCTGCTCGTCACAAAGGCCGTCTGAATGGCCACATCAAGGCGCTGAAAGAAGCTGCAGCTGCCTAAGCGACGCGCTATTCGAAAAACCGACCCTAGGGTCGGTTTTTTGTTGCCTGCGATTTATGCTTGCTGGCACGGCCCCATATGAAACTCGGTCTCTGTGGGAGCGGCCTTGCGCCGCGAAAGGGCTGCGGAGCAGCTCCGGCAATCTCAGCTTCTGCGCCAAGACCGAGGGGCCGCTACGCGCCCCTTTCGCGACGCAAGGCCGCTCCCACAAAAAAGCGGGGCCGCGGTTGGCGGCCCTACTTTTTTTACATTACTTGGCTATCTGAATCTTCGGCGCCCACTGCAGCCAGTCATCCTCTGCCTTGTCGAACAACGCGAAGGTCTGCTGCGGCCGCGCCGGGTTGCCCATCTGCTCGCCATCCGGCGTTGCAAAGGCGATACCGCCATCGATCAGAGTCTCCACCGACTCGGTACGCACGGTAGCCCCCTTGAACAGCCCCCAGTCGAAACCGAAGCCACTGCTGTTCCAGAAGCGGCTGCCACTACGGACCAGGGCTGCATAGCGCGGCTCGATGAGGATATGGATCAGCACGCGGTCAGCGCTCTGGCCCAACTCGAAACCCGTCACCTTGCCAACCGCAACCTCTCGATAGGTCACTGGCACACCGGGCTTGATCGAACCACGCCGTGGCGCACTGAGCGTCAATGGCAAGCCCACCTCAGGCCCAGCCACTTGCGGGGCATCGGCCAAAGCGATGAAGTCGCGCTGCGGGCCACGGTCCTTGGCTGCCGGCTGCACCTCCAGGTACTGCCCGCCAATCAGCGTGTCGAGGTTCTCGGTGCGTACCAGGCCCAAGGCTGGCTTGACCACCCAGAACTGCGTACCGGCACGAGCAATACGGCCCGCCGCCTCGGTGATACGTGCCCGCAGCAGCACTGCCTGCAAGTCATCGGTCAGGTCGACGCTCTCGATACTGCCCACATCCAGGCCACGGAAGCGGATTGGCGTACCCGGCTTCAGGCCATCTGCACGGTCTACACGGACGGTGATCAAGGTACCCGCGCGGTTTACCGCTTCCTGGCTGTCATGCAGACGGAAGCGTGGAATGTGGCGTTTCAGCGCCACATCGGGCCGTGGCGTGTCGAACGCAATACCGCCGGCCATCAGCGTTTGCAGCGATTCACTCTTGATCTTGATGCCCGACAGCCCCCCGGTCAGGGTAATGCCACTGACGTTCCAGAAGCGCGACGAGCCGTTGACCAGCTTTTCGTATTCCTTCTCGATATGCACACCGATCAGGATACGGTTGCTGTTACGAGCAAACTGGTAGCTCTGCACGCTACCCACTTTGACTTGGCGGTACATCACCGGGCTGCCGATTTCCAGAGAACCCAGGGTATCGGCGAACAACACCATGTGCAGGCCTGGCGCCTTGAGGTCGAGCGGCGGCGCCTTGGCGCGGGCCTCGAACTCACGCTCGGGCCGTTCACCCTTCTCACCCGGGCGGATGGCGATGTAGTTACCTTTGACCAGCGCCTCCAGGCCGGTGATACCTGCCAGGGAAATCGACGGCTTGACCACCCAGAACTGCGTGCCCTCGACCAGATAGTCTTCGGTGAGCGGGTCCAGCGTCAGCTCGGCCGATGCGCTGGACAGGTTGTCTTCCATCTTCAGGGCTTTCAACGAGCCCACTTGAATGCCCTTGTACATGACCGGCGTGCGGCCTGCCTGCAGGCCCTCGTAATCGCTCAGCTTTACCTTGACCCGTATACCCGCCTGGGCGGCGTCGAAGTCTTCATAAAGGCGGAACGGTAGGCTAGGGTCGGTAGCCGGGCTGTCCTTGCGGTATTCCGGCGTGGCAAAGGCAATACCACCGGCTACGATGCTCGACAGCGACTCGCTGCGCACCTTCACACCTGACAGCGAAGCATCGATGCTGACGCCGCTGGCGTTCCAGAAACGCGTGTGCTTGCGCACCAGGCTGGCGTAGGCGGGCTCGATGAACACCTTGATCTCGACGGTGCTCTGATCCTCGGACAGGCGATAGCTTTTCACCCGACCCACCTGGATCTGCTTGTAGAAGATCGGGCTGTCACGGTTGAGCGAACCCAGCCTGTCGGCTTTAAGGGTCAGATGCAGGCCAGGCTCCGAATCCGAGAGCGGCGGCGCAACCTTCAGGGCGGTAAAGCGCTTGGTACGCTCACCCTCCCCCGGGCTGACGGCAATGTAGTTACCCGACACCAGTGTTTCAAGGCCGGTAATACCCGCCAGGCTGACACTCGGCTTCACCAGCCAGAAACGCGTGCCTTTGGTCAGGTGTGGTTCGGCGTCCTTGTTCATCTCGATGGTGGCGATCACACCTTGGTTGTCACCCTTGGCGTCGAGCAACAAGCTCTTCACTTTGCCTACCGGCATGCCCTTGTAGATGACTTCGGTCTTGTTGGCGACGATACCTTCACCCGACTCGAAGCGGACTTCAATTTCCACGCCGGCCTTGCTATAGGCCTGCCACGCGAGCCAGCCACCGATCATCAGGGCGATCAAAGGCAGGATCCAGATGGCCGACCAGTTCGAGGCTGGCCGGGTTTTAGCCGTTGGCAGATCACTCATGGTCGTCATCCGACTCCGTGTTATCCCAAATCAGTCGGGGATCGAAAGTTAAAGCGGCAAGCATTGTCAGGATCACCACAGTTGCAAAGGCGACAGCGCCCAGATTGGCTTCGACACTGGCTATTCGGCCGAAATTCACCACTGCCACCAGGATGGCGATGACGAAGATATCGAGCATGGACCAGCGCCCAATGAATTCGATGAAGCGGTACA